>Ga0209676_1000050_pt1 | contig 398350 bp, 326 predicted proteins | sample AraplaCvi_mLB_r2_FD_184282 | JGI IMG/M metagenome (GOLD analysis project Ga0209676, IMG submission 184282) | Arabidopsis root microbial communities from North Carolina, USA - plate scrape MF_Cvi_mLB_r2 (SPAdes) (version 2) | ecosystem: Host-associated > Plants > Roots > Endosphere | place... | reverse complement strand
CCATGCGTGCGCCAGCCTTGCCGTAGATGCCGTAGTAGCCTTCTTCGGTCAGTTGGTGAGCGTCCATCTTGGTCGGCGGCGACAGCCACAGACGGGTTGGCAGCTGACCCTTGACCTGATCCAGCAGTTTGCCGGCAGCGCGGAAGTGACCGATGTTGGTCATGCACGAACCGATGAACACTTCGTCGATCTTCTCGCCAGCGACGCTGGACAGCAGACGGGCGTCGTCCGGATCGTTCGGCGCGCAGAGCACAGGCTCGTTGATCTCGGCCAGATCGATTTCGATGACTTCGGCGTATTCGGCGTCGGCATCGGCTTCCATCAGCTCAGGGTTGGCAATCCAGGCTTCCATCGCTTGAGCACGACGTTCCAAGGTACGCGCATCGCCGTAGCCTTCGCCGATCATCCAGCGCAGCAGGGTGATGTTGGACTGCAGGTACTCGGTGATCGATTCTTTCGACAGTTTGATGGTGCAACCGGCAGCCGAACGTTCGGCCGAGGCGTCGGACAGTTCGAACGCCTGCTCGAGGGTCAGACCTTCCAGGCCTTCGATTTCCAGGATGCGGCCGGAGAAGGCGTTTTTCTTGCCCTTCTTCTCGACGGTCAGCAGACCGTTCTGGATGGCGAAGTACGGAATGGCATGAACCAGGTCACGCAGGGTGATGCCAGGTTTCATCTTGCCTTTGAAACGCACCAGGATCGATTCCGGCATGTCCAGCGGCATGACGCCGGTGGCTGCGGCGAACGCGACCAGACCGGAACCGGCCGGGAACGAGATGCCCATCGGGAAGCGGGTGTGCGAGTCACCACCGGTACCGACGGTGTCCGGCAGCAGCATGCGGTTCAGCCATGAGTGGATGATGCCGTCGCCCGGACGCAGGGATACGCCGCCGCGGGTCATGATGAAGTCAGGCAGGGTGTGGTGGGTGGTCACGTCGATCGGCTTTGGATAAGCCGCGGTGTGGCAGAACGACTGCATCACCAGATCAGCGGAGAAGCCCAGGCACGCCAGGTCTTTCAGTTCGTCACGGGTCATCGGACCGGTGGTGTCCTGAGAACCCACGGTGGTCATCTTCGGCTCGCAGTAGGTGCCAGGACGAACGCCCTGGCCTTCTGCCAGACCGCAAGCCTTGCCGACCATTTTCTGCGCCAGGGTGAAGCCCTTGGTGCTTTCAGCCGGTGCTTCCGGCTTCTTGAACAGGTCGAACGGTGGCAGACCCAGCTCGGCACGAGCCTTTTCGGTCAGGCCACGGCCGATGATCAACGGAATACGACCGCCGGCACGGACTTCGTCCAGCAGCACCGGGGTTTTCATTTCGAAAGTGGTGATGACTTCGTCGGTACCGTGCTTGCAGACCTTGCCAGCGTGCGGGTACAGGTCGATCACGTCGCCCATGTTCATGTTCGACACGTCGAATTCGATTGGCAGGGCGCCGGCATCTTCCATGGTGTTGTAGAAGATCGGAGCGATCTTGCTGCCGAAGCAGAAACCGCCAGCACGCTTGTTCGGCACGTACGGGATGTCGTCGCCGAAGAACCACAGCACCGAGTTGGTGGCCGATTTACGCGAGGAACCGGTACCGACCACGTCACCGACGTAGGCGATCGGGAAGCCCTGGCCGCGCATTTCTTCGATCTGCTTCATCGGGCCGGTCTTGCCTTGCTCGTCCGGCACGATGCCGTCACGGGCCATTTTCAGCATGGCCAGGGCGTGCAGCGGGATGTCCGGACGCGACCAGGCGTCTGGTGCAGGCGACAGGTCGTCGGTGTTGGTTTCGCCGGTCACTTTGAAAACGCGCAGGCTGATCTTGTCGGCCAGCACCGGACGCTTCTTGAACCACTCGCCGTCAGCCCAGGATTGCAGCACGGCCTTGGCGTGAACGTTGCCGTTCTTGGCTTTTTCCGCGACGTCGTGGAAGGCATCGAACATCAGCAGGGTGTGCTTGAGTTCTTCGGCGGCGACTGGGGCCAGTTCGGCGTCATCCAGCAGCTCGACCAGAGTGACGATGTTGTAGCCGCCCTGCATGGTGCCGAGCAGTTCGACAGCGCGTTTCTTGTCCAGCAGAGGGGAGGTGGCTTCGCCCTTGGCCAGGGCGGACAGGAAACCGGCCTTGACGTAGGCGGCTTCGTCCACTCCAGGCGGTACGCGATTGGTGATCAGGTCAACGAGGAAAGCTTCTTCGCCAGCCGGAGGGTTCTTCAGCAGCTCGATCAGGCCTGCTGTTTGTTCGGCGTTAAGCGGCTGGGGAACGATACCCAGGGCTGCACGCTCTTCGATATGTTTGCGGTAGGCTTCAAGCACAGTTATTACCCTCATCAGTGGTCCCAAATGGGTGTCCGGGACGCTCGTCGCGAAATGCTCGTACTCATGCGCTGCGCGGCGTTGTGGGCCGCTTGGCCAGAATTACCGAGCATTCCTTACAGAAGCTGCTTTCAAAGTTTTACGCCTGCAGAACGGGGAGCTGATGAGGGTTGGCGTCGGGCTTTTCCCCGCTGGAAAAACCCTTCGCCAACACCGCTCTGAAGGAACGACTGTGCTCGTGACGCTTTGAAAACAGCTTCTAACGGACATTGGCGCCTTAAAAGGCTGGCTGATTCTACGGCAAAAAAAATTTAAAGGTAAGTCGCGCTCTATTGGACTTTCGTGGCAACCAGCGTGGCCGGGGCAAACCTGCGACGCTGGCGAAACCCTGCTGTTTGAGGGGTGATCAATGCCCGACAAAGGGCTAACATGCCGGCCTGTTCCGCGTTTCAGTGTTCTGCCCATTTATGCCCAATCAGACCATCAAGACTCCCTGCGTCGGCCTCTGCTCTACCGTTTACGGTGACCTGGTGTGCCGTGGCTGCAAGCGTTTCCACCACGAAGTGATCCACTGGAACGGATACAACGAGGAGGAAAAGCGTGCGGTCTGGCTGCGTCTGGAGCAATTGCTGTCACAAGTGATGGCGAGCAAGGTCGAGATCTTCGACCCGGTTCGTCTGCGCGAACAGCTGGAACAGCGCAAGATCCGCTTCGTCCCGCATCAGTCGGAATATTGCTGGGCCTATCAGCTGATTGCCCGGGGCGCGCGAGTGATCATTAATCTTGAGGCATACGGGATGGTATTGCTGCCGGAGTTTCGTGACTGGAACCTGCCGGAACTGCGCGATGCCATCGATCGGGAATTCTTCCTGCTGTCGGAAGCGCATTATCAGCGCTATATCGCCCCCGGCTTTCTCAAAGACGCCTTTGGCGCCTGACATCAAAAGCTTCGCGAGCAGGCTCGCTCCCACAGGGAAATGCATTCCGGATGTGGGAGCGAGCCTGCTCGCGAAGGCGCCAGTCCAGGCATAGCAATCCTCAATGTTTCACCGCCAACTCCACCAGATGATCCTCAACCTCCTGCGGCTTGAGCACCAGCACATCGCTTTCCAGCGTATCCAGCACTGCTTCAGCGGTATTGCCGATCAACGCACCTGACAAGCCACTGCGCGCCACCGTGCCAATCACCGTTACCGCTGCCTGCAGCTTGTGCGCCATGAACGGAATCAGCACATCTGCCGGGCCTTCCTCGACGTGCAGGTGCTCATCATCGACATCGAACTCCGCCTGAAACGCCCGGCATTGCTCGCGATATTTGGCTTCTATGGTGGATTTGAGCTGAAACGTCGGATCTGCCGCCGACAGCATCGGCGACGGGTGCGCGGTGATCACATGCAAATGCGCCTTGGCCAGACTGGCGATGTCGTAGCCGTGATCAATGATGGTGCTGTGCAAATGCCGGTGCTCACCGTCGGCATTGCCGACATCGACGGCGGCGAGAATCACTTTGTCCTTCCACGTACCGGCGGTTTTGACCAGCAGCACCGGGGTAGGGCAGTGGCGCAGCAGCTTCCAGTCGGCCGGGGTCAGCAGGGCTTTTTTCAGCGAGCTGTCGGGGAAATGCTGCTTGATCACCAGCCCGCAACCCTCGGCCTGCTGCACATCGATGATGGTTTCATGCAGGCTCTCGTTCCACGCCTGTTCGGTAGTCACGCTGTACCCTTCGGCGAGCAACGCAGCCTTGAGCACGCTGAGCAGGCCGGCGTGGTCATGCTTCTTGTCGCACACCAATAGATGCAGATGGGCCTGGGTCACACCGGCGATCAGCTTGGCGCGCTTGAGCGCCAGACTCTCTGCATGTTCAGGTTCAATGACCACCAGAATGCTGCGAATGGCTTGCATGAGCGGAGTCTCCAGCAAAGAAAAGGCACGGCGTTGCACAACTATAGTTGCTGTCCGAACGTCTGCGACTTGATGCATATCAACAGCCGCCGCTGGTGGTCTGCGGGCAGGCCGGTATAATCGGCGCCCTTCGCTCGAACACCTTTTACCGTGAGCCCCATGATCCTTCCCGAAATCCACGAATTCCTTGGCTGCCGCACGCCCGACGCCTGGGTCCAGGCGGCACTGGCCAATCAGGACATCCTGCTGATCGACCACAAGAACTGCGAGTTCAAGGCCGCCAGCACTGCGCTGAGCCTGATTGCCAAGTACCACGCCCACGTCGACCTGATCAACATGATGTCGCGCCTGGCCCGGGAAGAACTGGTGCACCACGAGCAAGTCATGCGCATCATGAAGCGGCGCAAGATCGAGCTGCGTCAGCTGCACGCCGGCCGTTACGCCTCGGGCCTGCGCAAAGTGGTGCGCAGCCACGAGCCGGTGAAACTGGTCGACACGCTGGTGGTCGGCGCGTTCATCGAAGCACGCAGTTGCGAACGCTTCGAAGCACTGGTGCCGCATCTGGACGAAGAGCTGGGCAAGTTCTATTTCGGTCTGCTGAAAAGCGAGGCGCGGCATTTTCAGGGTTATCTGAAACTGGCCTGTCAGTATGGTGATGCCAAGGATGTCGCGCAGGTGATTGAGCGCGTCCGTGCAGCCGAGCAAGCACTGATAGAGTCACCGGACGAGGAATTCCGCTTCCACAGCGGTGTGCCGGTCGCCGCATGACCGGGCAGCTCCTACGAAAACGGCCATCATCGTCTGATTGTAAAAAATTCTTAAGAGTATGAAACATCACCGAAAACCGGCCCGCGTGGCCGGTTTTTGCTGTCTGGCGTCATCGCCTGAACGACGATTGCCCGCATAATATCGGCCCTTCCACGTTTGGCTTGGCAACGGTCGTTATGGATAACCTGGGTTTTGGCAAAGTCCTGCTGGTCGAAGACGATGAGCGTCTGGCCGCACTGATCGCGCACTTTCTTGAACAACACGGCTACGAGGTGCGCACGGTGCATCGCGGCGATCTGGCCGTGGCCGCGTTCCTCGAATTCAAGCCGAAGGTAGTGGTGCTCGACCTGATGTTGCCGGGGCAGAGCGGTTTGCAGGTGTGCCGCGAAATTCGCAGCGTCTCGGACACGCCGATCGTGATGCTCACCGCCAAGGAAGACGACCTTGATCATATCCTCGGGCTGGAGTCCGGTGCCGATGATTACCTGATCAAACCGATCAAACCGCCGGTATTGCTCGCCCGGCTGCGCGCGCTGCAACGACGACAGATGCCGGACACCAGCGTGGTCAGTTTTCTTGAGTTCGGGCAATTGGGCATTGACCGCAGTTGCCGTGAAGTGCGCCTGGCCGGTGAGCTGATCGAGCTGACCACCATGGAGTTCGAATTGCTCTGGTTGCTCGCCAGCGCGGCGGGCAAGATTCTCTCGCGCGATGACATTCTCAACCGCATGCGCGGCATCGCCTTCGATGGCCTCAACCGCAGCGTCGACGTCTACATCAGCAAATTGCGCAACAAACTCAAGGACAATCCCCGCGAGCCCGTGTGCATCAAGACCGTGTGGGGCAAAGGCTATCTGTTCAATCCGTTCGCGTGGGAGTTGTAGATGCTGCGCTTGTTCCTCGGACTGTTTCTGGTAATGACGGTGGGGCTGGTGCTGGCCTTGCAGACCGTCGAACACACCTTCAACGCGTTGCTCGACAGCCAGATGCAGGACTACAACCGTGAAGCCGTGCGCGGTCAGGCGTGGTCGCTGGTGGATCATCTGCAAGGCCGCCAGGGTGCCGAGCGTGAGCAGAAACTCGATTCATTGCGCGCCCATTACGGTCTGTCGCTGAGTCTGGTCGAGGCCGATCAACTGACCCTGACGCCGCAGGAAAAAGCCGAACTGGCGCGGAATCTGTTGGTGATCCGCGACGATTACACGCAGTTCATCAGCAACATCGATGGCGGCTCGCAGTTGCTCAGCATCAAGTTGCCGCCCGAGCCAAGCCTGATGCCGTTCTATATCACGGCGGCATATATGATGCTGGCGGTGTTGATCGGCATCGTGCTGTTTTTCTGGGTGCGGCCGCACTGGCGCGATCTGGAAAAACTGCGGCTGGCCGCCGAGCGTTTCGGCGACAACGACCTGTCGGTGCGCATCCAGTTATCGCGGCGCTCGAATATCCGTGATCTGGCCGAGCACTTCAATTTGATGGCGGCGCGCATCGAGGGGCTGATCGCCAATCAGCGCGAACTGACCAATGCCGTTTCCCACGAATTGCGCACACCGATCGCGCGGCTGTCGTTCGAACTCGATCAGCTCAAACAGCAACCGGGCGCGAGCCAGAATCGCGAACTGATCGCCGACATGTATGCCGACCTCGGTGAACTGGAGGAAATGGTCTCGGAGTTGCTGACCTACGCCAGCCTGGAACACGGCGCGACGGTGATCAAACGGGAGAATGTTCACGCGGCCGACTGGCTCGACAGCGTTGTCGGCAGTGTGGCGCTGGAGGCCGAAGCGGCGGGGGTGCAGTTGTCGATCGGCGATTGCCGGGTCGACACCGTGAGCATCGAACCGCGTTTCATGGCGCGGGCGGTGATCAACCTGCTGCGCAACGCCATCCGCTACGCCGAGCAGCGCGTAGAGGTGTCCCTGCTGCGCAACGGCGATGACTATGAAGTGCGGGTAAGCGATGACGGGCCGGGCGTGCCGCTGCAAGGGCGGGAGAAAATCTTCGAACCGTTTTCGCGTCTGGATGCCAGTCGGGATCGACGTACGGGTGGATTTGGCTTGGGCCTGGCCTTGGTGCGGCGGGTGTCGCAGTCCCATGGCGGGCAGGTTGAGGTGGGTGACTCGGCGTGGGGTGGGGCGTTGTTCAGGATGACCTGGGCGCATCCGGATTGAGTGATGTGCCTGAGCCGGCCCCTTCGCGAGCAGGCTCGCTCCCACAGCTGATTGCATTCCAAATGTGGGAGCGAGCCTGCTCGCGAAGGGCGCGGTGTTCAGCGGGTCACACCCAGCCGCTCATGCCACTGGGCAATGGACTCTTCGGGATATTCATCAAACCTCTGATCCTTAGCCTTGGCCTCGACCTCAACCCATGGCGCTTTCGAACCAAGCATCAGGTGCGTGTGTTCCGGCGGCACCGGCAGCGGCGTATCGATCGCCGAGGCGAATGGATGGATCAACTCTGGCCATTCCGGACTGAACAGCCACAAACCGCTGCCGCACAGCGAACAGAAGTGGCGCTCGGCGCTGCTGCGATGGGCGCGGTTGTCGCCTTCGGCCTTCATCTTCGCGTGATAGATGCTGATGTTTTTGCGCCCGCGAACCTTGAGGCTGGTCGCGTCGCCGCCGAGGTTGATCGCATAACCGCCGCCGCCCTGGGTCTTGCGGCAGATCGAGCAGTAGCAGCGTTGATATGGGTAGGGGTGGACGCTGTCGAGGCTGAACGTGACTTCGCCGCAATGGCAGGAGCCTTCGAGGTGCATGGTGCTCTCCCGTGTCTGAATGGTCCGGTTCAGCCTAGAACACTTTGCGCAGCGCTTGCCGGTGTGATGCGACCGGCGGGCGCAGCGTCTAGCCCCAGTGTCCCCGCGATCCCATGGGGCGAGACTTTCGGAACCCGGCATGCAAGCGCTGTTGAACGAGATCCTTGACGCCGTCCGGCCCCTGATCGGGCAGGGCAAGGTCGCTGACTATATTCCCGCCCTCGGCACGGTGCCGGCCAACCAATTGGGCATCGCCGTGTACGGCAATGACGGCGAAATGTACTTTGCTGGGGACGCTGAAACGCCGTTCTCGGTGCAGAGTATTTCCAAGGTGTTCAGCCTGGTGCAGGCCATCGATCATTCCGGCGAGGCGATCTGGGAACGACTTGGTCATGAGCCTTCCGGCCAGCCGTTCAACTCGCTGGTGCAACTGGAATTCGAGCGCGGCCGCCCGCGCAATCCGTTCATCAATGCCGGGGCGCTGGTGATCTGCGACATCAATCAGTCGCGCTTCGCCGCGCCGACGTTGTCGATGCGTGATTTTGTCCGGCGTCTGTCCGGCAATCCGCAAATCATGATCGACGGCAAGGTCGCCGACTCCGAATACCAGCACCGCGCGCGCAATGCGGCGATGGCCTATCTGATGCAGTCGTTCGGCAATTTTCACAACGACGTCGAAGCGGTGTTACGCAGCTATTTCAGCCACTGCGCGCTGCGGATGAATTGCATCGATCTGGCCCGGGCGTTCTGCTTTCTGGCCAATGACGGTTTCTGCAAACACAGCGGCGAGCAGATCCTCACGCGCCGCCAGACCCAGCAGGTCAACTCGATCATGGCTACCAGCGGTTTGTATGACGAAGCGGGCAACTTCGCCTATCGCGTCGGTCTGCCGGGCAAGAGCGGAGTGGGCGGCGGGATTGTCGCGGTGGTGCCGGGGCAATTCACAGTCTGTGTCTGGTCACCGGAGTTGAACGCGGCAGGTAATTCGCTGGCGGGGATGGCGGCGCTGGAGTTGCTGAGCTCAAGGATTGGCTGGTCCGTCTTCTGAAGACATACCAGTATTTCCATTGTGGGAGCGAGCCTGCTCGCGAAGAGGCCGGTACATTCGGCATCGATGTTGCCTGACCGAACGCTTTCGCGAGCAGGCTCGCTCCCACAGGGTGCAGTGTTGCTTTGCAGGATCGTGTTCTATACATTTTCCGGCCGCCCTCTGCATGGTGAATCCGCTTCATGTCTCTTGCGCTCGAACGTCTAGTCGCTGGCACGCCGATCCCTTTCGCTGGTAACCGCGTCACCGTGGTCAGCCCCGAACTGGCTGCGCGGTTTCAGCCCGGTGACCATTTGCTGGTCGAGCAGGTCAGTGGCGAGTTGTTGCTGATCCCCGTGGCCGATCAACAGGCCGCTTCTGTGGCAATCGAGCGTGCGGCAGCGGCATTCACTGCGTTGTCGGCGGTGTCCGATGAAGCCATCAGCCAGTTTTTCGACCTGTTTGCCCAGCGCCTGGAAAATCCTGAGTGCTGGACGCAGATCGAAGCCGCCAATCGCGCCGACATCGAACGGGCCAAGGCACGCGGTCGCTCGACCACTCGCTTGCTCGCTGATGAGCGGATGCGCCGCGACATGATCGCCGGGCTGCGCGCCTGGCGTGATGCGCCACCGACGCGCGGCAAGGTGATCAGCAGCGTCGAACATGACGGCTGGAAGGTCGAACAGGTGGTCTCGCCGCTGGGCATCGTCGCGTTTGTCTTCGAAGGCCGGCCCAACGTATTTGCCGACGCCGCCGGGGTGCTGCGCACCGGCAACACCGCAGTACTGCGCATCGGCAGCGATGCATTGGGCACTGCACAAGCCATCGTCACTCACGCGCTGAATCCAGCACTGGCCGAAGCCGGCTTGCCGGTTGGCGCGGTGTCATTGGTGGAAAGCGTCAATCATGCCGCCGGTTGGGCGATGTTCGCTGATCGGCGTCTGTCGTTGGCGGTGGCGCGCGGCTCGGGCCGGGCGGTCAGTCAGTTGGGCAGCATCGCCCAGCAGGCCGGCACCGCCGTCAGCCTGCACGGCACCGGCGGTGCATGGCTGATTGCCGACCGTGATGCCGACGCCACGCGCTTCGCGGCAGTGGTGCGCAACTCGCTGGACCGCAAAGTCTGCAACACCTTGAACGTCTGCCTGATTCAGCGTGAACGCGCCGCCGAACTGGTGCCGCTGTTCCTCGATGCCTTGAAAGACGCCGGCACTGCGCGCGGTCAAGGCTGCAAACTGCACATTGTTGAGGGCAGTGAAAGCTGCCTGCCAGGCGAATGGCAAAACGCGACGGTCGAGGTGTATCGCGCTGAGGGTTACCGGACCGAAGCGCTGGCCGAATCCTTGCCTGAATCGGACCTGGGCCGTGAGTGGGAATGGGAAGAGACTCCGGAAGTCAGCCTGATGATCGTCGAGGATCTGAATCAGGCCATTACGCTGTTCAACCGCTACAGCCCGCAATTCACCGTGTCCTTGATCAGCGAGGATGCGGCGGTTCAGGAACGCTTCTACAACGCAGTGAACGCGCCGTTTGTGGGCAACGGCATCACTCGTTGGGTCGATGGCCAGTACGCACTGAACAAGCCGGAACTGGGCCTTTCGAACTGGGAGAGCGGCAGGCTGTTTGCGCGCAGTGCGATTCTTTCCGGGGATGGCGTGTTTACCGTGCGTAGCCGGATGACTCAGGTTGATCTCACGGTGAAACGCTGACTGAAATCCGGACCGCACCGTGTAGGAGCTGCCGAAGGCTGCGATCTTTTGATCTGATCGTTCCCACGCAGAGCGTGGGAACGATCACCGGCCGGGGCGTCAGGCTGCATTGGAAGTCTTAGCGCTGATCGCGCAAGTCTCAGGCCGCTCGGCCAGCGGCACAAAGGTGCGACGATCGGAAGAGAGCGCATCGATCGAACCGGTCTCGATGTCATACACCCAGCCATGCAGATTCAGCCGACCTTGCTCCTGCGCCAGGCGCACGCTCGGATGGGTCTGGATGTTCGCCAGTTGCGCGATGACGTTCTCGCGCACCATCGAACTCAACTTCGCCGCATCGCTGCCATGCGTGCGCGCTTCGTTCATCACCTTCGCCGATTCCGCATGTTGCAGCCAACCGCTGACGGCGGGCAGGTAATCCATGCATTTGCACTGAGCAATCGCCGTCATTGCGCCGCAATCGGAGTGGCCGCAAATCACGATATCGCTCACACCCAGCACCGCCACCGCATACTCCACCGTCGCCGACACGCCGCCTGGATGCGGGCTGTAGGAGGGCACGATGTTGCCGGCGTTGCGGATCACGAACAGCTCGCCGGGCTCTTGCTGGGTCAGCAGCTCCGGCACCACACGGCTGTCGGAACAGGTGATGAACAGCGTGCCGGGTTGTTGCGTGGTCGCCAGGTGTTTGAACAGTTCGCTGCGTTGCGGGAAAGCTTCGTTCTGGAATTTCAGGAAGCCGTCGATCAGGGCTTTCATGGGCGTGTCCTCTTGGCAGAAATCGGATGGCCCGCACGCAAGGTGCGGGTCGGGCGCGTCAGAACGGACGCAGCGGCAGGAACTTGCCGTCGAGGGTGACCACGGCGCGGGAGCCGCCTTCCGGGTCTTCGACTTTCTTGATGTCCAGTTTGAAGTTGATCGCGCTGATGATGCCGTCGCCGAATTGTTCATGCACCAGCGCCTTGAGCGTGGTGCCGTAGATCTGGATCATCTCGTAAAAACGGTAGATGGTCGGGTCGGTGGGCACGCCGCTGAGGCTGCCACGCAGAGGAATGATCTGCAGAGCGGCAATGTCATCAGCGGTCAGTTCGAGCTTGTCACCCACCACTTGGGCAGCGCTTTGCGGCAGCGGATGCTGGCCGAGGAGGGCCGCGGTGACGTAGGCCAGGCTGAGGCCGGTGTCGTCGGCGAGATCCTGCCACGACAGATCTTTTTTCGCCTTGGCGTCGAGAACGCGAGTGGTCAGGGCCAGGCTGTTGTCGTTGTAGGCGTAGGACTGTTGCATGGTGTCACTCCTTTCAGTGGTTGGCTTGCTGTGTGGGAGCAATCTTGCGCCGGCCCATCCATAGCGTCCAAGACCCATATACAATGCGCTGCATAAGCCCTGCCTATAGATGGTGTGCCCATGCTGTTGCGACATTTGCGTTATCTGCTGGCCGTTGCCGACCACGGTGGTTTCACCCGCGCTGCCGAAGCGCTGCATGTATCGCAGCCGACGCTGTCGCAGCAGATACGCCAATTGGAAGAGACCCTCGGGGTGAGTTTGTTCGATCGCACCTCGCGCACAGTGAAGCCGACGGATGCCGGTGCGGCCTACATCGAATGCGCGCGGCGCGTGATGGTGGAGCTGGAGGCTGGGCAGCGCGCGTTGCACGATGTGAAGGATTTGTCCCGGGGCACCCTGCGCCTGGCGATGACGCCGACGTTCATGGCGTATCTGGTCGGGCCGTTGGTGCGTGATTACCGGGCACGGTTTCCCGGAATTCATCTGGAAATCTTCGAACTGTCGATGGATGACATCGAGGCCGGCCTCGCCGATGACTCGCTGGATGTCGCGATCGCATTTACGCCGGTGCGCAATGCCGAGATTGAATGCCTGCCGGCATTTACCGAGACGTTGGGGATCATGGTCGGGCCTGGGCATCCGCTGTACGACAGCCCTTCGGCGTTGACGCCGACGGACGTCGCTTCACTGGATTTCACCTTGCTGGCCCCGGGCTTCATCACGCGGTTATCGGTGGATGAGTATTTCCGTCAGCACGGGATTACTCCGCAGGTGCGGATTGAGGTGAATTCGGTGAGCACGTTGCTGGAAGTGGTGCGGCATTCCCCGCTGGCCACGATATTGCCGGAAGCGATTGCCAGCGAAGACCGCGCATTGCGCCGGTTGCGTGTCGAAGGGGAGGCGCCACAGCGGGGCGCAGCGTTGTTGCGGCGCAGGAATAATTACCACAGTGCGGCGGCGCTGGCGTTTGTGGAATTGGTGCTCGGCATGAAAAGCCCCTCACCCTAACCCTCTCCCAGAGGAAGAGGGGACTGACCGAGGTGGTGGGCGAGATACGACGCCCTGAACGAGCTTCGTTGACTCATAGTCACCACGGTCATTCAAGTTGTCGGTTGACCTGAGACAACTCGGTCGGCTCCCTCTCCCTCGGGAGAGGGCTGGGGTGAGGGGCGACGGGGGCACTCACGCCGCTTAACTCAAACGAATAAAAAAGGGCCTGCTCCAGATCGGAAGCAGGCCCTTTAGTCAAATAATCTACAACTCAATAAAACCGATCAATCACCCGAACTTCATTGTTGTTCTGCATCGAGTCCCACGCCTGTTTCAGCGTCTGCAGCACATTGCCAATGAAGTCCTTGTCGGCCGCAGCCTTCTTGCCGACATAACCATGGCCGCGGCGGTACATCTTCAGGCGGGCCAGCAGGTTCTGGTGGTTGCGGTCGAATTCTTCTTCGCCAGCGTGGGGCGACAGGCAGTCGATGTGCACCTGGCCCGATTTGCTGATCCAGAGAATATGGCTGTCGTGGCTGTCTTTCTGCGCCGCGAACATACGAGCCAGTTCTTCGATGGTGGGTTGATTGTTCAGATTCATTGTTATGCCCCTTGACCAGTCTGGTGATCTTTCAAAGTTGATTCGCTAATACAGGTAGCCCATCGGTTAGTTGATCCCTGGCACCGAAACCAGGACGTCAGCGCTCGCCCGTGTGGAGTACGGGGTCGTGCATCTGTTGCATGTAGTCGTGTTGAATAACTGCTACGCAATAGCGTCACAACGAGGAGAAGCAGCGAAAACCGGGAGGCTCCTTGACGACATATCCAGTGTCGGCCACAAGCGTCTTGAGAATTTTCGCCAGCGCTTCTCGTCCTTGTACTGGACGTTCAGGCCAGGTCAGCTTCTTCAATCTGCCTTGTGGGCAGCGTGTATCCGGAAAAAACAACTCGGCGGTCAGACGAGTTTGCTCAAGCGTGTAACCAGTGCTCCCGATCGGGGAACGTCTTCATCATGCAAAAGCAAAACGATGCCGTCAACGGTTTTGTAGTGATTATTTTCAGGCACTACATATTGTCGGACAAAGCCATTTTGGAATGAGAAAACAACCGTTCAAGCAACGTAGAGACAGGAACCGCGAGAGATTTAGCGGGTCGCCGGCCGCGCCGTGCGTTTACGCGTGCCAGTGGTTTTGCTGGCAGTGGATTTGCGTTTTTTCTTCCACGGCGCTGCGGCTTTGCCGGCGGGAGGCGGGCCGCTGATGGTCAGACTGAGGGCAGAGCAGCGGGTGACTTGCTTGCTCATCCACGCGGCCTGTTTGGTGACGAACTCTTCCAGACTCATCTCGCCGCTTTGCACCATGTCGAGCGCCTGCTCCCAGATCGCTGTGGTGCCAGGATCGGCGATTGCGCGTGGCACCGCGTCGATCAGGCTGAACGCGGCAGGCGTCGCCGCCAGTGCCTTGCCGTTCTTCACCAGATAACCGCGATCAAGCAAGCCTTGGATGATCGACGCGCGGGTGGCTTCGGTGCCGATGCCGGTGGTGTCCTTGAGTTTTTGTTTGAGCAGCGGATCCTCGACCAGTTTGGCGACGTTCTTCATGGCCTTGATCAGATCGCCTTCGGTGTAGGGTTTGGGTGGTTGCGTCCACAGATCCTTGAGATTTACCCGCGACACCGCGCATTCGACGCCCTGGCTCAGGCCCGGCAAGGTTTGCGGCGCGGGCGCTTCGCGGCCCTTGGCCGGGGCAAGTGCTTCGGGCAGTGCGCGCTTCCAGCCCGGTTCAATGATCTGCTTGCCCACCGCGCGTAACGCTTGCCCGTTGCAATCGAAATCAGCCTGGGTGCGATCGTATTCGTGATTGGGCAGGAACTGCGCCAGGTAGCGCGCGCGAATCAGCGTATAGACCGCACGATGTTTGCCGGTCAGGCGTTCGAGGTTCTTCGCGGCGATGGTGGGGATGATGCCGTGGTGAGCGCTGACTTTGGCATCATTCCACGCCCGCGAGCGCCGCTGTGGTTCGAGAAAACCCTGCAAGGCTTCAAGGCTCGGATCGGCTTGACGCAACCCTGCGAGAATCGCCGGTGCCTCGCTGTGCTGGCTCAAGGGCAGGAAGCCACAGTCACTGCGTGGGTAGGTGATGACTTTGTAGGTTTCGTAGAGCGCTTGGGCAATATCGAGGGTTTCCTGGGCGCCGAGGCCGAGCTTCTTCGAGCAGACTTCCTGCAAGGTGCCGAGGTCGAAGGGCAGGGGCGCCACTTCGCGCATACGCTCGGTTTTCAGCTTGATCACTCGAGCGCTGGCGGCACTGCTGAGCGCCGCTGCTGCCTGTTGCGCCAACGCCTGATTCAGGCAGCGATCCTGATCATCACAAACGTCCGCCGGTGCGCGCCATTGCGCGATAAACGCTGTGCCGTCGTGCAGCAGTTCCACGTCGATCGCCCAGAACGGCACCGGCACGAAGTCGGCGATGCTGCGGTCGCGGTCGACTACCAGTCGCAGGGTCGGCGTCTGTACTCGACCTACCGGCAACACGCCCTGATAACCGGATTGACGCCCGAGCAGGGTGAACAGTCGACTCATGTTCATGCCGATCAGCCAGTCCGCCCGCGAACGTCCCAGCGCCGAGTGATACAGGCTGAACGTTTCGGCTCCCGGCTTCAGCGCTGCCAGCGCCTTGCGAATCGACGCCTCGTCGAGTGCCGACAGCCACAAGCGGCGGATCGGCCCGCGATAGCGGCAGTGTTCGACCAGTTCCCGGGCGATCATCTCGCCCTCACGGTCAGCGTCGGTGGCAATGATCAGTTCGCTGGCTTCGCCGAGCAGGCGCTTCACCGCTTTGTACTGGCTGGCGGTGCGCGGCTTGACGGTCATTTTCCATTTTTCGGGAATGATCGGCAGATCCGCCAGTACCCAGCGTTTGTAGCGCGCGTCGTAGGCGTCCGGCGGCGCGGTTTCGAGCAAGTGGCCGATGCACCAGGTCACTGTGACGTCTGTCCCCAGCCAGCAGCCGTCGCCACGACGCCTGGCGCCGAGCACGGCCGCAATGTCTTTGGCCTGGGAAGGTTTTTCACAGAGGTACAGCCGCATATCTGCCATCGCTGGTTGGTGTGTGGAGTGGGCACAGGATGGCCGGAGTTTGCGGCCGCGGCAACTTTTATCTGTATGGATATACAGATAAAGCGTTGCTGAAGGTTTGTACCGTTCGGCTGCACGGCCAGCCGGGCCCCGGCCCATCAGCTATACCTGATCCGGTCTCTTCGCTGTGTTCAGGAGAACCTCATGAAAAGCCCCAGTCCCGTAATCAGCCTCGAACAACTGCCGGGCTGCCTGCTGGTGAAATTCCACGGCATCCAGGTCGCCGCGTCCTCCCATGCGCTGATCCTCCAGGAGGCCAACTACCCGCCGGTCTACTACATTCCCCGCGAAGACATCGACGAGAAATATTTCGCCCGCACCGACCACACCAGCTATTGCCCGTACAAGGGCGACGCCAATTACTTCAGCCTTCAGGTGCCCGGACATGAGGGCGCGAACGCGGTATGGACGTACGAAAATCCAAAGGTCTCCGTCGCACCGATCCGCGACTACGTGGCGTTTTATCCGGACCAGGTGAAATTCGAAGTGATCAAAGGAGATGTCTGAATATAACTGTGGCGAGGGAGCAAGCTCACTCGCCACAGAAACAGCGTTGTCCAGGGTTCAGTTCTTGTCGAGATCGATATTCTTCGTCTCACGCAAGCAGATCATTCCCACCACCAGACTCACTCCGGTGATCAGCACCGGATACCACAGCCCATAGAAAATGTCCCCGGTATACACCACCAGCGCAAACGACACGGTGGGCAGGAAGCCACCAAACCAGCCGTTGCCGATGTGATACGGCAGCGACATGGAGGTGTAGCGAATGCGCGTCGGGAACAGTTCGACCATCAGCGCCGCCAGCGGGCCGTAGCACATGGCCGAGATGATGATCAGCGCAACGATCAGGGCGACGATCATCGGTTTGTTGATCTGCTGCATATCGGCCTGTTGCGGATAACCGCCGAGGGTGATTGCGCCGCGCAGTGCCGCCTCATCGAAACCGTCCAGTTTCACGTCGCCGACACTCACTTGCACGGCGCTACCCGCAGGCGCAGCGACGCTGGTGTAGGGCAGGCCTTGTTTGACCAGGAAGGTTTTCACCTTGTCGCACGGGCTGTCGAATTTGGCCTTGCCCACTGGATCGAACTGGAAGGTGCAAGTGGCCGGATCGGCGAGGACGGTAATCGGTGCCTGGCGGCTGGCCAGATCGATCGCGGGGTTGGCGTAGTGGGCCAGGGATTTGAAGATCGGAAAGTACAGCGCCGTCGCCAGCAGCAGGCCGAGCATCAGCACCGGTTTGCGCCCGACCTTGTCCGACAGCCAGCCGAAAAAGATGAAGAACGGTGCGCCGATCACCACGCTGATGATCAACAGACTGTTGGCGACCGCAGGGTCCATTTTCAGGAATTGGGTGAGGAAGAACAGCACGTAGAACTGCGCGGCGTAGAACGTCACCGCTTGCCCGGCGTTGATGCTGAACAGGGCGATCAGCACGACTTTGAGGTTTTCCCATTTGCCGAAGGATTCGCGGATCGGCGCCTTTGAGGTTTTGCCTTCTTCCTTCATTTTCAGGTAGGCCGGCGACTCGTGCAGGCTCAGGCGAATCCAGGTGGAGATGCCCAGCAGCACGATCGACAGCAGGAACGGAATGCGCCATCCCCACACCTCAAACTGATCGCCGGTGAAATAGCGGCAACCGAGCACCACCAGCAGCGACAGCAACAGGCCAAGGGTGGCGGTGGATTGAATCCAACTGGTGTGGAAGCCGCGTTTGCCAATCGGCGCGTGCTCGGCCACGTAAGTTGCCGCACCGCCATACTCCCCACCGAGCGCCAAGCCCTGGAGCATGCGCAGCACTACCAGAATGATCGGTGCGGCGATGCCGATGCTGGCGTAAGTCGGCAGCAGGCCGACGCAAAACGTCGCCACGCCCATCAGAATGATCGTTGCGAGAAAGGTGTATTTGCGCCCGATCATGTCGCCCAATCGGCCGAACACCAGCGCGCCGAACGGCCGCACAATGAAACCGGCGGCGAACGCCATCAGCGCGAAGATGAACGCCGTGGTGTCGTTGACCCCGGCAAAAAACTGCTTGCTGATCACCGCCGCGAGGGCGCCGTAGAGGAAGAAGTCATACCACTCGAACACTGTCCCGAGTGATGAGGCGAAGATGACTTTCTGCGTTGCGTTGCTGGTCTCGGCGCTGCCCGCAGCGTCCAGCGGCTGAGCGTGGTCTGACATATCGGTATCCCTCACAGTGATTGTTTTTGTTGTTCCACTGGTGTTGCGTGTCCGGGTGATGCGCGATGCCTGAGTCTGGTGATGATGCCTGTGGGAGCGAGCCTGCTCGCGAAGGCGTGGTGTCAGTCAACGTTTAGGTTGAATGTGCTACCGCATTCGCGAGCAGGCTCGCTCCCACAGGGGAAATATTTGCAGATCTGGACAAAATCAGTTGTGCCGCCTTCTCGGCAATCATCAGCGTAGGCGAACACGTATTGCCCGAGGTGATTTTCGGCATGATCGAGGCGTCGGCAACCCGCAACCCCGGCACGCCGTGCACGCGCAGTTGCGCATCGACTACCGCATCGCCGTCGTTGCCCATGCGGCACGTGCCGACCGGATGGAAGATCGTCGTGCCGATTTTCGCCGCCGCTTCGTGCAGTTGTTCTTCGCTTTGCAGGTTGGCGCCGGGCAGGTATTCCACCGGTTTGAAGGCCTGCAGGGCAGGGGCGCTGACGATGCGTCGGGTCAGGCGAATCGCATCGGCGGCGACACGCAGGTCTTGCGGGTGGCTGAGGTAATTGGGCTGAATCAGCGGCGCCGCTTGTGCATCGGCCGAGCGAATCTCGACGCGCCCACGGCTCTGCGGGCGCAGGTCGCACACCGAAGCGGTGAACGCCGGGAAACTGTGCAACGGTTCGCCAAAGCGCTCCAGCGACAGCGGTTGCACGTGATATTGCAGGTTCGCCGAAGTCTGCTCGGGACCGGATCGCGCAAACGCGCCCAACTGACTCGGCGCCATCGACAGCGGGCCGCTGCGGTCGTACAGATAACGCAGGCCCATGCCCATCCTGCCCCACATGCTGCCGGCGATCTGGTTCAGGGTTCTGGCGTTTTCCAGCTTGTAGATCAGGCGCAGTTGCAGGTGATCCTGCAGGTTGCCGCCGACCCCCGGCAGCTCATGAATCACGCCGATACCCAAACGTTCGAGCAGCGGCCGCGGACCGATCCCGGAGCGCTGCAGAATACTCGGTGAGCCGATCGAGCCCGCGCACAGGACAATCTCCTTGCGCGCCTTGAATTGTTTGATCTGGCCTTCATGCCGCGCGCTGACTTTCGTCGCGCGGCCATCCTCCAGCAAGACACGATCAACTTCTACGCCGGTCAGCACAGTCAGGTTCGCCCGGCCTCGCAGCGGTTTCAAAAAGGCCTTGGCCGCGTTCCAGCGCACCCCGGCTCTCTGGTTGACCTGAAAGTAGCCGCAGCCTTCGTTGTCGCCCTGGTTGAAGTCATTGATGCTGGCGATGCCGCTTTGCTCGGCAGCGCTGCGAAAGGCATCCAGAATCGGCCACGACAGGCGCTGTTGCTCGACCCGCCATTCACCCTGAGCGCCGTGAAATTCAGCGCCGCCGGCAAAGTGGTTTTCGCTCTGCTTGAACAGCGGCAGCACATCCTTCCACGCCCAGCCCGGATTGCCGGCCGCCGCCCAACCGTCATAGTCGCTGGCCTGGCCGCGCATGTAGATCATGCCGTTGATCGATGAACAGCCGCCCAGCACCTTGCCGCGCGGATAACTCAGCGCACGGCCATTGAGACCCGGTTGCTCTTCGGTTTTGAAGCACCAGTCGGTGCGCGGATTACCGATGCAGAACAGGTAACCCACAGGAATGTGAATCCAGGCGTAGTTGTCGCGTCCGCCGGCTTCGAGCAGCAACACCCGATGCTGAGGGTCTGCGGATAGCCGGTTGGCCAGCAGGCACCCGGCGGGGCCGGCGCCGACCACGATGTAGTCGAATTCATCGAGGGACGTGTACATGCCCTGACCTCGCTTTTTGTTTTTATTGTCGGACACTCTAGTTGTTAGCTTTCGTTAAAAGAATGTTAGTTTTTGCGCAGCCGCTGTGCGTTTTCAAACAGCGTTCAGCGACGATAGCCGACAAGGACCCGCCATGTTCGACTGGAACGACCTGCGTTTTTTTCTCGAATTGCAACGCAGCGGCCGCTTGCTCACCGCCGCGCGCCGGCTCAACACCACCCACGCCACCGTGGCACGGCATATCGAATCGATCGAGAAAAGCCTCGGCACTGCGCTGTTCGTTCAGCATGCCCAAGGCTATGAAATGACCCCGGCGGGGGAGGCGCTGCTCAAGCACGCCGAAGCGATGGAAAATGTCGCGCTGCTGGCGCAGGAGGAAATTACCCAGTCCACGGCGCCGCTGGGCAAGATCCGCGTTGGCGTCACCGAAGGCCTCGGCATCAAATTTCTTGCCAGTCGCATGATCGGTCTGTTCGAGCGCTACCCCGGCCTTGAGGTGGAACTGGTCGCGGTGCCGCGCTTCGTCAGCATCCTCAACCGTGAAGCGGAAATCAGCATCCACCTCGAACGACCGTCCGCTGACATGCTGGTCACGCGCAAACTCACTGATTATCGGTTGGCGCTTTACGCCAGCCAAAGCTACCTCGACAAGGCACCGCCGCTGCACAGCCGCGAAGATCTGGGTCGACACGCGTGGATCGGCTACGTCGACGATCTGTTGTTCAGCCAGGAACTGATGTTCCTCAACAGCTTCTGCCGCAGCCCGCGCGTGGTGTTTCACAGCACCAGCGTCATCGCTCAGCAGGAAGCGGCGCGCTCGGGATTGGGCATCGCCGTGCTGCCGTGTTACATGGCCGCGTCCGACCCGGATCTGGTGGCGCTGCTGCCGGATGAAAGCATCGAGCGCAGCTACTGGATCAGCACGCGGCGGGAGTTGCACAAATCGGTGCGGCTGCGGGTGGTCTGGGATTATGTGGTGGGATTGTGCGAAGCAGAGCAGGGGTTGCTGCGCGGTTAACCTGATGCACCCCGTCCCCCTGTGGGAGCGAGCCTGCTCGCGAAAGCGCTGTATCTGAAACATAAATATCGCCTGACCCACATCATTCGCGAGCGGGCTCGCTCCCACAGGGTGATTCGTCGTGGTTGCTTTCGCGGGTTGATAAATATATGGATATCCGTATATTCGGTTTCCCGCATATGGCGAGCCGATCACCATGATCACCCCCACCGATGTCTTCAAAAGCCTCGCTGACGAGACCCGCGTCCGCGCCATTCTGCTCATCGCCGAGCAAGGTGAACTCTGCGTTTGCGAGCTGATGTGTGCGCTGGACGACAGCCAGCCGAAAATCAGCCGCCACCTCGCTCAACTGCGCAGCAATGGTTTGTTGCTCGACCGCCGTCAGGGCCAGTGGGTGTATTACCGGCTGAACCCGGAGCTGCCGGCATGGATCGGCGAAATCCTCCAGGTGACCGCGAAAGCCAATGTCGAGTGGCTCAAGGACAACGCCGCGCGCCTGCAGTACATGGATGGCCGTCCCGTGCGCGAACGCGCCTGCTGCTGAATCTTCAACTTTTTACGGAGCGCATCGATGCGAGTCCTGTTCATGTGCACGGCCAACAGCTGCCGCAGCATTCTTTCCGAAGGCATGTTCAATCACTTGGCGACCGGCAGCTTCACAGCGGTGAGTGCCGGCAGTTTCCCCAAAGGCCAGGTGCTGCCCCGCAGCCTGACGACGTTGCAAAAGTACGGTATCGCCACCGACGGGTTGCACAGCAAAGGCAACGACGCTTTCGAAAATGATCCACCGGATATTGTCATCACCGTCTGCGACAAAGCCGCCGGGGAAACCTGCCCGGTGTATTTCGGCCCGGCATTGAAAGCGCATTGGGGGCTGGAAGATCCGTCCGAAGTGCAGGGCGACGAAGCTGCAATCGACGCGGCATTCCAGGCCACCCTCATGCGCATCGGCGAACGCTGTCAGGCCTTCCTCGATCTGCCGTTTCACTCGCTCACTCGCGAACAACTGAAGGCTGAACTCGACCGCATCGGCGCGCTGTAAGGAGGCCCCATGTCAGATCATCTGCCCAACCTCGACGCAACCTTGTTCGACGCAGACAAGCCATCGTTAATGGGCGAACACAAACCGCGTATCCTTTTGCTCTACGGCTCGACCCGTGAACGTTCTTTCAGTCGCTTGCTGGTCGAGGAGGCCGCACGCCTGCTTGAACATTTCGGCGCCGAAACCCGCGTGTTCAATCCGTCCGGCCTGCCACTGCCCGACGACGTCCCGGTCGACCACCCGAAGGTTCAGGAGCTGCGCGATCTGGTGCTGTGGTCGGAAGGCCAGGTCTGGTGCTCGCCAGAACGCCACGGCGCCATGTCCGCCGTGTTCAAAGCACAGATCGACTGGATCCCCCTCGAACTCGGCGCCGTCCGCCCGACCCAAGGCAAAACCCTCGCGGTGATGCAAGTCTGCGGCGGCTCGCAATCGTTCAACGTGGTCAACCAGCTACGCGTCCTCGGCCGCTGGATGCGCATGTTCACCATCCCCAACCAGTCCTCCGTACCGAAGGCCTATATGGAATTCGACGAAGCGGGGCGGATGAAACCCTCGCCGTTCTACGATCGCGTGGTCGATGTGATGGAGGAATTGGTGAAATTCACCGTGCTGCTGCGCGGCCAGCAGGCGCATCTGGTGGATCGCTATTCCGAGCGCAAGGAGAGTGCTGAACAGTTGATGGCGCGGGTGAATCAGCGATCGATCTGAACTCCTGCCGCGGCGAGGAACGGCTGCGTTCAAGTTGCCAACAGGCTTATTCCGCCTGCTGCTGACGAATGCTGCGTGGCGATGGTGTCGACGAGTTTTTCTGGTGTTTTCGAATAACCGACACTTCAGGTTTCGCACCTGCCTGCCGATGAAATCTGCACGATTTCAACGGATGCCATCCATGAACAAGGTTGTTGCTGTACTGGTGCTTACTGCACTCGTTGCTGGCTGCAAAAGCAGCAGTTCCGATACCCAGACCGCAGATCTCTCCAATCTGCGCTGCTTCGCTTACTGGGACGATAAATCCATTAGCTCGCTGGAAGTCAGCTACATCCGCGATATGAGCAAGAGCGGTAACCTGCCGTGCACGATCATGCTGGGCGACCTGTACGAGAAAGGGCGCGGTGTGCCTCAGGACACTACCAAAGCCAAAGCCCTGTATCAGTCCGTAGCCGATAAAGACCCCGGCGCCTACGGCCAACTTGGGCGGATGGCCGAAGAAGGCATCGGCGGGCCGGTCAATGACTTTGATGCACGGCAGTTTTATCAGCGTGCTGTGAGCAAACCCGAACAGCATCGCAGTGAAGCTAAACTGGCCAAATACATGGAGGAAGGGCGAGGCGGCCCGCAGGATCTGCAAGGCGCGCTGACGCACTACTTCAATGCAACGCGGTACCTCGGCGATGCCTCATGGCAAGGCATCGAACGCCTGCGCGGTAAAGGCTTGACTCTGACGATCGAGCAGCAACAGCGCTACAACAAAATTTTTGTCGCCAGTGTGCAGAGCGGCCTCAGAAAACGCGTTGAAGTCATAGAGAAGTCTCTGGAGAGCAACGTCAGTTCGACGTCTGCGAGCAAACCGGTGCAAGTGCAGCTGGAGTACACCCCCGGCGCGTTGGCACCGGTGCTTTCGATACTACAAAGCTCAGGCGATTCCGCCCTCGATCAGAGAGTCATGCAAGCCTTTAGCGACTATCGCTTTCCCGGCGACCCGATCATGCCCCCGGGCCAAAAGAGCTATCAGGCGATCCCGGTCGTCAGGACAGACGGCAAGAGCCCACTGCAGAGGCTCAACGAGAGCAGAAAAAAGTAAGCCTTCTCCTTGCGCAAACCGGACGAGCCGGGCCGGCTGCCGACGATGGCAAAACGATCGGCAGCTTTCTTCAAGGCGAACGAAAGCTGTTCTTGTATTATTTTTGATTGCTGATTCGTGCTCCAGCCCGGTTTTGCCACCTTTCAAAGGTTCTGATCATGTCAGACATGCCACCACGCCTGATCTACAGACGCCCACAACCAGCAGACCTGACCAGCGTGTTCGCGATTTTCGGCGACCCCAAAACCAACCAGTTCAATCCCGCCGGTCCAATGACCGACATGGCCCAAGCCGCAGCCCTACTGAGTCGCTGGCTGCAACACTGGGCAACCCACGGCTACGGATGGTGGGCAATCAGCAGCACCCAGGCCCCCGACAACATCCTCGGATTCGCCGGCATCGCTGCCCATGACTATTTGGGCAAAGCGGTTATCAACCTCGGCTACCGCTTCGCCGTCGAAGCCTGGGGTCACGGTTACGCAACAGAAGCCGCCCAAACCGCGCTGACCCACGCGTTCCACTACCTCGGTTTACCTGAAGTATTCGGACTGGTCAGGCCCGACCATGTCGCCTCAATTCGCGTACTGGAAAAGATCGGCATGCACCGCTTCGGCGATCTCGACGACGTCCCCGGCAAAGCCCCAAGCCTCGTCTTCCGTATCCAACGACAAGACGCCTGATCCAAAGCCAGACGCAAAACCTGTAGGAGCGAGCCTGCTCGCGATGACGCCAGCCCAATCACCCTCTATCTAAACCAGACAAAACAACTGTGGGAGCGAGCTTGCTCGCGAAAGCGTCCGCCCAGTCACCCCTCATGCGCAGTACACCTTAGCGTGGGGGGGCCTAGTTACAGGTCTACCCACCCGCGTATGGCCGCCACCTTCGTTGGTGGCGAATGTGTTCGGCGAAATCGCCAGCTACCGCCACTTCGACGAGGGGAAAGCCTCGTCGAACCCCGTGGGCAAACCCTGGCTGGCACACGGCCACAGCTTGCGTCTCCCAGTCTCGGCTGTCACCCTTCGGGCCGTTCTCAAGGATCAGAACCAGGAATCACGGATGAGTGGCTACGTACCCAACCCCCCGAAAAATTATCGTTACGAAGAAGCCAAACCCGTCGATATTCATGCCGAGCGTTGGGCGGAATATGAGAAGTACGGGAAAGAACCTGCGCGCGAACCTGAAAAAATCGGCATTGCGTTGAGGATTGGGGTTTTCTTTGATGGTACTGGGAATAATGCGAACAACTCTGCTGCGGGGTTGTTGTGTGGCGCTCAGCATCCGATTGCGCCTGAGGATATTCCCGCCAGCTGCCAGCCTTACATGAGTGACCCAGACAGTAGTTATGGTAACGATGTCAGCAATGTGAAAAAGCTTAGTGACCTGTATGGGGCGACGCGACTCGCTGAGGGAGAGGGGCCACGAAAGAAAGCTTTCGGTATGGTCTACGTCGAAGGCATAGGTACCCGTTCGGGTGAAGAAGACAGTAAATTCGGCGCCGGTACAGGACGTGGCGAAACAGGCGTTGCAGGGCGAGTGCAATCCTCTTTCGCAGTGATCGAACAGCGTATCACTGAGGTATTGGACAAAAATCCCGGTAGTGAAATTGTTTCGTTGACCTTCGATACATTTGGCTTCAGTCGCGGTGCGGCAGCCGCCAGACATTTCGCCAATGAGATTGTGCGTGGCAGACAAGGCCCTTTGGGCGAGATTCTTCGCAATCAGTCCGATGCGCTTAGTTCGACCTTTGTCGACCAATACCACAGCGACATCAACATGGGCTTCATTGGTTTGTTCGACACTGTACCGTCGATTGCTGGATGGTCCAATTTGGGCAATATCAAAAGTGCAGTCGCAACAGGAATCAAACTCTACCTCGACCGACGTTACTTCACCGACGTTGTGCAGTTGGCTGCGCGGGATGAGTGCAGGGCTAACTTCGCTCTCAATCGAGTAGCGATGGATCATCCGGAAATTGTCTTGCCAGGTGTGCATTCCGATGTGGGTGGCGGTTACCTTGAGGAAGCTGAAGAATGTGTGCTCATTAGCCCAATGCAAACGCTAGAGGTCGGCAACTACGCGGATATCAACACCACGTCGATCTACCGGGATGCGGTCAATGTGAGAAATCAGTGGTTAGCCGATGGCTGGCCTTCCGAAATGCTTGAAGTCGTTACACCACCTCCTTTACTGATGCCGATCAGTCCTCAGGATCGACTGAGTCCTCGAGTCAAACGAGTCTACGCCGCCGTTCAACTCAAGCGTCCGGTGAGTGGGTTACTGTCGAGAGTGAGCCTGCGCGTGATGCATCAACTCGCCAAAGCCAAAGGCGTTCGCTTCGAAGACATTCCCGAGACGCCAGACTTCGCCGTTCCTGAAGAGCTTCAGCCCATGTGTGCTCGTTTTGCCGCCGGCGACTACAGCACCACGCCAGAGGAGGAGCACATCCTCAAACTCAAGTACATTCACACATCCGCCAATTGGAACCATCCGCTTGGCAGGAGAGATGGAAGTGGCATCAGAGCTGTTTACATCAATGCCCCCACGGAAGATGCAATCCGAGTAAAGCACCCACACGTACCTGACTGGACGCTTTGGTAATGAAGTTATTTACAGCACTGCTGTGCGCGCTCTTTGTGGCTGGCTGTAATGCCGATCCGCTGTCAGCAAAGAACGACCCTAAATCTCCATGGTGGGAACTCGGTTTTACCGAACCCAACTACATGAAAGTATGGGTTGAAGACACTGCTGTGGAAGACATTAGGGGCAAGACGTTTCTGCGCACGGGTGGAGGTTCTGCGTCGGGCGGGTACCCAGAAGATGGTACTGAGTCTGCCCGAGGCTGGGACGGAGTGGGCGCGTCCGCAAAAGCGGTGGTCGGCGCTGATCTCCCAAAACGAATTTTCGTTCGCTGGCAGTCCATCGTACAGCCTCAGACCTATCGAGCCTGGGTGGATATACCGGAAGAAGCTAGGCAACTGATGCGGACTTCGGTTAGCCAGCGCTGCGCGAAAACACCGGAGCAGCGGAGCACCTATATTTCATCGGTCTATTTGGGATTGGCGCCTGGAGGGGTAGTGCAGGTTTGGGTCAGAGACGAGTGCCACCATCCGGTCAAAGTTGCGAGAGCGCAGGCTGAGATAGAACCGCTAGGGCCTAGCCAAGGCAAGAACCAAGGGCGCTACGCATATCCCGTAAGCGAAAAGTCCAAACGTTACATCGAAAAATTCGGCATCCCATACGGGAGTTGGTAACCAATGAAGCCGTGTTTCGTGCATTGTGCTGCCGTGCTCAGTGTCAATGCACGGCCGCCAGTGCAATGATCCGCTATCGACCCTTGGGGTCAATAAACACTCCTCAAATCAAAACCTCAAACCCCGCACTACCCAACACTTCCCCATTAACCATCACCTGAACCCCATGCCGCCCGGCGAAATGCTTGCGCGTCGTAAAATCCTTGATGACCTGTCTGCGCCGCACTGGCTCGACCCCAAACCCCGGCAATTCCACCGTTTTCAACTTGAAAACCTTCTTCGAAGCCCCGCCATTCGCTTTCACATAGTCAATCGCATAATCAATCACCAGCCGCTGCTCGTGCGCCGCCGTGGACTTCACCACAAAGGACAGCGTGATTGCGTCACCCAACTTCACCTCAGCAGGCTCAACCTTCACATCCAGCAACTCAACCTCAGCCTTCGCCCCCGCGCCAATCACCGTCAGCGCCCGCGAATCCCCCTGTTTGATCAAACTCCGCAACGCATGCTTGGCAATCCAGGCCGTGTGCTTGTTCTCCAACGACCAACCTTCAATCGTGTCCAACACCCACTGCGGGTGCACTTTCGTCACATCATTCAAATGATTCGCCACGGACTTGCGCACGTACAGACTCTCATCCGCCTTCAACCGATCCAGTATCCCGGCGGCCAACTGCGGATCCGCCTGTACCGCCTCCAACCGAAACGACCAGGGCAGGCGAGGGCGGCTGCCTTCGCTGGCTAATCTTCTGACGTGGTGGTTTTCGTCGCGAGTCCAGTCATGCATCCGTTCCAGCGAGCGTTCAAGGTCGGCGCGCAGAAAATGGCGAATGGCGAACTCGGATGAGCCGAAGGTGGTGAAGTACTTCAGGGCTTCCATAGAAGTATCGAACGCGCCAGCACCGTAGCTCGCGACATAATGCGGCAGGCATATGCTGACGAATCCGCTGTTCAGGCGTGGCGCGAGTTCACGTAATACATCGAGGGAATCTTCGTAGTCCAGCGGCAGCACTGCATGCAGGCTTTCGGCGACGCGGGCCATGCGTTGCATCACCGACAATTCGGCCAGCCCGCGGCTGGCATGTTCAAGAAACGCTTGGGCTTTGAATGCCGGGTACACCGCGCTCATTTCATCAGCAATGTGCTGCAGACGCTCGGCGTTGAAGATTTCCTTTAGCGCCGGAGCGGCGGTGTCGGTGGTGCTCATGGTCAGTTCATCGGTGTGCTGAGGAAGGCGTCGGTGCCTTCGGCGTAGGCGGTGTATTCGGCAATTCGCGGATAGCGTGCGGCGTCGATCTGATCGGGCACCACAAGGTCGGTGAAGCTCCAGGCAACCGCCAGGCTGATGCCATCCTGGGCGAGCGAGCCGTCGATGGGTAATTGACGATGCTCGAGTTCTTTTTCCAGCGCGGTAAACGCGGCGGCGAGTTGGCCTTCAACGCGTTCAACCCAAGGTTGATATTGAATGTCGGCCGGGCGCAGGTTGCGTTCGTAATACAGCTGCACGGCTTTTTCGCAGGCGGCAAGGCTCAGGCCGATCAGGCGCAGGGCTTGGGCGCGCTGAGGCAATTCTTTCGGCAGCAGGCTTTTACCGGATGCGCTTTCGAGATAGTCGAGGATGAGTGTCGAGTCCATCAGAACCATGCCGTCGTCGAGGATCAGCGTCGGCGCCTTGACTACCGGGTTAATCTGCTGGAACTGCTCGAAATGGCGGAACACCGAGACCGACTCATGTTCGAGGTCGATCCCCAGGCATTTGGCGGAGATCGCTACGCGGCGCACGTAAGGGGAGTCGAGCATGCCGATCAGTTTCATGACGCGTTCCTTCAAGTCGAACCGGTGGGAACGCATAACCTAGCCGAGCCTGAGGCAATTGTCAGCCTGGCGCGGCAGCGCGTCGTATTCGTCGGTAATCGTTTGCAGCAGCCGCTGGGCAATGATCGGGGGGCTGGCGAGTGAATGCTCGTCGATAGCCGGCATAGCGGGGCAGGGCATAAATCTTCCTTCGGGCTGATCGATCACCTTGTGGCGAGGGCGCTTGCTCCCGCTGGACTGCGTAGCAGGCCCCGGATGTAAAACACTGGGCCTCTTCGCCCCAACGCAAGCAAGCTCTCTCGCCGCAATGTTGCTGGGTTGCGGCTGATATTAGGGGGGCTTTTGCAGTTCTGCTTTGCTGAAACGATGCAGTGCATAGTAAAAAAATTGCATACGAACGCTGTGGGGTTAGCCGTTTGTCTTCTATATACAGCCGCTCGACTGAATTTCTTGCTATAAACGCACTCCGATGGCCATGTGAAGCCTGTGTCAGAGCAGTTTCCTGGTCCTGTCGGACAAATTCCCTGTATTTACTGTTGCTGAGGTCTTGATCGGGCCTTAGACTGCCGCCCCTCGTAAATTGAGTGCCGGGTGGCGTTTGCAATAAAACGATGCCTTTTCGACGGCCCCCACGGTTCGCCGAAACGCTCCCTTATTCGCCTTAATGCACGTTTTTTTATAGAGATATCAATGACAAAGGACAAGTTGCTGGCCATGCCGGCAGATGACTACATGAATGCAGAGCAACACGCTTTCTTCACCGAGCTGTTGCAGAACATGAAAGTCGAAACCCACGAGCGCATTGAGCAAAATCGTATCGCCATCGAAAGCCTGGACACCCCGGCTGACCCGGCGGACGCAGCTTCGGTTGAAGAAGAGCGCACCTGGCTGGTCAACGCGATCGATCGCGACCAGCGCATGCTGCCGCAACTGGAACAAGCCCTTGAGCGCATCAAGGACGACAGCTTTGGCTGGTGCGACGACAGCGGCGAGGCCATCGGTCTCAAGCGCCTGCTGATCAGCCCGACTACCAAGTACTGCATCGAAGCTCAAGAGCGTCACGAGCAGATCGACAAGCACCAGCGTCAGGCCTGATTCTGTGGGGTGACCCTTTCAACAGGGCGCCTTGAAAAGATCGCAGCCTCCGGCAGCTCCTACACGGGCGTTGCTGAAGGCTGCGATCTTTGCTTTTGCTCGTCTGCACTCTTCCCGAACCGTTCCATTGACCTGCCACAGACCCACGACTAACGGACCATGGATAATGGCGTTGTAGTGGCGTTTAATGCAGGTACAACAATGAGAACAAATGTGGGGTGTTAGAGATGACGAGAGACGGATCTCTGGTTGCGGCGCTGCCTGCACCAGTGCTTTTGCCGAAAGAACGCTGGATCGCACCGGCCCTGCAAAGCATTGCCCTGATGCTGTTGCTCGCCGGCGTGGCCCTGACCGACTGGTCGCTGTACCTCGGCATGCCGCTGGCGGTGCTGATCGTCTGGCTGCCGCGCCTGCGTTCACGCAACGTTCCTGCCACTGTTGCGGTCGATAGTGCGAGCGCATTGTCTGCACTGACCCGGGATCTTTCCTACACCACCAGTCACAACGCACTGTCGGCCGCCGGCGTGGCGTTCTCGGTCAAGGCGCTGGCCAGCAAACTTGAATCGCAACTCGACGCGGCGGCGCAGATCGTCAGCAACGCCGAAGTGATGATCGCCACCGAGCAGGCCACCTCGCAGCTCAGCCGCGAGGCGCTCGACGCCGCCAGCGAAGCGCATCAGAGCAGCGCGGCGGGACGTAGCGAATTGCTCGACTCGATTGTGCGCATGCAGCAACTCAGTCAACGCGCCAATGCCAGCCGCGAATTGATCGAAGCCTTGAGTGTGCGCAGTGACGACATTCAGCGCGTGACGCTGGTGATCCAGTCGATTGCCAGCCAGACCAATCTACTGGCCTTGAACGCAGCGATTGAAGCGGCCCGGGCCGGTGAACATGGGCGCGGTTTTGCTGTGGTCGCCGATGAAGTGCGCGGGTTGGCGGCGCGTACCGCGGCGGCCACGGGCGAAGTCGGCGAAATGGTTGCTGACATTCAGCAACGCACCGCGCAGGTGGTGGCGCAGATTCGCGAGTTGTCGAGCGATCTGCACATTGGTGTCGAACAGGTCGAACACACCGGCCAGCATTTGGAGAACATCGCACGACTGGCAGCCGGCGTCGAAACCCAGGTCAGCGAAATCGCCCGCGGCGCGCAAACCAATCGCCAACAGCTTGATGCGCTGTTCAGCGCAATCGAGCAAATGCGCAGTGATCTGGCGATCAGCGACCAACAGACCCGCCGCCTCGCAGAAGCAGCGGTGCAGATGGAAGGGCAGGCGGAAACCATCAGCGAACGCTTGGCCGAGGTGGGCCTGGACGACTATCACCAGCGCATTTATGACCTGGCGCGCGAAGGTGCGAGTCAGATCGCAGCGCGCTTCGAGGCGGATGTCGAGCAGGGGCGGATCAGCCTGGATGATTTGTTCGACCGCAGTTACCAACCGATTCCGGGCACCGAACCGGCCAAATTCCAGACCCGGTTCGATCGTTACACCGATCAGGTCTTGCCGGCGATTCAGGAACCCCTGTTAGCGCGTCATGAAGGCTTGGTGTTCGCGATCGCCTGCACGCAGCAGGGTTATGTACCGACGCATAATCAGGCATTCAGCCAGCCGTTGACAGGTGATGTGCAGGTCGACACGGTGAATAACCGCACCAAGCGCAAATTCAGTGACCGCACGGGTATCCGTTGCGGCAGCCATCAACAACCGGTGCTGTTGCAGACTTACACGCGCGACACGGGTGAGCTGATGCATGACTTGTCGGTGCCGATCATGATCAGGGGCCGTCATTGGGGCGGGTTGCGTCTGGGTTACAAACCGGAAAATCCGCGCTGAGATTGTTACCGTTGGCGCAATGAATCTGTGCACGGCCCTTGCTGTTTCCGCGCGAAGGAAAGCATTACTCTGCCGACTTAGTTAGGTAGCTAATTATTCGGAGAGCACATGCAGTGCAGGGTTGATGTGGCAGTGATGATCGGCAGCGGCGTGCCGGCCGGATTACGTGCGCTGGGGCGCAGTGTGTGCTGGGTGGTTTTGCTCAACGGTGAGCGACGCGGCACAGCCTTTGCCAGTCGCGATGAGGCGGAGGAGTGCAAGGCTGCCTGGCTCGAACAATTGAGCATCGAGCCCGGCGACAGCCTGCACGGATCGCCCTTATTTGCCGCGATGCAAACGTACGTTCAGCTCATCAACAATGACCGCTTCTTCACCGTCGGCACGCAGCCACTCTTTGAGTAATTGCGCCTGTTGGGGCGTCCAGAAATCGGCATCGATCAATTTGATATCCGGGTCCAGCGGATGGGCTTCGACAAAGTCATTGATCGACGCTTCATCGGACGGTAGGCCCAACTGCTCGAAAAGGGTGGTCAGGTTAAGCTCGGTTGGCAGTTCCATCATCTACTCCTGGGTCGGTGCCGATAGGGCTTGTTCGCTCACTTCCTTATCAGAGGCATGCGCTGGCGCGGAGTTCGATTTTTGATTCGAGCGAGCGGGCGAGGGCGCACGCTTCGTTGTGATTGCCGCGGAAACCTCTGACACGTCCCGTGGATATTTCCTTGATATGAAAGAAGGCGATGCCCGCTGGCACCACTTGAAAGTGCGGGGTTTGGTGATTGTTAGAAGATGTCGGAAGCTGATCGAGGTCGGCAACCTGCACCGTCAGAGGTGTGCTGATTCCTGCGTCAGCCGACGTGGCGAAATGAGTCAAAGTGCACATATGAAGTCCTTTTCATCAGTCGGCCTGAATTTAACGGCCGTTGCGGGTAGTCGTAATGAGCATCGCTGCTCTAGAATCGCCAGAACCTGCTGACGACCGGGCTTATCTAAAGCAATTTTTCGCCAGCGATATGTCGGAAAAGTGCTTTTTTTCGTGAGAAATTTCCCTAAAGTTCGTAGTCAGATTTGCTCTAGTCGCACTTGAGGCTTTTTCCTTCAAGGTTTGGCGATTTCAGAGCGGGTTTCATTAATGACAATCCAGTAGTCTACGAACCTCGCGATTCAAGAGCGCTTTACTCGCGTCGGGTTTTTGAGTGTCTTTGCAGTTTTCATCGGCTTGGCCGTTTCTTTGCCGTGGGCGTTTTTCGCTGCGCGGTTTTTCAAATGTGGGGATGTTTCTTTGGCAGTCAGTAACCTCGATATGCATGCTTTGTTCGTGCTGGGTGATTTGCGTGCAAAGCTGGTCAAGCAATTCCAATCACGTTTTGTTTACATCACCGAGCAAAACGCCGAAGGCATTTACATCGCCGAAATCGATACCGAAAGTGCGTTGGTAGTCGATGACAAACCGGGGCTCAAACTCAAGGTCGGCGACCATTTCATTGCATCGGTTCTGCCCAGTCGTGAAGGCGGCAAGATGGACATTCGTTTTCGCGACATCAAACTGACGGTCTACGGCCTGGGCGATTACGCGTTTGTCAGCACGGCCGACGGTCACGCGATCCTGTTCAAGGAAGGCCATAGCGTCGTCACCGTGTTCGCCGCCAATGAACAATTGCAGGAAGGCCTGACCAAAACCCTGAAAGCTGTCACCGCCAAAGCTGCCAAATGGCGCAAGGGCGAGCTGGTGACGTTCAAGGCCAGCGAGTGAACCGCGCGCAATTCCATTCGCAAAACCTCGACAATGCACATGCAGAAGCGCAGCGCCTGCTCGCCCGAAAAGCCGAACTGCAAGGTGCCTGGCTGAGTTGGGTGGCGTCGCAGATCTACGCATTGCAACCGGCGGCTTACGCCAGCATGGTCAGACGTGAGCTGCAAAGCCTGCAGGAAAAGTCTGAAATGTAATCTCGCGGGCAGCAGACCCCGGAAAAAGCAGGAACCTCGGCTAAAGTCAGTTGACTGAGTCATTCAGAGGCTTGCGTTTCTGTCAGGCCAACTGCCATTGCTGTGAACAGCACGAGGTGCGATGCATGAACGGATTTCGACGGTTATTGGCTGCCAGCGTGGCCACCTTTGGTTTGCTGACGTCAGCGCAATCGCTGCAGGCTGCACAAGGGCCAATCCACTTTGCCGACCTGAACTGGGAAAGCGGCAGCCTGATCACTGAGGTGTTGCGGGTCATCGTCGAGAAAGGCTACGGCTTGCCGACCGATACCTTGCCGGGCACGACCATTACCCTTGAGACCGCGCTGGCCAACAACGACATTCAGGTGATCGGCGAAGAGTGGGCGGGGCGCAGTCCGGTCTGGGTCAAGGCTGAGGCAGAAGGCAAGGTCGTCGGCCTTGGCGATACCGTGAAAGGCGCCACTGAAGGCTGGTGGGTGCCGGAATACGTGATCAAGGGCGACCCGGCCAAAGGCATCAAGCCGCTGGCGCCGGATCTGCGCAGTGTCACGGATCTGAAGAAGTACAAGGATGTGTTCAAGGACCCGGAAAGTCCGGGCAAGGGTCGTTTCCTCAACAGCCCGATCGGCTGGACCTCGGAAGTGGTCAACAAGCAGAAGCTCACGGCGTATGGCTTGCAGGACGATTTCACCAACTTCCGCAGCGGCTCGGGTGCCGCGCTGGATGCCGAAATCAGTTCTTCGATTCGTCGCGGTAAACCGGTGTTGTTCTATTACTGGTCGCCGACGCCTCTGCTTGGCAAATTCAAACTGGTGCAACTGCAAGAGCCACCGTTCGATGCCGAAGCATGGAAGACGCTGACCGACGCTGATAATCCCAATCCGAAACCGACCCGCTCGCTGGCATCGAAGCTGTCGATTGGCGTGTCTACGCCATTCCAGAAACAGAATCCGCAAATTGCCGAGTTCTTCAGCAAGGTTGATTTCCCGATCGAGCCGTTGAACAAAGCGCTGGCGGATATGAGCGATAAACACACCGCGCCTCGTGAGGCGGCGGTGGCGTTCATGAAAGCGCATCCAGATGTGTGGCAAGCGTGGCTGCCCAAGGATGTGGCCGACAAGGTGACGGCTGATCTGAAATAACGCGAACAAAGTACCGCACCGCCGACCGGTCGTGCACCGGCAAAAAATCCGACTACGATGGTTTGTTCAAATCCCTTTGAAGGATTTCAACCATGACCTTTGTGTTGGCTCAATGGCTGGTGACGGTCTTCGCGGCAATCGGCCTGATGCACGTGTATTGGGCGTTGGGTGGGCAATGGGCGGCTGCGGTGGTAGTGCCGCAAGTGCCGGTGTCTGGCTTCGTCGCCACTGTGCGCCCAGCGTTCAAGCCTTCAGGCTGGCTGACTTTGTTAGTTGCCGCTGCGCTGTTGGTGATCGCGGCGCTGGTTTGCATGCGGGTCGGTTGGGGAGTGCCTGCGGTGCAGCACAAGGCACTGCAGTGGGTCATCAGCGCGATTGCGTTACTGATGTTTGCCCGAGCGATCGGTGATTCGAATCTGGTCGGTTTTTTCAAGGAAGTGAAGGATTCGCGATTCGCGCGGCTGGATACCTGGGTGTATTCGCCGTTGTGTGCGCTGCTGGGGGCGGGGTTGTTGGCGGTGGCCTGGGTCTGAGCTGATCCGGGATTTTCAACGACCCGACTGGCCTCTTCGCGAGCAGGCTTGCTCACACATGGCAACGCATCTCAAAAATGTAGGAGTGAGCCTGCTCGCGATGGCGGCGTCATAGCCACCGCCAAAATCTCAGCTTCCGCTCTCGGTCTGGCGGCTACTGACCTCAGCTGGCACATCATCCCCAGCCATGCGTTTGCGAAACAGCGCTGCCCGCGCCAGCAGCAACGTCGTCACCGGCACGGTGATCGCCAGGAGAACCGGAATCAGCCAGGCATGCACCACCGGCCCGGATTTCAGTGCTGAAAAGCAGATGATCGACGCCAATGCCACACACCATGCCCCGATTGTCGAGGCTAGTGCTGGCGGGTGCATGCGCTGGAAGTAATCCTTCATGCGCAGCAACCCGATCGCGCCCAGCAGGGTAAACACGCCGCTCAGCACCAGCAGGACCGCCACCGGAATCTCCACCCATAGAGATAATTCGGCATTCATTCGATCACCTCGCCACGCAACAGGAATTTCGCCAGGGCAAACGAGCCGACAAAGCCGAACAGTGCGATCAGCAGCGCCGCTTCGAAGTAGGTATCACTGGCGTAACGGATACCCAGGGTCAGCATCATCAACATGGCGACGATGTACAGATAATCCAGCGCCAGGACCCGATCCTGAGCTGACGGGCCTTTGAACAACCGAACCAGGGTCAAAGCCATCGCCATACAGTACAGAAACAATGTCAGCAGGATCGCATTCGACAGTAATGGGCTCATTCGAAAATCTCCATCAACGGTCGCTCGTAAGTGCTCTTGAAGTGCTCGATGAATTGCACTTCATCGTCCAGATCCCAGACGTGCAACAAGAGAACGCTGCGATCCAGCGCCAGTTCCGACCATACAGTGCCGGGCACCACGGTGCAGATCATCGCCAGTGCCGCCAGACCGTGGGCATCGCGCAGGTCCAGTGGCACTTTGATGAAGCATGATCGCGGTGGGCGGCGTCCGGCGTTGAGTACGCCCCAGGCGACGATCAGGTTGGACATGATCACGTCACGGCCGACCAGGAAGAACAGGCGCAGGATGGCCATGGGGTTACGGATGCGCGCGCGTTTAGGACGCAGCTTGCGCATCATCAGCGGCGCAGCGAACCCCAGAGCGGCGCCGAGCAGCAGGTTGCCCGGGCTGACCGACAGGTTCAGGGTCAGCCACAGAATCCACAGGGCCAGCGATAACCAGGGAGCCGGAAACAGTCGGTTCATGGCTGCACCTCGAGCATGTCAGCTCTGGCCTGCGGGCTCGGCACCGCACGCGTGCCAAGGACGGCCAGCACATATTGCTGCGGATTGTTCAGCGCATCGGCCGTGGCCTGGGTGTAGCGCAGCAGCGGTTCAGCCTTGAAAGTCAAAGCGATGCTCAGCCCCAGTAGCAGGAAAATCGGCGCGCATTCAAGTTTGCGCAGCAATGGCGATGGCCGTTCTTCCGGCGTCCAGAAGCGCTGGATACCGAGGCGCGAAAAGGCCATCAGGGAGGCCAGGCCGGTCAGGATCAGCAGGGCCAGCAATCCCCACGCGCCGGGAGACAGCGGCGCCTCGGTGCCAAGCCCCAGCGGGTTGAGCAATGCGCCGATCAGGCCGAGCTTGCCAATGAATCCGGACAGCGGTGGCATGCCGATGATCAACAGTGCGCAGGCAATGAAGCTCAAACCGAGAAACGCCATGGTCCACGGGATGACTTGGCCGACCACGGCTTTCTGCTCGTCGTCGAGGTTGATGCCCTTGGGCGGTTGCAGCGATTCCTGCGGACGCGGCAGCAGTTCGCTTTCGTCTTCCAGCGGGATTTCGTTGGCCGAACGCGAGCGTTCGATCAGTTCAGCCAGCAGGAACAGTGCGCTCAGCGCCAGGGTCGAGCTGACCAGATAGAACAGCGCAGCGCCGATCAGGTTCGGCTGCGCGAAGCCGATTGCCGAGAGCAAAATGCCCGCCGACACCAGAATGCTCAGGCTGGCCATGCGCTCCAGACGCTGTGCGGCGAGGATCGCCAACCCTGCGCAAGCCATGGTCGCCATGCCGCCGTAGATCAGCCAGTCGCCGCCGAAGAAAGCCGAGGCGCCGGCCTGACCGGAAAACAGCAGGGTCCACAGGCGCAGGAGGGTGTAGACGCCGACCTTGGTCATGATCGCGAACATCGCTGCCACCGGCGCGCTGGCCGAGGAATAGGCCGGCACCAGCCAGAAATTCAGCGGCCACATGCCAGCCTTGGCCAGAAACGCTACCGCAAGAATCCCCGCCCCCGCATGCAGCAAACCACGATCGGCTTCCGGCACCAGCGGGATTTTCATCGCCAGATCGGCCATGTTCAGCGTGCCGGTCACCCCATAGATCAACGCCGCGCCGATGAGAAACAGCGACGAGGCCAGCAGGTTGATCGAGATGTAATGCAATCCTGATGACACCCGCGCGCGGCCGGATCCATGCAGCAACAGGCCGTAGGAGGCGGCGAGCAACACTTCGAAGAACACGAACAGGTTGAACAGGTCCGCCGTCAGGAAGGCGCCATACAGGCCCATCAGCTGAATCTGAAACAGTGCGTGGAAACTCGAGCCGGCGCCGTCCCAGCGGGCCATGGCGAAGAGCAGGGCACTGACGCCGATGATCCCGGTCAGCACCAGCATCAGTGCCGACAGGCGATCAACCACAAGAACGATGCCGAACGGGGCCTGCCAGTTGCCCGGCAGGTACACGCCGATGGAGCCGGGCACGCCAGTGGTCTGGGTCCATTGCAGCAGCATTACCGAGATGAACAGGCCGACGAGGCTGGAGAACAGGTTGATTTTCGCCTTCAGCGGCCGGTGCTTCTCGCCCAGCATCAGCATGATCGCGGCGGTCAGCAGCGGCAGCAGGATCGGTGCGGCGATCAGGTGAGTCATTGCCATCATTCTTTAGGCTCCCGGCCGTCGACATGGTCGGTGCCGGTCAAGCCGCGCGAAGCGAGCAATACGACAAGAAACAGCGCGGTCATGGCGAAGCTGATGACGATCGCCGTCAGTACCAGCGCCTGGGGCAGCGGGTCGGTGTAGTGCAGCAGATCCTGGGTCACGCCGTCCTTGATCACCGGCTCTTTGCCGATGAACAGGCTGCCCATGCTGAAAATGAACAGGTTGACCGCGTACGACAGCAGGCACAGGCCCATGACCACCTGAAAGGTACGCGGCCGCAGGATCAGCCAGACCCCGGACGCGGCGAGAATGCCGATGGCGATTGCGATGACTTCTTCCATCAGACGGCTCCTTTGCTGGCGACGGACTTGGGCAGCGATGCTGTCTTGTGACCACGCACCGATTGGTGGGCGAGGGCGGTGAGGATCAGCAGCGTCGACCCGACCACTACGGCGTACACGCCGATGTCGAAGAACAGCGCGCTGGCGATATGGATATCGCCGAGCAACGGCACGCTGATGTGCCAAGTGTGGGTGGTCAGGAACGGATAGCCCACCAGCATCGCACCGAGACCGGTGGCGGTCGCGAACAGCAGCCCGGTGCCCATCCAGCGCAGTGGGCGCAGGCTCATCTGCGCCTCGACCCACTGGGTACCGGCAACCATGTATTGCAGAATGAACGCGACCGACATCACCAGCCCGGCGACAAAACCGCCGCCCGGTTGATTGTGTCCACGCATGAACAGGTAGAACGACACCACCAGCGCGACAGGCAGCAGCAGGCGGACCAGCACCGCCGGGACCATCATGAAGCCAAGTGCCGTGTCGCTGGCCGAACGCGGGTTGACCAGATCGGTAACCACGTCCGGTGCCAGCAGGCGCTGCTGGGCCGGCAACTGCAGGCTTTCCTTGGGCGGGCGGAAGCGGCGCAGCAGGGCGAATACGGTGAGCGCCACGGCGACCAGGACGGTGATTTCGCCGAGGGTGTCGAAGCCACGGAAGTCCACCAGCATCACGTTGACCACGTTGCTGCCGCCGCCCTCGGGCAGGGCGCGACTGAGGTAGAACGAGGAAATGTGGTTAGGCGTCTGTCGGGTGAGCATGGCGTAGGACAGCAGGGCCATGCCGGCGCCGACGGCAACCGAGAGCAGCAAGTCGCGCAGACGCCGAATCCGCGCCTTGCGCAGGCTGCCCGGCAATGGCGAAACTTCTTCGATACGTCGCGGCAACCAGCGCAGGCCAAGCAGAATCAACACCGTGGTTACCACTTCGACCGCCAACTGCGTCAGCGCCAGATCCGGCGCCGAGAACCAGACAAAGGTCACGCAGGTCATCAAGCCGCAGACGCTGACCATCGTCAGGGCGGCGAGACGGTGATACTTGGCTTGCCACGCGGCGCCAAGCGCACAGGCAATCGCCAGCAGCCACAGGGTCACGAAGACAATCGAACCGGGGATTTTCGGCCGGTCGCCCCAGCTCAGGCTGCTGTGCAGCATCGGGATCAGACCGGCGAAGACGGCGGCCAATACCATCAGAAAGAGCTGCATCTGCAAACGCTTGGTGCCGAGTCGACGCTCGACACGCCGGGCGATGCGCATCATTACGACCAGACTGCGCTCGAACAGCCGCTTGCCGTTGAAGCGGCCCACCAGCGGCGGGTACTTGAAGCGACCGAGCTTGAACTGCTTGCGCAGCAACAGATACAGGATGATGCCACCGGACATGGCGATCAGGCTCATGATCATCGGTGCGTTCAAGCCGTGCCAGATGGCGAGGCTGTATTCCGGCAACTCACCACCAACAACCGGCAGCGCCGCAGCGGCAAGCAATGGCCCGACAATCTGCGCCGGGAAAATCCCCACCAGCAGGCAGGTGAAGACCAGCAACTCCACCGGCGCGCGCATCCAGCGCGGCGGTTCGTGCGGGGTGTGCGGCAGGTCGGTAGCGGTGGGGCCGAAGAACACGTCGACGGTGAACCGCAGCGAATAGGCGACGCTGAACATGCCGGCGATGGTCGCGACGATCGGCAGGCTGGTTTCGACCCAAGCGGTGGCGTTGATGAACACGGTTTCGGCGAAGAACATTTCTTTCGACAGGAAACCGTTGAGCAATGGCACGCCGGCCATCGAGGCACTGGCGACCATGGCCAGCGTCGCCGTATAGGGAATCAGTTTGATCAGACCACTGAGTTTGCGGATGTCACGGGTGCCGCTTTCGTGGTCGATGATGCCGGCGGCCATGAACAGAGACGCTTTGAACGTGGCGTGATTGAGGATGTGAAAAACCGCGGCGACCGCGGCCAGTGAACTGTTCAGGCCCAAGAGCAAAGTGATCAGGCCCAGATGGCTGATGGTTGAATAGGCCAGCAAACCTTTGAGATCGTTCTGGAACATCGCGCAGTACGCGCCGAGCAACAGCGTACAGGCGCCGGCACCGCTGACGATGTAGAACCATTCTTCACTGCCCGACAGAGACGGCCACAAACGTGCAAGGAGAAAAACCCCGGCCTTGACCATGGTCGCCGAGTGCAGATAGGCCGAGACGGGAGTCGGTGCCGCCATCGCGTGGGGCAGCCAGAAATGAAACGGAAATTGCGCGCTTTTGCTTAGCGCGCCGATCAGAATGAGTGGCAAAAGAACGGGGTAGAGGGCATGTGCGCGAATCAGATCGCCGGCGGCCAGGACCTTGTCGAGGTCGTAGCTGCCGACGACATGGCCGAGAATCATGACCCCCGCCAGCAGGCATAACCCGCCGGCGCCGGTGACCATCAGTGCCATATAGGCACCGCGCCGCGCATCGGCGCGGTGGTGCCAGTAGCCGATCAGCAAGAACGAGAAGAGGCTGGTCAGCTCCCAGAAAAACACGATCTGAATCAGGTTGCCAGAGATCACCAGACCGAGCATGGCGCCCATGAATGCCAGAAAAAACGCGAAGAAACGCGGCACCGGATCGTCCGGCGACATGTAATAACGAGCATACAAAGAGACGAGTGTGCCGATGCCCAGCACCAGCATCGAAAACAGCCAGGCGAAGCCGTCCATGCGCAAAATGAAGTTCAGCCCCAGGCTGGGCAACCACATGAATTCTTCGCGGATGACGCCGCCGTGGGCGATTTGCGGGTACAGCATCGCGACCTGAACGGTGCCGATCAAGGCAACCAGGCCCGCCAGCAGCGATTCGGCATTACGCGCATTGTGCGGCAGCACAGCTGCCAGACAGCTGCCAATGAATGGCAGAAGCAGTAGAACTATCAGGGACATAGGCTTCTAATCTGCGGAAGTTTGTGAAGCATCATACGTGCCAGCTCCCCGATCACCAAACGCGAGGATGTCTCAGAATCCTACAAAGTAGTCTGGAATTTTGTGTTTAGCGTTGTTTCAGAGACGGATTTGATGCCGCAAAAGTCCTCACCGCGAGCAGCTCACTCCTACAATTTGCAACGCGTTCACCTGTAGGAGTGCGCCTGCTCGCGATAGCCATTTATCGTGCAAGGCAGATTCCCGATCTCAACCAAGCGTTTTCTGCTCCAGTTCATCCTGCGTTTGAACAACCTTACCCTTGGTCTTCAACTCACTGACAATCACCGCTGCAACAATCAACCCGGCCCCAACCAGCGCAATCGCCGGCAAACGCTCTCCGGCAATTCGTCCGACGATCCCGGCCCACACCGGTTCACCTGCGTAGATCAACGTTGCCCGAGTCGGTGAAACGCTCTTCTGCGCCCAGTTCATTGCCACCTGGATCGCCGCACTCGCCGCGCCCAGGCCCAGAGCCGTCGCCAGCAACAACCAGGAAAACTCCGGAATCACTTCACCGGTCGGGACTACCAGCAGGAACGACAACATCGCCGTGACCGCCAGTTGCACCACCGTGACCCGGCGCACATCAACCTGCCCGGCGAAGGTGCTGATCAAAATGATTTCGGCAGCAATCGCCACGGCGCTGATCAATGTCGCAATTTCTCCGGGACTGAAGTTCAACACCGCCCCCGAAGGGCCCGACAACAGCATCAGCCCGGTAAACGCCAACATGATCCCGATACTTGGCATCAGCCCCGGTCGCCGTCCCAACACCAGCCATTGCAGCAAGGGCACAAAAGGCACATACAGTGCGGTAATGAACGCCGACTGGCTGCTTGGAATCGTTTGCAACCCGACTGTCTGCAAGCCGTAACCGAGCATGATCGCCACGCCGATGAACGACCCCGCCTTGACCTCGAACACGGTCAACTCCCGCAAGTGACGCCAGGAAAACATTGCGACGATTGCCGCCGCTGCTGCAAAGCGCAGGCCGACGAAAAACATCGGGCCACTGACCGTCATGGCATGTTGCACAAGCAGAAACGTGCCGCCCCAGATCATGGTAATCAGCACCAGCACGCACTCGGCTTTGCTGAAGCGGGAGAAGCGGATGCGGGAAGAAGAATTGTTCGGCGACATCATGACCTTGCGCACTGTAAAAGAGAGGCCGCACAATGCCGCCAACGTTGCGCAGTATACTGCCCAACCCCACCGAGTGAGCAATATAGTGCACAAAGATTCGACTCAGCGAGCCTCCGTCCTGCAACACGTCAGCCAGAATGTCCGACGTCTGCGCCATGCTGCGGACATGAGCCAGGCCGCACTGGCGGAAAAATCCGGGGTGAGCCGACGCATGCTGGTGGCGATCGAGGCCGGCGAGAAGAATGTCAGCCTGACCACGCTTGATCGCGTCGCCGAAGCGCTGGACGTTGCCTTCAGCGATCTGATCCAAGCCCCCGATGCGCGCGACCCGAGCCGGATCAACGAGGTTGCCTGGGCGGGCGCGATTACCGGCAGCAGGGCCGTGCTACTGTCCAAGGCCACCGCGACCCGCGAAGTCGAGCAATGGGAGTGGTGTCTGCAACCGGGCGAGGTCTATCCGTCGCAACCAGACGCCGATGGCTGGAGCGAGCAAATCTACGTATTCGAAGGCTGTTTGACGCTGATGCTCGGCGATCAGCCGCAGCACATCAATAAAGGAGAGTTTTTCATGTTCGCCAGCAATCAGCCGCATTCTTATCGCAACGATGGCGAAGTCGCAGCGTGGTTCGTGCGTAATGTGGTGATCTGAATGGAGCAGCCTGCGGACATCCTGATCATCGGCGGCGGGCTCAGCGGCACGATGCTGGCGGTGCAATTGTTACGTCTGCCTGGACAACGAAGAATTTTGATCGTCGAGTCGCGTACTGAACTGGGGCGGGGTGAGGCCTACAGCGCTGTCGAGTTGGGGCATACGCTTAACGGCAACGCTGCGCGGATGAGCGTCGACCCGGATAATCCTGATGATCTGACGCAGTGGTTGAGCGCGCATATTGCTGCTGGCGGCTGGCCGGAGTCGGCTGAGCAGGATGTGCCGGTCAGTGACCTGTTTCCACCTCGTGGGCTGTTCGGTGTCTACGTACAGCACCGGCTTGCAGAAGCCAGGGAAGTGGGTGCGCTGCAAGGTTCGACTGTCGAACACATCTATGCCGAGGCCGTCGACCTGCAAGTTGATCCCGCTTCAGTGAAGCTTACCTTGAGCGATGGTCAGCTTTTGCAGGGTTCCCGCGCCGTCCTGGCCACCGGCATGTTCCCCGCCGCGCGCACGCCGCAGACGCAATCCACTGGACTCAGTGCCGCCGCCCTCGATCCTTGGGATGTGGCGGCCATGCGCGATCTCGATCCGCAATCCACCGTACTGATCATCGGCTCCGGTCTGACCATGGTCGATGCCGTGGTGTCGCTGGAGCAAGCCGGGCATCGCGGGCCGATCGAAGTGTTTTCACGGCATGGGTTGCTGCCCCATGTTCGTCGGCAACCGCCAGCCTGGGTGGATTTTCTGGCGCAGGATCACAGCATCCGTACGCCGCGCCAGTTGCTGCGCGAACTGCGTCGGCACTGTCGCGATGCCATCGCCCAAGGCATCGATTGGCAGGCACCACTGGATACGGTTCGCGCGCATATTGGACGGCTGTGGAGTCAGGCGACTGACGTGCAGCGTCGACAATTCGTACGTCATGTACGGCCGTGGTGGGAGAGCCATCACCATCGCTCGCCGCCGCTGAGTGCCGAGTTGATCGAGCGGCTGAGTAAGGCAGGGCGCTTGCGCATTCATGCCGCTTCGTTCAAGGGGCTTGAGCCGGGCAGTGGCGATGCTGTGGCCATTCGCATCCGTCCTCGCGGTGAGACTGAAACACGCGTTGTGAGCGGTGCGGCGCTGATCAACTCCAGCGGCATCGAATACGACTGGCGGCGGGTTGCTCGGCCGTTGCCGCAGCAGTTGCTGGCGCGGGGACTGGTGCAGCCGGGGCCGTTGGCGCTGGGGATCGCCGCTATGGACGGCGCAGTGCTGGATGCCGAAGGGCGCGTGAGTGCTCAGCTGTTTGCCATGGGCCCGCCGTTGCGCGGGATGTGGTGGGAGAGTACGGCGGTGACGGATGTCGCGGCGCAGGCTAAAGCGCTGGCTGGGCGGTTGGTGGATAGCCTGAGAGATTGATGTGTTCTTTCGGACTTCTTCGCGAGCAGGCTCGCTCCCACAGGGAGATTGAGGTTGTGAAAACAATTTGCGCCACACCGCAGCCCCTGTAGGAGTGAGCCTGCTCGCGATAGCGGTGGTTCAGTCAATAAAAGCTGACTGATAGACCGCGATCGCGAGCAGGCTCACTCCTACATTCGTTGCGTGGTGCCTGAAGGTATTACGCAACCACCCGATAGCACGGCACATACGCCGCACCACCCGGCAACTTCATCCGGTGCTGGGCGACGAAGGCTTTCAGTAGTGCATCCAGCGGCTGCATGATCGCCGCATCACCGCGGATCTGATACGGCCCGTGTTCTTCGATCAGGCGAATTCCCTTGTCCTTGACGTTGCCGGCGACGATGCCGGAAAACGCTCGACGCAAATTGGCCGCCAGTTCATGCGGTGGCTGGTCGCGGTGCAGTTTGAGATTGGCCATGTTTTCGTGAGTCGGATCGAACGGACGCTGGAAGCCCTCGTCGATCTTCAACAGCCAGTTGAAATGAAACGCATCGTTCCGCTCGCGGCGGAATTGCTTCACCGCTTTCAGTCCCTGGGTCATCTGCCGCGCCACTTCGGCCGGGTCATCGATGATGATCTCGTAATGCTGCTTCGCCGCTTCGCCGAGTGTTGCGACGACGAACGCATCCAGTTGCTCAAGATACGGCGCGGCATGCTTCGGCCCGGTGAGGATCACCGGGAATGGCAGACCTTCGTTGCCCGGGTGCATCAGGATACCGAGCAGGTAGAGGAACTCCTCGGCAGTACCGGCGCCGCCCGGGAAAATGATGATGCCGTGGCCAACACGGACAAAGGCTTCCAGACGCTTTTCGATGTCCGGCAGGATCACCAGCTCATTGACGATCGGGTTTGGCGCTTCGGCAGCGATGATGCCCGGCTCGGTCAGGCCGAGGTAGCGACCGCCGTGAATGCGCTGTTTGGCATGGGCGATGGTTGCGCCCTTCATCGGGCCTTTCATTACGCCCGGGCCGCAACCGGTGCAGATGTCGAGGCTGCGCAGGCCCAGTTCGTGGCCGACTTTCTTGGTGTATTTGTACTCTTCGGTGTTGATCGAGTGGCCACCCCAGCACACCACGATTTTCGGCTCGACGCCCGGGCGCAGGGTGCGCGCGTTGCGCAGCAGGTGGAATACATAGTCACTGATGCCCTGGGAATTGCTCAGATCGATGCGCTGGCTGTCGAGTTCGTTCTCGGTGTAGACGATGTCGCGCAGGGCGCTGAAGAGCATCTCGCGGGTACTGGCGATCATCTCGCCGTCGACGAACGCGTCGGCCGGAGCGTTCAGCAGCTCCAGGCGCACGCCGCGATCCTGTTGGTGAATACGGATTTCGAAGTCTTTGTAGGCTTCGAGAATGGTCTTGGCATTGTCGACATGCGCGCCGGTGTTGAGGATGGCCAGGGCGCACTGGCGGAAGAGGGTGTAGGTGCTGCCGGATCCGGCTTCGCTCAGTTGTTGGACTTCACGTTGAGAAAGGGTTTCCAGACTGCCTTTCGGGCTGACCGAGGCATTGATTACGTGTCGTTGGGTCATGCAGTGATCCTTAAAACGATGCCATCCGTAACGCAGCGGCGGGCATCCGAATAGTGTGTATCCATGAATGAAGATGGCACGATCTGCGCTGTACCGCCATGTCCCCGTTGGACGCTGAAAAGATGAAAAGGAGCCCCAGCATAGCTAAAACCCGCTGCGATGCGATAATGCGCCGGCGAGTTTTTTCCGTTGCGCCTCTTGTCACTCAGGGAAGTCATTTTCGATGTTCGAGATTCAGCCGATGGACCCCGCTACCTTTCGCCAGCAGACCCGCCGCAGCACAGTCATCATCGCGGTGCTGTTCCTGCTGCTGGCGATGCTGTTTTCGTCGGTCGCGGTGGCAGTGTTCGGTGAGCCCGACGGGGATAATCTGCGATTCAATGTTGGCGGCGTATTCGTGGCGTTTCTGCTGACGGCAGCGCTGCTGCGCGGGCGGTTCTGGCATCAGACCTGGATGGCGCCGGCAGTGTATGGCTGGCGCCTGAAGCGCAACTTGATGAGCATCACCAATGTGATGCATCAGGTGACAGCGGCAGTGCAAAGCGATGATCCGACGGCGATGAAGGTGTTGCGTTTCTACCATTTGGGATTGCTGCAGATGCACGAGCTGGACGGCAACTCCAGTGATCACGGCCAATTGCGTGACGAAGTCGAACAGCATAAGGCGCGGATGCAGGCGCAGGGCCTTGATCCACACCAGCCACGCTTCGATCCGCAATGGCTTGAGACATTGAAACCGGCCTCGCGTTAAAACGGAATGCGCCGGGCGCGGCGCAGTTTCCATGAGCGCAGCAGTCGCGCGTAGACGATCAGGTTGATCGCCAGTACCACGCTGCCGAGCGCCAGTTGAATCTGCGGGGTCAGACCTGCCGGGTAGATGATCGGCCAGATGTAATGCTCGATGAAGCCGCCGGCGTATTCGGTCTGCCCGGCCGCGTGGCGCATCAGGTTTTCCCAGTAGGTCAGCGGGCAGGTCAGGTGCAACACCTCGACCGCCACGCCCCAGGCTGCCGCTGGCAGGTGCAGCCACATCAGCCGTGGCCAGCGCAGCACCAACAGCCCGCCGAGCAGGACGAAGAGGATGAAACTCAAGTGAAACAGCACCAGCCCGTCGGCGGCGATTCGGTACAGCATGGCGTCTTCCTGACGTGAAGATGAATGGCGCTATGGTACGCCGCGCGAGACAAAATTCCTTGGTGAATTCGGATCAGGAAAAGTGTTCTACCCTTTAACAATGATCAACTTGTTCAGAGGTGAGATGCACATGGCGAACGAGCAAACGCGTCCCGATGAAGATGAGCCGACAGAGGCCGAGATCGAGCGGCAGAAGAGAAGGGAGGAGAAAACCTGGAAGCATGATGACAGCCGCGAGCTGTCGGAGCGCGATCAGGAGCGTCCTCTGAAGCCTTGAATGACGCATACGAAGAGCCCCGCATCAGCGGGGCTCTTCGCGTTTCAGAGGTCTTCCAGCTGCGTGAAGTCCGGGTATGTCGCTCGATACCCCAACGTTCGATCGATCCACGCATTGAGCTCATTGACCATCACCGGCGGATGGCCGGGGTAACCCTCGAGGGTGCTGCGCAGGGTGCGTTCGATGTCGGGCACGCTGTGCAGGTTTCGGGTCTTGATGTAATGGCCGATAAAACAGTCGAGTTCCAGGCGTTCTGTCTTGGACAGATGGACACACTTCAGGCCGCTGACCTGTTTGATTGCAAAATCGTCGCTCACTTATTTCTCTGCAAGGCTTGAAAGTTGTTGATGGATTCCTGATCTCTTTGACTCTTTGGTCAACTGGTATACCAATCGGAAAGGCGGCGCGCATGCTATCCGCAGCGCGAGAAAATGTATGTATGACAGTCGAAATGTCAGACAGGCGGTTGATTCGCTCAAACGGCTGTTTTATCGAGGCTGTTTCGCGGTTGAAACACTTTTTGTAACGTTGGGGAATCAATGCAAGGCATGTTCGGATAACGCGCCGAATCGGCAGATATTTAGTCAATCATTTGTTCAACTGCTCGCCCGCCGGTCTGCAACGACGGTGCGCAATACCGTGATTACGTTATGCAAAATTAGAATTTAAAAATTAAATTCAAGAGCGTTATGGTCTATGCAAATCTCATTTGCAGGACTCGCCATGAAGCTGTCTCGTTTCCTACGCCGCGCGCTGACCATTGCGTTGTTGATCTCGCCATTGGCCTACGCCGCGGAGCCTATAGTCCTGCACGTCGGCGATCAGAACTACTACAACATCCGTGCTTCGGTCGAAGCCTCAGGTGTGTTGAAAGACGCGCCTTACACAGTCGACTGGAAACACTTCCAGGCTGCCGCGCCGCTCGCTGAAGCGTTGCAGACCGGCTCGCTGGATCTGGGTTTTCTCGGCGATTCCGGTTTCCTTTTCCTTGCTGCCAAACAGGCACCAGTGAAACTGATTGGCGTATCGCGGCAGAACCCCGACACCATTGCCTTACTGGTCCCCAAGGATTCGCCGGTGAAAACCATCGCCGACCTCAAGGGAAAAAAAGTCGCTTACTGGCCCGGAGCCTGGAGCCAGCAACTGACCTTGCGCGCTCTGGAGCAGGGTGGTCTGCCGGAAAACTACGTCGACTTCGTCAAGCTGATGCCGATCGACGCGGCCGCCGCTTTGCCGCAGGGCAGCATCGACGCCTTTCCGGTGTGGGAACCGTATATCTCGCAACAGATCGTGTTCTCTGGCGCTCGGCCGATCCTGACGGCGAAAAACCTGATGCCAGGGCTGAGCGCCATCGCGGCTTCGACTCCCTCCATCGACAGCAAGCGTGCGGCGATTGCTGATTTTCTCGGACGATTGAAACAAGCGCGAGCCTGGGTTGATCACCATACCGACGAGTACGCTGACCTCTGGGCAAAAAAAGCCAATCTCGATCAGACGGTCTCGCGGCATTGGTTGCGCCAGGCGCACATGAGCGTCGGACCGGTGGATCAGCAGGCGGCAGCGGATCTGCAGAGCACGGCGGACTTCCTGTTCAAAGTCAAAGCACTGCCCGCACCGCTGGCGACGGCAGGCATCATCGACACTTCGTTTCAACAAGCCTTGACTCACTGAAAACCAGCATCGGAACCAAACCCTGTGTACCTTATCCAACCTGCGCTCGCTGGCAGCAGCGCAGGAAAGGACAAGGGCGAGGGAGTTTTGCCATTGGACAACACGACGGCTATCGCCGGACTCAGGGCGAAACATGACTTCCGGATGCAAACTTCTCTGTGCTGCGCTCGTCGCGTTCGGTCTGGCCGGCTGCATCGCCGCGCCGGTCGAAATGACCGCGCAAACCGAAACCCGTCTGCAGGCCCGGGCACCCGTACGTTTTCTCCTGACGTTCGATGATGGCCCCAGCGCTTCAGGTTTGTGGAATCCCACGGCCACGGTGCTCGACAGCCTCAAAAGCAACCCCGTACAGGCAAACATCAAAGCCGTGTTTTTCGTGCAGACCCGGGCGCCTCGGGCAGGTGACAGCGAGATCGGTCGCAGCTTGATGCGTCGTGAACACGCCGAGGGGCATATTCTGGCCTTTCACACCGCGACTCACTGGCACACCAACCATCGCTCGCTTGATCCGCAAGAACTGGAGCAGTCGCTGACCGAAGGCAGCGCCGACATCGCAGCTATTACTGGAGCGCCGCCCAAGCTGTTGCGCCCGCCATTCTGGAACTATGACAAACGCACATTCGCGGCCTACCAGAGGCACGGCTTGCACGTTTTGCTCACGGATGTGAGCGCCAATGACGGCAAGGTCTGGGGCTTCAATGCCAGTCCCCGGCGTCGCGCGAATATGCTGCGGCAGTTGTCCGAAGTGCGCGAACGCATCGCCGTTGGTCAATTGCCGACGGTGGACGGTGTGATTCCGGTGGTGGTGACGTTCCATGACCTCAATCGCTACACGGCGCGCCACACCCGAGAATATCTGCAGATTCTGCTCGATAGCGCGGCGGCAACCGGCGTCAGACTGGCGGACAAGCCGTTCTACGACGATCAGGCCGCGCTGGAAAAAGCTGCGCTGGCGCGTATTGTCCAGCAAAGCGCTGAACCGGTGAATCTGCCCGGAATGTGGAACTGGATCTGGGATCACGACGCACATTGAGTGGCGTAAGTAATCTGTGATCGGCTTGGCATTTTCGGGCCGGGCAATGAACACTTCCTGCATCTATGCTCGTTGGATCGATTCCGCCTGCGAGGCGTCCGTCCATGCTTGCCATTGCCGATATTTGTCGCATCGTCGAGTCAGGCTTCCCTAACTACAAATGTGATTGCGCGCCAACGGCCCAGGGGTTGTTGCGCATCGAGGTGTATGAGCCGGGCAGCGGGCGTGTTGAACTGTTGCTGGATGGCGTTTCTCCCGAACATCTGGTGACCATCCGGGACATTTCCAATCTCATCGGTGAGTTGCGCACTGAAATGAGCGCGGGACGCCGGGCTTTCGCCGGCTGACCTTTATAAACGCCGTTGAAAGGCCTGCACGATGCGCCGCGTGGCGTCGTTGGTTTCGAGATTGTGCACGGCATCGAGCGGAAACCAGATGCAATCGACGATTTCATTCTGTGGGCGGACATCGTCGATGTTGACCACTGAGGCCTCGTAAACGTGATGCCGCGTGCTACCGGACCGCAGGTCCATCAAGTACAGCACTTCATCGGCATTCAGCCCGGTTTCTTCCTGCAACTCGCGCACGGCAGCGGCCGCGCGGGTTTCCCCGCGCTCGACCTTGCCGCCGGGCAATGACCACGGATGACGGGGTTTGCGCACGAGGAGGATGTGACGGTCCTGCTCGCAGATGACGGTAGCGCGTACTTTCATGGATGCCTTGCTGGTTTATGTCATAAAACTGTAATTGAACTGCAATATTCGAGCCGTGCGCGGGTTTAAAGGTTCCCGTTTAATTGGGAGCCTTCTGCATGTGGAAAAGTGCCGGCCTATTGACGGTAAGGGACGCGACATCCGGTTTACACCGCAGCGGGGACCCGGTGTAAGGTGAACACGTACACCGAAAACACCGTTGGCAAAAAGGAGGTGCTCATGAGCATTCCAATGCTGAACAAGCTGCACATGAACGGTTATGACGTGCTCAGTGTGAACAACGGCCCTTGGCGGGTCTGCACGCAGGGCGACCGATTGGCGTCATTCAACAGCAGGGAGGAAGCGATGGCCTATGCAGCGGCGCTTCCCGGCTATAAAAAACGCTCCAGGCCGGTGCAGAGTCACAAAGGCGGTTGACGTGTAGTCATGAAGCCCCGGTTCCGACCGGAGCTTTTTTGTTGAATCAGGCGCATCGGCGTCAGTGGATTTTGGATCGGCTGATGGTCCGGGCTTTTACCTCCTTGGCATAACCTTGCAATCTTTCCTCGTCGCTTTGCAGGATTTCGCAAGAGCGCAAAACGGTCTGGGCGTCTGCCTCGTTACCCGATTTGCGCAGCTGTTCAGCGATGCGCTTGAGGTCGACTGCCGACCATCTCAGGTCGGACGCCACGCTTTGCAGATCCCGTTGAAGTTCGTGTTCGTATTCATTGAGCCGCATGATCACCTCCAGAACATTCTCGGTAGAAAAGAGTAGTCGCATTTTTCCAGATGCAACCGGGTCATCTGACGCTCGGCTGAACCGATGTAAAAAATTGTCCGATCGCCGATAACGGCGGGGTGCCACGATGGATGTGCACGCGGTTAAACGGTACATTCGCTTTTTTTCAGATCAGGTAAACAGCATGCGCGTATGGATCGGCACTTTGGCATTGGCCCTGTTGACGGGTTGCTCGTTACCAGCATCGTTGGTGCCGGGCGAGCCAAACCTCAGCAAGACCAGTGACAAGCCTCCCAGAGAATATGCGGCATGTTTGTTACCGTTGTGGCAGAAGGACGTCGCCAAGACTGCGCAGACGTCGATTTCCAACGGCTACCGGATTACCGCGCCGAGCATTATCACGGCGGACGAGATTCTCGATATCGTCAAGTACAAGGACGGCAGCAAAGTGTCCCTTTACCAGGGGCCGCCATGGGCCAAGTCCGGGTCGCTGCGCCAATCGGTGCGTGACTGCCTGTAGCCACGCATCTGATTCACAGCAAAGGCAGACACCGAATCCCCGGTGTCTGCCTTTTTTCCTGGATGGAGATCCGTTAATTGCCGGCAATAGCCTGTGACAGTTGTCCGCAAGGCGCTGCAGGATCGTGAACTAGGCTTCGAATGTCGGCCCGTGACGGGATCGGCATGACGAAAAGGAGCCTCGGATCATGGATGATCTGGTCAAGGAAATCATTCCGCTGTTGCAATACCTCATCCCCGGGTTTCTATCGACCTGGATCTTCTATTCACTCACGGTGTTCAAACGGCCAGATACATTTGGTCAGATCGTACAGGCGCTGATATTCACGTTTGTGATTCAGGGCGCGGTGTTGGCGGTGGGCAATCTCTGTCTGTGGATCGGCTCGAAGGGGTTTTCATTAGGACGCTGGGATGATCGGGCGCAAACGCTCTGGGCATTCGTGTTTTCGCTGATGCTGGGATTGTTTGCCTGTTACCTGGCTACGAATGACAAATTGCATGGCTGGTTACGCCGGCGAAACGTCACGAAACAATCTTCTTATCCGAGTGAATGGTTCTGCGCTTTTTCCCAATATGAGCGCTTCATAACCCTGCATTTAAATGACGAAAGGCGCGTATTAGGCTGGCCCGTCGAGTGGCCGCGCGAGTCATCCAATGGTCAGTTCGTGATGAAATATCCGCGTTGGCTCAGCGATGATGGCCAACCGGCACCTATTGGCGCCGAGTTTTTATTGATAGATTCCGCGAAAGTCAAATGGGTTGAGTTCAGCCCAACATCAGAGGGATCAGCATGCCAACTGCCAGAGCACCACAACCCATGCCAAAGCATTTAGAGCGACTCTTTGTCGGGCCGGACGGGAAATTGCTTGAAGTGCCCTTGATCAAGGGGCCCAGTGCGCCGCCGCCTCTGAAACCCCGGCCTACACGATAAGCTTCCTCAGCCCCAACCCTCCACCACCGCCCGGCGAATCGCCTCCAGCAACATCGCGAACGCCGGGTTGTCATTGTTCTCCCGCCAGATCAGATGCAGCTCGCTCTGCACCCCTTCGCCGAGATCGATCTCGCGAAACACCACATTCCTGAACACCACGCTGGTCGCGCAACGCGGTACCAGTGCCAGACCCATGCCGGCGTTGACCAGCGCCAGAATAGTCAGCGAAGACCCCAGCCATTGCACGTAATCCGGTGCCACCCGCGCTGAACGCAGCGTGCCGGTCAACAGTTCGTTGAACGGCGGATAAGCTTCATGGGAGTACATCAGGAACGGTTGTTTATCCAGATCAGCGACTGACACTTCAGCCGCGTTTGCCAGCCGATGCCCGCTCGGTACCGCGAGCACGAACGGCTCGCGCACCAGGCATTCGGTGGCATAGCCCGGTTCCTGCAATGGCGCCCGGGCGATGCCCAAGTCGATACGGCGAGCCCTCAACGCCTCGTGCTGCTGATAGGTGTTCATCTCTGCGAGATCGATTTTTACCTGGGGCTGCTTGAGTCGCGCTTCGGCGATCACCTTGGGCAGAAACTCATACACCGCGCTGCCGACGAACGCGATGTTCACCGTACCAATATCGCCCTCGGCAAACCGGCGTGCGGTGACCGCCGCTTGCTGTGCGCGCTCCAGCAGATTCTGCGCTTCAACGAAAAACGCCCGGCCCGCCGCCGTCAGCGCAACGCTGCGGGTGCTGCGGGTGAACAGTTCTACGCCGAGGTGATGCTCCAGCAATTGAATCTGCCGACTCAGCGGCGGCTGGGTCATATTCAGGCGTTCGGCGGCGCGGCGAAAGTTGAGTTCCGTGGCGACCGTGGTGAAACAGCGCAGTTGGGTGAGTTCGAACATTGATCTAATCCGGGTATCAATCGAATGCCAGTTTAGATTAGACGGGATCAATGTGCGGCGTCCATGATCGGCTCATCGCTTCAAGTCGTCCCTAAAAAAACAAGATCGGGAGTCGCCCCTTGAAAACCCTCCAGAATCCGCCGGACATCACGGTGCTTGCCCGCGCCGCCGCCAAGGTCAAGCGCCATGTGCTGCCGCTGTTCGTAGTGATGTTCATCGTCAATTACATCGACCGGGTCAACATCGGTTTCGTGCGCAGCCATCTGGAGACCGATCTGGGCATCGGCGCGGCGGCTTATGGACTGGGTGCCGGTCTGTTTTTTATCGGTTACGCATTGTTCGAAGTGCCATCGAACATGTTGTTGCAGCGCTACGGCGCGCGGGTCTGGCTGACCCGGATCATGTTCACCTGGGGCGCTGCGGCCATGGCCATGGCATTTGTCCAGGGTGAAACCAGTTTCTACGTACTGCGCTTTATCCTTGGCGCGGCGGAGGCGGGATTCTTCCCGGGCATCATTTACTACTTCACCCAGTGGCTGCCGGCGTCCGAGCGCGGCAAAACCATGGCGGTGTTTCTCAGCGGTTCGGCGATCGCCTCGGTGATTTCCGGCCCGGTCTCCGGTGCGCTCCTGCATATCAGCGGCTTGGGCATGCACGGCTGGCAGTGGATGTTTCTGATCGAAGGCGCGGCCTCGGTGGTGTTGTGCGCATTCGTCTGGTTCTGGCTGCAATCGCATCCGCGGCAAGCGAAATGGCTCAGCGAGGAAGAGCGAGACGCGCTGGTCGCGGCGATTGCCGAGGAACAGCGCGCCCGCGAAGCGGTACAAGTCGCCAAGCCGTCGATGTTCAAGCTGCTGGCCGACCGGCAGATCGCGCTGTTCTGCTTCATCTATTTCTCCATTGCCCTGACCATCTATGGCGCGACGTTCTGGCTGCCAAGCATGATCAAGAAGATGGGCAACCTCGGTGATTTCCAGGTCGGGCTGCTTAATTCGATTCCCTGGATTATTTCGATTGTCGCCATGTACGGCTTTGCAGCGATGGCCGGCAAGTGGAAATTCCAACAGGCCTGGGTCGCGTTGACCCTGGTGATCGCGGCCATCGGCATGTTCATGTCGACCACGGGCGGGCCGGTGTTTGCTTTCGTCGCCATCTGTTTCGCGGCCATCGGTTTCAAAGCGGCGTCGGCGCTGTTCTGGCCGATTCCGCAAAGCTATCTGGATGCGCGCATCGCTGCGGCGGTGATCGCGCTGATCAACTCCATTGGCAACCTTGGCGGCTTCGTCGCGCCGACCGCGTTCGGCATTCTCGAACAAACCACCGGCTCCATCGAAGGCGGCCTGTATGGCCTGGCAGCGACATCGCTGGTCGCCGCCGTGGTGATCTTCTTCGCCCGCACAGCGCCCGGTGCCAAAGGCCAAATCCCGGCAAAGCCAAGTGACGAAGCCGCCGTTGTGGCGCCGGTTCGTCCGGCTGCGAGCCACTGAATCGATTGTTGATCTGTCAGGAGCGTCATCTTGAAAATCACCCGTGTCAGCGTCACCCCGATTGCCTTCCGCGATCCGCCACTGCTCAACGCCAGTGGCATCCACGAACCTTTTGCCCTGCGCTCGATCATCGAGATCGAGAGTGACAACGGCTACATCGGCCTCGGCGAAAGCTACGGCGATGCCCCGGCGCTGGCGATCCAGCAACAATTGCAGAGTCAGTTGATCGGACTTGATCCGTTCAATCTCAATCAATTGCGCGCGATCGTGCAAGCCACCGTGGCGGCGAATAAACCCGCAAGTATCGCTGGCGCCGAACTGGCGCCCGGTTCTCACGCCAGTAAAGCGGTGAGTAATGCCTACTCGGCATTCGAAGTGGCGTTTCTCGATTTGCAGGCGCACTACCTCAATGTGCCGCTGGTGGACCTGCTCGGCGGCGCGATCCGCGAGGAAGTGCCGTTCAGCGCCTACCTGTTTTTCAAATACGCCGAACATATCGACTCGCCTTACAAGCCGGACAACTGGGGCGAGGCGCTGAACGAGCAGCAGATCGTCGCGCAGGCCGCGCGGATGATCGAGGCGTACGGATTCAAGAGCATCAAGCTCAAGGCTGGCACCTTGCCGCCGGAGCATGAAGTGGCCTGCATCAAGGCGCTGAAAAAAGCCTTTCCGGGATTTCCGCTGCGCATCGACCCAAACGGCAACTGGTCGCTGGAGACGGCGATTCGCATGGCCGAACTGCTCGGCGATGATCTGCAGTATTACGAAGACCCGACCCCTGGCCTTGATGGCATGGCCGAATTGCACAAGCGCACCGGTCTGCCCCTGGCGACCAATATGGTGGTCACCGATTTCGACGAGTTCCGCCGCAGCGTTGCGCAGAACAGTGTGCAGATCGTCCTTGCCGACCACCATTACTGGGGTGGTCTGCGTGATACGCAGACGCTGGCGAAAATGTGCGAGGTATTCGGCCTCGGCGTGTCGATGCATTCCAACTCGCACCTGGGCATCAGCCTGATGGCCATGGCGCACGTCGCGGCGGCGGTGCCGAATCTGGATTACGCCTGTGACACTCACTACCCGTGGCAGGAGCCGGACGAGGAAGTGATCAAGGGCGGCAAGCTACCGATCGTCGATGGCTGCGTGAAGATCACCAGGGCGCCCGGGCTGGGGCTGGAACTGGATCATGAGCAACTGGGCAAGCTGCATGATCAGTACCTGACCTGCGGGATTCGCCAGAGGGATGATGTGCGGCAGATGCAGCGGTATAAGGCGGATTGGCGGGCGGTCAAGCCCCGGTTCTGAGGTGTCTGGATTGACGCCATCGCGAGCAGGCTCGCTCCCACAGTTTGAAATGCGCTCCCCTGTAGGAGTGAGCCTGCTCGCGATGGCGCCGGTGCTGTCAAAGCGTCTCCAGCAGCCAATCCCGAAACGCCTTCAACGAAGGCAGATTCTCATTGCGCGGCGGATACACCAGGTAATAGCTGCGCCGACTGGTAATTGGCTCGCCCAGTTGCAGCAATTCGCCCTTGAGCAATTCTTCCCCGACCAGAATTCGCGGCACCAGGCCCACGCCGATATTGGCGCGTACCGCCTGAATCAAGTGAGAGGTCATCTCAAAGCTCGGCCCGATCCTCATGCTGCGGTGCGGCAGTTGATGATGGCTGAACCATTCCGCCCACGCCTGGGCATTGCTGCTGACGTTGAGCAGCAACTGCCCGGCGATGTGCCGCTCGGCCTCGTCGCGTTCAGTTTCCGACAGCTGCGCGCTGGCAATCGCCACCAGTTCTTCGGTGTGCAAGGGCAGGGCAGTCAGGCCTGGCCACTCACCCCCGCCAACGCAGATGGCAGCGTCGATTTCGCTGGTGTCGAAGTCGATGGTCTCGATCCGCGAGTGCAGGTGCACGGTCATGCCCGGGTGCGCCGTGTAGAAATCCTTCAGCCGTGGCAGCAGCCATTTCGACCCGAAGGTCGGCAACGTCGCCAGGCGCAGGCTGTGAATGCCCGAACCAAACGCCATCGCCTGCAACGTCGCGCTGCGAATCTGCCCAAGGGCTTCGGCGAGCTCGCGCTGATACATGCGCCCGACATCGGTCAGTACCACCTGCCGGCCTTCGCGAGTGAACAGGCGCATGCCGAGCATCTTCTCGAGAATCTGTACCTGCCGGCTGACCGCGCTCTGCGTCAGTGACAGTTCATGGGCGGCGCGGGTGTAGCTTTCGTGCCGGGCGGCGGCCTCGAAAGCCAGCAGCAGCGACATGGACGGCGTGAGGGTGCGCGGATTCATTCGTAAAACTCATTGATAGCGGGCCGAATTTACGCTTGTTCCAAGGTTTGCCAGCAATGAACATGGGCGCAATCAGATGGCGGAGCCTGACGCAATCATTCGTTGTGCACAACTGTTCACCGCCACACAGCCCGATTTGACCGAGATGACCTGACCGATGATTGCCCAGCTGTCGCCCGCCAAAGCCCTCACCGGCGATTACCAACAATTCCTCGCGGCCCTGAAAGACAGCGGCTTTCGCGGTGAAATCAGCGCCGATTACGCCAGCCGCGTGGTGCTCGCTACCGACAACTCGATCTACCAGCGCCTGCCGCAAGCGGCGGTGTTTCCGCTGGATGCGGACGATGTGGCGCGGGTGGCACGGCTGATCGCCGAGCCTGCGTACGAGAAAGTGGTAATCACCCCGCGTGGCGGCGGCACCGGCACCAACGGCCAATCGCTGACGGACGGCATCGTTGTCGACCTGTCGCGGCACATGAACCGCATCCTGGAAATCAACGTCGAACAGCGCTGGGTGCGGGTGCAGGCCGGGGTGGTCAAGGATCAGCTCAACGCCGCGTTGCAATCCGCCGGGTTGTTTTTCGCCCCGGAATTGTCGACCTCGAACCGCGCCACGGTCGGCGGCATGATCAATACCGACGCCAGTGGCCAGGGCAGTTGCACCTACGGCAAGACCCGCGACCATGTGCTGGAACTTGAGATGATCCTGCGCGGCGGCGAGCGTTTGCACGGTCTGGCACTGACGGAGGATGAGCTTGAAAGGCAGTGCGCTCGCAATGACCGGGTCGGCGAAGTCCTTCGTTGTGCACGGCAGATCATTGATGAGCAGGGCGAGCTGATCAAGGCACGCTTCCCCGATCTCAACCGTTGCCTGACCGGTTATGACCTGGCGCACCTGCGCGAGGCCGACGGGCGCTTCAATCTCAACAGCGTACTCTGTGGCGCGGAAGGCTCGCTGGGCTTCGTCGTCGAAGCGCGTCTCAACGTGCTGCCGATCCCCAGACATACGATGCTGGTCAATATCCGCTACGCCGGGTTCATGGATGCACTGCGCGATGCGCGGGCGTTGATGGCGCTCAAGCCGTTGTCGATTGAAACCGTCGATTCGAAAGTCTTGCTGCTGGCGATGCAGGACATCGTCTGGCACGGCGTTGCCGAATATTTTCCCGAAAACGCTGAGCGCCCGACTCTGGGCATCAACCTTGTCGAGTTCTGCGGCGACGACCCCGAAGACTTGCAGCGCCGCGTCGAAGCGTTCGTCGAACACCTGAAAAATGATCGCACCGTGGAGCGCTTGGGCCACACGCTGGCGGTCGGTCAGGCAGCGGTGAACAAGGTCTACGGCATGCGCAAACGTGCGGTGGGCCTGCTCGGCAACGTCGCCGGTGAAGCCCGCCCGCAGCCCTTCGTCGAGGACACCGCCGTGCCGCCGCAGCACTTGGCCGAATACATCGCCGAACTGCGCGACCTGCTCGATAGCCATGGTTTGCAGTACGGCATGTTCGGCCATGTCGACGCCGGTGTGTTGCACGTGCGGCCGATCCTCGACATGAAAGACCCGCAGCAAGCGGCGCTGGTGCGCCCGGTGTCCGATGGTGTCGCGGCATTGACCCAGCGCTACGGCGGCCTGCTCTGGGGCGAACATGGCAAGGGCCTGCGTTCGGAGTACGCGCCGGCATTCTTTGGCGAACTGTATCCGGCGCTGCAAGCCTTGAAAGCAGCGTTCGACCCGTTCAACCAGTTCAACCCGGGCAAGATCGCCACGCCTGCCAACAGCGGCGCGGCGCTCCTGAAGATCGACGAAGTGACCCTGCGTGGCGAGCTGGATCGGCAGATCGACGAGAAGGTCTGGCAAAGCTACGGCGCGGCCATGCACTGCAATGGCAATGGCGCCTGCTACAACTTCGATCCCGATGACGCCATGTGCCCGTCGTGGAAAGCCACCCGCGAGCGCGCGCAGTCACCCAAGGGCCGCGCCTCGCTGATTCGCGAATGGCTGCGGTTGCAGGGAGAGGCGGGTGTTGACGTGCTTTCGGATGCGATTCGCCAACCGGCGTTCTTCCGCACGCTGTGGCAGCGTTGGCGTAACAGTCGCGATCCGTCGGCGGACTTTTCCCATGAGGTGTATGACGCCATCGCCGGTTGCCTGGCCTGTAAATCCTGCGCGGGGCAATGCCCGGTCAAGGTCAACGTGCCGGAATTCCGCTCGCGCTTTCTTGAGCTGTATCACAGCCGTTACCTGCGTCCGGCGCGGGATTATCTGATTGCTTCGCTGGAATATACGATCCCGTACATGGCGCGAATTCCGGCGCTGTATAACGGTTTGATGGGCGCTGGCTGGGTGCGTGGCGCACTGGCGCGTATCGGCGGCATGGTCGATGTGCCGTTGCTCAGCCGTTTCGATTTCCACGCGGCGATGCGTCGTTGGCAGGTGCAGCCAGCGACGGTTGCGACACTGTCGACGCTCACGTCGCAGCAACGCGAACGCAGCGTGGTCATCGTGCAGGACGCCTTCACCCGCTACTTCGAAGCGCCGTTGTTGGCGGATCTGGTCGAGCTGATTTCGCGCCTGGGTTATCAGGTGTATCTGGCACCGTTCAGCGCCAACGGCAAACCGCTGCATGTGCAGGGCTTTCTTTCGGCGTTCAATCGGGCGGCGTTGCGCAACGCTGAGCAACTGCAGGCGCTGGCGCAGACTGGCGTGCCGCTGCTGGGGCTCGATCCGGCGATGACCCTGGTCTACCGTCAGGAGTACTTGAAAGTCCCGGGCCTGCAGGCCTGTCCGCAAGTGGCGCTGGTGCAGGAATGGTTGCTCGAAGTCATGCCGGAGCAGACGCCTCAGGCCCAGGCCAAAGCGTTTCGTCTGCTCGCCCATTGCACGGAGAAGACCAACGCGCCGGCCGCGACCCGGCAGTGGGAACAGGTTTTCGAACGTGCCGGTTTGCAGCTGGCGACGCAAGCCACCGGTTGCTGCGGGATGTCCGGCACCTATGGCCACGAGGCACGCAATCGCCAGACGTCGGCGTTGATTTACGAGCAGTCGTGGGCGCGTCAGGTGCAGGCGCCGGCGGAGCAGGGCGAGGCGTTGGCGACCGGCTATTCCTGCCGCAGCCAGGTCAAGCGCCAGTCGGATCGGGCGCTGCGCCATCCGTTGCAGGTGTTGCTGGAGGCTCTGCGTCGCTGATCGTGTCGCTGGTGTCCTGGTCCCAGATCAGGCGCGGGTCGAAACTCATCGCCGCGAGCATGGTGAACACCACGACCAGGCCGAAGAACAGGATACCCGGTCGTGGCTCGATATCGCCCAGCGCCTGGAATTTCACCAGCGCCGCGACCAGCGCGACCACCAGCACGTCGAGCATCGACCAGTAACCGATCAGCTCGACGAAGCGATATAACTTCGAACGTTCCCTGCGCGCCCAATCGCTGTTTCGCTGGACGGTGATCAGCAGCAGGGTCAGGGCGACGAATTTGATCCCCGGCACCGCGATGCTGGCGATGAAAATGATCAAGGCAATGTCCCACGCCCCGGCTTCCCAGAACTCCAGCACGCCGCTCATGATCGTGCTGTCGGCGCCGTTGCCGAGCATCACCGTGTTCATGACCGGCAGCAGATTGGCGGGAACATAAAAGGCCAGCGCGGCGAGCATGTACGCCCAGGTGCGCGCCAGCGAATTGGTCTTGCGTCGATGCAACGGCGCATCGCAGCGCGGGCACTCGTGTGGCTCGTCGGTCATATCGCAGGCCAGGCCACAGCTGTGGCACAGGCACAGGTTGAGTTCGCTGGCGGTCGGCGGACGCTTCATAAAATGTCCCACAGTTCGCGGATGTCCCGGCCGGCAATGCGGATCATCATCAGGCTCAGCACCGCCAGGGCGAACAGGCCGATCCCGGGCAGCACATCGAGCAGGCCGGCGAGTTTGAACACTGCGACCATCGCCCCCAGCAGACACACTTCAAGCATGCTCCACGGGCGCAGGGTTTCCAGCCAGCGCATGCACAGATTGAACCCCGGTGCCCGACGCAGGCCGAGGGCAAAACCCAGCACCCAGACCAGCAGCACCAGTTGAAAGGCCGGGGCGATGATGATCGCAATCGCCGCGACCATGGCGATAAACGTGATCGGTCCCTGGCTCAGCGCCAGCACCGAATCCCACAGCGTCGCGCTGTTTTTCATGCCTTTGAGGCTGATGCTCATCACCGGATAGAAATTGGCAAACAGCCACAGCATCGCCGCCGTGAACGTCAGCGCCAGACGCTGCTCGATGGTCAGGCCGTTGAAGCGCTGCAGCACGCCACCGCAGCGCACGCACAGGGTTTTCTGGTGCTTGGCGAGCACGACTTTTTCGTACACGCAATCACAGTGCTCGCAGATGATCAGGTGTTCGGTGTTGACCATGGACAACGCTCGAGGAAGGCCGCGACGGCAGGGCAGACCTGTTCACTATAGAAGGCCGCGGCCGATGGGCAACCTTGATCCTGACATGTTTGGGTTTTGCTTTTTTGATGTTATAAGGTAACGAGAATTTGCGGGCGGCGGTGTGGCCGTCCGGTGTTATCCCTCTCGATTGCGAAAGATCCATGACCTCTGTGCTTCCCCGTTCTGCCCCATTGACGACTGGCCGGCTGCTCTCCATTGATGCGCTCCGAGGCCTGGTGATCCTGTTCATGCTGCTCGATCACGTACGCGAAACCTTCCTGCTGCACCGCCAGGTGGCTGACCCGATGGACATCGCCAGCACCGAGCCGGCGCTGTTTTTCAGCCGCACGCTGGCGCATTTGTGTGCGCCGGTGTTTGTCTTGCTGACTGGATTGTCGGCCTGGCTGTACGGTGAAAAATACGCCGGCAAAGCCGATGTCAGCGCGTTTCTGTTCAAGCGCGGATTATTTCTGGTGGCGCTGGAATTCACTCTCGTCAACTTCGCCTGGACGTTCCAGTTACCGCCCAGCGTGATCTACCTGCAAGTGATCTGGGCGATCGGCCTGAGCATGATCGCGCTGGCCCTGCTGGTCTGGTTGCCGCGCGCGGTGCTGCTGACGCTGAGCCTGGCGATCATCGCCGGGCACAACTTGCTTGATACGCTGCACTTCCCGGTGGAGTCGGCGCTGCATGTGCCTTGGGCGATTCTGCATGATCGAGGCTGGATCGAGATCAGCGACACCCTGCGCTTGCGTACCTCGTACCCGCTGCTGCCGTGGATTGGTGTGATCGGTCTGGGGTACGCGCTGGGTCCATGGTTTGCCCGAGGTATGGATGCGGCGGTGCGTCAGCGTCGTTTGCTGCTTGCCGGAGTCGGTGGGTTGCTGGGGTTTGTGGCAATGCGCTTGATCAATGGCTACGGCGAGAAACCGTGGGCGGTCAGCGATTCGCTGGTGCAGACGCTGATGAGCTTTTTCAACATCACCAAGTACCCGCCGTCACTGCTGTTCATCGCATTGACCGTTAGCACCGGCCTGTTGCTGCTGCTCGCCTTCGAGCGCGTGCAGAGTCGCCGCTGGATTGGCTGGCTGACCGTATTCGGCTCGGCGCCGATGTTTTTCTATCTGCTGCATCTGTACGTGTTGAAAGTGTTGTACCTGATTGGCGTGGCGCTGTTCGGCCTGAATCAGGGCAGCTATTTCGGCTTTTCGACGGTGGCGGCGGTGTGGCTGGCAGCGGTGGTTCTTGCCGTGGTGTTGTACCCGGCAGTGCGCTGGTTTTCGCAACTGAAAGCGCGGCGCCGGGACATCAGCTGGTTGAAATATCTGTAACTTGCGCGGACTTGTGGGAGTGAACTTGCTCGCGAAGAGGGCGTGTCAGTCAATACATTCGGCAACTGACAGAATGCTTTCGCGAGCAGGCTCGCTCCCACAATGGAGGGTATCGTGCCCCGACTCACCTGCGCCGCCGTGCCCCTGTGGGAGCGAGCCTGCTCGCGAAGAGGGTGTGCCAGTCAATACATTCGGCGACTGACAGACTGCTTTCGCGAGCAGGCTCGCTCCCACAATGGAGGGTGCCGCGCCCCGACTCACCTGCGCCGCCGTGCCCCTGTGGGAGCGAGCCTGCTCGCGAAGAGGTGGTGTGAGTCAATACATTCGGCGACTGACAGGACGCTTTCGCGAGCAGGCTCGCTCCCACAATGGAGGGTGTCGTGCCCCGACTCACCTGCGCCGCCGTGCCCCTGTGGGAGCGAGCCTGCTCGCGAAGAGGGTGTGCCAGTCAATACATTCGGCGACTGACAGAATGCTTTCGCGAGCAGGCTCGCTCCCACAATGGAAGGGTGTTGCGCCCCGACTCACCTGCGCCGCCGTGCCCCTGTGGGAGCGAGCCTGCTCGCGAAGAGGGTGTGCCAGTCAATACATTCGGCGACTGACAGAATGCTTTCGCGAGCAGGCTCGCTCCCACAATGGAAGGGTGTTGCGCCCCGACTCACCTGCGCCGCCGTGCCCCTGTGGGAGCGAGCCTGCTCGCGAAGAGGGTGTGCCAGTCAATACTTTCGGCGACTGACAGGACGCTTTCGCGAGCAGGCTCGCTCCCACAATGGAAGGGTGTTGCGCCCCACATTACATACGCCGCCGTTCCCCTGTGGGAGTGAGCTTGCTCGCGAAGAGGGTGTGCCAGTCAATACATTCGACGACTGACAGAATGCTTTCGCGAGCAGGCTCGCTCCCACAATTGCTACCGTGATTGGCTTATTTGCGATCCAGCCACACGGTCTGCGCGTTGCAGAATTCCCGTACGCCAAAGTGCGAGAGCTCACGACCGAAGCCGCTCTTCTTCACGCCGCCGAAGGTCACGCGCGGGTCGCTGGCGGAGTAGCCGTTGATGAACACGCCGCCGGTTTCCAGTTCGCTGGTCAGTTGCTGGGCCAGCGCCACGTTGGCGGTGTAGATCGTCGCGGTCAGGCCAAAATCGCTGTCGTTGGCCAGAGCCACGGCGTGCGCGCAATCGCGGGCGGTGATGATCGAGGCGACCGGGCCGAACAGTTCCTGTTTGAACGAAGTCATGCGGTCAGTGACATCGGCCAGTACCGTCGGCTCATAGTAATTGCCGGCGCCTTCGACCTTTCTGCCACCGAGCAACAGCGTCGCGCCTTCTTCAAGGGTGTCGCGCACTTGCTGATCGAGTTCGTCACGCAGATCGAAACGCGCCATCGGCCCGATGTAAGTGTCGGCGTTCAGCGGATCACCCATTTTCAACTGGCGTGTAGCTTCGACGAACTTACGCGTGAATTCCTCGACCACTCCTTGTTCGATGATCAGGCGCTTGGCAGCCGCGCAGACCTGCCCGGAGTTCTGATAACGACCGACTACCGCCGCATGCACGGCTTCATCCAGATCGGCGTCATTAAGCACAATGAATGGATCGGAACCGCCGAGCTCCAGCACGCACTTCTTCAACGCTGCACCGGCCTGAGCACCGATGGCCATGCCGGCGCGGACGCTGCCGGTCAGCGTCACGGCGGCGATGCGCGGATCGGCGATCGCGGTGGAAACGCCTTCCGGGGTGACGTTGAGCACTTCGAACACGCCGTCGGGGAAACCGGCGCGGACGAACGCATCGCGCAGCAGATAAGCGCTGCCCATCACGTTCGGCGCATGCTTGAGCACGTAGGTGTTGCCGGCAAGCAGCGTCGGCACCGCGCCGCGCAGTACCTGCCAGATCGGAAAGTTCCAAGGCATCACCGCCAGAATAGATCCCAGCGGACGATACTCGATGCGCGCCTTGCCGCCTTCAACTTGTGTGGCCTCAGCATCGAGCATGGCCGGGCCGTGTTCGGCGTACCACTCGCAGAGCTTGGCGCATTTCTCGATTTCGCCACGGGCCTGAGTGATCGGCTTGCCCATTTCCTGGGTGATCATCGTCGCCATCGCTTCTGAGGTTTCACGCAGCGCGCCGGCCAGAGCGGTCAGCAGGCTTGAGCGATCCTGCAGCGGCTTGCGCTTCCACTTGCCGAAGCCGTAAGCGGCGCGGGTCAGTGCTGCATCGAGGGCAGCGGCGGATTCAAACGCGTAGTGACCGATCTGCTCGCCGGTGGCGGGGTTGATCGAGATGGCGTGGGTCTGGCTGGAAATCTGGCTCATGGCGTTGTCCTTCATGTTCGTCGGATGGGCCAAGAGTAGGGTGGTGTTTGTTTTCTGGAAACTGAATAATAAAGATCGTTTCTTTCACGATTGGAGAATGCCTGTGGATCTGGTGCAACTGGAAATCTTCAAGGCCGTGGCCGAGCACGGCAGCATCAGCGCCGCCGCCACCCAGATTCACCGCGTGCCGTCGAACCTGACCACGCGTATCAAACAGCTGGAGCAGGATCTCGGCGTCGATCTGTTCATCCGCGAGAAAAGCCGTCTGCGCCTGTCACCGGCCGGGTGGAGTTTTCTCGAGTACACGCGGCGCATTCTCGATCTGGTGCAAGAAGCCCGGGCCACGGTGGCGGGGGAGGAACCCCAGGGCGCATTTCCTTTGGGCTCGCTGGAAAGTACTGCTGCAGTGCGCATTCCGGAACTGCTGGCGGCGTACAACCAGCAGCATCCGAAGGTCGACCTCGACCTCTCGACCGGACCCTCGGGGACGATGATCGACGGCGTGCTGTCCGGGCGTCTCGCCGCTGCATTTGTCGACGGCCCGGTACTGCATCCGGCCCTGGAAGGCGTGCCGGCGTTCGAGGAGGAAATGGTCATCATCGCGCCGCTCAATCATTCACCGGTGGAGCGTGCGGCGGACGTGAATGGCGAAAATATCTACGCTTTTCGTTCCAACTGTTCCTACCGTCACCATTTCGAAAAATGGTTCAGCACTGACGCCGCCGTGCCCGGCAAGATTTTCGAAATGGAGTCCTACCACGGCATGCTCGCCTGCGTCAGCGCCGGTGCCGGCCTGGCGCTGATGCCGCGCAAAATGCTGCAAAGCATGCCCGGCAGCGCGACGGTCAGCGTCTGGCCGCTGACGGCGGATTTTCGCTATCTGACTACCTGGCTGGTGTGGCGTCGGGGCACGGTGTCGCGCAGTCTGAGCATGTTCGTGCGGTTGCTTGAGGAGCGTGGCGTGGTGAGTGAGCAGGGCTGAGCGCAGGCGTGGTTACGGCGTGCCGTTGCGCCCGTACAAACGATAACCGTCGCGCTGATTCAAGCGATCGTAGTAGGCGCGCACCGCCGCCAGGTCCCCGTGATCGAGCGGCGTTTCGAACCAGCGATTGACCGACAGCCCGATCGGGATATCCGCCAGGGAAAACTGCTCGCCACTGACGTAAGCGCCGGTCTTGTGCAGTTGGTGATCGAGGATTTGCATGTTCCGCGTCCAGTCCCGGCAGCCAGCGGCCAGGGCGTCGCGGTCCTGATAATCCGGCGACTTGCGCACCAGCGCCATCAGCGGGTACGACCACGAGCGATTCAGCTCTGAGGCCTGCCAGTCGATCCACTGATCGACCCGCGCCCGGGCAATTGCCTCGGCGGGATACAAATTCGCGCCGCCATGGCGCGTCGCCAGATACCGAATGATCGTGTTGGATTCCCACAGGGTGAAATCGCCGTCCTGAATCACCGGCACCATGGCGCAGGGGTTGAGCGCGAGAAACTCCGGAGTGTTCGGCGACTTGAAACCCGACCCCCAGTCTTCACGCTCGAACGGGATGTCCAGTTCGGCGCAGGTCCACAGGACTTTGCGCACATTGATCGATGAGGCTTTGCCGAGAATTCGCAGCATGGGATTTCCTTCTCCTGGTGTCGGACGCAGAAAAATACCATAGCGCAAAACACAAGGCCCGCATTGCGCGGGCCTTGGTGGAAAAGCATTTACCGGCCGCTTGTGCCCAGCGGAAATCAGCGGTTGAGGAACGCCAGCAGATCCTCATTCAACGCCTGCGCATGGGTCACGGCAAACCCGTGCGGCGCACCTGCGTAGACCTTCAACTCAGCGCCCTTGATTTGCGCGGCGGCCTGCTTGCCAGTGGTTTCGAACGGCACGATCTGGTCGCCATCGCCATGGATTACCAGAGTCGGCACGTCGATCTTGGCCATGTCCGGGCGGAAGTCGGTTTCGGAGAACGCGGTTACGCAGTCGACGGTGCCCTTGAGCGAAGCCAGCAGCGCAATGTTCAGAGTTTGCGTGAGCACGCCGTCAGAGATTTTCTGGCCCTGATTGATGCCGTAAAACGGCGTGTTGAAGTCAGCGATGAACTGCGCGCGATCCTTCAGGAGGCCAGCCTTGATGCCGTCGAATACCGATTTGTCGACGCCGTCGGCGAAGTCGGCTTTCTTGCCGAACAGCGGCGTGACCGCACCCAGCAATACCAGACCGGCAACGCGCTCGCTGCCATGCCGGGCGATGTAACGGCTGACGTCGCCGCCACCCATGGAAAAGCCGACCAGGGTCACGTCGCGCAGATCCAGATGGTTGATCAGGCCGGCGATGTCATCAGCGAAGGTGTCGTAGTCGTAGCCAGTCCAAGGCTGATCCGAGCGACCGAAACCACGGCGGTCGAACGCGATAGTGCGGTAGCCGCGACTGCTCAGGTATTCCATCTGGTATTCCCACATGTCGGCATCCAGCGGCCAGCCGTGGCTGAACAGCACGGGCTTGCCGCTGCCCCAGTCCTTGTAATAGATCTCGGTGCCGTCTTGGGTCTTGAAGGTGCTCATGCAAACTCCTTGTGATCGTGTGTGGCAAGAATAGATGCCGAATGGGCAACGGCCACTATCCGCGCAAAATGCGAAAGTCACTTGTACGCAGGTGCTGGTTTGGCGGAAGGAAAGAGCAGTACGTTGCGCGGTGAGTATTTCAGCTCGACATTACAGAATTGAAAAAGGGCGAACTCCCGGCGGAGTCGCCCTTTTTTCAATGTGCGAATTTCGACAGGCTTCTAGCGAAACGCCGGCACCACATGCTTGATAAACAACTCCAGCGATTTCTTCTTCTCTTCATGCGGCAGGCTGTTGTCACACCAGAAGCTGAACTCATCCACGCCCAGTTCCTGGTAGTACTTGATCCGCGGAATGATCTCTTCCGGCGTGCCGATCATCGCGGTCTTGTGCAGGCTTTCCAGTTCAAACTCCGGACGCCCGGCGAACTTCTCTTCCGGACTCGGCGCGAGGAAGCCATTGACTGGCGTTTGCTTGTTGCCAAACCAGGCATCGAAGGTGCGGTAGAAACGTGAGATGGCTTTTGCGCCGACTTTCCAGCCGTCCGGTTCGTCGGCGGTGTGCACGTGGGTATGGCGCAGCACCATCAATTGCGGGCGCGGTACGTCTGGGTTGTTGTCCAGTGCGGTCTGGAATTTGTTCTTCAGGTCGAGGACTTCTTCGTCGCCTTTCATCAAAGGCGTGACCATGACGTTGCAGCCATTGGCCACGGCGAAGTTGTGCGAGTCGGGGTCGCGGGCGGCGATCCACATTGGCGGATTTGGTTTCTGGATCGGCTTCGGCACGCTGGTGGAGGTGGGGAATTTCCAGATGTCGCCGTCGTGGGCGTAGTCGCCTTGCCACAGGGCGCGGACCACCGGGATCATTTCGCGCAGGGCCTGGCCACCGCTCGAGGCGGGCATGCCGCCGGCCATGCGGTCGAATTCAACCTGATAAGCACCACGGGCGAGGCCGACTTCCATGCGGCCGTTGCTGATCACGTCGAGCAGGGCGCATTCACCGGCGACGCGCAGTGGGTGCCAGAACGGCGCGATGATGGTGCCGGCGCCGAGGTGGATGGTCGTGGTTTTCGCTGCGAGGTAGGCCAGCAGCGGCATCGGGCTTGGGGAGATGGTGTATTCCATGGCGTGGTGTTCGCCGATCCACACGGTGCTGAAACCGCCGGCCTCGGCCATCAGGGTCAGTTCGGTCAGGTCTTCGAACAGTTGGCGGTGGCTGACGCTTTCGTCCCAGCGTTCCATGTGTACGAACAGGGAAAATTTCATGACGCTACCTCGAGTCTTTTGTAATTGGCCGGTCGTGTGCGGGCCTGTCGAACTGACGTGAGCGCGTTGCGCTCGCGAGTCTTCTCACCATTCAAGCACGCCTGCAAGGACGGCTGTTCGGTTGATTGAATATTGGTATACCATAATACGGAATATCCGCAAAATATTTCTGACCGACACTTCGAACAAGGAAGGCGCAACCAATGAACATAAAACAAAAACTGACTTTGGCGTTTGCGGTAATCGCCAGCCTGCCGGTGTTACTGGTGGCAGCGCTGATCATCCTCAATGTCCGCGAGGGCGCGCGCGACACCTTTACCGACAGCACCGGGCGCGAAGTGCGTCAGGTGGAAAACGCCATGCAGCTGTTTTTCGAGGGCATCAGCCAGAACGTTGCCTACCTGGCCGAGCATCCGCAACTGCAGAGCATCGACACCAGCCTCAAACGCTACCTGAGCAGCGACGCCGCGCAAGTGCCAATGGGCCCGCAGGATAATCAGCTGTTCAAGCTGTTCGATGGTCTGGCCAAGGCGCATCCGGCTTACACCTACCTGTCACTCGGCACCGAGCAGGGCGGTTATCTGTTCTGGCCGGGCGATGCGCAACTGGCGAACTACGATCCGCGCACCCGCCCCTGGTACAAAACGGCGATGGCCAATCCCGGCAAAACGCTGCGCACCGAGGCCTATTACTGGGCGGCGGATGACGTGGTGCTGGTGAGCACCGTGCGCAGTTTCAACAACCAGTTGGGCAGCAATGCCGGCGTGGTCAACATCGATGTGTCGCTCAAGCAATTGACCGATCTGGTCAAGCAGATCCGCCTCGGTGAGAGCGGTTATCTGATGCTGATGGAAGCCAACAACACCGTGCTGGTCGACCCGAGCGACCCGGCGCACAACTTCAAGAAACTCAGCGAGCTCGGCGACGGTTATCAGCAACTGGCCGAGGCGGGCAAAGGCCTGGTCGAGGTGCAATTGGCCGGCGAGGATTACATGGCGCTGGTCTGGCCTTCGCAGGCGTTGGGCTGGCGGTTTGTCGGCTTGGTGAAGGCGAGCGAAGTGATGGCAGGGGCGACTCGTTTGACCTGGCTGATCGGCGCTATCGCAGTGGTCTGCGCGTTGCTGTTTGCGATGGCCGGTGCGTGGTTCGCCGGGCTGATGGTCAAGCCGATTCGTGGTGTCGCCAGCGGTCTCGAAGGCATTGCTCAAGGCGAGGGCGATCTGACTGCGCGACTGGAAGTGCGCGGGCAGGACGAAACCGCGCAATTGGCTGGATGGTTCAACCAGTTTCTCGAAGCGATCCGCACGCTGATCCAGCGCATCGGCCAGGCGGCCGGGCAGATTCACAGCAGCTCCGGCAGCGCCACCGAAGTCTCGGCGGAAATGGCTGACGTGGCTGCACGTCAGCGTGAGGCGGTGGACATGGTGTCGACCGCGTTTCACGAAATGGTCGCTACGTCCAACGAGGTCGCGCGCTCGTGCAGTCAGGCCGCCGACTCGGCAGACAACGGTCAGCGTCAGGCGCACACCGGGCAGCAGCAGATCGACGCGGCGGTGAGCAACGTCGGCCGCTTGAGTCAGGAGATCGGCCACAGTGCCGAGTCGATGCAGCAACTGGAGCAGGACAGCAACGATATCCAGTCGATCCTCGGCACCATCCGCTCGATTGCCGAGCAGACCAATCTGCTCGCGCTCAACGCCGCCATCGAAGCCGCGCGCGCCGGAGAGCAGGGCAGGGGCTTTGCAGTTGTCGCCGATGAAGTCCGCGCGCTGGCCAAACGCACTTCAGACTCGACCGGTGAGATTGACGCACTGCTCGGCAATCTGGCGCGGCGCACTCATCAGATGGGCAAGCAGATGCACGCCAGCCTGGAGGTGTCACAGGAAACCGTGGTGTCGATCAACGAGGCGCGGGCGAGTTTTGAATTGATTCGCGAGTCGGTGGATGTGATCCGCGACATGAACACGCAGATCGCCACGGCGGCGGAGGAACAGCATCAAGTGGCCGAAGACATCAATCGCCACATCAGCCAGATTCATGGCGATGCGCAGTTAGTGGCAAGCCTTGCGGACTCGACTCGCCAGGACGCGCAGACCCTGACGGCGTTGTCGCAGACGTTGAATCAGTTGGTGAGCCGGTTCCGGACCTGACATGGTCGCCCAGGCAACACCAAAACCTGTGGGAGCGAGCCTGCTCGCGAAGGCGTCGGGTCAGTCAAAAATGTAACAACTGACCCATTCCATTCGCGAGCAGGCTCGCTCCCACATGGCTTTTCGGCCGATTTGAAAAATCACGCCACAACCGGCAACGCACCCATCTTGCCGTGGCAGTACACCAGCGGCCCGGCGACTTGCTCAGGGACGATCAGGTTCTTCACCGCGCCGACCATGATCGCGTGGTCGCCACCTTCATATTCACGCCACAACTCGCACTCGATCACCGCCGTGGCATTGGCGAGGATCGGGTTGCCCAGTGCGCTCAATGTCCACTCGATGCCCTGCGCCTTGTCCTTGCCTTTGCGGGCGAAGGCATAGGCCTCGCTTTGCTGCACGCTGGACAACAGGTGAATCGCAAAGCGTTTGTTCTTGATCAGCACCGGGTACGAGTCGGAACTGTAGTTGGGGCAGAACAACACCAGCGCCGGGTCCATCGACAGCGAGCTGAAGGCGCTGGCGGTCAGGCCGACGATTTGGCCGTCGTCGTCCAGGGTAGTGATGACGGTGACGCCGGACGGGAACGAGCCCATGACTTGTTTGTAAATGGCAGCATCGATCATTGGGTGGTCCTCGGTATGTAATGCGGTTTTTATGATTTGTAGGTCTGATGGTATACCGTAATACATATCTTGCAAGGGCTTTTCTGGTGAACCGATAAACGTGCTGCTTTCGTCGGAAACTCAATGTTTACGGGGCTTTCAGCTAGCCGATGAGGGGCAGGATCAGCGAGGATAGCGGATCAGAGAACGACAGAATCAGCGGATCACGCTTGTGCAAAGTTTGGAATACCATAATATGGTCTGCATCTGAGGGGCGACCCAAGAGTCGTCCCGGTTTGGCTTCATACAAAGATAAAAACAGACAAACTCGAGTTCATGCATATGTCCCAGATGTCCCGGCAAGATCCGTTGATCGAGAATCATACGGTCGATTACGTCCCACTCGCGGAACGCCACGGGAAGGCCCGCGACCTGTTCACTCTGTGGTTCAGCACCAACATCGCGCCACTGCCCATCGTCACCGGCGCCATGGTGGTTCAGGTGTTCCATCTCAATCTGTTCTGGGGGCTACTCGCGATTGCGCTGGGGCACATGATCGGCGGCGTGGTGATTGCGCTGGCGTCGGCCCAGGGCCCGCGCATGGGCATTCCGCAAATGGTCCAGAGTCGCGGCCAGTTCGGCCGATATGGCGCGCTGCTGATCGTTTTCTTTGCGGCGCTCATCTATATCGGTTTCTTCATTTCCAACATCGTGCTCGCCGGCAAATCCATCGTCGGCATCGCGCCGTCAGTGCCAGCCCCGCTGAGCATTCTGATCGGCGCGCTGGCCGCCACTGCGATCGGTGTGATCGGCTACAACTTCATCCACACGCTCAATCGCATTGGCACTTGGGTGATGGGCGGCGCGTTGCTCGCCGGGTTTATCTACATCTTCGCCCATGACTTGCCGGCGGACTTCCTGACGCGCGGCAGTTTCAACCTCTCGGGCTGGCTGGCGACGGTATCGCTGGGCATCATCTGGCAGATCAGTTTCTCGCCGTACGTCTCCGACTACTCGCGTTATCTGCCGGCGGACATCGGCATTGCCAAGCCATTTTGGGCGACGTATCTGGGCGCGACGCTGGGCACGATTCTGTCGTTCAGTTTTGGCGCGGTTGCGGTGTTGGCGACGCCGGAAGGCACTGAGGCGATGGCGGCGGTCAAGCAGTCCACCGGCTGGCTGGGGCCGATTCTGATGGTGCTGTTTCTGCTCAATATCATCAGCCACAACGCGCTCAACTTGTATGGCGCGGTGCTGTCGATCATCACCTCGATCCAGACCTTCGCCAGCCAGTGGACGCCGAGCATCAAGGTGCGCGTGGTGCTGTCGAGCGTGATCCTCGGCGGATGCTGCGTGGTCGCCCTCGGTGCTTCGGCGGATTTCATTTCCCAGTTCATCGGGCTGATTCTGGCGCTGTTGCTGGTGCTGGTGCCGTGGGCGTCGATCAACCTGATCGACTTCTACCTGATCAAGCGCGGCAACTACGACATCACCTCGATCTTCCGCGCCGATGGCGGGATCTACGGGCGTTTCAACCTGCACGCGATCATTGCCTACTTCATCGGCATCGTCGTGCAGCTGCCGTTCGCCAACACCTCGCTGTACGTCGGGCCGTACGCCAATCTGGTCGAAGGTGCGGATCTGTCGTGGCTGGTTGGCCTGGTGGTGACCGTGCCGCTGTATTACTGCCTCGCGACCCGTGGTCAAGCGCAGCAGAGCAGGGCGGCAAAACTGAGCTATCGCTCGTAAGCAATTCTATGGCGAGGGAGCTTGCTCCCGCTGGACTGCGTAGCAGCCCCCGCATTTCTGCAGCGCAGGCGGGGCCGATACACGCACCAGCGGGAGCAAGCTCCCTCGCCACAACTGGTTTTCGGCCGTCCCGAGTATTTCAGCGGTCACGCAAATTGGCCATATCGATCCCCTTTTGGCCTGCCGCCTACTGTCATCGCGCTACGCTGTCAGCAAGAATCGAAACCATAACAACAGGCTCGACCTTTTTTGCCCTTGGCTTTCGTTAAAGCCACTGCCGTGTACAGAACATAAAAACCATCGATCTCACGCCGCATTCGGGGAAACAACCATGGTCACGATCAAACGCATTCTGGGCGCCACCGTGTGTGGCCTGACGCTGCTGGCCAGCGCCGTCCAGGCCGAGCAGCGCGAACTGCGGGTGTACAACTGGGCGGATTACATCCTGCCGTCAGTGCCCAAGGACTTCGCCGAGCAAAGCAAGATCAAAGTGACCTGGGACACCTTCGACACCAACGAATCACTGGAAGCCAAACTCCTCACCGGCAACTCCGGCTACGACCTGGTAGTGCCGTCCAATCAGTTCATCGAAACCCAGATCAAGGCGGGCGTGTTCCAGAAACTCGACAAGTCGAAACTGCCGAACTGGCAGCATCAGGATCCGGCCCTGCTCAAGTTGCTCGAGGCCAACGACCCCGGCAACCAGTACGGTGTGCCCTACATGTACGGCACCGTGCTGATCGGCTTCAACCCGGCCAAGGTCAAGGCTACCCTTGGCGAGAATGCGCCGGTGGACAGTTGGGATCTGGTGTTCAAGCCCGAGAACATGGAAAAGCTCAAGGCCTGCGGCGTGGCGATGCTCGATTCGCCGTCGGAAATCCTGCCGCTGGCCCTGCATTACCTCGGCCTCGATCCGAACAGCCAGAACCCGGCGGACTATGAAAAGGCCAAGGCCTTGATGATGAAGATTCGCCCCTACGTGACCTACTTCAACTCGGCCAAGTACATGACCGACATCGCCAACGGCGACATCTGCGTGGCGATCGGTTATTCCGGCAGCTTCTACCAGTTCGGCAATCGCGCCAAAGAGGCGGGCAACGGCGTGGTGGTCGACTGGCGCTTGCCGAAGGAGGGCGCGCCGATCTGGTTCGACACGTTCGCCATTCCGAAGAGCGCGAAGAACGTCGCCGAGGCGCACGAATTCCTCAACCACTTGCTCGATCCGAAAGTGATCGCACCGATCAGCGATTTCCTCGGCTACCCGAATGCCAACAAGGACTCGATGCCGCTGGTCAACAAGGAGATCACCGACAACCCCAACCTGACTCCGACCCGCGAAGCGCTGAAAACCCTGTATGTGGTCCAGCCGTTGCCGCAGAAAATGGAGCGGGTGCGCACGCGGGTGTGGACCAGTATCAAATCCGATAAATAAGACCATTCCCTGTAGGAGTGAGCCTGCTCGCGAAAGCGGTGTGTCAGTTGACGTAGATGTTGGCTGATACACCGCGATCGCGAGCAGGCTCACTCCTACAAGGGTTTTGTGTGGGTCATTCGGTGCTGCGTTCGCCCTCGCGGGTGGTCACCAGACTCAACAGCACGGATCCCAGAATCACCGAACCCACTACCGCCAGCGACCACTCCACCGGCATGTGAAACCACGGCATCAGCACCATCTTGCCGCCGATGAACACCAGCACGATCGCCAGCCCGTATTTGAGCAGGTGAAAACGGTCAGCCATGTCCGCCAGCAGGAAGTACAGCGCGCGCAGGCCCATGATCGCGAAGATGTTCGAGGTGAAGACGATGAACGGGTCGGTGGTGACGGCGAAGATCGCCGGGATGCTGTCGACCGCGAACATCAGGTCGCTGGCCTCGATCAGCACCAGCACAAGGAACATCGGTGTTGCCCAGCGCACGCCGTTTTGCAGGATGAAAAACCGCTCGCCGTGGAAACCGCTGGTGATACGCATATGCCCGCGCACCCAGCGCAACAGCGGGTTGTTGTCGAGATCCGGTTGCTGGTCGGCGAACACCAGCATCTTGATCCCGGTGATGATCAGGAACACACCGAACGCATACAACAGCCATTCGAACTGCGACACCAGCCAAACGCCGGCAAAGATCATTATCGCGCGCATGACAATCGCGCCGAGCACGCCATATAGCAGCACGCGCCGCTGCAATTCCGGGGGCACGGCGAAGTAGCTGAAGATCATCACGAAGACGAACATGTTGTCGATCGACAGCGACTGCTCGATCAAATAACCGGTGAGGAACTCCAGGGTTTTCTGCCGGGCGATTTCACCGCCAAATTCGCCGTGCAGGTACCACCAGAGCAAACCGGCGAAGCTCAGCGCCAGCAGGCACCAGGCAACCACCCAGGCCGACGCTTCACGCACCGAGACCCGATGCGCCTTGCGGCCGCCAAAGACAAACAAGTCCAGGGCCAGCATGGCCAGAACGAAGACGATGAAGGCGCCCCACATCCAGGGTTCGCCGATATTGATGTTCGTGGCAGGCATGGCACGCTCCCTGTCTCTTGTTTGAATTGAGTCAGACGGGGCCATGCTAGCGACGCAGTTATGGCAAAGAAAAATCGTTTATTTCTGAGGGTTGGTTCGAGAAAAACGAAGTGTCCTACCTCGGGGCACTTTGGCATTTCATTGGAGCATTCCTGCATGGGAAGTACCGCCGATTGGCGAATCCAGCCTCCAGCGATACCGCATCACAGAATTCAAGCTGATATCGAGGGAATATATATGGATCACAGCTCTCCCGTTGCCAGGAGAAATATATCTGCAGTGACCGTGTAGGGTGTTGACTCATAAACAATGCCGAACTTGAGAGTTGCTTTGACTGATTTTCGGCTGTCATCTACATCGTAAGTAACATTACCTCCCTTGATGCTCACTCCGTCAACCATAAAAACAACTGAATGCTTGCCGGGACCATAATCCTCGAGTTTATACGTGCCGCTTTTAAGTTCCCGTGGAGTAATTAATGTCAGCTGGTAGAAGTTCTGCAAGGTTTGATGGCGCCCAATGATGCTGCGCGAGTCTCCTGTGAAGGAGGCGTACCAGGTATGTGTCGCTTCAAACTTTTCAATGGGCGGAAAAGGTTTTGATAACTTTACGTCGAAGCGCTCGTCCGCGGCGATTTTGTGCGCCAGATCCTGTGGCTTGTTTTCGCTGTTGATTCCAAGTTTTATGTTCCTGATTATGTCGGTCATGATCAATCTCCGGATAAAAATGCGTTCCGCTTTTTAGGCAAACCGACTTTTCCGCCGGTTGGGAGATTCAAATTACGCTTCGGTTTGTGTGCCAACTACTGACAGACCTGACAGGTGCAAAATTTTGAGGAATATGGTAGCGAAGTGTCGGGCGATGAGTTCCCTCGTATACAAACAGGCCATTGGCGCATGCCTCAACGGAAAAACTCCCCCGGCGTCTCACCAAATTGCTGACGAAATGCGGCAATGAACGCCGATGTCGAGTCGTATCCGCAGGCCAGCGCGACATCGGTCACACGCTCACCTTTCTCCAGCGGGGTCAGCGCCCCGAGCAGGCGCAGACGCTGGCGCCAGGCGCGGAAGGTCAGGCCGGTGTCGCGCAGAAACAGCCGCGTCAGGGTCTTTTCGGTGACGCCGAATTTGCCGCTCCAGTGGCTCAGCGTGGTCTGCTGTTCCGGATGTTGCTCCAGGCTCTGGTAGATCTGCTTCAAGCGCGGGTCTTGTGGCAGCGGCAGCATCAGGTCGATGGTTGGCGCATCGGCCAGCTGATCGAGGATGACCTGGGCGAGGCGTCCGTCAGGCCCGGTCTCGTCATACTCCACCGGAACCTGACTGAAGGCGCGGATCAACTCCCTGAGCAGATCGCTGACGCCCAGCACATGGCAATGTTCGGCCGCCCAACCGGTGACGCTGCTGTCGATATACAGGCTGCGCATTTCCGTGTGTGGCGCGCTGAACACCCGGTGCGGTACGCCCGCCGGTATCCACACCGCACGCTCCGGCGGTGCGACGAAACGGCCGGCGCTGGTTTGCACTTCGAGCACGCCCTGAATCGCGTAGGACAACTGCACCCACGGATGGCTATGACGGCGGGTGAGGGCGCGATTGGGCAGTGATTCGGTGCGTCCATACACAGGACGCGGCAGGCTGGGCAACCCGGGAACACTGCGGCGAACGCTCTTGGTATGTCCTTTGGGCGGCATCTTGCGGCTCTTCGGCGTTAGTCGGTAATTGCCAGTCACGTTAGAGTCGTCGGCACGCACTGGCAACCCCCCGGATGAATCTCATGACGCGCCCACGTTTTCTGCCCGATAACTTCACCCTCACTCTGATCGGCGTTGTCCTGCTGGCCAGCTTCCTGCCCGCCAGCGGCCAGGTCGCGGTCGGCTTCGGCTGGCTGACCAACATCGCTATTGCCCTGCTGTTTTTCCTGCACGGCGCCAAGCTTTCGCGTGAATCGATCATTGCCGGCGCCGGCCACTGGCGTTTGCATCTGCTGGTGTTTGGCCTGACTTTCGTGCTTTTCCCGATTCTCGGTCTGGCGCTCAAACCGCTGTTGTCACCGCTGATCGGCGATCAGCTGTACATGGGCATGCTCTACCTTTGCGCGTTGCCAGCCACGGTGCAGTCGGCCATCGCGTTCACTTCGCTGGCGCGAGGCAATATTCCGGCGGCGATCTGCAGCGCGGCGGCGTCCAGCCTGTTCGGGATTTTTCTTACGCCGCTGCTGGTGACTTTGCTGCTCGACGTCCACGGCGACGGCGGCTCGACCCTCGATGCGATCGTGAAAATCAGCGTGCAGTTGCTGCTGCCATTTATCGCCGGGCAGATCGCCCGCCGCTGGATCGGCGCGTGGGTAGGGCGCAACAAGAACTGGCTGAAATTCGTTGATCAGGGCTCGATTCTGCTGGTGGTCTACGGCGCGTTCAGTGAAGCAGTCAACGAAGGCATCTGGAAGCAGATTCCATTGTTCGAGCTGCTCGGCCTGGTGGTGGTCTGCTGCATCCTGCTCGCCCTGGTTCTATTGGCCTCGACCCTGCTTGGCAAAGCCTTCGGCTTCAATCAGGAAGACCGCATCACCATTCTGTTCTGCGGCTCGAAAAAGAGCCTGGCCACCGGCGTGCCGATGGCGCAGGTGTTGTTCGCCGGCAGCACCATCGGCGTGCTGATTCTGCCGCTGATGCTGTTCCATCAGATTCAACTGATGGTCTGCGCGGTATTGGCCCAGCGCTATGCCAAGCGGCCGGAGTCGGTGCCTGATCTGATGGCGCAGGTCGACCCGTAAAAACCCTTCACAGCCCCGAATACTTGACCGCCGCTGCGGCCCGCGTCGGCACATCCAGCGTGCGCAACAACGACGACACATGGATGCGCACCGTGAACGGCGAAATATCCAGTTCACGGGCGATTTCCTTGTTGGTCTTGCCTTGCGCGATCAACCGCAGTACGTCCTGCTGACGCGGCGTCAGCGTCGTCGCGGTTTCCAGCGGCAGCAAGCCGGACGGCGCCGACTTCACCAGCACCTCGCCATCACGGATCGCCAGAATCGCCTGGCCGATTTCATCCGGCGCAATGTTCTTGCCGATAAAGCCGTCTATGCCCGCCGCCATGACTTCACTGATCAACGCCTGATCGTCGACCATCGAAACTACGATCAGCGTGGTGCGCGGCAATAGTCTTCGCAAGTCGGCGAGCTGGGTGATGCAGGTCAACCCGGGAAAACGCAGATCGAGCATCAGCGTGTCCGGCTCGTCGCCCTGTGGCAGCAGCTCGAGCACAGCGTCGAAGTCGCCGGCCTCGCAGATATTCGCTGCGGGCAGCACGCGCTGTACGGTGCGCAGCATCGCCTCGCGAAACAGTGGATGATCGTCGGCTATGATGATCCGGCATGTCATGACGTGACCCTCCCTGGGTCAGGCGTGATTCAAGGTCTGCACCTTAGCACTGGACGCGAAGGTTGCCTGTAGGCTGCTTCCGAAACTGACGATTGCTGCACAAGGACGTTTACCATGAAGTTCGAGAAAAATACCGAACTCGACCAGGCCAACCTGCGCATCATCATCGCCGCCATCGCGGTGGTTTACATGGTTGTGCTGGGTTTTCTGCCGGGCCAGCGCTTCGATACCTACCTGCCGGTCATCACTTACATTGTCCTGTTTCTGCTCGCCTCGATCGTGTTCCGCCAAGCCATTGCGCGCTGGCCGGGGCATTATCCGGCGCGACGGATTTTCGCCATGGTCCACGATTACACCGGCACCTGTTTTGGTCTGGTGATCGGCGGCGAAGCGGCGCTGCCACTGTACGCGGTGATGGTCTGGGTCAACCTCGGCAACGGCATGCGCTACGGCTCGCGTTATCTGGCGATTGCCACCGGCCTGGCGCTCGTAGCGCTGCTGGTGGTCTATCGCTTGACGCCGTACTGGCAGGCGCAACCGTTCATGGTGTTGATGCTGTTGATCACCAGCACGGTGATTCCGTTTTACGCGCACTTGCTGTTGGAGCGTACGCGCAAGGCGTCGGAAGAAGCCGTCGCAGCGAATCTGGAGAAATCGCGCTTCCTCGCGCAGGCCAGTCACGATTTGCGTCAGCCGATTCATTCCATTGGCTTGTTCACCGCCTGTCTTCGCGAGTCGCGTTTGGGCGACGACGAGCGACGGCTGGTCGACAACATCGACCGCTCGCTGCTTAACGTCTCGCAGTTGTTCCGTTCGATTCTCGATCTTTATACGCTGGATAACGGCCGGGTCGAGGCGAAATGGCAAACGCTGAACCTCGGCGAATGGCTCGCGGACATCGTCCGCCAACATCAGGAAGCGGCGCGTTGGGCGGGTGTCGAGCTGCGTTTGCGACCCTGTCACCACTGGGTCAGAACCGACCCGGCGCTGCTGGCGACCATGGTGCAGAACGTGCTCTCCAACTGTTTCAAATACGGCGCGCAACGGCCGGTGCTGATCGGTGTGCGTAAGCGCGGGGCAGGGCTGGCCATCGTCATCCATGACCGCGGCAACGGCATTGCCGAAGAGCATCTGCCGAAGGTTTTCGAAGAGTTCTATCGAGTGCGACAAGTGCGCGATAAAGACGTCGAGGGGGTCGGACTGGGTCTGGCGATCGTCAAGCGTCTGGGTGAGTTGATCGATGTGCAGGTTGCGCTGCGTTCGCGGGTAGGGCGTGGCACAGCAGTAACCCTCGCCGGTTTATCGTTCGCAGCGGCGCCAACGTCACCGGTCATGCGCGATGAAGCGCGGCAGGTGGGTTTGTTGACGGGGCTGAAGGTGTGTCTGGTGGAGGATGATCGCAATGTCTTGTTGGCGACCTCGGCGTTGCTCGAGCGCTGGGGCTGCGTGGTGCAGGCCGAGTGGTCGGCTGAGGAGCTGGTCACCGACTGCGACATCATCGTCGCCGACTATGACCTCGGCACCCACGCCACTGGCATCGAGTGCATCGATGAGGTGCGCCGGCAACGCGGCTGGGCAGTGCCAGCGATGATCATCACCGGGCACGACATCGAGAAGATTCAGGCCGCCTTGCACGATCGGCAGATCGCCATTCTGTCGAAACCGGTGCGCCCGGCCGAGTTGCGCGCGACATTACGCGCCCTGCGTGATCGACAAGGCGAAGCGGTCGAAAAGACGCTGTAGAGGCTGATGTAAACGGGCGGCTCGGGAGCCCGCCCGTTTCTTCGGGGCGTTTATTGCGGATTGTTGAATTGGTCGGAATAGCTGCCGGTCATCAGCGCCGATGCCACGCGATCAGAGCCGACTCCGACCCGAGAATAGGCCACACGGTTGACGCCGGTGCGATCTGCGCCATCCGCTGCCAGCGCGCCGGCACCGACCTTATCGGCGCCGTCAGAGGCCACCGCGCCCGCACCGACACGGTCGGCACCGTCAGAAGCCACCGCACCTGCACCGACCTTGTCAGCGCCATCGGAAGCCACTGCTCCGGCACCGACCTTATCGGCGCCATCGGAAGCCATTGCTCCGGCACCGACCTTATCAGCGCCGTCGGAGGCCACCGCACCTGCACCGACTTTATCGGCGCCGTCAGAGGCGACCGCGCCCGCGCCGACACGGTCGGCACCGTCAGAAGCCACCGCACCTGCACCGACCTTATCGGCGCCATCGGCAGCTACCGCCCCGGCCCCAACATGATCAGCCCCATCCGAAGCCAACGCCTGCGGTTGCGCCGCCCACGCACTCGGCACTGCGACACCGGCCGCTACCGCAAGAAGCACGCCTGACAACAACTTGTATTTCATGGTTTTCTCCACGACCCAGCAGCCAGAGAGCGATGAGATGTCGTCCGTTGCGTATGCCCGGCGGTGTGACTCATTGGCTTGGGTTTTACCTGGTTGGCGAAAGGCACGGGCACACCGAACGGCGTGCGGGTGTCGAGATAATTTTGATCGAGCCGATTGAGTATAGGATCGGCCTCGGGAACTGCCACGGCGGGCAGATCGACGGACAAAAGAAGACGAAGCCCGCATTGCGCGGGCTTCGTTGTGCGTGGCTTCTTATATGCTTGCCAGTGCCTGTGCCAGGTCGGCGCGCAGGTCTTCAACGTCTTCAACCCCGACCGACAACCGCACCAGTCCATCGCCAATCCCCAGCTTCGCGCGGGTCTCCGGCGGAATCGTCGCGTGGGTCATGATCGCCGGATGCTCGATCAGGCTTTCCACGCCACCGAGGCTTTCGGCCAACGCAAAGATCTTCACGTTTTCCAAAAACCGCCGCGCACCGGCCAGGTCGCTGTTCAGGTCGACGGAAATCATTCCGCCAAAACCGCGCATCTGCCGCTTGGCCAGTTCATGCTGCGGATGCGACGTCAGGCCCGGATAGTAGACGCGCTTGACCTGCGGTTGCTGCTCGAGCCACTGCGCCAGGTCCAGGGCGTTGCTGCAATGGCGCTCCATGCGCAGCGCCAGGGTTTTCACCCCGCGCAAGGTCAGGAACGCATCGAACGGCCCGGAAATCGCGCCGACGGCGTTCTGCAGAAAACCGAGTTTTTCCGCCAGCTCGGCATTCTGCCCGACCACGGCAATGCCGCCGATCACGTCGGAGTGGCCGTTGAGGTATTTGGTGGTCGAGTGCAGCACGATGTCGAAACCCAACTCCAGCGGACGCTGGATGTACGGGCTGGCAAAGGTGTTGTCGGCGACGCAGATGATCCCGCGAGCGCGGCAGATGCGCGCGATTGCGGCCAGGTCCGACAGACTCAGCAGCGGGTTGGTCGGGGTTTCGACCATGACCATGCGTGTGTCGTCCTGCAGCGAGGCTTCGAACGCCGACAGGTCGGCCAGATCGACGAAGCTGAAACGATGCCCGGCGCTGCGCTGGCGAACCTTGTCGAACAGGCGGAACGTGCCACCGTAAAGATCATTGCCGGAAACGATGTGCGAGCCGGCATCGAGCAATTCCAGCACCGTGGAAATCGCCGCCAGCCCTGAGGCGAAAGCGAATGCGCGGGTGCCGCCTTCGAGGTCGGCGACACAGCGTTCCAGGGCGAAGCGCGTCGGGTTGTGCGAGCGGCCGTAATCGAAACCCTTGTGCACGCCGGGGCTGTCTTGCAGGTAAGTGGAGTTGGCATAGATCGGCGGCATCAGCGCGCCGGTGGTCGGGTCCGGCTCCTGCCCGGCGTGGATCACCCGGGTGGCGAAGCCTTGGGATTTATCGTCGTGCTGACTCATGCAAGGGATCTCCGTAATTGGTTGAGCATGTCGGTGCGGGTGATCAGGCCATGGAAGCCGGAGGCGTCGGCGATGATCGCAACGAGGCCACGGCTGAGCACCGCTTCCAGCTCGGCCAGGCTCGCAGCCGGCGCAAGGGTTTGCAGTTTGTCGGTCATCACGCTGGACACCGACTGGCTGAAGCGCGCGGCGTCTTCGTGCACGCCGAGAAGGATGTCGGACTCGTCGATCACGCCCACCAGCTGCTTGCCTTCGACCAGCACCGGCAGTTGCGAAACATCCGCCAGACGCATGCGCTGGAACGCAGTGAGCAGGGTGTCGTCAGGGCCGACGCTGATCACCCGGCCGTCCTCGAAACGCCGGGCGATCAAGTCGCGCAAATCGCCGTAACCCTTGCGTTGCAACAGGCCTTGATCGGTCATCCACTGGTCGTTGTAGACCTTCGACAGGTAACGCGTGCCGGTGTCGCAGACAAAACTGACCACGCGTTTCGGCTCGGTCTGTTCGCGGCAATAACGCAGCGCGGCCGCGAACAGGGTGCCGGTCGAAGAGCCACCGAGAATGCCTTCGGCCTTGAGCAACTGGCGGGCGTGATCGAAGCTTTCTTCGTCGCTGATCGAGTAGGCATGGCGCACGCTGGACAGGTCGGTGATCGATGGAATGAAGTCCTCGCCGATGCCCTCGACCGCCCACGAGCCGGGGGTCGGCAGGCTGCCGTCGCGGCTGTATTGGGCCATGACCGAACCGACCGGATCCGCCAACACCATTTCCAGATTTGGCTGCACACGTTTGAAGAAACGACTCAACCCGGTCAGCGTCCCGGCCGAACCGACGCCGACGATGATGGCGTCCAGATCATGTTCGGTCTGCGCCCAGATCTCCGGCGCGGTGCTGCATTCATGGGCCAGCGGGTTGGCGGGATTATTGAACTGGTCGGCAAAAAACGCCCCGGGAATATCCTTGGCCAAACGCGCGGCGACGTCCTGGTAATACTCGGGATGACCCTTGCCAACGTCGGAGCGGGTGATGTGCACTTCGGCGCCCATGGCCTTCAAGTGCAGGACTTTCTCGGTGGACATCTTGTCCGGCACCACCAGCACCACACGATAGCCTTTGGCACGGCCAACCAGCGCCAGACCGAGACCGGTGTTGCCGGCAGTGGCCTCGACAATCGTGCCGCCCGGTTGCAGGCGGCCGTCACGTTCAGCGGCGTCAATCATCGCCAGACCGATGCGGTCCTTGATCGAGCCGCCGGGATTCTGCGATTCGAGTTTGAGAAACAGCGTGCACGGTCCGGTATCAAAACGGGTGACCTGAACCAGCGGAGTATTGCCTATCAGCCCAAGCACGGCAGGGCGTGATTCCTTCGACATTTCTTCACCTCTTTATGGTGTTGATCGCGTTCCGATCGCGGGGAAAAGACTCGCGTGCAACTTAGGCGCAGACATCTTCACTCGCAACCTTTAATCCTTGAGAAATCCAGCCATTTGGATCTAACGATAGAACGAATTTGCCAAGCTGCCGGAACAGTTCGAACGTGTTTACAGCGAGGCGTCATCGAGTATTCAAAGGGCGTCTTCGCCGCGACAAAAGCTTGATCTGGGCGTCGCAGTTATGATCGTTCCCACGCTCTGCGTGAGAATGCAGCCGGGGACGCTCTGCGTCCCTACGGTCCAAAGATCGCAGCCTTCGACAGCTCCTACAGGGGCGTCTGTGCATGAGTGGAACTTGTGATGATCTAGAATAAATTGAGTTTGTTTCATCAAGCCTCGCTCCTGACAATGGCCGCCATCGAATAAGCACCTGGAGTTGTTCTCATGGCACTGGCCCATTCCCTTGGATTTCCGCGCATCGGTCGCGACCGCGAACTGAAGAAAGCGCAAGAGGCGTTCTGGAAAGGAGAACTGAACGAGGCGGGCCTGCGTGACGTCGGGCGTGACCTGCGCAAGGCCCATTGGGACCTGCAGAAGAACGCCGGCATCGACTTGCTGCCAGTCGGCGATTTCGCCTGGTACGACCAGGTGCTGACCCACTCGCTGATGTTCGGCGTGATCCCCGAGCGCTTCCGCCCGCACGATGGCAAAGCCACCCTGCAAACCCTGTTCAGCATGGCTCGCGGTGTCAGCAACGCTTGCTGCGGCGGCGCTCACGCCCAGGAGATGACCAAGTGGTTCGACACCAACTATCACTACCTCGTACCGGAATTCAGCGCCGACCAGCGATTCCAGCTGGGTTGGGAGCAGCTGTTTGAAGAAACCGAAGAAGCCCGCGCGCTGGGGCACAACGTCAAACCGGTGATCATTGGCCCGCTGACCTATCTGTGGCTGGGCAAAACCAAAGGCACCGATTTCGACAAGCTCGAGTTGCTCGATCGCCTGCTGCCGCTGTACGGCCAGATCTTTGCGCGGCTGGCGGCACTGGGCGTGGAGTGGGTGCAGATCGATGAGCCGATTCTAGTGCTCGATCTACCGCAGGACTGGAAGAATGCCTTCGAACGCGCCTACAACCAGATCCAGCGCGATCCGCTGAAAAAACTGCTCGCCACCTACTTCGGTGGTCTGGAAGAAAACCTCGGTCTGGCAGCGAACCTGCCGGTCGATGGCCTGCACATTGATCTGGTGCGCGCGCCGGATCAGTACCCGACCATTCTGGATCGTCTGCCGGCCTATAAAGTGCTGTCGCTGGGTGTGGTCAACGGTCGGAACGTCTGGCGTTGCGATCTGCAAAACGCGCTGGCGACGCTGCGGCATGCCCATGAGCGGCTGGGTGATCGTTTGTGGGTGGCGCCGTCCAGCTCGTTGCTGCACAGCCCGGTGGACCTGAGTCGCGAAGACCAGCTCGATGCCGAACTGAAAAGCTGGCTGGCGTTTGCCGTGCAGAAGTGCGAAGAGATCGCCGTGCTCGCCCAGGCTGTCAGCGAGCCGGAAGCGCCGCAGGTGCTGCGCGCGTTGGCGCAGAGCCGTGCGGTGCAGACCAGTCGCGCCGCCTCGCCGCGCATTCACAAACCGGCGGTGCAGGCACGGGTAGCGGCGATCACGGCCAGCGATGCGCAACGGCAATCGCCGTTTGCCCAGCGCATTGCCAAACAGCGGCGCAAGCTTGATCTGCCGCTGTTCCCGACCACCACCATAGGTTCGTTTCCGCAAACGGCGGCGATTCGTCTGGCGCGTCAGGCCTACAAGCAGGGCAAGCTCAGCGCGGCGGATTACACCGACGCCATGCACAGCGAAATCCGCCACGCGGTGGAGATTCAGGAGCGCCTCGGGCTGGATGTGCTGGTGCACGGTGAAGCCGAGCGTAACGATATGGTCGAGTATTTCGCCGAACAACTCGATGGCTACGCTTTCACTCGCTTCGGCTGGGTGCAGAGCTACGGTTCGCGTTGCGTGAAACCGGCGGTGATTTTCGGCGACCTGAGCCGCCCGCGAGCAATGACGGTCGAGTGGATCCGCTACGCCCAGAGTCTGACCGACAAAGTCATGAAAGGCATGCTGACCGGTCCGGTGACCATGCTCATGTGGTCGTTCCCGCGCGAGGACGTCAGCCGTGAGGTCCAGGCACGACAACTGGCGCTGGCGATTCGTGACGAGGTGAATGATCTGGAAGCGGCGGGAATCAAAATCGTCCAGATCGACGAAGCGGCGTTCCGTGAAGGCTTGCCGTTACGCCGGGCGCAGTGGCCGGCGTATCTGCACTGGGCGAGCGAAGCGTTCCGCCTGTGCGCCTCCGGCGTTCGCGACGAAACGCAGATCCACACGCACATGTGCTACAGCGAGTTCAACGATGTGATCGAGTCGATCGCGGCGATGGACGCCGATGTCATCACCATCGAAACCTCTCGGTCGGACATGGAACTGCTTGAGGCATTTGAAGCATTCGCCTACCCGAACGACATCGGCCCGGGCGTGTACGACATTCACTCGCCACGCATTCCGGATGTGACGGAAATGGTCGGTTTACTGCGCAAAGCGGCGCAGCGCATTCCGGCTGAGCGCCTGTGGGTCAACCCGGATTGCGGCTTGAAAACCCGTGCCTGGCCAGAAACCGAAGCGGCGTTGGTGCACATGGTCAGTGCCGCGCGGCAACTGCGCAAAGAGTGGGCCTGATCCTTTACGGCCCTGGAATACATAACCCCTGTGGGAGCGAGCCTGCTCGCGAAAGCGGTGTGTCAGTCGACATCATTGTTGGATGACCTGACGCCTTCGCGAGCAGGCTCGCTCCCACAGAATTCGCGCTCCCCCCGTTATTCACGGCAACACACAAGACCCTTGTGGGAGCGAGCCTGCTCGCGAAAGCGGTCTGTCAGCTACACATGCGTCAAGCAAGGAAACGCAGTATCGGCGCGCCATCGAACGGGTCCGTCAGGTAGTGCGCCCTGACCCCGAAGGTCGTCTGTAAGCGCTCCGGCGTCAGCACGTGCAGCGGTTCGCCGAGCGCCACCAGCCGCCCGCGTTCCAGCACCGCCAGGCGATCGCATTTAAGCGCCTGATTGAGATCGTGCAGGGCGATCAGCGTAGTCACCGGCAGAGTGCGCACCACTTGCAGAATGCTCAGTTGATGCTGGATGTCGAGGTGGTTGGCCGGCTCGTCGAGCAGCAGAATCTGCGGGCGCTGCGCCAAGGCGCGGGCGATGTGCACGCGCTGGCGTTCACCGCCGGAGAGGCTGCGCCAGAGACGGTTGCGCAGGTGCACGGCGTCAACGTCGACCAGCGCTTGCTCGACGATGGCGGCATCGGCCGGCGACCATGGTTGCAGCGCCGACAACCATGGCGTGCGCCCCAGCGCGGCGGCGTCGAACACGCGAATGCCATCATCGGTATCGGCCTGCTGTTCAACCACCGCGAGCGTTTGCGCGATGCTGCGCCGGGACAACTTGCAAAGCGCCTGGCCGTCGAGCTGCACCTGGCCTGTGCTCGGTTCACGCAGGCCGGCGAGCAGTTTCAGCAAAGTGGATTTGCCGGAGCCGTTCGGGCCAACGATACCGAGGGTTTCACCACGCTGAACATCGAGACTGACACCGTTGAGCAACTCGGCACCACGCACCTTGAAGCCCAAACCAGCACAACTCAGAACCGGGTTCATCGCGCCGATCTCCGACCCACCAGAATCAGCGCGAACACCGGTGCGCCCACCAGCGCGGTGATCACGCCGACCGGAATCACCTGACCCTTGATCAGGGTGCGCGACAGCACATCGGCGGCAATCAGAAACACCGCACCGCCCAGCGCACTGGCCGGCAGCAGACGCGCATGACCGGTGCCGAGCAACAACCGCGCGGCGTGGGGAATCACCAGACCGACAAAACCGATCGAGCCGACAATCGACACCATCACCGCCGTCACCAGTGCGGCGCAGCCAATCAACAGAATCTGCACACGTCGTACTGGAATGCCGAGAGACGCCGCCGAGTCCGCGCCAAAGGTGAACGCATCCAGCGCCCGGCGATGCCACAGGCAAACGACTAACCCCAACACAGCCACCGGCACTGCCAGCCACACCGACGGCCAGCGCACACCACCGAGATTGCCCAGCAGCCAGAACATGATGCCGCGCGCTTGTTCCGAGCTGGCCGAGCGGGTGATCAGAAAAGCGGTGAGGGCGTTGAACAGCTGCGAGCCGGCAATCCCGGCAAGAATGATCTGCCCGGTGCCGCTGGCCGAGCCGCTGACCCGCGCCAACAGAATCACCAGCACGAACGCGGTCACCGCACCGGCGAAGGCACCGGCCGACAGCGAGATCGCTCCGGCGCCGACGCCGAGCAGGGCGACCATCACCGCGCCGGTCGAGGCACCTGCGGAAATCCCCAGCAGATACGGATCGGCCAACGGATTGCGCAGCAGCGATTGCAGAATCACCCCGCATGTCGCCAGGCCGGCACCGCAGGCCGCCGCGACCAGCGCGCGGGTCAGGCGATAGTTCCAGACGATGCCTTCGTCGATCGGGTCGAGCACATAACCGGCGCCCCACAGCTTGTTCGCCAGCACTTGCAGCACCACGCTCGGCTCGATGGAGGTCTCACCAATGGCCACACCGCCGATCAGCGCGACCGTCAGCGTCAACAGAACCAGCAGGGCACGGATCAGGCGTCTGCTCATTGCGACAGGTCGTAGCCGTTGATGGCTGTGGCCAGTTGTGCGAGGCCATCGAAGGTGCGCAGGCTGGCCTGCATGGCCATGGCGTCGAGGATGATGATGCGGTTGTGCTTGACCGCGTCCATGTTGCGCGTCACCGGATCACTGCGCAGGAATGCGAGCTTCTTCTGGTAGTCGTCAGCCGGGAAACGCCGGCGATCCATGCGCGCGATGACCAGAAACGTCGGGTTGGCCTTGGCGATGGTTTCCCAGCCGACGGTCGGCCATTCTTCATCCGACTCGACGATGTTGCGCACGCCGAGGGTGCTGAGCATGAAATCGGGCACACCTTTGTGCCCGGCCACGAACGGCTCGATGTCCATCTCGGCGCTGGAGAACCACACCAGAGCGCTGACGTCTTTGCGCTGCTGGTTTTTCGCGGTGGCGATCGATTGTGCGAGGCTGGCTTTGAGCTGCTGATTGAGCTGTTCGCCACGCGCCTGCACGTCGAAAATCGCCGCCAGTTGGCTCACGCCTTTGTAGATGCTGTCGATGCGAAACGGCGCCAGCCGCGTGCCGTCCGCACCGACGAGGTTGTCCTTGGCTTCGCAATCGGAGGGCAGCAGGTAGGTCGGAATCTTCAGCTCGTGAAACTGCTCGCGGGTGCCGACCGCGCCTTGCGGGCCGACCATCCATTCCAGCTCGACGGCGACCAGTTCCGGGCGTTTGCCGATCACCGCTTCGAAACTCGGTTCGTTATCGGCGAGGCGCTCGATCCTGTCGTTCTGCGCTTTGTATGTGCCCAGCACGTCGTTGAACCACAGCGAAGTGCCGACAACCTTGTCGCCCAGGCCCAAGGCATAGAGCATTTCGGTGCCGGCTTGGCCGATGGTCACCGTGCGTGCGGGCGCGTGCTGGAAAGTAAGGCTGCTGCCGCAGTTTTCCACGGTCAGCGGATAGGCAGTCGGCGCCGCTTGCGCCAGGGCGCAGAGGCTCAGAGAGGTGAGCAGGGTGGCAAGGCGGGGCAGCAGCATGGGGCAGTCTCCAGGGGGAACCGTACGGGAGCGGGCGGGTACGGTCTGGAAACACACCTCGGGCGCGGTCGTGGAAACTGCGCTAGGCCGGCATGGTGAAAAAGCGCACGGCACGATGTCCTTCCCGGACACCCCGCCGGTTAGTCAGTCACTGTGCCGGCAGGTCTCCTGACTGATGCGTCATCGCCATGCTCCGGCCTTCCCGGGGATTACCCAGTGGCAGTCGAGGAGCAGGCTCGGCACCTACAGTTGCGGGGGCAGTTCCGATTGATGCTGTGCAAGCATTTCGGATTCCCTATTAATTCCGTGTGGAAACCGGCGCGGGCATGGTAGTCGATCAGGCCGATGAAGGGGAGCCGAATCTGCCGTGTTTCCATGCCGGAGCGTTTGCAATCCGTGGCAATGTTTGGCTAGTATACGAACCATATACATATCGTATTGGATTCATATATGGGCATCGTAAAGATTTCAGAGGACATGCACGAAAATCTGCGCATCTCCAGCAACGCACTCAGCCGCTCGATCAACGCGCAGGCCGAGCACTGGATGCGCATCGGCATGCTCGCCGAGCTGCACCCCAACCTCGACCACAGCGCCATTTGCCGCCTGCTGATCCGCGCCGAACAGAATGGTGGACTGGATCTGCACCAACTGACACAGGAAGCCGTCAGCGCATGAGAAACCAGATCAGGATCAACACACCCGCCGACATCGAAAAATCCCGCGCCGCCGGCAAACTGGCTGCCGAAGTACTGGCGATGCTGGTGCCGCATGTGAAGGCCGGCGTGACCACCGATGAGCTCGACCGGTTGTGCAACGACTACATCGTCAATGTGCAGAAAGCCGTGCCGGCCAATGTCGGTTATCACGGTTTCCCGAAAACCGTCTGTGCATCGGTCAACGATGTGGTGTGTCACGGGATTCCGTCGGGCACGCCGTTGAAGGACGGCGACATCGTCAACCTCGACATCGCCGTGATCAAGGACGGCTGGTTCGGTGATACCAGCCGCATGTACGTGGTCGGTGAGGCGACCGCCGAAGCGCAGCACCTGATCAAGACCACCTACGAGGCCATGTGCGCAGGCATTCGCGCAGTCAAACCGGGCGCGACGCTGGGCGATATCGGCCATGCGATCCAGCGCCTGGCGGAGGCGGAGGGCTTCAGCGTGGTCCGCGAGTATTGCGGTCACGGCATCGGCAAGATCTATCACGATGAGCCGCAGATCCTGCATTACGGTTTTCCCGGTCAGGGTCTGAAGCTCAAGGCCGGGATGATCTTCACCGTGGAACCGATGCTCAATGCCGGCAAGCGCCATGTGAAGAACATGCCGGACGGCTGGACCGTGCTGACCAAGGACGGCTCGTTGTCGGCGCAGTGGGAACATATGGTCGCGGTGACGGAGACCGGATTCGAAGTGCTGACGGCGTGGCCGGATGAGATTGAAGGGTACCGGGCCATTGGCTGAGACCGCGTCGCCTGCTTGCCCACACCCTAGCCCTCTCCCAGAGGGAGGACTGACCGAGGTGTTGTTGCGAGATGCGCCGAGGTGCGATACCGAGTCGATCTTACATTTGAACAGCATGAAGATCGGCTCCCTTTCCCCCTCGCCCCCCTGGGGGAGAGGGCTGGGGTGAGGGGGTAGATCCAACTGACTCAGCGCAATCAGTGGGCACCTGCGGCCTTGTTCAAATCGCTCTCAGCCCACTCGGTATAAACACAGGCATCCGCCGTCGCCCAGCGCACTCGCACCGGGTCGCCAGCCTTGAGCGGCATGCCCGCCGCCGACAGGGCTTTCACCGTCATCGACGTTCCGCCCGCAGTCACCACGCTGCAGGTCTGGCTCTCACCGAGAAACAGCACCTCTACAACGTTCGCCGAAACCTCATTCCAACCCGCCGCCAGCGGCTCATCCAGCGCTTGCTGCGTGCTCAGCGCCAAGGCCTTTTCCGGCCGCACCATCAGCAGCACATCCTGATCAGTGTGCAATCCAGCGGTGAGCCGAATCGACAACGACTGCCCCTCGAAACTCGCCGCTGCATTGCTCTGCGCCTTGAGCTTGAGGAAGTTCGAATTGCCCAGAAACGACGCGACAAACGCATTCGGCGGATTCTGATAGAGGTCATACCCACTGCCCAGACCGACGATCTTGCCGTGGCTGAAAATCGCGATGCGTTGCGACAGACGCATGGCCTCTTCTTGGTCGTGGGTTACGTAGACGATGGTGATGCCCAGGCGCCGGTGCAGCTGGCGCAGTTCATCCTGCAAATCCTCGCGCAGCTTCTTGTCCAGCGCGCCCAGTGGTTCGTCCATCAGCAGAATGCGCGGCTCGTAAACCAGCGCCCGGGCGATGGCGACACGTTGCTGTTGACCGCCGGACAGTTGCGAAGGGCGGCGATGGGCGAACTGTTCGAGCTGCACCAGTTTCAACATTGCATCGACGCGTTTTTCGCGCTCGGCCGCGGCCAGTTTGCGAATCGCCAATGGGAAAGCGATGTTGTCGCGCACCGACAGGTGCGGGAACAGCGAATAGCGCTGGAAGACCATGCCGATGTCGCGCTTGTGCGGCGGCACGTTGACCAGCGACTGGCCGTTGACGAGGATCTCGCCGCTGCTCGGTGTTTCAAAGCCGGCGAGCATCGACAGCGTCGTGCTTTTTCCCGAGCCGCTGGAGCCGAGGAAGGTGAGGAATTCACCGTCCTTGATGTCCAGCGAGATATTGTCGACGGCCGCAAAATCGCCGTAGTGCTTGTTCAGGTTGCGCAGGCTGACCAGGGGTTTGTCGTTCTGCTGGGATGCGTCTTTGATCACGGCACTCATGTCGTACTCCTGGGCGCTCAGGCGCTGATTTCGTTGCGCCGGCGCAGGGCGGCGGCGATCACCATGACCAATACCGACAGGCCGATCAGCAGCGTCGAAGCGACGGCGATCACCGGGGTCAGGTCCTGGCGCAGGGTGGTCCACATTTTCACGGGAAGGGTTTGCAGGGTCGGGCTGGCCATCATCACGCTGAGCACCACTTCGTCCCACGAAACCAGAAAGGCGAAGAGAGCGCCGGCGACCATGCCTGGACGGATCGCCGGGAACGTCACCTTGAACACCGCCTGCAAGCGCGAGGCACCGCAGATCACTGCGGCGTCTTCGATCGACTGATCGAACAGCTTCAGCGAGTTGATGATCGAGATGATGGTGAACGGCAGCGCAACGATCACATGGCTGACGACGAAAGCGAACATCGTCCCGGTGTAGCCGAGCTTGAGAAACAGCGCGTACACCGCCACGGCAATGATCACCAGCGGCACGATCATCGGCAGGGTGAACAGGCCGTACAACATCTCGCGTCCGGGAAAGCGTCCACGCACCAGCGCAAACGCCGTCGGCAAACCGAGGGCCACGGCACAAATGGTGGTCAGTACGGCAACCTTGAGGCTGGCGGCAGCGGCGTTCATCCAGTCGGGATTGGAGAAGAACTGGCCGTACCATTTCAGCGTCCAGCCCGGTGGCGGGAATACCAGCCACTGCGAGGAGCCGAACGACAGCAGCACGATGAACACGATCGGCAACAGCAGGAACAGACCGATCAGCCCAGTGGTTGCATACAAGCCGAAACGCATGCGCCGGCTCACGGCATTGGGAGTCAGGAGCATGTCGGCTTACCTCGCGTTACTGGCGCCAACCGGGGATTCCGGCTGAAGCTTCAGGTAGAAGTAGAACAGCACCAGGGTGATTGCGATCAGCAACGCAGCGCCGGCACTGGCCAGGCCCCAGTTGAGGAAAGATTGCACCTGCTGAATGATGAACTCCGGCAGCATCATGTTCTGCGCCCCGCCAAGCAGCGCCGGGGTGACGTAGTAACCGAGCGACATCACGAACACCATCAGACCGCCCGAGGCCAGACCCGGCCGACACAGCGGCAGGAACACCCGGAAGAAGTTGGTCCACGGACTCGCGCCGCAGATCGAGCCGGCCTGCAGGATCATCGGGTCGATGGCCTGCATGGTCGCCTGCAACGGCAGCACGATGAACGGAATCATGATGTAGCTCATGCCGATCACCACGCCGGTCAGGTTGTGCACCATTTCCAGCGGCTGATCGATGATGCCCATGGCCATCAGCGCCTTGTTGATCACCCCCGAGGCTTGCAACAGCACCAGCCACGAATAGGTGCGGGCGAGCAGGCTGGTCCACATCGACAGCAGCACGATGTTGAGGATCCATCGCCCCCAGCCGCGCGGCACCAGGGTGATTGCCCAGGCCAGCGGAAAGCCCAGCAGCAGGCTGAACAGCGTCACCAGCCCGGCCACCGAAAAGGTATTGAGCAGCACCCGCGCATAGGCCGAGTTGGCGAACAGTTGTTCGTAGTTGCCAAGCCCCGGCACCGGTTCCAGCACGCCGCGCAGCAGCAATCCAATCAACGGCGCGAGGAAGAACAGGCCGAGAAACAACAGCGCCGGGACGAGGTTACCGGCGCCGCGCCAGCGTTGTTTGAACGCCGAGCCGGTAGCGCCAGCGGCGCTCCCGGTGGCAGTGGAGGGACGGGGCGCAGTGGCCGCGATTTTCATTTGACCAGCCATTCGTTCCACCGTGTCGCGATAGCCGGACCGTTCTTGGCCCAGTATGCGAAATCAAGGGTGATCTGATCCTTGGCGTACGCCGTCGGCAGGTTGGGCGCCAGCGTCGAATCCAGACGCTCCACACTGTCGAGGTTGACCGGCGCGTAGGCGGTCAGATTAGAGAAATCGGCCTGGCCCTTGGCGCTGCTGGCGTTGGCGAGGAACTTCATCGCCGCGTCCTTGTTCTTCGAGCCTTTAGGGATGACCAGAATGTCGGCCATGACCAGGTTCTGTTTCCAGCTCACGCCAACCGGTGCGCCGTCTTCCTGCAAAGCGTGGACGCGACCGTTCCAGAACTGGCCCATGCTCGCTTCACCGGACGCCAGCAGTTGCTGCGACTGCGCGCCGCCGCCCCACCAGACGATGTCTTTCTTGATGGTGTCGAGTTTCTTGAAAGCGCGATCCAGGTCCAGCGGGTAGAGCTTGTCAGCCGCGACGCCATCGGCCAGCAACGCCAGTTCCAGCACGCCGGGGCTTGGCCATTTATAGAGGGCGCGTTTGCCGGGGTAGGTCTTGGTGTCGAACAGCGCGCTCCAGTCCTGCGGCTTGTTGGCGCCGAGCTTGCCCTCGTTGTAGCCGAGGACGAAGGAGAAGAAGAACGAACCGACGCCGTGATCGCTGACGAAGCGCGGGTCGATCCTGTCGCGCTGGATCACTTTGAAATCGAGGGGTTCGAGCAGGCCTTCGGCAGCGGCGCGCAGGGCGAAATCGGCTTCGACATCGACCACGTCCCACTGCACGTTGCCGCTTTCGACCATGGCCTTGAGTTTGCCGTAGTCGGTCGGCCCGTCCTGCACGACGGTGATGCCGCTGGCCTTGCTGAACGGATCGGCCCAGGCCTGTTTCTGCGCATCCTGGGTGCTACCGCCCCAACTGACAAAATTCACGCTTTCGGCAGCCATTGCAGCCTGGCCGGTAACGCTGAGCAGTCCCGCGAAAAAGATCGCGGTTGCAGCTTTGTTCAACACCATGTTCACGCCCTCATTGTTGTGTTTTTGAGCGGGCCTTGCGTTGTTGCCCGCCTGTCGGGAGCAGTAGCTGGACGGTTTTTCAGGTCGCCCGGTCTATGGAATATCATATTATGGTATTCCAAACTTTGTGCAAGCACTTTGCCTTACCGGTTATCTGGCCGGGCGGTTTTTTCAATGGGTTCGGCTTGGGATTTTTGTGGATGTCAGATCCCAGCCCCTCACCCCAGCCCTCTCCCGAGGGAGAGGGGGCCGATTGGGGGCTTTTCAAAATTGAGTTCGACTCGGTATCTCAGGTCAATGTATAGCGGGCAGACAACTCGGTCGGCTCCCTCTCCCTCCGGGAGAGGGCTGGGGTGAGGGTGGCGTCATTCAGTGAACGGAATGCTTTCAACCACCTCAAGGTCATACCCGGTCAGCCCCGCATACTTCAGCGGCGGGCCGAGATGGCGCAGCTTGCCTACGCCGAGATTCTGCAGAATCTGCGCCCCGGTCCCGACTTCGGAATAGATCCGCGACTGCGAACGGCTGAACTGCCTCGGCGGCTGGGTCAGTTGCGGCACGCGCTCCAGCAACGCCTGCGACGATTCGTGGTTGGCCAGCACCACCACAACCCCATGACCCTCCGCCGCGACCCGTTGCAACGCCGCCCACAGCGTCCAGTTCGTCGGCCCGCTGTACTCGGCACCGACCAGATCGCGCAGCGGATCGATCACGTGCACGCGCACCAGCGTCGGCTCTTCGCGACGCAAGTCGCCCATGACCATCGCCATGTGCACGCCGCCTTCAATGCGGTCTTCGAAGGTGATCAAACGGAACGTGCCATGCACCGTTGGCAGCTCACGTTCACCAATGCGTTCAATGGTGTGTTCGGTGCTCAGGCGGTAGTGGATCAGGTCGGCGATGGTGCCGATCTTGATCCCGTGTTTGCGTGCGAACAGCTCCAGATCCGGGCGGCGGGCCATGGTGCCGTCGTCGTTCATCACTTCGACGATCACCGAGGCCGGGGTGAAACCGGCGAGGCGCGCCAGATCGCAGCCGGCCTCGGTATGCCCGGCACGGGTCAGCACGCCACCTTCCTTGGCGCGCAACGGGAAGATGTGACCGGGCTGCACCAGGTCTTCGGCGCGGGCATTCGGCGCGACGGCGGCGGCAACGGTGCAGGCACGATCCGCCGCGGAGATGCCGGTGGTCACGCCAACCGCCGCTTCGATCGACACGGTAAACGCCGTGCTGAACACGCTGCCGTTGGCGGGGACCATTTGCTCCAGGCCCAGACGCTGGCAATGTTCGTCGGTGAGGGTCAGGCAGATCAGCCCGCGCGCTTCGCGAGCCATGAAACTGATTGCCTCCGGCGTGCAGCGATCGGCGGCCAGCAGCAGGTCGCCTTCGTTCTCGCGGTCTTCGTCATCGACCAGCAGGACCATTTTGCCGAGGCGATAATCTTCGATGATTTCTTCGATGCTGTTGAAGGCCATGCTGGACTCTCAGGGTTCGTTGGAAATATATTGGTATACCATAATACAAAATCAACAAAGAGGTCACTATGAAGGCGTACTGGATTGCACACGTGGATATAGCCGATGCCGAGCACTACAGCCAATACACCCAGCGTACCCCGCAGGCGATTGCTGCATTCGGCGGGAAGTTTGTCGCCAGAGGCGGGCGCAGCGAAGCGCTGGAAGGCCGGCAGACGCCGCAGCGCACGGTGATCATCGAGTTCGAGAGCTATGAACAGGCCGTGGCGTGCTACCGCTCGGCGGCGTATCAGGACGCGAAAAGTTACCGCGAGGAATGGGCGAGGGCGGAGATCATCATCGTCGAAGGCGTCGCCCCGATCTGAGCCACACCACTAAACACTGTGGGAGCGAGCCTGCTCGCGAAAGCGGTCGTTCATTCAACATTTGTATTGACTGGCACGACGCTTTCGCGAGCAGGCTCGCTCCCACAGGGGGGATAAGCAGCCCTCAGCGGATAAAGTGGATCTTTCCGCTGTCATCATTGCCCATGTAAATCCCGTACACCCCGGCCTGGCGCTCTTCGATATAGCGCTCGAGAATCTGCCGGATTGCGGGGTAGTAGATCTGCTCCCACGGAATGTCTTCAGGGGCGAAGAACCTGTAATCCATGGTTTCCGGCCCGTACTGCCCGGTGATCTCCAAGGCAATGGCGCGGAAGATGATGTACACCTCGCTGATCTTCGGCACGCTGAAAATCGAGTACGGCGAGACGATTTCCGCGCGCACGCCGCTTTCTTCCCAGACTTCACGCAGCGCCGCCTGCTCGGTGGTCTCAAAGCTTTCCATGAAACCGGCGGGCAGGGTCCAGGTGCCCGGGCGCGGCGGGATCGCCCGTTGGCACAAGAGGTATTTGCCGTCCTGCTCGATGATGCAGCCGGCAATGATCTTCGGATTGACGTAGTGGATATAGCCGCAGCCGCGGCACATCAGGCGCTCGTGCGTATCGCCCGGCGGCGTCTGCTGACCGAGGTCAGGGCCACCGCATTTCGGGCAAAAGCTCGGGCTGAACATGTTATTGACCTATGCGCGGTTCTTTCAGCGCGATCGGCAGGGTGATCGCCGGGGTGCCTTTGACGGCGACGCCGGTTTCTTCCTGCTTGCGCTTGAGGTAATCGAGGGCCACGGCAGCCGCCGCGCGGACGTGATCGACACAAGCCTGATGCGCCGCCAGCGGATCACCGCTCTTGATCGCCTCGACCATTTTTTCCATCTCGTGATTACTCGCGCCGCGGCGGTTTTCCTGGGACACCGAGGTCGCGCGCAGGTAGCTGATGCGCGCCTGCAACTGGCGCAGCTGGGTGGCAGCGACATGGTTGCCCGAGCCTTCCAGCAGCACGTCGTAGAAGCCCTGCACCGAGTCGATCACCTGTTGCAACTCGCCGTCCTTCAACGCCTTGCGGTTGTCATCGAGGGCTTTTTCCAGAGCCTTGATGTCCTTGGCTTTGGCACGCAGGGTGAACAACTGCACGATCAGACCTTCGAGCACGCAACGCAATTCGTAGATGTCGACGGCATCGGCGAGGGTGATGATGGCCACGCGCGGGCCTTTGGCGTCGGCGAATTCCACCAGGCCTTCGGATTCAAGGTGACGCAGGGCTTCGCGCACCGAAGTGCGGCTGACACCGAGGCGATCACACAGGTCGCGTTCCACCAGGCGATCACCTGGCATGAGCTGGAAATTCATGATCGCGCTACGCAGTTTGTCCAGCACGATTTCGCGCAGGGTAACGGGGTTGCGATTGACCTTGAAGCTGTCGTCAAGTGGCTGGCGTTTCATGGGGTCCGCTCTTGAGCTTGGCTGTCCATGCCAGACGGGCATCAAAACAGCCGAGGGTTAACTGGAGGCCTCGGCGTCGGCTTCGGCAAAGGCTTCACGGGCCAGCCGGAAACTGTCCACGGCCGCCGGAACGCCGCAATAAATGCCGACCTGAAGCAGAATTTCGCGTATTTGCTCACGACTCAGGCCGTTACGCAAGGCACCACGCACATGCAGCTTGAGTTCGTGCGGGCGGTTAAGCGCCGAGATCATCGCCAGGTTGATCATGCTGCGCTCCTTGAGCGACAGACCTTCGCGACCCCAGACATGGCCCCAGCAGTATTCGGTGACCATTTCCTGCAGCGGACGGGTGAAATCGTCGGCGTTTTCCATCGAACGTTGCACGTAGGCTTCGCCCAATACCTGCGTACGGATCTGCAGACCTTTTTCGTACTTTTCGTTACTCATCATTCCTCCAATCCACAGGTGTTCCCTGTGGGAGCGAGCCTGCTCGCGAAGGCGTCGTGTCAGTCGATGCAAATGTTGAATGATCGACCGCTTTCGCGAGCAGGCTCGCTCCCACATTGGCAATCGTTTCTGGCTGTCAGGTCAAGGCAGGCAACGCACCGAGCTTGCCCTTGTGGTAAATCATCGGTGTCACCGGTTGCTCGGGCAGGATCAGGTTCTTCACCGCGCCGACGATGATTGCGTGATCACCACCGTCGTACTCACGCCACAACTCGCACTCGATGATCGCCGTCGCCTTGGCGAGGATCGGGTTACCCAAATCGCTCAAATGCCACTCGATGCCCTTGGCCTTTTCCTTGCCCTTGCCGGCGAACGCGTAGGCTTCGGCGGTCTGTTCGGCGGAGAGCAAGTGGATAGCGAATTTCTTGCTGTCGCGCAGCACCGGGTAAGTGTCGGAGGCGTAGTTGGGGCAGAACAGCACCAGCGCCGGGTCGATCGACAGCGCGCTGAACGCGCTGGCGGTAATGCCGACGATACCGCCATCCGGGTCGAGGGTGGTGACCACCGTGACGCCGGACGGAAACGAGCTCATGACGTCTTTGTAAATGCCGGGTTCGATCATTTCGCAGGACTCCTAGCGCATCACAAACGGATCAGGCATTGGCGCCTGGGAGAGGTTGATCCACACCGTTTTCAGTTCGGTGTAGGCCAGCACCGAGTCGATGCCGCTTTCGCGTCCATAGCCACTGTTCTTGAAACCGCCGATCGGCGCCATCGCCGACACTGCGCGGTAAGTGTTGACCCAGATAATTCCTGAGCGCACATCGCGCGCCAGCCGGTGGGCGCGGCCCAGGTCACGGGTCCAGATGCCGGCGGCGAGGCCGAACTGCGAGTCGTTGGCGATCGCCAGCGCTTCGGCTTCGTCTTTGAAACGAATCACCGACGCCACCGGGCCGAACACTTCTTCCTGCATGATCTTCATCGAATTACGGTCGCATTCGAACAGCGTCGGCTCGTAGAACCAGCCTTCGCCGAGATCCGCCGGACGCTTGCCGCCGGTGCGCAAACGCGCGCCTTCGGCAATCGCATCGGCGACCAGCCCTTCGACCACCGCCAGTTGCTGCGCGGTGGCCATCGGGCCCATCTCGCTATGGTCTTCCTGCGGGTTGCCGATGCGGATGCGCTGGGCGCGTTCGACCAGACGATTGACGAATTCGTCGTAGATTTCGTCCTGCACCAGCAAACGCGAACCGGACACGCAGCTCTGCCCGGACGCCGCGTAAATCCCGGCAATCGCGCCGTTGATCGCACTGTCGAGATCGGCGTCGGCAAAAATGATATTCGGCGACTTGCCGCCCAGTTCCAGCGACAGCTTGGCGAAGTTCTCGGCGCTGCTGCGCACCACATGCCGTGCCGTGGCCGCGCCGCCAGTGAAGGCAATCTTGCGGATCAGCGGATGGCGGGTGAGGGCGGCGCCGGTGCTCGGGCCGTAACCGGTGACGACGTTGACCACGCCGGGCGGAATCCCGGCTTCGAGGGCCAGACGCGCCAGCTCGAGAATGGTTGCCGAGGCGTGTTCGGACGGCTTGATCACAATGGTGTTGCCGGCGGCGAGGGCCGGGGCCAGTTTGATCGCGGTCAGGTACAGCGGGCTGTTCCACGGAATGATTGCGGCGACCACACCCATGGCTTCGTGCACGGTGTAGGCAAACAGGTCGGGCTTGTCCAGCGGCAGGGTGCCGCCCTCAAGCTTATCGGCCAGGCCTGCGGTGTAGTGGAAGAACTCCGGCAGGTAGCTGACCTGGCCACGGGTTTCGCGGATCAGCTTGCCGTTGTCGCGGCTTTCCAGCTGCGCCAGGTGTTCCTTGTTTTCCGCGATCAGGTCGCCGAGGCGACGCAGCAACTTGCCCCGCGCGGTGGCAGTGAGGCCACGCCACGCCGGGCTGTCGAAAGCGCTCTGCGCCGCTTGCACGGCGCGTTCGACGTCCGCTTCATCGGCGTCGGGCAGTTCCGCCCAGGCCTGCGCGGAGGCCGGGTTGAGGCTTTCGAAGGTCTTGCCGGAGAGGGCGTCGACCCAATCTCCGCCGATGCACATCTGGAAGCGTGCGAGTGTCATGCAACGATCCCCTTTATATGGTTTTGTCGGGAGTGTGCGAATTGAAGGAATTCCAGCAGCATCTGATTGACCAGACGCGGCGACTCTACCGGCATCATATGCCGTTGCTCGGGCAGCACGGCAACCTTCGCGCCGGGGATGCGTCGGGCCAGTTGCTCGGCCATTTCCGGGGTCGAGCCGGGGTCGAGTTCGCCGGTGGCGATCAGCGTCGGCGCCTGAATGCTGCTCAGGTCGTCGGCGCGGTACATGTCCTGGGTGGCGAACAATTCGTAGGTGGTCAGGTAACCCTGCGGATCGTTGTTGGCCAGTGTCTGACGCAACGCGGCGATCTGCGCCGGGTTGGCTGCCTGATATTCACGGCTGAACCAGCGTGACAGCGCGGCTTCGGCATTGGCGTCCGGGCCATGCTCGGCGGCCTGCGCCGTGCGGGCAATAACGCCGGCACGCTGTTCTTCGCTGCGGTTGAACACGCTGTTCAACACCACCAGGCTTTGCAGGCGCTCCGGGTAATGCAGGGCAAAGGCCCGCGCGACCAGACCGCCCATGGAGAAACCGATCACCGCGGCCTGGGGCAGATTCAGGTGATCGAGCAGCTCGAGCAGTTGATCAGCGTAACCGAGCAGGTCGGTGCCGCTGGCCGGGCGCGGGCTGGCGCCGTGGCCGAGCATGTCGTAGGCGATCACCTGGTACTGGCTGGCGAGGCCGACAATTTGCCCGCCCCACATTTCTTTGTTCAGGCCCACGCCGTGGATCAAGACCACGGGCTGGCCTTGGCCGGTCGCCAGGTAACTGGTGCCAGCCGGGGTGAGTTCAGCGGTGAGCCGAATCATGGAGCGCTCCTGCAATGCCTTTCTTGTTGTGATTACTGGGCTTTTTCGGCGGCCAGTTCTTCCAGATCGATGTAGCGGTTGCCGATGCGCGGGTGCAGGCGGCCACCGTCGGCGCAACCCAGCACCACGACGATTTCGTCGGCACGCGGCGCGTCTTCGATCTGCATTTCCAGGGTGATGTAGTGCGAACGCAGGCCTTCGTCGTCCTTGTGCATCATCGGGATCTGAATCGACGTGCCCGGACCGCCGCGCTTGTTGGTGAAGCTCAGGTAGCTCTTGGCTTTCACGGCTTCGCGGTAGTGGTTGCCGAAGCGCAGGGTGTGGATCACCGCCGACGCGTGCTCGATCTCGCCGTCAGCGCCGACCACCGCCGCTTTGCCGTAGGCCTCGATCTTCTCGGCACCGCCGATGATGCCGACCAGACGCTCGACCATCATGGCGCCGAGGTCGGAGCAGTTGGCGCGGATCTGCGGCTTGAGGTCTTCGACAAAACCGTTGCCCACCCAAGGGTTCTTCATCACCACGGCAAGGCCGACCATGGTCACCGGCTTGTCAGTCGCCTTGCCGCCTTCGATGAAGGTTTCTTCGACATAGCTGACGATCTTGCGAATTTCGAAACTCATGAGCTGCTCCGTTGGGGGATTGAGAGTGTCTGTGCGTCTGATGGTATACCATAATACCGATCCTGCAAGTCCCCTCCGCAACAATTGCCTCATCCATCCGGCGAATGGCGGCGCATTCAGCCTTTGCCGCGAACCCACCCATCACGGCAAACCCTGTGGGAGCGAGCCTGCTCGCGAAAGCGGTGGGTCAGCCAATAAACAGGGTGGCGGGCACACCGCATTCGCGAGCAGGCTCGCTCCTACCAGGGAGAATTATTGGTTACAGAGAGCCGCTTTCGGTTAACAAAAGATAACGTGGCGCCGATTGTCAGACATTTGCAAAGCCCGATAGGATGAGCCAGCTTCCGAAGGCGCTCTGGATTGCGGGTTTCAGGAGGATGCTTCTGAACTGCCAGTAGTCGAGCACCCTTGCGGCGCCCTTGAAGGCCCGATGGCCCAACAATAATAAATAGGGGAAGGTCTATGAGTCGTTGCCGCCCGCCGGCGTTACGCAACACCGCGTTGCTGGTCACAGCTCTCTCGCTGCTGGGCTTTGCCACGTTATCGGCGCCTGTGATTGCCGCCGAGGCCCCGGCTGACGTGGTCTATGCCACCGAATCGGCCAAGGCCGCAAAGAGCCTGATTCTCGATGTCGTCCACGCCGGCGCGCGCCTGGTCGCGGTCGGTGATCGCGGGCACATCGTCTATTCCGATGACCAGGGCAAGACCTGGACCCAGGCCAAGGTGCCGACCCGCCAGTTGCTTACCGCCGTGTATTTCGTCGACGACAAAAACGGCTGGGCGGTCGGCCACGACGCACAGATTCTCGCCAGCGCAGACGGCGGTCTGACCTGGACCAAGCAATTCGAAGACCTTGCACGCGAATCGCCGCTGCTCGACGTCTGGTTCAAGGACGCCAGCAGCGGCTTTGCTGTGGGAGCCTATGGCACGCTGCTGGAAACCACCGATGGCGGCAAACACTGGGAAGACGTCAGTGATCGCCTCGACAACGAAGACCAGTTCCACCTCAACGCCATCGCCTCTGTGAAAGACGCCGGGCTGTTCATCGTCGGCGAGTCCGGCAGCATGTTCCGCTCCGCCGATGACGGCCAGACCTGGGAAAAACTCGAAGGTCCGTACGAAGGTTCATTGTTCGGCGTGATCGGCACGGCCCAGCCGCAGACCCTGCTGGCGTACGGCTTGCGCGGCAACCTCTATCGCTCCACCGATTTCGGCAGCAACTGGGAGCAGGTCGAACTGAAAGCCGCACGCGGTGCGCTGGAGTTTGGTCTGTCCGGCGGCACGCTGCTGGAAGACGGCTCGATCGTCATCGTCGGCAACGGCGGTTCGGTGATCAGCAGCAGTGACAATGGCGAGACCTTCAGCGTGTTCAACCGCCCGGATCGCATTTCGCTGTCGTCGGTCACCGCCGCCGGCAACGGCAACCTGATTCTGACCGGGCAGGGTGGTTTGCACATCACCCAGCCAAACGGTGCCGAGACCAATAACAAGAAGGCGGGGCTATGACTTCCTTGATCACTCCTCAGCAGGAAAAGGCGACGGTTCTCGAGCGCCTGATCTTCAACAACCGCCCGGCCGTGATCCTGATCTGCCTGGTGGTGAGCATTTTCCTGTTCTGGCAGGCCACGCTGATCCGGCCGTCGACCAGTTTTGAAAAAATGATCCCGCTGCAGCATCCCTTCATCGAAAAGATGATGGAGCACCGCAACGATCTGGCGAATCTCGGCAACACGGTGCGCATTTCAGTGGAGGCCACCGACGGCGACATTTTCTCCAAGGAGTACATGGAGACCCTGCGCCAGATCAACGACGAAGTGTTCTACATTTCCGGCGTCGACCGTTCCGGGCTGAAGTCGCTGTGGAGCCCGAGCGTGCGCTGGACCGAAGTGACCGAAGAGGGTTTCGCCGGCGGTGAAGTGATTCCGCAGAGCTACAACGGCTCCCAGGACAGCCTCGACCTGCTGCGTAACAACGTGCTCAAGTCCGGTCAGGTCGGGCGTCTGGTGGCCAACGATTTCAAGTCGAGCATTGTCGACATCCCGCTGCTGGAGGCCTACCCGGACCCGCAGGATCAAGGCAAGCTGCTGGCGCTGGACTATCGCCAGTTCTCCCATGAGCTCGAAGACAAGATCCGCAACAAGTTCGAAGCGCAGAACCCCAACATCAAGATCCATATCGTCGGTTTCGCCAAGAAGGTCGGCGACCTGATCGACGGTCTGGTGATGGTGGTGCTGTTCTTCGGTGTCGCCTTCGTCATCACCCTGATTTTGCTGTTGTGGTTCACCAACTGCCTGCGCAGCACCATCGCCGTGTTGAGTACGACGCTGGTGGCGGTGGTCTGGCAACTGGGACTCATGCACTTCTTCGGCTTCGGGCTCGACCCGTATTCAATGCTGGTGCCGTTCCTGATTTTCGCCATCGGCATTTCCCACGGCGTGCAGAAAATCAACGGTATCGCCCTGCAGTCCAGCGAGGCCGATAACGCCCTGACCGCTGCACGACGCACCTTCCGCCAGCTGTTCCTGCCGGGGATGATCGCGATTCTCGCCGATGCCGTGGGCTTCATCACCCTGCTGATCATCGACATCGGCGTGATCCGTGAACTGGCCATCGGCGCGTCCATCGGCGTTGCGGTGATCGTGTTCACCAACCTGATCCTGCTGCCGGTGGCGATTTCCTATGTCGGCATCAGCAAGCGTGCGATTGCCAAGAGCAAGAAGGACGCCAACCGCGAACATCCGTTCTGGCGCCTGCTGTCGAACTTCGCCAGCCCGAAAGTCGCGCCGATCTCGGTAGCGCTGGCGCTGATCGCCTTCGGTGGCGGCCTCTGGTACAGCCAGAACCTGAAAATCGGCGACCTCGACCAGGGTGCGCCGGAACTGCGTCCGGACTCGCGCTACAACAAGGACAACAACTTCATCATCAGCAATTACTCCACCAGCTCTGACGTACTGGTGGTGATGGTCAAGACCAAGGCCGAAGGTTGTTCGCGTTATGAAGCCATGGCGCCGATCGATCAGTTGATGTGGAAGATGCAGAACACCGAGGGCGTGCAGTCGGCGATCTCGCTGGTGACCGTGTCCAAGCAGATGATCAAGGGCATGAACGAGGGCAACCTGAAATGGGAAACCCTGTCGCGCAACCCGGATGTGCTGAACAACTCAATCGCCCGGGCCGACGGCCTGTACAACAACAGTTGCTCGCTGGCGCCGGTGCTGGTGTTCCTCAACGACCACAAGGCTGAAACCCTGGATCGCGCCGTGCATGCGGTGCAGGACTTCGCCAAGGAAAACAACAAGGAAGGCCTGGAGTTCATCCTCGCGGCTGGTAACGCCGGGATCGAGGCGGCCACCAACGAGGTGATCAAGAAGTCCGAGCTGACCATTCTGATCCTGGTGTACATCTGCGTGGCGGTGATGTGCATGATCACCTTCCGCTCGTGGGCGGCGACCCTGTGCATCGTGCTGCCGCTGGTGCTGACCTCGGTGCTGGGTAACGCGCTGATGGCGTTCATGGGTATCGGCGTGAAGGTAGCGACGCTGCCGGTAGTGGCGTTGGGCGTGGGCATCGGCGTGGACTACGGCATCTACATCTACAGCCGCCTGGAAAGTTTCCTGCGTGCCGGTTTGCCGCTGCAGGAAGCCTATTACCAGACCCTGAAATCCACCGGTAAAGCGGTGCTGTTCACCGGTCTGTGCCTGGCCATCGGCGTGTGCACCTGGATCTTCTCGGCGATCAAGTTCCAGGCCGACATGGGCCTGATGCTGACCTTCATGCTGCTGTGGAACATGTTCGGTGCGCTGTGGCTATTGCCGGCACTGGCGAAGTTCCTGATCAAGCCGGAGAAACTGGCGGGGCAGAAGGGAAATTCTCTGTTTGCTCACTGATCCGGTTGGCTGAAATGAAAAAGCCGCAACCTTGAAGGGTTGCGGTTTTTTTATGGTGTGAGATCAAAAGCCCCCTCACCCTAGCCCTCTCCCAAAGGGAGAGGGGACTGACCGGGTTGTGCTTCGTCAACCATCGACCTGAAAAACCGAGTCGATTACGGACTCAAGGCAGATCGTTCAAGTCGGTGTATCTCTCCAATATCCCCGGATTGGTTCCCTCTCCCACTGGGAGAGGGCTAGGGTGAGGGCAGGCGGACTAAAGGCTTACGAAAGATCCGCCCCAAGCACCACACTCAAGGCGCTGCGCGCATCATCCAGCTGCACCAACGTCGCATGCCGAGCCCCCAACGCATCCCGATTCTCGATCGCCGTCAAAATCGCCTTGTGCCGAGGCAACGCCAGCTCATGCAGATTCGGCCGCTGATTCGAATGCTTCAACGCCTCGGCAATCGCCACCGCAAGCATGTTGCACAGATTGGCCAGCAAATCGTTGTGGGTCGCATCGGCGATCCGGCTGTGAAAGTCCAGATCCGGTTGCAGCAAGGCTTCCGGGGTCGGCGCCGCTTCCATGCGCTGGTAAGCCTCGGCAATCGACGCAATGTCGGCATCGGTGGCGTGCTGGGCGGCGAGGGCGGCGGCGGCGGGTTCGATGATGCTGCGCACGCTGGTCAGGACGTTGAAGAACTCGTTCTGCGGGCTGCTTTGCATCAGCCAGTGCAGCACGTCCGGGTCGAGCATGTGCCATTCGCGGCGTGGCTTGACCACGGTGCCGACGCGCGGTTTCGAATACACCAGGCCCTTGGCGACCAGCACTCGGGTGGCTTCGCGCAACACCGGCCGGCTGACCGCGTATTCCTCGCAGAGCAAGGCTTCGGCGGGCAGCTTGTCGCAGGGCAGAAAGCGTCCGGAAACAATCTGCATGCCCAGTTCCTGGACGATGCGCGAGTGCATGCTTTTACGGTCGGAAGGTTTGCGGTAATCCATGGGGAGTGGCGCGATCCTGAGCGATGGAGATGCCGCGCATCATAGCAGGCACGGCGTAATCTGGAGCGAGGCAATGATCGTTCCCACGCTCCGCGTGGGAATGCCTGAAGGGACGCTCTGCGTTCCAGTTCTCGAATGGGACGCAGAGCGTCCCGGGCTGCATTCCCACGCAGAGCGTGGGAACGATCAGGGCAGGGGGACAGCGGTGTTAGTGGGAATGGCGGGGGACTTCAGCCCCTCGGCAACCTACCAGGAAGTCGAAATCGCAACCCTGATCCGCCTGCAGCACATGGTCGATATACAGCTGACGATACCCACCCACCAACAATTGCTGCGGCGGTTGCAGATCCGCCATGCGCGCCGCCAGTTCAGCGTCCGGAATGTCCAGATGCAAACGCCCGCTGGCGCAGTCCAGCTCGATCCAGTCACCTTCCTTCACTGCCGCCAAAGGCCCGCCGGCCGCCGCTTCCGGCGCGACATGCAACACAACGGTGCCGTAAGCCGTGCCGCTCATGCGCGCATCGGAGATACGTACCATGTCGGTCACGCCCTGCGCCAGCAGCTTGGCCGGCAGCCCCATGTTGCCGACTTCGGCCATGCCCGGATAACCCTTCGGCCCGCAGTTCTTCATCACCAGAATCGAGTCCGCATCGACGTCCAGTTCCGGGTCGTTGATGCGCGCCTTGTACATGTCGAAGTTCTCGAACACCACCGCGCGGCCACGGTGCTGCATCAGCTCCGGCGTTGCGGCTGATGGCTTGAGCACCGCACCCAGCGGCGCGAGGTTGCCGCGCAACACGCAGATGCCGCCGTCGGCGCGGATCGGATTGTCGAGGGTGCGGATCACTTCGTCTTCACCGTAGATCGGCGCGTCCTTGGTGTTCTCGCCGATGGATTTGCCGTTGACGGTCAGCGCGTTCGGATTCGGAATCAGATTGGCTTCGCCGAGGCGGCGCAACACGGCCGGCAATCCCCCGGCGTAGTAGAACTCTTCCATCAGGAAACGCCCGGACGGTTGCAGGTCGACAATGGTCGGCATGCCGCGACCGATGCGGGTCCAGTCGTCCAGATCCAGCTCGACGCCAATGCGCCCGGCGATGGCTTTGAGGTGGATCACAGCGTTGGTCGAACCGCCAATGGCCGCGTTGACCCGGATCGCGTTTTCGAAGGCTTCCTTGGTCAGGATCTTCGACAGTTTCAGGTCTTCACGCACCATCTCCACAGCGCGCATGCCGGACATGTGCGCCAACACATAACGCCGCGCATCCACCGCCGGAATCGCCGCGTTGTGCGGCAGGGACGTGCCCAGTGCTTCGGCCATGCAAGCCATGGTCGACGCGGTGCCCATGGTGTTGCAGGTGCCGGCGGAGCGAGACATGCCGCCCTCGGCCGCGAGGAAATCATCAATCGTGATGGTGCCGGCCTTGACCTGTTCGCTGAGCTGCCAGACCACGGTGCCGGAGCCGATGTCCTTGCCTTTGTGCTTGCCGTTGAGCATCGGCCCGCCGGTGACGACGATCGCCGGCACGTCGCAACTGGCCGCGCCCATCAGCAGAGCCGGGGTGGTCTTGTCGCAACCGGTCAGCAGCACCACGCCGTCAATCGGATTGCCGCGAATTGCTTCCTCAACGTCCATGCTCGCCAGGTTGCGGGTGAGCATGGCGGTCGGGCGCAGATTCGATTCGCCATTCGAGAACACCGGGAATTCCACCGGGAAGCCGCCAGCCTCGATCACCCCGCGTTTGACGTGCTCCGCGATCTGGCGGAAGTGCGCGTTGCACGGGGTCAGTTCCGACCAGGTGTTGCAGATGCCGATGATCGGCTTGCCGTGGAACTGATGGTCGGCGATGCCCTGATTCTTCATCCAGCTGCGGTACATGAAGCCGTTCTTGTCGGCCGTGCCAAACCATTGGGCGGAGCGCAGGGTGGGTTTCTTATCAGACATGATCGTTTCTCTTATTGTAAGACTATTGGTTGCGAGCTGACGCTTAATCTAAGCGCAAAATCGGCGCTTTGGAAGTGTTGTTGGGTAATTAGTATTACTATATAGTCGTTTTCGACGGAGGGAAGGCCCTGGCTGTTTTGGCGAGAGGCGTCCCCCGAGGTTCTATAAAAACAACAATCGGAGACCGATCTCATGAGCCAGGAACTGCGGCTTGTCCGGCGCATCACACTGAAACTGATTCCCTTCCTGATCCTGCTGTACCTGATCGCCTATGTGGATCGCTCCGCCGTCGGCTTCGCCAAGCTGCACATGGGCGCCGACATCGGCATCGGCGATGCGGCCTATGGCCTGGGCGCCGGGCTGTTCTTCATTGGTTACTTCCTTCTCGAGATTCCCAGCAACCTGATGCTCGAACGCTTCGGCGCGCGGCGCTGGTTTGCGCGGATCATGATCACCTGGGGCGCGATCACCATCGGCATGGCCTTCGTGCAAGGGCCGCACAGCTTCTACGTGATGCGCTTTCTGCTCGGCGCGGCCGAAGCGGGCTTCTTCCCCGGCGTGCTGTACTACATCACCCAGTGGTTCCCGGTGCGCCATCGCGGCAAGATCCTCGGCCTGTTCATCCTGTCGCAACCGATCGCGATGATGATTACCGGTCCCGTGTCCGGTGGTTTGCTGGGCATGGATGGCATCCTCGGTCTGCACGGCTGGCAGTGGCTGTTCATCGTCATCGGTACCCCGGCGATCCTGCTGACCTGGCCGGTGCTGCGCTGGCTGTCGGACGGTCCGCAGCAAGTGAAATGGATGGATCAGGCGGAAAAAGACTGGCTGACCGGCGAACTGAAAAAAGATCTGCAGGAGTACGGCCAGACCCGTCACGGCAATCCGCTGCATGCGCTGAAAGACAAACGCGTGTTGCTGCTGGCGCTGTTTTATCTGCCAGTGACCCTGAGCATTTATGGCCTCGGCCTGTGGCTGCCGACGCTGATCAAACAATTCGGCGGCAGCGATCTGGTCACCGGTTTCGTTTCTTCAGTGCCGTACATTTTCGGGATCATTGGCCTGCTGATCATTCCGCGCAGCTCCGACCGCTTGAATGATCGCTACGGCCACCTGGCGGTGCTCTATGTACTCGGTGCACTGGGCCTGTTCCTCAGTGCCTGGCTGTCGATGCCGGTCGCGCAACTGGCGGCGCTGTGTCTGGTGGCGTTCGCGTTGTTCTCGTGCACAGCCGTTTTCTGGACTCTGCCCGGGCGCTTCTTCGCCGGTGCCAGTGCCGCGGCGGGGATTGCCCTGATCAACTCGGTCGGCAACCTCGGCGGTTACATCGGGCCGTTCGTGATCGGCGCATTGAAGGAGTACACCGGCAATCTGGCTTCGGGGCTGTATTTCCTCTCGGGCGTGATGGTGTTCGGGCTGATTCTGACGGGCATCGTCTATCGCGTTCTGGAACGCAAGCATGTGCTGCCCGTCGACCAGTTCGCCGCGAGTGCCCGTGGTGCGACCCGAACCTGACTGACCAACACTGGCCCTGTGGGAGCGAGCCTGCTCGCGAAGAGGCCATCACACCCGGCATTGTGGGTGACTGACACACCGCTTTCGCGAGCAGGCTCGCTCCCACAGGGGATCGGCGGTGTTATTGAGAAAAGGAGAAAATCATGCATCTGGTTCAATTCGAATTATCCAACGGCGAGCGTCGGGTCGGCGTGGTCGACAACGGTCAGGTCCGCGAAGTCCAGGACGCGCGCAGTGTCCGTGATCTGGCCCTGGCCGCGATCGAGGCCGGTGGTTCCCTGGAGCAGCAAGTGCAGACCCTCGGCCTCGGCGCCAGCCATGACTACGCGCAGTTGCTCAAAGACCTGCGCATCCTGCCGCCACTGGATCACCCGGACCCGGCGCACATGCTGGTCAGCGGTACCGGCCTGACTCACCTGGGCAGCGCTTCGGCCCGCGACAAGATGCACCAGCAGGCCGGCGACGAAGCGGCGATGACCGACACCATGCGCATTTTCAAATGGGGCGTGGAGGGCGGCAAACCGGCGGCGGGGCAGGCCGGTGTGCAACCGGAGTGGTTCTACAAGGGCGACGGCAGCATCGTCGTGCGTCCGGGGCAGCCGTTTCCGCTGCCGCCGTTTGCCGAAGACGCCGGTGAAGAGCCGGAGATGGCCGGCCTGTACATCATCGGCAACGACGGCAAGCCGTATCGCCTCGGTTTTGCGGTGGGCAACGAGTTCTCCGACCACGTCATGGAACGCAAGAATTACCTCTACCTCGCACACTCGAAATTGCGCAGTTGCAGTTATGGCCCGGAACTTCGCACCGGTGAATTGCCTCAACACCTTGCCGGCACCAGCCGAATCCTGCGTGACGGCGAAGTGCTCTGGCAAAACGAGTTCCTCAGCGGCGAGGCCAACATGTGCCACAGCCTGGCGAACCTCGAATACCACCACTTCAAATACAGTCAGTTCCTGCGTCCGGGCGACGTGCACATTCACTTTTTCGGCACTGCGACTTTGTCCTTTGCCGACGGCATCCGTACCCAGCCGGGCGACACGTTCGAGATCAGCCAGGCCGACTTCGGCGCGCCGCTGGTCAACGGTATCGCACCGGTCAAAGCGGCTTTTGAACCGGACAGCATCGGCACCCTTTAAGGAGATCCCATGACTCAGATTCTCGGTCACAACTACATCGGCGGTCAGCGCAGCGCCGCCGGCAGCGTCAAACTGCACTCGGTCGACGCCAGCACTGGCGAGGCCCTGCCGCACGATTTCATTCAGGCCACGGCGGAAGAAGTCGACGCCGCCGCCAAAGCCGCCGCTGCGGCTTACCCGACCTATCGCAGCCTCAGCGCCGAACGCCGCGCGCAGTTCCTCGACGCCGTCGCCGATGAACTGGATGCTCTTGGCGATGATTTCGTCGCCGTGGTCTGCCGCGAAACCGCGCTGCCAGCCGGACGCATTCAGGGCGAGCGCGGTCGCACCAGCGGCCAGATGCGTTTGTTCGCCAAAGTCCTGCGTCGCGGTGACTTCTACGGCGCGCGCATCGATCTGGCATTGCCCGATCGTCAGCCGCTGCCCCGTCCGGACCTGCGCCAATACCGCATCGGCCTCGGCCCGGTCGCGGTGTTCGGCGCGAGCAACTTCCCGCTGGCGTTCTCCACCGCTGGCGGCGACACCGCAGCGGCACTGGCCGCCGGTTGCCCGGTGGTGTTCAAGGCCCACAGCGGCCACATGGCCACCGCTGAACTGGTCGCCGACGCGATCATTCGTGCAGCGGAAAAAACCGGCATGCCCGCCGGCGTGTTCAACATGATCTACGGTGGCGGCGTGGGCGAATGGCTGGTCAAGCATCCGGCGATTCAAGCGGTTGGCTTCACCGGTTCGCTGAAGGGCGGTCGCGCCTTGTGCGACATGGCCGCTGCACGTCCGCAACCGATCCCGGTGTTTGCCGAGATGTCGAGCATCAACCCGGTGATCGTGCTGCCACAGGCACTGGCCACGCGTTCGGAAACCGTTGCGCGTGACCTCACCGCTTCGGTGGTGCAGGGCTGTGGTCAGTTCTGTACCAACCCGGGTCTGGTCATCGGTATCCGCTCGCCGCAGTTCAGCGCGTTCGTCCAACAAGTCGCTGCTGCAATCGGCGATCAACCGGCGCAAACCATGCTCAATGCCGGCACCCTCGGCAGCTACGGCAAAGGTCTGGAAAAACTCCTGGCGCACAGCGGCATCGAGCATCTGGCCGGTAATCCGCAGCAGGGCAATCAGGCGCAGCCGCAATTGTTCAAAGCCGATGTCGGCCTGTTGATCAACGGTGACGAAGTGCTGCAGGAAGAAGTGTTCGGTCCGACCACGGTCATCGTTGAAGTGGCCGATCAGGCCCAACTCAGCGCGGCGCTGCATGGCCTGCACGGTCAACTGACCGCGACGATCATCGGCGAACCGTCCGACTTCGAGCAATTCGCCGAGCTGACGCCGCTGCTGGAACAGAAAGTCGGGCGCATCCTGCTCAACGGTTACCCGACCGGTGTGGAAGTGTGCGATTCGATGGTGCATGGCGGCCCATACCCGGCGACGTCCGATGCGCGCGGCACGTCGGTGGGTACGCTGGCGATCGATCGATTCCTGCGCCCGGTGTGCTTCCAGAACTACCCGGACAGCTTGCTGCCCGAGCCACTGAAAAACGCCAACCCGCTGCGTATCCAGCGCCTGGTGGATGGCAAGCCATCGCGTGACGCGATCTAAAGCCAAGCCGATGCCCCCTGTGGGAGCGAGCCTGCTCGCGAAAGCGGACTATCAGCCAGTTATTTGATAACTGGCACACCGCCTTCGCGAGCAGGCTCGCTCCCACAGAGGTTCCGGCAGGGGACTCTGGATCACATTGGGCTATCATTGGCCCTTTCCCCCCTAGAAAGACTGTTTGCCATGACTGCCCAAACCCTTCTCAACGCCCTCGAACACTGCGGTATGGTCGAAATCGATGGCCTGCACGCCTTCGAATTCGCCCTCGACGAGGACGATAACCTGCACATCGAGTGCATCGATGGCCGTGAAGCCAAGCACTGGGAATTCACCCCGGCGCAGGTCGCGGCGGCGACGTTCGATGAGACGCTGCAGAGCTGGCTGATCGTCGGATTCGCCAGCGACACCAAGACCACGGGCGAGCATCGCCTGGTGTGTCTCGGCGACGTAGTCAGCAGCAGCGACGACGAGGATGACGATAATGAAAATGCGTAATTTCTGGCCCCTGCTGATGGCCGGCAGCGTCGGCGCGATGGGCCTGTCCAGCGCCAGCGCCGAGACCTTGCAGCTGCTGGTCGGCTCCTACACCGCCGGTTCCAGCCAGGGCATCTACCGCATGCAGTTCGACAGCGCCACCGGCCAGATCGATGCCAAGCCGCTGCAAGTGGTCAAGACTGAAAACCCATCGTGGCTGACACTCTCGAAAGACCAGAAACGCCTGTTCGTGGTCAACGAAAACGGCCCCGGCCAGACCGATCCGGTCGGTCGTGTCAGCAGCTATGCCATCGACCCGAAAACCCATGCGCTGAGCCTGATCAATCAAGTGCAGAGCCTGGGCAACGAGCCGACCCATTCCAGCCTCAGTGCTGATGCCAAGCATCTGTTCGTCAGCAACTACTCGGTGATGGAAGATCCGGGCGGCACCCTGGCGGTGTTGCCGGTCGATGCCGACGGTCAACTGAAACCGGTGGTGCAGATGAGCGGCCACCCGGCCAGTCGGGTCAACCCTGAGCGCCAGGCTTCCAACCACGTGCACTCGACCGTGTCTTCGCCGGACGGTCGCTACGTGTTCTCCAATGACTTGGGCGCGGACAAGGTTTTCATCTATCAATACGATCCGAAGGCCAACCCGCACCTGCCGCTGACTCCGGCGAAAACCGCTTCGGTAGCCTTGCCGGCCGGCAGTGGCCCGCGTCATCTGCTGTTCAGCGCCGACGGCAAACACGCCTGGCTGACCATGGAGATGAGCGCGCAGGTTGCGGTGTTCGATTACAACGATGGCGTGCTGACCCAGACGCAACTCGTCGATCTCGCCGCGGGCCAGCCAACCTCGGACAAGGCGGGCGCGGCGCTGCATGCTTCAGCTGATGGCAAGTTTCTCTACGTGAGCAACCGTGGCACGGCCAATCAACTGGTGGTGTTCAGCATCGACCCGGCGAGCGGCCAGCTCAAAGAGCTGCAAAAACGCTCGGTCGAGGGTGATCACCCGCGTGAGTTTGCCCTTGATCCGAGCGGTAAATTCGTCTTGATCGCCAACCAGAAGAGCAACCAGATTGTCGTCGTCGAACGCGATGCCAAGACCGGTCTGCTCGGCAAAACCGTGCAAAAACTGCCGATCGACGCGCCAAGCGATCTGAAATTTCTAGTGCGACAATAAGCCACAGGCCCCGGTCTGCGGGGCCTGCATCGTTGTATTAATTGCACTGATAACGGCTAATGCTACAAAAGATTTCAAGGAGGCAACCCTCGAGCGTTACGTTTGTTTCACAGCCCGACCGGGCAAACCAAGCAAACGAACACGAGGGTTACCGCCATGAACTTCAATCTCTTCTCCGTTATCGCCGCTTCCGCCATTTCTGCCACCGTGGTATTGCCAGCCGGTGCCAACGTCGAAATCGCCAGCAAAAAATCCCACACCCAGAGCTACACCCAGAAATACCTGCAACAAAGCGCCAACTTCTACGCCGCGCTGGATCACAAAACCCAAGCCTGAAATTCCCGTCTCCCTGTAGGAGCTGCCGAAGGCTGCGATCTTTTGATCTTGTTTTTCAAAAGCAAAATCAAAAGATCGCAGCCTTCGGCAGCTCCTACGCGCGTACGCGTTCTCCACTCATAGGTTTTCTCTCGCCGGCAAATAGAGCGGCTAAATAATCAACGAAGCTGATGTTTACTATGGCAAACCCTGAGTGGTTGCCTCGGCTTTTTTGATTGATTCTGTGGCCATCGAAATCTTTGCCCACGGAGAACACCATGGCCAGCGCAATCCTCACTTCCGCCAAACGCGGCGCCTATCTGGCCATCGGTCTGTACCTGGCCGTGGTGCTGTTCGTCAGCATCGGCGCGCAGATGGAACACAGCTTCGAAGCCCCGATCGACGTCGCCCACCCTGGCATCCAGTTCGAACTGCGCTCGCAAAGCGCGATGGTCGACAGGGCCGAACTCGCAGGAGTCGGCGGCGCATGAAAGGCTACAGACTCTGGGTCATCGCCAGTCTGGCATTGATGACCAACGGTGCTTCATTGCTGGGGTTCGGCCAGGGCTCGGTGGGCGGATTGGCCCGGGCCATAGAGGCCAACCACAACATCGCGCACAACATCGAACGCGCCAACACGCTGGGGCTGATGGCCGGCAATCCACCGGTCAAGGTCGCAGTGGATTTTCTCGGACCGTTTGAAGTGGATTGCATGGCACTTGGCATGTGCCAAGCACTGGCGTAGGCAACGCGGACCATTGTGGCGAGGGAGCTTGCTCCCGCTGGGTTGCGAAGCAAACCCAAATCCTGCAGACACAGTATTTCTGATGCGCTGAATAGACCGCGACTGCTGCGTAGCCGAGCGGGAGCAAGCTCCCTCACCACAGGTGTGTGTGAGGCCGAGATTCAGCTCGACTTCTTCATGATTGAAGTGAACAGTTCGGATTCGAGGAAACGCTGCAACCAGGCTTGCAAACGAACGTACGGGGTCTGTGCAAACCACTCGCGATCAACATGAGCGAACTGCCGGACGAAGGGCAGCAGGGCGATGTCGGCGAGGCTTTGATGATCGGCCAGCAAATATTCGCGGCCTTCGAGCAGCTCATCCAGCTTCTGCAGAAACAATCCACCTTCAGCGCGATAAGCTTCCATCGGCTGCTCAGGGTAGCGCTCGGCATACTTGTAACGATTCAAAGCTGTTTTGAAAATCTGATCATTGCCCTCAATCAGCTTTTCCATCCACAGCGCCGCGAATGAATCTCCGGCCAGCGACCAATCATCCGGATCATTCTGCGCCAACGCCCAGCGCATGATCTGCAGGCTCTCATCAATCACCACGCCATCGGCATCCAGCACCGGCACCGTGCCCTTGGGCGAGAGCGCGAGCATCTGCGCCGGCTTGTCCTTGAGGCTGACCTCAACAATCTCCACCGGTACGTCCGCATAACTCAGCGCCATCCGTGCGCGCATCGCGTAAGGGCAACGGCGGAACGAATACAGCGTGTTCATTTCACCTCCAGCGTGCTCAAACCATTGCCCTGGCGCCGCACTTGAATCTGCACCGGGATGCGTTCGTGCATTTCCTGCACATGGGAAATCACCGCCACCTTGCGCCCTTGCGCCTGCAATCCATCCAGTGCATCCATGGCCAGTTGCAGCGATTCCGGATCGAGGCTGCCGAAACCTTCATCGATAAACAGCGATTCGATTTTCAGCGTGCTCGACGCCATCGAGGCCAGACCGAGCGCCAACGCCAGTGAGACGAGGAACGTCTCGCCGCCGGACAACGAATGTACCGAGCGCAGTTCGTCGCCCATTTCCGTGTCCATCACCAGCAGGCCGAGCATGCTTCCGCCGCGTTTGAGGCGATAGCGTTTGACCAGTTGCCGCAGTTGCGCGTTGGCGTGATGCACCAGCAGGTCGAGGTTGTAGGCCTGGGCGATCTTGCGGAAGGTGTCGCCGGTGGCCGAGCCGATCAACGCACTGAGCCGCGCCCAGCGCTGATACTCGGCATAAGCCTCGGCGATCTGCCGGGCCAGCGCCTGATTGGCGTTCTGCCGGCGCTGGTCTTCAACCTGTTCGGCGCGCAACTCGGCGCACTGCTGCTCACTGACGGCGAACTGTTTTTGCAATTCAGCGAGGGCGCTATCGAGCTGTTCGGCGTCAAGATTGCCGTCTTGCCGGGCCTGATGATCGAGCAGACGCTGATCGCGCTCCTGCAACAAGACCTGGGCCTGTTCGATGGCTTTTTCGTTGTGCTGAAGAGTCTGGCGCAATTCGGCGACCTGCGCGTCATCGAAGCGCAGCAAGTCTTCGAGGCCGCCGTCATCCAGTTCCGGATGGCTGGCGCGCCAATCAGCGATCTTGGCGGCGAGTGCCGAATCTTCAGCTTGCAGTGCTTGCAGGCGATCCTGCTGCGCCTTGAGCTCAGCGGCGATTTGCACCAGCTGCGTGCGTACGGTCTGCAGTTCCTCAGCCGTGCTGGTCTCGGCAATACGCGCCTGTTCCACCGCGTGTTCCAACTGCTGCTGCCAATGCTCGGCGCTGCTGTGCTCGCCAATCAGTAGCGCGAGTTTTTCCTGACAGCTTTGCTGCTGCTCGGTCAACGCCGTGAATTGCTGCTCGACGCTGTGCAGTTGCTGAGTGCGCAACTGCTGGCGATCCTGTTCTTTCTCAAGGGTTTGCTGGCGTTGCTGCTGTTCGCTCAGTTCTTCCTTTTGCTGCTCGAGCTGGGCCAGACGCTCGGCGATCTGCCGATCCAGTTGCAGGAACGTCGCGGCCGGCTCAAGGCGCAGTGCTTCGAGGGTGTCAGCCGGCAGCAGCGGGCCGAACGCGTTGAGTTCCTCCTCAAGGCGCTGACGGTCGCTGTTGAGCTCATGTTGCTGATGGCTCAGCTGTTGCGCCGCTTGCTGATGGGCGACCTCGGCCTGACGCAATTGCTGCGACAGGCGCGCGGCGTCCTGCTGCAAGGTGAGCAGGGCGCTCTGGCGTTGTTCGTCTTGCGTGATGCTTTGGTTCAACTGCTCGTTCTGGCGGCTGAGCCAGGCGTCGCGTTTGTCGGCGTCCTGATTGAACAGTTGCGCGGCCAGCGGATGCGCGTCGAGGCTTGGGGCCAGGGCTTGTTGCTGCGCAGCCAGTTGTTCCTGTTGCTGGAGCAATTCTTTCTGTTGCGCGATCACGCCACCGACTTCGCCGCGCAGCTCAATCAGTTTTTCCTTGAGCTGATCGACCACTTGCTGGGCGTTGGCCTGTTCGCTTTCATCGTGACGGCCAAGGCTTTGCAACAGCGCTTCGGGCTGATGATAGGGATGCTCGTTGCTGCCGCAGACCGGGCAGGGCTGATCGTCCTGCAACTGCGCGCGCAACTCTTCGACACTGGCACTGCGCGCCAGCCGCTGACGCTCGAGCAGTTCGCGAGTGACGCTGAGGGTCTGCTCGGCGACGGTCAGTTCAGCCTTGGTTTTCACCCCGTCCTGGGTCAAACGCTCGCGTTGTTGCTGGGCGTCGAGCTGACGCTGTTGCAACTCGGCGCTGCGCTTGTCGAGATCCTGCTGAGACGCCCACAGCCGCGACAGGTCTTCGATCGCGCGCAGCTGTTTGCGGTTGTCCTGCAGCAAAGTGCCGAGCAGGCCGATCTGTTCGGCCACCGCATCCGGTTCAGCACCGGCCTCCTTGAACAGGACTTCCAGTTGCTGTTTATGCGCAGCCAATTGTTCAGCGCTGTGCGCGGCGTTCTGTTCAAGGGATGCCAGTTCGGTCTGGCCCTTGTTCAAGCGGTTGCCGATCAGCATCAGCTGTTGCAGACGATCGCGATAGGCGCTCCAGGCATCGCTCAACGGCGCCAGATGCGCACTCTGCTCAAGCTCGCTGGCGATGTGTTGCAGACGCTCGGCGACCTCAGCCTGTTTTTCCTGCAAGGCCTGAATCGCGCTCTGGCCATCCTTGAACGCTTGCTCGGCCGCTTGCCGGGCTTCGGCGATGCTGGCAGTGTCCTTGATCAGGCGTGCGAGGGTGCTTTGTTCTTCGAATGCCTGACGCAGCAGCGGCGCGTTTTTGCTCTGCCGTTGTTGCGCTTGGCTCAGGGCGACTTTTGCTGCGTCGAGGTTTTGCGCCAGTTGCGTCTGGCGTTCCCCGAAGGCCGCATGTTCTTGCGTGTGCGCGGCAATCTGCGCCGCCAGTGGTGTCAGCAGCGCATCGAGCTCGGCCTTGCGCGCGAACTGATGACGCTGCGGGCCAAGCTGCTCCAGACGCGTCAGTTTCACCCGCTCGCCAGCCAGGGCTTGCCATTGCTGTTGCGCGGTTTGCAGTTGTTCACTGGCGGCTTTTTGCGCGTCTTGCAACAGACGCAAATCCTTCAGCCAACCGTGTTGTTGCTCAAGCTGTTTGAGCTGCGCCTGCTGCGCTTTCATGTGTTGCTGCGCGGTGTTGAAGCGCTCGTCGAGTTCGGCGCGCGCTTCAGGTGCCAGTGGCGTGACCCCGGTAGCCTGGTCCTGCAGCAGCTTGTGCGCTTCGCGGGCTTCTTTGGTCTTGTCGAAAGCGCGACGGCCCAGGCGAGTGTAGAGCGCGGTGTCGGTGAGTTTTTCCAGCAGCTCACTGCGGTCGTTGTCGTCGGCCTTGAGGAACGCGCTGAATTCGCTTTGCGCCAACAGCACGGCGCGGGTGAACTGTTCGAAATTCAGGCCCAGCGCGGCTTCCAGCTGGGTTTTGTATTCACCTTTCTGGCTGGCGAGCAGCTGATCCTGATCGATGTCACGCAGGCTCTGCCGGCTCGCTTGCAACTTGCCGCCAGCCTTCTCGCGAGCGCGGTTGGCTTCCCAACGTGCGCGATAGCGGCGGCCATCGACGCCGACAAAATCCACTTCGGCATAGCCTTCGCCCGTGCCACGACGCAGCAAGGTGCGCGGGTCGCCAGTGGCGATCTCGCCGTCGGCGTCGGGGACTTTGGCATCGCGACCGGTGTTGTTCAGGCGCGGCACGGCGCCGAACAGTGCCAGGCACAAAGCGTCGAGCAGGGTACTTTTGCCGGCGCCGGTCGGGCCGGTGATCGCGAACAGACCGGCGCTTGCCAGCGGTTCGGCAGTGAAGTCGATCTCGAACGGCCCGGCCAGCGAGGCGAGGTTCTTCAAGCGAATGGCGAGAATCTTCATGGCTGCTCGCCCTCCAGTTGCACGTCTTGCAGCAACTCGGCGAAGTCCTTGAGCGTCTGGTCGTCGACCTCGCTGCCGTAGTTGTCGAGCCAGGCGCGGCTGAACAATTCCTGCGGGGTGAGCTGGTCGAGTTCGATCAGCGTGCTGCCGTCATCGCTGCCATCGGCGCCACGATTGCCGGCGTATTCAGCGGCGATGCGCACCAGACGTACGGCTTTGCCTTGCAGTGCCGTCTCCACTTGATGGCGCAGATCCGGCTGCGGCTCATCCAGGCGTACACGGACTTCGAGCCATGGCTGGCGCTGGGTTTCGGCGAGCAGATCGACGTTCGGCAGGTCAGCCAGTTGCAGCAGAATCTCGGCCAGCGGCGCCGGGCCGATGCGCTGCAGATTGACCGAGCGCGGAATCAGTTTCGGCTCGACGCTGACCAAGGTTTCACCGTCGAGGACGACATCGAGAATCTGATGCTGATAACCGATCTCCGAGAACGACAGCGGAATCGGCGAGCCGCTGTAGCGGATGCGCTCCTCGCCGTTGACCTTCTGCGGCTTGTGCAAATGGCCGAGGGCGACATAGCTGATGCTTTCGCCGAACAGGCTGGCGGGCAGCGCTTCGGCATTGCCGATGATCAGGCTGCGCTCGGAATCCTCCGATACCGAACCGCCGGCCATGTGCGCGTGGCTGATAGCGATCAGCGCCTGCCCGGGCTGACGCTTGGCATTCGCCGCCGCGATCAGCCACTCATGCACCTGACCGATGCCGCGCAAATAGTTGTCGCCCAGATGCGCACCAGTGACTTCCGCCGGACGCAGAAACGGTAGCGCCAGACACCACGCGGCGATTTCGCCCTGGGCATTCGGCAGCGGCAGCAACAGGCGCTCGGCATCGAGCTGGCCGTCATCCAGCCACAGCACCCGGCCCAACGCGTGGGTGCGCAAACGCCGCATCAGAGGCGCGGGCAATTCGATCCGCGAGCCGGAATCATGGTTGCCGGCGATCATCACGATGGTCAGCAGCGGCTGCTGTTCGTGAGCGCTGACGATGAAATCGTAGAGGCGTTCCTGTGCTTTGACCGGCGGATTGACCGTATCGAAGATATCGCCGGCGATCAGCAGCACATCCGGCTGCGCCAGTTGCAACTGGCGCAGCAGCCATTCGAGAAAACACGCGTGCTCGAAATCGCGCTCCTGGCCGTGCAGGTTTTGCCCAAGGTGCCAGTCGGAGGTGTGGAACAGACGCAAGGTGGACTCCGCAACGTTAAAAGAGGTGATGGCCGCAAAAGAACGGGGCGGCTTGAGAAAGGTGAGTTTACTGGCAAGATCAAAAGATCGCAGCCTTCGGCAGCTCCTGCACAGAATCCGTAGGAGCTGCCGAAGGCTGCGATCTTTGGCGTGTTACTTCGGATAAAGCGGCGGCAAGCCACTCTCACTCACCGGATCCTGCACTCGCTCCGCCGCTGGAATAGTACGGATCGCCCGCCACAAATCCTCACCCTGCCAATGCTGTCCGGTCTCGCTGTACAGCGCGCCGTTCAACCCGTCCAACGCATCCGACAACGGCACGAACCGCGCGGCCATGTCCGCCAGTGTCTCCGGTTGTTGCCGCGCCCAGGCATCCAGTGCCTGGCGGGTGGCGTGCGGGTCGTTTGCCTGGCTGGCGCGTTTGATGTCGTCGAGCAGGGTGCGCGGGCTCGGGCCGGCCTGGGCGGCGCGGTGGACTGCCGGTTGCCAGCGGGCGCGCCACCAGAGGCCGAAGCCGGTGAGGGTGGTGCAGGCGAGGATCAGGGTGCTGAGCTTCCACCACCATAGAGTGTCGTTGTCGGTTGCGCTGGGTTGCAGGGTGCCGGCCGGGGTGTCGATTTGCAGGCTCGGGTTGTTCGCCACTTGCAGGGTGCGTGCGGGCAGGCTGCTGTGTTCGAGGTGGTCTTCGAAGATGTTCCACCAGACGACGTCGACGGTTGGCAGGTCGATCGCGCCGCTGCGGCTTGGCACCAGGGCTTCGCGTTCTTCGCGGCTGCCGATGATGCCGCGGTCGCTGCTCTGGTTGCTCAGCACCGGTTGATCGGGGTAGCGGCGCAGGCCGTTGACGTCGGTGGCGGGCAGGGCGGGCAACTGCGAGCTGGCGAGGCCTTCGACTTTCAGGGTCAGGCTGCGGGTCAGGGAATCGCCGACCTGGGTGTGATCCGGTTCCGGGCTCCAGCTTTCGCTGAGGCTGAGACTGCGTGCCGGCAACCATGGTGCGTCGACCGGGTAGGTCAGCGGTTTCGGTTTGACCGTCAGTGGGATCGACGCAGAACTGACGCGCATCAGTTTGCCGGGCTTCGGTCCCGAGGCGTCTGCTGATGGCGCGGTATCGACCAATGTGGCGCTGAAGGTCTGCGCGGCGATCGTCAGCAGGCCGCTGTGTTGCGGGTAGATCGCGTAGCGCATCTCGATCACGCCGTGGCGCAGGCCGTTGATGTCTTTCTCGTAGGTGCGGGTGTCGCCGAGCTGTTCGATGCGCGCATCGGCGATTTGCAGCGGGCTCAGGCTGCTGTCGTCGTACAGCGAAACAGAGTGGTAGATGCGCAGGGTCAGGATGGCCTGGGCCTGTACATAGACGCTGGTCTGATCGAGGCTGGCTTCGATGAACACCGGATCGAGGCTGTTCTTGTCTTCGCGGTGATCGCTGGCAAACACCTGCACGGTGATCGGCTGGCTTTGCGCTTCGCCCAGTTGCAGCGGCGGAATAGTCACGCTGCCGTTCTCTTTCGGCAGCAGGGTGATGATCCAGCGCGTGGTCGCACGGGTGTCGCCGTTGAGCGTGTTGAGCTGGTTGACCTGACGCGTGCCGCGCACTTCGAACAGCGCTTCCAGCGCCGACAGGTCCGGCTTGCCGAACTGGGTGACGTCATCAGTTTCGAGGGTGAGCTCGACCGTCTCGCCGGAGTTCAGGCGACTGCGATCCACGCTGGCGGTCAGCTCGGCCGCCTGAGCGGTAAACGTGCTGATCAGCAGGGGCAGCAAGAGAGCGGTGAAGCGGGTCATCGAATGTTTTCCTGATCCTGATGTTGTTGCTGTTCGTACCAGAATTTGCGCCTGAGCAGTTCGCCCGGGTCGTCCGGGATCTTGCCCAGCCATTGCTCGAGCGCCTGACGCTGTTCGCCTTCGAGATTGTTCTCGCTCGGGCGCAGGGTCGGCACCGTGTCGGTTTCCTCTTCCTCGTTGCTGCCGGGTATTTCGTTGGGGCCTGGCAGCGGCGGGGCGGTCGGAGGTGGTTCGCTGGCGGACTCGGCCGGTTGCGCCTCGCTCTGGGTTTCGCTGGTCACCGCCGGAGGGGGCGCGGTGGTCGGCGAGGGCTCATCGCCGGGCAGACTTTGTTGGTTCGGCTGGTTATCCGGTTCGGTCGGCGGCGGGGCGTTTTTCTGCTTCAGCAGGTTTTCCACCAACGCCTTGTTGGTCTGCGCCGGACGCAGATCCGCTTGCAGCTCCAGCGCCTGTTCGTAGGCGTCGATTGCTGCTTCCAGCTCACCGCTTTTTGCCAGGGCGTTGCCACGATTGTAGTGGGCGCGGGCATCGCTGCCCTCGGCAAAGCGCTGAGCGGCGCCACTGTAGTCGCCGGCCTCGTACAACGCCACCCCTTGCCACTGATGATCATCGAAATGCTGCGCGGCCTCGGCCGGGCGCTTCTGCTTGAGCAGGTGCAAACCCTGCTGGTCAGGGCGCAGCCACAAGTCTTCGAAGTCGAAAGCGTAGCTCGGTTGCGGCAGGCACCACAGCAGCGGCAGGCAGAACAGCCAGCCGCGACGCCCGGCACAGGCCGCCAGCAACAGCAGCGGCAACAGCAGCCAGTAACCCTGATCGGCCCAGGTGTCGAGGCGCACGGTCTGGCCATCGTCACGCAGGCTGCGCGGGCCGTTGAGCAGGCCAAGGGCGCCGAGATCAGCCTCGTCGAGTCGCGCCGGGTGATACTCGCCGCCCACGCTGTTGAGAAAAGTCGCCAGGCCCGGGCTGTCGAGTTGCGGCACGCGGATCGCGCCTTGTTCGTCCTTGAGGAAACTGCCGTCCTCCTGGGCAATCGGCGCGCCTTCGGCGGTGCCGATCCCGAGCATCAGCAGTTGCGTAGACTCGCCATTGAGCGCACGGCGAATACCGCGCCGTTCCTCCTCATTGAGCGACGAACCGATCAACAGAATCCGTCCCTCACCCAGCGCCCCTTGCTTGAGCAAGGCCAGTGCCTTGCCCACCGCCAGATCGGCGCGGTGACCGCTCTGCGGCATCAGCGACGGCTTGAGTGCATCGAGCAGATTACGGCTGGTCGCCAGATCATCCGACAGCGGCACCAGCGTGTGCGCGCTGCCGGCATAAACCACGATGGCAGTCTGCGCATCGCTGCGCGCCTGCAACAGATCGAACAGCTTGCGCCGCGCCTGCTCCAGACGTGTTGGCGGCGAGTCGGTGGCGAGCATCTCTGGCGTCAGTTCGAGCACCACCACCAGCGGATCGGCGGGTTTCTGGCTGGTCTGTTCGACGCGCTCCCAGCTCGGCCCGAGCAAGGCCAGAATGGTCAGCAGCCAGGCCACGCCGAGAGCGATCCACGGCAATTTGCTCTGGCGCCCGCTGCCACCACTGAGCAGGGCCGCGTGAAACGCTGGTGGCAGAATCATCTGCCAGCGACCGGCGCGCTTCTGCCGGTGCCAGAGTTGCCAGAGCAGCCAGCCGAGCAACGGCAACAGCAACAGCCACCAAGGGCGGAACCAGTGCGGCCAGAGCGCGATCATCGGCGCCTCCGCAGACGCAAGCGTTGCAGGCGCTCACGCCAGTCCGGCAACGGACTTTGCAAATACAGTTGCTTGCTGAACAGGCGTTGCAGCGGGTTGTCCGGCCACAATTCGCGAACCACCAGCAACAGGCTCAACCACAGCGCCAACGCCAGCGGCCAGTGATACAAGGCCTGCGCCGGGCGTGCCTGAGTCGGTTGCTGGGTCACCGGCTCGAGCTGATCGAGGGTGTCCTTGATCGCCTGCAGCTCTTTGCCGTCGTGGGCGCGGAAGTACTGGCCGCCGGTGACTTCGGCAATGGCCTTGAGCGCCGGTTCATCCAGGTCAAGGCTCGGATTGACCCCGAGCAGCCCCGTCGAGCCGCTGTCCTCGGGATTGGCGCCGATGCCGATAGGATAGATTCTCACGCCTTCGCTGGCTGCCAGTTTCGCAGCGGTCAGGGGATTGATTTCGCCGCCATTGTTGGCGCCGTCGGTGACCAGAATCAGCACGCGACTTTGCGCCGGACGCAGACGCAGGCGTTTCAAGGCCAGGCCGATGGCATCGCCGATCGCGGTGTTCTTGCCGGCGATACCGATCCGCGCCTCGTCGAGCCACACCCGCACGGTGCGTCGATCAAAGGTCAGCGGCGCTTGCAGGTAGGCCTGGCTGCCAAACAGGATCAAACCGACGCGGTCGCCGTCGCGGCTTTCAAGAAAATCACCGAGCAAATGCTGCACCAGCGACAGGCGACTGACTTCTTCGTCCTGCCACTGCATGTCGGGGAAATCCATCGAGCCGGAGACGTCCACTGCCACCAGCAGATCACGGCCACTGGCGGCAATCGGCAGCGGTTCGCCGAGCCATTGCGGGCGGGCGGCGGCGATCAGCAGGATCAGCCACAGCAAGATAAACGGCGCCTGCTGCCGCCATGCCGGCAAGTTGGCGCGGGCACGGCGGCGGGCGAGGCCTTCGAGGTCGGCGAGGAAACTGACTTTCAGCGCCGGCTCGCCGCTGTCGGCCACCGGCAGGACCAGACGCATCAACCACGGCAGCGGCAACAGCACGAAGATCCACGGCCAGGCGAACTCAAACATGTTTGCGAATCCACGTGTCGACTGCCTGGGTCAGGCCGGCGATGGCTTTGTCGTCGAGTTTGCATTCCGGTTTGTACGCGCCTTCGACCAGCACCATCCAGCGCGTCAGGCCGGCGGCGGGGCAGCGGTTGTCGAGGAAGGCCAGCCATTTGCGGCCGTTGAGGGTGTGGCTCTGGCTGTACGGATAGTGGTTGCGGCACAGGCGTTTGAGCAGGCCGTTGAGTTGTTGTAGCCAGGCGCCGGCTGGTGCACCGTCGTAGGGTTTGGGCATTTGCGCCAATTCGGCGAGGGCGGCGATGCGCACCGGGTCCAGCGGTTGCTCGGCGCGCACCACCGGGCGTTTCTTCATCGGAATGAAACGGCGCAGCTTCCACACGGCGAAACCCAGCAGCGGCAACAGCAGAAGCAGCAGCCACCAGCCCGGCGCCGGCGGCCAGAAGGCAATCGGCGGCGGTGAGATCAGCGGTTGCAGTTGCTCGAGGCCGTTCATCGACCTTTCCCCGGACGCTGCGGGTTCAAGAACTCGCGCATCTGCTCGACCATTTCGCTCTGCGTGCTCAACGGCATCAACAACACCCGCAGCTTTTGCGCGAGCAATTCCCAACGGGCGATGCGCGCTTCGGCCTGGGCGCGGTAGGTCTGGCGCAGGTCAAAGTTCAGCGTGTCGATCTCCAGCTGCGCACCACGTTCGGCGAAGCGCAGCAGACCGGCGGCGGGCAAGGCGTGATCGAGTGGATCGGACAGCGGCAACATCAGCAGATCGCAATGCCGCGCCAGCAGGCTCAGTTGCTGCTCGGCGCTATCGGACAACGCGCGCTCATCACAAATGACGATGGCCAGACTGCCCGGCCGCAGCACTTCCCGTGCGCGGCGCAGGGCCACACCGAAGGCATCGCGATCCGGCTCGCGTTCGCTGTGCAGCGATTGATTGACCTTGACCAGGCGATTGAGCAATTGCAGCAGGCTCTGCTTGCTGCGCCGCGGCTTGATTTCGTAGTGCTCGTTGTCGCCGAACACCAGCCCGCCGACGCGATCGTTGTGCCCCAGCGCCGCCCAGCCGATCAACGCCGCGACTTGTGCCGCCAGCACCGACTTGAACATCAGCCCCGAACCGAAAAACAGCCGCGTGCTCTGCTCGACCATGATGAAAATCGGCCGCTCGCGCTCCTCATGGAACAGCTTGGTGTGCGGCTCCTGGGTGCGCGCGGTGACGCGCCAGTCGATGGTGCGCACATCGTCGCCGGCCTGATACACCCGCACCTGATCGAAGTCGACGCCACGGCCACGGAATTTCGAGTGATGCAGGCCGATCAGCGGGCTGCGCTGACTCGGCGTGGAAAACAGTTGCACCTCGCGCACGCGGTGACGCATCTCGATCAGCTCGGCGAGGCTGATGCGGATACCGGGTTCGGGGGGCAGGGCGGCGTTCATGGGGGTCAAGCGACGGCGACGACGTCGAGAATCCGCTGTACCACGCGGTCCTGATCGATGCCAGCGGCTTCGGCTTCAAACGACAGAATGATGCGGTGGCGCAATACGTCGAACAGCACGGCCTGAATGTCTTCCGGGCTGACGAAGTCGCGACCGGCCAGCCAGGCGTGAGCGCGAGCACAGCGATCAAGCGCGATCGAGCCGCGCGGACTGGCGCCATAGGCGATCCACTCGGCCATTTCCGGGTCGAACTTGGCCGGGTTGCGCGTGGCCATGACCAGTTGCACCAGGTATTCCTCCACGGCGTCGGCCATGTACAAACCGAGGATTTCCTTGCGCGCGGCGAAGATCGCCTGCTGGCTGACCCGACGCTCGGGCTTGGTCTCACCGTTCAACGCCTCGCCACGGGCCTGCTGGAGGATGCGGCGTTCGACGGCGGCGTCGGGGAAGCCGATCTTGACGTGCATGAGGAAACGATCGAGCTGGGCTTCCGGCAGCGGGTAGGTACCTTCCTGTTCGATCGGGTTCTGCGTCGCCATCACCAGGAACAGCGGCGACAGTTCATACGTGCTGCGCCCGACGCTGACCTGACGCTCGGCCATCGCTTCGAGCAAGGCCGATTGCACCTTGGCCGGCGCACGGTTGATTTCGTCGGCGAGTACCAGGTTGTGGAAGATCGGCCCTTGCTGGAACACGAAACTGCCGGTTTCCGGGCGATAGATCTCGGTGCCGGTGATGTCGGCCGGCAGCAGATCGGGGGTGAACTGAATACGATGGAACTGGGCTTCGATGCCCTCGGCGAGTTCTTTGATCGCTTTGGTCTTGGCCAGACCGGGAGCACCCTCGACCAGCATGTGGCCGTCGGCGAGCAGGGCGATGAGCAAGCGCTCGATGAGTTTTTCCTGGCCGAGAATCTGCGTTGAAAGAAAGGTTCGCAGCGCTAGCAGCGCTTCACGATGTTCCATCGGTGACTGTTCCTGGAAAAGGAGTGGCCGGGGCGTTCGGATAACGCCGGGGCTGGGGGCGTTACTTTAATCCATCGCGGGGGGCGGCGACTAACGGCATTTTGTGCAAAACAGCAAAAGATCGCGGCTTTTGGCAGCTTCCCGGTTGGAATACGATCACCTGCAGGAGCTGCCGAAGGCTGCGATCTTTTGATCTTCCGTCAGCAGGAAATTTATCGGGCGGCAGTTCTGGCCCCTTCGCGAGCAGGCTCGCTCCCACAGGGTCTGATGTGCGCATTCCAATGTGGGAGCGAGCCTGCTCGCGAAGGGGCCGGCCCGGACACCATCAAACCTCGCTGATGAATGTCCCGGTCCCATCGAGAATATTCGTCAAAGTCTCGACAACCTCATCCATATCCACCATATCCGGGTTAAAGCTGATCTCCAGCACGTCGTCCCCATTCAACGCATCGGCATCCGCCGCAGCGATTTCGATCTTCAGCAGATTCGGAGTCAGTGTGACCTTTACCCCGTCCAGCGTCGAAGGCTCGCCATCCAGGGTGATCTCCAGCTCATCCTCATCCGGATAGCGGCTCATCAGGAACATCTCACCCTTGTTGCTGTGGCAGCACAGCATGGCCATGTTGTCTTCTTCGTCGTCGCACGGGTTGACGATCAGTAGGGCGGTGGTCATTTGCATGGTCAATTCCTGCCTCGAGGGGCGTGTAGGTCGCTAATGGGCGCGATTTTGCCAGCCCGGGAAGATTTTTGCTGCTGGATCTTGGCCCCCTTGAATCAACTCGATGATGGAAGATCGAGAAAGTGACTAAGGCAGGAGCGTTCCGACGGCGCTTTCTATCTGGTGTGCCAGAAATATCCGACGCCTTCGCAGGGGGGGGCAATCTGGGTGTTTTTTTACTTTATTCAGGTGATTCGCTTGTTTTACCCGCATTCTCACAACTATTTTTAAATCCGTACGCAGAGTTGTGCGCAGACCAAAACTGAAAACAAGGATTTTTCATTTGAATCAGTATTTCGAGCGGGCCGACGAGATCCGGCATCTTTCTGAGGCGCAGATCGAGCAGATCTACGAGCGCTATCTGAGCGGCGAGAAAAGTGCCGACCTGATCGCTGAGTTTCAAATTCGCTGTACCGTTCGCAGTTTGTTGAAGGTACTGCCGCCGATTATCAGTCGGGAGTTAATGTGTCCTTACTGCACCCTGCCAATGTGGGTCCGTCGACATGCCAAGGGAACGAAGGCCTTATTACGCGAACCTTACCAATGCGTCAGCTGCGATCATCAATATCAACCTCCCGGCCGAGGGCGGCGCGCGTCATGTCCGTGCAGCGCGTGCGAGACTGTGCGTCAGCAGCAAGCCGTCGCTCACGCTGAGCGCCTGTACGATCTTTCGCAGGTTTTTTGCCGGGAGTGTGACTCGCCCAATATCGACGTCACCATGAACAAACAGATCTTGCGGACGACATGCTTCGACTGCGCGACGGTGAGCAAATTCAGAGCCTTTGAGGAGCTGCCGGACTGATCCGCGTCATCCGCTGGCGCTGAACCGGATGCCACGCTCAGGGTCGATAAAAGGGCCTTGGGCGTTTTCGTTTCCGGATATGTAACGTTCCTGGCGACCGTACTGGCACGAAAGTCCCGTGAAACCGGGGTTTCGAACCTGCGTTTCAGTCCACGCCTGCTAGTGTTGAAGCAGGCGAAACCCTGCATTTACGTGCCAATGACCGAATATGTCGCAGCACCGCAAGCAGACACATTGTCGCACCCATTAAGCTGCGCAACGGATGAGCACCCGTAAAGGCATTGCTGGCGGCGCTGGCAGTCGCTTTTGCAGATGCTCATTCATGGAAGGTGAATGTGACCTGAGTGTCCCGTCCAGCTTCACCCACCTGTCTCCCTGTTTCCTCTGCCCGAGAATCAGGAACAGGGCGACACGAGGCCCGAAAGGGCTGTTGCACGCGACGCTTTCCATCAATAACAAGCTTAAGCGGAGTACCACAGATGGCGTTCTTCACCGCAGCCAGCAAAGCCGACTTCCAGCACCAACTGCAAGCGGCACTGGCGCAGCACATCAGTGAACAGGCACTGCCACAAGTGGCGCTGTTCGCTGAACAATTCTTCGGCATCATTTCCCTGGACGAGCTGACTCAACGTCGCCTCTCCGACCTCGCTGGCTGTACTCTCTCTGCGTGGCGCCTGCTTGAGCGCTTCGATCACGCGCAACCGCAAGTGCGTGTCTACAACCCCGATTACGAACGCCACGGCTGGCAGTCGACCCACACCGCGGTCGAAGTGCTGCACCACGACCTGCCATTTCTGGTCGACTCGGTGCGCACCGAGCTGAACCGTCGCGGCTACAGCATTCACACCCTGCAGACCACCGTGCTCAGCGTGCGTCGTGGCAGCAAGGGCGAATTGCTGGAAATCCTGCCAAAAGGCAGCACCGGCGAAGGCGTACTGCACGAATCGCTGATGTACCTGGAAATCGACCGTTGCGCCAACGCGGCCGAGCTCAATGTGCTGAGCAAAGAGCTTGAGCAGGTGCTCGGTGAAGTGCGCGTCGCCGTTGCTGACTTCGAGCCGATGAAAGCCAAGGTGCAGGACATCCTCACCCGTCTCGACAACAGCGCTTATCCGGTTGATGCCGACGAGAAGAACGAAGTCAAAAGTTTCCTGGAATGGCTGGTGGGCAACCACTTCACCTTCCTCGGCTATGAAGAGTTCGTGGTCACCGATCAGGCCGATGGCGGCCATATCGAGTACGACCAGAGCTCCTTCCTCGGCCTGACCAAACTGCTGCGCACCGGCCTGACCTACGAAGACCTGCGCATCGAAGACTACGCCGTGGCCTACCTGCGCGAACCGACCCTGCTGTCGTTCGCCAAGGCTGCGCACCCGAGCCGTGTGCACCGTCCGGCCTACCCGGACTACGTGTCGATCCGTGAAATCGACGCCGACGGCAAAGTCATCAAGGAACACCGCTTCATGGGCCTGTACACCTCTTCGGTGTACGGCGAGAGCGTGCGGGTCATCCCGTTCATCCGCCGCAAGGTCGAAGAAATCGAGCGCCGCTCGGGCTTCCAGTCCAAGGCTCACCTGGGCAAGGAACTGGCGCAGGTGCTCGAAGTGCTGCCGCGTGACGACCTGTTCCAGACCCCGGTCGACGAGCTGTTCACCACCGTGATGTCGATCGTGCAGATCCAGGAACGCAACAAGATCCGCGTGTTCCTGCGCAAAGACCCGTACGGTCGCTTCTGCTACTGCCTGGCCTATGTGCCGCGCGACATCTATTCCACCGAAGTCCGCCAGAAGATCCAGCAAGTGCTGATGGAGCGCTTGAAAGCCTCCGACTGCGAGTTCTGGACGTTCTTCTCGGAGTCCGTGCTGGCCCGCGTGCAGCTGATTCTGCGCGTCGATCCGAAGAACCGTCTCGACATCGACCCGGTGCTGCTGGAAAAAGAAGTGGTCCAGGCCTGCCGCAGCTGGCAGGACGACTACGCCGCACTGACCGTCGAAAGCTTCGGCGAAGCCCATGGCACCAACGTGCTGGCCGACTTCCCGAAAGGCTTCCCGGCCGGTTACCGCGAGCGCTTCGCGGCGCATTCGGCCGTGGTCGACATGCAGCACCTGCTGAGCCTCAACGAAAAAAATCCGTTGGTGATGAGCTTCTACCAGCCGCTGGGCCAGGTCTCCGGCCAGCGCGAGCTGCATTGCAAGCTGTATCACGCCGACACGCCGCTGGCGCTGTCCGACGTCCTGCCGATTCTGGAAAACCTCGGCCTGCGCGTACTGGGTGAATTCCCGTATCGCCTGCGCCACACCAACGGCCGCGAATTCTGGATTCACGATTTCGCCTTCACCGCCGCCGAAGGTCTGGACCTCGACATCCAGCAACTCAACGACACCCTGCAGGACGCGTTCGTGCACATCGTGCGTGGCGATGCCGAGAACGATGCCTTCAACCGTCTGGTGCTGACCGCCGGTCTGCCATGGCGCGACGTTGCGCTGCTGCGTGCCTACGCCCGTTACCTGAAGCAGATTCGTCTGGGCTTCGACCTGGGTTACATCGCCAGCACGTTGAACAACCACACCGACATCGCTCGCGAACTGACCCGGTTGTTCAAGACCCGTTTCTACCTGGCGCGCAAACTCGGCAGCGATGATCTGGAAGACAAGCAACTGCGTCTGGAACAAGCGATTCTGACCGCACTGGACGATGTTCAGGTGCTCAACGAAGACCGCATCCTGCGTCGTTACCTCGACCTGATCAAAGCCACCCTGCGCACCAACTTCTATCAGACGGATGCCAACGGCCAGAACAAGTCGTACTTCAGCTTCAAGTTCAACCCGCATGCAATCCCGGAACTGCCGAAGCCAGTGCCGAAGTTTGAAATTTTCGTCTACTCGCCACGCGTCGAAGGCGTGCACCTGCGCTTCGGCAACGTCGCTCGCGGCGGTCTGCGCTGGTCCGATCGTGAAGAAGACTTCCGTACCGAAGTGCTCGGCCTGGTAAAAGCGCAGCAAGTGAAGAACTCGGTCATCGTGCCAGTTGGCGCGAAGGGCGGCTTCCTGCCGCGTCGCCTGCCACTGGGCGGCAGCCGTGACGAGATCGCGGCCGAGGGCATCGCCTGCTACCGCATCTTCATTTCCGGCCTGCTGGACATCACCGACAACCTGAAGGACGGCGCGCTGGTGCCGCCGGTCAATGTCGTCCGTCATGACGACGATGACCCGTACCTGGTGGTCGCGGCGGACAAGGGCACTGCAACCTTCTCCGATATCGCCAACGGCATCGCCATCGACTACGGCTTCTGGCTGGGTGACGCGTTTGCCTCCGGTGGTTCGGCCGGTTACGACCACAAGAAAATGGGCATCACCGCCAAGGGCGCGTGGGTCGGCGTACAGCGCCACTTCCGCGAGCGCGGCATCAATGTCCAGGAAGACAGCATCACCGTGGTGGGCGTCGGCGACATGGCCGGCGACGTGTTCGGTAACGGCCTGTTGATGTCCGACAAGCTGCAACTGGTGGCCGCGTTCAACCACATGCACATCTTCATCGACCCGAACCCGAACCCGGCGACCAGCTTCGTCGAGCGTCAGCGTCTGTTCGACCTGCCGCGTTCGGCCTGGACCGACTACGACACCAGCATCATGTCCGAAGGTGGCGGTATCTTCTCGCGCAGCGCGAAGAGCATCGCGATCTCGCCGCAGATGAAAGAACGCTTCGACATCCAGGCTGACAAGCTGACCCCGACTGAACTGCTCAATGCCTTGCTCAAGGCACCGGTGGATCTGTTGTGGAACGGCGGTATCGGCACTTACGTCAAGGCCAGCACCGAAAGCCACGCCGATGTCGGCGACAAGGCCAACGATGCACTGCGCGTGAACGGCAACGAGCTGCGCTGCAAAGTCGTGGGCGAGGGCGGTAACCTCGGCATGACCCAACTGGGTCGTGTGGAATTCGGTCTCAATGGCGGCGGTTCCAACACCGACTTCATCGACAACGCCGGTGGCGTGGACTGCTCCGACCACGAAGTGAACATCAAGATCCTGCTGAACGAAGTGGTTCAGGCCGGTGACATGACCGACAAGCAACGCAATCAGTTGCTGGCGAGCATGACCGACGAAGTCGGCAATCTGGTGCTGGGCAACAACTACAAGCAGACTCAGGCCCTGTCCCTGGCGGCGCGCCGTGCTTACGCGCGCATCGCTGAGTACAAGCGTCTGATGAGCGATCTGGAAGGCCGTGGCAAGCTGGATCGCGCCATCGAGTTCCTGCCGACCGAAGAGCAACTGACCGAGCGCGTCGCGGAGGGCCACGGCCTGACTCGTCCTGAGCTGTCGGTGCTGATTTCCTACAGCAAGATCGACTTGAAAGAGCAGCTGCTCGGTTCGCTGGTGCCGGACGACGACTACCTGACCCGCGACATGGAAACGGCGTTCCCGCCGACCCTGGTCAGCAAGTTCTCCGAAGCCATGCGTCGTCACCGTCTGAAGCGCGAGATCGTCAGCACCCAGATCGCCAACGATCTGGTCAACCACATGGGCATCACCTTCGTGCAACGACTCAAAGAGTCGACCGGCATGAGCCCGGCGAACGTGGCTGGCGCTTACGTGATCGTGCGTGACATCTTCCACCTCCCGCACTGGTTCCGTCAGATCGAAGCGCTGGACTACCAGGTTTCCGCTGACGTGCAGCTGGAGCTGATGGACGAGTTGATGCGTCTGGGGCGCCGTGCCACCCGCTGGTTCCTGCGTGCCCGTCGCAACGAGCAGAACGCTGCCCGTGACGTCGCGCATTTCGGTCCGCACCTGAAAGAACTGGGCCTGAAACTCGACGAACTGCTCAGCGGCGAAATCCGCGAGAACTGGCAGTCGCGCTATCAGGCCTACGTCGAAGCCGGTGTGCCGGAACTGCTGGCGCGTATGGTGGCGGGCACTTCGCACCTGTACACGCTGCTGCCGATCATCGAAGCGGCCGACGTCACCGGGCAGAACCCGGCCGAAGTGGCCAAGGCCTACTTCGCCGTCGGCTCTGCGCTGGACATCACCTGGTACCTGCAACAGATCAGCGCGCTGCCGGTGGAAAACAACTGGCAGGCCCTGGCCCGTGAAGCGTTCCGTGATGACGTCGACTGGCAGCAGCGGGCGATCACCATCTCCGTCCTGCAACAGGGCGACGGCTCCCAGGACGTGGAAGCACGCCTGGCACTGTGGATGGCCCAGCACGAAAGCATGATCGAGCGCTGGCGCGCCATGCTGGTGGAAATCCGCGCGGCTAGCGGCACGGACTACGCCATGTACGCAGTGGCCAACCGTGAACTGCTGGATCTGGCGTTGAGCGGGCAAGCGATCGTGCCTGCTGCCACCGCGAATGCCGAGCTTGAACTGGCGTAAGTAGTGGCTGAATGAACAAGCCCCGCTCTCGAAAGAGGCGGGGCTTTTTCTTGTCTGTCATTCAGAACGCATCGGCGCAACGGAAGGCGAAGCTACGGACGTCGTCAGCATAGGGCAGGGACGTTCCGGCTACGACAATCTGATTGTTCTGAACAGCAATGCCTCCCGCCATGTCGAGCACGCCGGTCAGATTGATGACCAGCAAACCTCTGTCGGCAAAATCGCGGTCTGGATCACCGTCTGTTTTGAACTGGGCAATGACGATTTCGGAGTCTTCTTCGCCGTGGGTGCTGGAAAGCACAACGATCTGGCGGCCTTCTCGCAGCGAGCCAGCAATCCACTGGATGCCGAAAACGGCGTTTGAATAAGACGTCAGAACGGGCCTCCCCTCATTGAAACCGGTGACGTATTGCCCAGTCCTGTCGACGCACACCAGGACGCCCTTGTGAACGAAATCACTCGTGGTGGTGCTGCCGATACCGAGGATATTGCCATCGGGCATTTCGATCAGTTGGTTGATCTGACTGTGCGTGCCCAGAGAGTCGAATAGAGCAAAACCGTTATCGCCAAACCTGCTTACAGGGTTACCTGCGGCGTCGAAGAGGGCGATCATTGCGCGGTAGCCGAGATTGCTCGAGACGTTGCCTGCGACGGCGAATTTGCCGTCCTGAAGGCGGATCAGTGAGCCAATCCACGTGAAGTTGGCGAGGTAGCGAATCGCGACGTAACCCTGTCCCTGGCCGAACGTAGTGTCCAGATCCCCGTTGCTGTGCAGCCTGATCAAAAGCCCGCACTGGTCGTTGAAGGAATATTGATGATTGCTCAGCACCATCAGTTTCCCATCGGCCAGCTCGATGGAATGGCCACTGTAATCGGATGCCGAAGTGGGTTTTTGGCCGATTGCTACCTCGGACGACGTGAAGGCGGGCAACGGAATCGGATTCACGATGACCACGCCGTTGTCGCCAAATCCGGTCTCGGGAGTACCGTCATTGCGAAACATTGCCAGGCCGCGTTGTGGCTGTGCGTACTCATGGAGAAAAAAGGCACCCTCAAGCAACAGATTTCCGTTCCTGAGGATGCTGACGCTGCCACCGGTGGATCTATGGCCTTGAGCGAAAATCCCGCTAGCCACGCCATCTTTCGAAAACCCAGTGTCCTGAGTGCCATCCGCTTTCAGCCGGACGATGGCGAACTTGTTGCCGGCATTGGCGGCGATCAGCAGCTTGCCGTCTGCCGCGACGGTAATGCCGTTGGCGAAGCCGTTTTCCTGATCGGGATATTTGAACCAGATGAGGCCATTTCCGTCCGGGCCGAAAGTGGGGTCGAGTTTAAGCTCGGCGGTATTTTTGACGTCTGTCATGATCTGCTCCCAAGTACGCGTTTTTTTGCGTAAAGCGATCAGTCGATGTGCATCGGCAAATCAACGCAGTGCGGGTATTTGGAGAGCTTTCGGTGGCGCTGTCCACTGTCAGACCTGACAGTGGACAGCGGGGGGCAATTGTGGGTTTGAAAGGAGGGGCAGTGGTTTTTATATCTGGACGCCGTGCGTTGTTTGTTCTGGCGTTATCGCGAGCAGACTCACTCCTGCAACGCCGCCACCTGTACATCCTCCTGCTGATGAATGGCTGATCACCCGGACATCAGTTTTCCAACGGGATAAGCACCTGCTCATCCGGCGCCAGCACCATGAACACCAGCAACTTGGCAGGTTTGGTCGAGCTGGCATTCTTCGACACCAGATGCTCGGAACCGGCCGGCTCGTACCAGAACTGGCCCTTCTTGTAGGTGATCGCCTGTTCGCCCTTCACTTGGGAAATTATTTCGCCGTCCAGCACGTAAGCCATCGCGGTGCCTTCGTGTTTATGGGCGATCGAGGACTGGCCGGGTTTGTAGTCGACTTCGATCATCATGGCTTTCTTGCCGGGTGCGTTTTTCAGCAGTTGTTCCTGCAGGACGGTGATTTTCTCGGACGGATCGTGGGCCATCGCCGATGCGGACAGGGTGAAGGCGAGGGCAGCGGCGAAGAAGGGCAGGGCTTTCATGGCGGTTTACCTGTGAGGGTTGAGGTGTGATCACAGTAGGCCGCAAAGGGGCCGGTTCAAACGGCCAATATTCGGGAAGATCAGGTGACCAATCCAGGCAAGGCGAGTAACTGTGGCGAGGGAGCTTGCTCCCGCTGGGGTGCGCAGCGCCCCCAAAACCTGCAATCCAATTCCTTCAGGAGAATCACTTCGGCCGGCTTGACGACTGCTGCGCAGCCGAGCGGGAGCAAGCTCCCTCGCCACAGGTGTGTGCTAGATGATGGGAAAGCTGTTGCCCCTGCGGGCCGGTTCAAACGGCCAATACGGGAAGATCAGGTAACCAAAAATCCACGCAAGGCGAGAAACTGTGGCGAGGGAGCTCGCTCCCGCTGGGGTGCGCAGCGCCCCCAAAACCTGCAACTCGATTCCTTCAGGAGAATCACTTTGCCCGGTTTGACGACTGCTGCGCAGCCGAGCGGGAGCAAGCTCCCTCGCCACAGGTGTGTGCTAGACGATGGGAAAGCTGTTGCCCCCTGCGGGCCGGTGCAAACGACCAATGCGGGAAGATCAGGTGACCCATTCAGGCAAGGCGAGTAACTGTGGCGAGGGAGCTTGCTCCCGCTGGGGTGCGCAGCGCCCCCAAAACCTGCAATCCAATTCCTTCAGGAGAATCACTTTGCCCGGTTTTACGACTGCTGCGCAGCCGAGCGGGAGCAAGCTCCCTCGCCACAGGTGTGTGCTGGATGATGGGAAAGCTGTTGCTCCTGCGGGCCGGGTCAAACGGCCAATACGGGAAGATCAGGTGACCAATCTTTGTCAAAAGCAAAGATCGCAGCCTTCGGCAGCTCCTACAGGGGAACGCATTCCAGAGTAGGAGCTGTCGAAGGCTGCGATCTTTTGATCTTGCTTTTAAACGATTGGGAAGCTGTTGAAATCGACGCTATTGGCCAGGCGGCTATCGATCAGGTCGATAAACCCCTGCGCCTCGGGGCGGTTGAAATGCGCCTGCATCGCCGCTTCCGACTGCCAGCGCGCACTGACCGTCCAGCGGTGGCTGTCCTCGGGGCAGCGGTCGACCAGGTAGGAATCGCAACCCGGGGTCTCGCGCAGGGTGTCGACGATCTTTTGCAATTGCTTGCCGAGCTCTTCCGAGCGGCCCGCAGCAGCCTTTACCTGAACCGTGTTGATCACTTCGCTGGACATTGCTCACACTCCTGAATCAGGCCGGACGAATCCTGCTCATTGAGGGATAACGCCTGTGCAGAATAGGCCTGCAACCGTGAATCACCAATAACCAATCGGCAGTAAAAGCCTTATACCAAGGGCTCATGACAGCTGTTCGAGGATGTCACGCAGGCGATCAAGGGCTGTGTCGATATCAAGGGTTTCGATGGCGCCGAAGCCGAAGTACAAGCCTTCCTTCGCCGGCTGCTGGTAGTAGAAACCACTGATCGCATATAGGCCGACCTCGACCTTTTTCGCCAGCTCGATGACCAGCGGTAAATCAATCGGCACCTTGCAGAACACCGCCATGTGAAACCCGGCACTGGCCGGTACGGCTTGCAGCCATGGTGCGAGATCGGTCGCCATGCGCTCGAGAATCCGTTCGCGCCGTTGCGCATAGATCGTGTGGCAGCGGCGAATGTGCTTGAGCAGGCAGCCCTCGGCGATGAACTTGGCCAGCGCCCATTGCGGCAGGGTCGAGGCATGCAGATCGGTCAACTGTTTGGCACGAATCACCGCCTCGATGATCGACGGCGGCAGGATCGCGTAGCCCAGGCGCAACTCCGGCAGCAGGGTTTTCGAGAAGGTGCCGACGTAGGCGACGATCCCGCGCTGATCGAGGTTGTACAGCGAATCGGTGGGCCGGCCCTCGTAGCGGAATTCACTGTCGTAATCGTCCTCGATGATGATCGCGCCCAGTTCATGAGCGCGGGCGAGCAGGGCCTCGCGGCGCGCCTGACTCATTGCCATGCCCAGCGGAAACTGGTGCGACGGCGTTACATAAATCAGCCTTGTGCCGTCGGGAATGTGCTCGACCTGAATGCCCTCGGCATCCACCGGCACCCCGACCACCTCGGCGCCGTGCGTGCCGAACAGCAAGCGCGCGGGCGGATAACCGGGATCCTCCATCGCCACCAGACTGCCGGGACGGGTCATTACGCGGGCAATCAGGTCCAGCGCTTGTTGTGCGCCGTTGCACACCACGATGTCCTCGTCCTGACAATTGATGCCACGGGAAAACGCGATGTGCCGGGCGATCGCATTGCGCAGCGCGGGCAAGCCTTCGGCGACGCTGTAGAAGCCTTTCGACTGCGCCATCTGCCGCATCGCATGGGCGACGCAGCGGCGCCAGTCATCCTGCGGGAACTGACCTTTGCTGGTGGCGCCGCCGATGAAGTCGTAGCGCAGCGAACCTTCCAGCGTCGGATGACGCAGGAACACCGGCAGATTGCGCCAGCTCTCGATCACCTCGGCACTGGCCAGCTCGGTGTGGCTCTGCTTGCGCTGCACCTGGGCGGGGCGGGCGTTGACGTAGGTGCCTTTGCCGATCACCCCGGTGAGGAAGTTTTCGTAGGTCAGCTGCGCATAGGTGTCGGAAATGGTCTTGCGCGAGATGCCCAACTGCTCGGCCAGCAGGCGGCTGGGCGGCAACTGCGTACCCGCCGCCAGTCGCCCGGATTCAATCGCCGCGCGCAACTGCTGATACAACTGACCGGCAAGATCCTTGCGGCCGTTGATCACGACATGAAGTTCCATACCGACGAGGCTCCCGGAGGTGAATGAAGTGTCGATCAGATTAGCGTTGTTGGGCTTTTGGCAGTAGTTGCGTGGAGTAAAAACCGCAAATTGGCGCATGTCCCTTGTAGGAGTGAGCCTGCTCGCGATGGCGGTGGATCAGCCACCATCAATGTTGAATGACAGATCGCTATCGCGAGCAGGCTCACTCCTACAGGGAAATGTGTGTGGCCGTGGTTCGGTGGTGTCCTCATTAATCGTCAAATTGGGTCTGTCATGCGGTCATGCCAGCCCTTACCGTGAACTCATTATTCCGCCTGCCGAGAGCCGCGCCATGTCCCTGCGTCTGGATTACTACAACGCGTCGCCCAAGGCGATGAAAGCGATGATTGCCATGGAGGCGCTGACCAGCAACCTGAGTATCGAAGCACCGCTGCTTCAACTGATCCGAATCCGCGCCTCGCAGCTCAACGGCTGTGCGTTCTGCACCGACATGCACTCGGTGGACGCGCGGCGAGCCGGGGAGAGCGACCGGCGCCTGTATGCGATCGCCGTGTGGCGCGACAGCAACTTCTTCAACCCCCGCGAACGGGCTGCGCTGGCCTGGGCCGAGGCGGTGACGCTGTTGTCCGAAAGTCATGTGCCCGATGACGTCTACCAGCAGGCGCGCGAGCAGTTCGATGAAGGCCAACTGGTGGACCTGACGGTTGCCGTCAGCACCATCAACAGCTGGAACCGCCTCGCCGTCAGCTTCCGCCAGACCCCGAGTGACTGATCACCACACACCGGCAATCTCAGCCCACACAGAGATTGATCACCACACAACCCTGTGGCGAGGGAGCTTGCTCCCGCTCGGCTGCGCAGCAGTCGCGAAGCCTGAGCATGTGGTGGGTCAGGAAAAACCGGTTCGGCAGTTTTGGGGGCGCTACGCACCCCAGCGGGAGCAAGCTCCCTCGCCACAAAATGGCAATCTCAGCTCACTCGGAGACTGTTCACCACACAACCCTGTGGCGAGGGAGCTTGCTCCCGCTCGGCTGCGCAGCAGTCGCGAAGCCTGAGCATGCGGTGGGTCAGGAAAAACCGGTTCGGCAGGTTTGGTGGCGCCACGCACCCCAGCGGGAGCAAGCTCCCTCGCCACAAAATGGCAATCTCAGCCCACACAGAAATTGATCACCACACAACCCTGTGGCGAGGGAGCTTGCTCCCGCTCGGCTGCGCAGCAGTCGCGAAGCCTGAGCATGCGGTGGGTCAGGCAAAACCGGTTCGGCAGTTTTGGGAGCGCTACGCACCCCAGCGGGAGCAAGCTCCCTCGCTACAAAATGGCAATCTCAGCTCACTCGGAGACTGTTCACCACACAACCCTGTGGCGAGGGAGCTTGCTCCCGCTCGGCTGCGCAGCAGTCGCGAAGCTTGAGCATGCGGTGGGTCAGGCAAAACCGGTTCGGCAGGTTTGGTGCGCCACGCACCCCAGCGGGAGCAAGCTCCCTCGCCACAAAATGGCAATCTCAGCCCACACAGAGATTGATCACCACACAACCCTGTGGCGAGGGAGCTTGCTCCCGCTCGGCTGCGCAGCAGTCGCAAAGCCTGAGCATGCGGTGGGTCAGGCAAAACCGGTTCGGCAGGTTTGGTGGCGCCACGCACCCCAGCGGGAGCAAGCTCCCTCGCCACAAAATGGCAATCTCAGCCCACACAGAAATTGATCACCACACAACCCTGTGGCGAGGGAGCTTGCTCCCGCTCGGCTGCGCAGCAGTCGCGAAGCCTGAGCATGCGGTGGGTCAGGAAAAACCGGTTCGGCAGTTTTGGGGGCGCTACGCACCCCAGCGGGAGCAAGCTCCCTCGCCACAAAATGGCAATCTCAGCTCACTCGGAGACTGTTCACCACACAACCCTGTGGCGAGGGAGCTTGCTCCCGCTCGGCTGCGCAGCAGTCGCGAAGCCTGAGCATGCGGTGGGTCAGGCAAAACCGGTTCGGCCGTTTTGGGGGAGCTACGCACCCCAGCGGGAGCAAGCTCCCTCGCCACAAAATGGCAATCTCAGCCCACACAGAGACTGTTCACCACACAACCCTGTGGCGAGGGAGCTTGCTCCCGCTCGGCTGCGCAGCAGTCGCGAAGCCTGAGCATGCGGTGGGTCAGGCAAAACCGGTTCGGCCGTTTTGGGGGCGCTACGCACCCCAGCGGGAGCAAGCTCCCTCGCCACAAAATGGCAATCTCAGCCCACACAGAAATTGATCACCACAATGCATGGTTTTCAGTTGGCCGGCCGCTGCGGTTTCACCGAGGTGCCAAACGTATTCCCCATCCGCGTACTCGTCGCCGCCGGTGTCGCCAGCCCGACCTGATTCGGCGGTCGCTTGTGCACCGGCACATTCAACGCTTCCATGTTCTTCTGCGCCGCCGCCGCGCCGTCCGGATTGTTGCCCATCTGCTGGCTCAGGCAGTCGTAATTCGGCGCCTTGTAGCCGCCGACCGTGACCTCGACACAGCCCAGCGGCTCCTCCGCCTGCGCCGTGCCCACCGTCATCAGCAAGACCCACATCCACCGTGTTTTCATGTCCGCCTCCTGGCCCGCCCGATTGGGCCGCTCTGGGGTTTGAGTCTAGTGCAAGCGCAGCGCAAAACCCGTGATGGTTTTTTTGCACCGCCCGTCATACCAGAGTCATAAATGCCCCGCAGGATAGCGATTTTCAGGGGTGCGCCAGTCGTGCAGCGAGGCAGTTCGCGGATCAGTCTTCAGCGCTCGGCGACGCTTGTGCGCCGCGCGGGTCTGGGGTGGCTGCTCGGTCTGCTGGCCAGCGCAGTCAATGCTGATCCGGCACCGGCGGATATGCGCATGACCTTGCACATCCCCGCGCAGGAACTGGCTCGGGCGCTGGATCAGTACAGCCGTGCCACCGGCGTCGCGGTGTTGGTCGACAGCCAGTTGAGCCGCGGCCGTCGTTCCCTTGCCGTGGATGGCGAATACACCGCCGCTGACGCCTTGCGCCATTTGCTCGGCGGCACCGGGTTGATGGCGCGCTACGCCCGCGCCGACGCGTTCACCTTACAAGCGGCGCAGGTGGAGGATCTGCCAGCGCCGACGGACAAACCTACGCCGGCCGCTGTCGCCGTCAATCGCAGTTACGCGACGGCGGTGCAAGCAGCGATCGAGCGCAAACTGTGCCGTTCGCCGCTGACCCGGCCGGGCAGTTATCGCGCGGTGTTGCAGGTGTGGGTCGGGCGCGACGGCGTGGTGCAGCACAACCGGTTGGTGACGTCGACCGGCGACGTACGGCGCGATAACGCGCTGGTGGAAAGTTTTCGCAACCTCACAATTGACCGGCCGACACCCAGCGCCTTGCGCCAGCCGGTCACGTTGCTGTTGTTACCGGAGTCGTCAGGGAAACGCATGGAATGCACCAGATGGGAAGGAGTTTCCGGGGGATGAAAGACGCCGGACAAAGCTTGATGGGCCAGCTGTTCCTCAGCTCCTACGAGGATTTTCGCGTGCGCCTGCGCCGCCGCCTCGGCTCCGAGGACCTGGCCAACGACGTGCTGCACGAAACCTGGCTGCGCGTCGATCGCATGGAGACTCCACCGAACCTGCTCAAGCCCAACGCCTACCTGTATCGCATGGCCCTCAACATTGCCGCCGACCGCCGTCAGGCCGATGCGCGTTTGCTCACCGGCACCGAAGTCGAGGAACTGCTGCAACTGGGCGACGAAGCCCTCGATCCGGCGCGGGTCGTCGGCGGGCAAAAAGAGATGCAGGCACTGCTCAGCGCCTTGTACGAACTGCCGGCACGGCGTCGGCGGATCTTCATCGCCGCGCGGCTGGAGGAGGCGCCGCACCTGGAAATCTCCCAGCGTTTCGGCATTTCCACGCGCATGGTCGAGAAGGAAATCAAAGCGGCATTGAGCTTCTGCGCGGCGAAACTTGAAAGAAAAGTGTTTCAGCGGTTCGGTCGCGGTGCCGGAAAACCGTCTAGCGAATAGTGACCCGATTAATCCGTTGAGAATTTGCGCGTTTGAACATCTTTCGACTGAAACCTGCCGAGCCATCGGCCGACGAGTTGCTGCACAGCGAAGCCCGCGACTGGCTGATCCTGCTGACCTCGGGCCGCGCCACCGTCGCCGACGCCCGCGCCCTGCGCGAATGGTGTGCGCAGAGCGGCGAACACGCCCAAGCGTTCGAAGAAACCAAGCGCCTGTGGCATCGCCTGCAACCGGCCGCAGAAGCCTTGCAAGGCCGACGCAGCTTCGGTCGACGGGCATTTCTCGGCGGCGCGATTGCCGCATCCGCCGCATTCCTGCTGGTGCGCGGCACGATTCCCGGCGGCTTCGAAGGCTTGGGCGCCGACTACATCACCGAAGTCGGCCAGCAACGCCGGGTCGAGCCGGCACAAGGCGTCAGCCTCGAACTGAACACCCAGACCCGCATCAACCAGCGCAGCGTCGAAAACGGCGTGCAGGGTTTTGAACTGGTCAGCGGCGAAGTCGAAGTACAAACCGCACGCCTGCCGCTGGCGATGCAGGCCGGAGCAGGGTGGTTGCGCGCCAGCCAGGCCCGCTTCAACCTGCGCAACACCGACCAGCAAGTCTGCGTGACCTGCCTCGACGGCGCGGTCGAAGTGGACGTTGCAGGCCTTAGCCTGCGCCTCCAACCGGGCCAGCAAATCACCTACGACAAAGGTCAGGTGGGCAACGTGCAAACCGTCGACACCGCCGCCGTGATGAACTGGCGCCAACAAGTGCTGGTGTTCAACGGCGCGACCCTCAGCCAAATGATCGACGAAATCAACCGCTACCGCCCCGGCATGCTCCTGCTGCTCAACCGCGAACTCGGCCAACGCCGCGTCCAGGCCCGCTTCAACCTCGACCAACTCGCCGGCGTAGCCTTGCTGATCCGCGATGCCTACGGCGTCAAATGCACCGAACTACCGGGCGGCGTGGTCGTTCTCAGCTAACCAAAGCCCAGCGCGATCCAACTGTAGGAGCTGCCGAAGGCTGCGATCTTTTGATCTTGCTTTTGCTTTCGGTGGGAGCTGGCTTGCCAGCGATGACGGCCAGTCAGCCACCCAATCCCCAACTGCCTACACCCAATCCAACTGTAGGAGCTGCCGAAGGCCGCGATCTTCTGATCTTGCTTTTGCTTTCTGTGGGAGCGAGCCTGCTCGCGAAAGCGGTTGCCCAACTGACCAATATCTTCCGGTCGCACTCGAACCCTGTGGGAGCTGGCTTGCCAGCGATAACGGCCTAACAGCCAACCAAGCTAAAGCTGACTGCCCCCAATTCAATTGTGGGAGCGAGCCTGCTCGCGAAAGCGGTCTACCAGTGGCAACAACATTGACTGACCCACCGCAATCGCGAGCAGGCTCACTCCTACAAAAAAGCCGCGGTGATCCCGGCTATTGCAACAACCCAATCACCTGCCGATACCGCTCAACCCCCTGCGCCGTCTGCCGACTCAAACTAATCTCCAACCCCAACGGATCCTCCCGCCGATTCCCGCTCAGCTGCCGCCATCCCTTATCCACCTCCCAAACCCGCACCTGCACATCACTCACCTCACTCAACACCGCAACCCCATTCCCAGGCGCCGGCAACGGATAGCGACTGCGCGCCTCAGCCACCGCCCGATACAACGTATCCCCCTTGACCCACCAGCGAACCCGCTGCAACGCCCCCGGCTGATCCGCCGCGCCACGAATAATGTCCAGCCGAAACCCCTTGCTATCACTACTGCGCACCGTCACCGCCGGGGGCGCGGTCGGCGCCTCATCCTCAGCCCCGACCTTGCGCGGCTCGCTCAACTCCACACCCGCGCGCATGTCCACATCCCGCTGCAACTGATTCAACACCCGCAACAACCCGTCGCTCTGCTCACTGCTCGCCTGCAAATGACTGTCCGCCCGCGTCACACTGTCCAGCCCGCGCCAGGCAATCAGACTCACCACCGCCATCAGCAGAATCGCGACCATCACCTCAATCAGAGTGAACCCTTGCTGAGTCTTCATTGAATACTGATCCGCCCACTGCCATCGCGCAGCACACTCAGCCGATTGGCCCCATCCGACAAAATCAGCCGCAACGGCGGATTGATCCACTCGGAATTCAGCACCACCGTCTGCCGCGGCTCCACACGCACCTCCACCTTCGGGCTCTGCCACGCACGCGGGCGCAACTGCGCATCCTCCTTGAACGACTCAAACCCCACGCCATCATCCCCACGCCGCCCAAAACGAAACCCCTTGGCATCCGCCACCCACACAATCGGCCGCCCATCGGCGCGAGCCTCGGCGTGCGCCACCTGCAACAACTGCGCAACCCGCTCGGCATCCTTGCGCAACAACTGCAACGGATCGGGCCTGATACTCAAACTGATCGCCGCACTGGCAATCCCGATGATCACCAGCACCACCATCAACTCGATCAACGTAAAACCCTGCTGCCTGCTCATCACCCACGCGCTCCTTGGCGTCCCACCCCATCGTGCCCGGCGAACATGTAAGGCATGTGAAATAAAACGGAGAGAATTGCCGCGTAGGGTGGTCGCCGAGACTAAAAGGAGATTCAGCAATGTTCATTCGACCCCTGAACCTTGTACTTTTCATCTAGCAACTCACTTCACTTCAACCCAAACTCCCTCACTAGCACCGCTACGACCATGATCGATAATCGAAACCCAGACAGGCTTGGCTGTAGCGGCCTTTCCATCGATTTCGAGCCAAAAAGCACCTTTATCGGCAATGATTTTGCTTTCAACCGCATTCTGGTCGCTGTTGGCCTGAGGGGTGACTGACGTTGAGAGAATTCCGCTCGTATTCTGTAATGGGTACTGCACTGGCTTCGATAACCCAATTGTCTGTACCGCCCCGTTGTCTGAGCGAACGATAGATGGAGCCAGCGCTCCGCCAGCCTTGCATTGCTCATCGGTAAAATCACTGGCACGTTGAGCCGCTTTGCGCACCCAATCTTCAACGTCAGGAAAAAGCAGCGCCGGATCGTTTCCGACACTGACCTCACCAGGGAACATAGCTGGAACAGGCGTCGGTATAGGCGGTTTGTTGATGGAGAGTGCATTGGAAATCAAGGCAAAACTCTGACCGGGGGTGAGTTGTTGGGCAGACAACCGCTGATTGACATCAGCTGGTACTTTTAAGACTCGATGGCGGTACTCCGCCTCATAACCTTGGACCACCGAAAGATATTGATAGTAGCGCGGGGCATATTCGGACCAGCGAGGATTTTTGAAATACTTGGCGGCCAACTGTTGCCCAACACTTGAATCGAAACCGTCATATATACGATCCAGACACAGCAATGTATCGACAGAACCCAAGTAAATTTGCTCTCGGGTAGGTGTGTAGAGCACCTCATGTAAACCATATGTAACACCGGCCCCTGTTGCCAACGCCGAAATTTGGTGGCCCCCACCCCCCGTTAGGCCTTTATATGCTCCAAGGCCCAATAGAGATGCCAGTACAGTGCTGCTACCTTTGGAGTACCAAGATTGGCTTGAAGCTGAATTCTCCAATGTTTTACGCAGCTCATATGAAATCTGCCTCGTCGATTTCGCGTCCTCGATATTACTGCCTGTCGTATGCACGTAGGGGTCGAAAAGCACGCAGGAGCTCAAGGCGAAGCTCGGGAGAGCAAGCATTAATTTTTTCATTTGATGGAAGCTCTCATGGCATGAAGTAACGACAATGCTAGTTTGAGAACGGAAAATTGCATCCCATAAATTTTTTCTGATAGAAAAAAACTGTCTACACTCTTGAATACGTCGTCGTCGCTTGCGCTGCTAACGCCTCCCTACGTCGAATCGGTCGTAGCTGCCCCCCTCAACTTTCATCGAGTTCATTTCTCATGAGCCCAAAAAAATTGTTATTGATAGCCCTTCCGATGATGGTGGGAGCTGCGCACGCGGAAGACATAGACGCTACCTTCACCGAAAATTTACCGATTCAATATCTTTACACCGTAATGCCGCCCGGGTCGAGTTCACCTGAAACGGCGCAGAGTTCCACATACGCGGGTGATAGACGTTGGGAGGCCGGCCGGGTGTTGCGTGTGTGTATGTTTGATGGAAATAAAAGCGTCGCTCGACTCATCAAAGACGTCGCTAGTGAGTGGAATCAGTATTCCGGCGTGAAGCTCAACTTTGGTCCTTCTCCTTCAGGGTTCAACTGTTTAGATAATGGAGGTTTCTATGAAGTAAAAGTACATTTCGGTCAGCAGGGGTTTTGGTCATTGGTAGGCAAAGACAGTGTCAATATTGCAGAACCTGTTGCGCCGTCCATGAATCTGCAGCGTTTCAATCTCAAGTATTCTGAAGGAAAGGTTTCACCAGACGGGGTGATGGCTGCGGCATCCGCCCAAGACAAAGCGGTTATTCTCCATGAGTTTGGACACGCGTTGGGATTGTTGCACCAGCATCAAAACCCGAATCTTAATTGTCAGAACGAAATCAAATGGACCGGCCCAGGAAACGTCTACGACTACTACGGAAAGCCTCCAAACGAATGGAGTGAGGAAGAAGTTAAAAGAAATCTTGGTTTCATAGCCCTCAGCGATCCCGATTTCGTGGCTGGCCCTAAAGACAGCCACTCAATAATGATGTATTCGCTCCCCCCTCAAATCATGAAGAACCCAAATGGTCCATGTGTCGTGCCATCGCGCCTGAAGCTTTCAGAGCTGGACAAACAGACTGTCGCCAAAATTTATCCTGCGGTATCACCAGCTGAACTTCAAAAAGATGTTGAGCTTGCATCATCAAATGTACGCGCTTTACCCGCCTCACTGCCGGTCCAAAACCGTGCGGCTTTGCTTGAAAGAGCTTTGGCTGATATTGAGTCGCAAGATACGTTTACGCGGCGCGACGCCCGGCTTCGTCTCTCGGATTTACTTCAACAAGACAGCAGCAGGAAATCTGAAATTATTAACGTAATGCCGGGGGCCAGTTACCGCTATCAGTTAGGAGTATCAACTGCTCTGCTGAAAGGAAAGGAGGAAATACCACTCAGCAAGGAGGATCGTGAGGTTCTGTGGAAAGTGTCAAAGAAAGCTACGGATTCCACGCTTAAAACAACGCTGGATGGACTCACTCCCCGGTGAAATTTTTCTGAGCAATGGATAAAAAATTGGGACTAGTTAATTTTCTGAAAATTAGCTAGTCCCCTTTTTTTGCCATTGTGACCGTGCCGACTGAACCGAAACCCCGTTACCATCGCTCAATCGCAATCGGCCGCCCATCCGCGCGAGCCTCCGCCTGCGCCACCTGCAGCAACTGCGCAACCCGCTCGGCATCCTTGCGCAACAACTGCAACGGATCAGGCCTGATACTCAAACTGATCGCCGCACCGGCAATGCCAATAATCACCAGCACCATCATCAACTCGATCAACGTAAAACCCTACTGCCTGCTCATCACCCACGCGCTCCTTGGCGTCCCACCCCATCGTGCCCGGCGAACATGTAAGGCATGTGAAAAAAACGGAGAGAATTGCCGCGTAGGCTGACAGCAGGGACAACAAGGAGCGACAAACCATGAAATTCATCGCACGGATTACCCACCGGTCAGATTTCGCCGGGGGGCGGGTATTTGTGCGGTGGATTACTCAAGGTGAATGGCTTGAGGATCTCCGATTTATTGAATGACGGGAGTGGTGACTAGGTTAAACGCTTCCTTACGATGAACGCGGGAAGAGTCCAAAGGTCCGCTCGCGAGCACCACCCGGTTTGAGTGCAGATCAAAGGTCAGCGAACGGAGCACTGATGTTGGAGAAAGGTATGCGAGGCACTTGCAGCGAGTAAACGCGCTTCGCAAGCGCTAAGCGCGCAGAGCACTCCCAGCTCCGTACAGGCGTTCTACCGAAAATGAATGGTCGATGGTTCTATGTTCACTCTAACCTTGCGGATCTCATTCGCGATGAATCGTGCCTCGTGCGATAGCGGCTGCCCTGGGATGTACCAAGGTGGGATCTCCGAGTCACTTTCAGAAAAATTGTAGTACCGGGTGCTTTCGTCCGTATCCCAGACAGACATTTCCTCATAGTGCAATTCTTTCTGCCCGTATGAAAAAAAATGCTCATGATCAAGGTTACTGATTAGGCGTTCGATCATGCCCTCAAGTCGGTTCAGATATTTGTACGCTTCAATGCGGGCCTGAAAAGTCACGACGTGGTTAAGCGTTTTCAGTCCTTCTCGCTTACTGACACCATCCAGGCTCACGCACTGCGCCAACGCGGGTTTGACTCTTCGAGCCATATCGCGGGCTTCCGCCATGAGTTCGAGAAACTCCCTCATTCCATGAAACGTTGAGGAAGCAACTTTCTCTGTTTCGCCTAGCGAGGCAATGGCAACGGCATCTAATGACTGAGTCAGAACATTGATCGCATCCAGTACTCTGGGAGATTTGCCGCCCCCTCCCGGTGGCAACGAACACGACATTGTGCTGGCGGCGCCGATCACGGTCTTGAGATCAACCCCGTTCAAGTTATGGTATTGCGGGTGGGCTAGGTGAAACCCCCACTTCCATGCCAAGAATAAGTCGGTACAAAGAATCGCTTTGATCTCTGGCCAGTTCAGCACATACACCTTTGGGAGTCGTACCGCGGGCAGCATGGGAGGCACCTGCCCTGGGTGCGCCTCATCCTCTAACGCAGCGTTGTGCTGTGCCACATATGTGCTCACCTTTTGGTTCGTTTCCTCGAGTGAAGTCACTATGAAGTGCGCGCTCAGAGGCGCGTGGTAGCCTTTCAGAGCATCCAGTTCTTTTTCAAGATGACCCTGAGTAAATTTTACGACACGCTTACACTGCATGGTCGCGGTTGAAGAATGGTCGAAAATGTCCACGCCATTCTGAGTGTCACCATTTTTTCCGTATCCGGACGACACCCAGTAATTGGCAGTCGGGCGACGACTGATACTGTATTTGTGTTGCACTAAAGGAAAGGCGTCTACACAGAAGCTCTGGAATTCCTGCCATGTTCCGGGTGGCGGAATACCACGGGTTCGGTCCGAAGCTGCTGTGGTGAAAGTGTTCATGGTTTAGTTCCATCCATGGTGAGGGCGTTGGTGCCAATGATGGCTCGATAGTGGCTCGGTAGGTTATCAGCACTTCGTCTAATTGGGGGCCGCAGTTGTACGAAACTCCTCCGAAACACACCGTGGATTCATTTGTGTGAAGGACTGGCAGGCTTAAAGAGTCCCTGCAACGCAAGGTGCTCGCTGTAGGCGCGGCCTGATAGCACTCTCTGCCGATCTACCCACCGGATACCTTCACCTGCAGCAACTGCGCCACACGCTCGGCATCCTTGCGCAACAACTGCAACGGATCGGGCCTGATACTCAAACTGATCGCCGCACTGGCAATCCCAATGATCACCAGCACCACCATCAACTCGATCAACGTAAAACCCTGCTGCCTGCTCATCACCCACGCGCTCCTTGGCGTCCCACCCCATCGTGCGCGGCGAACATGTAAGGCATGTGAAATAAAACGGAGAGAATTGCCGCGTAGGCTGGCAACAGGGACAACAAGGAGCGACAACCCATGAAGTTCACCGCACGGATTACCCCGGCGCAAACCGTCCAGGCCCTGGCACTGCTCGCCGCCCTGGTGGGCGTGGCGACGTGGTCGCTGCTGCTGACCTCCGCCGAATCCCACACCCCGGCAGCGGCCCCGCAGTTGCTGGCGGCACGCAGTGATAGCCCGGCGTTGCAGTGGTTTTCCAATCAAACGGCGCCGATGGATATCAAGGTGAGCGGGTTGATGGCGGGGAGTCGGGGGGCGGTGGCGATACTGAGTTTGAACGATGGGCCGCCGAGGAGTTTTTTGCAGGGGGAGAAGGTTGGGCCTGGGGTGAAGTTGGTGGCGGTGGAGGGCGATGGGGTGGTGATTGAGCAGGGTGGGGAGAGGGTAAGGTTGGGGGTGGAGGGGTTGGGGGAGGGGGTGGTTTTGCCTAGTTTGGTGAGGCCGTGATTAGAGGATTGAGGTCGGTTGCTTTTGCCGTTCAGACGATTGCGGTTCAAGTGATGTTCCAAAAAAACCGCAAGCCCGGAGCAGAGTATTTGCGTCTGCTTTCAATAAAATTGGATATTCGAGCTAGCAATTCACAGGGATGACTCATAGTTAGCGGCCTCTGATTCCCTTGCCCTCTGCTGGAGCAGCATTCATTAGCATGCTTCCCATGGATACCTGACCCTCTTGATCAGAACGTTAAGAATCACATTCTCAATGTACGCCATGTCGGCCATGGCTCACGTTCCCGATCGTCCTCACGCGTCAGTCAGGGGATTCCGTGCGCGTATCACCGGTAGTGGGTAGGCTCCGGGAGGATCTGCAAAGTGATAAAAGATTAAGACCTGGATAAAAAGACGAAACTCGGCTAATAAAGGAGGCATGTGGCCAGTGCGCGTTCGAAGGGCACGTTATCTTAGGGAGCTGAAGCGTGAGTCTTATTCACATTGGATGGTTGAAAAATACTGGTCATTTCAGTTCCGCCTGTGGTCGAACCGTTCCAATCTTTGAACTTCGACACGATATAGCCGACCAAGTAACAATGTCGGCTTGGGCTGGGCACTTTAGGCGCCATTACTGTAGTGATGATGATTTAAAGTATATCAAGCCATCCCATATCACCAGTTACAATTATTTAGTGGAAATAAAGTTTCCCTCCAAAACGAAAAAGCCAGGACCTAGTATTAGGTCCGGGGATTTTGCTGAAATATTAGTGGCGGATTACATGCAGTACCTGCGTGGCTACGATGTTCCTAGAACACGATGGGATAGAAAAATTATAGCGAACGAATCGGCGAAGGGTTCAGATGTAGTGGGCTTTAAGTGGAATAACTCCTCGCCAAGTGCCAGTGATCATTTACTAATTTATGAAATTAAGGCGCTCGCATCGGAAAAAGGTAGAGCTAAGGTGCTACAAAAGGCGGTGGATGATTCAGCTAAGGATGATATCCGTTTGGGTGAGACATTAAACGCGATGCGGCAAAGACTGGGTGATAAGAGAGATGCTCAAGGATTATCAACAATTGCTAGATTTCAAAATTATTCTGATCATCCATATGATAAGGGGTACGGCGCTGCCGCGGTTGTAAGTACATCCTCTTTTAATTTGACGAAACTGGCTTTGACAACGGCAAATGCACACCCATATAAAGGTAATGTTGAAATGCTCGTGATACGCGGAGATAGTTTGATACCTCTGATTGATGCACTTTACGAGCGAGGCGCGAATGAAGCTTGAGGCTCGATCTAAAAGATTGCTAGGTCTGTCTAAAGCGACGGCGAAGCTGAAAGAGTTGAAAGTGTCTGAGGATATTCATCCTCCATTGGCTGATGATCCTTTCGCGCTCATAATTTTGACGATTGGCATATTAGGGCAACTAGCTGCACTGACGCTGAAGAATGAAGATTTAAAGGAGTTGGCTGGTCTTAAAGAACAGCTTGTAGATGTTGCACAGTATTTTGATTCACTTGATGGATCGGGTCTTCTTGATAAGTCTGGCGTGTACTTAAGAATGCTTGGTGCTTCTGCGTATTACCTAGCTGACATGCCAGGAAGCTCTTCCGTGTTAGCTAAAGAAATCCCATATGATTACGAACTGAGCACTCACCGTCTGGAGGGGGTGTTGATTTGGGTTCTGAAATCTGATCATCAACATAGTTGGTATCGTCAGCCAGGTGGTTATTTTTCGGAAGGTGCTACTAGGCTGGTGAACAATTTAAATTCGTTTTATGAGGGGGGAGTATCGGATGTTGAGGTCAACACTAGCGCCCTTAAGCTGCGGGAAATGGTTTACAGCGCTGGGTCAGACAGAGACTTGCTTTTTATAGACGTAATTTGTGCTGTAGTACAGGTGAAAATGAGGAATTCATCTCGTATTTGTCTACCGTTATATACTGAGCTTGATTTGGAAGCGTGGAGATCAATCTTAGCTAGATCTAGTTTTATGAAGGAGCTATGGCCGGCTCAACGTTTGATGGGAGAAGAGGGTGTACTAAAAGGAGTGTCTGCTGTCGTGCAGATGCCTACAAGCGCTGGAAAAAGTAGAGCAATGGAACTAATAGTTCGAAGTGCTTTACTATCCGGTAGAGCAAAACTGATAATTTTGGTTGCTCCATTTCGAGCTCTGTGTGCCGAGATATCAGATTCATTCAGAGTTGCATTTGCTTCAGATGACGTTCTTATTAATGATCTTCCAGATCTGAATCAAATTACCGAGGCAGATTCGGAATTTTTTAAATTTCTACTTGGTGATGCGTATAGAGAGCGATCCAAGGGGAGTGTGCTTATAACAACTCCAGAGAAATTGGCCTATCTTTTGCGGCATGAAGATGATTTGGCAGCAAGCATAGACCTTTTGCTGTTTGATGAAGGTCACCAATTTGACACTGGCAAGCGTGGAGTTACATACGAGTTACTCATATCCTATCTTCGAGATGCAGTGAGTCCGGAGACGCAAAAGGTTATGATTTCAGCAGTAATGGCAAATGCTAAGTCAATAGGTGACTGGCTTAACTTTGAAGCAGGAATAGAAATCCAAGGGGCGAAAGTTCTTCCGACAGTCAGAGCAATTGGCTTCGCTACTTGGTCGGATATTCCTGGCGGTGGCGGTATTCAGTTTTTCGATCAGGGGATGCTAGAAAGTAATCAATATTTTGTTCCCGGCCTATTACAACCTATTGAGATTAGAGAGAATAAGGGAAAGGTCAGGAGTTATCCCGATAGGCTAAATAGTCGGGAGGTCGCATCCTACTTGGCAGTGAAGCTTTGCGAGTTAGGGGGTGCTGCTATTTTTTGTGGGACTAAGGTTATCGTAAGATCTGTTTGTAAGGACTTGGTGAGTATTTTTGAGAAGGGGGTGGACTTACCATTGCCCGCCTCAGCAGGTGACCCTGAAGAAGTGGCGAAATTATATTATTTGGCATCTTTGCATATGGGGGATTGTGAATACGCAAAGGCGATTAAGATAGGTGTAATGCCGCATAGCTCAAATATCCCTGCAGGACTACGTTCATCTGTGGAGTGGGCACTGTCCAATGGAAAAGCTTCGCTAGTGGTTTGTACGTCTACGCTAGCACAGGGCGTAAATTTGCCAATTCGATATCTTCTTATTACGAGTACTTTTCAGGCTGGTAATGCGATATCTACTCGAGACTTTCAAAATCTGATGGGGCGTGCCGGTCGATCTGGGTATTACACAGAAGGGAATGTAATATTTACGGATCCACAAATTTTCGATAATCGTAGGTCGAGCGCAGGATTCAAAAAATGGCGACAGGTTAAGGAGCTTTTGAATTTTGATAGTGCTCTAGACTGTTTGAGCAGTCTAAAAGGTTTGGTAGAGAAATTTTCTAATCCTGGCTCAACTATTGATGTTATGGATTTTCTTTCCAATACTCATTCTTGGCTACAGCGTGCGATTGATCTCCGGGCAGTTGAAAAAGACAAGTATAGGAAAAGGGATTTTGATTCGTTGATATTCGAAATGAACTCACGGATAGATCGGCTACGTGCGTTGGAGAGCTATATTATTGCATATGTCGGTGATGACCAGGATGCTGATGTAGCTGACATTGAGGGGTTAGCTAAAGAGACCTTGGCATATAGCCTTGCGACAGAGGATGAGCAAAATAGTCTGATAGCATTGTTTGTCCATATTTTCGACAAAATGAAAGATTTGGATTTGAAATTTTATAAAGGCTACGGGCGTTCGTTGTTAGGCATCGATCAGTTGTTGCTTGTAGAGGAGTGGTTAGATAATAATCAGTTTGATCTTGGTCTTTCGGAATCTTGTGAAGATGCGTTGCGGGTGGTTTGGACTCTTGTTATGCAACTGTCAAAAGGTTCAATAGGTCACAAAATTATGCCTGAAGCTCTATCATTAGGTATTGCATCTAGATGGGTCGATGGGCAAAGCTATAATGCGTTGCTTGAGTATGTTAAATTATCGAAAGGCCACTACCAAGCGGGTAAGCAAAAGCGTGCGGTGACCATTGATAATATTATTGAGTTTTGTGATAAGTTTCTGGGTTACGAAGCGATGCTTTATGTTGGTGGTGTTGCAGACATACTTGAGGTGAAAGGAATGTTAGATGACTGTGTCATCCTCCTTCGCGGGTTGCAGAGTCGTCTTAAATACGGACTGGGTTCTGATATTGAAATCGGATTATATGCTGGAAATTATCCTGATCGGGAAGTGGTTAAAATGATTGCGGCTGAGATTTCTAAAGTTAGTCCGATGGGCTTGACCCAGGAATCGATCAATGAAAATCAACCTTTGATAATTTCGGTGCTTGCGCGATTCCCCTCTTATTTTTCGCGCTAATTTAGTTTGATGGTCGATGTTTTTTTATAAATTTCTTCCATGGGAGTGCAGGATTTCCGATTTGGGCTTGGGTTTACTGCCGGTGGATATCCAGATTTTGCGGATACCTGCTTTTGGATATTGATCGGGCACGAGGAGATATCATCGTAACGGTTCGCGCAATGGAAGCCGCTTCGTTGGATGTACGTTCCTCGAAACTATTGGAATAGAAGAAGGGCATACGCATAGGGAAAGATATATTTAGAGTGAGGTAGTGGAGGGGGCGATAAACACTAACGTTTAAAAAAACATTTCCAGTCACGCTCTCAGGCTACATATCCTTGCGCCTTTGCCTACAGCTACGCCAGAATCTGCCGGCTTGTGCGCTTTGTACCTGGTCTTTATCGTCTACGTGTCGCTTGCAACCCAGCGACCGGGTTTAGCGACCTGACCAGGTATAAGTACAACGACGCTCCAGTTTGTCGCAGACGTTTGCGATGACGATATGGTGGCTGTGCGTGGGAGACCTTCGGGTCTGCCGGGTCTTATACCTCTCGGTTCGCTAACCCGCGCACAGCTGCCACCCTTACTTGTTTAGCGACAGGTTTTGGTGGTTCCACCAGGTATAAAAATGGAGCTTCACCATGATCAAACCAACACCCAACCCGCCCGAAACCGACCCCACGTCTCCCTACGAATCCCTCGATTCAAACAAGCTCCACGAAGCCGCTGACCGCGCGCTCGATCATTACCTGTCGCCAAACAATCTCCTGCCTCCGCCGCGCAAGGCGCGTGGGATGTATGCGGTGACGGCGGATACGAAGAATGAAGAACTGCTAGCGGATGCGAGTGAAACGCTTGCTTCGGCGAAGACGATTGCTCAGGACATTTCCAGTTTGTTGCCGGCGCCGCAGCGGCGGGCGTTGTTGGGGGTTGCTCAACTGATCATGTTGGGGGAATTGGCGGTGAATCGGGCGCTAGATAATTTGGAATTGCCGGGTTGATGTGGAGTAGGGATGGCAGCGATGGCAGATGCGCTGTTTGTGCTGCCTGATAATCCGCTATCGCCAGCAGGCTGGCTCCCACAGGGTTTTGTGTTAATCAGGGACGTTGTGTTCGTCGCTGAAACCTGTGGGAGCGGGTCGGTTTAGTTTTACGTGATTATTCAGCCGCTTCAGGACATTCACCGGTCCATCGCGTCACCGTCATGTCGTTGAACTGCTCACCGATGGTATCGACGCGCAGGCAAGCGCCTTTCTTTGAGTAGTACAAGATGCAGCGCGAGCTATCAAACGAGCAGGTGTCCAGTTCGAAGTACTTGCGTGTAGCCAGCTCCTTCTCCACGCCACTGTATTCATACCCGTCGGTGGTGTGCATCGGCGTTGGCTTCCATCCTTGTTTGACGAGCTTGGATTTGGCCGCAGCCAAACGCTCTCCGACGACTATGCCTGCTGGCCCGCGCTTGTCGTTCGGCGCCTGTGAGCCATCGGCAAATGCTGCGCTGATACCCGTGCAATAAAGTGCGACAAGTACGAGGGTTGAAGCCTTCATTTGGTTGTTCCTCCAGCCGATTTGTAGCTCGACAAAAATTCTGGATACTCGACGTAATGTTGCGGGGGATAGTGATTCTTTTTGCCGGGCCCTTCGGGAAGTGCCGCCCACCTTGTTGCTGCTTTCGGCATCGCGCCTGGAATGTCGCCGGCCTTGATCTTGTCGATCACACCCAGGGTGCGCAGCATGTCGACCGCGATAAGGTCTTGCGTATGAGGCGTAAAGTCGGTCAGCCCCATCTTTCCGCCATACTCGCGCCAAGTGGCAATGGTTATTTGATATAAGCCCGATGCCGTTGTGGATCCGCCGAAGCCAGCGCCCGGATGGGTTGATTCATCAGTGAACGTCCATTTCCCGGTCTGAAAGCCCTTTGCCCAGCCATATCCATATTTCGCGTGGTAGTCACCGCCTTCGGCTTTGGCAATGGCAGCCAAAAAGGCCTTCACGTTCTTATCCTTCAAATACTCTTCATTCTCCGCCCGTCTTATCTGTTTTTTAGCGTCCAGCGCTACAGTTTTTGGGGTGGTGTCTTTGACGGCCGTCACTTCTCGCGTGGCGACGGGAGACATCTTCCTGCCACTTTTGCTAATCACTTCAGCCATGCCTTAATCCTCAAGAAACAGCTTGATGGTTTCAGGCAGGTGCGAACTCACTATGTGCGTGTATCCCATCGGATCACTTACGCCGTGTTCCATGCTGCCGTCAGCGCGTTGAATGGCGTATTCAAAATTGGCTAACGGTTTGCCAGACTCTTGGTCAACCAGTCTGAACTTGTCACTAAAGTGCACCGGCATCGGCAGCAGACCGCTGAAGGGCGCTGATACGACGGTGTCGCCGATAATGACCGTGCCGGATCCGCCAATCACCACATTGCCGTGGCCACCGGTACTGTCTAAGGTCGCAGCGTTCAGTCCATTGATGAATACCGTAGTGCTGACGGCGCCCGTGATTGGGCTACCGCATGCGGATTTATCGGTCATTCGAGCGGCGGCAAGGCCATCGAAATTCACATTGGGCGAACCGCTGACAATAGGGTTTGTGCCATGCCCAGGAAGCGGGCAACTGGTTGGATCTGTGACTCGCGCAGCGGGTTTGCCACTCATGAATAATTCCTTTTCAAAGTTTCAGTTTTCCTTGGCCTGAATGGAGTCGATATCGGGGCGATGGATATCGGCTGCCAAAATAGTGCGGTGGTGTCCAGCGTGTACGCGAGAAGAATGGGCATATCCTTGGAGGGGCGCATAAAATTTTACTGTCCATGTAAATGTGCTGCGCGCAGCATGCCCGAGGCAGGCGATGCGCTCAATATCTACTTACAAATTATTAGTTGACTATTTGGCGTCATAACGCCCGGGCGAGCAAAGGTAATCCCTGGCAACGGGTGACGGATCGTTTTTAGAAATCGGAGCGCGATAGGATGTGTTGAACACAACGTTTAAAAAGACATCTCCAGTCACGCTCCCAGGCTACATATCCTTGCGCCTTTGCCTACAGCTACGCCAGAATCCGCCGGCTTGTGCGCCTAGGGGCGGGGTTCTATTGTGGTGCGGTCGCTGACGAATCAGCGATCGGGTTTCGCAGCCCGGATCAATCAAGGCGCACAGCGCTCCAGTTCGTTGTCATTTTTGGCAATGGTGCTTTATGGCGGCTGTGCGCGGGATACCTTCGGGTATGCCGGGTTCCTTGATTCCCGGTCTGCGAACCTGCGTACAGCTGCCACCTCTCTTCGTTTCGCAGCGAAACGTGGCGGCTCCAACAATCAAGGAGCTTCACCATGATCAAACCAACACCCAACCCGCCCGAAACCGATCCCACGTCTCCCTACGAATCCCTCGATTCCAACAAACTCCACGAAGCCGCTGACCGTGCGCTCGATCATTACCTTTCTCCCAACGATCTCCTGCCCCCGCCGCGCAAGGCGCGTGGGATGTATGCGGTGACGGCGGATACCAAGAATGAAGAACTGCTGGCTGATGCGAGTGAAACGCTTGCTTCGGCGAAGACGATTGCTCAGGACATTTCCAGTTTGTTGCCGGCGCCGCAGCGGCGGGCGTTGTTGGGGGTTGCTCAATTGATCATGCTGGGGGAGCTGGCGGTGAATCGGGTGATGGATAGTTTGGAGGTGGCGGCGTGAGGTAGATGTCCGGGGGCGCCAGATAGGTGACTGGTTGTTAGAGCTGGCGCCTTCGCGATCCTATCTCGTGGCTCCGTTACTCATCCCATCCGTGCTCTGCGTAGGACATCTGATCATGCTCCGGAAAGTCTGTCCGGTATTCACCCCACTCCATGAAGGAATAGTATTTGGTCATCGCCTCGAAGTAACTGTCCGCTTCGACTGTCCAGATCAGCTGGGAGTTTGGTGAAAGTAGACTACGCGCGTCATCACCGTGAATCCCGGCCAGGCAGAAAGTCTGGCAACCATCAGGCTCCAACCAAAGTTCATGTTTCATACTCATAGCTCGTTTTCCCCTGCCTTTATGGCGCTGATCTACGCCAGTGCAGCTTCGTCGACCGCAGCCATCGATTCCCTGCGCTTCGCAATTAGCTCAAGCTCGTCCGAATCCGAAAGACGTTTTCCTGGAGTAGGCAACGCGGAAGCTGTGGCCTCGCACCAACGTGAATACAGAACGCTGGTACTGGCGAAATCTGCTAGTTGCGCCTTGCGCGCCAATGCCTGCTTGATCTGTTTAGCGATGATGGGATTGACCGTGGAGTAAGCAAACTGCGAAGACGGGTGATTAGCCACTGCCACAGGTATACCGCCCGCTAGCGCAGTAACTCGACGTCCGTTTCGTTTGCTGAAGCAGACGATCAACTCTGGTGCCAGCACCTCCAAGACTTCAGTAAACGATTGCTTGCCTTTCTCCCAAGCTGCGGCCGATGGCGGTTTGCGGACGCCGGGTAAAAACTCTTGGATGAAATTGTAGTAGGCAATGCTATGCCAAAAATCATTCCTATCTGCTTTGGAAAAGTGCTTTTTAGCATTCAGGATAGAAGCCATTATTTTGGTGAAATGGGCATGTTGCCGAAGCTTAGCTGTCGCTTGAGGGTGTTTCTGACCCAAGGCCAGGGCCTTCAATACCTCGGGTGTGGCTGTCGGGCGTTCATGTTCTTTGGCGCCATAGTGAGATTCGCAGACCACGAGAATGCGTAGACCGTGGATGCCGCGCTCGTAATGGGCGCCGACCCATGGTGCAAAACGGACTGTAGATTTGCTCATTGCCATCCTTAGTTTGTTTGCTCAGGCCAACACTTTTGGCTCAACCGTAATCACATCATTATTTTTCAGTACTAGCGACCGGATTTTGAAGCCGGATTGGATACCGTCATGGGGCGCTGAAATTTGTGAAACCTGACTGGCATGGCTGGCGGTGGCACATGTGAGCATTTCGGTGCCTGATACTGCGCCTTCGCGAGCAGGCTCGCTCCCACAGGGGATTTTTGTTGGTTGCGGGAGGGAAGATCAAAAGATCGCAGCCTTCGGCAGCTCCTACGGGCGGCGGGTTAGCAGCGTCTCCAGTCTGGCCAATGGCGGCGCATCCTGGTTTCGGTCGAATACCTGAATGCCAATCTTGAGCAGTCGCCCGTTTTCTGCGCTGGCGATCACCTGTTCGCAGCGCAACATAAGCCGCCCTTGATCACATTCAACAGCCTTCATCCCATTCGGCAACCGACCTTCCAGCCGTAGCTCAGCCATCCGGCTCTGCGCGGCAATCAGCGCGATCGATCTATCCCGCAACACCCCATTACTCTGCGTCATCAAACCCGCGACGCGCACGGCGGCTGACATGGCCACGGCGATGATCGCCAGTGCCACCAGCACTTCAATCAGGGTGAATCCTTCCTCTCGCGAACGCGTGCGCATACATGGCCCAAAACCAAAACCCAGCCCTCGACGCTAACCCCCGTCCTTGACGGCTTGACGACGGAAACACCCGAGGATTTTCAACATCCCTGACATATCTTCTTGCAACACTGCGCGTCGAAATCAGGTCAAGCCAGGGAATGTCGAGATGGATATCGCACCTTTGAAAACGCTCAGTCAGTCGCCGCGCATGCCGCGTAGCCAGCAGGGTTTTACCTTGATCGAGATCATGGTGGTGGTGGTGATTCTGGGGATTCTGGCGGCGATGGTGGTGCCCAAGGTGCTCGACCGGCCGGATCAGGCGCGGGCAACGGCGGCGAAGCAGGATATTGGTGGGTTGATGCAGGCGTTGAAGTTGTATCGCCTCGATCACGGCACCTATCCGAGCATGAATCAGGGGCTGAAGGTGCTGGTTGAGCGGCCGGCGGATGCGAAGAACAGCAACTGGCGTTCGTATCTGGAGCGTTTGCCGAACGACCCGTGGGGCCGGCCTTATCAGTACCTCAACCCGGGCGCGAATGATGAGGTCGATATCTTTTCCCTCGGCGCCGATGGCCAGCCTGATGGCGATGGCGTGAATGCCGATATCGGTTCCTGGCAGTTGTAAGGCCGGCCGTGAACACAGGTTCGCTCAACGGGGCGAAGCAACGGGGCATGGCGATTATCAGCGCGTTGTTGATTGCCGCCGTGGTGGCGGTGATTGCGGCGGGGATGTTGACGCGTCAGAGCGTGGCGACCCGGGCGCTGGAGGCCGATCAGCAGCGGGTGCAGGGGCGTTGGGTGGCGCAGGGTGGTCTGGAGATCAGCCGGCAGTTGCTCTGGGATGCGCGGCTGCGTGATCCGTTGACCCGGCGTGACCAGCCTTGGGCGCAGCCGTTGCTGGCGGCGGGTTTTGCCGGGCGGCTGGAGGACGAGCAGGGCAAGTTCAACCTGCGCAATCTGGTCGCCAATGAGCGCATCGATGAGGCGCAGGTGCAGGCGTTCGAGCGGTTGTGCGAGTTGATCGGTGTGAGCGCCGTTGTCGGCCAGCGCATTCGTCAGCGGGTGATTGCTGGTTATCCGCATTTGCTGAATGCGCAGATTGGTGCGACGGCCAAAGCGGGTTTCGACAGTGGCCGCGCGACTTCGCCGGATGCCGCGCATAAGCCGCAACCGCCGAAGGTGCCGATGCTGCGCACACTTGATGATCTGCGCAGCGTCGAAGGGGGCACCGATGCACTGATCGGCCAACTGGCGCCGTACGTGACGGTGATTCCGGCGACGACCTGGATCAACGGCAATACCGCTACGGCGCAGGTGCTGGCGGCGTATGTGCCGGGGCTTTCGCTGGAGCGGGCGACGGCGTTGATCGCCGAGCGTGACGCCGGGCGCTGGTTTATCAATCGCGGCGATTTCGTGAACCGCTTGCGCATGCCGCAGTTGGAAGCGAGCAGCGTCAAAGTCGGCATCACCAGTGACTGGTTTCGTTTGCGCGGTGAGGCGCGGCGTGATCAGCGCCGGGTCAGCCTCGACGCTTTGCTGCACCGCAGCGAGGATCGGCTGCCGCAGGTGATCTGGTCGCGGGTGGGCGCATGAGCCAGCTGCGCGTCGCGTTGCCACCACTGGCGGAGCTGGAGTTACACAGCGAAGTGAGCTGCGCCTGGCTGGATCGTCAGGGGCAGGTCAGTCGTGAGGAACGGCTCACTTTGAGTCAGTTGGGGCAACGGCCAAAGCAACCGCCGCTGCTGTGTTTTCTGCATCCGGCCGACAGCCTGCTCGCCAGCATTGATCTACCGCCGCTGCCTGCGAACAAAACCGCGGCCGCTGTGCAGTGTGCGGCGCAGGCGTTGATGCTCGGCGACAGCAAGCAGATGCATATCGGTCACAGCCCTCGCGATGCGGGCGGGCAGGTGCAGATTGCCTGGGTCTCGCAGCAGCACTTGCAGCGTCTGGCTGCGCTGCTCAAGCAGGCAGGGTTGAGTCTGCGCGGTTTGTATCCGGCGCCGTATAGCCTGCCGGTGCTGCCGGGGGTTGTCGCTTGTGTGGCGGACGGGCATTTGCTCCGGCGCGAGAGTTTGAACAGTGCGCAGGTTGAGCCGTTGCTCGGTGACGAAGTTGACGAGGCATCGTTCGATACTGAGGCAACCCAACGCTGGATCGGCCCGTTGCCGGGCTGGGGTTTGCATGGTGGTCTGCAGCAAACCGGCGGCGAACAACGCGGTTGGGGTCGTGCAGTCGGGTGTGTGGCGTTGGCCGTGGTCGTTTGGGTGGTCGGGCTGAATCTGTACGCCGCCCGAGAAGCGCGTCAGGGGCAGCAGTTGAAGGCGCAGATGAGTCAGCGGGTGAAGCAGGCGTTTCCCGAATTACCGGTGATTCTCAACCCGTTGCAACAGGCGCGTCAGCAACTGGAGCAGCGGCAAAAAGGCGCGGTCGATGACCCGGCGCAGAATTTCAATCGGCTGGTGTTGCAGGCCGGCACGGGCATGCCGTTCATGGCCGGCAGTGTCGAGCGCCTGACCTATCGCGACGGCGTCTTGCAGTTGGCGTTGCTCAGCGATGCAAACCGTGGCGGCAACGACAAGGACTGGCAAAGCACCTTGGCCCAGGCCGGCATCAGCGTCACTGCCGATGACCAAGGCTGGACGCTGCGGCCGAGCGATGAATCCAGCGCAAACACCAACGAAGACGACGACAGCGGAGCAGACGATGAGTAGGGCGACGCTGGCGATTTACCGTGCGCGCTGGCAGCGCTTCAGCAGCCAGTTGCAGGCGCGTTGGCAGCCGTTGGCGCTGCGTGAAAAACGCATGGTCGCCGGCATGGCGCTGGTGCTTGTCGGTCTGCTGATCTGGCTGACGCTGGTCAAGCCGCCGTTGGCCAGGATCACTTTTTGGCAGAGCGAAACGCCCAAGTTGCGCGCGCAGACCGAAGCACTGGAAGTGCTGTTGCGCAGCGTCAATGTGCGGCCGCAGGGGCAAAGCCTTGGCCAGTCGTTGGAGCAAAGTCTGCAAGCGGCGGGGCTGGCCGGGCATTACCAATTACAAGCGGCGGAGGGCGGCGCGTGGCAGTTGAAAGTCGACACCGCGCCGGCCGATGTGCTGCTCGACTGGCTGCTCAGCCAGCCGTCACAACTTTCTCTGCAGGTGGTCGAGGCGCAGTTGCAGCGCGCAAATGAGGCCTCGACCGACGTCACCGCCGGCACATTGTCAGGCACCGTTCGCATGGATCAGGCGCAGGGCGCTAAGGAAGCTTCATGAAGGAGTCACGCTGCAAACCGGCACGTCTGGCGCTGCCGTTGTTGCTGATGGCATTGAGCGCGTGCAACAGCACCACGGCACCGCAGAATCAGCCACCGCTGTTGGTCGACAGTGAACTCGGCCGGCCGCTGGCCAACACCCAGCGCAGCGGCGATGCGGTGGCCGATCGCGAGCGGGCGCAGGCCCAGGCGAGGCCGGTGCCGAAGCAATTGCACAACATCAGTCAGCGCGGGCGCAGTAGCGGTGGCGCGCCGAGCAACTCGGTCGCGCGTAATCCGTTGGGCGAGCAACCGGTGACGCTGAATTTTGTCGAGGCGGATATTCAGGCGGTGGTGCGGGCGCTGTCGCGGGCCACCGGGCAGCAGTTTCTCGTCGATCCACGGGTCAAGGGCAATCTGACGTTGGTCTCGGAAGGTCAGGTGCCGGCCCGTCAGGCCTATGACATGTTGCTCGCGGCGTTGCGCATGCAAGGCTTCAGCGTGGTCGATGTCGGCGGCGTTGCGCAGGTGGTTCCCGAGGCCGACGCCAAACTGCTCGGCGGGCCGATCTACAGCGCCGACAAACCAGCGGGCAACGGCATGCTCACGCGCACATTCCGCCTGCAATACGAGAACGCGGTAAACCTGATCCCGGTGCTGCGCCCGATCGTTTCGCCGAACAATCCGATCAATGCCTATCCGGGCAACAACACCGTGGTGATCACCGACTACGCCGAGAACCTCACCCGCGTCGCGCAACTGATCGAGAGCATCGACACGCCGAGCGCGATCGACACCGATGTGGTGCAGATCCAGAACGGCATTGCCGCCGACATCGCGCCGATGGTGGCTGACTTGCTCGACGCGCCGGGTAACGATCCGACGCAGAAAATCGCGGTGATTGGCGACCCGCGCTCGAACACCATCATCATCCGCGCCGGCAGCCCCGAGCGCACCGAGCTGGCGCGCAACCTGATCTACAAACTCGACAACGCCCAGAGCAATCCGAGCAATCTGCACGTGGTGTATCTGCGCAACGCGCAAGCGGCGAAACTGGCGCAGGCGTTGCGCGGTTTGCTCACCGGCGAGAGCGACAGCGGCAGCAGCGACGCGGCGCGTTCGGTGCTCAGCGCGATGGGCAGCAGCACCGGCGGCAACAATGGGCAGAACGGCCAGAGCAGCACGCCGAGCACTGGCACTTCAACGACGACTGGCAGCGGCGGTACCGGCGGCAGCTATGCGCAGGGCAGTGGCGGTGCGGCGAGCAATGGCGGTACGCAGAGTAGCGAACAGAACGTGGCTTTCAGCGCTGGTGGCGTGACGATTCAGGCGGATGCCACCACCAACACGCTGCTGATTTCCGCACCGGAGCCGCTGTATCGCAACTTGCGCGAGGTCATCGACTTGCTTGATCAGCGCCGTGCGCAAGTGGTGATCGAGAGCTTGATCGTTGAGGTCGGCGAGGACGATGCCAGCGAATTCGGTGTGCAATGGCAGACCGGCAATCTTGGCGGCAAAGGCGTGATCGGTGGCGCCAATCTCGGCGGCGCGGGTCTCAACACGGGTGCCAAGAACAGCATCGACGTACTGCCGCAGGGTTTGAATCTCGGCTATGTCAACGGCACGGTCGACATTCCCGGCATCGGCAAGATTCTCGACCTGAAAGTGCTGGCCCGGGCGCTGAAGAGCAAGGGCGGCACCAACGTGCTGTCGACGCCGAACCTGCTGACCCTGGACAACGAAGCGGCGAGCATATTTGTCGGCCAGACCATCCCGTTTGTCAGCGGCAGCTACGTCACCGGCGGCGGGGGCACCAGCAACAACCCGTTCCAGACCGTGACCCGCGAAGAGGTCGGCCTCAAACTCAACGTGCGCCCGCAGATTTCCGAGGGCGGCACGGTCAAGCTGGACATCTATCAGGAGGTCAGCAGCATCGATGAGCGCGCCTCCAATAGCGTGACCTCGGCGGGCATCGTCACCAACAAACGTGCGATCGACACCAGCATTCTGCTCGACGATGGGCAGATCATGGTCCTCGGCGGGTTGCTGCAGGACGGCTACAGCCAGAGCAATGATGCGGTGCCGTGGCTGTCGACGATTCCGGGACTCGGCGCGCTGTTTCGCAACGAACGCCGGGCCATCACCAAGACCAACCTGATGGTATTCCTGCGCCCGTACATCATCCGCGACAGCGAAGCGGGGCGCAGCATCACCCTCAATCGCTACGACTTCATGCGCCGCGCCCAGGGCGGCTTGCAACCGGAACGCAGCTGGGCGATGCCGGACATGCAAGCGCCGCAATTGCCCGCGGCGGCCGAGGGCGTCCCACCTTCAGGTCCTCGCGCCACAATCAAAGCGGTCCCGATTGAAGCAGGCCCACGACTATGAGCCCAATGATGACTGTGGCGAGGGAGCTTGCTCCCGCTCGGGGGCGGAGCCGCCGCAAGTCTACTGTCCTCGGTGTATCAGAAAAAACCGGTTTGCCGGGTTTGGGTCTGCTGCGCAGCCCAGCGGGAGCAAGCTCCCTCGCCACAGGGGGTGTGTGGGGAGTTGGGAGAGGTGGGCTCTGCTTCGGTCTTCGCTGTCCAAGAGTGCCCATGACTCTGAGCCAATTGATGACTGTGGCGAGGGAGCTTGCTCCCGCTCGGGGGCGCAGCCGCCGCAAGTCCACTGCACTCGGTGTGTCTGAAAAAACCGGTTTGCCGGGTTTAGGTCTGCTGCGCAGCCCAGCGGGAGCAAGCTCCCTCGCCACAGGGGGGATGTGCGCTTTTGGGAGTGGTGGCCTCTGCTTCGGTCTCCGCTGTTCAAAAGTGCCCAGGCCTCTGAGTCCAATGATGCCTGTGGCGAGGGAGCTTGCTCCCGCTCGGGGGCGCAGCCGCCGCAAGTCCGCTGTGCTCGGTACATCTGAAAAAACCGGTTTGCCGGGTTTGGGTCTGCTGCGCAGCCCAGCGGGAGCAAGCTCCCTCGCCACAGGGGGGGTGTGCGCTTTTGGGAGTGGTGGGCTCTGCTTCGGTCTTAGCAATTCAGTGCTCGGGCCCCTGAGCCGAATGATGACTGTGGCGAGGGAGCTTGCTCCCGCTCGGGGGCGCAGCCGCCGCAAGTCCGCTGTGCTCGGTACATCTGAAAAAACCGGTTTGCCGGGTTTGGGTCTGCTGCGCAGCCCAGCGGGAGCAAGCTCCCTCGCCACAGGGGATGTGTGGGCATTTGGGAGGGGTGGGCTCTGCTTCGGTCTTAGCAATTCAGTGCTCGGGCCCCTGAGTCGAATGATGACTGTGGCGAGGGAGCTTGCTCCCGCTCGGTGGCGCAGCCGCCGCAAGCCCGCTGTGCTCGGTGTGTCTGAAAAAACCGGTTTGCCGGGTTTGGGTCTGCTGCGCAGCCCAGCGGGAGCAAGCTCCCTCGCCACAGGGGGTGTGTGGGCGGTTGGGAGGGGTGGGCTCTGCTTCGGTGTTAGCAATTCAGTGCTCGGGCCCCTGAGCCGAATGCTGACTGTGGCGAGGGAGCTTGCTCCCGCTCGGGGGCGTAGCCGCCGCAGGTTTGCTGTCCTCGGTGTATCAGAAAAAACCGGTTTGCCGGGTTTGGGTCTGCTGCGCAGCCCAGCGGGAGCAAGCTCCCTCGCCACAGGGGGGATGTGCGCTTTTGGGAGTGGTGGGCTCTGTTTCGATCTCCGCTGTTCAAGGGTGCCCACGCCCCTGAGCCGAATGATGACTGTGGCGAGGGAGCTTGCTCCCGCTCGGGGGCGCAGCCGCCGCAAGTCCAGTGTGCTCGGTGTGTCTGAAAAAACCGGTTTGCCGGGTTTGGGTCTGCTGCGCAGCCCAGCGGGAGCAAGCTCCCTCGCCACAGGGGGTGTGTGGGGGTTTGGGAGGGGTGGGCTCTGTTTCGGTCTTCGCTGTTCAACAATGTCCATGCCCCTGAGCCGAATGATGACTGTGGCGAGGGAGCTTGCTCCCGCTCGGGGGCGCAGCCGCCGCAAATGCGCTGCACTCGGTGTGTCTGAAACAACTGGTTTGCCGGGTTTGGGTCTGCTGCGCAGCCCAGCGGGAGCAAGCTCCCTCGCCACAGGGGGGGTGTTGGAGTTTGTGAGGGGTGGTCTCTGCTTCGATCTCCGCTGTTCAAAAGTGCCCAGGCCCCTGAGCCGAATGATGACTGTGGCGAGGGAGCTTGCTCCCGCTCGGGGGCGCAGCCGCCGCAAGTCCACTGTCCTCGGTGTACCTGAAAAAACCGGTTTGCCGGGTTTGGGTCTGCTGCGCAGCCCAGCGGGAGCAAGCTCCCTCGCCACAGGGGATGTGTGGGCGTTTGGGAGGGGTGGGCTCTGCTTCGGTCTTCGCTGTTCAACAGAGCCCACGCCCCTGAGCCGAATGCTGACTGTGGCGAGGGAGCTTGCTCCCGCTCGGGGGCGCAGCCGCCGCAAGTCCACTGCGCTCGGTGTGTCTGAAAAAACCGGTTTGCCGGGTTTAGGTCTGCTGCGCAGCCCAGCGGGAGCAAGCTCCCTCGCCACAGGGGATGTGTTGGAGTCTGGGAGTGGTGGGCTCTGCTTCGGTCTTCGCTGTTCAGTGCTCGGGCTCCCTTGCCACACGGATGAGGCGCAGCTGTGGGTCCTTGGGAGAAGTGTCTCGTGAGTAAATTGCCTTATGCCTGGGCCAAGGCGCAGCGGATTCTGCTGCGTGACGATGTGCTGACGGTGTGCCCGTCGACGCCCGGTTGGTCGATCAGTGAAGTGCGCCGGCAGTTCGGTGCGACCCAGGTCGAGCGGGTGCGCGATGATGAGCTCGACGGTTTGCTCGCCAGCGCTTACGCCGACACCGGCAGTGCGGCGGCGGTGGTCGGCGCGGCCGAGAACGAGGTCGATCTCGATCGGCTGATGCAGGACATGCCGGAAATCACCGACCTGCTCGACACCCAGGACGGCGCGCCGGTGATTCGCATGATCAACGCTTTGCTCACCCAGGCCGCGCGCGACGAGGCCAGCGACATTCACATCGAGCCGTTCGAAACTCATTCGGTGGTGCGCTACCGCGTCGACGGCACCCTGCGCGATGTGGTCTCGCCGCGCAAGGCGTTGCACGGTGCGCTGGTGTCGCGGATCAAGATCATGGCCCAGCTCGACATCGCTGAAAAACGCTTGCCGCAGGACGGTCGCATCGCTTTGCGCGTAGCGGGGCGGCCGATCGATATTCGCGTTTCAACGGTGCCCACCGGCCACGGCGAACGTGTGGTGATGCGCCTGCTCGACAAACAGGCCGGGCGCTTGCAGCTGGAAACCCTCGGCATGGACGCACAGGTGCTGGCCAAACTCGACCACCTGATCCGCCAGCCCCACGGTATCGTGCTGGTCACCGGGCCGACCGGCAGCGGCAAGACCACCAGCCTCTACGCGGCGCTGGCGCGACTGGATGCGAGCACCAGCAACATCCTCACCGTGGAAGATCCGGTGGAATACGATTTGCCGGGGATCAGCCAGATTCAGGTCAACGCCAAGATCGACATGACCTTTGCCCTCGCGCTGCGGGCGATTCTGCGCCAGGACCCGGACATCATCATGATCGGCGAGATCCGCGATCTGGAAACCGCACAAATCGCCGTGCAGGCCTCGCTCACCGGGCATCTGGTGCTGGCGACGCTGCACACCAACGATGCGGTGTCGGCGGTCAATCGTCTGATCGACATGGGCGTTGAGCCGTTCTTGCTGGCGTCATCAATGCTTGGCGTCCTTGCGCAACGTTTGGTGCGGCGCCTGTGCAATCAGTGCAAACAGGAAGACCCGGCCACCCCTGGCACCTGGCGTCCGGTCGGTTGCCCGGCGTGCAACCACACCGGTTACAGCGGTCGCACCGGCATCCATGAATTGTTCTGCATCGACGACGACATCCGCACGCTGATTCACCAAGGGGCAGGGGAGCAGGCCTTGCGCGCGGCGGCATCGAAAGCGGGGATGTTCAGCCTGCGCGAGGACGGTGAACGCTGGATTCGCAGCGGTGCCACCGCGCCGGAAGAAATCCTTCGTGTGACACGGGACGCCTGATGAATCGCTATCGTTTTGAAGCGGCGGATGCCACGGGAAAAATCGAGTCCGGGCACCTTGAGGCGGACAGCCAGAGTGCTGCGTTCAGTGCCTTGCGCGGGCGCGGTTTGACGGCATTGTCGGTGCACGAAGAAAGCAACGTTGCCCGACACGGTGGCGGCGGTTTGTTCAGTGCCAAACTCTCCGACAACGACCTCGCCTGGGCCACGCGGCAACTGGCGAGCCTGCTCGGCGCCAGTCTGCCGCTGGAAGCCGCGCTGAGTGCCACGGTCGAGCAGGCCGAAAAAAAACACATCGCCCAGACCCTCAGCGCCGTGCGTGCCGATGTGCGCAGCGGCATGCGTCTGGCTGAATCGCTGGCGTCGCGGCCACGGGATTTCCCCGAGATTTACCGGGCGCTGATTGCCGCTGGCGAAGAGTCCGGCGATCTGGCCCAGGTGATGGAACGGCTGGCCGATTACATCGAGGAACGCAACAACCTGCGCGGCAAGATTCTTACTGCGTTCATCTATCCCGGTGTGGTCGGGCTGGTGTCGATCGGCATTGTGATTTTCCTCCTCAGCTACGTGGTGCCGCAGGTGGTCAGCGCGTTTTCCCAGGCGCGGCAGGATTTACCCGGTTTGACGCTGGCGATGCTCACCGCCAGTGATTTCATTCGCGCCTGGGGCTGGTTGTGCGCAGCGGTCATGGCCGGGGCGTTCTGGAGTTGGCGTTTGTACTTGCGCAATCCGGCAGCGCGGTTGAGCTGGCATCACCGGGTGCTGAGATTGCCGCTGTTCGGGCGTTTCATTCTCGGCCTGAACACCGCGCGATTCGCCTCGACGCTGGCGATTCTCGGCGGCGCCGGAGTGCCGCTGTTGCGCGCACTGGAAGCGGCGCGGCAGACCCTCTCCAACGACCGCTTGAGCCTGAGCGTCAGCGAGGCCACGGCGAAAGTGCGCGAAGGCGTCAACCTCGCCGCCGCGTTGCGGGTGGAGAATGTGTTCCCGCCGGTGCTGATTCACCTGATCGCCAGCGGCGAGAAAACCGGCTCGCTGCCGCCGATGCTTGAGCGCGCGGCGCAGACCCTATCGCGGGATATCGAACGACGGGCGATGGGCATGACCGCGTTGCTCGAGCCGCTGATGATTGTGGTGATGGGCGGGGTGGTTTTGGTAATTGTGATGGCGGTGTTGTTGCCGATTATTGAGATCAACCAGTTGGTGCAGTAGCCGGGTTTGATGTTGGCCGGGCCGGCCTCTTCGCGAGCAGGCTCGCTCCCACAGGAGAAATGCATTTGAACCGTGGGAGCGAGCCTGCTCGCGAAAACGCCAGTCCCGACACGAAAAAACTCAAATATTTTTCACCAGCCTCAGCACCACCCGAGCGCCAATCCGACCATCCTCGGGTTCTCCATTCTGTCATCTGCAACCACCCGCCACTGCCTCCAGCCCGATTCAGCCAAACCCGCGTTCCAGACGCCCTGCGATACCCCGCAAACACCCGAGAAATCCGCACAAAAATCCCCGCGCAGCTCCCGAGGTTTTTTCCTTTATCTGTCACCGGAAACTGCGAATTTCTCCCTGCGGCTCCACCACGGTGGACCCTCCCGGTGTCATGCAAGCCTTCCGAAACCTGTGTTCCAAACCAAGTTGAAAAGGAGATTCTTCATGTTCAAGCGCACTCTGATCGCCGCCTAACTGACCGTCGCCGCTCTGGCTTCCGCCCAGGCCATGGCCGCCAACGTTACCGGTGGTGGCGCGACGCTGCCTGCCGCGCTGTACAAAGGTTCTGCCAACAGCATCCTGCCAGCCAACTTCAGCTACCTGGGCACCGGTAGCGGCACTGGCAAGAGCGCTTTCCTGACCAACAACTCGGCACTGTTCAACACCACCGGCACCGTGCACTTCGCCGGTAGCGATTCGGTACTGAGCACCGCTGAGCTGACCACTTACACCACCAACTTCGGCACTGCGTACGGCCCGCTGATCCAGCTGCCATCGGTAGCCACTTCGGTTGCCGTGCCATACAAAAAGTCCGGTCAGACCGCTTTGAACCTGACCAGCGCGCAACTGTGCGACGCGTTCTCCGGCACCAAGACCACTTGGGGTCAATTGCTCGGCACCGCTGACACCACGCCGATCCGCATCGTTTACCGCAGCACTTCCAGCGGCACCACGGAAATCTTCAGCCGTCACCTGGCGTCGATCTGCCCAACCAAGTTCGCCACCAACTCGACGTTCACCAATGCGCGCCTGCCAGCCGGTTCTGCATTGCCTTCGAACTGGGTAGGCGTTGCCGATACCGCCAACGTAGCGCCAACCGTAAACCTGGTTGACGGTTCGCTCGGTTATGTCGGTCCGGACGGTGTTGCCGCCGCCAACAACGCGGTGGTTGCCCGCGTCAACGGCGTGCAGCCAACTCAGGCCAACGTAACGGCGGCGCTGTCGACCGCCGCTCTGCCGACTGATCCGACCAAACCTGAGCAGTGGGCTCCGGTGGTCGCCAACCCGGCCAGCGGTTACCCGATCTCCGCCTACACCAACCTGATCCTGGGTCAGTGCTACAAGGATGCGACTGTGGCCGCTGACGTCAAAGCGTTCCTGACCACCCACTACAGCGTGCCGGGCAACGCCGCCGCAACCCTCGCGCACGGCTTCAGCATCGTGCCAACCAACTGGAAGAACGCGATTACCGCCAACTTCGTCAGCAACACTTCGGGCAACAAGCTGGACATCAACAACGCTAGCGTGTGCAACGCCATCGGCCGCCCATAAGCCTGCGGTTTCACCCGGCAACACGAATGGCAGCCCGTTTTCGGGCTGCCATTTTTTTTGCCTTGGGGCGCCGTTACTCCTCATTCATGAAGTTTGTGTGACATCTGTTCGGTCGTGGCCGGCGACAACCGCCTACGTCCTGACAGCAGGTTGTTGCCGATCTGCGGCTTATCAGAAAAGGATCTTGTCGTGATGCTTGCTCGCCCGTCCCGTCGTCGTAACAACGCCCCCTCGTCCCAACGAGAAACCGCTGACCCGGCGCTGTGGCTGCTCAAGCCGCTGGCGCAGGCTGTGGCGTTGTGTCTGGTGGCTGGCAGCGCGCACGCACAAACGGCATTCAGCTCGGGCTGGTTTGCCGCCAAGGGTGCCGCCCAGCAAAGCGCAGCGGCGCGACCGAATGCGGGCGGGTTGCCGGGCATGGCGCCGCCGCTGGCACAGCAGCAGAAAGCCACTCAGCAGTTGCAACGCTCGATTCAGACGTTGAACAACACGGTGGCCGCGATCGCCGCGCAACAGGCTGCGCAGGCGGCCGGTCGGGCGACTGCGTTGGGTTCGGTGCAGTTCGTCCCGGACGGTCTCGGCGAGGGCGGTCTGAAGGTCGACAACAGCCTGACGCAGGGTTGGCAGAACGCCAAAGGCCCGCAGCAGACCCAGGCTGATGGCAAGACCCAGGTGCGTATCGAGCAGACGGCGGACAAGGCGATTCTCAATTGGGAAACCTTCAACGTCGGCCGTAACACCACCGTCGAATTTGCCCAGCAGGCGAATTGGGCGGTTCTGAACCGGGTCAACGATCCGACGGCGCGGCCGAGTCAGATTCAGGGCCAGATCAAGGGCGACGGCACGGTGATGCTGATCAACCGCAACGGCATCGTCTTCAGCGGCAGCAGCCAGGTCAACGTACGCAATCTGGTCGCGGCCGCTGCCAATATCACCGACATTCAATTCCGCGAGCGTGGGCTGTATGTCGACAGCAGCGCCAGTCAACCGACCTTTACCGACGCCGCCGGCAAGGTACTGGTGGAGCGCGGCGCCACGATTGCAACCCACAAGCCCGGCAAGTCCACCGATGCCGGCGGCTATGCCTTGCTGCTCGGCAACGAAGTGCAGAACGACGGCAGCATCAGCACCGCCAAAGGCCAGACCGTGCTTGGCGCGGGCGATCGTTTTTATATCCGCAAAGGCTCGGGTACCGAGGGCAACGGTTTTTCCACGACGTTCGGTAACGAGGTGGTTCCCGGCTTCAACGCCGATTCCGCCGCCGGCAAAGTCAGTAACCAGGGCTTGATTCAGGCAGCAACCGGCGACATCACCCTGACCGGGCATGACGTGCAGCAAAACGGCGTGGCGCTGGCCAGCACTTCGGTGGCCACGCGCGGCACCGTGCATTTGCTCAATCCGGCAAGTGACAGCACCGGCAGTGTCACGCTGGGGCAGGGCAGTGCCACGGCCATTCTGCTCGACAGCAGTGACCTGACGGCGCTCGACAGCCAGCACCAGGCGGCGCTGACCGGGGTCAACGCCAACAACAGAATCCGCAGCGATCAGTCGCGCATCGACATTCAGAGTGGCGGCAGCGTCGAGTTCCAGCAGGGTTCGATCACCCTCGCGACCGGTGGTCAGGTCGCGGTGACGGCGGGGCGTCGCAGCGTAGTGCGCGACGGCGCGATGATCGATGTGTCGGGGGCCATTGGCGTGAAAGTCGCGATGGAAAACAACAGCATCAAGATCAACGTGCAAGGCAACGAGCAGCGTGATGCGTCGGTCAATCGGGAAAAAGGTGCGCTCAACAGCAACGATATCTGGGTCGACGTGCGTGAACTGGTGCATGTGCCGGCCGGCACCAATGGTTATGCCACGGATCGCTGGTACACGGCGGGCGGATTGCTTGAGGTGGGCGGCTACCTTGGCACCCAAGGTCATGGCATCGGCGAGTGGATGGCGCAGGGCGGTACGCTGAGCTTCGCTGGCAATGATGTGGTCACCGAGAAAGGTTCGCTGATCAATCTGTCGGGCGGCACGCTCGATGTGCAAAGCGGCGAGATTCGCCAGAGCTGGCTGCGCGGCGCGGATGGCAAGTTGTACGAGGTGTCCCGCGCACCGGGAGACCTGCTCTACACCGGGTTGTACAAAGGCTACGAGGACAGCAGCGCACGCTGGGGCCAAAGCCACTATTACTACAGCCCTTTGATTGCGCCGGGCAGTCGTCGGGAATCCGGCTACACCGTGGGCCGCGATGCCGGTCAGTTGGTGATTGCCACCGGTAATGCCGTACTTGAGGGGCAGATGCTCGGTGAGGTCTATCAGGGCGAGCGGCAGACCCAGGCACCGCGTGCGGTCATCGATGGCTACGCGCAGAGCCAGACCGCGCTGGCCCGGCGTGGGCAATTGATCGTCGGCAGTTATGACCCGGCGTATATCGCGTCGGCCGGGGGCTTGTTGTACAGCCTCAACCCGTTGCTCGATCAGGTGCAGCTCGGCGGCGAGCGCCCGGTCGATGCCGGTGATAACGGACTTGCCGGGGCAGTTGCCGAGGCGCGCCAGGGCAAGTTGTATCTCGACACCGCGCAGCTCGACAGCTGGCGTCCGGGGGCAGTGAAGATTGCTGCGAGAGACCGCATCGAGGTCAACGATGCACTCAGCGTGGATGCCGGTGGCGACATCACCCTGTACGCGCCGGATGTGCAGGTCAACGCCGACCTGACCGCACGCGGCGGCGGCCTGCAACTGGGCAACGTGCTCAATCAACTGTTGTCGACCACCCGCACCGACACGCTGATCACCGCGCAAGCGGGCAAGCCGACCCGAGTTTCGCTCGGCGACGGCGTGCGCCTCGACACTCGCGGGCTGTGGAGCAACCTGCGCACCAACCCGGATGACAGCGCCAGCCTGGCCTATGTGAACGCTGGCCGCGTCGCGATACGCAGCAGTGGTGATATCGAGATCGGCAGTGGCAGCCTGCTCGACGCGTCTTCCGGCGGTGCGGTGTTGGTCAACGGCAAGACCCGCGGCGGCAAGGGCGGGGATGTGACGCTGGAGTCCAACGCCATTACCGCCCCGGGCGCCACGCATCTGCGTCTCGACGGCGACATTCGTGGTTATGGCGTGACGGGCGGCGGCACCTTGACGATTCAGGCCGGCAAAGTGCTGATCGGCCAGACCGACCAGGCGCTGGCCGATGACACGCTGCAATTGAATTCGAATCTGTTCAACAAAGGTTTCGCCGCTTACAGCGTCATCGGCCTGAAGGGGCTGGACCTTGCCGACGGTGCGGCGCTCGATGTAACGATGCCGGTGTACCGCTTTGCCGAGGCGGCTGCCAGCCAGGCCAGCGGTGCCGATCCGCGCTCGGCACTGCAATTGTGGACCCCGGACTTGTACCAGCAGGATCCGCTCAAGGGCGTGCTGACCCAGCGCGCGGGCGCCAGTCTTGCCTTGCAGGCCGGCGCCAGCCGGATCGGGTTGATCGACCCGACTACCAGCACCCTGACGCTGGGCCAGCGCTCGCGGATCACGGTCGACCCCGGCCAGCGCATCGACCTGCGCGGCGGCGGGCAAATCACCGTCAACGGCGAACTGAATGCCTGGGGCGGTTCCATTGACATTCGCCAGCAGCAGTTTGCCGCGATCAACCCGGCAACCTTCGGCGACAACCTTGGCCCGCAGGCTCATGATCGCTCGATCTGGATCGGTGAACAGGCAGTGCTCGATGTTGCCGGTCGATCGGCTACGGCCAGCGATGTGCTGGGGCGTACCTACGGCAAGGTCGACAAGGGCGGCAGCATCGTCATTGGCGGCGAGATCAATGCGCAACAGGCCACGGCGACGGCGGCGGATGCCTACGTAATTGTGCGCGAGGGCGCGCGGCTGGAGGCGAGCGGCACCGAGGCGGTGATCGATGTCGTGGGGCAAGGTCAGACCCGAGTCGCCAGCGACGGTGGCCGGATCAGTCTGAGTTCCTACAACGGCCTGTACATCGATGGGCAGCTTCAGGCTGCGGCGGGGGGTGCAACGGCTGCAGGCGGGCAGTTGGAGATTGCGCTGGATACGCCGCTGTACCTGCTGTCGGCAGCGCAGAACACGGTGCGCCGTCCGCGTGAAATCGTCATCGGTCAGCAAGCGCAGGCCGCGTTGCTGCCGAATGATTTGCAGCCAGGCGCTGCCGATGACGGCTTGCACTATGGCCAGGCACGTCTTAGCGCCGACCGCTTGATGTCCGGCGGTTTCGACAATCTGAGTCTGTTCAGCAACGGCCTGTTGTCATTCGATGGCGATGTCGATCTGCACATGAAGCAGAGCCTGAATGTGTACGCTGGTGCGTTGTCGCTGGCAGAAAACTCGCCGGACGCGTCGCGTATCAATCTGACGGCGCCGTACATTCGCCTGTCCGGCATCGGCACGTATTTTTCCATCCCCGGTTCGATTCGTCCGCAAGTGCTCAACAGCCCGACCCCGGCGTTGTCGTCCGCGCAATTCACAGCGTCGGCGGATTTGCTCGATGTGTCCAACAGCCTGTCTTTCGGCGCCAAGGGCTCGATCGCGCAATTGAATGCGCCGGCCAGCGAGGTCAGCCGACGCGGCTTCGAACAGGTGACGCTGGGCAGCCGTGGCGACCTGCGTTTCCTCGCGCCGGCCGACAAAAGCAAAACGCAGTTGTGGACGGCGGGCGACTTGAATCTCACGGCAGCGCAGATCTATCCCGCCAGCGGCGTTACCGCCGAAGTGCGCGTCGGCTATCAGGACGGCACTGACGACCCGGTGCATACCCTGCGCGTCGCTCAGAACGGGCCGGCACCGGTCGCGCTGCCTTACTCGGTGTTTGGCGGCCTGTCGCTGATCGCCGGCCACATCGAGCAGGGCGGCACGCTGCGCGCACCACTTGGCGCGATCAGCCTGGGCGATGATATTTTCACCAAGACCCGCGAGCTGAACCTGCTGCCGGGCAGTGTCACATCGGTCAGCGGCGCCGGTCTGCTCATGCCTTATGGCGGCACCACCGATGGCATCGACTATCGCTATGACGGCGCGTCGGTGGTGTTGCAGGGCATCGCCGGTGGGCCCGCAGGCGTCACGCTGAAATCGCAATATGTCGATGTGCAGAACGGCGCGGTTATCGATCTGTCCGGTGGCGGTGATCTGCGCGGCGCCGGGTTTGTCTCGGGACGCGGCGGTTCCACCGATGCCCGTTTCAACCCGCTGGTGCGCAATGCCGCCGACGGCACTTTCAGTCTGCCGGGGCTGGCCAGCAACCCGGTCTATGCGATCGTGCCGGGCAACCAGAGCGCCTACGCGCCGATGCTGGGGGAGGCGGGTGCGGTCGATCCGCGTATTGGCCAGCAGGTGACGATTGGCGCCGGCGTGCCGGGCCTGGCGGCTGGTACTTACACGCTGCTGCCCTCGACCTTTGCCTTGCTGCCCGGCGCGTTTCGGGTCGAGGTCAATGGTCAGGTTGCGCAAAGTCTCACGGGCGCCGCGCAGCAAATGCGCAACGGCTCATGGAGCAGTGCCGGGCAGATGTCGATCGCCAACACCGGCGTGCGCGACAGTATCGCCAGCCAGCTCATCATCACTTCGGCCGACGTGCTGCGCCGTTATTCGCAGTACAACGAAACCAGCTTCACCGATTTCGTGCGCAGTGACGCCGCGCGGCGTGGCGTGCCGCGAGCGCTGGCGCCGATGGACGGCAAAACCCTCAACCTGCTATTGCTTCAGGGCGGCGAGCGCGACAGTGCCGTGGATTTCAATGGCCAGGTCCTGTTCAAGCCGACCGCAGGCGGCATGACCGGCGGCGCGGTGGTACGCGGCGGCGCAGACGAGATTGAAGTGCTCGGTGCCGGACACCAGCGCAGCGCCGGTTTCAACGGCGTGTCGTTGTATGCCGAGACCCTGAACAGACTCAATGCCGGGCGCTTGACCCTCGGTGCACAGCCAACCGTGCAGTACGCCACGGCTGGCAATATCATCTCGTTCGAGGGCGCGATGTCGGCGATCACCTTGCGCGAAGGGGCGATTCTGTCGGCCCCCGAGGTGGTCTTGCGGACCAACACAGCGCGCGGTGGCATCACGGTGGAAGCCGGCGCCGGGATCAACACGCTCGGCCGTGGTGAGGTGTCGTACGACTCTTCGGCCGGCTATATCTATCAGCCGGGCGCGGCGAGCCTGTTGCTCGCGTCCAACGGCTGGACCAATGTCCTTGCGCCGGAAGTGAACGACAGCACGGCGGCCGGGACCATTCGCATCGGCACTTGCCTGGCGCAGGTGTGCAAGGCGCCGGCGCTGCTGTATTCGGCCGGTAGCATCACCGCCGCCACTGACAAACAGTTCGAACTCGGCGAGTCGGTACGCTTCGGCACCCGCCACCTGACCCTGGCCGTGGGCAATGTGAATGCCGGCAGTGCGCAGGCGCTGGCCGCAGCGGGCGAGCGCGTGCCGGCGGGGCTGACCCTCAGTCAGAACGTGCTCGACCGGCTGCTGCAGGGCGACACGCAGTACGGCGCTCCCGCTCTGGAAACCCTGAGCCTGACCGCCCGCGACGCTTTCAATTTCTTCGGCAGTCTGTCCCTCGATACGCTGGACCGGCAGACCGGCCAGAGCCGATTGCAGAATCTGATTCTGACCACGCCGGCCATTTACGGTCAGGGCGAGGCTACTGACGTGGCCACCCTCCGTACTGCCCGGCTCACCTGGAACGGCGCCCCGCAGCGCCCCGGCAGTGTCGTCAGCCTGGGGGCTGGCACCGGGGCGGGCACACTGGACATCCAGGCGCAGCGCATCGAATTCGGTTACGGCCCGAACCCGCAAGCCAGCGGCCTGGATCAGAACGATCGCTTTGCGCTGGGGTTTGCCAACGTCAACCTGAGCGCCAGCGAGCGCATCACCGCCAACCATAAGGGCAGCCTCGCGGTATATCAGCAACAGGGCGCGTACGACCCGGTCAACGGCTACGCCTACAGCGGCGGCAATCTGACCCTGCGCACGCCTTTGCTCACGGGCGAAGCGGCTTCGGTCAACGCCTTCAGGGCCGGCAACGATCTGCTCCTGACCGGTAGCGGCGGCCAGGCATCGGCCGATGCGCTGGGCGCCGAGCTGACGCTCGCGGCGCGCAATGTCGTGATCGATGGGCGCATCGCTTTGGCCAGCGGCAAATTGACAGTCAAGGCAGAGGACGACCTGACGCTGACCAGCAACGCAGGGCTGGATCTGGCCGGTCGCACGTTGGTCTTCAACGATGTCAACAAATACAGCTGGGGCGGTGATGTGGCGTTGTTCAGCCACAACGGCAATATCCGCCAGGCCGCTGGCTCGCGAATCGATCTGTCGGCGCAGAACCATCAGGCGGGCAGCCTCAGCGCAGTGGCGCTGGCGGCCGACGCCGGGGTAGTCGACCTGCAAGGCGAGATCCTTGGCGCCAGCGGCGGTTATTACGACGCCGGCGGCACGCTGGTGCCGTACAAGGCCGGCGGCGTGGATATCCGGGCGCAAAGCCTGGGCGGCGAGCTGAGCGAGCAATTCGCCGCGCTCAACCAGCGCTTGAACGCCGGCAAAGTGTTCGGCAGCCGCAGCTTCCAGCTCAAGCAAGGTGATCTGCTGATTGGCGATGGACTCAGGGCCGGTGAGGTCAATGTCTCACTGGACAATGGCAGCCTCACCGTGGCCGGCGTGATTGACGCCAGTGGCGAGCGGGTCGGCAACATTCGTCTGTCGGCGAAAAACGGTCTGACAGTGGCCGGCAATGCGCTGCTCGATGCTCATGGCCGGGTGCTGCGGGTCGACAGCTACGGCAAGCTCATCGACGCACCGAACCGCGCCATGGTCGAACTCAACGCCGGGGACGGCTCGCTGACTCTCGCTTCCGGTGCCCGTATCGATCTGCGCCACGGCACCGATGCGCCGGTCGGCAATCTGCGAGGACAGAACGATGGTCTGCCGCGCGGCACGCTTGAACTCAATGCGCCGCGTCTGGGCAGCAACGACATCGCCATCGACGCCAGCGGTACGCTGACCGTGCAAGGCGCACGCTCCATCGGTCTCAACGGTGTGCGCCGCTACAGCGATGCCCGCGACGGCGTTGATCCGGCCGCGAGTGGCCGGCCATATCAAGTGATCGATCAGGCGCTGTTCGATCGCATCGATGTCGACAGCACCTACTTCATTGATGCCGCGCTGGCCAACACCGATCTGCTGCAACGCAAACTCGCCGGCCTGAACAATTCCACCTATGCCGATGCGTTCCATCTGCGTCCGGGGGTCGAGATCGTCAGCAACCGCAGCGATGGCGATCTGCTGGTTGAGGGTGATATCGACCTGTCACGTTATCGCTATGCGAGCCTCAATCCGCACACGCAGAAGACCGCGGTTTACGGCTCCGGCGAATCCGGCAGCCTGGTCATGCGTGCCGGTGGCAATCTCGATATCCATGGCAGTCTCAACGACGGTTTCGCGCCGCCGCCGGAAACGGTCGATGACGCCGGCTGGAAACTGCTGCCGGGGGTACAGCCGTTTGGCGGCGACCTGATCGTGCCCGGCAGCGGCGTGACCCTGGCCGAAGGTACGCAATTTCCCTCGGGCACGACACTGAACTATGACCTGCCGATTCAGGCCAGCACGTTAGCCAGCGGCACAGTGCTGCCCACTGACGGGACGCTGGCCGAGGCTTACACAATCAGCGCCGGAACCGTGCTGGCGGGTGCGATCCACGATGCGTCGGGCAATTTGTTGTACGCCGCCGGCACCTTGCTGCGCGACAGCGTCAGTCTGCCTGCCGGCAGTCGCCTGGGCGCCGGCACTCGCTTGAGCAACGCCACGGCGCTGCAAGCGATGCTCTGGCCCAAGGGTGTGCCACTGCCCGGCGCGCTGGGTGTCGACAACACCACCGTCGGCGTCAAGTTGAGCGGCGCCCTGGCGCTGTTGCGCGGGTCGCTGATTCCGTCGATGACCGACGTGGTCCTGGCCGACGGCACTGCGTTTATCGAGCTGCGTGGTTACAGTAACGCCACCCAGCAGGGCAGCAACTGGGCGGTGGCGAGCCTGTTGCCATCGGGCAGTGCCTCGTGGTCGATGCGCGTGGTGGCCGGCGCCGATCTGGCGGCGGCCGATACCCGCGCGGTGAAACCGTTGACCAGCGACGGTGATCTGCGTCTGGCCGACACCCATTACGGTTTGAAAGTCGTCGAGAAACAACTCGATACCGTCTGGGCTGAGGGCAACCCTATGGGTTACCCGGCGGGCGATGTGGTCAGCGCCGACGACCTGTACCTGTGCGATATCCTGCCGGGCGCCTGCATCGCACCGGCCAAGTTCCTCTGGGCTCCGGACAACATCGCCGGCATGCCGGCGGGTACGCCGGTCACCGATGACGAGATGTTCTGGTGCGACGCCGATCCTGCGTCCTGCGCGCCAAACAAGGGCGGCATCACGGTTTCTCCGCACACGCAGATGTTCAGCGTGCTGCGCACCGGCACTGGCGATCTCGACCTGCTGGCGGCCGGCAACCTGAGCATGGACTCGCCGTTCGGTGTGTACACCGCCGGCACCCAGGCCAGCGATGTCGATCCGCGTTTCAATCAGCTGCGCGGCCGCCTGACCGACAACGGCAGCGTATTGGGCAGCGGCGGCGCCGACTATGAAAAGTGGGTGGATGGCGGTGCCGACAGTCTCTACCAGGCCTGGTATCCGACGCTTGGCGGCAATCTCACTGTCCATGCCGGCGGGTCGCTTTCCGGCGATACGGTTGGCCGTCGCGCCGTCAACTCGCAAGCCGACCTTCGCGAACAGGTCGCCAGTGTCTCGGTGGGCAACTGGCTGTGGCGCCAGGGCAGTGGCAACGCTGACGTGCCCACTGCGTGGTGGATCAATTTCGGCAGCTATGCGACCCAACCGCTGCCGGATCAAAGTGTCGACACCGGGCCTTATCTGGTGGGCTTCACCGGATTTGGCACGCTGGGTGGCGGCAATATCAGCCTGCGCGCCGGTGGCGATGCCGGCATGCTCAAGACGCTCGGCGACACGCAGTTCAATCCGCGCAGTCAGGGCTTGATCGTGGCGGTGGGCAGTACCGGGCGAGTCGCCAGCGACGGCAGCCTGCAACTGACCGGCGGCGGCGACATGGACATTCGCATCGGCGGTACGCTCAACCCATCGTTGCAGGCTCGGGCAGGGCAGAACGGCATTTCGGTACCGCGCCATGACCTGCAAGGCGCATTGATCAACCTGCGTGGTGCGGCCGAGATGAGCAGTGCCGCGCTGGGCGGCATCAACTTGCAGTACGGCGCGTCAGCTGCCCTGCAGGACCCGCGCGAAGTACGTGCCTACGATCCGTTCACGGCAACGGTTGGCAATGCCGGCGGAGGCCTGGCGCTGATCCCCGGCGACTCGGGGATGCGTTTGAGCACACGCGGCGATCTGGTGTTGGGTGGCGCGGCGGATCCAGGTCGGGTGCGCTTGCAGAACTCCACGCCGTTCACCGATCGTGACGGCGTCGAGCATGCCGGCGGCGGCTTGAGCAGTTTTTCGCTGTGGACCGATCACACCGCCATCGAGCTGTTTTCCGCAGGCGGCAATCTCGCGCCGAGCACCCAGATGGCCGAGTTCTACAACGGCCAATTGGTCACCGGCAGCAACACGGCGCCGACGGATGGCCGCTTTGTCTATCCGTCGATCCTGCGCGCGGTCGCGGCACAGGGTTCGATCTATGCCGGCCCGTCCGCCGCCTACAATCAGGCGAGCGCCTATCCATTGCTCGCATATTCGCTGCTGTTGGCGCCGTCCAACCGAGGGCAGCTGGAGCTGCTGGCCGGTGACTCGATCTATGCCGGCGGCTATGCCATCAATCAGTCCGGGGCGAACTTGTCGGCCATTGCTACACCGTTTGCTCCAGCCTTCAACGGTTTTGCCAGCAGTACCTCCGGCAGACCACTTGTGAGCAACTACAGCAGCGATGGCACGCAGGCCAATAAAAATCTGCGTTACTCGCTGTTTGCCTTCGGTGCTGACACGTATTCCTCCGCCAGCGCAGTGCAGGCGCCGGCGCGTTTCTATGCGTTGAGTGGTGATCTGGTGGGTGTTCGCAGTGGCGAGACGCTGAGCTTTTCACCGTCGAACCAGACCTGGTACGAAGCCGCCGGCCCGGTGTGGATGCTGGCAGGGCGCGACATTGTCGCCTCCGGCACTTTCCTCGGCCAGCCATCGACCGTGGCCGATGACATTGGCAGCGGCGCCAATGCGGCGACGTCTACCGGTAATCTGTTCATCCATAACGATCCCCGGGATGTGTCACGGGTCTCAGCGGGGCGCGACATTCTCTACAGCAGCTTTGACATCGCCGGTCCCGGCCTGCTGGACATTAATGCCGGGCGCAACATTCTCATGGAGGACCGCGCCAGTGTGACCAGCCTCGGGCCGATTGCCGCAGGCGATAACCGACCGGGTGCCAGTGTTGTGCTGCAAGCAGGCGCGGGCGTGCAGGGGCCGGATTATTCACGCTTCATCGCGCGGTACCTGAACCCGCAAAACGTCGCGGACTCCGCTGTGGCCCTCAGCGCGCAACCGGGCAAAGTGGTCAAGAGCTACGTCGAAGAACTGCAGAGCTGGCTGAGCCTGGGTTATGGCTTCAAGGGTAGCGACGAACAGGCGCAAGCCTTCTACGCCACACTGCCGAGTACCGAGCAGGCGATCTTCGCCCGCCAGGTGTACTTCGCCGAACTGCGCGCCGGCGGCCTGGAATACACCGATGTCGATGGCCCGCGCACCGGCAGTTACCTGCGCGGTCGCAACGCCATTGCGGCGCTGTTTCCGACCACCGATGTGGCCGGCAATCCGATTCGCTACGACGGCGATATCACCCTGTACGGCGGCGCCGGGGTCAAGACGCTGTTTGGCGGCGATATCCAGATGCTCACGCCGGGCGGTGGCCAGGTGTTCGGCATCGAAGGCGCGGCGCCGCCGTCGACAGCGGGGATCATCACCCAGGGCTCGGGCGACATTCAGTTGTACTCGCAGGGCAGCATTCTGCTCGGTCAGAGCCGGATCATGACCACCTTCGGCGGCTCGATTCTCGGCTGGTCCGCCGAGGGCGACATCAACGCCGGTCGCGGCTCGAAAACCACCGTGGTCTACACACCGCCAAAACGTGTGTACGACACCTGGGGCAACGTCACGCTGTCGCCGTCGGTGCCGAGCACTGGCGCCGGTATCGCCACGCTCAACCCGATCGCCGAGGTGGCACCGGGCAACATCGACCTGATCGCGCCACTGGGTACCATCGATGCCGGCGAGGCGGGGATTCGCGTCTCCGGCAACGTCAACATCGCCGCGCTGACGGTGGTCAACGCCGCGAACATTTCCGTGCAAGGCAAAGCGACCGGCGTGCCAGTGGTGTCGGCGGTCAACACCGGCGCAATTACCTCGGCCAGTTCGGCGGCTACCTCGGCGACCCAAGCTGCGGAAGACGTCGCCCGTCAGCAACAGGCAGCGGCGCGGCAGAACCAGGCCTCGGTGTTCACTGTGCAGGTGCTCAGCTTCGGCAATGAGCAACTGGCACCAACGCGCGATGGTGCCAGCCGAGCGCCGACGACGGGCTACAACCCGGACAGCCCGGTGCAGGTACTCGGCGCCGGGGCGCTGGATGAACAGGCGAAGCAGCAGCTGACCGAGGAGGAGCGTGGTCAGTTGACGTTGTAAAAGGACTCTCGTGTAGTACGTTTGGGCGGCCGGTTGGCCGCCTTTTTTTATGAGTGGTATGGATATTTTTTAAGGGCGTGCAATACGGTCAGAATATTGATCTGGTCTGTCACCCGATAGACCAGTAAATAATTCGAGTTAATGACCATTTCGCGAGTGCCCGGTATTCGGCCGGAGCGGAAACCATGCGGTATCCAGGAAAGCCTTCGCGCTGCCGCGCTGAGCTTTTGGTGCAGTGCAAGTGAAGCGACAGTGTTGCGTTGTTCAACGTATTCGATGATGTCAGCCAGATCTCCAAGAGCCGGTTTGCTCCAGTTAACCGGCAGCGCGTCGATTCTTGCGCCTCTCTTCCAGCATCTGGCCTAGCAGCACCATTGCCTCGTCGTGGGGAACAGGCGGGCGTGGATCATCAAGTGCGGCTTGTACCTTGGCCCGATACCAACGGTCATAGCTCGCAGCCTCTTCTTCGGTTTCGAAGTCTGAAACGATAAGTGAAAGTTCAGCGCTCATCATGACCTCCATGATCAATGTGAAGCAGTCTAAGGGGGATGTGGCTCGTTGTCGTCACTGGCAGGACGAGGGACTCATCATCTCCAAACAGACGATGCAAATCTGTCAGACGCTTCGCTTGTGATGCACGTGAAGTCGATCAGGGGTGTAGTTCGATTCTGTAGGAAATCAGTTTTTGGCGATCGGGCTGACAGCTTCCAAATATGGCTCGGCGCCAACCCATGTCCTCATGTTGTCTTCGGCGGCTCGATTCTCGGCTCCTACCCCGAGGGCGGCCAGTTGGCCGCCTTTTTTAGCGTGAATGGGTTCGGGGATATTTTTTTCGAGCGTGAAGTACCCTCAGAATTTGGATACCCCCGTTCACCCGATAAACCAGAAGATAGTTAGGATGGATCACCATTTCGCGAGTGCCAGGCACCCGACCGGATCGGTAGCCGTAGGGGATGGAAGAAAGTTTTTGCGCTGCGGCTCCGGCTTTGCGTCGCAATGAAACCGATGCACCGGAATTGTATTGGTCGATGTACTCAAAGATTTCAGCCAGTTGACGAATAGCCTTGTAGCTCCATTTAACCTGCAGCGCGGCGCTTCCTGCGGTTTTTTTCAATCATCTGGTCGAGCATCACCATGGCTTCCGCATGGGGAACGCCCGGATGCGGATCATCAAGTGCTTCCTGGACCTGCGCACGAAACCAAAGGTCGTAATCCGCAGCCTCTTCTTCGGTTTCGAAGTCTGAAACGATAAGTGAAAGTTCAGCGCTCATTATGACCTCCATGATCAATGTGAAGCAGTCTAAGGGGGATGTGGCTCGTTGTCGTCACTGGCAGGACGAGGGACTCATCATCTCCAAACAGACGATTCAAATCTGTCAGACGCTTCGCTTGTGATGCACGTGAAGTCGATCAGGGGTGTAGTTCGATTCTGTAGGAAATCAGCTTTCGGTCATTGGGCTGACAGCCGCCGCTCAAAGCAGCAGCCACAGCCACGCTGCACTCAGTTGCCGTCCGCCACCTTGCGCTCGATCTCGTCGACCTTACGCTGCAATTCTTCGGCCTCCTGTTCTTTGACCCGAGTGGAGGAAGGCGTGATGACCTTGTCCACGCCTTCGGTTTTGCCGGCGCGGTCCTGCAGGTCGCGTTCGACCACGTTCACCGGTTTGCCGCTGGCATCGGTGGGCGGGGCGTTGGGGGTTTTGTCGTCGTTGGGGTTCATGGCGCTGGCCTCCTGTGGGTGTTCACATTGGAGACAGCGCGGCGGCAGACGTTCGAATTTTTTCAGGGCCACGGCCCTCTCCCGCAGGAGAGGGCACAGTGGCGATTTTCAGTCCTTGAGAATGTCGCGGTCCTTGGTTTCCGGCAGGAAGAACGTGCCGAGTATCGCCGTCGCGACTGCAATCACGATCGGGTACCACAACCCGTAGTAGATATCGCCGGTGGCGGCGACCATGGCGAAGGCCACGGTCGGCAGGAAGCCACCGAACCAGCCGTTGCCGATGTGGTAGGGCAGCGACATCGAGGTGTAGCGGATGCGCGTCGGGAACAGTTCGACCAGCCACGCGGCGATCGGGCCGTACACCATGGTCACGTAGATCACCAGCACGGTCAGCAGGAGCAGCATCATCGGGTAGTTGATTTTCGCCGGGTCGGCTTTTTCCGGGTAACCGGCGTCTTTCAGCGCCGCGGCGAGGTTGGCGGTGAAGGCGTCGTTGCGGGTCTTGAAGTCGGCGGCGGGGAGGGCGCTGCCTTCGAAGCTCTCGACGACGCGGTCACCGATGCGCACCTGCGCGACCGTGTTCGGTTCGGCGGCGACGTTCTCGTACGGGATCGCGCGTTTCGCCAGCAGGGTTTTCGCCAGGTCGCAGGAACTGGTGAATTTGGCCTTGCCGACCGGATCGAACTGGAACGAACACTGATCAGGGTTGGCGATCACCTTGACCGGATTTTTCTCCTGGGCGACGAACACGTCCGGGTTGCCGTACTGGGTCAGCGCATGAAAGATCGGAAAGTAGGTCAGTGCCGCCAGTAGGCATCCGGCCATGATGATCGGCTTGCGCCCGATGCGATCGGACAGGCTGCCGAAAATCACGAAGAACGGTGTGCCGATCAACAGCGAACCGGCGATCAGCAGGTTGGCGGTCTGCGGGTCGATCTTCAGGGTTTGCAACAGGAAGAACAGCGCATAGAACTGCCCGGTGTACCAGACCACCGCTTGCCCGGCGGTACCGCCAAGCAGCGACATGATCACCACTTTGAGGTTGTCCCAACGCGCAAAGGATTCGGTCAGCGGCGCCTTCGAGGCCTTGCCTTCGTCCTTCATTTTCTGGAACACCGGCGACTCGCTCAGTTGCAGGCGGATGTACACCGACACGGCCAGCAGAATGATCGACAGCAGAAACGGAATCCGCCAGCCCCACGCCTCGAACGCTTCGGTGCCCAGCGCCGTGCGGCAGGCGAGAATCACCAGCAGCGACATGAACAGACCGAGGGTGGCGGTGGTTTGAATCCACGACGTGAAAAAGCCGCGCCGGTTGCGTGGTGCATGCTCGGCCACGTAGGTCGCGGCCCCGCCGTATTCCCCGCCCAGCGCCAGACCTTGCAGCAGACGCAGGGTGATCAGGATGACCGGTGCGGCAACGCCGATGGTCGCATAGCCGGGCAGCAGACCGACAATCGCCGTCGACACCCCCATGATCACGATGGTGATCAAGAACGTGTGCTTGCGCCCGATCATGTCGCCGAGTCGCCCGAAGACGATGGCGCCGAACGGCCGCACTGCGAACCCGGCGGCGAACGCCAGCAGGGCAAAGATGAATGCAGTGGTTTCATTGACACCGGCGAAGAAGTGCTTGGCGATGATCGCCGCCAGTGAGCCGTAGAGGTAAAAGTCGTACCACTCGAAAACCGTGCCCAGCGAGGAAGCGAAGATGACCTTGCGCTCCTCCCTGGTGATGCCGCCGCTGCGGGGCGGTGTGCCGGTGGATGCTGTGTCGATTGTGGCCATGGGTGTTCTCCGTCGTGCTTATTGTTGTAGGCCGGAGTCCCCCGTTACTGCCTGTCGCACTCTGGCCCGTTGGCATCTGCCGCCGTTGCTCTAGCGTGAAGCTTGCACAGTCTGACCGCCTCGCAGGGCTGCAAGGTTTCCTGAAGCATAATCAGCTTTTGGCGAATATCCACTGGGCCTACGCTTTGACCCAACGCTGCCGGCTCCAGGCACTCAGCCAGTCGACCAGAAACACCAGCAACAGCATCGCCAGAATCACCGTGCTGGCCTGCGCTTCCTGGAACAGACTCAGGCTGACATACAGCATCTGGCCCAGGCCGCCAGCGCCGACGAAACCCAGCACGCTGGCCATGCGGATGTTGTTTTCCCAGCGATACAGGCAGTAGGCGAGCAGTTGCGGGGCGAGGTTCGGCAAGGTGCCATAGCAGAACGCCAGAATCGGATTGCCGCCCTGCAAGCGGATCGCCTCTGCCGGTTGTGGCGGAGTGTTTTCCAGCGCTTCGGCGAACAGCCGGCCGAGCACGCCGGTGGTGTGCAGGGCGAGGGCGAGGGTGCCGGCGTTCGGCCCGAGCCCGGCGGCAAGCACCATCAGCGCCGCCCAGACCAGCTCCGGAATCGCCCGCAAGCCGTTGAGCAGCAGCCGCGCCGCACTTTGCAGCGGCCAGCCAAAACGCCCGGCGGCGGGCAGCGCCAGCACAATGCCGAACAGCGCAGCGAGCAGGGTGCCGAGGGCCGACATGGCCAGGGTTTCCATTGAGCCGTGAGCGATGGCTTTCAGATACCCGGCGCTCAGATCGGGACTGAGGAAGCGCTGCACATAGCTGCCCATCTGTTTGAGGCTGTTGGCGCTGCCCAGTTCGGCGAGGTCCAGTTCCAGATAAGCGAAAGATGCGACTACCGAGAGCGCGATGGCGACGATCAGCAGCAGGTTGATCAGGCGCCTCATGTCAGCCTCCAGCGCAGCAGGCGGCTGAGTTGGTCGGCGCACAGCACCAGCAGCAGGAACGTCAGCAACATGCTGGCGACTTCACCGCCGGCAAACATGCGGATCGACAGGTCGATCTGTTGCCCCAGCCCACCGGCACCGACAAAACCCATCACCACCGAGGCACGGATCGCGCACTCCCAGCGATACACCGTGTACGAGAGCAGTTCGGCGGCGACATTCGGCAGCGTGCCGTAGGCAAACGCCGCCAATCGACCGCTGCCGGCCTGCAACAACGCGTGCGCCGGGCGCTGGTCGGTGGATTCGAATATCTCCGCGTAGACCTTGCCGAGCATGCCGCTGTAAGTGATGGCGATGGCCAGCACGCCTGCCGCCGGGCCGAGGCCGACCGCGCGCACAAACAACAGCGCCCAGACGATTTCCGGCACGCTGCGCAGAAAAATCAGCAAGCCGCGAACCGGCCAGCGCAGCAAGCGCCCGGGCAGGCTCGGCACGCCGCCCCGTGACGCCGCCGAGAGGGACAGCGCGCGGCTGGCGATCAGGCTTGCCGGCACCGCCAGCAGCAGGGCCAGGGCCATGCCCGCCGTGGCAATTGCCAGGGTTTGCAGGGTCGCTTTGAAAAGTAATTGCAGGAACGTTTGATCGTGCGCCGGCGGCCAGAACGCCGAAACGAAACGGCCCATTTCGTTCTGACTATCGGCCTGAAACAACACGCCCAGGTCCAGCTCACTGAGCTGAATGCCCGGCCACAACAGGGCCAGCGCCAGCAGCGTCAGCACCAATCGCGGCCACGCCGCCGGGTCCCGTGAGTCAGCTTTCAGCATCGCGGAATCTGCACAATCAAAGGCGCGATCGCCGGTACTGGCGATTGCAGTTGTTCATTGGCGTACAGCGCATCGAGCTTGTCGCGGCTGACCTGATCAGAAGGGCAATCGAACAGAATCTGCCCGTCGCGCAAGCCGATGATCCGTGGAAAGTGCGCCAATGCCAGATCCACTGCGTGCAGGCTCGCCACCAGCGTGACGTTGTGCTCACGGGCGTGGCGCGACAGGATCGACAACGTGTGGCCGGCGAGCACCGGGTCCATCGCTGACACCGGCTCGTCGGCAAGCAATATTTCTGGCGCCTGATACAGTACTCGCGCAATGCCGACGCGCTGCAACTGCCCGCCGGACAACTGCTGGCAATGGGCGAACAGTTTGTCGCCCAGATCCAGCCGCGCCAACGCCGCGCGGGCGCCTGCCACATCCAGCGGATGCAGCAGATTCAACAGACTTTTACCCAGACTCCACTGGCCAAGCTTGCCGGCCAGCACCGCCGTGATCACCCGCTGACGTGGTGGAATCGGCGGCGCCTGATGCACCAGGCCGATGCGCGCACGCAGGCGCTGACGCTGGCGCGCCGACAAGTGCCAGGCGCGTTCGCCGAGCACTTCGATGTCGCCACTGCTGGGCTTGAGCGCGGTTGCCAGCAGGTTGAGCAGGCTCGATTTGCCAGCGCCGGACGGGCCGATGATCGCGACCTGTTCGCCGGCACCAATCTGCACATCAATATTGCGAAGGGCATCGACGCCATTGGCATGGCGCAGGCTGCCCTGGGTGAGGCGTAGGGTCATTTCAGCAGTTCGGCGGCGCGGGCGGCTTCCTCGATGCCCTTGTAGTTCTCGGGCTTGGTCTCGATGAAGCGACTGGCGGCTTGCAGATCAAGGATCTTCTTCTGCTCAGGATTGGCCGGGTCCAGATCGAGGAAGGCTTTCTTGATCTTCGCTGCCAGCGCCTTGTCGAGGGTGCCGCGCACGGTCCAGTTGTAATCGAAGTAGGTCGGAGTGGTGGCGAAGACCTTGACCTTGGTGGTGTCGACCTTGCCGGCATCGACCAGTTTCTGCCAGACGCTGGCGTTCAACACACCGGCATCGACCTTGCCGGCCTGCACCCAGGCAACGGTGGCGTCATGCGCGCCGGAGTAGGCGACACGGCTGAAATAGCCTTCAGGCTTGATGCCGTCGTTCTTCAGCATGAAGTAACGCGGCATCAGACTGCCCGAAGTGGACGATACCGAACCGAAGGCGAAGGTCTTGCCCTTGAGGTCCGCGAGGCTTTTCACATTCGGGTCGGCGGTGATGAATTTGCTGGTGAACTGCGCATCCTGTTCACGCTGCACCAGCGGGATCACTGGGGTGGTGGCGTCGGTCTTCAAACGAGCCTGCACAAAAGTGAAACCGCCGAGCCAGGCCATGTCGAGGCGATCGGTGGCCAGCGCTTCAACCACCGCCGGGTAGTCGGCGACCGGGACGAACTGCACCTTCATGCCCAACTGCTGTTCAAGATAGGCGCCCAGCGGTTCGAACTTGCGCAGCAGTTCGGTCGGCGCTTCGTCGGGAATCGCGCTGACGCGCAGGACATCAGCGGCTTGCGTCATCAGGGCAGAAAAGGACAGGGCCAGGCCGGCGGTGAGGGCGAGGGTACGCTTGAACATAGAATTCTCCGTTTCGTAAGCGTCAACATTCGAAGGGCTGCCGCTACAGAGCGGCGCGCCACGTCAGGGTAGACGAAACGGCGAGGTTATACGCATTCGCGAGGAGATTGGCCAGCCTCCCTGCCGGCGCGTTGTGTCTGTTTGTGTGCTGTACCGGTCAAGCCGCTTCCGGCAGTTTGGCAATCACCTTGATCTCGAAATCGAAACCCGCGAGCCAGGTCACGCCGACAGCCGTCACCGTCGGAAACGGCGCTTCGCCCCAGAACTCCGGCACCACGCTCCAGATGGTTTCGAACGTCGAATGCGGGTCGACCATGAACACGGTGACATCCACCGCATCATCGAAGCTGCAACCGGCCGCAGCGAGGATCGCGTTGAGGTTGTTGAAGGCCGTGCGCACCTGATCGCGCAGATCCGCTTCGGGCGAACCGTCCTCGCGACTGCCGACTTGTCCTGAGACAAACAGGAAACCGTTGGAGCGAATCGCCGGCGAGTAACGGTGACGCTCGTACAGGGCGTGGCGGGCGGGTGGGAAAACTACATCGCGCTTGGACATGGTGCTGACTCCATCAGTGGTTGATGGGCTGACTTTAGGTATTTGCAGAGCCGCGATAAACGCGCAAGCTTGGCGTTCACTGTTTGCAAAACCCAAACAATCGAGGGGCGCGGATGGACCGGTTCGATGCGATGCAGGCCTTTGCCCGGGTGGTCGAGGCAGGCAGTTTCACCAAAGCTGCCGAAACCTTGCACATGAGCAAGACCACGGTGACGCAACTGGTGCAGCAACTGGAGGCGCGGTTGCGGGTCAAGCTGCTCAACCGCACCACGCGCAAGGTCAACGTCACCGCTGATGGCGCGGCGTATTACGAACGGGTGATCAAGCTGCTCGCCGACATGGACGACGCCGAAACCAGCCTGCCCGGCGCCGCCGCACGGCCACGCGGGCGCTTGCGCATCGACGTGCCGAGCCCGTTCGCACGGCACATTCTGGTGCCGGCCTTGCCGGATTTTCACGCGCGCTACCCGGATATCCAGATCGACATGGGCGTCAGCGACCGCATCGTCGACATCATCGATGAGAACGTCGATTGCGTAGTGCGCGGTGGTGAGTTGCTCGATCAATCGTTAATGGCGCGCAAGATCGCCGATCTGCCATTGGGCGTGTTTGCCGCACCGGCTTACCTGGCTCGCGAAGGTACGCCTGACCATCCGCGCGAACTGGAAGACTCCCATCATCGGGTGGTCGCGTTTCTTTGGGCTCGCACCGGTAAACCTCTTCCGTACACGTTGCACAACGGCACCGATCGCCTGCAGATCAAGGGCCGGCATGTGCTTGCGGTGGATGATGGCAATGCCTATCTGGCGGCGGGCCTGGCCGGCATGGGTGTGCTGTGGCTGCCGACGTATATGTCTGATGCGCATGTGGCACGGGGCGAGTTGGTGCAGTTGTTTGCGGGCTGGCAGCTTGAGTCGATGCCGCTTTATCTGGCCTATCCGCCGAACCGGCATGTCAGCCTGAAATTGCGCGTCTTTATCGACTGGGTGGTGCAGTTGATGGCGTAGCGTGCCGATGGTGCAGTTATTGCTTGCGGGTGTCGCACAGCCGTCAAAATACCAACACAAGCGGCGACCGAAACCCATGCAATGATGAGATGCATGGCGTTCCCTTCAAGGAGCTCCACCTGCAATGAACATGTATATCGATATTGTTGGCGCCTGCAATCTGAGTTGCCCTTCGTGCCCGATGGGCAACTCGGAAAATCTCAATTTCAAGAAATCCATGCAGCTGGACATGTTCAGGCAGATCGTTGAAAAGGCTAAAACCGAGGGCGTTCGCACGATCTTCCTCTACAACTGGACCGAGCCTCTGGTGCATCCGAAGATCGGCGAGTTTATCGAGATCATCAACGCGGCCGGCATGATGAGCGGTATCAGCACCAACCTCAACCTGGCGAAGAATATGGAAAAGGCGCTGTTGGCCGAGCCAGGTTATTTCCGGATTTCGTTATCAGGCTTTCATCAGGAAACTTACCGAAAGGGCCACGTCGGCGGTGATATCGAAGTCGTAAAGCAGAACATGATTGCGCTGCATGAAATCAAGCAACGCCTCGGCTTGAAGACGCGAGTAGATGTTTATTACCACCGCTACCTGGACAACATTGAAGAAGAGGCGCTGATGCGCGAGTTCAGTGAGCGTCTCGGCTTTGTGTTCACCACCGGTTATTCGGTGATGATGCCGCTGGAGAAAGCGCTGGCGATCGTCGAGCGCGATCCGTCTGTTTCAGCCACTGACCACGAAACGCTCACACGTCTGGCGCTCCCGCCTTACGATGATCTGATCAATGTCCTGCAGCATTACCCCAAGCAGGCTTGCACACTCAAAGATGACTGGCTGGTGATCGACTGCAACGGCAATACAGTCTTGTGCTGCACGATTTTCAACCAGACCGAATATCAGGTTGGCAAATATCTCGACATGCCGCTCGAGGAACTGACACGGCGCAAATCCACGCAGAAAAACTGCGTCGACATGTGCGACCGTTGCGCATCGAAAGGGCTGCACATCTACTCGACATACCCCAATCAGGGGGTTCTGGAGCGGCACGCGGTAAACCGCATTCTCGACTTCGAACGGCTTGCCAGCGAGGGACTTGCGGTGGACAGCCAGCAACTGGGGCGCGCCGGCGAAGTCAGCGCCGAGAATTTCGATGAAGCCCAGTATCTTCGACTCAATGACGATGTAAGGGTGGCGGTGTCCCAAGGTGTTTTCAACAGTGGCTACCAGCACTACCTGCTGTGTGGGCGTCTGGAAGGACGACTCGGCGCCGGTGCGTTTTCGGTGATCTGAAGCGGCATTGGGGTGGGTGCTCATACACCAATCCTTCAAACGGCAGCCTTGATTGCGTTCCCCGTGGGTGAGCATGGGGAACGAAAACGCCATTACGGAGCTGTCCGCGATTGCAGGTCAATGTCGGCGGGCCATTGCACTTTCGGGGCGAGGCGGCGGGCGAGGTTGAAGCGCACGTCTTCGTTGTTCCAGTCGCGCGGTGGTCTGGGGAAGGTGGGCAGGGCTTGTGGGCCTTGCTGCATGAACAGTAGGGCCATGGCCCAGTACATTTCGCCTTGTTGAATTTCATGGGCGAAATGAAAGCGATCTATGACCTGATGGGTGCCAGGTTTCACCACGGCGAGAGTGACGGTTTCGATGAGACCGCCACTGCCCATGGGGCCGTAGATGCTACAGGCCTCGGCGCGCAGATCATCCCAGTCAAAAACCTCGACGCGCACACCCCAAGCGGTGCGGCTGAAGGGTCTGAGGCCGTCGTGATGAAAGCGGTAGACGTAGACTTTGCGTCGGAAGCGGTTGAAGCGGATGGGTTCGTCGCGGGGGGCTTCTACGTCCATTCGCCAGAAGAATACGCATACCCATAGAGGCACGATAAACGCGATGAGGCCAAAGAAGTTAAATGCAAAAGAAGGCACAGTTCCAGTTGTTATAAAGAGGGTAATCCAAGTGAAGGGAGGAATGAGAGAGAACAAAAAAAGAGTCATAGCCCCCCAAACGGCAACACCCCTAATTCGGAAGGTCCCACTTGGCAACTCAAGATATACATCGTCAACATGATTGGGCGGATTCGATAGTACGGGTGGATACGGTTCGTTGGAGGGCGATTCGTTTGGCCCCGGCAAGTCGTGTTTCCAGCCAGGCGCTGGTGGCTCGAGTATCGGAGCTGTGAATATCATCGGGGTAATTCCAGTTCGGTGTAGGCGCAAATAACCATGCTTATTTACCTGCTTCTTCAATGTTTCTAGGAAACTTGGGCTCGTAACACAGCAATAGCGACACCCAATGCGCACAGGCGTGAACAACTATCAACGGTAATAGAAATGTGTAGATGACTACGAAGATCCACAATTTGGGGGCTTTTACAAAGTCGCTGTCCAGTCGCCATACGGTCATGAATGACCGCCAAGGCCAAGGAAATTTACCAATGAGCTTCTCGGGCTTGGGTGCGGCCTCCGGGCCATCCTCCATATAGCGTCGGATATACTCCCAGAACGCCAGCAACTCAGATGCATTACGAGTTGGTTTGCCCACAAATGTGATTTCGAAGTCGTCCTTGAGGTTGCCATGGACATCACGGACGGAATTACTCTCCTTGTCCCATCCCAGCACGACAAACCCGCCGGTGCCATTCAACTCAGACATTTTTGGATCAATGCAGACCTCGGCGGTGTCCCAGTCCAATGCCACAATCCCTCCAAGATGATTGGGGCGAAGCAGATAGATTTTTCGGGTGATGCGGTTGAAACGGACGATAAGGCGACGGGCGGTGAAAACCTCAAGTCGCAAGTAGCGAAATGCGTATTTTACGTAGAAATAAAGAGCCGTTAAGGGTATGAGCGGAATGCCTCCCAGTAAGATGTAGTCAAACGCAATCAGAGGGATTTGGTCACCTTTATATCCTGCCAAAATGTCTCTGATAGCATGATGGAGTGTCATGCCTAACAGCCAAAATAATATTGCGCCACATCCTCCGATCATTAAAGTAATGAGTCCTCGCTTCTCATCATTTGGAGTGCGAATGTCTATGTAGGTTGAGCTGTAAGAATAGAGCGAGTCGTTGCTTGTGATTTTTGTGGAAACTTTTTGATCTATACGAATGGGTGGCAATTTTTCATTTTTTTGTTTTTGTGCATCAGCCTGTCTTGCCAGTGTGTTGTAATCAACCGTTGCACGGCCGTCGTATATGAGCCATTCAAAGTAATACATTAAAGAGTTGCCTCTACAGCCTTGTTAAGGTTATTGAGCTCTGCTTCTTCAGTTTTTGGTGTTTTGTTCAGGGCGCTCCGTTTTTTTCGAAAGGTACTATGGCGGAGATAGTTTTGAAGTTGGTTTGGAGCTAGCATTTCCAACGCGACAGATGCCGCAAAAATAACGATGTTGATTCGAATGCACCAGCGCAACATGAACGCCATTTTCAGTGCGGCCTGTTGAGACTTACCTTGCATAAGTACCAGAAAGCGGTTTTTTCCGTGCTGGTGTATTAGTTTTTCCAAGTAGGGTGCCGCCGCTGCCAATCCGAGGGCTGTCGAGAAAAGTGCGGCTCCGGCTTGAGCTGTAGCGCGAAGAACGTATACCCCTGCCAAGGAATATTCCCCCTGTTTTTGAGCTTCATCAGCACTACTAATATCGAATAGCGCTCCGGCGATCGCTGCTCCACCAGCCAACATTCCGGCCATCAACTTTAACTCACTACTCATCAACCGCCCGGCCTGACGAAGTGCGATGTTATGACTACGTTCGGCGAATCCTACTGCGACTGCCCCCAATTCAAGCAAAGCGGCAGACACGGCAAGCATCGCAGCCGTCAGTTCCAAGTACTCTTGGGTTCCCTTGTTGGCTTTTTCTGCCTTCAGCTTCAAGTTCCAGACCTCCAGCATAGCCAGGGTTGTTCCCAAGCGAACTTCCAGCATGGGGCCGGCTGATCCTGGGGCGAGTGCGTCGCCAAAACTATTATTGGCAGCCAAGCCTATTTTCGCTTTCACCCCGTGACTGAGGGGTCTGCCTCTGCTTTCAAAATGCAGTTGTTCTCCCAGCTTTCCTAACCGCGCCTTGAATACCAGAGCCAACGCGTAGTTCGTTGGACGGTCCAACATTGAAGCCGCTTCGCTCTGCAGTATCCGTGTGCCGAACGTGTTGATCATTAGAACAGCTCCGCTGACCTTGATAGGCGTGCGAGACGTATTGCGACCGGCTTCACTGACTAATGCATTGGATTTGTCGAAAATATCCACTAAGGGCTTTATCAGACCTTGCAACTGGCTGCTATCCATTGTTGACAGTTGCGAGCGCTGGGTGAGCATGAGGTTGATTATCTCGATGGCCCCGGTTTGGTTTTGAGCAAGTCCGCGCCAAAACCAATTCCCTGGAGTAACGCTGTCGGCGTCGCTCCATGATTCGATTAGGGAGTCGCCCTTTTCCGTGCTGTTCATACCGGCAATGGATACGCCCGTTTGTGCTTCAAAGAGCAAACCATTGGCAGCGTCCCGTTTATCGTAATAAGAATATGCCTCTTGCAAGGCTGAGCTTTGGAGCCAGAGCAGGTGATCTTCCGCTCGCCTGTCCTTGATCTCGTCTGCCAGTTTTGCGGCGGCTTGAAACTCTGCCATGAAGGCTTGCAGTCGAACCTCATCTACCGAAGACGCATAGTCCTTTTCCCAGCTGTCTCTTCGGGCTTTCTGAATATCCTGCAGCTGGTGGCGCTCTTGATCAGCCGGGTTGCGAAAGCTGCGGTAACTCCCGCTTGACGCGGTGACCATATGGAAGTTGCTATTTGCATATTCCCGATCGGTATACCTCACACCGAGAGAGTTAGCGTGATTGACGTAGCGTTGTTCAGCTTGTTCGGCCAGGGTGAGCTTGAGGTTTTTAATTGCAAAGCCGATCGTGTGTTTTCGTTTGTTATCGATGCCCTCGTCATCGGTTTTGCACATAAACGTTTCAAGAGACTCAACGCTCTGGTTGCGCCAGGCATTCAGCTCCTGAGTGATACCGATCGGATCGTCTAGAATCACGGCAAAACCCTGCGCTTGGGTTGCTGTTGCCTCAAGGCGCGTTACCACACCCATTAAGGGTACGGAACCCGTCGGCGGCGCAAACAACTGATTCGCCAGATTGGCGCTCAACAAATCTGACGTCTTCGCGACTATGTCTGCCACGGTGCTTTCGAGGGTTGGGGCTTCGATGATGTGCTCGGTATTGCTGCAGCTTTGGATCAGTTGCCGGACGTCCACCTTGCGTAGCGTGTCCCGTAGGCGTTTTTGCTCACGGACTTGGGCGAGCATACGGGGTGTCAAGGGATCTGGCGTAAACAGCAATCGAGCTTCATTGATGTCCTCCGGTTCGCTGAGCTGAATAACCCGATCACCAAAATCCGGAACGTTGCTAATGGCGAGGCCATCAGAGGGAGGGGAAGGCCATAACGCTTTGCAAAGGCCGCTGCTAAACGTTTGATAGGCGCCCTCGCATACCCAGCCCGTTTCGGTACGGTCAATGAACACGTAGAGATAGCCATCGCGCAGAGCGCGTACGACGTAGCGTGCGGCGGTAAGCGAAGGGAGAAACGCGACTTTGGAAAAGCTCGCAGGTATGGACGCAGGCGTCTGGGCCGCTTCTGCCTGGCTTTTTCCCACCACCGCATAGCGCAGGGGTATTACGGATACGGTTCTTTTACAACTGACACAAGGGCTGTTGCCCTCAGTGCTGTTGGTCTGTCGGGAAATGAAGCTCAATAGATCGGTTATGTCCGTCATGGTCGTTTATCTCCTTGGAGGTACAGCTGACTCAGGCGTCCTTTGCCTTTGGCGCTAAGCTGCACCGCCACATGCCAGTTAGCGCTGTTTTCCAGTTGGTCAGAGGTGTTTTGAAGGTTGAGGACTACGAAGTCGATCAGGTTGTGATGGTCAATCAATCCCAAGCTTTTCCCTTTGTTCAGCAGCGACTCAATGAGCGCTAGGCGTACTCCATGGCATGGGGTACTGAAGAGGCCTGGTGATGTTTTTTCGAGCGTGTCTAGTAGGCGATGAGGAAGAGGGTCGCTTGCCAGCGCATGCCATAACTCTGTGTTTATCACTAACTCCGGAGAGGGCTGCGCAGGGCTTGGCTGGGCTTGTCCGCGAACGCGGTGCCATTGCTCGTATTGTGAGGTGGCTCCCCGATGCCACCAGGAGACAATAGGGGCGAGCAACCAGTCTCTCCACGGTTTTGGTGCATGACGCACCAGTTTGGGCGTGACCAAGCTGTCGTAGTAACGAAGCAAGTGACGCTCACCGTTTTCGGTGTCGACAAATGTGGCCTGAGTCAAATGTTGAACCAGGGCATCAGGGCTCAAAGTACTAGTAATCCATGCAACGATTTCATTGCTGCCATAAGGCGAAAGCCTGTCTAGTAAGGCGCTGTTTCCCTTGTGTGTGGCCTCGTATGACACCGCCAGATGAGGCCCCAAAGGCTTGAGTTTCTCCAGACCGGGGGCGAGGAGAAGTGGGACCAGCAGATCTCCCAAGTTCTCTATTAGTTTTTGCTGTGTCTCCTCAGGCAATGTCGCCATATCAATCAAGGCGACAAGGTAGCGGGGGCTGGAGTCGTCATGCCCGTAGAGTTCATTTGTCAAAGCCGTAAGAAGCTCGTAAGGGATCATGCGTCCACCTTCACGAGAGCTTTGTGCTCACGAGCAGCTTTGAGCCAGCAACCTATACAGATCGGTTCACCATTCGCAGGAACACCATTGAGAGCTAAAGAATGTCCTGTGCCATTAGCGATTTGTTGTACCGGGCCCTTCAGATAGATGGCAATTGCGCTGAAGGTGATGCCGTTGGCATCCAGGGTAATGCTCCCGCCCGGGCCTTGTAGAACGAGGCTGTCGCTTGTTTGTAATTGGTAGGCTGTAGTTTTGGTGCCTATACCTTTTCCTACAGAAATATTCTGAAAACCCTGTACGAGCTGTTCGGCATTCCCACCGATATCCATACGATGATTGACTGCTATCGTGTCATGGCGATCGTTGCCTATGGTTTCGATCCTGTCTTTGCCAATGATGATCCGGTGGTCACGTCCGAAGCTCTGCATTCGATCTCGACCCACACTGTGATATTGGTCCTGACGAATGCTTATCCGTTCGTCATTGCCGACCTGTTCCTCGCGGTTGTGGCCCACCTCTATCCGCTCGTCATGCCCGACTTTCTCACTACGGTCATTACCCACAAATGTCGTGTTGTCATGCTTGACATGAACGTTCTTGTCCCTCTCCGCATGAATAAACACCTCCTGCTGCCCCAACTCATCCTCAAACCGCAGCTCATTGAAACCTGCCCCCTTATGAGTGCGGCTTTTGATGGTCATGCGGGTTTTGTGTTTCGGCAGTTCATACGGGGGCAAGTTGGTTTGCCGATATGCACGCCCGGTGGCAATCGGTTGATCCGGGTCGCCGTCGAGATAGCTGATGATCAGTTCCTGCCCGACTCGCGGTATCGCCATGGCTCCCCAGGTCGCCCCGGCCCAGCCTTGGGCTACACGGATCCAGCACGAACTCTGGTCGTTGTTTTTGTCCGAGCGATCCCACGGAAACTGCACCTTCACCCGGCCCCATTCATCGCAATAGATCTCTTCGCCCGGCGGGCCGACCACGGTGGCGATCTGTGGGCCGTCGATGCAGGGTTTGTCACGCAGCGGGGCTTTCCAGTCGGCCATCCAGTGGATGGCGCTGGCGCTCATTTCATAAGACGTTCCATGGTCGCTGCCGAACGCTTCTTCCTCCAGGCTGCTGTGTTGTCTGCCTTGATGCTGAACGGCGATGGTGCGCCAGCGATTGTTGAAACTCTCTCGAGGGTGCTCGTTGAGGTCGAACGCCAGCCCCGGTTGCAGGCGTGCATCGTCGCCTTTGAGATGCGCGAGTTTGGCGTCGTTGCGCAGGGCGGTCAGGCGGATCTTGGTAAAGGGCTTGCCGGCGATGTCGCGCTTGTAGCGCCCGGGGTAGTCGTAGCGTTCGTAGTCCTTGTGCTGGTTGTTCAGGTCCTGGTCGCCGGTGGCGGTGTGCTGCTGGTTGTAGCGCGGGTGGGTGAAGGTGTAGTCGCGCTGCACCTGGCGCGCAGTACGCACTTGTTCGGTGTAGTGGAAGCGGGTCAGTGCCGGTTCCGTGGCGTCGCCGCCACCCATGGGTTGGTAGATCACCGGGCAGTCTTTATGGGTGCCGATGGTGCCGAGGCCGCCGACGCGGTCGGTGAGGACCAGGGTGTGGCCGTCGGCGCGGTGTTCGAAGGTGTAGAGCAGGCCTTCTTCGGCGGCGAGGCGGGCGATGAAGTCGAGGTCGGTTTCGCCGGCCTGTACGCAGTATTCGCGGGGTTGGTGGTCGAAGCAGATTTCGCGGCGGATGTCGGTCAGCTTCTGCTCGGCGAGCACGCTGCTGATGATGTCGGGCACGGTCTGGCCCTGGAAGATGCGCCAGTTGGAGCGTAGATCGAAACGCGACAAGGTCGGCTCCACCACAGCGCTGTAGCGGGTGCGACGAAAACCGGTGTCGCCCTGGGTGAACAGGCTGACCAGACCATGGACGTAGCGCACCGCGGTTTCGCCGCGCCAGATGGTGAACAGCCCCGCCAGGTCAAGCACGCGATTGAAGTCGATGGCGGCGTTGTGGCTGGCCAGTTCCAGGGTGAGCTGGAATGGCTGGGACAGCCCTTCTTCGAGGGTGAACGAGACCACGTCGAAGGGATCGCCTTGCAGGGGGGTGAAGGTGAAACGCAGGTCACTTTGGCGGGGCATGGGGCCTCCCTGTCGCAGGTGAAAATATCAGTCGATGAGCCAACCGGGCTCACCGTTCTCCAGTTCGCCGTCGTGGTCGGTGGTGTCGCCGACGCGGGCTACCGGTTGCCCGTCCACGATCATCGAGGGCGAGCCGCTGGTGATCACGGCACCGCATCCGAGAGTGTCGCCAACACGCGCAACGGCGCGACCGTTGACGTTCATGTTGCTCGTACCGCTGTCGACGGTGGTGGGGCCACACAACGGGCAATCATGGTCGTGACCGACCAAGACAACGGCAGGCATGGAGCCTCCTTAATCACGTTGAATCAGCGAAGGTTCTGCCGCTGCGCGAACCGCAGCGGCGGAATGGGCGCGTTTAACCCGCCGCAGCCGGTTTACGCCAGTCATCCGAGGCTTCGGTGCCGGCTACCACATGACTCCAGCTGACCTTGCGGTACGACAGGCTGGTCTTGATCTGTTGGGTGTAGTTCTTGTTTGCGGCGTCTTGTGCGTTCGGCAATACGGTGTGGATTTCGACGACGGTGGCGTCTTCGAGCTTGGTGGTGAAGAAGTGTTGCTGTTTGCCCTCAGAGCAAGTGCGGAACCACTTGACCTCGACAGTTGGCAGCATTTCGCCGGTGGCCAGAGCCTGGTAAAGCAGCGGCGAGGCTTTGTTCAGCGCGCTGGTGAAGGTCAGCGGTTTGTGCATTCGCTGGCCGCTGGGTTGACCGCTTTGCGGATCGGTGGGCGCGGCGATCTGGTGGTCGATTTCCTGTGCCAGGATTTCGTCCTCGTGACCTTCCACATAAACGTTGCCCACCGAGTCCGCGGTGAAAGCGCCCTTGGTGATATGCCCCTGGTTTTTGCCGTGGATGGTGATGTACGCGGGTGTTGGCATGACATGCTCCTTGTCGCGATGATTTAACGACTCTGAGGTCGTGGTTTTTGGCCCAAGAGGCCATGGCTTCGCAGCGCTCGGGATGAGCACGCTGAAAATCGGTTACAGGTTGAGAATCCGTTCCAGGGACACCAGCACTTCTTGAGTGATGGCGTTCAAGCGAATCGTGTAGATCGTGTAGGCGACCGTCAGCACGACGGCGGCCATGGCCCAAGGCGTCCACAACGGCCACGTCCGCTTGATCCGGTAGTTGCGTGGCGCGACGTTTTTCAGCGGATCGGTCAGGCGCTTGGGCGTCTCGCCGCGCAGGGGGCGCAGCAGGCCGTGCAGCTGGCTGATGATCTTCTGTATTTCGTCATCGCCCCTGGCGTGGGCGCCGTATTTGCCCTTCAGACCGGCGATCAGGCACAGGTACATGAACTCCAGCACGTGCTGGTACCGGGCTGCTTCGGGGATCATGTTGTTCATGACGGTGAAGAATTGTTCGCCGCCCTGGGTTTCCCCGTGGAACTGGCTGAGCAACGAGCGTGCGCTCCAACTGGAGAGCCGGCCCCAGGTGGTGCACATGACCACCTCGTCAATCAACAGGCACAGGCTGTAGGAGTAGGCCTTGAGCATGCCGGCGTCGTAGTCGAGTTGACGGACTTCTTCCATGATCGTGGTGATCTGGTTGCTGACACTCATGTACAACTCAGGTACGTCGTCGTGCTGGTCCAGACGGCGCAGGCGGATGACCAGGCCTATCAGCGGCATGGCGGCATCGCACAGCGGGTTCCAGGCCAGGCCGCGCAGGTCGAACTCCGGGTCTGGCAAACACGTCTGACGCCTGACAGTAATGGTTTCGCTGTCGCTGTGGATGGCGCCGGACATTTCCTCATCGAGCCGTGAATCGGCTGCGGACTTATTCATCTCTCTCACTCCTGATCGCCCAGAACTGCAACTCCAGCTCCGGGAATTCGCCGGCAATGTGGAAACCGAACCCGCTGCCGCTGCTCAGGCTTTGCCAGGCGGGGTGATGGCGGTCGAGTTCGAAGTAGCTGAAGCCGGCATGGAAGGGCAGGTGTCGTGGCGCCACCGGCAGCGGCCGCAGTGGGATGCCCGGCAGTTGCAGGCTGACCAGTTGCTCCAGGCCTTCGGTGGAGCTGATCTTGATCTGCCGCGGCAGTTGCTGACGCAGGGTTTCCGCTGGCAGTTCGGCGCGCACGGCGAGGATGAACTCGGCGTTGTCCAACAGGCGTTTGTCGTTCAGCGCGGCGCTGCGCACGCCGTACTGCTGCTCAATGATCGGCAACGACACAGCGCGCGGTTGCAGCACCGTGCCCAAGGCGCGTCGCAGGGTGTGCTCCAGCATCTGGAAGGATTCGTGCAAATTGTCGTGCTGATAGGCCGGGTATTCCTGGGGCAGGTGGCCTTCGTCGGTAAAGGTCACCAGTTCGCCGCAGGCTTGCGCCAATGCGATGTACAGCCGCTCGGGGTGGACCTGACGTTGGCGCGCCAGGTGCTGGAACAACGGGAACAAGCGGTTGAGGGTTTGCAGCAGGTTGAAGTCGGTGACATCGGCCACCCCCGACTGTCCCGGTGAGCCGATACGCTGGGCCAAGTTTTTGGCGCGCTCGCGCATCAGCCCGGCCACTTCACCCAGGTAGCGATGCAACGCCGGCACCGCTTGCAGCGACAGACTGGTGGGGTAGAAATGCTCATCCATCACCAGGCTGCCATCCGGGCGCTTGTCTTTGATTTTGCCCAGGGCGATGCCGGTGAAGGCACTGCGGTCGCTGCGTTCGAGCATCAGTTGCAGGTTGGGTACGGCCAGGTCCATACCGACCTGATCGCCGTCATGGCTGTGGGTGTCGCGGATTTCCTCGCGCAGGGCGATATAGCGACTGTTGCCGTACTGGTCGGGCCAGCGTATTTCGAGGGCGCCGTTGGAGCGCAGCGGCAGGGCCAGATAGACAATCTGGCCGACCGCGCTACTGTCAGCAATCTCCAGCGGGGAGGGCGGTGCCAGGTCGTGGGGAATGTCGAAGACACTGCCATCGGGCATGATTCCACACGCCTGGTTAATCGCGACCTTGCCGAAGCTCAAGTACTCGGTGTTGAGCGTCAGTTCGCTGAAGCCATAAAGCGCATCGTTGAGACTGTGCAGGCGCTGGTGCACGGCGGCTTCAGCGGCGCGGGCTTGTTGCTGGAAGTGCTGGGGCTTGACGAACAGACCCTCATGCCAGATGACGGGGTTACGTGAACTCATCGGTAATTACTCTGGGCGATAGCGGCTGGAAAGAGCGTCATCGGGTTTCTGCCTTGAGGTTGACCTGCTCGGCGTCCAGCTGTACCAGCACCGCGTATTGCCGACCTTGGGGCTCGACGCGCAGTCGCTGCTTCCACTGGCCGACATCAGTGCTGTGGTAGTTGGCGATCACTGCGATGAAGCGGGTGTCTTCATCCAGTGCGCGCAGGTCGATGAATTTGAATTGGCCGGGGTTGAGCAGGTAGTCGTCGGCGCGGATGTAGGTGCTGCCGAGGGTCTTTTTCAGGTCGTCGGCCATGGCTTGTGGGCTGGCGTTGACCAGCAGCGAGTCGTCGGTCAACTGCAAGACCTTGAAGGCGATCGGCGTGGCGACATGTTGCAGCGCCGGGATGCCCCAAGGCGTAGTCAGGCGCACGCCTTGGTCGTCGTAGTCACCCAGCAGCGCGTCGTCGATAGGCGACATTGACACCACGGGTTCAGGTTCCGAGGTCAGCGGTGACTGGGCCGGCACGCTTTCGTAGAGGTGATTGAGCAAGGTTTGAACTTTGTCCGTCAGCGCCTGCGGGCTGGTGGCCTGCACGTTGAGGGTGTAAGGGGACTGGCTCGCGTCCTCGTCCGGTGCCGTACCGGTGCTGATCAGCCGTGGATTGACATTGTCGCTGGCGTACAGACTCAGGGAGTAACGGCTGGGCTGATCGTCTGGACCACCAACCGGAATCGTCGGCGTCCAGATCACCTGGCCGATTTTGCCAAGCATGGTGCAGCCACCGAGGGTCAGGCAGGCCAGCAACAAGGTGCCTAAACGCAGGTTGCTCAACAGGCTGACGCTGCGCTTGTGTGCAGGCGCGCCAGTCTCCGCCGGCACTTCGGGTAGCGGTGCCTTATGCATCGCTAGCAGCGGATCACCTTGCGCCGCCAGATCCACCGGCCGGCAAAGGCGTTCGAATTCAGGGCAAGTGCCAGTTCGCCTATCCGCCGCTGGCCGACTCGGCAGGTCTTGCTGGTGCCACACGTGCATGCCCTCAGGTTGGTCGCTGAGAAGCTCATCGAGCGAATGCTGCCCCGGGGCGTGCTCACCCAACTGCACCGCGACCTGATACGCACCAATCTGCAATCGATCACCGTCGTTGAGGCTTATCGCAACATGGCGCTCAAGCGGCAGATCGTGACCGTTGACGTAGGTTCTGCCGCTGCGGTCGATCACACAAAAGCGCCCCTCGATGACGCGGATGTCGCAGTGGTTGGGCTGTACGCTGTTGTGGCGATCTTCCAGGCACCAGTCCACTGCGGCACTGCCGATGCTGCCGCCCTGTGGGCCAAACCGGTGAAGAGGCAAATACCCGTGCAGCAGCTGCGCAGGATTGTTGATGACCAGGGTCAGCTTCATGCGCGCCCCCGAATGCGAACCACGGCGGGATGACGGTGTTCCTGGCGTTCGATAAAGCTGGTCCAGCCCAGATGGGTGCCGCTGGCGCGTTGCAGGTTGAACGGCGGTACATCTTCTTCGCGCAGCCCCAGTTCCAGGTCGTACGCGGTGGCATCGCGCAGCAGAAAATCCATCAATTGGCGCAAGCGCCCGAACTGCTCGCCGCTGGGCAAAAACTGCCGGAAACGGGCTTGGGTCAGGTTGGGAATCACCAGGGTGAACTTGCTAGCGCGGGTTTTGCTGCGGTCACCCACCACAAAATCGCTGCCCAAGGTACCGTTGGCCTTGCCCAACACCAGGCGCTGGCGCTGCGGCAAATTCACCCAGCGCGCCTCGAACTCACGGATGTAAACGCCGTGCAGATCAAAGCTGTGCTCGACAATGCCGGACACTACAGAAGGTGAACGGCTGCGACTGGCGATCAAACCGGCAAAGCTCAACAGGCGGCCCCAAGGCAACGGCGTAGCGCCGCGCAGGTCGTCGTCGTTCAATCCGATCAGGGAAAATACATATCGCGAAAACCGGTCGCTGCCCCCGGCCTGAAAACGGATGTAGTAGCGGTACTTGCGCCAGCTGGTGTGCAGCAGGGTCAGCAAGCGATGATTGAAAAAATCCATGAACGCCGGACGAATCCCGCGCTCCTGGGCCTGCTCGTAGGCCAGACGATCCAGGTAGTAACCGGGCAGTGGCGAGTCGGTACCGTGCAGGCCAAAGAAGCTGGTCTGCAAGCGATAGCGCACTTCTTCGCGGTCCTCCTCGAGGCGCGCAGCCTCGACCACGTCGGAGGCCGGAAAGCCCAGCCCCGCATGGCTTTGCAGGCGAACCCGACGGCGCGCCGCCGCACTCAAGGGCTGCGCCTCCAGGTCATCGCCATGCAAGGCGTGCAGATGCTCCAGCAAACGGTGAAACGAATAGTTCCGCGCGTCGGCCAGCAACACATCGGCTAGATCACGGGTTGTCTGCCGGTCAACAGTGGCCATTCGTAACGCTCGTTGTTGGTGGTATTGATCACTTCCAGGCGATGGAAGGAGTTGATGCTCGCGTACAGCGCGAAGAAGTGCGAAAGCACGCTGGCGAACAGGTACAGCTCGCCCTCGCAGAGAAAGGCGTTCTGGTCCAGTTGCAGACGGGTCTGCACGCCACGTACCGGCTGGCCCTTCATCAGCCAGTCGATGGGGGTGGTCACGGCATTCTGGATACCGTTGAGGCGCTTGCGCGTGGCGCGGGCCTGTTGCAGGTCGTGCAGGGCGGCGAAGTCATAAGCGCGGACGACTGCCTTGAGCGGCTCGGCTGACAGCAACGACAGATAGTTCAGCGACAGGTTGGAAATGAGCGTCCAGTGCAGGCTGCTATCCAGCACTGGCCGGTAGCTCCGGGTCGGTGCAATCAGGTTGGTGTAAGTGGCGAACGATGGCGTCACCTCGGTGGACAGCGATACATCTCCCACGCCCAGCAACTGCGGCAAATCGCGGTTGCTGCAGGTCAATTCGATGGAGGCCGCTTCATGCTCGCCGATGTACAGGCTTTCATCGCCGCGCACGAAAGCGATGTGATGACGCAGACCCTCACGGCCATGGGACTCTTCGATAAGCGTGCGGAAATACAGTGTCGTGCGACCCCGCGCGTTTTCGATTTCATGCTGGAACGATTCGAATGGAGTAAAGCGCCGCAACGGATCGCCCTTGCGCTCCTTGTCGGCGGCATCCCAACCGGCCACCTTGTCGACGCTGAAAATCTCGTAGGCTTCGGGGCGGTTACCGCTGGGGCTGATACGCCGTTCCAGGCTGCGTCCATCCAGCGCAATCGGATCCGCATCGTGACGGAACAGGTTGACCGCCGGCGCGCAGTACAGGTGCAGGTCACTGGTGCGCAGACGGATATCAGGCGGCATGGGCCGGCTGAACTGAAATTCAAAGCGCAGGCTGGTGGCGCTGACCTCGGGCCAGACGCGCGCCAGCTGGGTCAGGCTGAAAAAGTGAAAACGCTGCGGGAACACGAAGTACTCCTGCAGGATCCGGTAGCCATCGAACACATTGCGCGGGTAGGGCAGCAGCGCCTCGTCGGGTGTGAAACCTGGAAAGCCGATAGCGTTGGCCGGCAGGCGATAGCTTTGCTTATCAATGTGCAACGTGACGCTGTCCAGGTAGTGGGCGAGCCACAGGTACAACGTCAGCGCCGTGGCGTTATCGCCGCCCAGATGAAAATCCAGCTGATCGCAGGCCATGCTGGTCAGCGGTTGCTCGGTCAACACCTTGAGGTCGATGCGCATCACCGAGGCTTCGCGGCTGTGGGCATCGCTGACTTCCTGCAACGCCAATGGGTACAGGCTGACGTCGGTGCAGGTACGAAACTGGCAGGAGATGCCATCCACCTGTTTGGCAAACAGTGGCGTGCCTTTGGGGATCACCTGGCGCTGGCTGATCGCATCCGGCAACGGTGTAAAACGGATGATGGTCGCGCTCGGCAGGGGCCGCAGGTAGTTGGGCCAGAGCATCTGCAACAGCGGGTGAGTCAGCTCCGGCAAATCGTCGTCGATCTTCATCCCCAGTTTGGCAGTGAGGAAGGCGAAGCCTTCCAGCAGCCGCTCCACGTCCGGGTCGCCGGCCTGATCACCGAGAAATTGCGCCAGTTGCGGGTTGTCCTCGGCAAACTCGCGGCCGAGTTCGCGCAAGTAGCGCAGCTCCTCGGCAAAGCGTTGTTTCAAGTCCATCGCATCCTCATCTCACGCGGGTGTAGCCGTCGCGGCCATGCATGGCCACCTCGATCTGCACCTGTTCTTCCTTGTGGTTGACCCGCACCTGGCAATCGAGGCGAAAGTTCAGCTCCAGCGGCAGGTCCGGGTCGGGCTGAAAGCGCACGCCCGTGACCTTGATGCGCGGTTCAAAAGCTTCCACCGAACGCCGGATATCGGTGCTGATGGCCACCACCAGGTCACTGCTGGCCTGGGTGACGCCGTTGAAATCGCGCAGGCCCAGTTCAGGGCTGCTTTGCGAGCAGCCCTGGCGTGAGTTGAGCACCTGTTCGAGGTGGCGTTTGATCGCCTCGACACGCTGGCGCGCCTGTTCATCCACGCTGCCAGGGCGGTAGCGCGGTGCGTCGGGTTCCAGGCGTTCAAACAGGCTGGCGCCCATTTACTGGGTGTCCAGCCGACCGACCAGTGAGATCTCGAAGTTGGCGCCCATGTACTTGAAGTGCGGGCGCACGGCCAACGACACCTGATACCAGCCTGGATTGCCTTCCACGTCCTGCACCACGACTTTTGCGGCGCGCAAGGGGCGACGGCTGCGCACATCGGACGAAGGGTTTTCCTGGTCGGCGATGTACTGCTTGAGCCAGTCATTCAGCTCGCGCTCCAGATCCTGGCGTTCCTTCCAGCTGCCGATCTGCTCGCGCTGCAGCACCTTGATGTAGTGGGCCAGGCGATTGACGATAAACAGGTACGGCAATTGGGTGCCGAGCTTGTAGTTGGTCTGGGCTTCCTGGCCTTCGCGGGTCTTGGGGAAGTTCTTCGGTTTCTGCACCGAGTTGGCGGAGAAGAACGCGGCGTTGTCGCTGTCCTTGCGCATGGTCAGCGGGATGAAACCGGCTTCGGCCAGCTCGAATTCCTTGCGGTCGGAGATCAGCACTTCGGTCGGGATCTTGGCCTGCAACTGGCCGAAGGATTCGTACAGATGCACTGGCAGATCGTCCACCGCGCCACCGGATTGCGGGCCGATGATGTTCGGGCACCAGCGATAGCGGGCGAAGCTGTCGGTGATGCGCGAGGCCATCAGGAACGCGGTGTTGCCCCACAGATAGTTGTCGTGGTTGCCGTCGACGGTTTCGTCATAGCCGAAGCTGCGCGTCGAGTTGTCTTCAATGCTGTAGGGCGTGCGCAGCAGGAAACGCGGCAGGGTCAGGGCCAGGTGGCGGGCATCCTCGGACTCACGCAGACCCCGCCACTTGACGTGGCGCGGCCCCTCGAAAATATCGCTGACTTCCTTGAGGTCGGGCAGACCCTGGAAGCCTTCCAGGTTGAATAGCTCGGGGCCCGCAGCCGAGACAAACGGTGCATGGGACATGGCGCCGATGGAGGCCACATAGCTGAGCAACTTGATGTCTGGCGAGCTGGGGCCAAAGGTGTAGTTGCCAACGATGGCGCCCACCGGTTCACCCCCGAACTGGCCATAGCCGGCGGTGTAGACGTGCTTGTACAAGCCGCTGCGGGTGATGTCGCCGGCGTTGTCGAAGTCGTCCAGTAGTTCCTCTTTGGTGACGTGCAGCATTTCCAGCTTGATGTTCTCGCGAAAGTCCGTGCGATCCACCAGCAGCTTCAGCCCACGCCACGCCGATTCCAGTTGCTGGAACTGCGGCTGATGCAGGATCACGTCCATCTGTTTGCTGACGGCGCGGTCGATCTCGGCAATCATCTGGTCGACCCGGTGCTTGTTGACCGGCTGCTGGTGATCGCCGCTTTGCAGGATTTCGCTGATGAACGCGGCCACGCCTTGGCGAGCTACCGCGTAGCCTTCCTGAGACGGGCGCATGGTGGTGTTGGCCAGCAGTTGATCAAGCAGCGACGGCTGTTCATCAGCCACCAGAATTTGTGCGGCGGCGCTTTCCATAGGCATGGGGGAGTACTCCGTTGAGAAGGGCGTTCCAGTCAGTTGTTTGGCGCGTCCAGAACCAGGTTCAGTTCACTGGCCAGGCGTAGACGGGCGTTTTCATCGGTCAGCAGGTTCTGCAGGTGCTTGCGAAAGGCCGGGACATTGCCCATAGGACCTTTGAGTGCAACAAGGGCTTCACGCAGTTCCAGCAACTTGTTCAGTTCAGGAACTTGCCGGGCGACGGCATCGGGACCGAAGTCGTTGATGTTTTTGAATCGGAGTTGCATGTTCAAGTCGGTGTCCTGGTCGTTGTTCAGAACAGATGGCACCGCCATGTCCAGCGCAACTTCGGCTTTGGTGAGTACTTCATTGAAGGTGTCTTTATCTACTCGAACGGATTGCCGGTCTTCAAGGGCGGTTAGTTCGCCCTTACCCTTGAAGTCCCCCGTGATCAACAACTTCAGAGGTAACTCCACCTCAGCTTGCTGATCACCTGTGGCCGGGACGTACTTGATGTTGATGCGTTCTTTTGGCGCGACAGATCCATGAGTTTTGGACATGGGAAAAATCCTTTTCATAATGTCGGCGTATTAGAGACAGCTGTCGCAGGGTTTGTCATGTAGGACGATGTGGACGCGATTCGTGGCTTTCGTATGTAGGAAAAATGCCAATTATTATTTTGTGATTTTTCCTACGAGCGCCTTGGATTAATCTGAGAGACGCCTCTTTTAATGCGGGTTGAAGTAATGATTTGTCGCTCTTCTACTTGCCTAATATTTGAACTCGGGTGAGGCTCGACAAGTTAATTAAACTGGCTTCCAGTCGGGCTGCGTTAGTTTGAAAAAAGTTGGAGCAGTGCCTATTGCGGATTCAAGTCAAGCCTATGAGGAGGCGTCGATGCAGAGCGGATGGCGGGGATGGAAATGGGGGCTTTGCCTGTCGGTTATGGCCCTTTTGGAGGCGCAGGCCGCGGCTCAGGATTGCCCTGCCATTGTCTCGCCCTTGAAGCGCCTGGAATGTTTTGATCTGGCCGCCGGCACGCCGATTCATTATCCGCCTGCTTCGCCACGCGACGTGGGCCGGGTATTGCCGATTGTCGATCTGGTCCAACGCAATGAGGCCAAGCGTCCACCCGAGGATCAGCGTTTTCTGTTGTCGTCCTTCCCGGAGCCGGACAACGACCAGCAACAGCGGCTGGTGATCTCGGCCCCAGCGTTGGGCGCGTTGCCGCCTCGGCCTCTACTGGCCATCAGTTGTGAATCGAAAATCTCGCGCCTGCAATTGGTGCTGGATGAGCCGGCCAGACCCAACAAGATTCGCATCCAGCTGTTCAAGGATGACCGCCCGATTTCCGACGCCTATCAATGGCAGGTGCTGGATGATTCCGGCCTGGTGGTCGATGCCGGACGTGGCCTGCAAGCTATCTCGTTACTGCGCCACATGGGCGGCGGCCAGCGACTGCGGCTGGAAAGCGACTATCCCCCGCTGCACGGCCTGCTCTTCGACGCTGAAGGGCTGGGTGAGCTGATCGAACAGGAGCGCCAGGTATGTCGCTGGTGATCGACGTGCCGGCGGAGACCGTCAAGCTGTTGCTGACGCCCATCGACCCCGAACAGCCCGCCGGGCATTTCGATGTGGAGGATGAAACCTACCAAGCCATCGACCAGGAGATGGTCAAACTCGGCGGCCTGCGCGAAGGCGATATTGACTGGCCGTATATCGACGAAGCGTCCCGCCAGTACCTGGCGTCCCAGTGCAAGCACTGGCGCGTCGTCGCGCACCTGCAGGTGGTGTGGCTGCGCACCCGGCAATGGCCGCGCTGGGCCGATGCCCTGGGTTTGTTGGCCGGCATGGTCGAACTGTATTGGGACAGTGCCCACCCCAAGCCCGGCCCCACCGGTTATCTGAATAAACGCAAGCAAGTGCAGCGCCTGTTGAGCGACCTGGGGCAGGTACTGCCGACCCTGGAACGCAGCAGTTTTGAACCCGCCTACCAAGCCGCAGCGGAACTGGCCCTGGCCAATCTGCAACGGTGTGCCGAAAGCGCCAAGTTCGACCCGGCCCCGTTGGATGCGTTGCAACGCCAGCTGGACAAATACAGCGAGCCGGTCGCTGCCACTGAGCCCACCCGTGCGGCCGCCTCCGGCAGTGTGCTGGAGTCAGCCTTTTTCACCAGCCCCAAACCGCAAGCACCGAGCAATGAGCGCGAACAACGCCGCGCCGTGTTGAACATGGCCGAGCAGATCAATCAACAAGACCCCTACGACCCCACCGGCTACCAACTGCGCCGCTTCGGCCTGTGGTCGCATTTGCGTACTGCGCCTTCCATCACCCGCGACCGTCGCACCGAATTGACCGCTGTGCCCAAGGACATCGTCGACGGCTACCAGGACGCGCTGAACCACAACGCCATTGAGCCGAACCTGCTGCTGCGTATCGAAAAAAGTGTCTGCGCCTCGCCGTACTGGCTGCGCGGCAGTTACCTGGCCGCTCAGGTCGCCTCGCGGCTGGCGATGGAAGAAGTGGCGGCCGCCATTCGCCAGACCTGCGAGCGGTTTGTCTGCCGTTTGCCGGCGCTGCTGGAGTTGTGCTTCAGCGACGGCACGCCGTTCTTGGATGCGCAGACCCAGGCGTGGATCAGCGGCGCCGATCAGGCGCAAATCACCGGCACCCCGATACAGGAATACGCCGGCCTGCGCGACGAATTGGCCACTCAGCTCAATACCGAAGGCGTGGAAGTGGTGCTGCTGCGCCTGCAGGAGCTGCACGCCACCCAAGATGCCCCGCGCCAGCGCAGCTACGCCACGGTGATCGCCGCCGACCTGCTGGCGTCCCGTGGGCTGTCGTGGTTGGCGGACGACCTGTACGCCAACATTGCGCGGTTGATGCGCGAGACCACGGCGCAGGGGTGGGAGCCGGAGTTGTACCGGAAAGTGGCGCAACCCATCGACGACAGTCATTTGATCAAAGCGGTTAAGGAGTAGGAGCGATTTATGGGGATGGTCTGGGATTACCTCAAACGCTGGGGCCTGCCGGTGCTGCGTCAGTTCAATCAGGCAGTGCCGGTATTGGTGCTGCTGGGCGTGGTGTTTTTGTTGATCGCCATCTGGTGGCTGGGCCCGCAGTGGACCTGGCGCGAGCGTCAGCCGCTGGGTGAACTGGCGATGCGCGTCTCGGCCAGTGTCATGGTGCTGGTGGTGCCGCTGCTGATCTGGGCGTGGCGGGTGCGTAATCGTTATCAGCGTTTGCAGGTTGAGCGCCAACACGAGGCTGCGGTGCAAGCCGATCCTTGCCTGCCTTATATCGAGGCGCAGGAGCGGGCACTGGACCGTAGCCTGGGCAATTTGCTCAACAACATGGAGCGCCGCCGTTCGCTGTATCAGCTGCCGTGGTACCTGGTGCTGGGTGAGGAAAATGCCGGCAAGACCAGCCTGATCACGCGCTCCAACCAGAGCTTTGCCTTGTCCCATGTGACCAAGGCTGGGGTCAGGGCCCATCAGGAAGAGCAACTGGCCTATCCGGTGGATTGGTGGATTGGCGACGAAGCAGTTTTGATCGACCCGCCGGGTGAGTTCCTCAGTCACTCGGATTCACCGGCTGAAGACATCGAGCAGCAGGGCAAGGTCAAACCGGTATTGCCCGCCGGCACCCACCCGCGCCTATGGCGACATTTGCTCGACTGGCTAACGCGCAACCGCAGCCGTCGAGCATTGAACGGTGTGGTGCTGGTGATCGATGTACAGGCCCTGTTGGCGCAGCGACCCGAACAACGCAAGGCCCACGCCAACCTGCTGCGCACCCGGCTGTTTGAGCTGACGCGGCAATTGGGCACGCGCTTGCCGGTGTACGTGACGCTAAGCAAGTTCGACCTGCTGGACGGCTTCGAAGAATTCTTCGCCCGCTTGTCGCGCAGTGGGCGTGAAGACCTCTTGGGTTTCACTTTCAGTCTGGACGCTGTGGATGATTTTGATGTCTGGCTGGCCGAGCTGACCCGCCAATATCAAACCTTTGTCGCCTGCCTGAGCGAACAGATTTTCGATGGTATGGGTGAATCGCGCACCTTGATCGAACGTGATCGTCTGCTGGCGTTGGTGCAGCAGATGGTCGGACTGCGCCCGGCTCTGTTCGGCTTCCTCAGTGAAATGCTCGGCAGTGATCGCTTCACTACGCCGGCGCTGGTTCGCGGGCTGTATTTCTCTTCGGTGTTGCAGCAGGGAACCCTGAGTAATGCCTTCGTCAAAGAGGCAGGGCACGCCTACCGGCTGCCACCACCGCCACCCGAGGTCAAACCTGGCGGTGTTACAGCGATCTACTTTGCCCAGCAACTGTTCCAGCGCGTGATCTACCCCGAAGCAGGCTTGGCGGGCGACAACATCAAGGTGGCCCGAAGCAAGCGGCGGTTGCTGATCGCCGGGTTCAGTGTCGCATCCTTGGGCTGTCTGGTCGTCATCGGCACCTGGCAGTTGTACTTCAACGTCAACCGTGACAAGGCGGCCAGCGTCCTGGCCAAGAGTCAGGAATTCAGTGGCCGAGACATCGACGCCAAGGTGGATACCACCGGCCGTAACCTGCTGGTGCCGCTGGACCAGATTCGGGATGCGGTGCTGGTGTACGGCGACTACCGCGAGGCCTGGCCGTTGCTGTCGGATATGGGGTTGTATCAGGGGAGGGCAATCGGCCCGCCGGTGGATGAGGCCTATCTCAATCTGCTGTCCAAACGCTTCCTGCCGGCGATTGCCAGCGGTGTACTGGACGCCATCGACACCGCGCCAGCCGGCAGCAATCAGCAACTGGCGGCCTTGCGCGTGTACCGCATGCTCGAAGAGCGGCAGAATCGTCGACCGGCCATCGTCCAAGAATGGGTTGCCAAGCAGTGGCAGCGCGCCTATCCAGGCCAGGGCCAGTTGCAGGCCGATCTGATGGGGCACCTGGGCTACGCGCTGAAATACGCCGACGCCGACCTGCCGCACTACCGTGAACGCATTGCCCACGTGCAGCAGCAACTGCGCCAGTTGCCCATGGCCGAACGGGTCTATATGAGCCTGAAACAGGATGCACTGGAGCGTTTGCATCGCCCGCTGGACCTGCGCAATGAGGTCGGCCCGGCGTTCGACATCGTCTACCGCCCGCTCAACTCTGATCAGGAGGGCAGCGGCCTGCAGTTACCGCCGCTACTCACCGCCAAGGGCTTCAAGGACTACTTCGAGCCCGGCACCGAAGGCATCGTCGAACTGGCGATGATCGACCAGTGGGTGCTCGGCGAGCGCCAACGCCTGGATTACTCCGAAGAAGACCGCAAAGTGCTGACCCAGCGCATCCGCGCCCTGTACAGCGCCGACTACGTGGACAGCTGGCGGCGGGCGTTGAATCAGTTCGCGGTCACCGACTTCGACGACCTCAGCCACGGCGTGGCGGTACTGGAACAAGTCACTGGCCCGGCCGCACCGCTACGACGCTTGTTGGAAACCCTGCGCGACAACAGCGTGATCTACCCGGCCGTGCCCTTGGCTGAAGGGCAGGCGCCGCTCAAGCTGGACAAGATGCCAGAGGGGCAACAACAGGCAGCAGGGATTCGGCGCGCATTCTCCAGTCTTTCAGAGCTGATCACCGCACGAGGCGAGCAGCCGTCCTATTACGAAGAAACCCTGCGCTCGGTCAGCGCCGTCTATGACTACGCCAAAACCGTGCACGACAACCCCGACCCCGGCAAGGCGGCGCTGAAAACCGTACTCAACCGCTTCTCCCTGGACGGTGCTGACCCGATTGCCAACCTGCAGCGCGTCGCCGTGGGCCTGCCCGAGCCGCTGAATCAGCACGTCAAAAAACTCGCCGACCAGACCTCACAGGTATTGGTCATTGCTGCCCTGCGCGAACTGGAAAAACGCTGGGACAGCGAAATCTACAGCTTCTATCGCGAGCGTCTGGCGGGTCGCTACCCGTTCAAGGCCAGCGGCGAGGACGCCTCGCTGGAAGACTTCGAAGCTTTCTTCGGCCCACAAGGGCGCCTGCAGCAATTCCACGATCAGTACCTGAATGTGTTCCTCAAGGACAACCTCGATGCCCTGTATTCCGACAGCCTCGGCGGCTACCTTGTGCGCAGCGACGTGCTTGAGCAACTGAAAAAAGCCGAGCGCATCCGCGACACCTTCTTCAACCATCGCGGCCACCTGGCCGTACAACTGACCATCGAACCTCTGGCCCTGAGCGCCACCCGCCTGAGCAGCATGCTCAGCGTCGACGGCCAACTGATCCCCTACCAACACGGCGCGCCGCAACGCACCGGACTGGTCTGGCCCAACAGCCTGGGCAACAGCAATGGCAGCCAACTGACCCTGGTGCACAGCACCGGCAACACCGCCAGCCTGAGCTACCGCGGGCCGTGGTCGTTGTTTCGGCTGCTCAGGCGCGGGCACCTCAATGGCCGAACCGACACCAGCGTGGATCTGACTTTTTCAGTCGCCGATGGGTTGATGCGTTATCGGATCGGGGCAGAAAAGGCTAACAACCCGATTACTCAGCGCAGTTTTGAAGGGTTCGTGTTGCCCAGGACGTTGTTGGAAGAGCGCCGTGCGCATCAAACCACGAACGGTGTTGCGCGACGCTGAGGCACGAAGTCGATCCGCAAAATCGGCGGGTGGCGAGATCAATTCACCATGAATGCAACAGGACGCTTGGCATGACAATCAGGCTACAACTACTGACCGAAGACCCTAAAGAAATCGAGTTGATCCAGCGTTACTGGGCGATGGATGAATCCGGGCAGTTTCTTGAAAAAGTGAATGTACTGAGTGAGGTGCTGCAACTGCCTCAGGGCGTCACGATGGCGGCCTTCATACGTGAACGTTGCAGAGCGTTTGATGAAAACCAGGTGTGTCCTGAATGCGACGAACGGGTCGAAATCCGCAACCGCTCCCAGGTCTGGAAGAGTGCATTACGCTCGACCACGCTCTGCACTCGTTGTCAGGATGAGCGGGATACCTTGGCGAGGGAGGCTGAGAAAGCAAAAGCGGCACAGTTGGAGGCGCGTCTTGCCGAATATCATCGCCAACAAGCCTGTCAGGTTGTGGATTATTCTGCGATCACGGACGCGCAGGCGCTGTTACTGCTAGCACTGGACAATGCGGTCACGCCAAGGCTGACCCAGGCCGGTTTTACGCTGGCTGATTGTCGAGGACTGGCACCTTGGTATCTCGACGACTTTCTCAAGATTCTGAAGGACGCGGGCGTCCTTCTCGAGGACCCCTCGAAGGCAAAGCCAGGAACGTATTACTGGAAAGGGGACGACGTGTGGGTAGTGAGCGATCAGGTGGCGTACGTGCTGATGCCCGGCGCCACTGCTGTGGACGGCGGCGAAGTTATCCGAGTTCTGTCGGAACGGACCTATACGGATGTCGACGGCATTTTCAATCTGTGGCTGGATTACGCCATTGCCGATGTCATGAGATATTTTGGCGACCACTGCAAACGGTACGGCCATGAACTCGCCGAGCAAGAGTGGGACGAGATAAAAAGCACCCTGCGCTCAGCCCTGCACACCTACAGCGTTACTCAACTCTGGTTTGTTGCGTGGAAAGTCGTCAAAGACGCTGCCAGTCTGGCCAGCCACCAATATTACAATCGCGTAAAAGCCGCAGCGACGATTCCCGGAAAGATAAGGCGGTACTTGGAGAAGGCCAAACGGGAGTCGCTCGAGCTCAGATCCTGGAACCGACCGGAACATCAACCGGCAGGTACATTGGGTATGTTGTTTGAAGAGTTGTTCGGCATTGACGAATACACCAGCGGCTTCACAGCGAGCAGACGGATTACCCATGTCACTGGGCAGGAGTGCGCAACCGGTGTCGACGCCGAACTGTGCGCGCCCATACGTGAGTTGATGGTCAATGCGTTGGCGCTGGATGCGGGGACCTCAGTGATGCTCAGGTTCGCAGAATTGATTCGTGCCGGGTATGACGTTGGTTTTGCTATAGCGGAAATCGGCGGCTTTCTGCAGCGAGAGCATCCGGGCGACCATTGCACGTCACTCTCGGAACGATAGACGGCATTGCGATCGGCGCCTTGCATACCCGCGTAATGGTCCTTCAACCCTAGCCATGATTGACTCTTGCGCAGAACCGGCCAACTATCGCTCGCATAACAACGACCGATGGACCCGACCTTGATTGAACGACGTCAATTCAGCGGTGGCATGAAGGGCAAGAACCTTCGCTATCTGAATGAGCAGAACCCCGATAACACCGGCGTGACCCGCACCGGTTTCTTGTTGCTCGAACACTTTTCCCTTCCGGCCTTTACCCAGGCGCTGGATACGGTAGTCACCACCAACCTGTTGCGCCCGGGGCTTTTCTCGTCGCGCACTTTCGGCCTTGGCGATGGCGAGGTGATCAGCGATCTGGGCCTGGTCATCCGCCCCGATGCGCGCCTCGATTCTGCTGCACTTCAGGAGCTGGACCTGCTGGTGATATGCGGTGGCTATCGCACTGAATTGCGCGCCAGCGAGGAATTCATCGGCTTGCTCAAGGCTGCGGCGGAGCGGGGCGTGAGCCTGGCCGGATTGTGGAATGGCTCGTGGTTTCTCGGCCGCGCCGGTTTGCTCGACGGCTATCGCTGCGCGATTCACCCGGAACATCGCCCGGCACTCACTGAGATCGCCAAGAGCACCCATGTCAGCAGCGAGCCTTACGTGATCGATCGTGATCGGCTCACCGCGTCGAGCCCGTCCGGGGCCTTCCACATGGCGCTGGACTGGATCAAGGGCTTGCACGGCAAGGCGTTGGTCGAGGGCATTGAAGATATCCTCGCCTTCGAAGAGTCGCGCTACCGGCGCATCAAACCCGATGAAAACATCTGCGTCAGCGCGCCGTTGCGTGAAGTGATCAAGCTGATGGACGCCAACCTCGAAGAACCGCTGGAGCTGGAACAGCTGGCCGTATACGCCGGCCGCTCACGGCGTCAGCTGGAGCGCTTGTTCAAGGAACAACTGGGCACCACGCCGCAACGCTATTACCTGGAACTGCGCATCACCGAAGCGCGGCGCCTGCTGCAGCACACCGAGCTTTCGCAGGTGGAAGTGCTGGTGGCTTGTGGTTTTGTCTCACCGAGCCATTTCAGCAAGTGCTACAGCTCGTACTTCGGTTATCGGCCTTCGAAGGAGAAGCGGCTGGTTAAATAGATCGACCGGTGCAATCTCCAAAAACCCTCACCCCAGCCCTCTCCCAGAGGGAGAGGGAGCCGACCGAGGTATCTTGCGCTGTACATCGACCTGAAAGATGGATGTCGATTATGGATTCAATACAGCGCTTTCAGGTCGGCGTAAATCTTGAGCATTCCCCAATCAGTTCCCTCTCCCTCCGGGAGAGGGCTAGGGTGAGGGGCTTTTGAGGTCGGGTCTGTCAGAGACGATCCGCATCCATCACAGCCTGCGCAAACGCCTTCGGAGCCTCTTGCGGCAAATTATGTCCGACCCCGCCTTCGATCAGCCGGAACTGATATTTCCCGGTAAAGCGCTTGGCATAATCCTCCGGTGCCGGGTGCGGTGCGCCGTTGGCATCGCCCTCTAAAGTAATCGTCGGCACGCTGATCGACGGTGCAGTTGCAAGTTTCTGTTCCTGCGCGGCATATTTCTCTTCGCCCTGCACCAGGCCCAAACGCCAGCGGTAGTTGAACACAGTGATCTCGACGTGATCGGGATTCTGCAACGCCTTGGCACTGCGATCAAAAGTCGCGTCGTCAAACTTCCACTGCGGTGAGGCGAGTTGCCAGATCAGTTTGGCGAAATCGTGGGTGTTCTTTTCATAGCCGGCGCGGCCGCGCTCGGTGGCGAAGTAGAACTGGTACCACCACTGCAATTCGGCTTTGGGCGGCAATGGATTCTGGCCGGCGGCCTGGTTGCCGATCAGATAGCCGCTGACGGCCACCAGGGCCTTCACGCGCTCAGGCCACAAAGCCGCGACGATGTCCGCCGAGCGCGCGCCCCAGTCATAACCACCCAGCACCGCCTGTTTGATTTTCAACGCGTCCATGAAGTCGATCACGTCACTGGCCAGCGCCGCTGGCTGGCCGTTGCGCAGGGTGTCTTTGGACAGGAACTGCGTATCGCCATAACCCCTTGCGTACGGCATCAGCACGCGATAACCCTTGGCCGCGAGCAGGGGCGCGACTTCGTCATAGCTGTGAATGTCGTAAGGCCAACCGTGCAGCAGAATCACCACCGGACCATCGGCAGGACCAGTTTCGGCGTAGGCCACGTCGAGTACGCCAGCCTTGATGTGCTTCAGCGCGCCGAAAGGCGAGGGCGCTGAATAGCTGACGGCGGCGGGTTCTGTGGTTTGCGCCTGAGCGCCGCCGACGGCGCCGAACAGTGACAGCGCCAGGACTGACAAGCCGAGCGCGTGGGTGATTTTAGAGGTGTGCAGAGCCTGTTTCATGCTGACGTCTCCTTTGCGAGCCTGTGGCCAAGGGGCTGGATGAACCCTTGAAACCTTGGGTGCATTGGAGCGTGTCGAGGTATCCGCTCTGTGTCGGCAAAGGAGGTTTTTGCAAGGGCGTGTATGGCAGCGGGACGCGTACACACTGTGATACACGGCAACGAAACCGAGTGTTTTCGCGGGAAAATAATAAGTGGCTGTTTTAAAACAAAAAATATTTCGTCTCGGGCTTCCCAAACGAAACGAATGTTGATAAATTGCGCCCCGTTCTCACAGCGATCCTCACGGAGCCGCTGACCAGAGCTACAGGGGCGTCGCCAAGCGGTAAGGCAGCAGGTTTTGATCCTGCCATGCGTTGGTTCGAATCCAGCCGCCCCTGCCATCTACGAAAAAACGCCAACTTCGCAAGAAGTTGGCGTTTTTTTATGCCTGCGATTTGCCGAGCTAGAGCCAGCCAAGCAGGCGTGCGCGATGCCGGAGCACCGCGCACGCTGCCCAATCAGTGCGGGGCGCGCGGGATGGTTTTCATCAGGTCTTCAGGGCTGATGTGACCGACCACGCTGCCCGGCTGTGGCAGATTGAGGATGTGGCCTTTCATCTTGCCGATGATGTGCATCTCGCACGGCTTGCAATCGAACTTCAGCGTCAGCACTTCATCGCCGTGAATCAATTGCATCGGCGCGACCTTGGTACGCACGCCGGTCACGCCTTTGGCCTGTTTCGGGCACAGGTTGAAGGAGAAGCGCAGGCAGTGCTTGGTGATCATCACCGGCACTTCGCCCGGCTCTTCGTGGGCTTCGTACGCCGCGTCGATCAGCTTGACGCCGTGACGGTGGTAGAAGTCGCGGGCCTTCTGGTTATAGACGTTGGCGAGGAAGGTCAGGTGCGAATCCGGGTACACCGGCGGTGGCGTGGTCTCGGCTTTGCGGCCGCCACGCGGATGCGCGGCGACGCGGGCGGCGGTCAGCGCTTCGATGACTTCGCGGCGCAGCGACTTGAGCTGCGAATTCGGGATGAAGAACGCCTGTGGCGCATCCAGTTTGATGTCGGTGGCGTGGTACTGGGTGGTGCCGAGCTGGCCGAGCAGGTCGCGCAATTGCTCCAGCGCCTGTTCCGGCTTGTTGGCCACACCGAACGGACCGTTAAGCGTGACACTGGCGCTGATGCCTTCCTCACTGGTCGCGGTCACTTCCAGGTGTTCTTCGCGCAGACGGGCAAACCAGCTCAGGGCCACGCGACGCTCCGAAGAAGTTTTCTGCAACGCCTGCTGCCAGTTGTGATCGAGGTTGCGATTCAACGGGTGGCTTGGACGCAGCTTGAACAGACCCTCGGGCATTTCGTTCGGCTCGACGCGGTAGCGATAGCGCTTCTCGCCGTCTTCTTCGAACTCACCTTTTGCTTCGGCGATGTTGGCGCGGAAACCGACCACTTCGCGTTTGACCAGCACGTTCAGGCCGTCGCCGTTGGACAGCGGCTCGTGGGTGATGACCTGCATGTCACGCTTGCCGACTTTTTCCACGGTACCGACCGGCAGACCGGTAAAGGTCGGCGAATCGAAGGCGCCGATGTCGATCTTGCGATCGGTGACGAAATAATCGGTGCTGCCACGGTGGAAGGTCTTTTCCGGATCGGGCAGGAAGAAATGCACGGTGCGCCCGCTGGAAGCGCGGGCCAGGTCCGGGCGGTCTTCCAGCACATCGTCCAGACGCTGGCGGTAATAGGCAGTGATGTTCTTCACATAGCCCATGTCCTTGTAGCGACCTTCGATCTTGAACGAACGCACGCCGGCCTCGACCAGCGCGCGGATGTTGGCGCTCTGGTTGTTGTCTTTCATCGACAGCAGGTGCTTTTCGTAGGCGATCACGCCACCCTTTTCATCTTTCAGGGTGTAGGGCAAGCGGCACGCCTGGGAGCAGTCGCCACGGTTGGCGCTGCGGCCGGTTTGCGCGTGGGAAATATTGCACTGGCCGGAGAAGGCCACGCATAGCGCGCCGTGGATGAAGAACTCGATGGCCGCATCGGTTTCATTGGCGATGGCGCGGATTTCTTGCAGGTTCAGCTCGCGGGCCAGCACCAACTGCGAGAACCCGGCCTGATCGAGGAACTTCGCTCGCTCCAGGGTGCGGATGTCGGTCTGGGTCGAGGCGTGCAGCTCGATCGGCGGAATGTCCAGCTCCATCACGCCCAGATCCTGGACGATCAGCGCATCGACGCCGGCGTCGTACAACTGATGGATCAGCTTGCGCGCCGGCTCCAGTTCGTTGTCGTGCAGGATGGTGTTGATGGTAGTGAAGATGCGCGCGTGGTAACGGCGGGCGAATTCGACCAGTTCGGCGATTTCGCTGACTTCGTTGCAGGCGTTGTGGCGCGCACCGAAGCTCGGGCCGCCGATGTACACGGCGTCGGCGCCATGCAGGATGGCCTCGCGGGCAATGGCGACATCGCGAGCAGGGCTGAGCAATTCCAGGTGATGCTTGGGCAAGGACATAGTTTTTTTAGTCAGGCGGTCACGGGCAAGGGGCGCATTCTACCCGTGAAACGCGCGGCGGGCACGTGTGTGCTGCCCGATGGTGGCAGGCGATCGGGTCAGTTCGGTTGGCGGTTGTGTTGAATGTTCCGGCCCCTTCGCGGGCAAGCCCGCTCCCACAGGGTTTCGCGGTGTACTCGGAATCGCGGCTACACACAAACCATTGTAGGAGTGAGCCTGCTCGCGATAGCGGTGTGTCAGGCAAGATGATTTGACTGACACGACGCGATCGCGAGCAGGCTCACTCCTACAGGGGGGGGCATTCCAGAATAATTGAAATGACGCTGTGCAATTTCAATCAGCCCTGGGCCGCCATCGCCGTCACTTCCACACGCATCCCTTCAACCGCCAGCGACGCAACGCCCACCGCTGCCCGCACTGGCCATGGCTTGGCGAAAAAGCGTTTATAGACTTCGTTGAACGCCGCACGATCAGCCATGTCGGTGAGGTAGATGGTCAGGTGCATTACGCGGTCCATTGAACTGCCGGCACGTTCCAGTGCGCCTTTCAGCGCTTGCAGCGTGCACTCGCTTTGCTCGGTGATGCCGCCCAGTTCCAGACTGCCATCGGCGCGGGTGGGGATCTGCGTCGAGACCATGATCCCGCCGAAGGTGGCGACGTCGGACGAAATCGAATCGGTGTCCGGATCGGGCGTGAAGATGATGTCTTGATTGGCCATGGGCATCTCTTGTTCGAGTGAATGAAAGTCGCGCCAGTTTACAGATTCCCTCCGGCGATGGCCCGCGCGTGTTCAGACTGGCTGCGTCGCCGCTTCCGCCGCGATTGCCGCATGCACGCAGGGTCGCGCGCCAATACGCTGCATATATGTGGCCAGAGCGGGCCACTCTGCGATGTCGATATCAAACGTCGGCAACCAGGTCAGCACCGTGAACAGGTAGGCATCGGCAACGCCAAAGCTAGCCATCAGATAGTTCCGATCCGCCAGAATGCGCTCAAGGTAATCCAGCCGCTTGAACAGTTTTTGCCGAAAAATCGCTTTGACTGTTTCCGGGATTTCGGCGCTGAACAATGGCGCGCTGGTGCCGTGGATCTCCGAGCCGATGAAATTCAGATGCTCCTGCAGTCGTATGCGCTCCCATGTACCGACCGCGGGCGCCAAGGTGTTTCCCGGGACCTGGTCGGCGAGAAATTGCAGGATCGCCGGACCTTCAGTGAGCACTTCGCCGTTATCCAGTTGCAGCGCGGCCACGTAGCCTTTCGGATTGATCTCGCGCAAATCACGGCCGTCAGCCGTGCGCTTGGTCTGGTTGTTGACGCGGATCAGCTCGAACGGCAAGCCGAGTTCGCGCAGAACGATGTGCGGTGAGAGCGAACAGGTCATCGGTGCAAAGTAGAGTTTCATGGCGTGTCCCCGGAAGTTTGAGGCGCCACGATCCTCTGCGGGCGAAACTTCCGCAAAGGTCATTTGCAGTGCTAGCGTATGACAAATTCTCATGCGCTCTTCTGATCTTATGACCTCCAGACTTCCTTCCCTCAATGGTTTGCGTGCATTCGAAGCGGCCGCGCGTCATATGAGCTTTACCATGGCTGCAGCCGAGTTGAACGTCACCCAGACAGCGATCAGCCACCAAATCCGACGCCTCGAAGCCGAGCTGGGTGTCACGCTATTCCTGCGACTCAAGAATGGTTTGGCGCTCAGCGAAGACGGCCAGGCCTACCTGCCGGGCGTGCGTTCGGCGTTTCATGCGCTGCGCCATTCGACGCAACAGTTGCTCGAATCGCGCGGGTCCAGCGTGCTGACCATCAGCACGCTGGTCTCGGTCGCGTCGAAATGGCTATTGCCGCGCCTGCCGGCATTCCAGCAGGCGTTCCCGGACATCGATGTGCGCATCAGCGCCACAACCGACCTGGTGGATTTCCGCCGAGGAGGTATCGATGCGGCGATTCGCTACGGGCGGGGCGAATGGAAAGGTCTGCGCGCGGACTTTCTCATGGCGGATAAGGTATTTCCTGTGTGCAGTCCAGCAGTGGCGACGACATTGCACACACCGCAAGATCTGGCCAGCCACACCCTTGTACAAGTCAGTGGTGTCACCGCTAAAGACTGGCAGGCCTGGCTCAGCGCCGCAGGCCAGCCTGCGCAGTTGGCCGATGGCGCGAAGCTGACTTTCGATCTGGCGATGATGGCGGTGCAGGCGGCAATTGACGGGCAGGGCGTGTGCATCGGGCGTTCGACTTACGTGAACGACGATCTGCGTGCAGGACGATTGGTCGCACCGTTCGACCTGCGCCTGCAGGATGATCTCGGCTTCTATCTGGTCACACCCCATGAAACCGCTGACTCGACAAAGATCAGCGCTTTCAGACAGTGGCTTGTGGCTGTAGCCCGCGACACGTTTGTATAAGCGTGTATCAACCCTCAGCGGATACACACGACAACACCAAACCGGGCTTTCGAGACACATCCGCCTTACATGCCGAGCCCAAGGTAGCCCTCACACCAACACTACGTTTGAGAGGGCACCACCATGTACCGTCCACTGTTTCTGGCTTCTGCCGTTGTCTTCGCCTCCCTTACCGGTTTCGCTCATGCGGCGGATGCGCCGGCGGCGAGCTGGCAGAAAGGTTTGAGCCGCACCGATCTGGTTCGCCAGGATCTCGGCGCTGACAATCGCGAAGTGATTCAGGCGCGAATCGATTTCGATGCCGGCGTCAGCGCGCCTCGGCATGCGCACCCCGGGGTCGAGGTCGCCTACGTCATCAGTGGCACCTTTGAATATCAGCTCGAAGGACAGGCGCCGGTGACTCTCAAGGCAGGCGATTCGTTGTTCATTCCGGCAGGTGTCGCGCATGTAGCGAAGAATATTGGCAATGAGAAAGGCGTAGAACTGGCCACTTACGTCGTCCCGAAAGGCGAACCTTTGCTGATCCTCAAACCATGATGAGCAAGTCCGCTATTTCGAGCGCGGCTTGCTCATCGCGCGCTTGATGCGCATCCAGTCCTGATAGGCCGCCGTTCGCTTGGCGTCGGCCAAGGCCTTTGCTTTGCTGAAGCGAGCCCAGGCCTCAGGGCTATCGGTGTCATGCTCGATAATTCTGTAGGCCGCTTCTTCCAGCAGATCGGCCTCACGGAACATCGCGGCATTGTCGGCCATCTCGTCGTCCCAGGAGCGGCCGAAATCGAATTTCAAAGTGTGTTCTGTCATTTCACGTGATCCTCCTCCCAGACCAGAGGCACCGATTCTCGCCATTGCACTTCGGTCACGCCAAAGCGTTCCGCCATCGGTTTGGAAAAACGTTTCAACGGAGGCCGACCGGGGCGGGGAATGGGCGCGATACCCGCGTCACAACTTGCCCACTGCCAGGCTTCGGCATTGTTCATGTTTTTTGTGCGAATGACGAATGACCTGGGCTTCCCGTGCAGCAGGTAATCGATCACGTACAGATCCGCTCCGCTCATACATTTCCTCCCCATGCTTATGAACAGGGATATCTGAGGAAATGAATAATTCAGAGAAAATGCACGCTGCCGGGACGATCGGTTGTTAGTTGGCATTGGAGTTTGTATGGCGAGTGTGCGGAGTACAAATTCGTCTTGCAGGGCAAGGCAAAAGCGACTGCCACGGCGCGTCAGTAAGTTGCAAACTTATGAATAAATACATGAACAGACGAAGTCCGCATGAACCTCGGTGTCTTCAACCGCCGTGATCAGACCTGCATGCAAGGCTTCTTCAGGATTGATGATGCGCGGCGCTGCCGTCAGATACTTCTCCGTCTCCAGCGCGTTTTTTCCGTTACTTGTGCGCTCGGCGACAATTTGCGCGTACAGGTGCAAGTCATAATCCAGGCTCATGGCATATTCCGACATGCGTGAATGATCGACCGCTCCCTGCAGGTGCCAATGAAAAGGGTGAAACAGAAACTTGCTATGAGTACAGGCGGTTCGGCGTTGGCCAGCAAGGAAAACGATATTGCCCATCGACTCGACCGTGCCCAGGTTATGGGTGTGTACCGGGACGGGCAGCGCTATCAGAAAGTTGTACATCGTGAAGCCGTAACTGCATTCGCCACCCATGGTGGCGATGTTCAGAATCAATCTGGGAGCATCTTCCTTTACCGCCAACGAGGCTTTATCAATCAGTTGACCACAGGTTGATGCATTGATCGGACCGGTAAAGTTGATGACGTGGACAGGCATGGCGATTTCCTCGACGGGCCGACTGCGCTGCGAACGGGCTCCTTGCGCAGGACTGGTAAGCTCAGTCAGGAGCAGCGTTCATAGGTTGGCGCCGTTTCCGTTTCTCGAGAGTTTTCAGCGTTAACGATCAACTGCCTGCGCTCGTAACACGCATGTTGGGCACGATCGCCGTGCTGCGGGTGGCCAGGTTTTCTTTCAATGCACGGTGACACCGACGGGTCCGGTAGTTTCTCGGAGGAACTGCGCGTTGCCTCTGGAACGCCTTCAGCGCCTTCGTGCCGGTGTAACTTGCCTGGAACACTATCAGTGGCGGTCGTCATCATTGCGCTCCATCGAATATTACAAAGGGCAGCAAAGCTGCCCTTGTACCGCTCATTTACGACTTGCGACCTCCGCTGTGGCTGGATTGTCCGCCTTTGCGACCAGCCTCGGATGCTTTTTCACGATCGTTGGCGAAGTTACCGCCAGACTGTCCGCCTTTTTTCCCGGACTCTTGCGTCTTGTCACGATCGTTGCCGGCCTTGCCTGTATTTTTATTTCCGGTGGTCATGATAGCTCTCCGATATATCTTAACGTTTCGCTAGTGATGTCCGTTGTCGCGATGGACACTTACTTCGATTACGTATCGGTTCACGGTGTTTTGATTATTTTTAACTGATCCGATGAGCGGCACTTCGCTGCATGAACTTGATCTAGTCACTTATCGCGATATAACTAAAGCAGCTATGTTCAATCGCAATGAATAATAAAGAATTGTAATTACACCGATGCCGCGCAGTTGATTAAGCAGTTGATTGAAGTTACTTGAACCGAAACTACCTGAACCGCGGCAACGGCCGGTCGATCGGCTTGAGTGTCGACAGCGTGTCGCGGATCAGCGGCGCATCCTTTTCAATATCGTGCAGTCGATCGCGGATGCGCAGGGCCGTCGGATGCCCGCCTTGATGATCAACCCAGTCAGCAATCTCTTTGCAGGCGGCTGCGAGGCGCGCCTGGCGGGCGTCGAGCAGGGTGAGGAGGGTGGTGATGGACTCTTTCTCGGACATGGAACACCTCCGTTCGCTGAAACGGCTGAGTTGCAACACAAAGCCCGCGTGTCGCAAACCTTCAGATCAACTATAGAAGACCTGCGCGATCGTGCAAAAAATACCCGGCTCAGCTCGACGGCGAACCTCATTGTAGGAGTGAGCCTGCTCGCGATAGCGGTGTGTCAGTCGACATCTTCATCAACTGACAGACCGCTATCGCGAGCAGGCTCACTCCTACAGGGGGTACGTGCGACTCAGGACGCCTCGGTTACTTCGCACATGCGTTCGAGAAACATCGCCAAAGCCACTTCCTCGGCGCGCAAGCCTTTGCGTACCCGTGGGCGGGGCAGTTCGGCAAGGGCGCCGAGCATGAAATGCTCGACCACGGCGGGGTGGATGTAGCACTTGCGGCACACCGCGGGGGTGTTGCCCAACTGTTTGGCGACGTTCTTCACGGCTTCAACCACATGGCGCTTGGCTTCGGTTTCCGACTCATGCTGCAACTCGCGCAGCACCGACAAGGCCAGGGCGCTGCCCGCCCAGGTGCGGTAATCCTTGGCGGTGAATGCAGCGCCGGTCAGTTTCTGCAGATAGGCGTTGACGTCGGACGAGGTAACGGTATGCCGTTCCCCGTGTTCATCGAGGTACTGAAAAAGGTTCTGCCCGGGGATCTCCAGGCAGCGCTTGATGATTCGCGCCAGGCGACGGTCCTTGACGGTGATCTGATGCTCGATGCCGCTCTTGCCACGGAACTGGAACAGGATCGCGCTGCCGTTGACCTCGACGTGGCGGCTGCGCAACGTGGTCAGGCCATAGGAGCGATTGTCCCGCGCATATTGGGTATTGCCGACGCGGATCAGCGTGGCGTCGAGCAAGGTGATCACTGTTGCCATGACCTTGTCACGGCTGAAGCCCGGCGCATCGAGCAGCGCCTCAAGCTGGCGCCGCAGTTTTGGCAGGGCCAGGCCGAAGTCGCGCAGACGCGAGTATTTGTCGGCGTCGCGTACTTCGCGCCAGCGTGCGTGGTAACGGTACTGCTTGCGCCCGCGCGCATCGCGCCCGGTGGCTTGCAAATGCCCGCAGGGATCGGCGCAGATCCACACATCGGTATACGCCGGCGGCACCGCGAGGGCGTTGATGCGTTTGATTTCGTCCGGGTCGGTGATGCGCTGCCCCGACGGTTCGAAATAGACGAACTTGCCGCGCAGTTTTTTCCGGGTGATACCAGGCTGAGTGTCATCGACGTAATGCAGATCGGCGGGCAGGGCATCTGTCAGCACGGTATCGGGCATGGCGGTTTCCTTCGGTCATACGGCAGTCTGTAACAGGATTGACCGCAGGCGCTGGCCGTCGTGCCGAATGATTTACGCGAGCACCGCCACCGCCTTGATCTGCGCCCATAGCCGCTGGCCCGCATGCACGTTCAATTGATCCTTGGAAAACCGCGTGATCCGCGCCAGCAACGGCGTGCCTCCAGCGTCCAGTCGGATCAGCACATGGGCACTGTTGTCAGCCGCCTGTTCACTGACCACCGTCACCGGCAGACGATTAAGAATGCTGCTGCCGGCATCGTTGTGCAGCGCCAGACTGATGTCGCGGGCGTGCACTTTGCAGCGCAAGGCCTGGCCCACGGCCATCGGCGCATGGGTGACGCGAATGTTCATTTCCGTGGCCGGCAATTGCAGGCTGAGCAATTGATAGGTGGCATCGTAGGCGCTGACCTGGCCTTCGATGATGACCCCGGCGTCATCGCCCATCGCCAAGGGCAGGTCCAGACGCGCGAGGGTTTCGCCGATCGGGCCGCTGGCGAGGGCTTTGCCATCGCTGAGCAACACCAGATGATCGGCCAGCCGCGCGACTTCATCCTGCGCATGGCTGACGTACAGCAGCGGAATATCCAGTTCGTCATGCAGGCGTTGCAGGTACGGCAGGATTTCGCTTTTGCGCCGGCTGTCGAGAGCCGCCAGTGGTTCGTCCATCAGCAGCAGTTTCGGGCTGGTCAGCAGAGCGCGGGCGATGCCGACGCGTTGCCGCTCGCCACCGGACAGATGCTGCGGATGACGCTCGAGCAAATGGCCGATGCCGAGCAGTTCGGTGGCCTGGTTCATGTCGACCCGGCGTTGCGACCTGGCAATGCGTTTGCGGCCAAACTCCAGATTGGCCAGTACCGACAAGTGCGGAAACAGGCTGGCTTCCTGAAACACGTAGCCGAGCGCCCGTTTATGCGGCGCTACGAAAATGCCCTTGGCGCTGTCCTGCCAGACCTCGCCGTTGATTTGCACGAATCCTTGTTCTGCGCGTTCCAGCCCGGCAATGCAGCGCAGGCAGGTGGTTTTGCCGGAGCCGGAATCACCAAACAGCGCGGTGACACCGCGGCCCGGCACCTGCAGATCGACATCCAGCTCGAAGCCGGAATAAGCGCGTTTCAGACGTACGTCAATCATCGATCAGCTCCAGCCTGCGCGGGTCTTGCGGCTGGAATACAGCGCCAGCAACACCAGAAACGAGAACACCAGCATCGCCCCGGACAGCCAGTGCGCCTGAGCATATTCCAGCGCTTCAACGTGGTCGTAGATCTGCACCGAGACCACGCGGGTCTTGTCGGGAATGTTGCCGCCGATCATCAGCACCACACCGAATTCACCGACGGTGTGGGCGAAGCCGAGAATCGCTGCGGTGACAAAACCGGGGCGCGCCAGCGGCAGGATCACGCTGAAGAACGTGTCCCAAGGATTGGCACGCAACGTTGCGGCCACTTCCAGCGGGCGAATGCCGATCGCCGAAAAGGCATTCTGCAACGGCTGCACCACGAACGGCATGGAGTAGACCACCGAGCCGATTACCAGCCCGGTGAAACTGAACGTCAGCGTGCCCAGCCCCAGCCATAGGGTGAACTGACCGAGAAAACCGTGTGGCCCCAGCGCCAGCAACAGATAAAAGCCGATCACCGTCGGCGGCAGCACCAGCGGCAGGGCGACGATGGCGCCAATCGGGCCGCGCAACCATGACGATGTGCGCGACAGCCATAAGGCGATCGGCGTGCCAATTACCAGCAGGATCACGGTGGTCAGCGACGCCAGTTTCAGGGTCAGCCAGATGGCGGCGAAATCGGCACTGGTCAATGACATTTACAGTTGATATCCGTAGGACTTGATCACCGCAGCGGCTTTCGGGCCCTTGAGATAATCCACCAGGGCCTTGGCGGCGACGCTGTCCTTGCCTTTGTTCAAGATCACCGCGTCCTGTTTGATCGGATCATGCAGGGCGGCCGGGACTATCCACGCCGAACCGCTGCTGACTTTGCCGTCCTTGTAGATTTGCGACAGGGCGACAAAGCCCAGTTCGGCGTTGCCGGTGGAGACGAACTGATACGCCTGAGTGATGTTCTGACCTTCGACGATTTTTGCTTTGGTAGCGTCGGTCAGTTGGAGTTTCTCCAGCACCTGTGTGGCGGCCAGGCCGTAAGGCGCGGCTTTCGGATTGGCGATGGACAGGTGCTGGTATTGGCTGGTTTTCAGCACCTCGCCTTTCGAGTCCACATAACCTTCCTTCGCCGACCACAGCGCCAGCGTGCCGATGGCGTAGGTGAAGCGTGAACCTTTGACGGTTTCGCCTTCCTGTTCAAGTTTTGCCGGGGTCGTGTCGTCAGCGGCGAGGAACACCTGGAAGGGCGCGCCGTTCTTGATCTGGGTGTAGAACTGCCCGGTCGCGCCATAAGCAGCAACCAGTTTGTGGCCAGTGTCTTTTTCGAAGTCGGCAGCAATGGCCTGGATGGGCGCGGTGAAATTGGCGGCAACTGCCACTTGCACTTCGTCAGCCTGCACGGCGCCGATGCTGAAGAGTGCGAGGAGTGAAGCGAGGCAGGCAGGGGCAACGCGTGTGGCAGCCAGGGTCATGTAGAAAGCTCCGTGATCGGCGGTTAGTGCTCTGTTTGTGATGGCGCCGATACACGGGCGCTATCGCTATATAAAGAAATATATAGCGAGACGCCGCCAGGTGGCGAGGGATTAAATCCGCTCGCCGCATGAATTCATTGACCGTTGAGTTTCGCCAATCCGCCTTCGGCGAGTTGCCGGGTCAATTCAGCGCTGCCGATGTCCTTGCCCAGCGTGAGCGCCTGACCGGCCCAAAGATTGGCGAAGTCCGCGTCATCCTTGGCTCGCAGTGGCATGAGTGCACCGCCGGCCAACGGAAAGGCTGGCGCCTGCGCGGACATCGGGCCGAGTTCGCGCATCGCTCGATTGACAATGCCCCGTGCCGGACGCCCGGTGAAAATATTGGTGATGGCGGTCTCGCTGTCTTTTGCAGTCCGCAGAGCCTTGTGATGCGAGGCGCTGACTTTCGCCTCCGGGGTAAACAGGTACGCCGTGCCGACTTGCACTGCCGAGGCGCCGAGCATGAACGCTGCTGCAACGCCCCGGGCATCGCTGATTGCGCCAGCCGCTATCACCGGCACTTTCACCGCGTCGACCACCTGCGGCACCAGCGCGAAAGTGCCGACCTGCGTACTCAGATCATCCCTGAGGAACATCCCCCGATGCCCCCCCGCCTCATAACCCATGGCGATGATCGCGTCGCAGCCATGCTGCTCCAGCCAGATCGCTTCTTCGACCGTGGTGGCAGACGAGAGGATTTTCGCCCCGGTGGCCTTGACCCGATCGAGCAGATTTTTCTCCGGCAGACCGAAATGAAAACTCACCACCTCGGGCCGGAATTCTTCGAGCACAGCGCACGCGGCTTCATCGAAAGGTGCACGGTTGGACACCGGCGTCGGGGCCTCGAAATCGGCGCCCAGTTCGCGGTAGTAGGGTTCGAGGAGGTCTTTCCAGTCACGGGCTCGCTGGTCATCGGGCGTCGGTGGTTGATGGCAGAAGAAATTGACGTTGAACGGCTTGCTGGTGTGCTGGCGGATGGTTTTCAGTTCTTCGCGCAGTTGCTCGATGCTCAGCATCGCCGCCGGCATTGAACCGAGGCCGCCAGCGTTGCACACGGCAATCACCATCGAAGAGTTGGTCGCGCCGGCCATCGGGCCCTGGATGATCGGCAGTTCGATACCGAGAAGATCAAGGATGCGGGTGTCTGGCCACTGACTCATATAGCAATTCTCCGAACGATGAAACGGGCAGGGACGGCAACCGGTTTTAGCAGCAAAACCGGCTGCGGGGCCAGTCTGAAATTCTGAACATCACGTGCAGTTTTTCAGCGTCGATGCAGTCCGCCACCACCAGCGCCGCCAAACGAACGGTTCATCATTTGCGAGGACCGGTTGTAGTTGTGCGTGCGCTGGTTGCCGAGATTGCGCGCGGCGGATTCGCGATTGAGATTTTGTAGCTGCGCATTGTTGTTCGCGGGTTGGGTTCGGTTGGCACCGCCGCCGGCCACGGACTGCCAGCCATTGTCGGTTTTCTTGTAAACGTTGCCGTCGCGCCCGGCATAAACGTTGTCGCCGACCCGGGCAGCGCCGCCGTTGCGGCCGTGAATGCCGCCGTATTGCGTGGTGTTGCCGGTATTGGGGTTGTAGACCGCGCCGCGATTGGCGCTGACTTTAGTTCCGGTGCGGACGTTGCCGGCCGTCACCCGTTCGCCAACGATCGCGCCGCCGTTCGGTCCGGCCGCTACGCCGCTGCGTCCGCCGGCGTAATTGCCGGTATAGGCGTTGTGCACCGCGCCGCGCTGGCCAGCGGCGGCAATACCGGTGCGCGAGTTGTACGAGGCACCGACCTCACCGGCCCAGCGATTGCCGGTCCAGGCGTTGTAGCCGGCGCCGTAACGGCTGACGGTCGCGCGGTCGCCCCACTGATGATAAAGATTGCCGGTGGTCCCGGCCCAGCCACCCGGGCCCCATGCCACGGCACCGCCGCGATAACCGTAGGCCGCGCCGCCCCAGGCCAGCGGCGCCGGGTACAGACGCGGACCCCATGCGTAACCCCAGCCGTAATTTCCCCACCACGGATACGCGCCCCAACCCCAGCCCATCGCGTTCGTGCTGCCGCCCCAGCTCCAGCCGAAACCGAAGCCGAAGGTCCAGCCGGTCCAAGGCGTGTAGCGAATCGCGACGCCGAAACCATAGGTCACCGGCGGCCCGTACCAGACACTGCCGACCCACGGCGTGTACGGATAACCGGTGCCATACACCACGACGCCGGTCGCCGGGTCCAGCGTCGAGCCTTGATAACCTGGGGTGTAGCCGACCACCACGGTATCGCCACTGGACTCGTAAACCTTCACGTAGGTGAGGTAATGCATCGGTGAACCGGGCGGGATCGAATAAATCACCGCGGGCACTGAAGTGGCCACGCTCCAGGGGCCGTTCACTGAGGCGGCGCTGAACCAGATGCCATTCTCCACGGCCCACCAACTGTCGTTGTCGACACGAATGATCGGCGTGGCGCTGTTGATCACGTATTGCAGTGGCGTATTGCTGATCGCTTTAAGCTGCGGCTCGCCGTCAAATTGCGGTGTGGTCATCTTCACCGCGCTTTTCCTGATCGCCGAGGTCTGCGGGATGGTGGCGGCAATCGCAGCCTCCTGAGCCTGTGGCGTGCCGGCGACCGAAGCCTTGACGTTCTCTTTCGCGCTGTCGTCAGGAATATTGGCAAAGTCGCCCGGCAGTTTGTCTGCCGGGACAAAGGTCCATGGTCCGTTCATGTCGCTGGCGCGAAACCAGCGCCCGGAGATCAGCACGTAACTGTTCTGATCGCCGATTTCCTTGAAGATATGCCCGGTGGTGTTGCTCACGTACAACAGGCTGGTGCCCTGAATCGGTTGCCATTGCGCGGCGCCGTCGGTGACCAGCAGTTCCGTTGGCGTAGTGGCGATGAAGATTTTCGGCTGTGGCGGCTTGGCAAGGCTGGGGACCTTGTCCTTCGGATCGCTTTGCCCGGTGAGCAGGTCCACCTGGCGACTGTTGATCGCCGCCTGTCTGGCTTTTTCCAGATTGGCCGGCGGCGCAGCAAGGCGCGTGTAATCGCCGTTCAATTTATCTGCAACCATCCAGCCGTCGAATACATGCAGGTAGTGTTTGCCTTGTGCATCCTTGAGCAGCAATGGGCGCGTGTTGATCACCCGTTGCAGCTCGGTACCTTCCACTGGCCGATAAGCCGCGTCACCGTCGATGTACACGAGGATTGCCGGGCTGTCGGAGCTGATGATGGTCGGCGGAGTGTTTTCCAGTGGTGCGCCGTCGGCTTTCCGTTCGGCGTTCAGCACGCCGACTGCCGCTTCCAGTTGATCGAGGGAGATGGTTTTCTTGCGGCTCTCGGCATCTTTTTTCAGGATGGCGAGCCATGTGTCGGCCTGTTTGGCATCGGCGGGAAACTCGGCTTTGAGGATCTGGTACTGATCGAGCGCGACCCAGCGAGTGGCCTTGTCTACGAGAGTGTGAGCGCTGAACTCGACGATGCCATAGGTGGATTTGCCGTCGGCGGCCGTGGCTTCGACGGCCGCGCGGGCATTGAGCGTGTAGCCGTCCCAGTTGTCGAGCTGCGGCTGATACACCGTCAGCTTGCTCTTGCCGCTGCTGATCACTTGCGGCCAGGTCGGCTCGCTTGGCGCCGCATCCGGCTTTGCTGCCGGGGCGGCTGCCCAGGCATTGCCAAGCGTCAGCAGACACAACATCAGCAGCGTGGGTAAAGCGCGCAGGAAAAGCATCGTCAGCTCCATCGACAGGCCGGTTTGCAAGGCGAAACCGGAAAAACACAACCGTCGAAAAAGCATAGCCGCCCGCCATGGATTCACCCGGCTGATTGAGCGGTTAGCGCAAAGTCGAGTGTGGCAATGTGTTGCGATGTGCTATTTCAAGGCATGCTTTCTTTAAAATCATCTTCGAGAGGCCGTCATGTTCAACGCCATTCTGATCGACAAAGACGACAACGGTTATCGCGCCAACCTGCAGCAAATCGATGAGCAACAGTTACCCGAAGGCAACGTCAGCGTGAACGTGGCGTACAGCACCCTGAATTTCAAGGATGGGCTGGCGATCACCGGCAGCAGTCCGGTGGTGCGCAAGTTTCCCATGGTGCCGGGGATCGATCTGGCGGGAACGGTCGAGTCCAGTTCGCACCCGGATTTCAAGGCGGGCGATCAGGTGCTGCTCAACGGTTGGGGCGTCGGTGAAAACCACTGGGGCGGGCTGGCGCAGAAAGCCCGCCTCAATGGCGACTGGCTTATTCCGCTGCCCAAGGCCTTTACGCCGGCGCAAGCGATGGCCGTTGGCACGGCAGGTTATACGGCGATGCTGTGCATTCTGGCGCTGGAGCGTCATGGGGTAAAACCGGATCAAGGCGAAGTGCTGGTCACTGGCGCCAATGGCGGGGTCGGCAGCTTTGCCATTGCCTTGCTCAGCACGTTGGGATACCGAGTGGTGGCCTCAACGGGCCGGGTGTCCGAGCATGAATATCTGCAGCAACTGGGCGCTGCAGAAATCATCGATCGGGCCACCTTGTCCGAGCCGGGCAAGCCGTTGGCCAAGGAGCGCTGGGCGGCGGTGGTCGATTCGGTCGGTAGTCACACGCTGGCGAATGCTTGCGCCAGCACACGCTCGGAAGGTGTGGTCGCGGCGTGCGGACTGGCCCAGGGCATGGATTTTCCGGCCTCGGTAGCGCCGTTCATTCTGCGCGGTGTGACGCTGGCGGGGATCAACAGCGTGACTCAGCCCAAGGCGCGCCGTATCGAGGCCTGGGACCGACTGGCCAGGGATCTGGATTTCTCCTTGCTAAAGCTGATCAGTCACGAAATCAGTTTGCGCGAGGCACTTGAGGCCGCGCCCAGACTGCTTGCCGGGCAGCTGCGGGGCAGGGTGGTGGTCGACGTCAATCGTTGAGTTCGCGCGCCAGTAACTGACGCTTGCGCTCGACGCCCCAGCGGTAGCCGGAAAGATTGCCGTCGCTGCGCACCACGCGATGGCAGGGAATCGCCACCGCCAAGCGGTTGGCCCCGCACGCCTGGGCCACCGCGCGCATCGAAGTCGGTGCGCCGATGCGTTGCGCGATCTCGGCGTAACTGGCGGTGCTGCCTGCGGGGATCTCGCGCAGCGCCTGCCAGACGCGCTCCTGAAACGCGGTTCCGCGTATATCCAGCGGCAAGGTCAGGCCCGTCGCCGGTGCTTCGACAAAGCCGACGACGCTGGCGATCAACTGTTCGAAATCACGGTCGGCACCGATCAGGTTGGCGTTGCGAAATTGATCCTGCAGGTCGCAGACCAACTGATGTGGATCGTCGCCCAGCAGAATCGCGCAAACCCCCCGTTCACTCTGCGCCACCAGAATCGCCCCAAGCGAACATTGGCCGACGGCAAAGCGAATGTCGTTGTTCTGTCCGGCGCCGCGGTAGTCAGCCGGCTTCATGCCCAGCAGTTGATCGGCTGCTGCGTAGAAACGGCTGTTGGAATTGAAGCCCGCGTCATACAGCGCATCGGTCACCGAACCGCCGTCCGCCAGTCGTGCACGCAGCTTGCGCGAGCGTTGCGCCGTGGCGTAAGCCTTGGGCGTCAGGCCTGTCGCAGCTTTGAATACTCGATGGAAATGAAAAGGGCTGAGCCCGGCGCTGGCCGCGAGGCTGTCGAGCGCCGGCAACGTCTCGGACGCCTCGATCTGCCGACAGGCCGCAGCAATGATCGCTGCTTGCTGCGCGTCATTCTGGACCTTGCTGGCGCGTTTGCTTGGTCGATACCCGGCAGCTTCGGCCAGTTCAGGGGTATCGAAAAACTCGACGTTCTGCGGTTTGGGCAAGCGCGCAAGGCTGCTCGGACGGCAATAGACGCCGGTGGTCTTTACCGCGTAGACAAATTGCCCGTCAGCACTCGGGTCGCGGGCAACCACGGCGGCCCAACGTGGATCGTCTTCAATGTTGATGGTGTTCGAAAGCGTTTCCATGACGAGTAATCCGTTGACCTGTTTGGCTCAGGTTAACCAGCATCGTAGCTCGCAACACTCCGCGCCTTGCGGTCAAACTTTTACTGATCCCCGGCGACGCGGAAGGTGACGTTGATACGTCGTTCGCCCAAGCGTGGGTGATGGCCGGGTTTGACCGGCAGCACGCCGTGATAGCGCAGGCGATCCACGCCGCCCCAGACCACCATGTCGCCATCCAGCAGCGGGATGCGCTGGCTTTTATCGCTGCGCTCGAAGCCGCCAAACAGAAACATCGCCGGCAGACCCAGCGACAATGAAACGATGGGCGCAGCAAAGCCCTTTTCGTCTTTGTCCTGATGCAATGACATCTTGGCGCCGGGCACATATTGGTTGATCAGGCAGGAATCGGCATGGAAATCCTTGAAGCCGGCTTGCGCTGCCGCCTCGTGCGCCAGATCGGCAAACACCGCCGGCATCGACGGCCATGGCAAGCCGCTGAGTGGATCGACGCTGGAATAGCGGTAACCGCTGCGATCGGTGATCCAGCCCAGTTGCCCGCAACTGCTGGTGCCGACCGACATGCTGAACCCACCCGGCGTCACCATGTGGCGGAGCGGAGCGGCAGCAAAAATGACCTTGAGCGCCGTCAGCAGTTGCTCGACCCGAGGCAAGGCGAACCCGCGCAGCACCCACGATTGCTCGCCGATCTGCTCGGCGCGGGGTTGCTGTACGGGTTCGTTGTCGGCGAACAGGTCAAAGGTGGTCGGTTGCATGGTGTCGGTTACAGCGCTTTGCTGACCTTGATGTCACTGAGCTCTTCATCAGCGTGCATTTTTTTCAGCGCCGCTTTCGCTTCCTCGTCAGTGCCGTTTTTGAGTTCTGCGAAGTCGAAACGCTGCTCGCCGTCCAGTTTGTACTTGATCACATATTTGGTTGTTTGCGCCACGGTGGTGGTTTCCTTTCAGAATAGGCTGCGCGTCTCAGCTCAGTTTGGTGCTGGAGCGACGGATGATCTTGATCGAATGGGTCAGCGTCGGCTTGCGCGTCACGCTGATTGCGCGGCGATTGACGGTGTCGATAGTGATGTTCCAGAAGCCGGTGCTCGGCGCGGTGATGCGCGCCGGGAAGGTGTCGAACGCGCCGCCGTGATAGGTATGACGGCCGCCGTTTTTGAAGCTGCGGAAGTTGGCGTCGTTCATCAAACGGATGTTGCACATCTGCGAGCATTGAATGACGACGATGTCGTCTTCGTTGAGGTGCTCGCGCTGGTGAATGAATTTCATGGGCGCCTCCAGAAGGGCTTTTTCTACTAAATCAAAACGATAGCTTGTCGATGGACGCAGTTTATCAGCCCGCACGGGTTATTATCTGGCCGTCGGGCGATGCTTTGACAAATTTTGAACAGATATTCGCAATGGCATGCGGGTTAAATGCGCAAGGCCCCGGAGAAAAGCGGCATTCATGCTGTCGGACGGTCTTTAACGGAGGATTTATATGAAGTGGGGTGTGGCGTGTGTGCCGTTGATTCTGGCGATGGCCGGTTGTGCAAATGTTTCCGAAATCAATGAAACGCTGCCAACCATGAGCGTGATCTCCGGCAAAAAGCCTCAGGAGTACGCGCAGTGCCTGACCGACAAGCTTGCTGACAGCCGTGGTGCGCTGCAGGTCCAGCCGCAGAAGGATGGGGTTCGGGTGATCGTCCCGGGCAAACTGTCTTCAGGCCCGGCAGCGGTGTTTGATATCGAAGATCGTGCTGGCGGCAGCAGCATCAAACTGCATGAGCGAATGTCCAATGTGCCGGTTCGCCCCCACGATGTGCAGAAAGCCGCGAACGCCTGTATTTCCGGCTGATAGACTACTGAACATCAGCATCCGATGCCGTCACAGTCCTGCTGTGACGGCATTGTCATTTTTGGAGTTGCGATGAAGCGAGAGCACGTGCGCGAGCGCCATGCAGAGGGCCTTGTCTCTGCCACCCATATCATCCAGAACCCGGCGAATCCCGGTGAATGGATCGTGTTTTTCAAGAAGAGTGCAGGGCGCAGCTACTTCCTGGTGGACGACAATGATGAAGTCGAGTCTTTCAGTCGCCTCGACGAGTTGATCGAGGTCGTCCGTGGCCTCGGGATCAAGTTTGCCGAAATCCACATGTAGCGACTATTTGCACACGACCACGACGTTGCGGGTCTTGTAATTGCCGACGTCGACGCCGAGGGTTTTATCATCTTCCTTTGGCGCCGGTGTGCCGTCGGTGCCGACGATGCGATAGCCGGTGCCTGCGCAAGAAGCGTCGGCTTTCTCGTAGCACATTGCCCAGGAGTTGGCTTCACCGGAGCAATCGATGCTCAGGCCCTGTTCGCCATTGTTCAGATAGGTCGGCTGCGAGGTGGCACAGCCGCTCAGTACCAATGCCGCGAAGAGCGGCTGCAGTTTGTTCAGGTTCATGGTTGCGTGGTCTTCAAGTGGGGGACTGGAGGCTCTGACAGCGCCGCGATGAAAAGGTTATAGCGATTGGCCACTTGTTTGCCAACAAGGCACAAAAAAGCCCTGCGTGCTGGCAGGGCCTGGGACGTGCGGCAACGGGATCAGTCCTGATCTTTGCCACGACGCTTGGATGATGCAGGCGTATCGGTGAATACCGAGGCCACATCCGTCGCCATCTGTTCACTGTCGAAAGGCCCGGCGATGTGTTCGCCATTGGTGGTGGTCAGCGTCCACTTGCCGTCTTTCTTGTCGATCACATACCCGTTGATGATTTTTACCGCGGCCATCTAGTCTGTCTCATTCGCTGGTTCAAAGGCGCCATGATAGCGGCAAATGCTCGCATTGGGAGCTGATAAGCGTATGGTGACCCCGATGCTCACAATCCTGGGCTACGCTGAATTCGCCGCTGAAAAACCTCGACGGAACTATCCGCGCGAATATTTCTCTATGTTGGCATCGGTTAGCCAGCGCGGGGCATTGTAAGGCGCACGCCGCCTGATTAGACTGCCTCGAAACTCGTACACACAGCCTTTTCAAGGACTTATATGATCAAGAAATGCTTGTTTCCAGCAGCCGGTTACGGCACTCGCTTCCTGCCAGCGACCAAAGCCATGCCTAAAGAAATGCTGCCGGTGGTAAACAAGCCACTGATCCAGTACGGCGTTGAAGAAGCACTGGACGCGGGCCTGACTGAAATCTCCATCGTTACCGGTCGTGGCAAGCGTGCTCTGGAAGACCACTTCGACATCAGCTACGAGCTGGAAAACCAGATCAAGGGCACCGACAAGGAAAAATACCTGGTCGGCATCCGCAAGCTGCTGGACGAGTGCTCGTTCTCTTACACCCGTCAGACCGAAATGAAGGGTCTGGGCCACGCGATCCTGACTGGCCGCCCGCTGATCGGTGACGAACCGTTCGCCGTGGTACTTGCGGACGACCTGTGCGTCAACATCGACGGCGACGGCGTGCTGACCCAGATGGTCAAGCTGTACAAACAGTTCCGCTGCTCGATCGTCGCCATCCAGGAAGTCGATCCGCAAGAAACCAACAAGTACGGTGTGATTGCTGGCGAAATGATCCGCGACGACATCTATCGCGTGCACAGCATGGTCGAGAAGCCGAAGCCGGAAGACGCGCCGTCGAACCTGGCGATCATCGGTCGTTACATCCTGACCCCGGACATCTTCGACCTGATCGAACAGACCGAGCCAGGCAAGGGCGGTGAAATCCAGATCACCGACGCCCTGATGAAACAGGCCCAGAACGGCTGCGTCATGGCCTACAAGTTCAAGGGCAAGCGTTTCGACTGCGGTGGCGCTGAAGGCTACATCGACGCGACCAACTTCTGCTTCGAAAACTTCTACAAGACTGGCAAGGCTTACTAAAAGCATTTGTCCCGTCTGCCAGATAAAGCCACCTTCGGGTGGCTTTTTCATTTTCCGTCCTTATATAAACGGCAGTGCTTGCCCAATGGATGACTGCAGGTATGCTGATGGCCTGCCGAGGAGATAGAAATGGCCTACGATTTTGACCTTTATGTGATTGGTGCCGGTTCCGGCGGTGTGCGGGCTGCGCGGTTTGCCGCTGGTTTCGGGGCGAAAGTCGCGGTGGCCGAGAGTCGTTATCTGGGCGGGACCTGCGTCAACGTCGGCTGCGTGCCGAAAAAGCTGCTGGTGTACGGCGCGCACTTTGCCGAGGACTTCGAGCAGGCGTCCGGTTTTGGCTGGAACCTGGGCGAAGCGAACTTCGACTGGGCCACGCTGATCGCCAACAAGGATCGCGAGATCAATCGCCTCAACGGCATTTACCGCAATCTTCTGGTCAACAGTGGCGTGACCCTGCACGAGGCGCACGCCAAAATCGTCGGGCCGCACGAGGTCGAGGTCAATGGTGAGCGCTTCACCGCGAAAAACATTCTGATCGCCACCGGCGGCTGGCCGCAGATCCCTGAGATCCCGGGGCATGAACACGCGATCGGTTCGAACGAGGCATTCTTCCTCAAAGAGCTGCCCAAGCGGGTGCTGGTGGTGGGTGGCGGTTATATCGCCGTCGAGTTCGCCGGAATCTTCCACGGCCTCGGTGCCAACACGACGCTGCTGTATCGCGGCGATCTGTTCCTGCGTGGTTTCGACGGTTCGGTACGCAAGCATCTGCAGGAAGAATTGACCAAGCGCGGTCTCGATCTGCAATTCAATGCCGACATCGCACGCATCGACAAGCAGGCCGACGGTAGCTTGAAAGCAACGCTCAAGGATGGTCGCGTACTCGAAGCCGATTGCGTGTTCTACGCCACCGGCCGACGTCCGATGCTGGACAACCTTGGCCTGGAAAACACCGATGTGCAGCTCGACGACAAGGGCTTCATCAAGGTCGACGACGAGTATCAAACCACCGAACCATCAATTCTCGCGCTGGGCGATGTCATCGGTCGCGTGCAATTGACCCCGGTCGCACTGGCTGAAGGCATGGCCGTGGCTCGACGCTTGTTCAAGCCAGAGCAATATCGCCCGGTGGATTACAAGATGATCCCGACGGCGGTGTTCAGCCTGCCGAACATTGGCACTGTTGGTTTGACTGAAGAGGAAGCGCGCGAATGCGGCCATGAGGTGGTGATTTTCGAAAGCCGCTTCCGGCCGATGAAGCTGACCCTGACTGACTGTCAGGAGAAAACCCTGATGAAACTGGTGGTCGACGCCAGGACCGACAAAGTGCTTGGCTGTCACATGGTCGGCCCGGACGCTGGCGAGATCGTGCAGGGCCTGGCGATTGCCTTGAAGGCTGGCGCGACCAAGCGTGACTTCGACGACACCATCGGGGTGCACCCGACGGCCGCCGAAGAGTTCGTCACCATGCGCACGCCGGTCAGCGCTTAAACATCCTTCGCTTTGGCCGAGTCTGGCGCTGCCGCAACGGTAGCCGCCAGACGCTGGCTGTCCTCAAGGCTTGCCTGAACCTTGAGCAATTCCTTTTCCAGTGACTGATTGAGCTGCGTCTGCTCGTCGACGCTCTGCTTGAGTGCCTGACTTTCCAGTGTCGCCACCCTTAGACGTTCCTGGAGGAGGGTGCGCTCGCTGTCCATTCGTGTGGCCTGTTCGAGCAATTGATCCTGACGCTGATTGCTGTGCTTGAGCTGATCCTGCAGCAGGTTCAGCTCGCGCTGGGTGCCACGGTTCTCGGTGAGCAGACGTTCGTTGTCGCGGTGCAGCTGAGTGATCTCATCCTGACGCACCAGCGCGCTCTGCTGAGCCTGGCGCAGTTCGGCCTGGATCTGCTGGATTTGCCCTTCATGGCGGGCCTGTTCCTGCTCGCGCTGTTCCTTGGTCGCATTGCGGTAATGCTCCAGCGCATCGCGGGCGTGCAGGTGTTTTTCTTCCAGTGAGCGAATCTGCTCGTCCTTATCCTGCAAGCGCAATTCAAAGTCGGCCAATGCCTGATTCAGGCCGGCGTTGCGCGTCTGTTCGGTTTGCAGCATCGAGCGGGTGTTGCTCAGCGCTTCGGATTCGCGTTGCAGCGCGGCGCCCTGAATATCGTGGTCGTGTTCGAGTTTTTCCAGCGCCTGGCGAGCCTGTTTCAGCTCGGCTTCCAGTGCTTCGCGTTGCTCTTCGAACTGCTCGCGGGCTTGCTCGATGGGCTCCTGCGCCTGTTCTTTCAGGCGTTGGGCAAGGCGCGAGACGAGGGCGGTCAACTCATCATCTATCGGTTCTGCCGAGGCTTCTGTGGGCTGGGCACCATCGTCCAATTCTTTCAGATAGCGATGGATCGTGGTTTTCGAGCCGGTGTTGCCCATTTCGATGCGTACTGCATCGATGCTCGGGTGTTCGCCGCGAGCCAGGATCGTTGTGCGAGCGATTTGCACCAGTGCTTTGGTAATGCCGCCACGGGCCATGTGAACTCCTACGGTTACGTACTGTGGTACATGCCACTAAAGTACGCAGTGTACCACGCTAAAAATGTAGGTAAATAATTGAAATAAAACAGGCGGGATATACTGGTATTACCCAATGTCAGACGGCAAAATGCGCATCTGCATGCCTGATCCAGTACACCAGCGAGAAAACTGCCCATGAGTGACATCGATCGCTATCTGCAAGCCGCCACCCGTGACAACACCCGCCGCAGCTATCGCATGGCCATCGAGCATTTCGAGGTGTCGTGGGGCGGTTTCCTGCCAGCTACCGCCGACAGCGTTGCGCGCTATCTGGTGGAGCACGCCGGCGTGTTGTCGATCAATACGCTGAAATTACGTCTGTCGGCGCTGGCGCAGTGGCACAACAGTCAAGGGTTTGCCGACCCGACCAAGGCGCCAGTGGTACGCAAGGTGTTCAAGGGGATTCGCGCCTTGCATCCGGCGCAGGAAAAACAGGCCGAGCCGTTGCAGCTGCAGGATCTGCAGCGAGTGATCGATTGGCTGGAGCACGAGGCGCAGACCGCCCGGCAAGAGCAGGACCGCCCGACATTGCTCAAGGCCCATCGTGATCGTGCGCTGATTCTGTTGGGTTTCTGGCGGGGCTTTCGCAGCGACGAGTTGTGCCGCTTGCAGGTCGAGCATGTGCAGGCGAGTGCCGGCAAGGGAATCACCTTGTATCTGCCGCGCAGTAAGGGTGATCGGGAAAATCTCGGACAGACCTATCAAGCCCCGGCCTTGTTGAAGCTGTGCCCGGTGCAGGCCTATATCGACTGGATCACAGAGGCAGCGCTGGTGCGCGGCGCGGTTTTCCGCAGCATTGATCGCTGGGGCAATCTGAGCGAAGAGGGCTTGCACGCCAACAGCATCATTCCTCTGTTGCGTCAGGCCTTGCAGCGCGCCGGGATTGCCGCCGCCGGTTATACCAGTCATTCGTTGCGACGCGGCTTTGCAACTTGGGCGCATCAAAGCGGTTGGGATCTGAAATCGCTGATGAGTTACGTTGGCTGGAAGGACATGAAATCCGCCATGCGCTATGTTGAGGTCAGCCCATTCCAAGGAATGGCTCGGATTATGGATAAGCCGGATCAACCGTAGAGATCGTTTTCTTCTATTAATACAGTCAGCTAATAGCGAAAACAAATCAGCAGTATCAGGTTTGCCAATGAGCCTTCCGTCGAGTGAGTGGGTAGGATTCACCCATCAACTTCATAACCCCTGACGGAGAGTCATCGATGCCTATCATCAACAGCCAAGTAAAACCGTTCAAAGCTACCGCGTTCAAAAACGGCGACTTCGTTCAAGTCTCGGATGCTGACTTGAAAGGCAAGTGGTCCGTAGTGTTCTTCTACCCAGCCGACTTCACCTTCGTGTGCCCGACCGAGCTGGAAGACCTGGCCGACAACTACGCTGAGTTCAAGAAGCTGGGCGTGGAAATCTACAGCGTTTCGACCGACACCCACTTTGCTCACGCTGCCTGGCACAACACTTCGCCAGCCATCGGCAAAATCGAATACACCATGATCGGCGACCCGACCCACGTCATCTCCCGCAACTTCGACGTGCTGATCGAAGAAGCTGGCCTGGCTGACCGTGGCACCTTCGTGATCAACCCTGAAGGCCAGATCAAAATCGTTGAACTGAACGATGGCGGCGTTGGCCGTGACGCTTCCGAGCTGCTGCGCAAGATCAAGGCTGCTCAGTACGTCGCTGCACACCCAGGCGAAGTTTGCCCGGCCAAGTGGAAAGAAGGCGAGGCCACTCTGGCTCCGTCCCTGGACCTGGTTGGCAAGATCTGAGTCTGTGACATGCAACGCAGGGCGGTACGCCGCACCTTCTTAAGTTAGCTGCACCGCCCAATAAAAATGCCCGGGCGAGATTCGCTCGGGCTTTTTTTCGCCTCAAACAAAGGAAATCGCCCGTATGTTGGACGCCAATCTTAAAGCCCAGTTGAAATCGTACCTGGAACGGGTCACCCAACCGATCGAGATCGTTGCATCCCTCGACGACGGTGCGAAATCCCGTGAAATGCTTGACCTGCTGAAAGACGTAGCCAGTCTTTCGAGCCAGATTACCTTGATCGACAGCGGTGACGACGCGCGCAAGCCATCGTTCTCGATCAACCGCCCGGGAGCCGACATCAGCCTGCGTTTTGCCGGTATCCCGATGGGCCACGAATTCACTTCTCTGGTGTTGGCCCTGCTGCAAGTCGGCGGCCACCCGTCGAAGGCCAGCGTTGAAGTGATCGAGCAGATTCGCTCGCTCAAAGGCGAGTTCAGCTTCGAGACGTATTTCTCGCTGTCTTGCCAGAACTGCCCGGACGTCGTCCAGGCGTTGAACCTGATGGCCGTGCTCAACCCGAACATCCGCCACGTCGCCATCGACGGCGCGTTGTTCCAGGACGAAGTCAACGATCGCAAGATCATGGCTGTGCCGAGCATCTACCTGAACGGCGAAAACTTCGGCCAGGGCCGCATGGGTCTGGAAGAAATCCTCGCCAAACTCGACACCGGCGCCATCGTGCGTCAGGCCGAGAAGATCAGCGCCAAGGAAGCGTTTGACGTACTGGTCGTCGGCGGTGGCCCGGCCGGCGCTTCGGCCGCGATCTATGCCGCACGCAAAGGCATCCGCACCGGCGTCGCCGCTGAGCGCTTCGGCGGTCAGGTGCTGGACACCATGGCCATCGAAAACTTCATTTCCGTACAGGAAACCGAAGGCCCGAAACTGGCCACGGCGCTGGAAGAACACGTCAAGCAATACGACGTCGACATCATGAACCTGCAACGTGCCGACAAGCTGATCCCGGGCAAGAATGGCGAGCTGCACGAAGTCCGCTTCGCCAGCGGTGCCACCCTCAAAGCCAAGAGCGTAATCCTTGCGACCGGCGCACGCTGGCGCGAAATGAACGTCCCGGGCGAGCAGGAATACCGCAACAAAGGTGTGGCGTACTGCCCGCACTGCGACGGCCCGCTGTTCAAGGGCAAGCGTGTGGCGGTGATCGGCGGCGGTAACTCCGGCGTTGAAGCAGCCATCGATCTGGCCGGTATCGTCTCGCACGTCACGCTGCTGGAGTTCGACGTGCAACTGCGCGCCGACGCCGTATTGCAACGCAAACTGCACAGCCTGCCGAACGTCACCGTGATCACCAGTGCGCAAACCACTGAAGTTACCGGCAACGGCGAGAAGGTCGACGGCCTGCGCTACAAGGATCGCAGCACTGATGAGCTGCGCACGGTCGAGCTGGAAGGCATCTTCGTGCAGATCGGTCTGCTGCCCAACACCGATTGGCTGAAGGGCACCATCGAGCTGTCGCCGCGTGGCGAGATTATTGTCGATAACCGTGGCGAGACTTCAATCCCGGGAATCTTTGCAGCCGGTGATGTGACGACTGTGCCTTACAAGCAGATCGTGATTGCGGTAGGCGAGGGCGCCAAGGCTTCGCTGAGTGCGTTCGATCACTTGATCCGGACTTCGGCACCGGCGTAATTGCCACGTCGAAAACGAAAAAACCCATGAGCGATCATGGGTTTTTTTATGCCTGACGCAAATCCAAATGTGGGAGCGAGCCTGCTCGCGAAAGCGGAGTGTCATTCAACGATGATGTTGCCTGACCGGGCGCCTTCGCGAGCAGGCTCGCTCCCACATATGGAATTATGTCGGCAGTTACAGCGGCGCAGGCTGAATGATTTCAACCCAGTAACCATCCGGATCCTTGATGAACGCCAGGCTCTTCATCCGGCCATCGGTCAAGCGCTTCTGGAAATCGCAACCCAGTTCTTCAAAACGTGCACATGCCGCGACGATATCCGGCACCGAAATGCAGATGTGGCCGAAGCCGCGCGGGTCGGTGTTGCCGTTGTGATAGGCGAAGTCGGCATCGTTTTCGGTGCCGTGGTTGTGGGTCAGTTCGAGAATGCCCGGGATCGATTTCATCCACTCGGTGCGTGCAGCGGCGTCAGCCGGGATCTGTGCTTTGTCGACCAGCGCGAGAAAGTACAGGCTGAACTCGGCCTCCGGGAAATCACGTTTCTCGACCAGCGAAAAACCCAGCACGCGGGTGTAGAAATCCAGCGACTTGGTGATGTCCTTGACGCGCAGCATGGTGTGGTTGAACACGAAGTTGCGGGTTGCGCTGTCTGGCGTGGCAGTCACGCCGGGAAAAGTGTTCAGTTCGTTGAGGCTCATGGGCCCTCCAATAACAATGGGCAAGTGTATGGGCGCAATGATACGCATGCCGGCCGGCATCGCCAAATGCAAGGCGGGCTTGCCCTGCGCGAAGGCGGGGCTCAGACTTTGTCTTCTACCTACGAGTGCGTCCGGCAATGATCCGACTGTTCAAATCCGTGTTTGTTTTTTTTGTCTTGTCGTCGACCGTGGTTTTTCCGGCGGTGGCCGAACCAGCCATCACCTGGCCGGCAGGCTGGGAAGTTGAAGCCTTGCCGGACACCGCAGCGCCGGTCTCGCGACAAAGGGCGGTGAAGCACGATGCCGATGGTAACCAGGTGATGGTGATGGAGTTGACCATGAGCCAGGTGGAGGCGGGGCATCAGGTCAATTTGCAGGGTGTGCTGCTGGAGATGCGCAAATCCATTCAGAAGGATTTTTTCCGCAGTGGTTATCAAAGCGTATGCAACAGGATTCATCCCGCAGCACTGGGTTCATTGACCGGGCTGGAGACGACCTGCACGGTAACCGAAAATGGCCGGCACGTATTATCACAAACGTTGGTGGCAGCTGTGCAATCGGACAAGGCTTATGTACTTTCATACGCCGGCCAGGCAGAGGTTTATAAGGCGAGCGAGGACGAAATAGTGGCTGCTCGCAACAGCCTGAAACTATAGACGTTCGTACTAAGTCGCTGAAAATTGAATACCGGAAAGGATTAAGCACAAAGTTTTATCAGGTACTCACGGCAACATCGCGCAGCAGAATGTTTAAGCGACTGACTCACTAACGTTACACAAAATTCTAACTTATTTGATGAAAATCATTTCATTTGTTAGATATTGTCAATAAAAAAGCCCTGCATCGAGCAGGGCTTTTTGCTGGCGTCAGATTAACCGCGCAACCAGGAATCAACGGTGGATGCACCGTACTGTTCTTTCCAGGCTTTCAGGCCGCGATGATTGCCACCCTTGGTTTCGATCAGTTCGCCAGTGTGTGGGTTCTGGTAAACCTTGACCACGCGAGCGCGGCGGGTCTTGGGCGCTGCAGGCGCTTGCAGGCCGGACTTTGCCGGGTTCGGATCGAGAATGGCGATGATGTCTTTCAGGCCTTTGCCGTAGCTTTTCATCAGTCCCTGGAGCTTCTCTTCGAATTCGATTTCTTTCTTGAGCCCGGCATCGTTCTTCAGCGATTCCAGCTGTTTGAGCTGTTCCTGAAGGGCCTTTTCAGCTGCACGAAATTCAGCGAGTCTGGACAATATCTTTACTCCAATAGTGTGTTTGGCTGATACCAACCGCAAACAAAGCTATAAGCCAAGAGCCTTGAAGCGACTCGGTGATAAATGGCTCACCTGCCAATCCGGCTGAGGTTGAAAAAATTGTAGTAGTTAATGCGACAAGAGTAAATCCTGATGTTGTCGTCATGTAACAACAATGATTTTTTGTATCAAATTGGTGCGCCTGTTCAGCGGGATGGTCGGGGGAGTTAATGATGAGTTAATGCGTCGATGAAATCTGCGGCTGGCATTGGTTTAGCGTAAAAATAACCCTGCAGAAAGTTAACGTGATGTTCGGTCAGGTAATCGGCCTGAGCCTGGGTTTCGACACCTTCGGCAACAATACCCAGCTCCAGCTTGGCCGCAAGCTCAATGATGGAATCGAGTATGTGCCGCGATAAGGCATCGATGCCGACCATAGCCACGAAACTCTGGTCGATCTTGAGAAAGTCGACATTGAAAGTACGCAGGTAACCGAGACTGGAGTGGCCGGTGCCGAAGTCGTCGATCGCGATCTTTACGCCCAACGCACGCAACTGCTCAAACAGCTGCAATGTAATATCGGTCGGCTCGATCAGCTCGCGCTCCGTCAGTTCCAGTATGAGTTGCACGCTACCCGGCGCGAATGCAGAAAGGAGCTCGCGACAATCTTCCACCAGTTCCAGGTCCCGGCAATGGCTGGCGGTGATGTTGATCCCCAGGTGAAACGGCTTGGCGAAGGACGCCGCGTGAGGCCCTAGCAGCAGAGCTATCTGCTGCATCAGGGCGCGGGTCATCGGCACGATCAGGCCCGAGTGTTCGGCAAACGGGATGAACAGATCCGGACGCACCAGTCCTTCTTTCGGGTGGTTCCAGCGCATCAATACTTCCGCGCCTGACCATTGCTGGCTGTCGCCATTAACCACGGGCTGGAAGTATGGAATGAATTCACCGGCTTCCAGCGCACGGAGCATTTCGTGACTGGGGGAGCTCGAGCGTTTTTGTACGAAGTGTCCGATCGCGCCGGAGACCACGCCGAAAAAGATCAGCAGGCTGAACAGTGGCGGATACTCAGCCGCCATGTACCGCCAGGTTTCGCCTTGAGGGAAACCCGCCGTAACTCTGAAACCATATTGCCGGGACTCCAGCATGCTCTGCGCGACCGGCAAGGTCGGCAGCGACCCCTGATGCACTTTGCCGTCGGCGGACAACCAGTTATCGCCCACTTGCAGCATCAGCAATGTCTGGCGACCGATCAGGCGCAGAATATTGCTCAGGTGATAACCATCGAGCGTGGTCAGCGCGCCGCCGCGACCGTCGCTGAGGCGATAGACCAGCAGCGCCGTATCGGGTGTCACAGGGTTACCATTCATCAACCACAGCCGGCCCTGATGATAATCCCCGGCATTCACGGCTTCCTCGAACTGACCGAACAGCGAGCTGCAGTAAAGATTGTTATCCCAGACCAGATTGGTCGAGCGCACGAATGGCCGGCGGGTCACTTGTTCGCGCAGGGCCAGCTTCACCTCTTCGCAGTTTTTTCCGGCAAGCGGAAGCAAAGCCCGGGCGGCTTCTGCGGTGTTATCGAGCATCAGGTCGAACTGGCGCAACGCTTGTTCGGCAGTTTCCCCGGCGCTTTGCTGCAGCGTGCGTTCTGCCTGCATATAGAGGATCACACTGCCCAGCGCGATGGGCAGCAAACCGCTGAGCAGCGTTATTGCAATGCGGGTGCTGCGTTTGCGGCGGGGCCTGCGGGTCAACGGCATGGGCACATCCTGTGGCTTGGAAGTCGGGCCCGGTAAACAATCGAGCCAGAGGGGAGAATAGATGGCAGATGGCTCTTGTACAGTAGGCAAAAAAGCGGATTCTAAAGGGAGGGCAGACAAGCCAGGTTACGCTGTGTAGAATCGGGTTACGCATACAATAATAATCGTCTTCTGGCAGCAGAAGCCTCGCCCGCAAGAGCCTTGGGTCGACAATGAAGATATTCGGGTTTCAACTGATCTACGGAGACTTCCTCGCCCGCAGCGTGCGTGGCATCTCCTGTGCGCCTCCCTCTGCCTCGCGTTCCTGACAAATAACCCTGGTTAATTGATAAGAAATGATGAGGCGTCACCATGGCAGATTTATACGAAAACCCAATGGGCCTGATGGGCTTCGAGTTCATCGAGTTCGCAGCGCCGACTCCTGGCACGCTTGAGCCGATCTTCGAGATCATGGGCTTCACCAAGGTCGCGACCCACCGTTCCAAGAACGTGCACCTGTATCGCCAGGGCGCGATCAACCTGATCCTCAACAACGAACCCAACAGCGTCGCCTCGTACTTCGCTGCCGAACACGGCCCGTCCGTTTGCGGCATGGCGTTCCGCGTCAAGGATTCGCAGAAAGCCTACAGCCGTGCACTGGAACTCGGCGCTCAGCCGATCCATATCGAAACCGGTCCGATGGAGCTCAATCTGCCAGCGATCAAAGGCATTGGCGGCGCGCCGCTGTACCTGATCGACCGGTTTGGCGAAGGCAGTTCGATCTACGACATCGACTTCGTGTTTATCGAAGGCGTTGATCGCAACCCGGTCGGGGCCGGCCTGAAGATCATCGACCACCTGACCCACAACGTTTATCGCGGTCGCATGGCCTACTGGGCGAACTTCTACGAGAAGCTGTTCAACTTCCGCGAGATCCGTTACTTCGACATCAAGGGCGAGTACACCGGCCTGACCTCGAAAGCCATGACCGCACCGGACGGCATGATCCGCATCCCGTTGAACGAAGAGTCGTCCAAAGGCGCCGGGCAGATCGAAGAGTTCCTGATGCAGTTCAACGGCGAGGGCATCCAGCACGTTGCCTTCCTCACCGACGACCTGATCAAGACCTGGGATCAGTTGAAGAAGATTGGCATGCGCTTCATGACCGCGCCGCCGGATACTTACTACGAAATGCTTGAAGGACGTCTGCCGAATCACGGCGAGCCGGTCGATCAGCTGCAATCGCGCGGCATTCTGCTCGACGGGGCGTCGGAGCAGGGCGACAAGCGTCTGCTGTTGCAGATCTTCTCGGAGACCCTGATGGGCCCGGTGTTCTTCGAGTTCATCCAGCGTAAAGGTGACGATGGTTTCGGCGAAGGCAACTTCAAGGCATTGTTCGAATCGATCGAGCGTGACCAGGTGCGTCGTGGTGTGCTGACCACTGAGTAATCCGCCCCTGAAATGAAAAATCCCGGCCTGCAGAGATGCAGGGCCGGGATTTTTTTTCAGTATCAAAAGATCGCAGCCTTCGGCAGCTCCTAGAGGAAAAACGCATTCCAAATGCAGGAGCTGCCTAAGGCTGCGATCTTTTGCTTTCAGGAGCGGCGTTGGCGGGTCAAATGCTTGAAGCCCTCGAAAACCAGCACCACCACCGCCAGCCAGATCGGGATATAAGTCAGCCACTCGCCCGGCTTGATGCTTTCCCCAAGCAACAACGCCACTGCAAGCAACAACACCGGCTCAACATAACTCAACAAGCCAAACAGACTGAAAGGCAGCAGGCGGCTGGCAATGATGTACACCACCAGCGCGGAAGCACTGATCAGGCCGAGCAGCGGAATCAGCCACATCAGGCCCGGATACTGATCGAATACTCCCAGACCTTGTTCGCCGCCCTGCACAAACCAGTAAGCAATCGGCAGCATCAACGTCATGTCGACCCACAGGCCGCCAAGATTGTCGGTCTTCAGGTATTTGCGCAGGACGAAGTACAGCGGATAGCCGACCACGACGACCAGCGTCGCCCAGGAAAATCCACCGACCTGATACAGCTCGTTCACCACGCCGAGGCAGGCAAAGAACACTGCGATTTTTTGCAGGTAAGACAGGCTTTCGCCGTAGGCAATCCGCCCGGTCAGCACCATTGCCAGTGGCAGCAGGAAATAGCCCAGCGATACATCGAGGCTGTAGCCATTGAGCGGCGCCCACATGAACAGCCATAGCTGCACGCCAAGCAGCGCCGACGAAACAAGCAGCCCGGCAATCAGTTTCGGCCTGGCCGCCATCAACCGGATCAGCTCCAGTACCCGACGCCATTCCCCGGACACCAGCATGAACAAGGTCATGCACGGCACGGTCAGGAGCATCCGCCAGCCGAAAATTTCCACACCGCTCAGAGGCGTAAGCAGCGATGTGTAGTAATACATGACGGCAAACAGCACCGAGGCTGACACTGATAAAGCGATACCTTTAGACAAACTGTCCTCGCGTGTTGAGGGTTGAACGGGTGCGCAGGATACGGGTTTTTTGTGCCGAATATTGAGCAAGTGCTCATTATTTCAAACGCAAAGCAGGCGCGCGGGCGTCGGACCTGCTGGCAGACTCAGCATAGTTGGCGAATCTGCCTTGGCGAGCTCTGGTTGGTTAGCGACCGTTATCAATCAGCCTTCAACGGATTGCCGAAGCGTTTGAGGTACAGCTCACCGAACTTGTACGAGGCGTAATCGGACACATGACCGATGTCGCGGTACACCGGCACGTCATCGACCGTGGTCATGCAGGTGCCGTCTTTGCATTGCACGGTTTTTGGATCAAGCACCATCAATTGTGGATAGTCCGTCTGCAGTTCGCTGAACAGCTTCGCCATGAACGGATCCTCCAGGCCTGACCATGGCACCGCAGCACACAGACGGCTCTGTTCAGCGCTGCCCATCATCCCGCGCAGCTTGACCTGTCGGAGCAGGCACTCGTTGATTCTCGCGGGCATGGGCAGGGTATTCATCAGCAGGATCGGCCGCGCACCGGACTTGACGATGATGTCCAGCGCCTCTCGAAGCGCCATCCCCAGTCGTTGCTGGGACAACGCCAGGCTGCGTGGGTCATCGAGTTTCGTGACGATGGAATCGGTGAGGTAAGCCTCCCAGAACTGGCCGATGATCACGTACTGAAAACGATTGCTGGCGATGAGGTCGTAGTAGCGTTGCGCCGCGGCGTGACATTTCTCATACAGCGCGTTTTTGGCTTTGTACCAGTTGTAGAGATAGATCCGGGGCAGTGCAAGGCAGGCGGGATATCCCTGCGCCAGCACCGACAGCCCAGCATCCTTGGCGAGTGTTTCGACAAAGCCCCAATAGTGGTTCGAGTAAGAATCGCCGATCAGCATCACCTGCGGTTTCGCCTGTGCCGCGCCCATGATGCAGCCCGGATTGGTGCCATCACTGGCGCCCAGGCAATCCTCGCGGTTGATCGGTACGTAGGATTTCAACGTGCTGAACATGGCGACCGAGTCTTCACCAAACCGGTTAGGCCAGCCCTCATGGTTTCTACCCGCCGCGTGCAGCAGCGACAGGCAGATCGCGGGCAGTACCATCATCAACAGCAGGGTTTTGGCGAAACCGGCTCGCGCCTTGCGAAAGCGGTTTTCAACAAGCACAAACGACAGGTAACCGATCACGAACGTGGCGATGAAGTACACGACCGTCACACTCGGCGTCAGCGCGATGCCCAGATAAGCGAGCACCGCGAGAATCGGCCAGTGCCACAGATACAGCGAGTAGGAGAGGGTGCCGATAAATACCAACGGTTTAAATGCCAGGGCATTCGAGGTGATGCTGACGTCACCGATACCGCGAAACAGCAGCACCGCGGTGGCAATGCACACCGCGACAGCATGGGGACCGGGGAAGCCACCGAGGATGTCATCCTGAATCGCACAGTAGAAAATTGTTGCCAGTGCAAGCGCGCAAACCAGAGAAGCGCTCAAACGGCCCAGGCGAAATCTGTCCGAGCTGAAAATGACCGCACACGAGCCGATCATCAATTCAAAGATTCGCGCGGTGAAGAAGTAGTAGTTCAGGTCGGGATAGGCCCGCGACAGGTACAGCGCGAGCGCCGTGGCGGCCACAGTCAAACCCAGTACGACGGCTTTGAACGCTTTTCCCGGCACATAGCGATCAAGCAGCCAGATGCCCAATGGCAGTAGCAGGTACCACTGCCATTCAATGGCCAGCGACCAGGTGTGCAACAGCGGCAGACTCGCCGCGTCGGGCGTCGCATAGCCCGTAGTCACTTTGGAAAAGTACTGATTGGAGATGAGCAGCGAGGTGTATTTCCCGCTTTTCAGAAAGTCGATGTAGTCATCGGGCAAATACAGCAGCGTGCTGACGACTAACGTCACTACCAGCAATGCAATGACTGCCGGTTGCAGGCGCCAGATTCGCCGGGTGTAGAACCCGGTGAAGCTGAACGTGCCGTTCTCCAGCGCTTTCATGATGATCGAGGTGGTCAGATATCCCGAAACCACGAAGAAGATGTCCACGCCGATAAAGCCCGACGGAAACAGGGTCAGGCCGCCGTGGAAGACGAGAACGAGCAGAACTGCGATTGCCCGCAGCCCGTCGATGTCCGCGCGGTATTCAAGGGCGGCAATCCGCGGGTTGGCGCTGGTTGGCGGCGCAGAAGGGGAGGTGTCGTATGCCTTTTTGTTATCGAACGCTTTGAACATCGCGCGCAGAGGCTTGCAGGCAAACTCGAGAGGCCGATTGAACATTGACTATCCTGGCTGACTTTTCGAGCGAGCAACCGTAGGTCGTGGCTGCTGAAGCTCGGTTCCATAAAGCGGCCGAGTATATAGGTTTTGTTACAAAGGCCTTGTTTCGTTTCCACCGGCCAGCCCTCTCTTTCGGGAGAGGGCCTGGGCAAGGTCAGGACTGAATCGGTTTGCGCCCTGAAACAAAATGGCTCACATCGTTGAAACCCGGTGTCGAGGCATGCCCAGGTGTCACCAGCGAATCAATGAACGCCTCGTCTTCGGCGGTGATCTGCACCGCCTGCGCCAGCGTATAGGCGTCCCACTGCTGTTCAGTGCGTGGACCGACGATCGCCGAGGTCACCGCGCGGTTGTTCAACACCCAGGCAATCGCGAACTCGACCATGCCGACGCCGCGTTGCTCGGTGTATTGCTGAATCTGCTGGGCAATGCGCAGCGACTCCACGCGCCACTCGGTTTCCAGAATGCGCTTGTCCTGACGCCCGGCGCGGCTGTTGGCGTCTGGGGTCACATCGGGTGCGTACTTGCCGCTGAGCACGCCACGGGCCAGCGGGCTGTAAGGCACCACACCGAGGCCGTAGGTTTGCGCAGCGGTGATCTGCTCGGTCTCGGCCTGGCGGTTGACGATGTTGTACAGCGGCTGGCTGATTACCGGCCGATCGACGCCCAGTTTGTCGGCGATGCGAATCACCTCGGCAATCCGCCAGCCTCGGTAATTCGACAAGCCCCAATAACGAATCTTGCCCAAGCGAATCAGGTCGCCAATCGCCGACACGCTGACTTCAAGCGGGGTGTTGTGGTCTTCGCGGTGCAGGTAATAGATGTCGACGTAGTCAGTTCCCAGCCGCGTGAGGCTGGCTTCAAGCCCGTTGAAGATGTGTTTGCGGCTCAGACCGCTGCGGTTCGGCACACCGTCCACTGGGCCGAAACCGACTTTGGTCGCCAGCACCCATTCATGCCGATGCCGGGCAATCGCCTCACCGACGATCTCTTCAGAACGGCCATTGGTGTAGACGTCGGCGGTGTCGATGAAATTGATCCCCTGATCCCATGCCTTGTCGATGATGCGCAGCGAATCTTCCGTGCTGGTCTGTTCGCCGAACATCATCGTGCCGAGGGTGAGGGTAGAGACCTGCAAGCCCGAGTGGCCCAGTGTGCGGAAGCTCATGCCGAAATCCTTTTGTCGGTGGGAAGGGGTTAATCAAATACCAGAAGCGTCAGAGCCCGCAAAGTGAATTATTGCACCGGTTAAACGCAAAAGATCGCTGCCTTCGGCAGCTCCTGCAGGGAACGCATTCCAGAGTAGGAGCTGCCGTAGACTGCGATCTTTTGATCTGCGCGTCTGATTAGGCCCGCAACGCCCGCGTCATCCGCAAGGCCAACAGACTCCCGCCGACAATCACCGCCGCCAGCACATACAACGCCGCATCCGTCGAACCGGTGCTGTCCTTGACCCAACCGACCAGGTACGGACTGAGGAACCCCGCCATCTGCCCCATCGAGTTGATCAACGCCAGGCCACCGGCCGCCGCACCCGCGCTCAACATGGCCGTTGGTACTGGCCAGAACATCGGCAGGCCGGTCAGCGCTCCCATCGTCGCAATGGTCAGGCCGAGAATCGCAATCGCCGGATTCGCTGCAAAATTCACTGCAATCACCAGCCCGACAGCCCCCATCAGCATCGGTACCACCAAGTGCCAGCGACGCTCCTTGCGCAAGTCTGCCGAACGCCCGACCACCAACATGAACACTGCCGCCAGCAGATACGGAATCGCACTCAGCCAGCCGATCACCAGGTTATCGCTGAAGCCGAGGTTCTTGATGATCGAGGGCAGCCAGAAGTTGATCGCGTAGACGCCGCACTGGATGCAGAAGTAGATGAGGCCGAACGCCCAGATGGCCGGGTTCTTGAACACCGCGAGCAGCGAGTCGGTGGCGGTTTTCGGTTTGTTGGCGAGGTCTTCGGCGTGGTCGGCTTCGAGCACCGAACGTTCGTGGGCGGTCAGCCATTTGGCGTTGGCGAAACTGTCGCTCAACAGGAAATAGGCCAGCGCGCCGAGGATCACGGTCGGAATGCCTTGCAGCAGAAACATCCATTGCCAGCCGGCCAGGCCACCCTGGCCAGCGGCGAAGTGGTTGAGGATCCACCCGGAAAACGGGCTTCCGAGCAAACCTGAGACCGGAATTGCCGACATGAACAGCGCCATGATCCGCCCACGGCGGAAGGTCGGGAACCACTGCGAGAGATACAGCACGACGCCCGGGAAGAAACCGGCTTCAGCCGCACCGGTGAAGAAGCGCAGGGTGTAGAACTCGGTGGGTGTGGTGACGAACAACAGGCAAGTCGACAGCGTGCCCCAGGTGATCATCATCAGCGCAATCCAGCGCCGTGGGCCGAAACGGGTCAGTGCCAGGTTGCTCGGCACGCCGCACAGCACGTATCCGATGAAGAAAATCCCGGCGCCGAGGCCGTACACGGTTTCGCTGAACTTCAGTGCATCGAGCATCTGCAACTTGGCGAAACCAACGTTGACCCGGTCGAGGTAGTTGAACAGGTAGCAGATGAAAATGAAGGGAATCAAACGCAGGGTGATGCGTTTGTAGACGGCGTTTTTACCGTCGTCGATGGTCTGGGTAGCTGCGGCGCTCTGCGACATAGCGGCTCTCTCTTTATTATGATTTTTTGCGATGCAAAGGGTAACGTTGATCGCCCTGAGAGTCTCGGCCACCTTTGGCCGGATTGTCTTTGTGCCTGCGCACAGGGTTTGTCGCCAGACCCTGTGCGGCTGAACAACCGCTTGTGCCTGAAATGAAGGATTGTCGCCGCTATGTTCGAACTCGATCACGACCTTGCCCAGGACATCGTCGACCGGGCCATGGCCATTTTGCCGTACAACGTCAACGTCATGGACAGTCAGGGCCTGATCCTCGGCAGCGGCGAACCGGAGCGGATCAACACCCGTCATGAAGGCGCGCAACTGGTGCTGGCCAACGGGCGTGTAGTGGAAATCGATGCGCAGACGGCGGTGCATCTCAAAGGCGTGCAGCCGGGGATCAATCTGCCGCTGCTGCTCGATCAGCGTTTGATTGGCGTGCTTGGCCTCACTGGCGAGCCGGAGCAATTGCGCACCTACGCCGAACTGGTGCGCATGACCGCCGAAATGCTCGTCGGCCAGCGCAATCAGCAGGCCGAACAACAATGGCGGCGCCAGCGTTGTGATGATCTGCTGGCGCTGTTGTTGAGCGAGGCGGGGGATTCGCCGCGTCTGGTCGACGAGGCGCAGCAGCTCGGGCTGAAACCGCAATTGACGCGGGTGCCCTATCTGTTCGAGCTGGGCATTGAGCACGGCCCCGGGCAAACCGTCGAGGCGTTGAGTGCATGGCTGATATCGCGTTATCCCGACAGTTGGTGCGTGAGTTCGGCGAAGTCGTCGCTGCTCTGGTGTCGCCCGGCGAGCCAGCACGTCGAGCATGATCGCCTGCTGGAAAAACTCGACGGCCTTGGCTGGAAGATTCTGCGTATCGCCGTGGGCGGGCAGGCGGATGGTCTGGCCGGGTTGCGTCGCTGTTATCGACGGGTCGGCGATTTGCTTGCTTATGGACGTGATGTGCTGCCGAATTCAAGGCTGCTGATGCTCAATCGTTACCGCTTGCCGGTCATGCTGTGGCGCCATCGCAACGATGAAGCGCTGGACGAGTTGCTCAAGCCGCTGCGCAAGGTCGTTGCCAAGGACAACAACGGCCAGTTGCTCGCGACCTTGCGCAGTTGGTGCGAGCACGATGGTCAGAGTCAGGCATGTGCCGATGCCTTGGGGATTCATCGCAACAGTTTGCGTTATCGGATGGAGCGGATTGCCGAGTTGAGCGGGGCTGATCCGTTGAAGCTGGACGGGATGCTGGCGTTGTATCTTGGGGTGCAGCTGCTGCCGCAGACTGATCCGGGTTAATTGGGCGACTTCAAAGACGCCATCGCGAGCAGAATGCATTCCCCTGTAGGCGTGAGCCTGCTCGCGATGGCGGCGGTACATTCACCGCAGAGCCTTTTGTGAAAATGAACAACAATCACCTCCAGCCCTTGTGCACCCGACCGGCGTCAACGCTCGCGACCGCTGGCAGCATGAACGCCAATGCAACCGGAGAATTCCCATGAAGATCGTCATCGCCCCCGATTCGTTCAAGGACAGCCTGAGTGCCCAAGGCGTTGCCGAAGCCATCGCCCGCGGATTGGCCCAGGTCTGGCCGCAGGCGACACTGATCAAGTGCCCGATGGCCGATGGCGGCGAAGGGACGGTCGAGTCGATTCTCGCGGCCTGCGAAGGCGAACTGCGCCGCACCCGCGTGCGCGGCCCGTTGGGTACGCCGGTCGACGCGGCGTGGGGCTGGTTGCCGCACAGTCACACGGCAATCATCGAAATGGCCGAGGCCAGCGGCCTGCAATTGGTGTCGCCGGGACAGCGCGATGCCTGCATCAGCAGCACCTTCGGCACCGGCGAATTGATTCGTGCTGCGCTGGATGCGGGGGCGCAACGGGTGATCCTGGCGATTGGCGGCAGCGCGACCAACGACGGCGGAGCCGGGGCGATGCAGGCATTGGGCGTGAATTGGCTGGATGCGCAGGATCAGCCGCTGGTGCCCGGTGGGCTGGCCTTGGCGCAATTGGCGAAGCTGGACTTGAGCGAAGTCGATCCGCGTCTCGCGCAGGTACGTTTCGACATCGCCGCTGATGTCAACAATCCGCTCTGCGGCCCGCAGGGTGCCTCGGCCATTTTCGGCCCGCAGAAGGGCGCGTCGCCTGTGCAGGTTGAGCAACTGGATCAGGCGCTGGGGCACTTCGCCGAACTCTGCGCGCAGGCGTTGGGCAAGGATGTGCGCGATGAGCCGGGCAGCGGCGCGGCGGGTGGCCTGGGGTTTGCGGCCAAGGCTTTTCTCGGCGCGCAGTTTCAGGCGGGCGTCGAGGTGGTGGCGGAATTGGTCGGGCTTGCTGAGGCGGTCAATGGCGCCGATCTGGTGATCACCGGCGAAGGTCGGTTCGATGCGCAAACCCTGCGCGGCAAGACGCCGTTCGGTATCGCGCGGATAGCCAGACAGCATGCCGTGCCGGTGATTGTGATTGCCGGAACCTTGGGCGAGGGCTATCAGGAGCTCTATCAACACGGCATCGACGCCGCTTTCGCCGTGACCAGCGGACCAATGACACTCGAACAAGCCTGCGCCGAAGCACCGCGCCTGCTGCGTGAACGCGCCACCGATATTGCCCGGGTCTGGCAACTCGCCACCCAACGCTGATCGGCTTGCCTATGTAGGAGCTGTCGAGTGCAACGAGGCTGCGATCTTTTGATCCTGCTTTTAAAAGTCAAAAGATCGCAGCAGTGTTTGATTGTTGTAACGTCCGGAAAAATATTTGCTGCGGACCCGAAACCTTCCTCAAGCCTGGCCGATACAACGGTCAGGCGCGCACAAAACCATAACCCAGTGACGCCGGACTGCCGCCCGCCAAGGGCCAGTGCTCACGGCATGGACGCTCGCAGTTTCTTTCTATTCGAGAGTCCGACCATGTCCCTGCGTAACCTCAATATCGCGCCCCGTGCTTTCCTCGGTTTTGCCTTTATCGCCTTGCTGGTGATCGTCCTCGGCGTGTTCGCCGTCAGCCGTATGACGGTCATTCGTCAGGCGTCGATCGATATGGACACCAACCAATTGCCCAGCGTGACCCACCTCAGCGTGGTCACGGAAAACGTCCTGCGCATGCGCATTCTCTCGTTCCGTGTGCTGGTCAATCGCGAACCGGCCAGCTTGCAAGAAGCAGAAACCCGCATCGCTGTGCTGGTCGACAAGGTACGCAAAGCCCAGGCCAGCTACGCCGCGCTGCCAGCAGGCGCTGACGAGCGCGCAGTCTTCCAGACGTTTTCGACCACCCTCGATAACTACCTGCAAGCGCAGAACCGGATGCTTGAGCTGTCGCGCCAGGGCGATCTGGAAGCGATGCGTGCATTGATCAACACGCGCATCAAGGAAGGCACCGATCAAATGGGCGAGCAGCTCAACAAATTGATCGGCATGAATACGGCCGGGGCCAGAGCGGCGGCCATCCAGGCCGGTGAAAACTATGACAGCGCCATCACCGGGATCATCATCGTTGCCGTGATCGCTGCGCTGGCCACCGTGCTGCTCGCCTGGTTGCTGACCCGCAGCATCGTCACGCCGCTCAACCGCGCAGTGCTCGCCGCGCAGACAATTGCCGGCGGCAACCTGAGCAAAGCCATCGAAGTCGACGGCAAGGATGAACCGGCGCGTCTGCTCGAAGCCTTGGCCGCGATGCAGACCAACCTGCGCAAAACCATCGAACAGATTGCCGGCTCCGCCACGCAACTGGGCGCCGCTGCCGAGGAGCTCAGTGCCGTTACCGAAGAAGCTTCCCGTGGCTTGCAGCAGCAGAATAATGAAATCGAACAAGCCGCCACTGCCGTCAACGAGATGACCGCTGCGGTGGAAGAAGTCGCGCGCAACGCCGTGTCGACTTCCGAAGCCTCCAATCAGTCGACCCACGCCGCCCGCGAAGGGCGCGATCAAGTGGTGAAAACCGTCGACGCGATCCAGACCATGACCCACGACGTGCAGAACACCGCACAGATGATCGAAGGCCTCGCCGCGCAAGGTCGCGACATTGGCAAAGTGCTGGACGTGATTCGCGCCATCGCCGAGCAGACCAACCTGTTGGCACTCAACGCGGCCATCGAAGCGGCCCGTGCCGGGGAAGCCGGGCGTGGCTTCGCCGTGGTGGCGGACGAGGTACGGGCACTGGCCCATCGCACCGCGCAGTCGACTCAGGAAATCGAAAAAATGGTCGCCGGCATCCAGAACGGCACGGGTGAAGCGGTCTCATCGATGCAGCAAAGCAATCAGCGCACCCAGTCCACCCTGGAAATGGCCCGCGCCGCCGGTGTGGCGCTGGAGCAGATCACTCAATCGATTCATCAGATCAACGAACGCAACCTGGTCATCGCCAGTGCGTCAGAAGAGCAGGCGCAGGTCTCGCGGGAAGTCGATCGCAACCTGGTCAACATCCGCGATCTGGCCACACAATCGGCCGCCGGCGCCAACCAGACCAGCGCCGCGACCCACGAACTGTCACGACTGGCGGTGGATTTGAACGCTATGGTGGCGCGTTTTGTGATTTGAGAAATACGGAATTGCCTGAAGTGGGCTGAAACAGTTTTCATCCGGCCCACGTCAGGAAATCACCGTTCAAGAAAGGTTCACCTTGATCTGCACGAATTTAGAAAAACTTCCCCGGTTTCCTGCACGATCGCCCAGCGTGTAGAAGGCGAGCATCATGCCGGAGCCGTATCTACGGATAATCTCGCCACTCAGTTTGATTTCGGTAGGGGAGATCGAGTCATGCACCGTTTTAACGATGACAGGTTTATCTGTTAGTGAACCATAGTGAAAGTCGATGCTGTCGCAGGCTTGTTGCTGCAGATACTGGGGAATAGTTACCAAAACTTCATCACCGTTCTCGTCTAGATAGCTCTGTGTAATCCCTTCAAGGATGACATCTGGTGGAAAGTTCGGAGCGTATCCCGGGTTGCCGCGGTTTGGAGCGCTTGTATCGACGGTGATCGGCGTGCTCGCTGACGGCATTGGGCTTTCGAAAACTGTCATGATGTATGAAACCCGGTGTGCGCCCTCTACTAAATGATGCTTAGGAATATGCACGTTCAGTGGGAAAAGCGCTGGGTTAATAGGCGTCGTGTACTGGTACTGCGCCACTTGCTGCTCATTTAACAACAGACTCACCACGACTTGCATGCCTGGAGTTGTGGGTAAATCCGACCATTCTGGGATTAACACCAGCAAGGGCGACTCCAGCGCAGTCAATGGCAACAAGTTAACTTGGCTGTCAGGAAAATTTGGTAACGCATCAGGAATCAGCGGTGGGTCCAGAACGAGAGTATCTTCATTAATTGTCATCGTTTTAACACTCCGTTGTTTTGATAAGAAACGGCTGAACATTTTGCCGCGGGTTCATTAGAGGAATATTCTTGCAATCGGTCTACTGTCAACTCTGACAGGTAGGCACCGAACCGGTGATCGAGCATCCTACGAAGTTTCTCCTCAGATTCATCCTGGGGACAAAACGGCTGGCGCGTTTTGTGATTTGAGTTACGGTGAAGGCTGGAGACCGCGCCCTCAGGAGACGTACATGCGCTATTCAGCCTTGACCCAACGAATCGCCGGGGAGGGTGCCGCTGCCTGGCAGATTCACGACCGAGCGCTGGAACTGCGCGCCGAGGGCGTTGATGTTCTGCTGTTGAGTGTCGGTGATCCGGATTTCGATACGCCGTTACCGATCGTCCATGGCGCGATCGACAGCCTGCTGGCCGGCGATACGCACTATGCCGACGTGCGTGGTCGATTCGAGTTGCGCAGGCTGATTGCCGAGCGTCATCGCCAGCGCAGTGGTCAACGGGTGGATCCTGATCAGGTGATCGTCCTGCCCGGCGCGCAATGCGCAGTTTATTCGGTGGCGCAGTGCCTGCTCGATCCGGGCGATGAAGTGATCGTTGCTGAGCCGATGTACGTCACCTACGAAGGCGTGTTTGGCGCGTGTGGTGCCACGGTGATCGCGGTGCCGGTGCGCCCGGAAAACGGTTTTCGAGTCGACCCGGTCGATGTCGCCGCACGCATCACCCCGCGAACCCGCGCCATGCTGCTCAATAGCCCGAACAATCCCAGCGGCGCCAGCTTGTCCCTGCTGATCTGGCAGGAACTGGCGGCGCTGTGCATTCGGCATGACCTGTGGCTGATCAGCGACGAGGTGTACAGCGAGCTGTTATATGAAGGCGAGCACATCAGTCCGGCGAGCCTGCCGGGCATGGCCGAGCGCACCGCGACGATCAACAGTCTGTCGAAATCCCACGCGATGACCGGTTGGCGCATCGGCTGGATGATCGGCCCGAAACCCTTGGCGGAACATCTGGTGAACCTGTCACTGAGCATGCTCTTCGGTCTGCCGGATTTCGTCCAGAAGGCCGCGCAAGTGGCGCTGCAAACCGATCTGCCGGAAGTCACGCAGATGCGCGAGGAGTACCGCTTGCGCCGGGATCTGGTGTGCGAACGGTTGCAGGGTTGCCCCGGTTTGCAGCCGATCCGCCCGGATGGCGGCATGTTCGTGATGGTCGACGTGCGCCAGACTGGCCTCGGCGCACAGGCGTTTGCCGAGCGGTTGCTGGAAGGTTACGGGGTGTCGGTGTTGGCCGGCGAGGCGTTCGGGCCTAGCGCGGCGGGGCATATCCGCATAGGGCTGGTGGTGGATCGGGTGAAACTGGCGGATGCCTGCGCGCGGATTGCGTTGTGTGCGGTGCAGCTGTTGCAGGCTCGGAGTGCCTGATGGATTTGCATTGTCTGTAAAGGCCTCTTCGCGAGCAGGCTCGCTCCCACAGTGGAATGCATTCTGCTGTGGAAGCAGGCTTGCTCCCATTTTGAAATGCAGTCCCTGTGGGAGCGAGCCTGCTCGCGAAGGCGGCTTTACTGACACCAGAGATCTCAGTTTTGCCAAGTAGAGGCATTCACCAGATTCGCCGGCCGCTGCCCACCCAGCGCCGCCAACAGATTCTCCACCGCACACCGCGCCATCGCCTCGCGCGTCTCATGGGTCGCCGAGCCCATGTGCGGCGTCGCCACCACATTGCTCAACTGCAGCAACGGCGAATCATGATTCAACGGCTCGCGCTCGAACACATCCAGCCCCGCCGCGCGAATACGCTTGTTGCGCAATGCCTCGACCATCGCTGCTTCATCGACCACTTTGCCGCGAGAGATATTGATGAAAATGCTCTCCGGGCGCATCAGCGCAAACTGTTCGGCGCCGATCAAGCGTTCGGTCTGCGCCGTCAACGGCAAGGTCAGGCAAATGAAATCAGCCTGCTGTAACAATTCTTCGAGGCTTCGATACTGCGCATCAAAACGCGCCTCGACCGCCGGCTTGCGCGACTGGCTGTGATAGATCACCGGCATGCCAAAGCCGAAATGCCCACGCTGCGCCAGCGCTTCGCCGATACGGCCCATGCCGATAATGCCCAAGGTCTTGCCATGCACATCGGTGCCGAAATGCGCCGGGCCGATGTTGCGACTCCATTGGCCGCCACGGACCATGTTCGCCAGTTCGACCACGCGCCGGGCAGCGGCGAGGATCAGGGCGAAACCGGTGTCGGCGGTGGTCTCGGTGAGCACATCCGGCGTGTTGGTCAGCAGAATCCCGCGCCGGCTCAGATAATCAATGTCGTAGTTATCGACACCGACGGAAACGCTGGCAATCGCCTCCAGCTGCGGCGCCAGATCCAGCAGCGCCGCATCGAGTTTGAGGCTGGCGCCGAGCAAACCGTTGGCCCGGGGCAGGGCATCGCGCAACTGCATGAGGCCATCGGCGTCGAGGCTTTCGATCTGCGTCACGTCAAACTGCGCTTGCAGGCGCGCCATCAGCGCGGGCGAGAGTTTCTTGTACAGCACGACCTGTTTTTTCATGGCAAAAATCCTTTCAGGAATGCGCCGGCACACGCGGTGTGGCGACGGCTTTGGCGACGACGCGATCACTGGCGCCGGGCTTGAGGAAAATCGTCAGCACCACCGACAGCAGCAACGCGCCGCTCATCAACAGATAGGAAGCGCCGGGCGAACCGGTGGAGCTGTTCAGATAACCGACCAGATATGAACCGCCGAACGAGCCGAGCGCGCCCATGCTGTTGATCAACGCCATGGCACCGCCCGCGACGTTGGCCGGCAGGATTTCCGGAACGATGGCGAAGAACGGCCCGTACGGCGCGTACATGCAGGCGCCGGCGATCACCAGCAGTGTGTACGACCACCAGAAATGTTCGGCGCCCAAGGCATAGGAGCCGTAGAACGCAATCGAGGCGATCAGCAGCGGCGGCCAGACGAAGCGTTTGCGCTTCTGCAATTTGTCCGAGCCCCACGACACCGCGAGCATGCCGATCACCGCCGCCAGATACGGCAGCGCCGACAGCCAGCCAGCCTCGATCATGTCCATCTGCGCGCCTGCCTTGAGGATCGACGGCAGCCACAAAACGAAGCCGTAAACGCCGATGCTCCAGCAGAAGAACTGCAGCGCCAGGATGATCACCTTCGGCGAACGGAATGCCTCAGCGTAATTCTTCACCGCTTTGATACCGACCTGCTCGGCGGCGAGGGCGCTTTCCAGATCGTGTTTTTCCTGATCGTTGAGCCACTTGGCCTGGGCCGGACGATCATCAGCCAGTCGCCACCAGATAAAGGCCCAAAGCACCGCCGGCAGACCTTCAATGATGAACATCCAGCGCCAGCTGAAATGCTGCACCAGATAACCCGAGACCACTGACATCCACAGCATGGTCACCGGGTTGCCGAGGATCAGAAAGGTATTGGCGCGCGAGCGCTCGGCGCGGGTGAACCAGTGGCAGAGATAGACCAGCATCGCCGGCATCACCGCCGCTTCGACCACGCCGAGCATGAAGCGGATGACGATCAGCCAATAGGCGTTGGAGACCACGCCGGTCAACGTGGCGAGACCGCCCCAAAGGATCAGGCTGACGAAAATCAGCTTCTTCACACTATGCTTTTGCGCGTAGATCGCGCCCGGTACCTGGAAGAAAAAGTAACCGAGAAAGAACAACGCACCGAGCAGCGAGGACAGGCCCGGTGTGATCATCAGGTCTTCGGCCATGCCCGACGCAGCGGCGAAGCCGTAGTTGGCGCGATCGAGATAGGCCAGGCTGTATGTGATGAACACGATCGGCATGATGTACCACCAGCGGCGGGTGGCGAGGGTTGCGGTTTTCATCGGTGTGACTCCTGAGCTTGTTGTTTTTGTCGCAGCAGGTTCAAAAATTTGCGTTGCCTAGGCAGGCCTCTTCGCGAGCAGGCTCGCTCCCACATTTGATACGCGTTCCCCTGTGGGAGCGAGCCTGCTCGCGAAGGCGGATTCAAATTCAATCGATAACTCCAGACGGGTTGGAAGGCCCTCCATATCCCCGCGACTCTGCACCGCGCGACTGCCAATCCAGTTCGCCCGCTGCACCGCCTCGGCAAAACTTTGATGCTCGAGAAGGGCGCTGATCATCCCCACCGCAAAGCCATCTCCGGCACCCACCGTATCGACCACGTTGGTCACCGGCACGCCAGCGACAAAACCCTGATCCAGCTGCGTGCGGTAGTAAGCGCCTTCAGGCCCGAGCTTGATCGCCACCGCTTCCGCACCTTGATCAAGATAAAACGCAGCGATGTCCGCCGGGTCGTCAAAACCGGTGAGCAAACGACCTTCGCTCAAACCCGGCAGCACCCAATGAGCAAGGGCGGCGAGGCGGTTGATCTCGCGGATCATCTCGCCCTCGCTGGCCCAAAGGCTCGGGCGCAGGTTCGGATCGAACGACACACTGCGTCCGGCGTTGCGCATGCGGGTCATCAGTTCGAAGGACATTTCCCGCGCCGAAGCCGACAGCGCCGGCGGAATGCCGGTGGCGTGCAAATGGCGGGCGCTGAGCAGGTTGTCGGTGATGGAGCGCGGCGACAGATGACTGGCCGCGGAGCCACGGCGGAAGTATTCGACTTGCGGGTCGCTGCCATCGTCATTGCGCGATTTGAACTGGAACCCGGTCGGATGGGTTTTATCGACTTCAACGTGGCTGCAATCCAGACCTTCCTTGATCAGCGTCTCGACCACAAAGCGCCCGAGTGAATCATTACCGACGCGGCTCAGCCACGCGACATTGAAGCCCAGCCGCGACAAGCCGATCGCGACATTGCTGTCGGCCCCGGCAATACGTTTATGAAACTGCTCGACCTTCGCCAGATCACCGGTCTGCTCGGCAACCAGCATCGCCATGGTTTCACCGAAAGAAAGAATATCGATCTCAGACATGAGCTGGCTCCAGGCGCGATTGCCCCAGGCGGGCGAGGGCGGCGACGTGTTCGCGGGTCAGTTGCACCAGGTCATCGCCTTGCAACGGGTATTCGGCGGCGCGCATAACGCCTTGGTCCATGTGCCGCAGCAGTTGTTCCCACAGATGCAGGTCGCTGATGGCTGGCGGTACGGCGACCAGTTTGCCGTCGGCTCGGCGCGCAACGGCCTTGCAATGCACATAACCGACATGTCGCCCCAGCGCGCGGGCGGCACTGGCGGCGGACTGGTCCTGCCAATGCCAGTTGCCAATGTCGAAGGTCATTTTGATCGGCAGGTGGTGCTGTTCGACGGCGGCGAAGAAACGCTGAAACGGCTCGATGCGCCCGCCATGCAAGGTCTGGTCGTTCTCTACCAGCAATTGCACCGGGCTCTGCTGGAGTCGCTCGGCCAGCGCCTGCAAATCAGAGTTGTCGGTGAAGTAGCCGAGCGACACTTTCAGCCATTTCGACCCGAACGCCTGGGCCTGATGCAGCGCAGTAATCAATTCGGGATTCGGCTGCGCTTGCCCAGCGAGCCACAGTTCGGTGGGCGAGGAATAAATGCTTTGCAGGCCTTGCGCTTGCGTGGCCTGGGCCAGTTGCGCCGGATCCTCACGGGTCAACAGCTCTTCACGCCACTCGATGCGATTGGCCCCGGCCGCCGCGAGAATATCGATGAAGGAATCCTGGCCACGCTGGCGCACAAGATCGGCACCGTAGCTGGACAGACTGATGGAAACGGCTGGTTTGTTCATTGTTATTGACCTCTGAAACCGGTTTCATTTTTGTTCAAAAAAATATCAGATGTTCTGTATTTTCCTTTCGGACGCCTTCGCGAGCAGGCTCGCTCCCACAGGTGAGCGCATTCCAAATGTGGGAGCGAGCCTGCTCGCGAAAGCGTCAGTTCAGTCACCAATCCCTCGGGTCGAACCCCGCTCAATCAGCACCGGCGCAAAATCCATCACCCGCGCCACCTCGTTATCCCCGCGCAGGCGCCTGACCAGACACTCAAACGCCCACGCACCAATCTCTTGCGTCGGCTGCGCCAGCGCAGTAATCCCGCTGCCCACCAACGGATACCAATCCAGATCATCCAGGGCGATAAGCCCCACATCCTCGAACAACCGACAACCGATTTGGCGCAACGCCGTCGTCGCGGCTAACGCTGCCACACCATTGGCGCAAAACAGTGCTTTCGGCCCTGCATTGGTCGTGTTCATGAACTGCTGAAGTTGGCTCGCCAGACCATCACCGGTTTCAACAACTGCCCCGGTTAACCCCGAGCGCTCCGCGATCTGCGCCTGGAAACTGCTGACCCGTTCGATCCGCGAACTGGTGCCATCAAACGGTTCGGTGATTAATAAAACATCGCGATACCCTCGCTGCCCGAGGTGCGCGAGCGCCATCTCCACCGCTTGCGGGTTATTCAGCCCGACCATGTCGCTGTCGAGGCCGTCCACCTTGCGATCCACCAGCACCAGCGGCATCTCGCGGCGCAGTTCGTGCAATTCGTCACGGTGGTGGCCAAGCGTGTTCACGATCAGCCCTTCTATGTTGTACGAGCGCAACAGCGCCAGATGCTGGCGTTCCTGCTCGTCATCGCGGTCGGTGTTGCACACCACCAGGCTGTAACCGTGCGCACGGCAGGCGGTTTCCACCCCGTGCATCACGGCAATTGAATAAGGGTTACGGATATCGGCGACGAGCATGCCGATCAGGCGCGTGCGCCCGCGCTTGAGCCCACGGGCCATTTGGTTCGGGCGGTAGCCAAGTTCGCTGATGGCCTGCTCGATGCGCAGGGCGATTGCTTCGGAGAGCAGGGCGCGGTCATCACCGATGAAGCGCGATACGCTGGCCTTGGACACGCCTGCGCGTTCGGCGACATCGAGCATGGTGACGCGGCTGCGCTGGGCGGCGGAAAAGTCGTGCACGGTCTGAAACCTTGTTATTGGATTTATAGGCCCAAGGCGTAAAGATGCCCTGAAACCGGTTTCAGGAAACACCAGAAACAAATAGGGCGTCAAGTGAATGATCGTGAGATTGCCCGCTGATACCGACGGGCGGGCGCTGCCTACCCGAATAATCCGGCGGCGATGTTGATCGAAAAACCCAGAATTGCAGTGTTGAACACAAAGCCGATCAGGGACTGCGCCAGTACGATTTTGCGGATGCCCCGCGTCGCTACGCCCACATCCGACGTTTGGACCGCGACGCCGACAGTGAACGAGAAGTACAGAAAATCCCAATAATTGGGGGTGGTCAGACCCTCGGCGAAACGCAGGGCCGGGTCCTTGCCGTCCCAGGTGTAAAACAGCCTGGCGTAGTGCACACAGAAAATAACCCCGATCAGCAGCCATGAACCAATTACCGTGAGTGCTGTGAACGCGTAATGGAGCAGTTTGTGGGTGCTATCCAGATCCTTGCTGCCGGCCAGTTCGAAGGTGATGGTGGCCAGACTCGCCAGCGCGGCAATGCACACCACGAACAACACCAGGCCGGCGTTTTCGTCTTCGACTTCAGCGATGCGTTTGACGTCCGGGGCCTTGGCGCGCACCGTCAGCCAGAACATCAGGATCAGGTAAGTCCAGACACCGGCGTTCCAGCCGATGAGGATTTTGCTGACGATCGAATCGGCGGGGAACAGCAGGCCGGTGGCGATTCCGAGCAGAGCGGCGGCGGAGAGGCGTGGGTGGGTGCGGGCGAGGAAGCGCATGGAGACTCACGTTGGAGAATGGTCTCTGCACCATAGCGTACGCAACCCTGATTTTGTAGGAGCTGCCGATGGCTCGGGCCGCGATCGGACGATCTTTTGGTTTTAGCTTTTCAAGATCAAAAGATCGCAGCCTCGTTGCACTCGACAGCTCCTACATTTGGATCAGTGGGGTTTGGTGAATCGTTGTACGAGTTTCATCACTACGACGAAGAAGACGGGTACGAAGATCACCGCCAGCGTCGCAGTAATCATCCCGCCGATCACGCCAGTGCCGATCGCCTGCTGGCTGGCCGAACTGGCACCCGTGGCAATCGCCAACGGCACCACGCCAAGAATGAACGCCAGCGACGTCATCACGATCGGTCGCAGTCGCAGACGCGCTGCCTGCAATGTCGCGTCGATCAGGTCGTGGCCTTCGTCATAGAGGCTCTTGGCGAACTCGATGATCAGGATCGCGTTCTTCGCCGACAGACCGATGATGGTGATCAAACCAACTTTGAAGAACACATCATTAGGCATCCCACGCAACGTTACAGCCAACACCGCACCGAGAACACCCAGCGGCACGACCAGCAACACCGAGGTTGGAATCGACCAGCTCTCATACAGCGCCGCCAGACACAGGAACACCACCAGCAACGACAAACCGAGCAGGATCGGCGCCTGATTGCCGGACAAGCGTTCCTGCAACGACAGGCCGGTCCATTCCTGGCCCAGACCTTTCGGCCCTTGCGCCACCAGCCGTTCGATTTCCGCCATGGCCTCACCGGTACTGTGCCCCGCTGACGGTTCGCCGGAAATAGCGATGGCCGGGTAACCGTTGTAGCGGGTCAGCTGCGCCGGGCCTTGAATCCAGTTGGCCTGGACGAACGCCGACAGCGGCACCATGCTCCCGGCGTTGTTGCGCACGTGCATTTTCAGCAAATCATCCACCTGACTGCGCTGATCACCTTCAGCTTGCACCACCACCCGCTGCATGCGGCCCTGATTGGGGAAATCGTTGATGTAGCTGGACCCCACTGCGGTGGATAACACGTTACCAATGTCGGCAAACGAAACGCCCAGGGCATTCGCCTGTTTACGGTCGACGATCAGCTGCACTTGCGGCGCTTCGGCCAGCGCACTTTCGCGCACGTTCATCAGTACCGGACTTTTCTCGGCGGCGGCGAGCAGTTCCGTACGCGCCTGCATCAACGTCGCATGCCCGAGCCCACCACGATCCTGCAAGCGGAACTCGAAACCGCTGGACGTGCCGAGCCCATCCACCGGCGGCGGCAGTACCGAGAACGCCATGGCGTCCTTGATCTGGCTGAGGGCAGCGTTCGCGCGGTCAGCGATCGAACTGGCGGCATCGTCACTGCCGCGTTCCGACCAATCCTTGAGGGTCGAAAACGCCAGCGCTGCGTTCTGTCCGCTACCGGAGAAGCTGAAACCGAGAATCACCACACTGTCACTGATCCCCGGCTCACCCGCGTTGTGCGCTTCGAGCTGTTCGGCCACTTGCACCGTGCGGTTCTTCGTCGCCCCCGGTGGCAGTTGGATATCGGTAATGGTGTAGCCCTGATCCTCGGTCGGCAGAAAAGAGGAGGGCAGGCGCGCAAAACAGATCCCGAGCCCGATCAGCAGGACGACGTAGATCAACAGGTAGCGACCGGTGCGCTTCAGCGCATAGCCGACCCAGCCCTGATAGCGATCGGTCAATTGCTCGAAACGACGATTGAACCAGCCAAAGAAGCCCGATTTCTCGTGATGTTCGCCCTTGGCAACAGGCTTGAGCAAGGTCGCGCACAAGGCCGGCGTCAGCGTCAGGGCGAGGAACGCCGAGAACAGAATCGAGGTAGCCATCGACAATGAGAACTGCTGGTAGATCACCCCGACCGACCCTTGCATGAACGCCATCGGAATAAACACTGCGACCAACACCAGAGTAATGCCGATGATCGCGCCGGTGATCTGCGTCATGGCCTTGCGCGTGGCTTCCTTGGGTGACAAGCCCTCGGTGGCCATGATCCGTTCGACGTTTTCCACCACGACGATGGCATCGTCGACCAGAATGCCGATGGCCAGCACCATACCGAACATGGTCAGCACGTTGATCGAGAACCCCAGCGCCAGCATGGTCGCGAACGTGCCCATCAGCGCCACCGGCACCACCAGCGTCGGGATCAGCGTGTAGCGCACGTTCTGCAGGAACAGGAACATCACCGCAAACACCAGCAGCATCGCTTCGCCGAGGGTATAGATCACTTTGGTGATCGAGACCTTGACGAAGGGCGAAGTGTCGTAAGGAATCTTGTATTCCACGCCGACCGGGAAGTAGCGCGCCAGCTCGTCCATCTTCGCCCGCACCAGCGTCGCGGTGTTCAGCGCGTTGGCACCTGGTGACAGTTGCACGCCGACGGCGGTGGACGGATTACCGTTCAGGCGTGTGCCGAACTGGTATTCCTGACTGCCGATCTCCACCCGCGCGACATCACCGATGCGCACCGTGGAGCCATCGCGATTGGCCTTGAGCACGATGTCGGCGAATTCCTGGGGTGTCGACAATTGCCCTTTGACCAGAATCGTCGCGGTAATTTCCTGCGTTGAAGGTGACGGCAGATCACCGATGCTGCCGGCGGACACCTGGGCATTCTGCGCCACGATGGCTGAGTTGACGTCTGCCGGTGTCAGATTGAACGCGATCAGCTTCTGCGGATCGATCCAGATGCGCATGGCCCGTTCGGCGCCGTACAGCTGCGCCTTGCCGACCCCGTCCAGACGCTTGATCTCGTTCATCACGTTGCGCGCCAGGTAATCGCTGAGCGCGACGTCATCGAGCTTACCGTCGCTGGAGGTCAGGGTGATCAGCAACAGAAAACCGGAAGAAACCTTCTCCACCTGCAGACCTTGCTGGTTGACCGCTTGCGGTAGACGCGACTCGACAACCTTCAGACGGTTTTGCACGTCGACCTGCGCCAGCTCGGGGTTGGTGCCCGGCTGAAAGGTTGCCTTGATCGTCGCACTGCCAAGGCTGCTCTGCGATTCGAAATAGAGCAGGTGATCGGCACCGTTAAGCTCTTCCTCGATCAGGCTGACCACGCTTTCATCGACGGTTTGCGCCGAGGCGCCTGGGTAGACGGCGTAGATTTCGATCTGCGGCGGCGCGACGTCGGGGTATTGCGCCACCGGCAACTGTGGGATGGCCAGCGCACCGGCCAACAGGATGAACAACGCGACCACCCAGGCGAATACCGGGCGGTCGATAAAGAACTGCGGCATAGAAAAGCGTCCTGCTTACTGACCAGAGGTCTGGGCAAGTGGAAGAGGGGTTTCGTCGATCTGCACCTTTTCGCCGGGACGGGCGTGTTGCAGGCCTTCGATAACAATACGGTCGCCGGGCTTGAGGCCGCCGGTGACGATCCAGCGATTGTTCTGCACCGCACCCAGTTGCACCGGTTGCTCGGCAACACGCATCTGTTCGTCGACGGTCAGCACTTGGGCAATGCCGGCGCTGTCACGCTGCACCGCGCGTTGCGGCACGGTGATGCCGTTCTGGATGGTCGCCTGTTCAAGGCGTACGCGGATGAAGCTGCCCGGCAGCAAGTCGAGATCGGGGTTGGGGAATTCGCTGCGCAGGATGATCTGACCAGTACCCGGATCGACTGTGATGTCGCTGAATAACAGTTTGCCGGGCAGCGGGTACAGGCTGCCGTCATCTTGAATCAGTGTGGCCTTGACCTGATCCTGACCGACTTCCTGCAACTGCCCGGAACGGAATGCGCGACGCAGTTCGTTGAGCTCGCGGGTCGACTGGGTCAGGTCGGCGTGGATCGGGTTGAGTTGCTGAATCAGCGCAAGCGGCGTGGTTTCGTTCTGCCCGACCAGCGCACCTTCGGTGACCAGCGCGCGGCCGATGCGGCCGGAGATCGGCGCGGTGACGGTGGCGTAGCCGAGGTTCAGTTTCGCCCGTTCAAGCGCTGCCTTGCTGGCCGCAACATCAGCTGCCGTTTGCCGGGCAGCGGCGCGGGCGTTGTCGTAGTCCTGACCGCTGATGGCCTTGTCTTCGATCAATTGCGCGTAGCGTTGTTCTTGCAGTCTGGCCTGAAAGGCATTGGCCTCGGCTTTGCGCAGTGCGGCTTCGGCACTGTCGAGATCGGCCTTGAACGGCGCCGGGTCGATGCGGAACAGCACATCACCCTTTTTCACGTCGCTGCCTTCGCGATAAGTGCGCTGCAACACCACGCCGGCCACTCGCGCACGCACTTCGGCAATCCGTGGCGCGGCGATGCGCCCGCTCAATTCGCTGCTGATCGATAGTGGCTGGGTTTTGATGGTCTCGATGCGCACCGTGGCTGGTGGCGCTTGCTCTTCGGCATTCGAGGACGAATCACAAGCGCTCAGCGTCAGCGCCAATGCGACCAGGCCGAGCCCGGCCAGCAGTTTTCCAGACATGTACAACCCCCAATATTGAAGGCCGCATCCTACGGCCAGACGGGGAGGTTAGCGGTGAAGCTTTGTAGTTGCTGTGTGAAATTGTGTAAGGGTTTTGCTCAGTGGCGGGTGAGGGCGTATATCCTGCAGGCCTTGAAATTTATTGCGACAGTTCGATCGCTTTCGCGAGCAGGTTCGCTCCCACAGGAGATCGCATTCCAACTGTAGGAGTGAGCCTGCTCGCGATGAGGCCCGAACTGTCGCCCCAGCATTTTTCTGGAACACCCCATGCCCAACATCCTCCTGGTCGAAGACGACACCGCCCTCGCCGAACTGATTTCCAGCTACCTGGAACGCAACGGCTATTCCGTCAGCGTCATTGGCCGTGGCGACCATGTGCGCGAGCGGGCGCGGATCAGTCCGCCGGATCTGGTGATCCTCGACCTCATGCTGCCGGGCCTCGATGGCCTGCAAGTCTGCCGTTTGTTGCGCGCCGATTCGGCGACGCTGCCAATCCTCATGCTCACGGCCCGCGATGACAGTCATGATCAGGTGCTGGGCCTGGAGATGGGCGCTGACGACTACGTGACCAAACCCTGCGAGCCACGGGTGCTGCTGGCGCGGGTGCGCACGTTGTTGCGACGCAGCAGCCTCGGCGAACCGCTGGCGGTCAATGACCGGATCGTCATGGGCAATCTGTGCATTGACCTCTCAGAACGCACCGTGACCTGGCGCGATCAAGCGGTCGAACTTTCCAGCGGCGAATACAATTTGCTGGTGGTGCTGGCGCGGCACGCCGGCGAAGTGCTGAGTCGCGATCAGATTCTGCAGCGACTGCGCGGTATCGAATTCAACGGCACCGACCGCTCGGTGGACGTGGCAATTTCCAAGCTGCGGCGCAAATTCGATGATCACGCCGGCGAGGCGCGCAAGATCAAGACCGTGTGGGGCAAGGGCTATCTGTTCAGCCGCTCGGAATGGGAATGCTGAACTGATGTTTCGCATCCTGTTTCGCCTGTATCTGGTGACGATCGTCTCCTATAGCGCGGCGATCTATCTGGTGCCGGATCTGGTGGTGATGGTCTTTCGGGATCGCTTCGTCACCTACAACCTGGAGTTCTCCCGAGGCCTGCAATCGCTGATCACCCGTCAGTTTCATGCCGCGCCCCAAGAACAGTGGCCGGCGATTGCTGCGTCGATGGACAAGGAATTCCAGCCTTTGCACATCGTCCTGACGCCAATCGACGACCCGGTATTCACGCCCATTGAGCAGGAACGATTACACCGTGGTGAAAACGTTGTGCGTATCGGCGACTGGGGCTGGCGGACGCTGGCGGTCACTCCGCTGAATGCGGACATGGCCGTGCGCATGGTCGTGCCGCCGGATCCGGTCGACGTTGACCTGTTGTACTGGAGCATCAACGTGCTGATCGGCGCGATGTTGCTCGGCTGCCTGCTGCTTTGGCTGCGTCCGCACTGGCGCGATCTGGAACGCTTGAAAGGCACCGCTGAGCGCTTCGGCAAAGGCCATTTGAGCGAACGGACCAAAATCGCGCCCAGTTCGAACATCGGCAGCCTCGCCAACGTGTTCGACACCATGGCAGGTGATATCGAAAACCTGCTCAACCAGCAACGCGACCTGCTCAACGCTGTTTCCCACGAACTGCGTACGCCGCTGACGCGTCTGGATTTCGGCCTGGCGCTGGCGCTCTCCGAAGACTTGCCGGCCGCCAGCCGCGAGCGCTTGCAGAGCCTGGTTGCGCATATTCGTGAGCTGGATGAACTGGTGCTGGAATTGCTTTCCTACAGTCGCTTGCAGAACCCCGCGCAATCGCCCGAGCGTATCGAGGTGTCGCTGGACGAGTTCATCGACAGCATTCTCGGGAGCGTCGACGAGGAGCTGGAGTCGCCGGAGATCGTTATTGATGTGTTGCTGCACGGTCAGTTGGAGCGTTTTTCGCTCGATCCACGCCTGACCGCGCGGGCGATCCAGAACCTGCTGCGCAACGCCATGCGCTATTGCGGGAAGCGCATCCAGATTGGCGTGCAGGTGAATGCCGAGGGCTGCGAGATCTGGGTCGATGACGACGGCATCGGGATTCCCGACGACGAGCGTGAGCGGATATTCGAGCCGTTCTATCGACTCGACCGCAGCCGTGATCGCGCCACCGGTGGTTTTGGTCTGGGCCTGGCGATCAGCCGCCGGGCACTGGAAGCGCAGGGGGGCGTGTTGACCGTTGAGCCCTCGCCGTTGGGCGGCGCACGGTTCCGGTTGTGGTTGCCCACTAACGCCTGAGATTCATGTCTCTGAGTAGTGACCTGGGGGAGCTGGCTTGATCGCGAAGGCGTCGGGTCAGTCAACGCATATTCAGCTGATATACCGTCATCGCGAGCAGGCTCGCTTCACAGTGGGATTGTGTTTTTCCGACCAATGGAAACTTTTTGCACCGGTTTCATAGGGGGTACCTGTCAGGTTTGACAGTAGGCAACCGCAGCCGATGGGTGTCTCATGCGCAGGACATGCCTCTTCGCCACCCATCGCATCGGATCCCGATTGGAAAAGGATGACCACCATGAACGTCAAAACCCTCGAAAAACCACGAATCCCTGGCATGAGTCAGCCAGTCCTCGGACCGGAAAATGCAGACGCCGGGCTGCCTCTGGCACTTACTTATCTGTACCCCGAGGGGGTGAAGGTGTTCATCGAACCCGCCACTACCGCGCAGGACGATGACACCTATGTCGTGCGCTTGAACGGAGAGCGGGTTGCCGACAAAACCATCGCCATCGGCGAGACGACTCAACAGGTAATCGTTTATGTGGCTGCGGATAAATGGAAGAGTCCGCTGAACGTTCTCGAGTACGGGTTGGAGCGAGGAGGCATGGAGCTCGAAACTTCGGCGCCTTTGACGGTCATTTATCACGACAAGCGTCCGGGTAACGTGGACCGTTTTCCTGAGGAGGCAGGCCATTCCGAATTGGTGCTTGAAGTGGATCAGGATGCAGTGGATGAAGGTATCGACGCTGAGCGCGCGCTTGCAGGTGTAAGCGCCAGGGTTGCGTACCCGCTGATGAGAGCGTTCGACACCATCGTGTTGTATTGCAATGGTAAAACCTTGCGCCACCCGGTCAGCGAGGAAGAGGCGGATCGACAGCAGCCGATCCAGATGATCATCGATGAGGCAACCTTCGACGAGGCGGGTGACAGTCCGCGCTTCGAGGTGCGTTTCACGGTACTTGATCGCGTGGGCAACAGTCCGGATGTCAACAGTCCTGCCTCGGCCAGCCAGTACCTCTATGTCAATCGGAAGGGCAATTGGTATGACCCGCCGATCCTCAGCGAGAAGCCCGATGATCCTGACGATGACGTCAGTATCATCGACCTGAACAAGCTGGCTGGTGGACCAGCGATTGCACAAATCTATGTATCGCGCAGTTGGCTCAGAGACGATGAAATCCGTTTGACGGGGCGCTTCTACGCTGAGGACGGAGTGTTACTGGACCATTTGACGCTGAGCGAAAAAGTGAAGAATGCGCCGTTTTCCTACTCGATCCCTGTGCCTTACGCTGCGTTTGCCGCCGCCGCGAAGGGCCATGCAGTGTTTACCTATAGGCGCGTCAGCCAAGGGGCCGAACTCGATCGGTCATACGCCCTGAAAGCCAGCATCACTGGCGAACCCGCTGTGACACTTCCGCCACCTGCATTGGTGGGCTCCGGTTACCTGATCGACCCTCTGGATGTGCCCAACGGCGTCACAGCCCGAGTCGAGTATCTGGAGGATCAACCGGGTGACGAAGCGCGATTGTTGATCCAGGGCGCAGCCGGGCCCGTCTCGCCGGTCTTTGCTCCAACCGCATTCAACAAGAATCACCGGGCCAACTTTCTGATCGAGTCTCCAGTGCTGGCGGCCAGTCATGGCAAGACAATCCAGCTGTCATGGGAGCTGCTGCGTGGTGCGGCCCCTCAACCCTCCATGCACCGTGACGTGGTGCTCAAGCGGATCGAGGATCGGGATCGACGGCTGCCGACACCCGATATTCCTCAGGCCCGCAACGGGATACTTGATCTGGCTGATTTTAGCGGTGGTGCGCAGGCGCAATGTGCGGTGTGGCCATCGATGGCGGTGGGGCAGTTGCGTTGGTTCCGCTTGTACGGCACCGGTATCAACGGTAACGATTACCCGATTGTCATCGCCAAGGCTGCTCCAGTGACAGCGCCGGAGAAAGACAGTGGGCTGGATAATGCGCTGCCTCGCAGCGAACTTCTGAAGCTCAAACCAGGTACGTCCCTGCGCATGGAATTGAAAGTTGCCTATGACGGGCTCGATGATGAAACCACGGCGGTGGTGTTCAATGCGCCGACATTTACCGTGCTGAATTCTCCAGCGACGCTAATGGAAGATTTCACCGGGGTACCGAATCAGACGGCACGGCAGGGCGCAATCATGGAAACGCCCACTATGCAGATCACGTTCAAATCCGGTGACGGCGAATGCGCGATCATGCCGCGTTCCGACATCGGCGAATCCTTTCCCGGCCAAATCGAAGGTCAGGTACTGAGCATCGGTCGCGACGCGTTTGGCCAGGCTGCGCAAGTCGTAGAAATAAAGCTGAAAAATACCTGCTCGCGAATCAGCTTCTTTCATTTAAGCGTGAACTACGAGGACAGCACCGTGGCTTACTTCGCCAGCAACGGGACGCTCCTGGGGCGTCGGACGTTAGGTATGTCGTACGGCAAACCGGTCAATGTTGCCTTTGATGCACCGGGGATCGCACGCCTGGAGTTCCACATGCCGACGCCGGACTGGTTTTCCCTCGATACCTTCAAAGTGGATGCCTGATTCCCTCAGGGCACTAACCGATGAACCGCGATTTCAACAGCGTTGCCATCTGCTAGGCGATAGGCATAAATAGTACGGTCGGCGCCCGGCAGCAGGCTGCTGGTTTGCAGCACGCATTTCTGCGTTTTGCTGTCCCAGACCTGGCCTTTGGGGCATTCGGGTTTCTGGACGGGGTCTTTTTCGCCACCACTGGCCACGACCACTTGGCTGGACATCGCCGCGACCAGCAGCAACGGGGCGGCGAACATAACGGGACGGATAGTCATGGGCAGGGCTCCACAGAAGGTTGTGTTTCATTTTGAACACCCACAGGGTGAATTTTTATTCATTGCTTTATCAGTGACTGTTCAAGTTCAGCGTAAATTCAAGCGCTATGCTCGGAAGCGTCTGCCGTTGATCCGATGTTTTGCCTGAAGGAGCATTGTCATGAACGATCAGGTCCATCACTCAGCCGCTGCCGGCTACAAAAGCGCTGCCGACACCTACGTCAAAGGGCGGCCGGACTATCCGCCGCAGGTCAGTCAATGGTTGACCGCGACGCTGGGCCTGGATGGACATAAAACCGTGATTGATCTGGGTGCCGGAACCGGCAAGTTCACTGGCCGGCTGCTGGCGACCGGCGCGCAAGTCATCGCCGTCGAACCGGTGGCACAGATGCTGGAAAAACTCTCTGACGCATGGCCCCAGGTCTTGGCGGTGAGCGGCACCGCAACCGACCTGCCGTTGCCCGACGCCTCAGTGGATGTGGTGATCTGTGCGCAAGCGTTTCACTGGTTTGCCAGCGCCGAGGCGCTGAGCGAAATCGCCCGGGTGCTCAAGCCAGGTGGCAAGTTGGGGCTGATCTGGAACCTGCGCGACAGCCAAGTCAGTTGGGTGCCGAAACTGGACGCCATCGTCAACGCGCTGGAAGGTGACACGCCGCGCTATTACACCGGCGTCTGGCGCGAAGCGTTTCCGCACCCTGCATTCGCGCCCTTGCAGGTTGAACGGTTTCACCATGGTCATACCGGATCGCCGGAAGACGTGATCTTCAACCGCGTGCGTTCCACCAGTTTCATCGCCGCGCTGCCGGAGGCGCAGCGGGCGCAGGTCGAAGAGCAGATTCGCGCGTTGATTGCCGCAGAGCCAGAATTGCGCGGCAGGGACACGGTGACAGTGCCTTATGAAACCGCCGCATTCGTCGCCGTGAAAAAGGCTGAACCCCATGACATTCCAGTGTAGGAGTGAGCCTGTTCGCGATAACGGCGCGTCAGTCACCTCATCTTTGGCTGACACTCCGCTATCGCGAGCAGGCTCACTCCTACAGGGTTTTCAGGTGTTCATAGTATCTGGCTGCACTTTTCCACTGCTTTGCGCCGCTCGCGAACCCCACGCACCACCAGATACAACAACGGCCCGATCGACACGAAAACCGCGGTCAGCAACAAATACGGCAGTACCGACCAAACCGACTGCCCACGCGACCGCGCGTCCTTGACCATCCAGATGCCCGCCAGTGTCGCCAGCAGGTACAGATCAATCACCACCTGCGCGGTATCGGGCCGCGACATCAGGCTGATGCCGAAGTCGATCAACGACTGTTCGGCCTTGAGCATCACAGAAACGGTGTAACCGGTAAAAGCGAGCAAAGCCGTGAGGGGCAGGGCGATAGACATCATGCAATCCTTCCTTGGTGTGATGAGAGAGTCGCCAGACTAACGCCGCCGCCAGGAATTGGCCATTGACTTGCCAGCACCGCGCAGGCTAATTTCCAGCCCATGACTTTCACCGTATCGCGCCGCCAGCCAAGCATTATTACCGCCATTCCTCATTTGGCGGGCTAGCTCACGACTGCAGCACCCAACCCGCCCTAGAGGCGGGTTTTTACTTTCTGTCTCCGGGGTTCTGAAAAATGTCAGGAGACGACCATGCCGTACAGCCCCGACCAGCAAGCCCTGCTCGAGCACTACGTAAAGAAAATCCTCGCCGCGCCGGTGTACGACATTGCGGTGCGTACGCCGTTGCAGCCTGCGCCGGCATTGTCGCGAGCATTGGGCAATCGGGTCCTGCTCAAGCGCGAAGATCTGCAACCGACGTTCTCTTTCAAGATCCGTGGTGCTTACAACAAACTTGTGCAACTGAGCGATGAGCAGAAAGCGCGGGGAGTGATCACTGCGTCGGCGGGTAATCACGCGCAAGGTGTAGCGCTGGCGGCACGGGAGTTCGGTATCGCTGCGACGATCGTCATGCCGTCTACCACCCCTGAGCTCAAAGTGCTCGGCGTGCGCAGTCGCGGTGCCGACGCATTGCTGCACGGCGAGAGTTTCCCCTTTGCATTGGCTCGTGCGCTGCAATTGGCCGAACAGACCGGATGCACGTTCGTTTCACCGTTCGATGATCCTGACGTAATCGCCGGCCAAGGCACCGTGGCGATGGAGATCCTGCGCCAGCATCAAGGCACGCTGGACGCGATCTTCATCCCGGTCGGCGGCGGAGGTTTGATCGCCGGAATCGCGGCCTACGTCAAATACCTGCGTCCGGAAGTGCGGATCGTTGGCGTCGAATCAGAACATTCGGCGTGCCTGCAAGCGGCTATGAGCGCGGACGAGCGGGTGGTTCTGTCGAGCGTCGGCACCTTCGCCGATGGCGTGGCGGTAGCGCAGATCGGCGCGTATGGCTTCGAGGTTTGCCGCTTCTGCGTGGATGAAGTGATCACGGTCAGCAATGACGAACTCTGCGCCGCGATCAAGAATATCTACAACGATACCCGCTCGATCACCGAACCGTCCGGCGCACTAGCCGTTGCGGGTATCAAGCGATACGTGGCTCGCACCGGCGTTCGTGATCAGACCTTCGTCGCCATCGATTCAGGTGCCAACATCAATTTCGACAGCCTGCGCCACGTTGCCGAGCGCGCCGCTGCTAGCGGCGTGCCGGCGTGATGGCGATCAGGGCAGCAACGGGCGCAGAAACGTGCGCTCGTAACTGACAATGAATTTTTTCTCGACCAGGTCGGCCACCAGTGCGGTGCTTTGCGCGTCGGTCATTGCAATATGTCGATAGCTCTCGTAATCGGCCAGCGACGGGAAACTGAACAGGCAATAAGCAATGTTGCTCGCGCCCTCCGAGGGGAGGAAGTAGCCATGATGCGTGCCGCCCAAGCGCTCAACGATGCCGAGCCACGCTTTGGCATAGGCTTCGAAAGCGGGTAACTGGTAAGGATCGATCACATATCTGACGTGGCAAGTAATCAAAGGCTGGGCTCCGGTCATTCCTGCAGGGCTGTTCCAACTTTGTCCGACGCCGACCAGATGCGATAACGCACCTCAACGTCCGAAGGCGCGTACACCACAACCGGCAACTTGCTGTTGTAGCGCAACATGAAGCCATCCCCGACGACCGGAACGAAAGCTCGCTTTTTCTGGCTGCCGGGCGGGCAGGCCATCATTGTGCTCATCGGGCCGATCACTTTTTCAAGGCGATAGAACGGATAGCCCCAGCCTTGCAGATTCTTTTCATCGAGCACACCACCCAGACGCTGGCGGTTGCAATCCACTTCCAGAGTTTTGCCGGCGAGGATTTCAACCTGGAAATTCTCTTCGTGCTCTTGCTTGGGCAGATAGATGACCTGTCGGGTGAACCCGGCTTCGGCTTTGGGATACGGCGCGACTTCTTCGAGCTTGGCGGCGTGGGCGAGGGTGGAGAGGCTGGCGATCAACAGGCCGGTGATCGCGCAAACGCTTAAGGAATTCATGGAGGCCTCCGTGCGGGTTGAATTGCAATGGGAGACATTCTTGCCGTCATAGTCTTCGAAAGCAAATTTGCCCGGAGATTGCAGATTGCAGGGGACGAGTGGTCGATTCATGCATTTTGCAGATAGCAAAATGCTGGCGACGTTTCCAAGTGCTTGATTTTGAAGGAAGCAAAACGAACCGATCAAAGGCACGTTTTATGCGTTCTTTTGGTGAGGCGCGCAGGATTTGGGCGCCTACACTCCAATGGGCATTTCGCAGTACCACCACTTGCCGCACCAGGGAAACAGCGGGGGCACACCCGTGAAGGCGCAGCAGAGGGTCAGCGTGAATACTTGATTGGCAATCGCACAGAAAGGAGAGGGTTCGCCATGTTTTTATCTGCCTTGGAATTACGCAATATCATTGAAAGCAGCTTCCTGCCGAAACGCTGCCAGTGCACGCTCACACCAGACTTGTCGATGTCCGTTAAAGTATTTGGCGATCATCGAACAGACCAGGCCGAGCTTTACGTCAGTGGCATCGATGCCAGCGGCCTGAATAGCTGCCGTGAAATCAATAACCTGGTTGCAGGCCTGCGTGCCGATCTCGCACAGCAAACCGCGACCCATCAAACCAGCGCTCGTTCTCGAGCCGTTTAACCCACCGTTTCACCCAGTTCGACCGTCACGCGCCGGGCCTGCACAAACCAAGGCCCAGCGCGAATTCGACCAGCACCGCGAGCAAAATCCCGGGGCCGGCGTGGCCATTGAGCCACTCGCCAAAACCCAACGCCGCCAGACCGAAACAGCCGACAATGAAACCAATTAGTCTTCAACGGCTAAGTTTGTCAGGAAAGAAAGAGAGAGGGGGGTGCGACGCAGCCCATTCCTGAGAAAATTTTTTGGCTGCTTCAATCTGTTCAGCAGTCATTTTGGCGGCGATTCGAGGCAGCGTGTATTCAACGTTTTCCTTCATGCCACCACCCCCGTCCAGTTCTGACAACCAGTATATAAGCGCATAGCCTTTTATAAGGTCGAGGGGATATCCGTATGTATTAGGCTCATGTGCTAAGTCAGCACCGTATCCGAAAACAGTAGTTGCATACCCTGTTAACGCCGCCTGTTCATTCCAGTGGCGAAAACCCTCTATATCGCCGCGCTCATACAATATTGCAGCGTATTCCATCATCGACTTAGGGTAGCCGCCTTCAGCAGACAGCTTAAACCACTTTTCAACTGCTTCGCTTCGTTTCCAAGGCATGAGAAAACCATCACCTTGTTTGAGGGAGACCGCCATCCAGTATTGCGCAAATGCATTTCCCGCAGAGGCGGATTTTTCTAACCACGTATCATCTAGCGTGATTTCATACATTATGCACATTGCCTCCGCATCACCAGCCTCGGCTTTTTCTTGAGCTATTTTTTTTGCCTGATTTAACCATTCTACTGGTTGCTTTTGAGAAGGAGGGCAATCGTTGGATATCTCACACATATCATGCTCAATGCGACCCAATTGGATCATGGCATAAAGATCGTTCTGGCCTGCTGACGCCTCATACCATTTTCTGGCCTCCTCGTTCATGTAATGATTTTTCTTACGAAGAGCTTCTCCTAAATAATATTGAGCTTCATGGTCTCCCGCTTCTGCTGCTGTTGTTAAAAACGGGATTGCAGAAGTGGCTTTGTATTGGTTGTATAAAATCAGTCCCGTTTTTTTTGCTGAGCTTTGCTCAGTTGTTAATTCGGCGCTTGCATAGCAGTTGAGCGTGAAAAGCATCAATAGAGTAAAAGCTGTTCTGATTAACATGGGTGTCCGAGCCGGATGATTATTTTGGAGGGCCAACATAGGTAGCTTTGCCGGATGGTATATAGGTGCGCCCGTAATATTGGCTCCGTTGGCAAAAGATGTCCCGCTTTTCGCCTAGTAATTTGACGTGGGATGAATATCGACTTCGCATGACATCACCATCACGCTGCTCCAAGCGAAGGACTGCTTCGCTCATGAAGTTGTCAAGTGCCAGGCGGCTTTCACAATATTTTTGATCAGCGTTCGCTGGTTTTAAACCGAATTTGTTCATGCACATGCAAATTTCTTCGAATTGGCTCTGTGCCTGGTCAAGAGATTTTTGCTTTTGGGCATTATTCACGATCCAGCCCAATATTTTTTCAACTGCTCTTTGTTGAATCAGATGAGCCTCATCAGCGTTGTATTTTCGTTCTTTTTTATCCGATGTATTTGAGGTAGATGATGCTTTAACAGTAAAATCGTCTGGTGGACTGATCAATGTCAAGAGAAGAGGACCAAGCGCTCCCGGGATTGCGTTGACACACCACTCCTCGATTTCTGCTTGTTGCTCATAAAACATAATCGTGTCTGCTATCAATCCACCTTTTCCCGTGGAGGTTAAACTTTCATAAAGGCTCATCACTGCATCCACCCCCATGAGATAAATCATACCGACATCGAAGCCGGAGATAGCAAGCGAGTTCATCTTTGATAAGTAAGCGTACGTCTCATCCTCAATGACAAAAATCGGGTTCTGATTGTTTTTATACAGCTCTCTGCGGAACATGTTCAGCAGCTCGGTGACGGCATCGTAGCCGACTTCGAACTTGAAGGAGCCACCGACGCCTGGGCCCGCGATCAACGCTGCCTTGAGCACCAGAATCAGACGGCCCTCGTGCAGGGAAATACTCGCTTCAGCCCTCGCTCCGAGACCGGCAGCGGCGTTGAGTTCCACAGTCAAACGCGCAAGGCTGAACCATTCGCTGGCTTTCATTCCAGCAGCTTTTCCGGAAACGGGCGCTTTGGTTAGCAAGGCTACTTCGGAGGGTGGAGCCCAGTTTAGTGCTCCGGTAATCATGATCCCGGTTTGCAGACCTGCGAACAGATTGAACGCTGCCTTTGCGCCATCCTGTATTTGAAGCGTTTCTGGTACTTTTTTAATTTGGCCGCTTTTTTCAGTTCTTGCGTAGCTGCGCTTGTCAGGGTTGCGCACAACCGGTTCCGGAGGCGCTAAATGGAACCCAGCGTTGCTGACATCCAATGCAATTTCTGAAGAAAGCAACAACGATGCTCCGGCATAGCCCCAAGCCTTCGCACCTAAATAGAGCGAAAAGCGTCCAAGGTTCATCTTTTGTTGTATGTTTTCTGCATTTCGGTAGGTGATGACGATCTCTTTCGCGCTGGCACGATCTGGCAAGTCGACTTTAAAAAGTTCGACCTCACCTCTGGCAAGATCAACGGCAAAAGTAGCCTTGGCCGAGGCTTGGAACCCTTCTGCCAATGTCCAGTCCGGCCCCTCTACTTTTGTCGACGAATGCAGGGTCTCCGTGGTGGAGGGCATCAGACAACGAACCAACTGGGCTTGCGGTGTGATGTCGAAGATGCGAAAGGTCTTGCGTACGTTGTCCTTGAACAATACTTGCTGCAATCGATCCCCCCATTCTTTACGGGTACCAGCGTTCTCCAGCGCAGTGACCTTGTACTTTTTGTTTTCAAGGTAGGCGTTGAATTTTTCGATCTCGAACCACCCTTCGGCTGAGAACCAATCGCTTTCCTGATCCTTGATTCTTAACGCACCTTCGCCTTTCAGCCACTGGCCAAACAAGCTCAGTTCAGTGTCCGTCGTTGCTTTTCCATCGCTATTGCCCGGACGCTTCGCCAGATCTTTGACCTTGGCGCCAACTTTCTTCCAGTCATCCTTAACGGTCTGTTTGAGTCGTGGCAGCGAGTACATGCTGAGATAGGTCAGCGGTTTTTTCAGGCTGTCGGCCATGCTCATCTCGGCCAGCGGGAAGCCGTTTTTGATCAAGCGCTCTTCAGGTCTAGCCTGAAATTGCTCTGGCTCCCACAACAGATGACGGCGAACAGTTGCCGATTCCACATTGCTCTCAGCCTGAAGGCGTAGTGTTTCTTTCGAAGCCTGCAAACGGTCCCAGTCGGCACGTTCATTAGTGACCAGGTTGGTGGGCGCCTTGGCTTGTCGGCCACTTGCCTCGATCCATCCTTTGTACTTGGCGCTGAGGCGTTCATTGGTCTCTTTTTGCTCTTTCTCGAGCGCCATATACTGTTTGAACAGGTCGACTCCACTTTCGACTGATCCGCCCTCAGGAATCAGCGCGAACTCCGGCAATGCGATTCCATATTGTGCAACGTCGGTGATGGCGTCCAGATAAGCGCTGTAAGTCGCTTTCCTTTCCTTGCGTTTGATTTCCTGGTCGCGCACATAGGTGCAGAGCATCAACTGATTGTTAGTGCCGCACATCGCGATCTCGTCGATTCGCTTTTTATCTTGAGCGAGCATCGGCGCGAGCTCTGCCGAGGTTAACGTGGTGAGATCCTTGTCCACTAACAGCGCTTCTCGCGCTTTCAAATACTTTTGAACGGCTTCACGGGCCGCGATGGCTTTGGGCGCATAAAGGTTGCCGCTTTCGTACGCGTAGCCTTTTTCCTTAGCGGCGGCGATGGCCATGCGCCTGAGCTTTTGCCATTCGCTATGCATGCCGCGTACGCGGGTTGCAGCATCCCGGGCGGACATGAAATGGTTTCTTTTAAGCTGATCTTGCTCAAGAGCGGTAAGCGGAGTGGAAGAATTTTCTGGCGCTGTGGTTTTTAAGTTCTGCTGAGCCTCTAGAAGTGCTGCATCCAGATTGCTGATACTCGGATGTTGAGCTTCGATTTCTAGCATCCGAGCTTTCTCGTCACCCTCAAGAAAGTTTGCCAGCTTAGGCTCCAGGAAATACTCAAGAAGTCCCGACTCGTATAGCCCTTTTTTTCGTTCTTCGGGAGATTTGCTTGAGCTGACCTTCTGTTCCAAGTCACTGGAAGCTTCTTTCAGGGCGGAGTTTGTCCGCTCTGGTAGTAACCAGAAGGATTCATTTTCCGTATCGTAAATTGCACTGCCATAAATGGTGGAGCAGGGCGTTTTCACTTTGTCGTGATCGCCTGGTGTGTCTTCCGGCGCTTCGGGCTGTTCACCAATATCCCGAGGCGGTTTTACACAAGTTTCATCGGCAACTACCGGTTTTGCAGGTACCGACTCGGTATTAGGTGCTGCGCTGGTATTTTGTTCCATTTCGCTTCCATTCATTCTTAACGGACGGGTTCATCAAGCAACGCTGGTGGTGAGTTGCTGCAGCTGCTGTACTTTGATGAACGACTCTTCCCTGGATTGCAGGATGGCCATTGCCTGTGGCTGTGTTTCCAGCAGCGGGCCGTTGGTGATTGGCCCCAGTTTCAGCAAGTGACGGCCTTCGTAAATATTGTGGGCGACCAGCACATTGAGGTTTGCCACAAGGTTGGGCAGATGCTCATCGCTCGGCTCGCCGTAATCTGCGTGATGTTCATCTGCCCAATAAACCCAACCCAAATGCTCTTGAACCTTTGCCGCTGGTGGCGGCAGGCTGAACACCGAAGTATCGCCCAGCCATTCGACTTCCGAGACGGCGCGCCAACTGAGCCATGGACCTTTATTGCGCCCAAAATGAACCGGCGCTGGGCTGTATACGTGCTGCCAGGGGCCGAATAGCTGATGGGAGTTGTCGCCAGCGGTATAGGCCAGCGCGGCCCACAGGCTTGGCTTGTGGTAGCTCAGCAGGCTCTGTCCGCCTGAACCATCATTGGCGCGCAGGAGCCAGCGCGCGTGGGCCAGCGCTTTGTCAGGATCAGCTGTGGAAAGGGCAATGCCGGAGAAGTTTTCCTCGCACAGTTTTGCTGCCTCGGCCGCGAGGCGACTGCCCCACGGTGCGGTCACCCAGAGCGGCCCATCCGCGGCAATCTCAGCGAAGGCGGTTTTGAGGAACAGGCTCTGTGCATCTACCACGGGTTCACCGACACGATAAAGACGGCTCATCGCGTCAGGCTGTCGAACCGGGTCAATAATGAAACACAGCGTCAATTCAGAACTGTCTCTCGGTAGATCAACGAACCCATGGCGTGGGGCCTCAAGAAGGGCGCTGAGCGCTTTTACATGCATGTGCAATCCTTACGGCTGCAGGCGCCGTTGCTTTGCTTGCCGCACAACGGCGTTATCCCGGACTCGTTCAGACGTTTAGGCAGCGGGGCAGGGACTGTCCCCGCCTTATCCGCATCCACAACCTTCATCGGCCCCGGCAACAACGGCGCCGCCGGCGTGCCCACCCCAGGCGAGCCGCCAGTATTGACCTTCACCTCAGCACCGCTGATGGTCACTCCACCCGCATCAACTTTCACAAAACTCCCGCCAGCCTTGGCGGTAAGTTCCATGGCGCCTTCGACCACGACTCTCTGGCCGGCGTAATAATGGATTTCGTTGCCGGCCTCCACAAACTGCCCAGTCCCAACCTTCACATGCTGCGTCACACCGACCGTCAGGTGATCATCCGCGCGCATCTCACTGATGCGATCCAGATGGGTAATCCGGTGCTCTTCAACCTTGAATTCGCTCAACACATTGGCTTCAACGGTGTCATGCCGTTCGTTGCCGACGCGGATTTTCTGGTCGTGTTCGATGTTTTCGTCCCAGTCGCGCTGGGCGTGGATGTAGATCTGTTCGGCGCCTTTCTTGTCTTCGATGCGGAATTCGTTGTAGCCCTTGCCGCCCGGTGAACTCAGGGTTTTGAAGGTGCTGCGGGTCTTGTTGGCCGGGAGGTCGTAGGGGACGACGTTTTCCTTGTGGTACAGGCAGCCGGTGACGAGGGGCTGGTCGGGGTCGCCTTCGAGGAAGGTGACGAGCACTTCCATGCCGATGCGCGGGATGGCGATGCCGCCGTAGGCGCTGCCTGCCCAGCCGCTCGCGACGCGCATCCAGCAGGTGGTTTTGTCGTCGGACTGGCCGTCGCGGTCCCAGTGGAATTGCACTTTGATGCGGCCGTACTGATCGCAGTGGATTTCTTCACCGGGCGGGCCGGTGACGACGGCGGTCTGGCTGCCGAGGACTTTCGGTTTCGGGTGTTCGAGGGCAGGGCGGTAGTGCGCGTCCCACGGGGTGGCAAGGAAGCTGTTGCGGTAGCCCTGGTGGAAATCGCTTTTGTTGTCGGTGACGTCGCTGGTGACGTTTTCTCCGAGCACCTGCGGCTGTTTGCCTTCGTGGAAGACTTCCAGCAGCAGCCACAGGTCGTTCCACTCGGCGCGCGGGTGTTCGGCGAGCGTGAGGAAATGGCCGCTGGTGAGGGTCGGTTCGTCACCTTTGCCTTCGGCGAGTTTGTAGTCGCTGCGATGGCGTTCGAGGGCGCGGGTCGAGAGGAACTTGCCGCGCTCGCGAGTCGTGAAGCGGCCGGGGTAATCGTAGTCTTCCAGATCCGGGGCGAACTCGGATTTGACCGCGCCTTCCGGCAGCAACTTGGGTTTTTCGAAATCGTAGTCGCGGCGGCTGACGCGGGTGGTGCGGGTTTCCAGGCGCAGGTTGAAGCGCTTGATCACCGGCTTCTCGGCGGCCATGCCGGAGTCTTGCTGGTAGCTGACCGGTTTCAGTTTGCGGAATACGGTCTGGTCGTCGCCGAACACCAGTTTGTGGCCGCTGCTGCTGTGCTGGAAGTGGAAGTGAATGCCTTCCTCTTCGCACAGACGCTGGATGAAATGCAGGTCGGACTCGTCGTATTGCACGCAATAATCGCGTTCCGGGTACTCGGCGCCAAGTTGGAAACTATAGACGTCGGAGAGAATGCCGCGATCTTCCAGCACCTGAGCGATGATTTTCGGTACCGTCAGTTGCTGGAAGATCTGCTGATCATGGTTGTGCTGCAGATAGGCCAATTGTGGCATCAGGCTGATGCTGTAGCGGGTCAGGGTCTTGCCGGAGTCGCCCTGCTCGATGCGATAGACCTGGCCGTGAATCTTGCCTTCGCCAGTGGCGCCGAACGTCAGGCAGGCGCGCTTGTGCAGCAGCTCTTCGAGCTTCAGATCGGGGCGGGCGCTGACCAGTTCGAGGTCGAAACGGAACGGTTCGTTGAGGGCTTCGCGACCGGTGAAGCTGAGGACTTGCAGGTCGGCGTTGGCGTCTTCGATCGAGAGGGTGATGTGGGTTGCGTTGGCGTCCAGCATGCCTTGAATTCCGTCCGTTGAATAAGCAGGTGATGGATGTTGCAGGATTAGACGGCCTCATTCAAGGCGCAAATGGCGTAGGCGTCGGGCCTTGGTGCCATAGGGAAAACCCTTAGGAGGGCGGTTTCGGCCAGTAGAAACGGGCCTCTCATGAGTTTTTAGTGTCTAGTCTGGCGCTTTCGCGAGCAGGCTCGCTCCCACAGGGATCTACAGTGATCACAGAATATGTAGACATCTGTGGGAGCGAGCCTGCTCGCGAAGGGTTTCTACAACCAATGCCAGAACCGGCTCCAGAACCCGCGATTGAGGTCTTCCTTGCACCCGGCATACTGCTGCGCGTACAGATCCGAGCGGTTCTGCACCTTGCGTGCGGTCGGCAGTAGCCACGCTTTACTCGCGTAGGTCTTGTTGCGAAAGCCGCCCCAGCCTTCGTGGTAGTTCAGGTACTGGTTGTAGGCGTCGTATTTGTACACACCGTTGATCGAGGTGGTCTTGTCCATGTACCAGCCGACGAAGTCGATGGCGTCGTCGAAGTCTTCGCGGTCGGCCCAGTTGCGACCGGTGCTTTTCTGGTAGTCGGCCCAGACTTCGTCCTTGGCTTGCGCGTAGCCGGACGCGGTCGAGACGCGGCCCCAAGGAATCACCCAGAGCAGGTATTTGCGCGGCGTCTTGGCGTCGTAGCGATAGCCGGACTCTTGGTACATGATCGCGAAGGGCACCTGGATCGGCACGCCCCAGCGTTTCTGGGTGACTTGCGCGGCGTCGTACCAGTCGCTTTTCTCGCGGAAGATTGCGCAGATGTCTTCCGGCGAGCGGGGCGGCGAGGTGCCGCAACCGCTCAGCAGGGTGGCCAGGGTCAGGAGGGCGAAGATGTGCCTGCGATTCAAAAGCTGTTTTCCGTCGTGCGCAAAAAGGCCGACAGTCTACGCGCTCAGCTCAATTGATGACGATAGGGCAGATCCGGACCGGTTTTGCTACACGTCAGCGCGGCGGCTTGCACGGCGAACCTGAGCATGCCGTCAATTTGCTCGCGACTGAGCTGCTGCACGCCTGCGACCGAGTCCAGCGAGTGCTCGGTCAGCCAAGTGATCAGCGCTGCCTGGAAGGTATCACCGGCGCCGACGGTATCGGCAATCGTTACCGGGTTGGCCGGCACCGACCATGAGCCGTGGGCGCGACTGAACACCGTTGCGCCGTCGCCGCCGCGCGTCAGGAAGACGATCTGGCAGCGATGTTCGAGCCAGCCTTCAATCACCTGCTGCGGATCCTGCTCGGGATAAAGCAGGCTCAGGTCTTCGTCGCTGACTTTGATCAGATCGGCCAGTCGCACCAGCGTGGCGATGCGCTCGCGCCATAGATCGATGTTCGGCTCGGGATTGAGGCGCACATTGGGATCGAGGCTGATCAGGCGTTTGCCGCTTTCACGCTGGACCAGTCTCAGCAGCGTGTCGCCAATCGGCTGCACCACCAGCGAAAACGAGCCAATGTGCAGGCCGCGAACCTCGTCGCTGAGTGTCGGCAAATGCGCCTCGCTCAGCTGCCGGTCGGCACAACCCTCGCCACGGAAGCTGTAATGCGGCGAACCGTTGGCGCCCACGGCGACCATTGCCAGGGTGGTCGGCGCGGCGAAATCCACTAGATAGTCCGGGCGCACGCCTTCGTCCTGCAGCACTTGCTGCAGTCGGCGGCCGAGGTAGTCAGTGGACAGGCCGCCGAACAGCGCCGAGTCCACGCCCAAACGGCGCAAACCGACGGCAACGTTGAACGGCGAGCCGCCGGCAATCGCTTTGAAATTGACTTTGGAGGCCAGACCGCTGGCATCGTTTTCGCTGAAGAAATCAAACAGGGCTTCGCCACACACCAGGTACATAGTTGTTTGCTCGTTATAGGGTTGCGACATGCTGTTGATAGCGTTCGTAGGCCTGCTGGAACGCCGCGACATTGGCGGCAATCGGCAGGGTTTCACTGCGCGCGTCGAGTTTCACGCAGCGTTCGCACAGAGCGGCCAGGGAGACATCGTCACCGTTCAAACGCAACGCGCACCACGCTGCCTGAATTGCTGCGCCCAGTGCGGCGGCTTCGCTTTGTTCGGTGCAGATCACCGGGGCGTTCATGATGTCGGCGACGATCTGCCGCCACACTGCGCTCTTCGAGCCGCCGCCGATCAGGCAGATGCGCAGGCTTTGTAAACCATTCTGACGGAGCAAATCCAGCCCGTAGCGCAAACCGAAGGTGGTGCCTTCGACGGCGGCGCGGCACAGATTGGCCTGGGTCAGATTGTCCATGGTCAGCCCGTGCAGGCTGCCGGTCGCGTGGGGCAGGGCGGGGACGCGTTCGCCGTTGAGAAACGGCAGCATGCTCACGCCTTCGGCGCCGATCGGCGACCGCGCGACCAATTCATTGAAGGTTGGCAGATCAAGCTTGAACAGCTCGCGAATCGCGCCGGTGGCGTTGGTCAGATTCATGGTGCAGATCAGCGGCAGCCAGCCACCACTGGACGAGCAGAACGTGGCCACCGAGGCATCGGCGCTGACCTTCGGCGCGTCGGAAAAGGCGTAGACCGTGCCGGACGATCCGAGGCTCATGGTGATCGCGCCGGGCTGGATATTGCCGGTGCCGATGGCGCCCATCATGTTGTCGCCACCGCCGCTCGAAACGACTGCGTTGGGGTTGATGCCGAGTTGCTCGGCAATCGCTGGCAGGAGGGTGCCCACGGCGGCGTGCGCGTCGATCAGCTCCGGCAGCGCGGTTTGCAAACAGCCGCTGGCGTCGATGTCGCGCAGGATCTGCAAATCCCACTGACGCGTGCGTACGTTGAAATAACCGGTGCCGGACGCGTCGCCGTATTCGCTGCAGGCGCGGCCGGTAAGCCAGTAGTTGAGGTAGTCGTGGGGCAGGAGGATCCGAGCGATGCGTGAGAACACCTCGGGATGCTGCTCTTTGGTCCAGAGCAGTTTCGATACCGTGTAGCCCGGCGCAATGACCACGCCGAGGCGTTCCAGCGAACCTTGCTCACCGCCCAGTTGCGCGAGCAAGCGGTCGTTTTCCGGCGTGGTTTCGGTATCGCACCAGAGCTTGGCCGGGCGCAGCACTGCCCCTTTCTCGTCGAGCAGAACCAGACCGTGTTGCTGCCCGGAGACGCCGATGCCGAGAATCGCCTGACCGTCGACATTGGCCGCCTGCAAGGCCTGGCGAGTGGCGCTGACGAAAGCGTCGAGCCACTGCTGGACGTCTTGTTCGCGGCGGCCATTGGCGCCGCTGATCATCGTATGGGGCGCCGCGCCCAGACCGAGCACCTGACCGCTGTCGGCATCGAGGATGATCGCTTTGGTGCCTTGGGTGCCGCAGTCGATACCCAGGAAGAGCTTTGTTGTTGTCATGTATGGGCCTGTCAGATTGCGCTGAAGATCAAGAGCTACCCCCTCACCCCAGCCCTCTCCCCCAGGGGGGCGAGGGGGAAAGGGAGCAGATTTTCATGCTTTTCAAACTCTTTATTCGACTCGGAATTTCAGGTCGATGAACAACGGAAGAACCCCGCGGTCGGTTCCCTCTCCCCCGGGAGAGGGCTAGGGTGAGGGGCTTTTCAGCCGAGCACCCGTTCCAGAGTCCGCGAAACCCCAACCTCGCGCAGACTCTGGCAGCACCATTCGAACGCCGCAACAAACTCCGCCGAAGTCGCGATCGCCGTGCCGAAAATCTCTTCAACGCCCAGTAACCGCTCCGTGATCAACTCATCGTCCGCCACCAGTCCCTGAACGAAAGCCGCTCGCGGATCCGGAATCGAATACGTATCGCCGTTCTCGTCCACGCCCTTCAAATACAAGGCCCACGCCGCGACGACCAGTGCCGCGCGTTTGGTCTCTTTGCCATCCACAATCAACCGGTTGATCGTCGGCACGGTGAATTTGGGAAACTTTGACGAGCCATCCGAACACACCCGCTCAAGCTGATCGGCAATCGCCTGATTGGAAAACCGCGCCACCAGCGTGTCCTTGTACTCGCTCAGATCGATGCCCGGCACCGGCGCCAGTTGCGGCGTGACGTCGAGGTCCATATAGGTGCGCATGTACCGCACGAACAGCGGGTCGTTCATGGTCTCGTGGACGAAGCGATAACCCTTGAGAAAGCCCAGATACGTCAGCGCCAGATGACTGCCGTTGAGCAGTTTGATTTTCATCTCTTCGTACGGCGACACATCGTCGGTGAACTGCACCCCGACCTTTTCCCATGCGGGGCGGCCGTTGCCGAACTTGTCCTCCAGCACCCACTGCACAAACGGCTCGCAGACCACCGGCCAGGCATCGTCAACGGCGTGTTTGTCGGCCAGTTGCAGGCGATGTGCGGTGCTGGTCATCGGTGTGATGCGGTCGACCATGGCGTTGGGGAAACTGACGTTCTGCTCGATCCACTCGCGCAGTTGCGGATCACGCAGGGCGGCGAATGCCAGCAGTGCCTTGCGAGCGACCGCGCCGTTGTGCGGCAGGTTATCGCAGGACATCACCGTGAACGCCGGAACGCCCGCCGCTCGGCGTTTGGCCAGTGCGGCGCAGAGGAAACCGAACACGGTGCCCGGCGCTTCGGGATGGGCCAGGTCGTGTTGAATCTGCGGCAGATGCGCCATGAACTCGCCGTTGCTGTCGTCGATACAGTAACCGCCCTCGGTGATGGTCAGGGAGACGATGCGGATCTGCGGTTCGGCCAGTTTGTCGATCAGCGCCTGTGCGCCATCTTCGGCGAGCAGCATGTCGCGGATGGCGCCGATGACGCGCACTTCGGTGTCGTCGCTGTCGCCCAGTTCGAACAGAGTGAACAGATAATCCTGCTCGCGCAGATCATCGCGAGCGCGGCGATCTTCCGGGCGCAGGCCGACGCCACAGATGGCCCAGTCGAGCGCTTCGCCAGTGTTCATCAAGGCATCGGTGTAATAGGCCTGATGCGCGCGGTGGAAGCCACCGACGCCAATGTGGGCGATGCCCTGGCGTGTGTCGCCGAGGTCGTAGCCGGGGAGTTGCACTTCGGCGGCGAGGCGATTGAGGTTCTGTTGGTTGAGTTTCATCGGATAGTCTCGAAATCAGGCGGCAGCGCGCAGTGGGCGGGTCAGCGCCACACCCTCGGCGTCGAACAGATGGCAGTGAGTCGGGTCCAGGCGCAGGTTCAATTGTTCGCCATAACGGCTGGCCAGATCGCCGCGCACGCGCATGGTCAGGGCTTCGCCGGCGCTGGTGGTGACGTGGCAGAAAGTGTCGCTGCCGAGGCGCTCGCTAACGTCGGCAGTCACCTGCAACGTGCAGTCGCCGGGTTGCGCCAGCTCAAGGTGTTCCGGGCGAATGCCCAGCGTCACCGCGCTGCCGACGCTGACGTTGGCGGCATTGAACGGCAGGGTGATGCGCGTGCCGGCGTCCAGCGCAACTTCGCAGCTGGCGCCGTCGATGCGCGCGATCTTGCCTTTGAGGAAACCCATTTTCGGCGTGCCGAGAAAGCCGGCGACGAACAGGTTGGCCGGGTGGTGATAGAGGTCAAGCGGCGAGCCTACCTGTTCGATCCTGCCGCCGTTGAGCACCACGACCTTGTCGGCCATGGTCATCGCTTCGACCTGATCGTGGGTCACGTAGATCATCGTTGCTTGCAGGTCTTTGTGCAGGCGCAGCAGCTCCAGACGCATCTGCACGCGCAGCGCCGCGTCGAGGTTGGACAGCGGCTCATCGAAAAGGAAAATCTTCGGGTTGCGCACGATGGCACGGCCGATCGCCACGCGCTGGCGCTGGCCGCCGGACAGCTGTTTCGGTTTGCGCTCGAGCATCGGCCCGAGTTCGAGAATGCGCGCCGCTTCGCCGACCTTGCGCTCGACCTCGGCTTTCGGCACGCCGGCCAGATCGAGGGCGAAGGACATGTTCTTCTTCACGGTCATGTGCGGATACAGCGCGTAGGTCTGGAACACCATCGCCAGATCACGCTTGGCCGGGCTGACTTCAGTGATGTCGCGGCCGTCGAGTTCGATGGTGCCGCCGCTGACTTCTTCCAGACCGGCGATCAGCCGCAGCAGGGTGGACTTGCCGCAGCCCGACGGGCCGACGAAGACCACGAACTCCTTGTCGTTCACTTCCAGGTCGATGCCCTTGATGATGGAAAAGCCTTCGAAGCCTTTTTGCAGATTCTTGATTTTCAGGTTGGCCATGAGATGGGCCTCCGCATTGTTGTTTTTCAAGATCAAAAGATCGCAGCCTTCGGCAGCTCCTACAGGAGATTCATGCCGATTCGACATTCCCTGTAGGAGCTGCCGAAGGCTGCGATCTTTTGCTTTTCAATTCATTTCACGGCACCAAACGACAGCCCGCGCACCAGTTGTTTCTGGCTGATCCAGCCAAAGATCAGAATCGGCGCGCAGGCGAGGGTCGAGACTGCCGACAACTTGGCCCAGAACAGACCTTCGGGGCTTGAGTACGAGGCGATCAACGCAGTCAGTGGCGCGGCATTCGAGGAGGTCAGGTTCAGCGACCAGAACGCTTCGTTCCAGCACAGGATCAGCGACAGCAGCACGGTCGAGGCGAGGCCGCCCTTGGCGATCGGCAGCAGCACGCGCACCATTTCCTGCCACAGCGTCGCGCCGTCAAGCCGGGCGGCTTCGAGGATGTCTTTGGGGATGTCCTTGAAGTAGGTGTAAACCATCCAGACCACGATCGGCAGGTTGATCAGCGTGTAGATCACGATCAGCGCAATGCGCGTGTCGAGCAGGCCAAAGCTCTTGGCCAACAGGTAGATCGGCATCAGCACGCCCACCGGCGGCAGCATCTTGGTCGAGAGCATCCACAGCAGCGTGCCTTTGGTGCGCTGGGTTTCATAGAACGCCATCGAGTAGGCCGCCGGTACCGCGATCAACAGACACAGGGCGGTGGCGCTGAAGGAGATCACCACCGAATTCCAGGCGAAACTGAAATAGTCGCTGCGCTCGTTGATGTGCAGGTAGTTCTCCAGCGTCGGTGTGAAGATGAACTGCGGCGGCGTGGCGAAAGCGTCGATTTCGCTCTTGAAACTGGTCATCACCATCCAGAAGATCGGGAAGAAAATCACGATCGCGATGGCCCAGGCCAGCGTACCGAGCAGCAGGCTTTGCAGGCGGCGGGATTGTTGGAGCGTCATGGCAGGCCTCACGCTTTGTCAGTCAGGTTTTTGCCGATCATCCGCACCAGAATGATCGCGGCGATGTTGGCGATGACCACGGCAATCAAACCGCCCGCCGAAGCCATGCCGACGTCGAACTGCACCAGCGCCTGGTTGTAGATCAGGTAGGCGAGGTTGGTCGAGGCGTAGCCGGGGCCGCCATTAGTGGTGGTGAAGATTTCCGCGAATACCGAGAGCAGGAAGATCGTTTCGATCATCACGACCACGGCGATCGGCCGTGCCAGATGCGGCAGCGTCAGGTGCCAGAAGATCGCGATCGGGCCGGCACCGTCCAGGCGTGCGGCTTCCTTCTGTTCCTGATCCAGCGACTGCATCGCCGTCATCAGAATCAGGATCGCGAAGGGCAGCCATTGCCACGAAACGATGATGATGATCGAAAGCAGCGGGTAGTGCGCCAGCCAGTCGACCGGTTGCGCGCCGAACAGCTTCCAGATGTAGGCGAGGATCCCCGAAACCGGGTGGAAGATCAGGTTCTTCCAGATCAGCGCACCGACGGTGGGCATGATGAAGAACGGCGAAATCAGCATCACTCGCACCAGGCCGCGACCCAAAAATTCGCTGGCCTCCAGCAACGCGCTGATCAGAACGCCGAAGACCACGCTGATCAGCAACACGCTGCCAACCAGCAACAACGTGTTGGTCGCGCCGGGCATGAAACCCGAATCAGTGAGGAAATAGGTGAAGTTCTCAAGCCCCACGAATTCGTTTTCACCGGGGTAGAGCAGGTTGTAGCGGATCATCGAAAAGTACAGGGTCATCCCCAGCGGCACGATCATCCACAGCAGCAAGAGTGCCACCGAAGGACTGACCAGAAACCAGCCTGGGTTGCGCACCCGAAGCTTGCGCTGGGGTGGCGACAGATCGATGTGGGCTTTGGCAGTTGAAGTATTCATGGCATTCACAACCGAGTCATACAGACCTATGAAGATCCCCATGTGGGAGCGAGCCTGCTCGCGAAAGCGCTGGATCAGTGTCACGTGTGTTGGCTGACACGACGCCTTCGCGAGCAGGCTCGCTCCCACAGAGGCAGGAGCAAGTCGTTCGGCGGTTACTTCGGATAACCCGCGCGCTTCATCTCACGTTCCGTGGTCTGCTGCGCCGCTGCCAGCGCCTGATCCACCGTGGTCTGGCCGATCAGCGCGGCCGAGAACAGCTTGCCGACCTGGGTGCCCACGGCCTGGAATTCAGGAATGGTCACCAGCTGAATGCCAATGTACGGCACTGGTTTGAGCGTCGGTTTGCTCGGGTCGGCGGCCTTCAGCGACTCCAGCGTCACCTTGGCAAACGGCGCGGCGCTCATGTACGCGTCGCTGTAGGTCGAAGCTCGGGTGCCCGGCGGCACGTTGGCGATGCCATCGGTCTTGGCAACCAGTTCGCCGTACTCTTTGGAAGTGGCCCACGCGCTGAATGTTTTCGCCGCGTCCTTGGCCTTGGAGCTGGTCGGAATCGCCAGCGCCCACGAATACAGCCACGCCGAGCCTTTGTCGGTGACCTGATGCGGGGCGAAGGTGAAGCCGACGTGATCGGCGACCTTGCTCTGGGTCTTGTCGGTGACGAACGAGCCGGCGACGCTGGCATCGACCCAGATCGCGCATTTGCCACTGTTGAACAGGGCGAGGTTTTCGTTGAAACCGTTGCTGGATGCGCCCGGCGGGCCGGATTTCTTCATGGTGTTGACGTAGAAATTCAGCGCATTTTTCCATTCCGGCCCGCTGAATTCCGGTTTCCACTGCTCATCGAACCAGCGCGCGCCGTAGGCGTTGGCGACCGTGGTGACCAACGCCATGTTTTCGCCCCAGCCGGCCTTGCCACGCAGGCAGATGCCGTATTGCTCTTTGTCTTTCTGGGTGAGTTTTTCCGCGAAACCGGCGATCTCTTCCCAGGTCGGACGCTCCGGCATGGTCAGCCCGGCGTCCTTGAACAGGTCGGTGCGGTAATAGGTGATCGAACTCTCTGCGTAGAACGGCAGCGCATACAGCGAACCTTTCACCGACAGGCCTTCGCGCACCGAGGGGAACACGTCGTCCAGAGCGTAACTGGCCGGCAGATCCTTCATCGGCTCGAGCCAGCCCTTGCCGCCCCAGAGTGCCGCTTCGTACATGCCGATGGTCAACACGTCGAACTGTCCGCCCTGGGTGGCGATGTCAGTGGTCAGACGCTGACGCAGGACGTTTTCTTCCAGCACCACCCAATTGAGCTTGATGTCCGGGTGCTCGCTCTCGAAGGTCTTCGAGAGTTTTTGCATGCGGATCATGTCGCTGTTGTTGACGGTGGCGATGGTCAGGGTCTGGGCGCCAAGGCTGACGCTGCTGAGGGTCATGCAGGTGAGAGCGAGCAGAGCTTTTGCAGTGGGTTGCATCGTGCACTCCTTTTCTGACACCCGTCGGGGCAGAAGGACAGTTATTGTTTTTGTGTCTTCCGAATGCAGGAAGAATCTGCGCTGATTACAGCCTTCAATGGCAGGACTGACAAATCATCCCTAGCACTTTTGTTGATACTTTTTTGCACTGGGGTTTGCTTGGGGGAACGCAGGGAAGGGGTTTTGCGCGATGGAGCGTTAGCGAATGCGTACAGATTTTCGCAAGTCGGACACTGTTTTTTGTGGGAGCGAGCCTGCTCGCGAAGATGGTGTGTCAGCCACAGGATCTGTCAATGACAAACCGTATTCGCGAGCGGGCTCGCTCCCACAGGGGAATAATGGCGTTACAGGTGGTTTTGTTCTGTCAGGCGCTGCACCGCCAGCCGTCGATAGTGCGAAGGCGTCATGCCCTTGAGCTGCTGAAAGCGCCTATTGAAGTTGGAAATATTGTTGAAGCCCGACTCGAAGCACACCTCAGTCACCGGTTTGTCGCCGTCGGCCAGCAGTTCACAGGATTTGCTGATGCGCAGGCGATTGACGAACTCGATGAAATTGCGTCCGGTGGCCTGTTTGAACACTCGACTGAAATAGGTCGGCGTCATGCCCAAGTGTTCGGCCACCTCTTCCAATGAAATATCTCGGGCGTAGTGACTGAAGATGTAATCGACCGCACGGTTGGTGCGGTCGATGTTGTGTTCGTCGGCCAATTGCGGCGTGGTGGCGCCGGACAGCAACTGGAAATCGTCACTGGCCGCGAGCAGTTCCATCAGGATGAAAAAGTGCCCGAGGCGGGTGATGCCGCTGCTGTCGGCGATGCGTTGCATCAGCGTCATGGCCTGGCGGATCGTGCGTTTGCAGCGGAACTCGATGCCGTATTGCGCACGCTCAAGCAGCGGCGCGAGACTTTTCAGTTCAGCGAAAACCTGATGCCCGCTTTCGAATAATTCGTCGGTAAAGTTGACGAGCATGTCGCGTTTCTCGACCACTTCATCTTCGGCGACCTGGCTGATCCAGTTGTGCGGCAGGTTGGGCCCGGTCAGAAACAGGGTTTCCGGATAGAAGTTGCCGATGTAGTCGCCGATGAACACCTTGCCGGAACTGGCGACGATCAGGTGCAGTTCGTATTCCTTGTGAAAATGCCAGCGCACCAGCGGGCAGGGGAAGCCGTGCTGGCGGTAGATGATGGACAAACCGTTATGGTCGTCCATCAACTCGTAGGAAGGATCGGTCACGCGAGCGGTTCGGGTCATGACGGGCACTTTTTTATTATCGCTGCGCGATCATGCCTCGTTTTTCGACATTTGTGCCACTTCTGCACGGTCGCCCGTTTACGCCGCTTGGTTGAGCTTGGCGCGAGCCTTTTGCAGGTTGGCCATCTGGCAGAAACGCACGATGTGCGAGTTTTTGATGAAGTCGAAATTGATGATGTTGCACTTGCGCGCCCAATCCGACTGAGCCGGGTCGAACCAACTGTCGAGACTGTCGAGAATTCGCTGCGGGCCGCCGAGGGTGTAACTGGTTGCCGACAGCGACCACGGGCGAAGTGTACTGACGGCTGTGCTCAATACGTTGGTGATATAGCCATGCAGATCCGAGGTACTGACGTGCGATTGACCGATCCATTTGTGATTGATCTGGCTGTAGAAACGATAGTCCCGCGTGTCCCAGGTCATCGGCGCGGCCACCATGATGCGTTGCAACGGATTGATGGCTTTTAGTTGGCCCAGCGTCAGATGCAGATTGTCGGTGGGAATCAGTCGCTCACCAAGGTTTTCCACTAACGCCGCTTTGAATTCCGCGTGATTGAATGGATCTTTAGCGCCGGAAAGTTCATGAAAGTCCAGGATGATGAACTCATCCGGACTTCTTTCATAAAATCCCTTCACGTCCCGTATAAGGTCTTCTAGAGTTCGTGAAGAGGTATATCCATTGTGGTGGAAACGGAATTTGGCCTGTTGGTTTGCTTTGTTGTCGTAAACGAGGCGCACGTCGAGTGCGCGAGCGCCGCGATTCAACTGCGAATAAAAGGAAACGTCCTGACAGGCAAGCCAGTTTTTCCCGGGAATCAGGGCGTAAGAGGCATCCCAGTCACAGCCGGCGTTATGCGCACCGGGCAGAGTCATTTCGAAGAGTGAAAGATTGTCAATGTCTGGCGCGTCAGCCATCCACTGATAGGTTTGAATGTTGTCGAAGTTTTCCATGTTGCATATCCTGCGAATGAAGTTAATGAAAAAGTTGCGCGCAGGATGTTTATAAGCATATTCAACGGGTCGAGAAAGTATGCTTTTAATGCAAGTGATGTAGTTGAAGCAATTATCGATCCGCTGGATGTAATTGGTTCTTGGCCTCAATCCATTGAGCCATGTACTGGGTACTTTTCAGCGTGTGGTGTCGCAACATGGCACCAGTAAAGTTATTGTTTCTAAGTTGTGCCAGGTTTTGTCGGCAATCGTTGATCCTGTTTATCAGACGAGGGCCGTGCACGCTGCGCTGATAACGCTGCTGCAAAAGTGTCGACGCCTCAAGCTGCGCTTGCTGCCAGCGCAGCGGATTTTCGTACAGTTGCACGGCCTGTTCGGCAAAGGTGTTCGCGTCGAGGGCAACGGCTCCCGGCCACGGCGTGTCGCCATGCATGGCTTCGGCGCCAATCGGCGTGGTGACACTGGGCGTGCCGCACAGCATGGCATCAAGCAGCTTGCCCTTGATGCCGGCGCCAAAGCGCAACGGTGCCAGGCAGACTCGTGCTGCAGACATCACCTCGAGGGCATCTTCGGCCCAGTCCATGATGTGAAAGCCCTGCGCGGGATTGTGCAGCGCTGTGGCCTTGGGCGGCGTATAGGCACCATAGACATGCAGTTGCGCGCGAGGCAGCCGCGCGCGGATCAGCGGCCACAGGGTGGTTTTCATCCAGAGTACGGCGTCCCAGTTCGGCGCGTGGCGGAAGTTGCCAATGCTGAGGAAATGCGCGCGTTCGGCGAAGCCTGGCAGGGCGGTGTCCGGAAGATCGATCATCAGCGGACACCAGTGCAGGATTTGCCGTGGCAGGCCGAATTGCCCTGCGAGCAAGTCGATTTCGACTTCGGAAATCATCAGATTCAAGTCACACCGATACAGCGCAGCGATTTCCCGTTTGGCCAGATCGGTGCCGGCCATCAACTGGAATTCTTCGTGCAATGCCGGTGCAAACAGCCCGGTGAAATCAGTCTGCTCGTCGTTGCTTTTCAGCCGGTCCTTGAGGCGCTGATGACGCGCATGACGCAGGCTTTGCAGATCAGAAGTTTCCAGGATACGCAGGGCGTCCGGACAGTGTTTCTCCACGCGCCAGCCAAACTGTTCTTCCATCATGAACTGATCGAACAGCACGATATCCGGCGCCAGCGCGCTGATGAACGCGTCGAAACTGCTGTTGTTGAGCTGAATCGGCACTTCCTCAATGCCCATCGCTGTCAGGTCAGCCTTGTGCTCACCCGGGCCGGCCGGGCTGCTGAAGGTGACTTTCCATCCTTGCTCCAGGAACGTCTCGAGGATCTGCATGACATGCCCGCTGGCCGCGGAGGATCGGGGCTCGGGCCAGACGTAGCCGATGACCAGAACTTTGGTGTTATGCGAATGGCTCACGACTGATCCTCTGACCCATGGAAAAGGGCGCAATTAAATCACAGCGAGGTGATCGGATTGCACCCTGTTCACTGCCAGGCCGTTTCAGTGCTCAGCTGACCGGTTTGGCGAGATTGAGCAGCAGCGGCCCCTGCAGGAACTTGCCAGCAGCGGTGTTCCTCACGGCCTCATCGATGGTCTTCATATTGAAGCTCAAGATGGCCGGGCGGGTTTGCGCTTGATCGAGCAGGGACACCGCGAGCATGTAGGACTCGGCGTTGGCCAGCGCAGGGTGTTTCTGTACCAGTTTCGGCAGACTGGCCTTCACCCGGTCGTACTCGACGAATCCCTCCCGGTGCGCACTTGCATGATGTGGATTGATCAGGTTGTCCGGATGTGCCTTGCGCGCATCACGGGCCAGCTCGAGCAATCCGACGGCATCGAATTCTGCGTGATACAACTCGGGGTAGACCTTGCCGTAATACAGATCGAGGGTGTCCGGGCCACCGTGGGACATCTCATGAATCAAAACGTCGGCGACGCAACCGACGTCGTAGCGTGACGACTTGTAGAACTCGTTCAGATTGTCCGGATAGATCGACAGAAACCTGACGGCGGATTCGTCGATTTTCTCGCCGGTGCGCAGCGCCGTCTTCCAGCGCTTATACGCCGCAGGCGACAGCGAGGCGATCACGTCCGGCTGATGGGGGCGGAACGTTACGTTACTGAAGCTGATCGATTCGAGATCCTTGCGCATGGTGCTCAAGTGTTTTGACAGATGTTGGACCACTTCATCGGAATCGTTGCCGAATACATGCTTGAGCACCGCGCTGATGTCGTCGTTGGATGACCGCTGCGACAGCGCGCTGATGGCGTTGTCCAGTTTGGTCCGGGCACGGGGAATGGCTTTTTTCAGATAGCCCCGGGTGTAACTGAACGGCTTGAAGCGGCCGAACAGGCGCCGCAGCGGGGAGAAATTCCCGAGGTCGAGTATTTTCAGGCGCGGCCCCCAGGCGCCGCCGGTGCGGATGTTCAGCGCGTGCCAATCGTGGTTGCGCTCGAGCACTGCGATGTCGATCGCCTCGCCAAGCGCGTCGGCCCCTCGCCAGGTCGCCTGACGCACATCGCGGGTGTGGGAAAGCTTGATCCAGTCACGACCCTCAGTGCCATGCATCAATCGTCTCAATTGCACGCTGGCGCTGTGCGCGGCGTCGAGCGCGTTTTCCCCGGCAAATACGACTCCGCGCTTGACCAGACGCAAGCCCTTGCGGGCAAGGGTGGGCACGCCGTCGAGCGGGTTGATCAACGACACGGCCGCTCGGGCCACGGCTTTGGCGACCTTCAGCAGTTTGAGGGTGGTCGACCCGGTCTTGGCGATGATGCTCGCTGCCGACGCGCCAAGACCGACCAACAGACCGATGACCGACAGGCCGTCCAGAACGCAGCCGCCGATGCCTTCGGCCACACGATCGGTGCGTCCGGAACGAATGTCTTCAATGCACTGTTTGAACGGCACGATGACATTGACTGCCAGGTTCTCGACGGTTTCCCTGGTATCGCGCCATTCTTCCAGGCCGTTGCGTACATCCAGAGCGGCATACAGCTCTTCGCGGCGGGCAACCGGATGGTTGTCCAGCACGCACTCGGCGATCTCATCCAGTTGCGCTGAGAAGAACAGCGGAACCGCGCGCACATCGGTCGCTTCGAGTTGCAACTGCCAGAGCTTTTCAACCACCACTCTGGATGTCACGCCCTGACGTGGTTCGCTGCCTTCGCGGTAGGCGGCGTAATCCAAGGGCCACTCGCTGGCTTTGTTTTTGTCCTGGAAATCGTATTTGCTGCCGGTATACGAGAGGGTCGGACGCTGGTTGAGCAGGCCGCTGTCTTGCAACCGGACCGCCAGATCGGGACGCTCGCAGCAGAGGCCGCGCAGCGTGAACAGTTCGTAGGCGCGGACCTGATCGCCGTGGGTGCAGCACAGAATGATCCCGTAACGCCCGTTGGCTTCATCCCGCTGGATTTGTGTTTCCTGATTCGGATTGAGTGGATTGACTTCTTTCCTGACGGTGTAAAGAGTCATTTTTCCGCGGGTCAAGGAGAGACGATCGCGCTCCGGCATTTGCGTGATCGCCATTTTGATCAGCGACGACAAGCCCTCGCGCACGTTCTCGTAGTAACGATCAAACGCCTGTTCAAACAGTGGCAACGGCGATTGCAGTTCGGCCAGGCGGGCGAAAGCATCGGCTGGGGGGTGGAAGTTATCGCGGGTCTTGAATTTGTCCGACAGCTGTCCGTCCTCAACCAGATCCCCGGAAAGATACAGATCGAGAATCGACAGGCGCATGCGCAGCAGACCATTGATTGCGTATTCGTTGTTGTCAGTGGCACTGGCGAGGAAGTCCCAGAACTCGCTGAGGATTCCCGCTGGATGCGCAGCCTTGAGACCTTCCAGCCAGCTACGTTCGCCGAAACTGTCCAGGTACTTTATTTCGAAGGCCTGCTGTTCGAGATAGGGGCCGGCGGGCATCACTTCCTCCAGTGCCCGCAAGGCGATTTTGCGCCGGTCGGGGGGCGCGCTGGACAACCCGCTCTCGGATTGGGCAAGGGCTCCCATGTAGCGCGAAAAATACGCGCTGGCGTTGATCACCGCTGCCTTGTCGTAGTCCTTGGCGCTGCGGTAAGGGATAACCCCGGTCAGTACTGCCCAGTCCACTACCGCCGCGATCGCCGCCGTTTCGTACAGCTTGTCGAGCTCGGGGGAGGCCGGAGTCAGTTCGGAAAACGTCTTGAGTTGCGCAAATGTCATGGCGCGCGTGCTGCCAGGGGCGGCGTGTTCGATGACTGCGACGGTCTGGCGAACAGTCACCCAGCCAGGCTTGTCCAGTGTCAGCCCGGGTGGGATCTGTCCGATCAGCAGCTCCGGAGCTCCGCCCGCCAGTAACAGATGCGCTGCCAGTGGGGCGTTGTGCGCTTCGCTCAGGCCTTGGTCAACCAGATGCTGTTCGAACAAGACGCGGACTTGCGCGGCGCTTCGTCCGGCATTCGCTGGCTGATAGAAGTCATAACCCGCGACAAGGGGTTGATCGGAGCGTAATTGCATGTCGATGATCAGCGCCGCCAGGACCAACTCGTCGAGCTGGCGATCGCGGACGTCCGGGGCATCGGCTTCCAGATGCCAGCCGAGCCGCTCATGCAACGTGGCTCCGAGTGCGCGCGCGGTCTTGCCACGCAGGAAGTTTTGCAGAAACTTGTCTGCGTGCTCGCGTATGTCCGGCGCCGGGATCAGGTTGAAGTTGGCGAACGCCAGTGCCTGCAACAGGCTAGTCGCACCTCGGGTCAACTCATGCACGGTATGGGTGATGACGTGGCGGTCTGTGATCGATAAATGAAACGGCGAGGATTGATCGGCGTGGAGCAGTTCGTGGTAATCGCCCAGGATGGGTGGCTCAGGCAGTTCGAAGGCCAGCCATTCGATCAATGACCTGGTCTCGCCAATAGTGGTCGGCACGTTATAACCGTGGAAACTCAACCACTGCACTATGCCGATCACTTGGCCGGAATAAACCACCCCGCCAATGCTTTTTGCCAGATCGGCAAGCATGTTGACTTCTTCGGAAAAGATTGACGTTTGCGCGCTATCGAATGCAACGCTGAACCGATGGGATTCAAACTCCGAAGCATAAACAATGAAAATGCTGGCGTTGGCGTCAACCCCTAGCTGGATATCAGCGGCGTACGAGTGTTTGCGTAATAGCTGAGCAAACTCGGGGGTCTCGATCATTGTTTCAAAGGCATTGCGTGCCGGCTCACAGCGTTCATCAAAACTGCTGCCGATAACCCTGGGTATGAAACGATCCTGCACATTGAATACGCTGCTGGAAGGCAGTGAGGCGCTTGCCGAGTAATCACCGGCAGAGACACTGAATTCACTCGCTTCAAGAGCTTTGGCAAGCGCCCCGGCAATAAGGGCGCGTTCCTGTTTGTTGTATGCGGCGCGATCGACGGCGGCAGGCACGTCGGATGAGATGAACTGCATGGGCTCTATCCTGATTGAATATCGAAAGTTCCCTGGCTGGATATTCGTTAAGTATTAACGCGGCCAAAGTTCATTCAGGATAGAGATGCAGCTCGGATAATGGCGGTGATAGTTGATTACCGGGTGTTATCGGATATGACAAGTTGCTTCCGGTGAAACAACTATCAGGATTTTTTCAGGATGCTTTTGACTTTGTCGCGCAATTGATCGATGGAAAACGGTTTGCCGATGGCATGCATGTCGGCGGGCACCGGAATATTTTCGGCATAACCGCTGGCAAACAGGATGGGCAGAGCAGGGCGCAGTTCCCGCGCCCTGTCAGCGAGTTCGCGGCCATCCATGCCAGGCAGGCCATGGTCGGTCATCATCAAATCGATCTGCTTGCCAGCCTTCGCGAGAATCTCGAGTGCCGCGTTACCGTCTTCAGCCTCCAGCACAGTGAATCCCAGCTCCTCAAGCACATCCACGATGAGCATGCGCACGATGTTGTCATCTTCTACGACAAGGATGGTGGGGGCATTGGCAGACATGGCGGGACTCTCAAAAAATGAAATCGGGGGATACCGGGTGATCGAAATTGCCGGGCTCTTGCATGAGTAAGTGGCGCATAGCCACAAGTTCCCAGGCTGATACAAAAAAGAACACGTACGTGCGGTGCGGCAAGGATAACCGTTGGCGTCGTCCAATGCGCAGGCGTGCGTAGGAAAATGCCATCAAATGTGTGAGAAAAATGGATCCATGCCAGGGTTTTGGGGCAAACTCTCGGGTTTTCAACAGTTCGACAAGGCTGCCCCATGTCCTCTCCGTCCTCGGTTGATGAACAACGGTTCCGCAAACTCCTGAGTCGCAACGTCAGCCTGCCGCTGGGCGTCGGCGTGCTCAGTGCGGTGTTTTTCGTCTCGCTGATCACTTATTTGCTGTCCGTCATCCAATGGGTCGAGCACACCGACCGGGTGATCAATAACGCCAATGAGGCGGTGAAACTCACTGTCGATCTGGAAACCGGCATGCGCGGTTATCTGCTCAGCGGTGACGAGCACTTCCTCGACCCGTATGAAATCGCCAAACCGCGTATCGATGTCGCCCTCCATACGTTGCTGGAGCTGACCGCCGACAATCCGGTGCAGACCGATCGTCTGCGGCGTTTGCAGGCGTTGCAGGTGGAGTGGGCCAATTACGCGCAGTCGATGATCGATCTGCAGCGCAGCAGCGGCGATTATCGCGGTGCGGTCAAGGCCGGGCGGGGCAAGCGCCTGACCGATGAAATTCGCAAGCAGTTCGAAGACGTCATCGAGACCGAGCAGGTGCTGCGTGCCACGCGCAACGAAGACGTGCGCCGCACCACCATCTGGAGCATCACGCTTTACCTGATCTTCATCGTTGGTATCAGCGGGTTGCTGGCTTACATCGGTCGACGGGACCTGGTCAATCTCTCGACCGATTACAGCGCCAACCTCGCCGCGCAACAGGCCAGCGCCGAGCGTCTGGAGAAACAGGCGTGGTTGCGCAACGGCCAGACACAATTGGCCGAGCAGGTGCTGGGGCAACTGACGCTCAATCTGCTGGGGCGCAACATCCTGCAATTCTGCGCGCAATACCTCGGCACCGCCGTCGCCGCTCTCTATGTGCGCGAAGAGCATGGCGGCCTCAAGCGCGTCGCTACTTACGGCTTCTCCCGCGAGCAGGAAGAGCTGAATCAAACGATTTACAGTGGCGAGGGCATCGTCGGTCAGGTCGCAGAACAAGCACGCTTGATCCGTCTCGATTCGGTCCCGGCCGACTATTTCAAAGTCAGCTCCGGCCTCGGCGCCGGCCTGCCGCACAGTGTGCTGGTGGTGCCGACCAGCGATGACGACCGGGTCAACGGTGTGATCGAACTGGGTTTCCTGCGTCCGCTGAGCGAACGCGACATCGAGCTGCTGGAGCTGATTGCCGGCAACATCGGCACTTCGATCGAAGCAGCACGCTACCGTCAACGTTTGCAGGAAGTGTTGGCCGAAACCCAGCAGCTCAATGAAGAGCTGCAAGTGCAGCAGGAAGAGCTGAAGACTGCCAACGAAGAGCTGGAAGAGCAGTCGCGGATTCTCAAGGAATCCCAGGCGCATCTGGAAACCCAGCAGGTGGAGCTGGAGCAGACCAACGAGCAGCTCGCCGAACAGCGCGATGCGATGGACAAGAAAAATACCGAACTGAATCAGGCGCAGATCCAGCTCGAAGAGCGTGCCGAAGAGCTGCAACGCTCGAGCAAGTACAAGTCCGAGTTCCTTGCCAACATGTCCCACGAACTGCGCACGCCGCTGAACAGTTCGCTGATTCTGGCCAAGCTGCTGGCGGAAAACCCGCAGCAGAATCTGTCGGCGGAACAGGTCAAGTTTGCCGAATCGATCTACTCGGCGGGCAACGATCTGCTCAACCTGATCAACGATATTCTGGATATTTCCAAGGTCGAGGCCGGCAAGCTCGAAGTGCTGGCCGAAAACACCCGCGTCGATCGTCTGGTTGACGGCTTGCGCTCGATGTTCGAGCCGTTGGCCGCCGATAAGAAACTGGCCTTCAGCGTCGAGGTTCAGCCGGACGCGCCAGCCTTGCTGTTCACCGACCGCCAGCGCCTGGAACAGGTCATCAAGAACCTGCTGTCCAACGCGATCAAGTTCACCGAGCACGGCGCAGTCAGTCTGACCATCACCGCGCAGCCGAACGATCACATTGCATTCAGCGTCAAGGATTCCGGGATCGGTATCGCCGCCGATCAGCAGGAAAGTATCTTCGAGGCGTTCCGTCAGGCGGATGGCACCACCAACCGCAAGTACGGCGGCACCGGTCTGGGCCTGTCGATCTCGCGAGATCTGGCGACACTGCTGGGCGGTTCGATCAGCGTCGACAGCGTACCGGGGCAGGGCAGTACATTCACCCTGGTGTTGCCGCGTCAGTACCACGAATTCGGTGACTCGCCGGCGGCGCCGCTGACCTTCCACCCGGCACCTGCGACGCCGACACCGCTTGCCGTCGCGGCGCCGGTGGCATCGGCAATTCCGGCGGTCATCCCGCGCTTCGCCGATGACCGCAACAAGGCGCCGTTCGCCACCCGCTGCATTCTGGTGGTGGAAGACGAGCCGAATTTCGCCCGTATCCTCTATGACCTGGCCCATGAGTTGGGCTACATGTGCCTGGTTGCCCACGGCGCCGACGAAGGCTACGACCTGGCCCGCGAGTTCGTGCCGGATGCGATCCTGCTCGACATGCGCCTGCCGGATCACTCTGGCCTCACCGTGCTGCAACGCCTGAAGGAACGCGCTGAAACCCGGCACATTCCGGTGCACGTGATTTCCGTCGAAGACCGCGTCGAGGCCGCCATGCACATGGGCGCCATCGGCTACGCGGTGAAACCGACCACCCGCGAAGAGCTCAAGGACGTGTTCGCCCGTCTCGAAGCCAAGCTGACGCAGAAGGTCAAGCGCGTGCTGTTGGTCGAGGATGACGATCTGCAACGCGAAAGCATCGCGCGGCTGATCGGCGATGAAGACATCGAAATCACCGCGGTCGGTCTGGCCCAGGACGCGCTGGAGCTGCTGCGCACGACCATCTTCGACTGCATGGTCATCGACCTGAAGCTGCCGGACATGCTCGGCAACGATCTACTCAAGCGCATGTCCACCGAGGACATCTGCTCGTTCCCGCCGGTCATTGTCTACACCGGACGCAACCTGACCCGCGATGAAGAGGCCGAACTGCGCAAGTATTCGCGTTCGATCATCATCAAGGGCGCGCGCTCGCCGGAGCGGCTGCTGGACGAGGTCACACTCTTTCTGCACAAAGTCGAATCGCAGCTGTCCCATGAACGGCAGAAGATGCTCAAGACCGCGCGCAGCCGCGACAAGGTCTTCGAAGGTCGCAAAGTGCTGCTGGTGGACGACGATGTGCGCAACATCTTCGCCCTGACCAGCGCACTGGAACACAAGGGCGCGGTCGTGGTGATCGGCCGTAATGGCCGCGAAGCGATCGAGAAACTTCACGAAGTCGAGGACATCGACCTGGTGCTGATGGACGTGATGATGCCGGAAATGGATGGCTTCGAAGCCACCATGGAAATCCGCAAGGATCCGCGCTGGCGCAAGCTGCCGATCATCGCGGTGACGGCCAAGGCCATGAAGGACGATCAGGAGCGCTGCCTGCAGGCAGGCGCCAACGATTACCTGGCCAAGCCCATCGACCTGGATCGTCTGTTCTCGCTGATACGTGTGTGGTTACCGAAAATGGAACGCATCTAGTGGAACGCAGCAGTTCAGCCGAGCGCAACAGCGAAATCGAATTACGCTTGTTGATCGAGGCGATTTACCTGAAATACAGCTATGACTTTCGCGACTACTCCGGCGCTTCGATCAAGCGCCGGGTGCAGCACGCGCTGAGTCAGTTCGAATGTGCGACCATCTCGGCCTTGCAGGAGAAAGTCCTGCACGACCCGACGGCGTTCATGCAACTGCTGCAACTGCTGACGATCCCGGTCAGCGAGATGTTTCGCGATCCCTCGCACTTTCTGGCGATCCGCAACGAAGTGGTGCCGCTGCTGCGTACCTATCCGTCGCTGAAGATCTGGATCGCCGGCTGCAGCACGGGCGAGGAGGTCTACTCGATGGCGATTCTGCTGCGCGAAGAAGGCCTGCTCGACCGCACGATCATCTACGCTACCGACATCAATCCGCGCTCGCTGGAAAAGGCCAAGCAAGGGATTTTCTCCATGGAAAATGTCCGCGCCTACACCGCCAATTACCAGCAGGCGGGCGGCCAGCGTTCATTTGCCGATTACTACACCGCAGCCTATGGCTACGCGATTTTCGACAAGAGCCTGTGCGAGAACGTGACGTTCGCCGACCACAGCCTGGCGACCGACAGCGTGTTTTCCGAAACCCAGTTGATCTCTTGCCGCAATGTGCTGATCTACTTCAACAAGAAGCTGCAGGACCGGGCGTTCGGGCTGTTTCATGAATCGCTGTCGCACCGCGGCTTTCTGGTGCTGGGCAGCAAGGAAACCCTGGATTTTTCCAACTACTCGAACCAGTTCGAAGCGTTGGTCAAACAAGAACGGATCTACCGCAAACTATGAACGACACCCCGAGCCTGCCTCGCATCGAGGCTGTCGTGATCGGCGCCTCCGCAGGCGGTGTCGAAGCCTTGCTGACCCTGCTCGGGCCGCTGCGCAAAGGCTATGTGCTGCCGATCATCATCGTCCTGCATCTGCCGGAAGAGCGCCGCAGTCATCTGGCTGAAGTGTTTTCCCGGCGCCTGGCGATGCCGGTCAGAGAAGCCGAAGACAAGCAGGACATCGAAGCCGGCACGGTGTACTTCGCCACGCCCGGTTACCACTTGTCGATCGAAGCGGATCGCAGCCTGTCGCTGAGTCTCGAGGATCGCGTGCACCATTCGCGGCCTTCAATCGATTACCTGTTCGAGTCCGCCGCCGACGTTTACGGCCCGACACTCGCCGCCATACTGCTGACCGGCGCCAATCAGGATGGCGCGCGCGGGTTGGCCTGCGTCAAGCGCTGCGGCGGCCTGAGCATTGTTCAAGATCCCAAGGATGCACAAGTCGCCACCATGCCCCAGGCTGCACTGAACGTTCTGCAGCCGGATCATGTCCTACCCATTCACGGCATCGGCCGTCTGCTAGTCGAGCTGGAACGAATCGCATGCTGAGTAATATCCAAGCCAAACTGTTGATCGTCGACGATCTGCCAGAAAACCTGTTGGCGCTGGAAGCGCTGATCAAGCGCGAGGATCGCACGGTCTACAAGGCTCTGTCGGCGGACGAAGCGCTGTCGCTGCTGCTGCAACACGAATTCGCCATGGCCATTCTCGACGTGCAGATGCCCGGCATGAATGGCTTCGAACTGGCCGAGTTGATGCGTGGCACCGAGAAGACCAAGAACATCCCGATCATCTTCGTCAGCGCCGCCGGCCGTGAACTCAACTACGCGTTCAAAGGCTACGAAAGCGGTGCGGTGGACTTCCTGCACAAGCCGCTGGATATCCACGCGGTGAAGAGCAAGGTCAACGTTTTCGTCGATCTGTATCGCCAGAGCAAGGCCATGAAGCAGCAGGTCGAGGCGCTGGAGCAGGCCCGACGCGAGCAGGAAGCGCTGCTGCAACAGCTGCAAAGTACTCAGCTTGAGCTCGAGCAAGCGGTGCGCATGCGCGATGACTTCATGTCCATCGTTGCCCATGAAGTACGCACACCGCTCAATGGCCTGATTCTCGAAACCCAGCTGCGCAAGATGCACCTGGCCCGGGACAACGCCTCGGCGTTCACCCTCGACAAGATGCAGGCGATGGTCGATCGCGATGAGCGCCAGATAAAAAGCCTGATTCGCCTGATCGAAGACATGCTCGATGTCTCCCGGATCCGCACCGGCAAACTGTCGATCCGCCCGAGTCGTTTCGATCTGGTGCAACTGGTCAGCAATCTGCTACAGAACTTTGCCCCGCAAATGGAAGCGGCGGAAACCAGTGTGTCCTTCGAAGCGGCGGCGCCGGTCGAAGGTTGCTGGGACGAGTTCCGCATCGAGCAAGTGGTGTCCAATCTGCTGACCAATGCCTTGCGTTATGGCGGGCGGAGCCCGATTCAGGTGCGCGTTTATCGCGAAGGTGAAGAGGCACGGGTCGAAGTTCAGGACCACGGCATCGGTATCAGCGCCGAGAATCAGAAGCGTATTTTTCAGCAGTTCGAACGGGTGTCCGCCAAGACGGTGGTGGCCGGGCTCGGGCTGGGTCTGTTCATTTCCGAGCAGATCGTCGCCGCCCATGGCGGCTCCATCGTCGTCGAGAGTGAAATCAACGAGGGCGCCCTGTTTCGCGTTTGTCTGCCGATCCAGGAAAACGGCATATCCGACGCAACCTCTGAATGACCACACGGTCGTATCAGCAGCTATTGACCGAACATAGGCTTCCCATGAGCGTAGATGCGCAAGATGTAGTACTCGTCGTCGAAGACGAACCGGTTATCTTGATGGTCCTGACGGATTACCTGTCAGGGCAGGGCTATCGCGTGTTGCAAGCGGAAAATGGCGAGCAGGCTTTCGAGATCCTCGCCAGCAAACCTCACCTGGACATGCTGATTACCGATTTTCGCCTGCCGGGGGGAATCTCCGGCGTGCAGATCGCCGAGCCGGCCGTCAAATTGCGACCGGACCTCAAGGTGATCTTTATCAGCGGCTACCCGCAGGAAATCCGCGAGACTGGCAGTCCGATCACCAACAAGGCACCGATTCTCGAAAAACCGTTCGATCTGGATGTGTTGCAGGAAAAGATTCAGGAATTGCTGGCCTGATTAAAACGACGGGCGCCGTAATCCGTCATCACGGCGCCCGTTGTTTTAGCTATTGATCATCTCGCGCACCTTGGCGGTGAGCAGATCAAAGGTGAAGGGCTTGGTGATCATCTGCATCCCCGAGTCGAGGAAGCCACCACGCACCGCCGCGTGCTCGGCATAACCGGTAATGAACAAGACTTTCAGACCCGGTCGATATTGCCGACCGACCTCCGCCAGTTGCCGACCATTCATGCCCGGCAGACCGACGTCGCTGATCAGCAGATCGATGCGCTGCGTCGAGTTGAGGATCGGCACGGCGCTATCGGCGTCACTGGCTTCTACGAACGCGTAACCCAACTCACTGAGCACGGCGCTGACCAGCACCCGCACCGCCGGGTCGTCTTCGACGATCAACACGGTTTCGCCGTCCATCGCGTAGGGCGCCTGTTGCGAATCAGAGACCGGTTGCTCGGCTTCCTCACCGCGAAAACGCGGCAGATACAGTCTGACAGTGGTGCCCTGATCGACTTCGCTGTCGATCGAAACGTGCCCGCGCGATTGCTTGCTGAAGCCATAGATCATCGACAGGCCCAACCCGGTGCCCTGGCCGATCGGCTTGGTAGTAAAAAACGGATCGAACGCACGGCTGACCACGCTCTGCGGCATGCCGCTGCCGTTGTCAGTGACGCTGAGCATCACGTAATCGCCCGGTTCCAGATTGCTGTAGGCCGCCGTGAAGTCGCGATGCAGAACCTGATTGCTGGTCTCCACTACCAGTTTGCCGCCCTCGGGCATCGCATCACGGGCGTTGATTACCAGGTTGAGCAGGGCGCTTTCGAGTTGATTGGGATCGGCTTCGGCCACCCAGAGGTTGTCGTCCAGGCGCATTTCCAGATGAATGCTTTCATTGAGGCTGCGTTGCAGCAGCTCGCCCATCGACAGCACCAGCGTGTTCATTTGCACGGCTTTCGGGTCGAGTGACTGACGGCGCGAGAACGCCAGCAGGCGATGGGTCAAGCCGGCGGCGCGGTTGGCGGACGTCACGCCGAGATCGATCAGGCTGTCGAGATCCTCGGTACGCCCTCTGGCCAGACGTCGGCGCAGCAGTTCGAGGCTACCGATAATGCCGGTGAGCATGTTGTTGAAGTCATGGGCGATGCCGCCGGTGAGTTGGCCGACCGCTTCCATTTTCTGCGATTGGCGCAGGGCTTCTTCATTGTGGCGAAGTTGCGCGGTGCGTTCTTCGACCTGCTGCTCGAGGGTTTCCAGGGTCGATTGCAGGCGTCGTTCGCTTTCACTGAGGTCGATCAGACGATCGCGCGCTTCATATTGTCGTCGTCGCCCGCGCAGGGCGGCGGAGACCAGACTGACCAGCGTCGCGGGATGGAAAGGTCGTTCGAGAAACGTCACGTTGCCCAGCAGTGCGCTCAGTCGCGACGGCGGCCCCTGTTCCTCGCCGCCGTGATGAGTCAGCAGGACGATTGGCAGATCCGACCATGCGGGTTGCTGATCGAGGTATTCGATCAGATCACCGAGTTCCGGCCCGCGCAGCGCTTCGGCGGCAATCAGCAGCAGCCCTGCGCCGAGTTCCAGCTCGGTCCGCAGGGCGCCAAGATCCGGCGCAATCAGGCCACCGTAACCGGCCTCATTGAGGATCATCAGCGCAATCTGACTGTCGCGACCCATGGGCGCCAGAATCAGCACCCGTTCGGCCAACGGGGTATTGACCGTCACAAGCTTTCATCCTCGAGCAGCGGATTACCCGCTCCCATGTAGGTCGGCACGCCACGCAGCACGCCCTGGAAGGATTCCAGCGGTTGACCGATGGTCATGCCGCGCGAGGAAATCCGGTATTCGCGAATGGTCGATTCGTGGCTGCCGGTGCGTTTTTTGATAATCGAAATGGCCCGACGGACCTTGCCCAGGGCTTCGAAGTAACGCAACAGAATCACCGTGTCGGCCAGGTAGGTGATATCCACCGGCGCCTGCATGTCGCCGACCAGACCGTGCTGGGCAACAGTCATGAAGGTCGCCGCGCCTTTACGGTTGAGGTACAGCAGCAGCTCATGCATGTGCAGCACCAGCGCGTTTTCTTCCGGCATCGCCGCTTGATAACCGTTGATGCTGTCGATAACGACGGTCTTGATGTCGCGCTCGTCAACGCAACGGCGCACGCGATGCGACAATTCACCGGGCGACAGCTCAGCGGCGTCCACTTGCTCGATCAGCAGATTGCCAGTCGCCTGCAGGGCTTTGAGGTCGATGCCGATGTGGCGCATACGCTCGAACAGCAAGCCCAGCTCTTCATCGAAAATGAACAGCGCGGCTTTCTCGCCGCGAGCCACCGCAGCGGCAGCGAAGATCATCGAAATCAGTGATTTGCCGGTACCGGCCGGGCCGAGAATCAGCGTGCTTGAGCCGGTTTCGATACCGCCACCGAGCAGGGCGTCCATTTGCGGGATACCGCTGGACAACTGCAGACGTGCGTAATCGCCGCGATGTTCGGCCGCCACCAGGCGTGGAAAAACGTGGACGCCGTCGCCCATGATGGTGAAGTCATGGAAACCGCCACGGTATTTCTGTCCGCGATACTTGACCACTCTTACTCGACGACGCTCGGCGCCGTAGCTCGGTGTCAGCTCTTCAAGGCGGATGACGCCGTGGGCGACACTGTGCACGGTTTTGTCGAGGGACTCAGTGGTCAGGTCATCGAGCAACAGGACGGTGGCGTCATAGCGCACAAAGTAGTGCTTGATCGCCAGGATCTGCCGACGATAGCGCAAGGAGCTTTGCGCCAGCAGACGGATTTCCGAGAGGCTGTCGAGCACCACGCGGGTCGGTTTGAAGCGCTCGACCACTTCGAAAATCTGCTTGGTCGCCTCACCCAGCTCAAGGTCCGAGGAGTACAGCAGACTTTGCTGGTGCTCGGCGTTCAGCAGGCTTTCCGGCGGCGTCAGTTCGAAGATCTGGATGTTCTCGTTCAGCTCCCAGCCATGGGAGAGTGCACCTTGACGCAGTTCTTTCTCGGTTTCCGAGAGAGTGATGTACAGGCAGCGTTCCCCCTCCAGCGCTCCGGCGCGAAGGAAATGCAGAGCTACCGTGGTTTTGCCGGTCCCGGGTTCACCCTCGAGCAAAAACACATGGCCGCGAGACAGGCCACCGGCGAGGATGTCATCCAGACCTGCGATGCCGACGGCAGCTTTCGCACTGATCAACTCGTTTGATGTAGTCAAAAAATGCCCTCTTATGACTAGGGTAATCGGCGGCTGGCTTAGGTGAGCCGCCTGACTAACTTGACCTCAGGGCGTGTTCACGGTTCCGCTTTTTCTTTGGGCAGGTGGCCGATTGCACCCGCTATAGCTTGATTAAAGACCTTGTTGCAGGGCCGGGTCGTCTGGATTCAGTTGTTCGAGTTGCGCCAGCAGAATCTGTACATTCTGCAACTGGCCGCTTTCCTTCCAGTAATTGATCAGCAGCACCCGCGCCTTGCGGTCGGCGGGGTGGCGCTGGACGATTTCCTGCAATTGTTTCTGCGCCGCTTCCAGCTCTTCTGCGCTGTGCAGAGTGGTGGCAAGGTCGTAGCGATAATCCTTGTTGTCGGGCTCCAGCTCGACGGCTTTGGACAGGCCAAGCAGGGCGTATTCGCGCTGGCCGTGATGCAGCAGCCACAGACCGAGGGCGTGCTGCAGATAGGCCGAATCTGGCTGCGCCTTGAGCTGGCGGGCGAGCAACTGGCGAGCGGCATCGCTTTGCCCCTGGCGATCGAGTACATCGATCTGCATGACCAGCGCCGGCAGGTTGCCGGGCTCCAGGCGCAAGGTATTGTCCAAGGCCTCTTGAGCCTGTTTGTACTCGGCGTTGTGAATATACAGGCGGGCCAATTGCGCATAATGGGCGGCGCTTTCCGGCTGGCTTTCGAGATTCTGCTGCCAGCCATCGATGGCCTGCTGCAGCGGCGCGAAATACAGGCCCAGCTCGTCAGGCGTCAGGCCGAGCAGGGCATTGATTGCGGCGAAACGGACCGTTTGTTCTTCATCGTCGAGCAACGGCCCGAGCAACAGACTGCGCTGCCCGCCGGGTACGAGGCCGACGATGCTTTTGATCGCCGCGACGCGCACTTGTGGCGTTTCGTGGTGCAAGTCGATATCAGCGAGTTTCAGTGCCTGCGGACTCGGATAATTGGGCAGCTCGCCATGCAGCCAGACCCGGCGCTTGACCGAGATGTCCGGGCGGCCCAATTGCTGGTACAACTGGCGCGCCGCTCCGGGCTCACCGGTACGGGCGGCGTTGAGCGCTTCGCTGTAGCCATGTTTGATAGCATCGGGAATGGTCGGTGTGCTGCTGCGCAAGGACAGCCAGATGACGCCGAGGATCAGTACGAGGCCAAGGCCGATCAGCAGGTTGCGGCGGGACTGAGTCATGCGGGTTTCCGAAAGCTTCGAACTTGAGCAGAGCGGCAAGCTTCGGTCAGCTTGGCGCGTGAGTCAAACCCTTGCCAGCGAAACGTCCTACGACACGTGTCGACTGTGAAATCCGTCAGGCTTTTGTTGCAGTGTCTACGCTTGCAGAAGTCGTTTTAAAGAGTGTGCCCATGTCAGCGCTGTTCACCTATTTCAAGGCTTTGATCCATCCTGGTCAGGCTGTTTTGCTGTTTGCCCTGCGGACCATCGCCGCCGGGCTGTTGACCCTTTATCTGGCGTTCATTTTCGATCTCGAACAGCCGAAATGGTCGATCATGGCGGTGGTGATTGTCAGCCAGCCACTGGCGGGGATGGCGCTGGCGCGCAGTTTCGGTCAGGTGATCGGCACCACCGTGGGTGCGGCGGTGGCAGTGCTGATCATGGCGATATTTCCTCAGGCGCCGCTGCCGTTCATTACCACATTGGCGTTGTGGCTGGCGCTGTGCACGGCCGGCGGCACGTTGTTGCGCTACACCAGCTCCCAGGCGTTCGTGCTCAGTGGCTACACCGCAGTGGTTGTGGCGTTGCTGGCGATTCCGGATCAGGACGGCACCTTTTTGCTCGCCGTCACCCGAGTCACCGAAACCCTGCTGGCGGTGGCCTGCGTGTGCGTGGTCAGCTTGCTGACGGCCCGGCCTGAAGCGGTCGCCAAGGGCTATTTCGCCAAAATCGATCAGGTGATCAAACTGGCGGCCAGCCACGCCGCCGAGGTGCTTCGCACGGAAGAAAGCGAAGCCGAGTTCCAGCGTCGGCAGATGCAACTGCTCGGTGAAATCAGCGCACTGGAAGGGTTGCGGCGCCATTTGTATTTCGATGCGCCGCGTCTGCGCAGTGCCGACAACCTGGTATTGCTGCTCGGCAATCAGCTGACGTTGCTCACGTCGCGACTGACCGCGCTGCGTCATCAACGCGAATTGCTCATTGAGCGCTGGGAGGGCGATCTGCCGCTGGAGGTTCAGCAACTGCGGGCCGAGGAACTGGCATTGCTGGAGCAATTGGCGCAACAGGGTCGCGCGCTGTCTGGCGCCGATCGGCAGCGCTTCGTCACGTTGCAGCAACAGTTCGAAGCCTTGGCCTACAAGGCCGAGCAGCAGACCGAGAACATGAGCGCGACCCTGCGTTCACTGGCGTGGGCGTTGCGTTGGGAGCAGGCGCGGCTGCTGCAGCAACTCGACCAGATTCTCGAACTGAGCGACGCCATTCAGGAAGGGCGCCCGGCCAGTTGTCTGTATCGCGGCCAGAGCAGTCCGTTGCACCTGGATTTCACCCTGGCCTCGATGAACGCAATTCGCGCTTTTACCGCGCTTCTGGTCAGCGGGCTGATCTGGATCGAAACCGCGTGGGATGGCGCCCGGGGCGGGATGATTCTGGTGGGGATTCTCTGCTCGCTGATGGCGACCTTCCCGCGTCCGCTGATGGCTGCGCAAAGCTATGCGCGGGGCCTGGGCCTGGCGCTGGTGGTGTCGGCGCTCTATCAGTTCATGCTGGTGCCGGCGATCAGTGATTTCGAGATGCTCGCCTTGCTGCTCGCGCCGCTGCTGTATGCCATTGCCGTGGGCATTTCCAGTCCGGCCACCGCCGGGATCGGCATGGGCCTCGGCCTGTCGAGCTTTCTCATGCTCGGACCGCAAAATACCGGCACCGGGCAGAACACGGCGATCCAATGGTTCGAATTTGCCGGCGCTTATGTCAGTGCAGCGATGCTGGCCCTGATCGTCTATGCACTGATCTTTCCCTTCCGCCCGGACTTGCGCATTCGCCGTTTGTACGGCGAAGCGCGGGAGCAGGTGTACCAGCTCAGCAAAATGCCGGCGACCGATGAACAACAATTCGCCTTCGAGAGTCGGATGACCGATCGCCTGACCAGCATGCTCGGTCTGCTCCCAGCGGCGAACGACCGCGCCATGCAGCGCCTGTACGAAATCAGTCTGGCTTGCGTGGCCGTGGGCGTCGCCATGCATCAACTGCGGCAGCAGGCTTTGAACAATGGATTGCTCACCGACGCGTTCGGCCAGCGCCTGGCGTCGGCGTTACGCAAAACCGGTCGCCTGGTTGCCGGACGCGGTGATGTGCAACTCGCCGCACTGCTTGCCACGCTGCACCAACTCGGAGATGAGCTGGACGAGCTGCACGCCGACAGTCACGAACATTTATGGTCGGTGTTCCGTATGCGCGTGGCGCTGCTGATTGTGGTGTCGTTCCTCGAGCGCCACGGCGAGCATCTGCAACCTCAAGTTCTGCAAGGAGAACCGCAACTTGCCCATTGATTTCGAGATTGGCGGCGTCTATCTGCCGCCGATTGCCCAAGCGCTGTTACTGGCGATTCCGATTTTCATGTTGCTGGACTGGTGCCTGCGGCGCCTGGGCGTACTGCGCCTGGTCTGGCATGAAGCGCTGTTCGAGGGCGCGCTGTACGCCTGTGTCTGTGCCACGCTGATTCTGTTGATGGGAGCCTGATGTCTTGAAAGCGCTAGTTGCACGAATGATGACCGTGGCTGTGGTGATCCTGGCGATCGTCCTTGGCTGGTTCGCCTGGGAGTATTACACCCGCGCGCCGTGGACGCGGGATGCCCGGGTGAGGGCGGATGTGGTGACGCTGTCGGCAGATGTTTCGGGGCGTATCGTCAAACTGGCGGTGCAGGACAACCAGCATGTCGACAAGGGCCAATTGCTGCTGGAGATCGATCCGGCGCGCTATCAATTGGCGGTCGAGCATGCCCGGCGTTCGGTGGAAGTGTCAAAGGCTTCGCTGGGGCAATCGCAAGCGGCGATCGTCGCCAGTGAAGCGCTGCTCAAACAACGCCAGAGCGAAGAACGTCGGCGACGCACGCTGAAGCAAGGCTTCGCGATTTCCGGTGAGGAGTGGGAGAAATCCAGCACCGACGTGGCGGTTGCCCAGGCGGATCTGTTGCGCAATCAGGCCAACCTCGGGCTAGCCGAGGCCAATGTGCAACTGGCGATTGCCGCGCTGACTCAAGCCGAACTGGATCTGCAGCGCACGCGTGTCGAATCGCCGGTCAGCGGTTACGTGACCAACCTGCTGACCCGCCAGGGCGACTACGCGCAGGCAGGCGGAGCACTGCTGGCGCTGGTCGACAGTGATTCGTTCTACGTCAGCGGTTATTTCGAAGAAACCAAGCTGCCGCGAATCGAGGAGGGCGACCGGGTGCGCATTCAGTTGATGAGCGGCGAGAGCTTCGGTGGCACGGTAGAAAGCATCGCCTTCGCCATTGCCGACCGCGAGAACGCGCCGGGCAGTCGACTGCTGGCGAACATCAACCCGAGCTACACCTGGGTGAAACTGGCGCAGCGGGTGCCGGTGCGCATTGGCATTGATGGTGATTTTGCCGGCAAGAACCGCCTGCGCGCGGGCACGACGGCCACAGTGACGGTCCTGGAGGATCACAAATTTCAAGACCGCCCATGAACCACTGTGGGAGCGAGCAGGCTCGCTCCGACAAGGGATTCAAGCGCTGCTCAAGGGCATAAAAAAACCCCGCGACCGAATGATACGCGGGGCAAAAAAATTGGTTGGTTGCGGCCAACCAAAGGAGCTCTTTAACAATCTTTACTGGCTGGCGACCGTCTCCGGTTGCCAGCCACCGCCAAGGGCCTTGTAGATCGCGACAATGCCGCGATACAGCTCGACTTCGGCCTGGGCCTGACTGTCTTCGGCGTTCAGGCGTTCACGCTGGGCGTCGAGCAGGACGAGGAAGTCGGTGGTGCCTTCGCGATAGCGGATTTCCGCCAGATCGGCAGCCTTGCGGCTGGATTCGCTCTGACGAATGAGCGAAATCAAGCGTTGCTGACGTTTGCCGTAATCACTGAAAGCGTTTTCCGATTCTTCCAGAGCCAGCAGCACTTGCTGTTCGTAGTTGGCCAGTGCGCCTTCGGCATCGGCGTCAGCGCCACGCAGACGAGCGCGGACGCTGCCGAGGTCAAACGCAGCCCAGGTAATACTCGGGCCGAGCGCCCAGGCGTTGGCCGCCGAGGAACCGATCTGCGAGCCGCGCCCCGCCGTCCAGCCGAGGAAGCCGCTGAGGCTGACCCGGGGAAACAGGTCGGCTTTGGCCACGCCGATGCGCGCAGTGGCCGAAGCCAGTTGCCGCTCGGCGCTGAGGATGTCGGGACGACGTTGCAGCAGTTCACCCGGATCACCGATCGGCAGCGCTTTGGCAATCGCCGGCAAGTCTCTCGGACTCAGATCCACGGTCAGTTTGTCCGGGCGTTCACCGAGCAGGGTGGCAATACGGTTTTTCTGCCGGACCTGTTCCGCCTGCAACTGCGGCACGCTGGCTTCGACGTTGGCCAGACGCGCATCGGCGCGCTCGACATCGAGCTGATCACCGACACCGGCATCACGCAGGCTGATGGTGATCTTGCGCGACTCCTCCTGGTTGTTGAGGTTGGCCACGGCGATTTTTTCCCGCAGCTGGGCGCCGCGCAGTTGACCGTAGGCGTCGACCAGTTCGGCAATCATGGTGACTTGCAACTGGTACAGATCGGCTTCGGCAGCCTGCTGGTCGGCGTCGCTGGCTTCCAGATTGCGCTGGATGCGCCCGAACAGGTCGAGCTCCCAGGCCATGTCCAGACCCAGGTCATAGCGTTCGCTATTGACCCGGTCGGTGGTCTGGCCGGGAATCTGGCCTTTGCCCAAGTCACTGCTGGCGCGGCTGGTGATGGTCGGCATCGCATCGTTGCTGGCGTCGTCGCGGATCGCCCGGGCGGCTTTCCAGCGGGCGAACGCCACGCGCAGTTCACGGTTGCCTTGCAGCGACTGACTTACCAATTGGTTGAGGGTCGGATCGTCGAATTGCTGCCACCAGATGCCTTCGAATTTCGAACGGTCGAAGTTCTTTTGTCCGGCGGCGCCGTCGGTGGCGGTCGTGATGTTGGCCGCCTCCGTGGCTGGGGTCTTGTAGTCGGGGCCGACGGCGCAGGCGCTGAGGGCCAGCACCAGCAGACTCGGCAGGAAGACTTTCAGACTCATTGGTGCGCCTCCAGTGGCTTTTGAAGAGTGTGTGCCTTGGCCGCTTTGCGCTGCTCACTGCGTTCAACGAAGTTACGGATCAGCACGTAGAACACCGGCGTCAGCAGCAGACCGAAGAAGGTCACCCCAAGCATCCCGGAGAACACCGCCACACCCATGGCGTGACGCATCTCGGCACCGGCACCGCTGGAGAACACCAGTGGCACCACCCCCATGATGAACGCGAAGGAGGTCATCAGGATCGGCCGCAGACGCAGGCGGCAGGCTTCCAGTACCGCGGCGAGCGGGTCGAGGCCTTCTTCCTGTTTGTCCTTGGCAAACTCGACGATCAGAATCGCGTTCTTGCAGGCAAGTCCCACCAGTACGATCAAGCCGATCTGGGTGAAGATGTTGTTGTCACCGCCGGAAATGATCACACCGGTGATGGCCGACAGCAGGGTCATCGGTACGATCAGGATCACTGCCAGTGGCAGGCTCCAGCTTTCGTATTGCGCGGCGAGTACCAGGAACGCCAGCAGTACGCAGAGCGGGAACACGAACAGCGCGGTGTTGCCGGACAGAATCTGCTGGTAGGTCAGGTCGGTCCATTCGTAGGTCATGCCGTTCGGAAGTTCTTCCTTGAGCAGTTTCTCGATGGCTTTTTCCGCCTGGCCCGAGCTGTAGCCGGGGGCCGCGGCACCGTTGATTTCCGCGGTGATGAAGCCGTTGTAGTGCATTACCCGATCCGGGCCGGAGGTGTCGCTGACCTTGATGAAGGTCGCCAGCGGGATCATTTCGCCTTTGTTGTTGCGTACTTTCAGTTGACCGATCTGATCGGATTCAAGACGGAACTGTTGTTCGGCCTGAACGTTGACCTGATAGGTACGCCCGAAGCGGTTGAAGTCGTTGGCATACAGCGAACCCAGGTAGATCTGCAGGGTGTCGAAGATGTCGCTGACGGCCACGCCGTGGGTCTTGGCTTTTTCCCGGTCGATGGCGGCATCGACCTGCGGCACGTTCACCGTGTAGCTGGTGAACAGACCGGCCAGTTCCGGCACGTTGTGGCTCTTGTTGATGATGTTCATGGTTTCTTTGTACAGCTCGTCGTAGCCCAGGTTGCCCCGGTCTTCGATTTGCAGGCGGAAACCACCAATGGTGCCCAGGCCCTGTACCGGCGGTGGCGGGAAGATCGCCATGTACGCTTCCTGAATGTTCGCGTACTGACCGTTCAAGGCACCGGCAATCGCGCCGGCGGACATGCTCGGGTCTTTACGCTCGTCGAACGGTTTCAGGGTCACGAAGACGATGCCGGCGTTCGGGCTGTTGGTGAAGCCGTTGATCGACAGGCCCGGGAACGCTACGGCGCTTTCCACGCCTGGCTGTTTCAGCGCGAGGTCGGACATGCGCTTGATTACGTCTTCGGTGCGATCCAGGCTCGCGGCGTCCGGCAATTGCGCGAAGGCCACCAGGTATTGCTTGTCCTGGCCCGGTACGAAACCGGTCGGCGTGCTGGAGAAACCGAAGAAGGTCAGCACCATCAGGCCTGCGTACAGCAGCAGAGCGATGCCGCTGCCGCGGATGACCCGGCGCACGGTGCCGACGTAGCCATGGCTGGCGCGGTCGAAGAAGCGGTTGAACGGACGGAACAGCCAGCCCCCGAAGATCTTGTCGAGCACCTTCGAGAAGCGGTCTTTCGGCGCGTCGTGGCTTTTCAGCAACACAGCGGCCAGCGCGGGCGACAGGGTCAGCGAGTTGAACGCCGAGATCACGGTCGAGATGGCGATGGTCAGTGCGAACTGTTTGTAGAACTGCCCGGTGAGGCCGGAAATGAACGCCGCCGGAACAAACACCGCACATAACACCAGTGCCGTTGCGATGATCGGCCCGGTCACTTCGCGCATGGCACGTTTGGTGGCTTCGACCGGCGTCAGTCCGAGTTCGATGTTCCGTTCGACGTTCTCCACCACCACGATGGCGTCGTCGACCACGATACCGATGGCCAGTACCAGGCCAAACAGCGATAGGGCGTTGAGCGAAAATCCGAACAGGTGCATGACCGCAAACGTACCGATCAACGATACCGGCACCGCGACCAACGGAATGATCGAAGCGCGCCAGGTCTGCAGGAACAGAATCACCACCAGTACTACGAGGATCAGTGCTTCGAACAGGGTGTGAACCACTGCCTCGATCGAACCGCGGACGAAGATCGTCGGGTCATAAACGATGCTGTAGTCCATGCCCTGTGGGAAGCCTTTCTTCAGCTCTTCCATCTTGCCGCGCACTTCGTTGGAAATGTCGATGGCATTGGAGCCCGGACGCTGGAAGATCGGAATCGCTACGGCCGGCTGGTTGTTCAGCAACGAACGCAGGGCGTACTGACTGGAGCCGAGTTCGACGCGAGCGATGTCTTTGAGACGGGTGATCTCCCCGTCGTCGCCAGAGCGAATGACGATGTTCTCGAACTCTTCCTCGGAGACCAGGCGGCCCTGAGTGTTGACCGACAGCTGGAAGCTTTGCGCGGTCGGAGCAGGGGGCGCGCCCAGTTGACCGGCGGCGACCTGACGGTTTTGCTCACGAATCGCGGTCACCACATCGGTCGCGGTCAGATTGCGCGAAGCGGTCTTGTTCGGGTCGAGCCAGACTCGCAGCGAGTAGTCACCCATACCGAACAACTGCACGTCACCGACACCACCCAGGCGAGCGAGCTCGTCCTTGATGTTGAGGATCGCGTAGTTGGACAGATAGAGCATGTCGTAGCGCTTGTCCGGCGAGGTCAAGTGCACAACCATGGTCAGGTCGGGCGAAGCCTTGTCGACGGTGATACCGATGCGCGTCACTTCCTCGGGAAGCTTCGGCTCGGTTCGGGTCACCCGGTTCTGCACCTGCACCTGCGCGTTGTCCAGGTCAGTGCCCAGGGCGAAGGTGATGGTCAGGGTGATCTTGCCGTCAGCGGTCGATTGCGAGGACATGTACAGCATGTTCTCGACACCGGTGATCGCCTGCTCCAGCGGAGCGGCCACGGTTTCACCGATGACCTTTGGGTTGGCGCCCGGGAAGTTGGCGCGCACGACCACGGTCGGCGGCACGACTTCCGGGTATTCACTGATCGGCAACTGGAACAGCGAGATCGCACCGGCGATCAGGATCAACAGCGAGAGCACCGCTGCGAAGATCGGCCGGGAAATGAAGAATTGGGAAAAATTCATCGGAGTTGTCGTCCCTTAACCGCGTGGGGTCGTAGCAGCCAGCTTCGCAGCCGAACCCGATGCGCCCTTGGCAGGGGCAACTTTGGGCAGGTTGCTGGCTTCCAGCGCTTGACGTTGTTGAGCAAGGGCGGCGAGGGTCTGCTCGCTGGCCATCGGAATCACTTCAGGGGTAACCGGAGAGCCAGGACGAACCCGCTGCAGCCCCTTGACGATGATGGTGTCGTCCTTGTTCAGACCGTTACGAACGATGCGCAGGCCTTCGATCTTCGGACCGAGCTCGACGGCGCGGTAGGCGGTCTTGTTGTCGCCATCCATCACCAGCACGAACTTCTTGCCCAGGTCAGTGCCAACGGCTTCGTCGTTGATCAACATGGCGTTATAGGTGCCGCTGCCGACCAGTTTCAGTCGTGCATAGAGGCCCGGGGTGTATGTGCCGTCAGCGTTGTCGAACACGGCGCGACCACGGATGGTGCCGGTTTTCGGATTGACCTGATTGTCGACGAAGTTCATCTGGCCCAGGTGCGGGTTGCCGTCCTCGTTGGACAGGCCCATGTACACCGGCGTGGTTGCGCCGCGCTGGCCGTTGCGGGCCAGTTGGGTGTATTTGAGGAACACGCGTTCGTCGGCGTCGAAGTAGGCGTAGACCTTGTCGGTGGAGACGACGCTGGTCAGCGCAGTGGTGTCGGCGGTCACCAGGTTGCCGGCAGTGATTTCGGCGCGGCTGACGCGGCCACTGATCGGTGCGGTAACGCGGGTGAAGCTCAGGTTCAGTTTGGCCAGGTCCAGTTGTGCTTGCAGAGCACCGATGGCGGCGCGGGCCTCCTGGGCGGCGCTGGTGCGCGAGTCGGCCAGTTCAGCGGAAATGGCGTTGCTGGTGCGCAGGCGTTCACCGCGAGCTGCTTCGTTTTCGCTGCGAGTGGCGGTGGCGCGGGCTTGGGCGACCAAGGCTTCGAGGCGGCGTACCTCGGCCTGGAACGGACGCGGGTCGATCTGGAACAGCAGGTCACCTTTCTTGACCAGTGCGCCTTCGGTAAAGGCGACCTGATCGATCTGGCCCGAAACCCGTGGCCGGATCTCTACGGTTTCCGGCGCTTCGAGACGCCCGGTAAATTCATCCCACTCGTTGACCGGTTGTTCCAGCACCTTGGCTACGCTGACTTTGGCAGCGGGCGGGGCGCCGGCAGTCTCCGGAGTTTTGCCGCAGGCGCTCATCACCAGTACGGCCAGCATGGCCAACGGGAAGCGCAAATGTTTGAGTGATTGTTCCATGGATGCAATCCGCCGAAGTATTGAAGATGGGCGGATGATGCTCGGCGGGGGTGTGATGGCACGAATCGAATGAAGCGAAGGTAACTATCATTCGGAATGATATAAGCGCCGAGACAGCCCTCTAGCATGCACCTTTCGTTAGGTGCCTATCAATCGGCCTCAAGGCAATTCTGTGTTGCGCGATTCGCAATGATTCACCGCAATTGAAAATCCTTGGCCATAAATGAAGAAACGGCCATGAAGGCCGTTCCGGTCAGCGTGTTGCCGTTGTGTCAGTTGATGCCTTTGCGATTGGCACCGAAACGGTTCGGCCCAGGCTGGCTGTCCTGCGCCAGGAAAACGATGTTGACGATCGGCAGCAGCAACCACCAGCCACTGCGATCCGTGTCGTGCATACGGCGCACGCCGACAGCAATGCTCGGGATCAGCAGCGCCAGATTATAAAGGCCTTGCAGCACGCCACCAGTGTTGGCAAAGCCGTCAATGAAGCCCACCACGAAGGCGACGCCCATGTTGATCAGGAAGAACAACCAGTATTCACGGCGCGTGGCGCGACCGTTGAACACGGCGTAATTCTTCAACGCCTCAAGGTAAGGGTTGCCTGTCGTGATGGCAGGGCCGCTTGGGTAGGCCTGCGGAGCCGCCTGAGGCGCGCCGCACTGAGGGCACGCCAGCGCCAGCGTACTGATTTCCTTGGCGCAACCGCGGCAGTAAACCATGCTCATATTTTTTCCCTAAAATTATTGGATCGATAGACAGAAAAGAACCAGCGCGGTCAGGCCTGACAATATGATGCCGGCGATCGCGAGGTTTCTTCCGGGGTGTTTTTCGTTGATGCAGATGATGCCGCAAGCCAGACCTGCGACGCTGAACAGTCCGACGCCGAGGATCGTTTCGAAGTCCCAATCGGAATCATCAAACAGAGTGATAGCGCAGATAATTCCGAAGATCAGCGAAACGATGGCCAGCCAGGGAATCCCGGCTTGCGAAGATGGCACAAAGGCCTGTTGGCTCGCCCCGCATTGGGGGCAGGTGAGCGCCGTCTCATGGAGCTCCTTGGCGCAAGCACGACAATAGACCATTGCCATCGTTTTCCTTAACTGAATGCGAATGCCCGACCCTCCATCGGCGGGGCGGCGGTAATTTAATCTCTATCGCGCGATTTGTCACGGCTCTTTGCCATCATCGCGTTATGGCAGTGTGACCAGGTACGTCGGCCTGAAAACAGTGGCGTTTCGCTCTAACATGAGTGGAAACTCATGCTCCGATCCTTCGCCCATCTCCGGAACCCTTCTGTATGCGAGACCTGCCCCCGACCGCAACGCTGCGCGCTTTTGAAGTCGCCACCCGACACCCGACGTTCACCGCGGCCGCGCAGGAACTGCACGTGACCCAGAGCGCAGTCAGTCATCAGCTGCGACATCTGGAGGATCTGTGGGGGCTGCAGTTGTTCGAACGCGGCAAGGCGTTACGCCTCACGGCAGCGGGGGCTACGCTGGCGCCGATCGTGCGCGAGTTTTTCATCAGTCTGGAGGCGACGCTGGACGATTTGCGCGAACAAAAGGGCAGGGTGCGGCTGCGCGTCAGCACCACCTACTCCTTTGCCTTGAAGTGGTTGCTGCCACGCTTGCCGAGCCTGTCACGCCAGCATCCGGAATTGCTGGTGTCGCTGGACACTACGGACAAGATCATTCACTTCGCCAACGGCGAAGCCGACGTCGCGATCCGCTTGGGCAAAGGCAATTATCCCGGTCTGTACACGGAGTTCCTGTTTGGCGAGCAGGTGTTTCCCGTGGCGAGCCCCGAGCTGCTGCAGCGCGTCGGTATGCCGGGCAGTCCCGCAGAGTTGCTGCAAATGCCCTTGCTGACCCGCGACGGCGCCGAGCTGGTGCCGAAATGGGAGGTGTGGTTTCAATCCATCGGTCTCGGGTTTTCGCCGCTGCGCGAGAGCGTCAGGTTCGGCGACACCAACATGACGGTGGAAGCCGCGTTGCTCGGCCAGGGCGTGGCGCTGGTGCGCAGCGGCCATGTCGAGAATGAAATCGGCGACGGTCGCCTGGTGAGGCTGTTCGACGTGCCTTTCCCATCGCCGCTTGCCTACTATTTCGTCTGCCCCAAAGGCATCGAAGCCCAGCCGCACATCCTCAGATTTCGCCAATGGTTGCTTGGGGAAGCGTTGAAGGTGCAGAGCGCACAACTCTGAAGTATGAGCTTTTGCTCATGGTGTAATGAGCAGACTTCTCTGTAACACCGGCGCCGGGGATGCCTAGAATGCGCCATGCCTATTCATCTCGTACTCCTCGTCCTGTTCGCCGCGCTCCTGCATGCCAGCTGGAACGCGCTGCTGCGCGGCGGCGCCGATCGGCTCTGGTCGATGACAATGATGTGCGTCGCCATCGCCATCGTCTGCGCCGTCGCCGCCGTTTTCATGGCCCCGCCTGCACCTGGGAGCTGGGGTTATGCGTTGCTCTCGGCAGTGCTGCATGTTGGCTACAACCTGTTTCTGGTGCGCAGTTATCGGGTTGGCGATCTAGGGCAGATCTACCCGATTTCCCGCGGTTCATCGCCGGCGCTGATTACCCTCGGCGCCGCGCTCTTTGCCGGCGAAACCATCACTCCCGCTGAGCTGCTCGGCATTGGCCTGGTGTCCGGGGGGATTATTTCGTTGGCGTTCCGGGGACGCAGCCTGTCGGTGCCGAGCTTGCCTTATGCGCTGGGCACCGGGTGCTTCATTGCCGCCTACAGCGTCGTCGATGGCATTGGCGCCAGGCTTTCCGGAGCGCCACTCGCGTACACGGTGTGGATGAGTGCCCTGTGGGGCGTGTTGATGCCGGTGGTCTATATCGGCCTGCGCGACGCCCGTAGCCTGTTTTCCGTGCGGCCCGGAATGCTCACCGCGGTCGTCGGCGGACTGGTCTCGCTGCTGGCTTACGCAATCGTCATCTACGCCATGAACGAAGCGCCACTGGGCGCGGTATCGGCCCTGCGCGAAACCAGCGTGCTGTTCGCTGCGTTGCTCGGCTATTTGTTCCTCGGCGAAAAGCTCACCGTCCGCCGAATGCTGGCGTGCGTGGTCATCGCCTGCGGCGCCATCATCATCGGCTGACACAGCCCAACTGTTCAGGAGAACTTCACATGGATAAGGCCTCGCAAGCACCGCTGATTCTGATCACCGGTGGCAGTCGCGGAGTAGGCGCCGCCACCGCCAGACTCGCCGCAGCACAAGGCTACGACGTTGCCATCAGCTACGTCGCCAACGAGTCCGCCGCGCTGGCGGTGGTGGCCGATGTTGAAGCATTGGGGCGCAAGGCGCTGGCGGTGCGTGCTGACAGTGCTGACCCGCAGCAGGTCGCTGACCTGTTCGCGGCCATCGATCGTTCATTCGGGCGCATCGACGTTCTGGTGAATAACGCTGGTGTGCTGGCGCAACAGTCACGTATGGAAGACCTGAGCTTCGAACGCATGCAGCGCATTTTCGCGGTCAATGCTCTGGGACCGATCCTGTGCGCGCAGCAGGCGGTGAAGCGCATGTCTCAGCGCCACGGCGGAGCGGGCGGCGTGGTGATCAACATTTCGTCTGCCTCGGCCCGGCTGGGCAGCCCGAATGAATACGTCGATTACGCAGCATCGAAAGGCGCGCTGGAAACCTTCACCATCGGCTTTGCCAAGGAAGTCGCGCGGGAAGGAATTCGGGTCAACTGCATTCGCCCGGGGCACATCTATACCGACATGCACGCCAGCGGCGGCGAACCGGGTCGGGTTGATCGCGTCAAGGATTCGATCCCGATGGGTCGGGGCGGACAGCCGGAAGAGGTAGCGCGGGCCATCTTGTGGCTGGCCAGCGCAGAGGCCTCGTTTGTCACCGGGACATTTCTGGATGTGACGGGGGGCAAGTAGGTCCGGCTACAGGCTATCCGGGTCGCCAAAAAACATCTGAATCCGCGACCTTAACCACCGCTCTCCCGGATCATTATCCTGCGACCCGCGCCAGGCCATGTGCAGTTCAAAGGTGCGCGTCGGCAATGGCGGATCTTCAGCACGCAGGCCGCCGGCTGCCGTCAGTGCTTCCGCCGTGTAATCCGGTACGGTCGCGACGATATCGGTTCCCGCCAGCAACGTGCCCAATCCGTTGAACTGTGGCACCGCCAGCACCACGTGGCGTTTGCGTCCGAGCTTTTCCAGTTCTTCGTCGACAAAACCACTGAGGTCGCCAGCGAACGACACCAGTGCGTGCGGTCGGGCGCAGTAGTCGTCGAGGCTCAGCGGCCCCGGTACGGTGTCGGCACGCAGCAACTTCGGTGCGCTGCGGCGCAGGACTTTGCGCTTGGCGTTGGCCGGCAGGTCGGTGGTGTAGCTGACGCCGATCGAAATCTCGCCGGAGGCGAGCAGGCCCGGCATCAATATGTAGTTGACGCGGCGCACCACGAGGACGATGCCCGGTGCTTCGGCGCGCAGGCGCTTGAGCAGCATCGGCAGCAGCGCGAACTCAACATCGTCGGACAAGCCGATGCGAAACACTGACGTGCTGGTCGCCGGGTCAAATTCGGCGGCACGACTGACGGCGGTCGAGATCGAATCGAGTGCAGGTGAGAGCAGGGCGAAGATTTCCACGGCGCGCGCGGACGGCTCCATGCTGCGGCCAGTGCGGACAAACAATGGATCGTCAAACAGGCTGCGCAGGCGCGATAACGCCGCGCTGATGGCGGGTTGGCCGAGGAACAATTTTTCCGCGGCCCGAGTCACACTGCGTTCGTGCATCAATGTTTCGAACACGATCAGCAGGTTCAGGTCGACACGACGCAGGTCATTACGATTCATCTGGAGTCCTGGCAGAGTCATCAAACTTGACGAGGGCGGCCATATGAGAACAATGGCCGGCATGAATCTTACGGGGAAAGGCTGGTACTCTGCACCGGAAAATTCAGCTTTACTGCGACGGTGGCAGGCCTTTTTTCATGGATTTTGCCAATGCCGCTCCTGCTGCGGAATCAATGACAGGCATGTCGACTATTAATAGCCACTGATGGTCTTGGGTCAAAAGCCCAGATAGAGTTCATGGCATTAGAGGTTACTTTGACGAGGTTTGCGATGTCCCGCACGATCCGTTTTCACAAGTTTGGTCCGGCCGAGGTGCTCAAATGCGAAGAGCATGCGGCCGCTCAGCCAGGTCCTGGCGAAGTGCAGGTGCGTGTCGAGGCGATCGGCATCAGTTGGTACGACACCCTGTGGCGTCAGAATCTGGCGTCGTCCCAGGCACGTCTGCCATCGGGCCTCGGTCACGAAATGGCCGGTGTGGTCACTGCCGTGGGCGCTGATGTAGACGACCTGTCCGTCGGTGACAAAGTGGCCAGTTTTCCGGCGGAAAGCCCGAACGACTATCCGGTGTACGGCGAGTCCATCGTCCTGCCGCGTACGGCGCTGACCCGTTATCCGGATGTGCTCAGCCCGATCGAAGCCAGCGTGCATTACACGCCGCTGCTGATTGCCTACTTTGCCTATGCCGATCTGGCGCGGGTCAAACCCGGGCAGTTTGCCTTGGTGACGGATGCCAGCCACTGCGCCGGCCCCTCGTTTGTCCAGCTCGGTAAAGCGCTGGGTGTGCGAGTGATCGCGGCGACCAAATCGGCGGAGGAACGCGAGTACCTGCTGTCCCTCGGTGCGGAAAAAGTCATCGTCACCGAAGAGGAAGATCTGTTGATGCGAATCAACAAGATCACCGACAACCGTGGCGTCGATGTGGTTTTCGATGGCCTGGGCGGCCCGCAGATGTCGTTGCTTGGTGACGTCCTGGCGCCACGCGGCAGTCTGGTCCTGTATGGCCTGCAGGGCGGTAATCAGACCCCGTTCCCGGCTTGCGCAGCGTTTCAGAAGAACATCCAGTTCTTCGTCCACTGCATCGGCAACTTCACCGGCAAGCCCGAGCTGGGCATTGTCCAGGACCACGTCGCGTTGCAACGTGCCTTGCGCGACATCAACCAATTGACCGCTGACCGTGTGTTGCTTCCGCTCAAAACCCGTGTATTCCCGTTCAACGAGTTCGTCGAAGCACACCGCTACATGGACGAATGCCCATGCCGCGAACGGGTGGCACTGCAAGTCGAGCCGGCGTAGATCCGGAGATCAGAGTCCGTGGCCTCACGGACTCTTTTTTTGTTTATGTTTCCCCCTGTCAGCAGACCTTTCCCCATCCCGCACCTCCGACCATTTCAGCAACTGAACTGGTTTTTGCTGTTCATCTGTATCTTCTAATCACACTCTAAGCGCTGATAATTGAATGATTACTTTCATCTCAAGGAATGAGCTATGGCTGTGCATTCAATTTGTCCGGGGCAATATCAAACGGCTAGCTCGGCTGGCTTCGTCAATTTCTGTTTAATTGCTGTAGGGCGATTCGGAAGTTGCTTCTCTATTTCTTGTAATGAATTGTCGTGGGACGCTGTGGGAAGTTTCCTCAGATTATTTTCGATTCGAGAAAGGCCAGTAAATACGGGCGGTTGAGCGCGCCGGCGGGCCTTCATGACAGTTTTTTCAGGTGAAGTGTTTCAAATAACTACAACTTTGTAAGTGTTAGCATTTCAGCGTCTATTACTTATTGATCCAATTGTTGCGCTCACTGTGATGTTTGCGTGGCATGAATCTTTTGATACCGGGTAAATACCGATGAGCACGATCCATGATCAGGCAATGAACTATGTCTATCAGCAAGTATTGCAGCGTTTGCTGAGTTTCTTTTCCCGAGCCGAGCGCACGGCGTTGCAGTTACTGATTCAGCGCCTGGTCGTGGCTGCTGGCGGAATGGACAACATCGGGCAGTTCAAGGTGCTGGTGCATCAGTCCGGCTCGCGTGACAGCTGCTACACCCTGGCTTTGCTCCGTGCAGCGCAACTGACGATTGCCAGCCGTGCGCCTGCGACGTTCCAGTTGCGCGTCGCCGCCTTGCGCTGGAATGGCGACAGTCCCGTTGCCCTGCACAACCTGCATCGCAGCTACAGTGCACTGTTTCTATATGACGATCCTCGGGTCGAGCTGCTGATGGTCGATAACCGCGAGGTGCTGGCCTTCGATCACCGCACGCCTGTCAGCGACGACGGTCGTGAAGCCAGTCGAATCAATCTGCTGCTGGTCGGGCATTGTCGGACCTGGATCGAAGCGCCCCAATTGTGGGATGACGCCTATCTCGCCACCGCCGAGTACTACAGCCAGATCGCCCGCTGGAACAATGGTGTCGACGCCATGATCAGTACCGAAACCAAGAGCAGCCAGCAGCATTTCCTCGAAGGCCTCAACCGTGCGATGCAGCGAGTGGCGATCGCAGGTCCCGGACTGGTCCACAGCGGATTCGAGGCGCTGTTTCCGCTGCTGGACGGGCTGGGCGACGATTTCTACCGCGAACTGCGGGCTGAAGATGACCGGACTGCCTGGCGACCTGAAGGTGAGTTCGAAGCCTGCCGGCGCACCAGTTTTATCGACATCAACGACATGATGGTAGGCAAGCTGGAGGACCGCTGGCCCCTGTTGGGCGAATTCCTCGGCTTTGAACCGGATGACCGGGCGCTGTATCAAGGCGAAGCGGTGTTTGCCGACCCCCTGATCTCGGCGCATGTGCAAGGTCTGTACGCACGGTTCATCGAGGGGCGCACCTATGAGGCAGGTATCGACGATTACCTGCGTAACACCCTGGCCGACATGCGCCGACAGCAGGTGGCGGAGTCCGTCTGCGAGCATTTGCTGTCGTGCTTTGACAACGTTCGGCAGCCCGAGCATCTGCGAATGCATGCGGAGGATTACCTTTTGCACGGTTTCGGACTGAACGAAACGCAGTTGGTGTGCCTGTTGTTTGCACCGTTCATCGACAGCGGTAGAGGCCTCGAGCGGTTCCTGCGCAACTGTCACCCCGGCATGCTGGTTGCGATGCCGGACCTGCACCGCGCCCTGCAAGGCCTGCATGCCCCTGAGCAAGTGCTGAAATGGATCATGGAGGTCAGTGGGTTGCCAGTCAGGCTGGTTATCCGTCTCTATGCGATGGGACCTGTGCAGCTTTGTGCGCCCGAAGAATTCGCCTGCGAAAATGCAGATCCGGGAGAGACAGAGCCAGTTTCGCGAGTCGAGCGGTCTACGGAACGCTGACGGTGAACCAAGGGTTGGGTTGTGAACCAATGTCTACGGAAACGAGGTTGTGAAGGGCGCGCGGGACAATGATTTTGTTTATCAGGCAGTTTATCGATATCTGACGACGCTGATTGATGATGCCACTGGGAGCACGGCGGTACGCATGCCCTCGTTGCGCCAACTGGCCGACCGGCTCAATGTGTCCATTTCAACGGTGCAATACGCGTATTCGCTCCTGGAAAAAGAAGGTCGTGTCTATTCCATAGCCAAATCAGGGTATTACGCGAACGCGCTGTTCAGCGTGGACTCGCTCGGCAATGGCAGTGATCTGCTGGAAACCGTTTACGTCAATGCGAGACGTCCCGGGATGTGTGTTTTGAGCGCCGACGAGCCGGCGTCGCTGCAACCGCTGGACAGCCCTTTATTGACGCTGGAGCGGGAGCTGTTGCGTCAATACCCGCGTCAGCCCCAGACATTGGCCCAGCCTTGCGGTGAGCTGGAGCTGCGGGTCGCTCTGGCGGCGCGTTATACCTGTTCGACGGAGCATTACTGGCATGCCGATGATGTCTATATCGGTGCTGATTTGCGGGGAATACTGGAGATTCTGATTTCGGTACTGGAATTGCGTCAGGCCACCGTAGTTGTCGAATCGCCTTGCGACTGGGCGATCTTGCGCCTGCTCGAATCGTCCGGCGTGCGGGTGATCGAGTGGGCCTCGCAGGCTGAGGGCGCGCTCGACCTGTCGGCACTGGAATCGCTTTTGAAGAACGAGCCGGTACGTTTGATCCTGTTGTCATCGGTGTTGAGCATGCCTCTGGGCCGTGGCTTCAGTGATGAGCAGCAGCAGGGCATCGCCAGGATGCTGGAGCGACATGGGGTCTGGGTGCTGGAGAATGACTGCTACAGCGAGCTTGACGAGTGCAGTGATTCACAGCGACTGCGGAACTGGCTCGACCCTCAGCGCTTGCTGGTGTTTTCCACCTTTGAGAAGTTCATCGGTGCCGAAGCGCCTTTCGGCTTTGTGCTGTCGCGGCATTGGCGTGACGAGTTGCAACGTCATTTCCTGTTACGCGCGTTTCGCCTCTCGCCCATACGTCAGAAGGCGATTGCCAGGCTGTTGAGCGGCGGACGGCTTGATCAGCACTTATGCGTGTTACGGCGAATGCTCAGTGAGCGCCGTACGCTGTTGATACAGGTGTTGCGCGAGCGTTTGGGCGATACGCTGCAGATTGTCGAGCCTCGGGGCGGTGCGACAGTGTGGGTGCGCTCGTTACGCCCCGTCGACATGCCGAATGTGTTTCATCGACTGCTCAAGCAACAGGTCATCGTGGCGCCGGGGGAACTGTTCAGCCTGCAAGGCCTGCATGCGGACTCACTGCGTTTGAGCGCGCTGAACCAGGGTGATCGGGATTTGCCAGGCGTGATCGGACTTGTGGGCGATGCACTGCGTTTGTCGCCCGGCAAATAACGTTAAAAAACATCGGGCGAGGTTTGGATACATCCCGTCGCACAGTGGTCAAACTGCCAGTAAACTGCGCAGCATTTCCTGAACCACTCCGATTTCAGAGGTTTTTGCATGACACTCAGTCCTTTTGCGGGCAAACCGGCACCGGCGGAACTGTTGGTCGATATCCCGCGACTGGTTACGGCCTATTACACCGGCCAGCCTGATGCATCGATTTCTACCCAGCGAGTGGCGTTCGGCACCTCCGGCCACCGCGGCAGCTCCTTTGATTTGAGTTTCAACGAATGGCACGTTCTGGCCATCAGCCAGGCGATCTGCCTGTATCGCGAAGCCCAAGGCATCACCGGCCCGCTGTTTGTCGGCATCGACACCCATGCCTTGTCGACCCCGGCCGGCGCCAGCGCACTGGAAGTCCTCGCCGCCAATGGCGTCACCGTGATGATCGCCGAAGGTGATGAGTACACGCCGACCCCGGCGATTTCCCATGCCATTCTCTGCTACAACCGCGGCCGTACCTCTGGCCTGGCAGACGGGATCGTTATCACCCCGTCGCACAACCCGCCACAGAGCGGTGGCTACAAATACAACCCTACCAACGGTGGCCCGGCCGACACCCACATCACCAAGTGGATCGAAGCCAAGGCCAACGAACTGCTGGCGAACAAGCTGGCCGGGGTCAAGCGCATCAGCTACGAGCAAGCGCTCAAGGCCAGCACGACCCATCGTCACGATTACCTCAACACCTATGTCGCCGACCTGATCAACGTCATCGACTTCGATGCCATCCGTGACGCCAAGCTGCGTTTGGGTGTCGATCCGCTGGGCGGAGCAGGGGTGCGCTACTGGTCGGCTATTGCCGAGCATTACCGTCTCGACCTGGAAGTGGTGAATAAACAGGTCGATTCGACTTTCCGTTTCATGACTGTCGATTGGGATGGCCAGATCCGCATGGACCCATCGTCCAGCCACGCGATGCAGGGCCTGATCGGTCTGAAAGAACGTTTTGACGTGGCATTCGCCTGTGATCCGGATCACGACCGCCACGGTATCGTCACGCCGTCCGGTGGTTTGCTCGCACCGAACAATTACCTGGCGGTGGCGATCGATTACCTGTTCCAGAACCGTCCGCAATGGCGCGCCGATGCCGCCGTGGGCAAAACCGTGGTCAGCAGTGGTCTGATCGATCGTGTGGCCAGGCGCCTGGGTCGTCGCCTGTACGAAGTGCCGGTCGGCTTCAAGTGGTTCGCTGACGGTCTGTTCGACGGTTCGTTGGGGTTTGGCGGTGAAGAGAGTGCCGGCGCCTCGTTCCTGCGCAAGGATGGCGGCGTTTGGAGCACCGACAAGGACGGTCTGATTCCTGCGTTGCTCGCCGCCGAAATGACCGCGCGCACCGGGCGCGATCCAAGCCAGGCCTACCGCGCATTGACCGATGAGCTGGGCGAACCGTTCTCGGTGCGCGTCGACGCCAAGGCCAATCCTGAGCAGAAGGCATTGTTGAGCAAGCTGTCGCCGGAGCAGGTCACTTCGACCGAGCTGGCGGGCGAGAAAATCCAGAGCATTCTCAGCCACGCACCGGGCAACGATCAGGCCATTGGCGGCCTGAAAGTCATGACCGAAAACGGCTGGTTCGCGGCGCGTCCGTCCGGCACCGAAGACATCTACAAGATCTACGCCGAAAGCTTCCTCGGCGACGACCACCTCAAGCAATTGGTGGCAGAAGCGCAAACTTTGGTGGATGGCGCTATTTCCACCAAGTGATGCACGCATGAAAAAGGGCAACCGTAATGGTTGCCCTTTTTGTTGCCTGCGGATCAGGCCAGGTCGACCAGTACGATCTCGCTGTCTTCGATCGCCGTGACCGTCAGCACTTGCTCGTGTGCCACTGCGACACCGTCACGCGCTTGCGCACGCAAGCCATTGACCTCGATCACGCCAGTGGCGGGGACCAGATAAGCGCGACGTCCCTCGTCCAAACGGTATTCGGCAGTTTCACCAGCCTTGATGTTCGCCGCCACCAGACGTGCGTTGGCGCGGATGCGCAGGCTTTCGTCGTCGCCAGCCTTACCGCTGGCCAAAGTGACAAAACCTTCGCGCTCGCCTTTGGGAAACGGCTTGGCTCCCCAGGATGGAGGGGCACCGGTTTCGGTCGGCAGAATCCAGATCTGGAAGATCTTGGTTTCCTTGTCTTCCAGGTTGTACTCGCTGTGGGCGATGCCGGTGCCGGCGCTCATCACTTGGACGTCGCCGGCTTCGGTACGGCCCTTGTTGCCGAGATTGTCCTGGTGAGTGATCGCGCCTTCACGTACGTAGGTGATGATTTCCATGTCGCGGTGCGGATGCTGCGGAAAACCTGTGCCTGCAGCGATGATGTCGTCGTTCCACACGCGCAGATTGCCCCAGCTCATCCGCTGCGGGTCGTAGTACTCGGCAAACGAAAAGTGGTGATGCGCGTCCAGCCAGCCATGATGGGCGCCGCCCAGCGAGCTGAAGGGTCTGAGTTCAAGCATGATCGTCTCCTCAATAAGGTTCGTCAGGGGGCGGGCCCCGTGGTTGATGACGACGATCATCTATCAGGCAATCATCGATAAAAAGCGCAAAAACTGCCGCATCATGATCAGGTTATTAGATGGTATTCAGCCTCGAAATCGTTTCATCCGACTTTCAATTCGTCGCCTAAACCGATGACCTGTAAGCATTTCGCTAGAACTGCAGAGTAAATCCAGACACCATAGCCGCCACAGCCTCACACCCTGGAGTCCGTCAGCGTGGTGCAACACATTCCCGATCTTCCTCCTGAACTTCGTCCACTGGCCGAGATGCCTTGGTTCAAGCGTCTGGCCGCGCGTTTCTTCGGCCACGGCCTGACAAAACTGCGCGCCCAGCACCGCGCCTCGTGGCTGCACGGGCAAGCCGACGGGTTTCGCAGCGGGCACACTGCTGGCGTTGAATACGGCTTCAGGGAAGGCAAGCTCGAGGGGCTGGAAGAGGGCCGTCAGGTCCTGCTGATTCGCGACAGCCGCAACACCGAGCATCGTCCACCCAGCGTCGATAACAATCTGTTCGATGACTGGCGCCTGCCGCTCACGGCGGAGCTGAAGAGGCGCATCAAGGCCGATGTGGCCCGATTACTCCCGGCCCACGCCCAGCCCAGCGCCGCGCAGTGGAAGATGATTTTCAGCGACACGCCGTCCACCTCGGTGGTGGCCGGTGCTGGCGCGGGCAAGTCGACCACGCTGGTGCTGCGCATTCTCTTGCTCAGCCACTACCTGGGTTTTGAGCTGGATTCGATGACTGTGGTGACCTTCACCCGCGAATCGCGCAAGGATTTCATCAACAAACTCATTGAAATCTTCACGCTGTGGGGCCAGCCGCTGAACCTCAAACAGGCCCGTGAGCTGGTGCGAACCTTCCACTCGCGCATCTTGCCCATGGTTCGCAGTCTGCCTGGGTTCGAGCGCCTGCAGGCCTTCGAGAATCTCAGTGATCGTCCGCAGAGCAGCGCGGAAGAGGTCGACAGCAATCCGTTCGACCTGCGCATCAATGACGCGCAGCGACAGCAACTGAATGCCTGCTATCACCGCTTGTTCAACGAAGATGAGCGTTTCCGCCAGCTGATCCAGCCGCTGTCCCGCGCCGGGCTGCAGTTGAAGGAGCTGGAACGCGACCACCCCGATGTGCAAAAGCGCATGGCGGTCACCGAGCTTGCGGCCAAGCGCGATGAAGAGCTGTGCGACGTCATCGAGGATCTGTGGTTTCGCGCGGGTGCGTGGCCCATCAAGGGGATCGAACCCAGTCGGCAAACGTTCGAGATCAACGGTTCAACGTTCCACTGTCACGGCTATATCCCGAGCCTAGATGCTTGGGTGGTGCTGGGTTTTGATTCCAGGGAAAACGCCCAGCTATGTCGCCCAAACGCCAAACTGAGCGTCCGCGCAGAATGGGCGGTCAAGCGCACACTGTTTCAAGCTTTCTGTCGTAAGCCATTGATATGGTTGGATAGTTACGATTCGTCAAGGCGTGTTCTGGCCACCTTGGCCGGCGATGCCAGCGCCGGCCCCGGCTTCGACTACAAGGTTAAAGGCGAGTTGGCATCGGCACCGCTGCTCGATTGTTTTGTCGGCGCGGCAGGTTTTATCGAAAACCTCGGCCTGGATGTACCCGACGCGGTCAGTCGCATGAGCTTTGCCAAGGACGATCCCGATCGGTTTTTCTTCGAAGCCCTGAGCCTGTTCTGGCGCGCGTTCGAAGATCACTTGCTGGACCAGAAACCGCCAGTGATGACCTACAATCGCATGTTCGCCCTGTTCAGCGAGCACTCACCGGAAAACCTCAAGTTGCTCAGCGATGAGCTGCTGCGACCGATGTCGCATTTGATGATCGACGAGTTTCAGGACGTTTCGCCGCAGATCGTTTCGTGGATTCGCGCCAGCCTTAACGAAATCCGCAGCCGTGGCCCGGCCATGCACGTCGGGCGCGGTGCGCAGCGTTCGTCGCTGTTGTGCGTCGGCGATGACTGGCAATCCATTTACGGCTGGCGCGGCAGTTCGCCGAGCTACTTCATGGAGTTCAACAAGGAGTTTCCTTCGCCGAGCACCACGCGGGTGATGCTCAGTGACAACTACCGCAGTCATCAACACATCATCGATGCCGCCGAGCACATTGTCCGCGCAGCGCCGGCCATCCCAGGCAAGAAGGCCAGGGCCAGTGGTGAGCCCAAACCATTGCAGCCGGTCAACGTGCTTGAGCGGAATGACGAGGCGCTGGGTCAACGGCTGGCCGAACATTACCGCCGCGGCAATTCAATCTTGATGCTCTATCGAAAAAGCAGCGATAAGTTATTGATAGAGCAGCATATTCAGTCGGTACTTAATGTAGATTCGAGCTTGCCTTACGAAGCGCGACGGCTGAAACAGCTGACCTATCACAGTGCCAAGGGTTTGCAGGCTGATGCAGTGTTTCTGCTTGGCGACTGCCAGCACCTGACCAGTTCGCCGTACAAGAATCAGGTCTACCGCATGGCCGGACTGGGCAAAACCGGCGACAGCGAGCCGTACGACAGTGCGCAAAAAGACGAGATCCTGCGTCTGGCCTACGTGGGCATTACCCGGGCTGTCAGCCATTGCTACTGGTACGTCGAACCGCAAGAACCCCAAGCGGTGAATATGCCGAGAGCTTCGGATCGAGTCGCCAGGGGCAAGCCATTCTTCGTCGATCACCGCGCGGAGAAGACCACCGCCTAAGCATAAAAAAGCCCGCATCGCTGCGGGCTTTTCTTTTTGAATCAGTCGGTTATGCGTAGTTCTTCAGAGATTCCGGAGGAGTGAAGGCTTCCAGTTCATCCTCGATGGCTTCGATGATTCGCTCGACATCCGCCGCGTTCATCACCGTCGCACAGGGAATGCCAGCGATGGCGATCATGGTTTCGCCGCTGGCACGATCGAACAGACGGGCGATCAGGCTGCCCGGTGCATCCATCGTCGCTTCGAATCCCATGGGATGAAAATGCCAGCGCATCAACTGGCAAGCGTTGGGAAAAGTTACTTTGCTGGACCCTTTATTCATGGTGTTGCCCGCCTGCTTCATCGAGCGCTTCCTTTTGCTCATGTTAGGTGGGAAGAGCCTTCATTGGCTCAACCAGTGCTTGAGCTTTAAAAGTAGCATCCGTGTGTGAAAAAACTGTGAGTTTTTTCAGTCCGTTTAGCGATTGATTCGCATTTTTTGATGTGAGTCACTGGCTCATCGATTATCGCCAAAACGCCACCATGGATTTTTCATTGAAGCGGCAGAGGAAGTTGGGCAAGCTCGGTTCTTTTTCGCCGAGCCGCTTATGCACGCCGATGACGACGGCCCAGAACAGACCCAGGCCACGGCCGCCACGGTCATGCGCTATCACCTGAGCTGGAAACACCGGGATCTGGACAGCGTCATGGCGCTTTATCACGCTGATATCCAGTACAACGATTTCTTTCAGAATCGCGTGCTTGCTCTGGACGAGTTGCGCGAATACGTGCGCGTCAGCATGCCGCGAGAATCCGACGAACTGCTCGAACATTGCGACCGCATCCGGGTGGACGGCAACACGGCGTTCATTCAGTACGAGGTGACTTTGCGCGGTGGCGATGGCCTGGTGTCGTTCCGTTCCAGCGAAGCGATCACGGTCAAGGACGGTTTGATCTGGCGCGTCAACGAGTACGCCTCGCTGGTGCGTACGCAAGCCGACGGCAGTTCGGCACCCAGCCAGCGCCCGGCGGTCAGTCGTCTCGGGCTGTCACCGCGGCAATTGAGTTTCATGGCCGAAGACCTGCAGCAGTATTTCGAAAACCATCAACCTTATCTGGATCCTGAGCTCGACCTGCAACGGGTGGCGAAGGAGTGCGGGTACAGCCGCAATCAGATCTCCTATCTGCTCAACCAAGTGCTTGGGCAAAGCTTCTATCGCTATGTCAATCAGGCGCGCCTGCAGCATTTGCTGCGCGCCCTCGACAGCGCCACGCCGCCGTTGCGTATCGATGAGCTGGCGTTCGCCGCCGGCTTCAATTCGCTGTCAGCGTTCTACAAATGCTTTCGCGAGCACACCGGTCAGTCACCCAAGGCCTACGCCAGACAAATTTCTCTGCGGGCACGCGCGCAAGACAGCCACTGAAGACAAACACTAGGATCGACGCCATCGAGGTTTTCAGTGGCGGAGTCTGGCATGTCGGCGTGGCGCACGATCAGTTTGTGGATGGATCAGCTCGAAGAGCCGCTGGTGGCCCGGCCTGCGCTGGAGCAGGATCTGGACGTCGACGTGGCAATCATCGGCTCCGGTTACACCGGACTGTGGACGGCGTACTACCTGAAGAAACACGCGCCCGGCCTGGATATCGCCATCATCGAGGCGCAAACCGCCGGATTCGGTGCTTCCGGCCGCAATGGCGGCTGGCTGATGGGCAACCTGCTCGGCGAGGATCGTCTGCTGGCAGGGTTGTCGCCAGAACAACGCCGGGCTTCTTACGACCTGCTGCACAGCATTCCTGATGAAGTGGAAATCGTCCTCGAACGTGAAGGCATCGACTGCGATTACCGCAAGGGTGGGGTGCTTTATTGTGCTGCGCGCTATCCCGAACAGGAAACTGTGCTGCGCGATTACCTGAGCAAGCTGCACGCTCAAGGGCTGACGGACGACGATTACCGCTGGCTCAGCCCCGAGCAACTGGCTCAGCAGCTCCGCGTGGCGAAACCCTACGGCGGCATCTTCGCCCCTCACGTTGCGACCATTCACCCGGCGAAACTGGTGCGCGGTCTGGCGCAGACCGTGCAGAACATGGGCGTGAAGATCTATGAAAACAGCCCGGTGACCCACTGGCAGTCAGGCAGTTTGCGCACCGCCAAAGCCAGCGTGCGCGGTCGCTGGATTGTCCCGGCCGTGGAAGGTTATTCGGTGACGTTGCCGCCGCTGGGCCGCTATCAGTTGCCGGTGCAAAGCCTGATCGTCGCCACCGAGCCGCTGTCGGCTGCGACCTGGGATGAAATCGGCCTGAATCGCGGCCAGGCGTTCAGTGAATTCAGCCGTCAGGTCACCTACGGCCAGCGCAGTGCCGACAACCGCCTGATTTTCGGCGCCCGTGGTGGTTATCAGTTCGCCGGCAAGCTGCGTCATGATTTCAACCTGACCGGCGACGAGGTCGAACTGCGCCGCTATCTGTTCGGCGAACTGTTTCCGCAACTGAAAAACGTGCAGATCACCCACGCCTGGGGCGGCAACCTCGGCATGTCGCGGCACTTCAAGCCGCACATGCTCTGCGACCGCGCCAATGGCATCGCGCTGTCCGGCGGTTACGGCGGGGAAGGTGTCGGTGCCAGCAATCTCGGCGGACGCACCCTGGCCGATCTGATTCTCGAACGCGACAGCGAACTGACCCGGCAGCCGTGGGTACTGCCCGATGGCGGCATTCATGCGCTGCGCGCCTGGGAGCCGGAGCCGTGCCGCTGGCTGGGCTACAACGCGATCATCAAAAGCTTCGTGCACGAAGACCAGACCCTGGCCAACCCGGCCACCGCACCCTGGCGGCGCAAGCTGGCCAGCCGGGTCGCCGGCTTCATGGAAGGTTTCATGCACTAAACGCCGTTTCCCTCAATAAACAGGTCACGCCATGAGCATCACCCAATTCAAGAACACCGCCACGCTGGCGCTCGAAGAATCCAGCCCGGTCGCCGTGCCCCTCGGCGAGCCCGTCGCAATCGCCTCGACCACCAGTGTCGAGCGCGACGACGGGGTTGAAACCGGCGTCTGGGAGTGCACCCCAGGGCGCTGGCGGCGGCAGATTACCGCGCAGGAGTTCTGCCATTTCATTTCCGGGCGCTGCACGTTCACCCCCGACGGTGGCGGCGAAACCCTGCACATACAAGGCGGCGACGCACTGATGTTGCCAGCCAACACGCTCGGGATCTGGGATATCCAGGAAACCGTGCGCAAGAGCTACGTGCTGATTTTCTGATTGTTCGATCGTTTGATTGCCTGCCAACAAAAAGAGCCCATACAGGAATCGCCCCATGATCCAGAAAACCCTCGCATTGGCGCCGCTGCTGCTGGCCGTTTCCGTCAGTCACGCGGCCGAGACGGTCAAGGTCTACAACTGGTCCGATTACATCGCCCCGGACACCACCAGGAATTTCCAGAAAGACACGGGCATCGGCGTCACCTATGACGTCTACGACAGCAACGAAACCCTCGACGGCAAGTTGATGACCGGCAAATCCGGTTACGACGTGGTCTTCCCGTCGAACCACTTCATGGCGCGGCAGATTCAGGGCGGGGCACTGAAGAAGCTCGACAAAAGTCAGCTACCGAACTGGAAGAATCTCAATCCGGCGTTGCTCAAGGCTTTGCAGACCAACGACCCGAACAACGAGCACGGCTTTCCATACCTGTGGGGCAGCACCGGCATCGGCTACAACATCGCCAAGATCAAAGCGGTGCTCGGTGACAATGCGCCGGTGGATTCCTGGGACCTGATTTTCAAGCCCGAATACATGGAAAAGCTGCAGAAGTGCGGGGTGGCAATTCTCGACAACGGCCCGGAATTGCTCCCGGCGGCGCTCAACTACCTCGGTCTGCCGCACCACAGCAAGAATCCCGAGGACTACAAGAAAGCCGAAGCGCTGCTGATGAAAGTCCGGCCCTATGTCAGCTACTTTCATTCATCGAAATACACCAGCGACCTGGCCAACGGTGATATTTGCGTAGCGGTCGGGTTTTCCGGGGACATCCTGCAAGCCGAGAACCGCGCCAGGGAAGCGAAAAATGGCGTCGAGATCGGTTATGCGATTCCCAGGGAAGGCGCGGCGATCTGGTTCGACATGGTCGCCATGCCCGCCGACGCCCCGGACGAGAAGGCCGGCTACGCCTTCATGAACTACCTCCTGCGCCCCGACGTCATGGCCGGGATTACCAACTACGTGCATTACGCCAATGGCAACGAACAGGCGGACGGCCTGATCGATCCGGCGATCAAGAACGACACCAAGGTGTACCCGAGCCCGGAAATGATGGGCAAGCTGTTCGCGCTGGAGGCGATGCCGCTGAATATCGACCGGATTCGTACGCGGGTCTGGAACAAGATCCGCACCGGTGGCTGAGTTTTCCAGGACGAACACACAAGACCCCTGTGGGAGCGAGCCTGCTCGCGAAAGCGGTCTGTCATTCAACAATTATGTTGACTGGGCAGGCGCCTTCGCGAGCAGGCTCGCTCCCACAATGATATTGCGTGAAGCCAGTAGTTGATATCAAAGCACTGGCACCGCTGTCTGAAAGTGTGACTTGCCCAACAAATCCAAACTTACCGATATTTAATATTTAAATAGAAAATCGTCAGACGATTTACCCTGTCCCCAGCAACTAAAAACAATCTTTCCTCCCCGCGCGCTTTGTTTACGGCAGTTTCCTGATATATCGAAATTGGATCGCAAAAAAATCCTTTACGACAGATTTCAAATTGTGTCAGGTTCGTTACGCCTTCATTGGGCGAGTGATAGGACGATCTCGCCAAAGATCGTCCTGTCGGACAAAAACTGTTCCATTGCTAAACAAGGAAGTGTGTTTATGTCAAAAGCTAAAACCAACGCTGTTGATTCCGCCGAACAGGCTTTCCAATTGGCCGCCTTCAGCTCGGCGTACAACCAGATCAACAGCTTCAGCCATCAATACGATCGTGGCGGCAACCTCACGGTCAATGGCAAACCCTCGTACACCGTCGATCAGGCGGCTACGCAATTGCTGCGTGATGGCGCTGCCTACCAGGACAAGGACGGCAGCGGCAAGATCGAACTCACCTATACGTTCCTGACGTCGGCATCGAACAGCACGATGAACAAGCACGGGATCAGTGGGTTCAGTCAGTTCAGCGCGCAGCAGCAGGCGCAGGCCAAGCTCGCCATGCAATCCTGGGCCGACGTGGCCAATGTCACGTTCACCGAGAAAGCTTCGGGCGGCGACGGCCACATGACCTTCGGTAACTACAGCGGCGGCCAGGATGGCGCGGCGGCGTTCGCCTACCTGCCAGGTACCGGCGCCGGTTATGACGGTACTTCGTGGTACTTGATCAACAGCGGCTACACGCAGAACAAGAACCCGGATCTGAACAACTACGGTCGTCAGACCCTGACCCACGAAATCGGCCACACCCTGGGCCTGGCTCACCCTGGCGACTACAACGCCGGCAACGGCAACCCGACCTACAACGACGCGACTTACGGCCAGGACACCCGCGGCTACAGCGTCATGAGTTACTGGAGCGAGAGCAACACCAACCAGAACTTCAGCAAGGGCGGCGTCGAAGCCTATTCGTCCGGCCCTCTGATGGACGATATCGCCGCCATCCAGAAACTCTACGGTGCCAACACCAGCACCCGCACCGGCGACACCACCTACGGCTTCAATTCCAACGCCGGCCGCGATTTCCTCAGCGCTTCGTCGTCGAGTGACAAAGTGGTGTTCTCGGTGTGGGACGCCGGCGGCAAGGACACTCTGGATTTCTCTGGCTTCACCCAGAACCAGAAGATCAACCTCAATGACGCTTCGTTCTCCGACGTGGGCGGGCTGGTCGGCAACGTGTCGATTGCCAAGGGCGCGATCATCGAAAACGCCATTGGCGGTTCGGGCAGCGATCTGTTGATCGGTAACAGTGTGGCCAACGAGCTGAAGGGCGGTGCCGGCAACGACATCCTCTACGGCGCGGGCGGTGCCGACAAGCTGTGGGGCGGCGCCGGTTCGGACACTTTCGTGTTCGCTGCCAGCTCGGACTCCAAGCCGGGTGCGATCGATCAGATCCTCGATTTCGTCAGCGGTCTGGACAAAATCGACCTGACCGGCATCACCAACGGGGCGGGCCTGCACTTCGTCAGCAGCTTCACCGGTTCCGCTGGCGATGCAGTGCTGACCTCGTCGGGCGGCAACAGCCTGTTGTCGGTGGATTTCTCCGGGCACGGCGTGGCGGACTTCATCGTCAGCACCGTCGGCCAGGCAGCGACCAGCGACATCGTGGCGTGATGTGAAGGGAAAGCGGCGCCCAAGGCGTCGCTTTCTTCACTTGCATCGGTAGGCGCTGTACGCAACGCTTAGGGCTGGAGCGAAATTTCCCATGATCTACAGAGCTTTTACCTACAAGGCATCGGCGTGGCTTTCAGTGGCGCTCGTTACGATTTCAGGAGCAACAGCGATGGCAAGCAGCCTCAGACTCGAAGAACCCTCCGTGTTTGCCGGAAAGTGGCAGGCAACACTGTCCGCAACGGTCGATGAACGACAAGCGCAAAAGCTGCAGGACAAACCCTCGAATACCTGTAGCGTCGAACTGCTCGCCAACAAGACCCTTGGCCAGGGAGCAGACTGTCTGGGTACGTGGCTCGAGCAAGCTCCGATCGGCTGGTTTCCTGATCCTGACGGCTTGTCGATCACCGGTAACGAAGGCTCAAGAATCCAGTTTTTCAGCCGACAACGTGATGGGTTGTATCTGGCGACTTTGAAGTCCGGGCTGATCGTCACGCTGGAACGTACGGCGCCCGATAACTGATCGGCCTTTTTACAAACCAATACAGCTATAGCGATTGGTCACACGGTTATAAGCAAGGTCAATAAGGGCAACTGCGCCGCAATATTCGGCGTTAGTTGTTATGAAAGTGTAAGTGGCCGCCGCGAAAGTGTATCCGCGGATGGCTCGCTTTATTAATTGAAGTGTCGCCTCGCAGGGGCGATGAATAATGTTCAGGAATAATCAATGAAGATGGCGAAGGCCCCAGCCACCGCTCCGTTAATCAAGGCATTGGGTGACTATAAGAGCATCTTGATCAGCGTCGGTTGTTTTACCGCGCTGATCAACGTGCTGATGCTGGTGCCGTCCATCTACATGCTGCAAGTCTACGATCGGGTGCTGTCGTCGCAGAACGAAACCACCCTGGCGATGCTGTCGCTGATGGTCGTCGGTTTCTTCGCCTTTATCGGGCTGCTGGAAGTCATCCGCAGCTTTATCGTCATCCGCATCGGCAGCCAGTTGGAGCGCCGTTTCAACCTGCGCGTCTATCAGGCGGCGTTCGAGCGCAACCTGTTCAAGGGCGAAGGCAATGCCGGGCAATCACTGGGCGACCTGACCCACATCCGTCAGTTCGTCACCGGTCCTGCATTGTTCGCCTTCTTCGATGCGCCGTGGTTTCCGGTCTATCTGTTTGTCATCTACCTGTTCAACGTCTGGCTCGGCGTGCTGGCCACGGCGGGTGCGTTGCTGCTGATTGCACTGGCGTGCCTCAACGAATACATGACCAAGAAGCCGCTGGGCGAGGCCGCCGGGTTTTCCCAGCAGTCCAGTCAGTTGGCTACCAGCCATTTGCACAACGCCGAAACCATTCAGGCCATGGGCATGCTCGGGTCGCTGCGCAAACGCTGGTTCGGGGTGCATTCGCGCTTTCTCGGCTTGCAGAACCAGGCCAGCGACACCGGCGCGGTGATCAGTTCGTTGAGCAAGACCCTGCGTCTGTGCCTGCAATCCCTGGTGCTGGGCCTGGGCGCTTTGCTGGTGATTAAAGGCGACATGACCGCCGGGATGATGATCGCCGGTTCGATCCTCATGGGCCGCGTGCTCAGCCCGATCGACCAGTTGATCGCCGTATGGAAACAGTGGAGCGGGGCGAAGCTGGCTTACCGCCGTCTGGATGCGCTGTTGCAGGCGTTCCCGCCAAGCGACGAGGCCATGGCGCTGCCAGCGCCGAAGGGCCAGATTTCCTTCGAACAGGTCAGCGCCGGCCCACCGGGACAACGTTCCGCGACGTTGCATATGGTCAATTTCAACCTCGGTGCCGGTGAAGTACTCGGTGTGCTCGGCGCTTCCGGCTCCGGCAAATCGACGCTGGCCAGGGTGCTGGTCGGCGTGTGGCCAGTACTGGGCGGCACCGTGCGTCTGGATGGCGCCGATATCCACCGCTGGAATCGCGATCAGCTTGGCCCTTACATCGGTTACCTGCCGCAGGACATCGAGCTGTTCAGCGGCACCATCGCGGAAAACATTGCGCGATTCAGCGAAACCGACTCGCAAAAAGTCGTCACCGCCGCGAAACAGGCCGGCGTCCACGAGATGATCCTGCGCCTGCCGCAGGGCTACGACACGAAGCTGGGCGAGGACGGCAGTGGCTTGTCCGGTGGCCAGAAGCAACGCGTGGCACTGGCCCGTGCGCTGTATGGCACGCCGAGTCTGGTGGTGCTGGATGAGCCCAACTCCAATCTCGATACGGTCGGCGAGGCTGCACTGGCCAGTGCCATCGCACAACTCAAGGCGCAGGGCACCACCGTGATTCTGGTTACGCACCGCTCTTCGGTACTGGCCCAGGCTGACAAGCTGTTGGTACTCAACGATGGTCGTCTGCAGGCGTTCGGCCCGAGTCAGGATGTGCTCAAGGCACTGTCCGGGCAACAGGAACAGCAACGCGAAAAAGCTGCACAAGCACCGGGCGGGCTCAGCATGAGCCGGCAGTATCAGCCCACGACCAGGAATTCGGGTGTATGAGCAGCGCCAGCATGAACACTGAAAACGAAGCAAACATGGAACACGCCTATCTCACTGAGCGTCCGGAACGCGATGCGAAATTTTTCGCGCGCATGGGCTGGATTCTGGCCATCGTCGGCGCTGGCAGTTTCTTCACCTGGGCGGCACTGGCGCCGCTGGATCAGGGCATTCCGGTGCAGGGCACGGTGGTGGTTTCGGGCAAGCGCAAGGCCGTGCAATCGATGAGCAGCGGCGTGGTCAGCCGGATTCTGGTGCGCGAAGGCGAAATCGTGAAGCAGGGCCAGCCGCTGTTCCGCCTCGACCAGACGCAAGTGGCGGCCGATGTGCAATCGCTGCAGGCGCAATACCGCATGGCCTGGGCCAGCCTTGCGCGCTGGCAGGCCGAGCGCGACAACCTCAAACAAGTGACCTTTCCGCCCGAACTGAGCGACGACCCGGATCCGCGTCTGGCGCTGGTGCTGGAAGGCCAGCGGCAACTGTTCAGCAGCCGCCGCGAAGCGTTCTCGCGTGAGCAAGCGGCATTGCGCGCCAATATCGAAGGCGCCACTGCGCAACTGGCCGGGATGCGCCGCGCGCGCAGCGACCTCAATGCCCAGGCCAGCTCTTTGCAGCAACAACTGAGCAACCTGCAACCGCTGGCCGACAACGGCTACATTCCGCGCAACCGCTTGATGGACTACCAGCGGCAATTGTCGCAAGTGCAACAGCAACTGGCGGAAAACACCGGCGAAAGCGGTCGTGTCGAGCAGGGCATCCTTGAGTCGCGCCTGAAATTGCAACAGCACGGTGAGGAATACCAGAAGGAGGTCCGCACGCAACTGGCCGACGCGCAGTTGAAGAGCGTGACCCTGTCCGAGCAACTGACCTCCGCCGGTTTCGATTTGCAGCACAGCGAGATCCTGGCGACTGCCGATGGCGTAGCGGTCAATCTCGGCGTGCACACCGAAGGCGCCGTGGTGCGTCAGGGCGAAACGCTGCTGGAGATCGTTCCGCAAGGCACCACCCTGGAAGTGGAAGGGCATTTGCCAATCAACCTGATCGACAAGGTCGGCACGCATCTGCCGGTGGACATTCTGTTTACCGCCTTCAACCAGAGCAAAACCCCGCGCGTGCCCGGCGAAGTCAGCCTGATCTCCGCCGACCAGATGGTCGATGAGAAAACCGGCGTGCCCTATTACGTGCTGCGCAGCAGCGTCAGCGATCAGGCGATGGAAAAACTCAACGGCCTGGTGATCAAACCGGGCATGCCAGCGGAAATGTTCGTGCGCACTGGTGAGCGTTCACTCCTCAACTACCTGTTCAAACCGCTGCTCGATCGCGCCGGTTCCGCGTTGACCGAGGAATAAGGATGTTCGGCTGTATGAATAAGCTTTCAATGCTGGCAGCAGTCATGTTGCTGGCCAGTCACTCGGCAGTCGCGGCCATGGGGCCGTTCGAGATCTACGAACAGGCGTTGCGTAACGACCCGGTGTTCCTTGGCGCGATCAAGGAGCGCGATGCCGGCCTGGAGAACCGCGCCATCGGCCGCGCCGGGCTGCTGCCACGGATCGGCTACACCTACAACAAGGGGCGCAACTCTTCGAAGGCTACGTCCCTTGATGATCGTGCGCGCAACCGCACCGACGAGCGCAACTACAGCAGTTACGGTTCGGCGCTGACCGTGCAACAACCGCTGCTCGATTACGAGGCTTACGCGGCGTATCGCAAGGGTGTCGCCCAGTCGCTGTTCGCCGACGAAGCGTTTCGCGGCAAGAGTCAGGAGCTGTTGGTGCGAGTGCTGGATAACTACACCAAAGCCCTGTTTGCCCAGGATCAGATCGACATCGCCCAGGCGAAGAAGAAGGCCTACGAGCAACAGTTCCAGCAGAACGAACACATGTTCAAGCAGGGCGAGGGAACCCGCACCGATATTCTCGAAGCCGAGTCGCGCTATGAGCTGGCGACTGCCGAGGAGATCGAAGCGCGCAACGAGCAGGATGCTGCCTTGCGCGAACTGGGGGCGCTGGTCGGCGTGCCAGCGGTGGACATCGCCGACCTGGCCCCGCTCGGTCAGCAGTTTCAGACCTTCACGCTGCAACCGGCCAACTTCGACACCTGGCATGAACTGGCGATCAGCAACAACCCGAACCTGGCTTCGCAACGTCAGGCTGTCGAGGTGGCGCGCTATGAAGTCGAGCGCAACCGCGCCGGGCACCTGCCGAAGGTGAGCGCCTACGCCTCGATGCGCGACAACGAGTCGGAGAGCGGCAATACCTACAACCAGCGCTACGAAACCAACACCATCGGCCTGGAAGTCAGCGTGCCGCTGTACGCCGGGGGCGGGGTATCGGCTTCGACCCGTCAAGCCAGCCGCACCATGGAACAGGCCGAATACGAACTGGATGGCAAGACCCGCGAGACTTTGATCGAACTGCGCCGACAATTCAGCGCCTGTCTGTCGGGCGTGAACAAATTGCGCGCTTATCAGAAGGCCTTGAAGTCGGCGGAAGCGCTGGTGGTGTCGACCAGACAAAGCATTCTGGGCGGCGAACGGACCAATCTCGACGCATTGAACGCCGAGCAGCAACTGTTCACCACCCGCCGGGATCTGGCCCAGGCGCGTTACGACTACCTGATGGCCTGGACCAAATTGCATTACTACGCCGGCACCCTGAACGAGCAGGATCTGGCCCGGGTGGATGAGGCATTTGTGGTCGCGCAACAGCCCTCACCCTAACCCTCTCCCAGAGGGAGAGGGGACCGATTCGGGGAGATTGGCGAGATTCACCGACTTGAACGAGCGCTGCTGAATCCGTAATCGACTGGTTTTTTCAGGTCGAGGATGACTGAAGACAACACAAATCGGCTCCCTCTCCTCGGGGAGAGGGCTGGGGTGAGGGGAGCGACCGAGTTGCCTGCGATAGCTGCATCGACCTGAACGACCGCGTCGAACTCAGGTTTTGACATCGACACAAATCGGCTCCCTCTCCCTGGGGAGAGGGCTGGGGTGAGGGGAAACAGGCGACACCGCAGTCAGCCTTGTACAAAAAAACAAAAAACGAGAGTGATCAACATGGACGTACGCATCAAGCCGATCTCGGTCGGCACGCTGTTGCTTGTGATTTCTGCAAACCAGGTTCAGGCCCAATACCTGGAATCCGGCCAGCCCGGCGATCCGGCCAGTTGGCGCAGCGCCGAGTTTCTGCGTGACTGGGGTCTGGAGCGCATGCAGGCCGATCAAGCCTACGCCGCCGGCATCACCGGCAAGGGCGTAAAAATCGGCGCGCTCGATTCCGGTTTCGATGCCGCCCACCCCGAATTCGCCGCCGATCGTTATCACCCGGTCTCCGCGAGCGGCAACTACCTCGACGGCTCGGCCTTCAACGTCGACGGCACGCTCAACCCGAACAACGACTCCCACGGCACCCACGTGGTCGGCACCATGGGCGCGTCGCGTGACGGCAGCGGCATGCATGGCGTGGCGTACAACGCGCAAATCTACGTCGGCAATACCAACAAGAACGACAGTTTCCTCTTCGGCCCCGGCCCCGATCCGCGCTATTTCAAAGCGGTCTACGACAGCCTGGCCGACGCCGGTGTGCGGGCGATCAACAACAGCTGGGGCAGTCAGCCGCCGGATGTCAGCTACCGCACGCTGGCGGATCTGCACGCCGCCTACGCGCAACACTGGAACAAGGGCACATGGCTCGACGCCGCTGCCGATGTGTCGCGGCGCGGTGTGATCAATGTGTTCAGCGCTGGAAACAGCGGCTACCCGAATGCCAGCGTACGCTCAGCGCTGCCGTACTTTCAGCCCGATCTGGAAGGCCACTGGCTGGCGGTGTCCGGGCTCGATCAGAGCAATCAGCAGAAGTACAACCAGTGCGGCATCGCCAAATACTGGTGCATCACCACACCGGGGGCGAAGATCGACAGCACCATTCCCGGTGGCGGTTACGGGATCAAGTCCGGCACCTCGATGGCCGCACCGCACGCGACCGGTGCCCTGGCGCTGGTGATGGAACGCTACCCGTACATGAACAACCAGCAGGCGCTGGAAGTGCTGCTGACCACCGCCACCCAGCTCGATGGCTCGGTCACCGACGCACCGAACGAGCGCGTCGGCTGGGGCGTCGCCAACCTCAACCGGGCCATGCGCGGGCCGGGGCAATTGCTCGGCGCGTTAGATGCCAATCTGGAGGCAGGGCAGCGCGATGTCTGGAGCAATGACATCTCTGACAAGGCGCTGATCCAGCGTCAGAGCGAAGACCTCGCCGAGCACAGCGCCTGGCAGCAAACCCTGCAGGATAAAGGCTGGCAGAATGGCGTTGCGGCCGGCGCCAGCCAGCAGGATCAGACCGATTACGCGGTCGGCATGCTCCGCGATGCAGCAGCGGCGAACCGGGTGTATCAGGGCAGCCTGATCAAGTCCGGCGCCGGTCAATTGCTGCTCAGCGGCGCAAACACCTACCGTGGCCCGACCACCGTAAACGGCGGGCTGCTGACCGTGAACGGTTCGCTGACCTCAGCGGTCACCGTCAACGACAGCGGGACCCTCGGCGGCTCCGGACGCATTGCCGGGTTGACCGCCAACCGCGGCGGCCGGGTCGCGCCGGGCAATTCCATTGGCACCTTGAACGTCGCCGGTGATGTGACATTCGCACCGGGCTCGACTTACGCCGTAGAGCTATCGCCAGGCAGCAGCGACCGTATCGTTGCAGGCGGCACGGCAACCGTCAGCGGCGCCAGCGTCAGTCTCGCGCTGGAAGATAGCCCGACACTGCTCAGCAGCGCCGAAGCGCAAAGCCTGCTCGGTCGCCAGTACAACATCCTGCAAGCGGCGGGCGGGGTTCAGGGGCAGTTCGCTGCGGTAGTACCGAACTACCTGTTCATCGGCGGCGCCCTCGATTACGCCGCTAGCGGCATTCAGTTGAACATCGAACGCAACGCGACCAGCTTCGCCAGTGTCGGGCAAACGCCCAACCAGCGTTCGGTGGCGGCGGCCGTCGAAGCTTTGGGTGCCGGTAATTCCGTCTACGAAAGTGTGTTGCGTGCACCCACTCAAGCCTCGGCGCAGCAAGCCTTTCAACAGCTGAGCGGCGAAATCTATCCGGCGCTCGGCACGATGCTGATCAACGACAGCCGCCAGTTGCGTGATGCAGTCGGCGAGCGCCTGCACGATGAGTCCGCGACCCGCAGCAACGGCTGGATCAAAGCCCTTGGCGCGTGGGGCAGCACCGATTCGGGCCACGACACCGCAGGCTACAACACCTCGATCGGCGGCCTGCTGGCGGGTGTCGACGGCGCGCTCGACGAGCAGACCCGCATCGGTCTGGTCACCGGCTACAGCGACAGTTCGCTGAGCATGGGCTCGGGCACGCATTCTTCGGCGAAAGTCGACAGCTATCACCTCGGCGCTTACGCCGGCCACGACCTCGGCCCGTGGCGCTTGAGCACCGGCGCGGCGTATAGCTGGCATCGCGGCGATGTGAAGCGCGATCTGCAATATGACGAAGTCAGCGCCAAGCAGAAAGCCAAGCTTGACGCGACCACCACCCAGGTCTTCGGCGAGGCAGCGTATCGCGTGCAGCTGCAACCGTTGGCGCTGGAACCGTTCGCCAACCTGACTTACCTGCATCTGGACACCGAAGGCTTCACCGAAAAGGGCGATGCCGCGGCGCTGAAAAGCTCGGGCGATCAGCGCGATGTGGTGCTGAGCACTCTGGGCGTACGGGCGAGCAAAACCTTCAACCTGTCGAACCAGCAAGCGCTGGACGTCAGCGCTCGTCTCGGCTGGCAGCACAGCCTCAGCGATATCGATTCCGAGCAACATGTGCGCTTTGCCAATGGCGGCACGCCGTACGCGGTGGAGAGCTCGGCGCTGGTACGCGATGCGGCGCTGGTCGGCGTGCAGGCCAGTCTTGCGTTGAGCAAGGACGTGCGGGTCAACCTCGATTACAACGGCCAACTGGCCAGCCGCGAGAAGCTGCATGGCGTTGGGCTGAGTCTGAACTGGCAGTTCTGACCGAGCGCTTTCCTGTGGCGAGGGAGCTTGCTCCCGCTGGGGCGCGAAGCGGCCCTCGGCTTTCGTCAGGCAGACCGCGTTGACTGATTTTACGGCTGCTGCGCAGCCGAGCGGGAGCAAGCTCCCTCGCCACAAATAGCGTGCACGGCAGCACAGACAACAGGATTTTTCGCAACATCACTAAGGAAGGTCGTGGATGGATAACAACAATACCCCCGCGCAATCGGGTGGCCGCTTTGCCCTGAAAACCCTGACAGTCGCAATGCTCTGTGCCAGTGCGATGGCGCAGGCAGCGCCTTACGTGGAAAACGGCCGCAACGGCGATCCGTCGAGTTGGCGCAGCAATGAATTCAAGGCTGACTGGGGCCTGGGCGCGATCGGCGCGGATTACGCTTACGCCGCCGGCTACACCGGCAAAGGCGTGAAACTGGGGATCTTCGATCAGCCGGTGTACGCCGCGCATCCGGAGTTCTCCGGTAGCAACAAAGTGGTGACCCTGGTCACCAGCGGTATCCGCGAATACACCGACCCGTACATTCCGGTGAAGGCCGGCGATGCGTTCCTGTATGACGGTTCACCCTCGGTCGGCTCCAACGGCAAGCTCGGCGCCCACGGCACTCACGTTGGCGGCATCGCGGCGGGCAGTCGCGACGGCGGGGTGATGCATGGCGTCGCGTTCGGCGCGCAGATCATCAGCGCCGACAACGGCGACCCGGGGCCGGAGGACGGCATCGTTCGCGGCAACGATGGTGCGGTGTACAAGGCCGGTTGGGATGCGCTGATCGCTAGCGGGGCGCGGATCATCAACAACAGCTGGGGCATCGGCATCACCGACCGCTTCGACCTCGGCGGCCGCGATCCGGCGTACCCGCACTTCACCGTCAACGACGCGCAATTGCAATTCAACGAAATCCGCACCTTGCTCGGCACCAAACCGGGCGGCGCCTACGACGGTGCGATTGCCGCCGCACGCAGCGGCATCGTCACCATTTTCGCCGCCGGCAACGACTACAACCTCAACAACCCGGATGCCATCGCCGGCCTGGGTTATTTCGTCCCGGACATCGCGCCGAACTGGATCACCGTCGCCGCGTTGCAGCAGAATCCGGACACCGCCAGCGCCAACCCCTACGTGATCAGCACGTTCTCCTCGCGTTGCGGCTACACGGCGAGTTACTGCGTCTCGGCGCCGGGTACGAAGATCTACAGCTCGATCATCGAAGGCACCAACGCCGGCAACCTGACCACCAGCTACGCCAACTACAACGGCACGTCGATGGCGGCACCGCACGTCGCCGGTTCCATCGCGGTGCTGATGGAGCGCTTTCCGTACATGAGCGGCGACCAGGTCGCCAGCGTGTTGCGCACCACCGCGACCGATCTCGGCGCGCCGGGCATCGACGCCTTGTACGGTTGGGGCATGATCAATCTGCGCAAAGCCATCGACGGCCCGGCGATGTTCGTGACCGAGCAGGATATTCCTGAGGAATTCCGGGTGCAGGGCGCTTACGGCTCCGGCCAGTTTGTTGCTGACTTGCCGGGCATCGGCGCGATCATCGATCAGGGCAAACCGACCGAGCGGGTCTGCAGCGACATCACTTGCGGCCTCGACACCTGGCGCAACGACATCGGTGGCCACGGCGGTCTGACCAAGCGAGGCATCGGCACCCTGGTGCTGACCGGCAACAACACTTACAGCGGCCCGACCCTGGTCAATCAGGGGCGACTGGCAATCAATGGCTCGCTGCAGTCGGCGGTCACGGTGAATGATGGTGGTGTTCTCGGCGGCAACGGCCGCATCGGCGCACTGGCGGTAAATAGCGGCGGTACGGTGGCACCGGGCAATTCCATCGGCACTCTGAATGTGGCCGGTGACGTGACCTTCGCGCCGGGTTCGACCTACGCCGTAGAGCTGTCGCCAACCAGCAGCGACCAGATCGTTGCGAGCGGCAAAGCGGTCGTCGAAGGCGCCACGGTGAGCCTGTCACTGGAAAACAGCCCGACCTTGCTCAGCACCGGCGAAGTGCAAAGCCTGCTCGGCACCCGTTACAACATCCTCCAAGCAGCGGGTGGCATTGAAGGGCGCTTCGGTCAGGTCTTGCCGAATTACGCCTTCCTCGGCGGCACCCTCGATTACTCGGCGGGCGGCATTCAACTGGCGGTCGGGCGGAATGAGGCATCGTTTGCCAGCGTCGGTCTGACGCCCAACCAGCGCGCCGTCGGTACCGCCGCCGAGCGTCTGGGCGCAGGCAATGCGCTGTTCGAAACCCTGTTGCTGTCGCCAAACGCGGCGTCGGCGCAGCAGGCTTTTCAACAGTTGTCGGGTGAAATCCACCCGGCCATTGGCACGCTGCTGATCAACGACAGCCGTTACCTGCGCGAAGCGGTCGGCGAGCGTCTGCGTGAGCGTGATCTGTTCAATGCCGATGCGCCGACGGATGATCGCAGTAACGTCTGGGTCAAGGTCCTCGGATCGTGGGGCGAGAGTGACGGCGGACATGAGAATGCCGACTCCAACAGCTCCATCGGTGGGCTGCTGGCCGGTGTCGACGGTCTGATTGCAGAGGATACCCGTCTCGGTTTCGTCACCGGTTACAGCGACAGTTCGTTGAGCATGGGCAGCGGCACGCATTCCTCGGCGTCGGTCGACAGCTACCACTTGGGCGCGTATCTGGGCCATGAAATCGACGCGTTGCGCCTGACCGTCGGCGGCGCCTACAGCTGGCATCGCATCGATGTGAAACGTGATCTGCAGTTCGGCGACGTCAGCGGCAAACAGAAAACCAAGCGAGACGCGACCACCGCGCAACTGTTCACCGAGGCCGCCTACGATCTGGGCCTGCAACCGATGAACCTCGAGCCGTTCGCCAATCTGTCCTACGTCCACCTCAACACCGACAGTTTCACCGAGAAGGGTGACGCTGCTGCGCTCAAGGGTGGTGAAGACAACCGCGACGTGGTGCTGTCGACCCTCGGCGTGCGTGCCAAGCGCAGCTTTGCCCTGTCGGACCAGCATCAACTGGAGCTGGGCGCGAGCCTCGGCTGGCAGCACAACCTGAGCAGCGTCGATGCCGACAGCCACCTGGCCTTCGCCAACGGCAACAGCGCGTTCACCGTGCAGAGCGTGTCGATGGATCGCGATGCCGCCGTAGTCGGTGTACGTGCCGGTCTGGCGCTCAATCGCGACGTGCGGGTCAACCTCGATTACAACGGCCTGATCGGTTCCAACGAGAAGGATCACGGCGTTGGTCTGACCCTCGACTGGCAGTTCTGAGGCGTAACCGGCAGCGCTTCACGGGCTGCCGGTTTTTCACGAAAAGGGAGCGCTGCATATGGGACTGTTCGATTACAAAAATGCCGACGGCAAAGGCTTGTACAGCGACGCCATCGCACTGACGCTGTATGCCTACACGCCCACCGGCAAACCGTTGCCCGCCACCGCGTGGGCGCCGATCACTGCGACGGCGCTGGGCTATCAGGGCAAGGTCGGCGCGCAAGGTACGTTTTTCGGTGAAAAGGACGGCTTCACCAGCGCCGAAGCCGAAGTGCTCGGCAAACACGACGCCGCTGGCAAACTGATCGGCCTCGGCATTGCCTTTCGCGGCACCGGCGGGCTGGGTTACAGCGACACTTTCGGCGATCTGAAAAACAATCTGCTGGCAGCGGTCGGGCCATCGGATTATGCGAGCAACTACGCGAAAAACGCCTTCGACAAACTGCTTGAGGCCGTCGCCGCTTTCGCGATTGGCAACGGCATTGCTGCCAGGGACGTGCTGATCAGCGGCCACAGCCTCGGTGGGCTCGGGGTCAACAGCGTCGCCGAGTTGAGCGCGGACAACTGGGGTGGCTTCTACCAGGACGCCAATTACATTGCGTTCGCCTCGCCGACCCAGAGCAGCGTCGGCGGCCAGGTGCTCAATATCGGTTTCGAGAACGATCCAGTGTTCCGCGTGCTCGACGGCACCACGTTCAGCACGGCGTCGATGGGCAAGCACGACAAGCCGCACGAATCGACCACCGATAACCTCGTCAACTTCACCGACAACTACGCCTCCACGGCGCAGAACCTGGTGCCGTTCAGCATCGTCAACCCGCTGAACTGGTCGGCCCACAGTTCGCTGGGCTATGCCGATGGCTTGAATCGAGTGATCGATTCGGCGTTCTACAACCTGACCGAGCGAGACTCGACGATCATCGTCGCCAATCTTGAAGAAGCGTCGCGGGGCAAGACCTGGGTCGAGGACCTGGGCCGCAGCGGCGAGCCGCACACTGGCAGCACTTTCATCATTGGCTCGCAGAGCGGCGACTGGCTCAAGGGCGGGGCGGGCAACGATTTTCTGGAAGGGTTGGGCGGCGATGACCGTTTCCGCGATGACGGCGGCTACAACGTGATTTTGGGCGGGCAAGGCCACAACACTTTCGATCTGCAGAAACCGCTGCAGAACTTCAGCTTCGCCAACGACGGCGACGGCACGCTGTACGTGCGCGACGCCTATGGCGGCATCAGCCTGACCCGCGACATCGGCGCGCTGGTCAGCAAGGAGGCCGGTTCATGGTGGGGCAGCAAGGAAATCACCTGGGGCGTCACCGCCAAGGGCTTGAGCGACGGCAGCGAACTGACCCGGTACAACCATTCGCTCAGCGGTGATGGCTACGGCAATGCGCTGCACGCCACGGCGGACGGCGACTGGCTGTTCGGCCTCGGTGGCGATGACCAACTGATCAGCGACAAGGCGCAGGTGACCTTCGTTGGCGGCGCCGGCAACGACGTGATGACGGCGGTGGGTGGCAACAACACCTTCCTGTTCAGCGGCGCGTTCGGTTTTGATGCGATCAATGGTTATCAGGGCAGCGACAAATTGCTGTTCATGGGCGTCGAGGGCGCGGGGCAGGGCTATGACTACAAGCAGCATGCCGCGCAGTCCGGCGCCGACACCGTGCTGAAGATTGGCGATTTTGCCGTGACGCTGATTGGCGTGGGCGTGGCTAACCTGTCTGACTCGAGCTTCGTCTTCGCCTGATTCCCAATGTGCAGGAGATCTCAGTGTGGGAGCGAGCCTGCTCGCGAAAGCGGTGGTTCAGGCGATTGTGATGTTGAATGTGCTGCCGCTTTCGCGAGCAGGCTCGCTCCCACAGGTCCGGTGTACGCATGACATTTGAGGGACCATTAAACGATATATGAAATGCTCCGGAGCCCTGCGCTCTGGCTGTGAGCTATCTCTGACAATTCCAACAACAAGAGAGGCAATGGCAATGGGTGTATACGACTACAAGAACTTCGGTACGGGCGATTCCAAGGCGCTGTTCAGCGATGCCATGGCGATCACGCTGTATTCCTATCACAACCTCGATAACGGTTTCGCCGCCGGCTACCAGCACAACGGCTTCGGCCTCGGCCTGCCGGCGACGCTGGTCACCGCGTTGATTGGCGGCACCGATTCGCAAGGGGTGATCCCCGGTATCCCGTGGAATCCGGACTCGGAAAAGCTCGCCCTTGAGGCCGTGCAAAAGGCCGGCTGGACGCCAATCAGCGCCGCGCAGTTGGGCTACGACGGCAAGACCGATGCACGCGGAACGTTCTTCGGCGAGAAGGCCGGCTATACCAGCGCGCAGGTGGAAATCCTCGGCAAGTACGACGCCCAGGGGCACCTCACCGAACTGGGCATTGCCTTTCGTGGCACCAGCGGCCCGCGGGAGATCCTCATTGGCGATTCGATTGGCGACGTGATCAGCGATCTGCTCGCAGCGTTCGGCCCGGCCGATTACGCGAAAAACTACGTCGGCGAAGCTTTCGGCAACCTGCTCAACGATGTCGTCGCATTCGCCCGGGCCAACGGCCTCAGCGGCAAGGATGTGCTGGTCAGCGGCCATAGCCTTGGCGGCCTGGCAGTGAACAGCATGGCCGATTTGAGTGGCGGCAAGTGGGATGGATTCTTCGCCGATTCCAACTACATCGCCTACGCCTCGCCGACCCAGAGCAGCGGCGACAAGGTGCTGAATATCGGCTACGAAAACGACCCGGTGTTTCGCGCCCTCGACGGTTCGACCTTCAGCAGTGCTTCGCTGGGCGTGCACGACGCGCCGCACGTATCGACCACCGACAACATCGTCAGCTTCAACGACCACTACGCCTCGAGCGCGTGGAACGTGCTGCCGTATTCGATCCTGAACATTCCGACATGGATTTCGCACCTGCCCACGGGTTATGGCGACGGCATGACCCGCGTGCTGGAATCGAAGTTCTACGACCTGACCAGCCGCGACTCGACGATCATCGTCGCCAACCTGTCCGACCCGGCCCGGGCCAACACGTGGGTGCAAGACCTCAACCGCAACGCCGAAACCCACAAGGGCAGCACCTTCATCATCGGCAGTGACGGCAACGACCTGATCCAGGGCGGCAATGGCAATGACTACCTTGAAGGACGCGCCGGCAATGACAGCTTCCGCGACAGCGGTGGCTACAACATCATTCTGGGCGGGCAGGGCAGCAACACGCTCGACTTGCAGCAGACGGTGAAGAACTTTGACTTCGCCAATGACGGCGCCGGCAACCTGTACATCCGCGATGCCAACGGCGCAATCAGCATCACCCGCGACATTGGCAGCATCGTGACCAAAGAGCCGGGCTTTCTCTGGGGCGTTTTCAAGGATGACGTGGTGCACAGTGTCACTGCCACGGGGTTGAAAGTCGGCAGCAACCTCACCGCTTATGAATCGAGCGTAAAAGGCTCGGCCGGCGCTGACACGCTAAAGGCGCACGCTGGCGGCGACTGGCTGTTCGGGCTGGAGGGTAATGATCATTTGCTCGGCGGCGCGGGCAACGATGTGTTTGTCGGCGGAGCTGGCAATGATCTGCTGGAATCGGGCGGCGGAGCGGATACGTTTCTGTTCCACGGTACATTCGGCCAGGATCGTGTGGTGGGCTATACGGCCAACGACAAACTGGTGTTTCTTGGCGTGCAGGGCGTGTTGCCGGGGGATGATTTGCGCGCGCATGCCACAGCGGTTGGGCAGGACACGCTGCTGACGTTTGGTGGGGATTCGGTGACGTTGGTCGGCGTGGCGCTTGGCAGCCTCGGCAGCGATGGCATCGTGATCGCCTGACGCACAACCCTGTGGCGAGGGAGCTTGCTCCCGCTTGAGTGCGTAGCGCTCACCTTTTTTGGGGGCGCTGCGCGCCCCAGCGGGAGCAAGCTCCCTCGCCACAATGGGTATGTGATCGTTCCCACGCTCTGCGTGGGAACGATCATTCAAGCCAAGTCAGTCTTCCTTGCGAACGGTCGCTACTTCATCAGCGCGAACCTTGACCTTGGCTCCGGAAATATCCTCGAACTCATAGAAGCCGTCTTCGGTCTTGGTCTTGGGCATGTCCTCGGTCAGGTATTGGGTGCCGTTCTGCAGCGTCACCACGGTCTGGGTCGAACAGCCGCCCAGCGCCAACAGGGCTGCGACCGCTACAGGAATGCCCAGCATCTTGATTTTCATACCCACCTCTGACTCCTTGCTTGAATGTGATTGCGGGCATTGTCGGCCCTCTAACGCGGTTGGTGCCAGCATCGGCGGAAAAGTTCGATCACGGCGCGAAAAAAACGCCATTGATCTTTTTCCGTTTGCGCCGGAGAGGGCTGAGCTGGTATCTGTACGCATAACCAGTGTTCGCTTGCCGTGGCTTTGAATTCCCGTGACCTCCAACCCTCTCGACGATCCGTTCTATTACCTCAACAACTTCCGGCAAGTGCTTGATTGGCTTGGACTTCGCTACGCTGATGTGATGAGCGCACGCGAACACGGCTTCATCCGCGACTTCAACACGCTGCCGCAAGCTTCGCAGGGATTGCTGGTGCGCATGGTCATGCGCAAGGGCATTCATTTTCGCGCGAGCAAACTCAACTATGTGGAAATCGGCGACATCGCTGAGGCGGCGCAGCCATTGCTCGACCACGGCTGGCTCGACGAACGCGCGGCGCTGACCCTCGCAGAACTGTTCGATGTTTTGCTCAAGGCCGAGCTGCTGCAGGCATTCGGCGCCTTCATAGAACAGCCGAAAGGACGCAAGGATGAATGGCTGCCCTTGCTGGCTGACCAGTTCACCGAAGCGCAAACCCTGCACGCCTGGGCGCCGCAACTGGCGGATCGGCTGTTCAGCCTGACCCTGATGGACCTTTGCGATCGCCTGCGGCTGATGTTCTTCGGCAATCTGTATCAGGACTGGTCGGAATTCGTGCTCGCCGACCTTGGCATCTTCACCTATGAAAAAGTCGAGTTCTGCGCTGATTCCCGAGGCCTGCGCAGTCGCGAAGACGTCGACGCCTGCCTGTTCCTGCATCAGTGCCAACTGCGTTTCGAGGCGGGTGAGCCGCTGGAGGAGATCGTCGAACAGATCAACGCTGTGCAATTCGACAACCCGTGGCTGCGCCGCCGGCAAGCCAAGGCGTTGTTCCAGATCGGCCAGTATGGCGAGCGCATCGGCGATTTCGCCCTGGCCCTGAGCGTTTACCGCGACTGCGCCTATCCGGGCGCACGACTGCGGATGATCCGCGTGCTCGAACGCTGCGGCGAATATGCGCTGGCGCTGGAGCTCGGCACGCTGGCCGAACAGGCGCCGCAAAGTGCCGCCGAGCAGCAGGGCTTGCAACGCATCGTCCCGCGTCTGCGGCGCAAACTCGGTGGCCCGCCGCTCAAGCGAGCCAAGGCCAGAGAGGTCGAGCGCCTGGACTTGCACTTGCCACGCGTCGATCCGGCGCGGTCGGTGGAATTCCATGTGCAAGCGCACTTGCATGCCGATGATGGCCCGGTGCATTACGTCGAGAACAGCCTGATCAACTCGCTGTTCGGCCTGTTGTGCTGGCCGGCGATCTTCGCGCCGTTGCCGGGAGCGTTCTTCCACCCGTTCCAGCGCGGCCCGGTCGATCTGCTCAGCGAAGATTTCCTCGAGCGCCGCGCCGAACTGTTTCAGGCGTGTCTGGACGAGCTCGACGACGGCCGCTACGCCGAGACGATCCGTCAGCGCTTTGTCGACAAATGGGGGATCCAGTCGCCGTTCGTGTTCTGGGGCGCGCTCAATGAAGCATTGCTTGAACAGGCGCTGGCCTGCCTTCCCGCTGACCACCTCAAGCACTGGTTCAAGCGCCTGCTGCTCGACATCAAGGCCAACCGCGCCGGCATGCCGGACCTGATCCAGTTCTGGCCGCAGCACAAGACCTACCGGATGATCGAAGTCAAAGGCCCCGGCGACCGCTTGCAGGACAATCAACTACGCTGGCTGGAGTTCTGCCACGAGCACCAGATGCCGGTGGCCGTGTGTTACGTGCAATGGGCGGAGCAGAGCGCTTGAGTTACAGCGTCGCCATCCGCGCACTGTGTGAGTTCACCGCCAAGACCGGCGACCTCGACCTGCGCTTCACCCCCTCGCCGACGGCGCTGGAAGGCATCGTCGGCCATCGCACCGTGGCGTCGCGGCGCAGCGAGCAGTACCAGAGCGAAGTAGCGCTGCAGGGCGAGTTCGGCGAATTGCGGGTCAAGGGCAGGGCGGACGGCTACGACCCGGCGCAAAACTGCCTGGAGGAAGTCAAAACCTACCGCGGCGACCTGAGCAAGCAACCGGCCAATCATCGCCAGCTGCACTGGGCGCAGGCGAAGATCTACGGCTGGTTGATGTGCGAGAAACTGCAACTGGAGCAGATCAATCTGGCGCTGGTGTATTTCGACATCGTCAGCGAAAAGGAAACCTGCCTGGTCGAAGCCCACAGCGCTGAAGCGTTGAAGAGGTTTTTCGCGCAGCAGTGCGCTTTGTTTTTGCAATGGGCCGAGCAGGAAATGGCCCACCGCGAAGCGCGCAATCTGGCCGCGCAGCAACTGGCGTTCCCGCACGCGGACTTTCGTCCCGGCCAACGACATCTGGCCGAGTCGGTGTTCAAAGCCGTCAGCACCGGCCGCTGTCTGATGGCCCAGGCACCGACCGGGATTGGCAAAACCCTTGGCACACTGTTCCCGATGCTCAAGGCGCTGGCGCCGCAGCAGCTGGACAAGGTGTTCTTTCTCACCGCCAAGACCCCGGGGCGCAAACTGGCGCTGGATGCCAGTCAGGTGTTGTTCAGACAAACACCTGATCTGCCGTTGCGGGTGATGGAAATGGTCGCCCGCGACAAGGCCTGCGAACACCCGGACAAAGCCTGTCATGGCGAATCCTGTCCGTTGGCCCAAGGGTTTTATGATCGCTTGCCGGCCGCCCGCGAAGCCGCCAGCCAGATCAACCTGCTGGATCAGGCAGCGATGCGTGAAGTCGCCGGGCAGCACAGCGTGTGTCCTTATTATCTGAGCCAGGAAATGGCCCGCTGGGCGGACGTCGTGGTTGCCGACTACAACTATTACTTCGATTTCAGTGCGCTGCTGTTCGGTCTGGCCCAGCTCAATCAGTGGAAAGTCGCGGTGCTCGCCGACGAGGCCCACAACCTCGTCGAGCGTGGCCGGCAGATGTACAGCGCCAGTCTCGACCAGTTCACCCTCGCCAGCGTGCGCAAAACCGCGCCGGCAGCGCTGAAGAATTCCCTGCAACGGGTCAACCGCGAATGGAACGCGCTGCATGCGCCGCAATTGGCGGCTTATCAAGCCTACGACAAAGCCCCGGACAAACTCCTGCAAGCCATTTCCCTGTGCTGCGCGGCCATCGGCGATTACCTCAACGAGCATCCGCAAGGCCTCGACAGCGGTTTGCAGAACTTCTATTTCGATCTGCTGCAATTCGCCCGGGTCGCCGAGCTGTACGACGAGCATTACCTGTTCGATATCAGCAAACGCGACCTCGACCGCAAGCGTCCGCTGTCGCACCTGTGCTTGCGCAACGTAGTGCCGGCGGCATTCATCGGTCCGCGCCTGACCGCGGCGCGCAGCAGCGTGCTGTTCTCGGCCACGCTGAGCCCGCGCAACTATTACGCTGACCTGCTCGGCACCCCCGCCGACACGGTGTGCATCGACGTCGAATCGCCGTTCAGTGCCGAGCAGTTGCAGGTGCACATCGTCAGCCAGATATCCACCCGTTTCAACCATCGCCAGGCCTCGCTGGAACCGATTGTCGAGTTGATCGCCCGCCAGTTCAGCGAGCGCCCGGGCAACTATCTGGCGTTCTTCAGCAGTTTCGATTACCTGCAACAGGTCGCGACCTTATTGGCCGAGCGCCATCCGCACATCACTCAATGGCTGCAATCGCGGGGCATGGCCGAGGGCGCGCGGCAGGCGTTTCTCGACCAGTTCAGCGCCGACAGCCAGGGCGTCGGGTTTGCGGTGCTGGGCGGGGCGTTTGGCGAGGGCATCGATTTGCCCGGCGCGCGGCTGATCGGCGCGTTCATCGCCACGCTGGGGCTGGCTCAGCTCAACCCGGTCAACGAGCAGATGAAGCGGCGCATGGCCGCCATTTTTGGCGCCGGCTACGACTACACCTATCTGTATCCGGGCATGCAAAAAGTCGTACAAGCCGCCGGGCGGGTGATTCGCACCCGTGAGGATCGCGGCACGGTGATGCTCATTGATGACCGCTTTGCCGAAAGCCGCATCCAGCAACTGCTGCCGCAGTGGTGGGCAATCAAAAGCGAGCCGGCACTTTCCAAATCAGTGGATTCACGCATACTTCAGCCCATGACAGTGGCTGGTGAGTGTGATGAGTGAAAACAACAGAACCGCAGCGATCGAAGACAGCCGTTTCCGGCTGCTGATCGACGCGGTTGTCGACTACGCGATCTACATGATCGACCCCGACGGTACCATCACCAGTTGGAACTCCGGCGCCAAACGCTTCAAGGGCTACGAAGAAGCGGAAATCATCGGCGAACACTTTTCGCGCTTCTATACCCCTGAAGACCGTGCCAACGGCATGCCGCAACGGGCGCTGGACACCGCGATCCGTGAAGGACGCTTCGAAGGCGAGGGCTGGCGCGTGCGCAAGGACGGCACGCATTTCTGGTCGCACGTGGTGATCGACCCGATCATCGATCCCAGCGGCAAATTGCTCGGGTTCGCCAAGATCACCCGCGACCTCACCGACCGTAAAATGGCCGAGGAAACCCTCAAGCGAAGCGAACAGCAGTTCCGCCTGCTGGTGCAGGGCGTCACCGACTATGCGATCTATATGCTCAGTCCTGAAGGTTGCGTCAGCAACTGGAACCAGGGCGCGCAGCGCATCAAGGGTTACCTGCCGGAAGAAATCATCGGCCAGCATTTTTCGATTTTCTACACCCCCGAAGACCGCGAACTCGGCGAGCCCCAGCGTTCATTGGCAATTGCCACCCGCGAGGGCCGGTTCGAGAACCGCAGCTGGCGGATGCGCAAGGATGGCACGCGCTTTCTCGCTCACGTGGTGGTCGATGCGATTCGTGGCGACACCGGCACGCTGCTCGGCTTTGCCAAGATCACCCGCGATGTGACCGAGGCGCACGAAGCGCAGCAAGCCCTGGAAAAGACCCGCGAGGCGTTGTTCCAGGCGCAGAAGATGCAGGCGATCGGCCAACTCAGCGGCGGTATCGCCCATGATTTCAACAACCTGCTGACGGTGATTCTCGGCAACCTCGAGATCGTGCAGAAGCGCATCGGCGACGCGCCGAAAATCGCTCGACTGCTGGAGAATGCCACTCAAGGCGCCTTGCGCGGAGTCTCGCTGACCCAGCGCATGCTGGCCTTTGCCCGCCGCCAGGAACTGAAAACCGAATCGGTGGATATCCCACACTTGGTGCAAGGCATCACCGGGCTGCTGCGCAGCTCGCTGGGGCCGGGGATTCGCATCGAAACGCGCTTCCCTGCAGATCTTCAGCCCGTGCTGGCCGACAGCAATCAGCTGGAACTGGCGATTCTCAATCTGGCGACCAATGCCCGCGACGCCATGCCCGGTGGCGGCACGGTGGTCATCCAGGCGCAGGCGGAAGTGGTGCTTGAGCAAACTCATTCGACTTTAGCGGCAGGCCGTTACGTCTGCTTGAGCCTGATCGACAGCGGCGAAGGCATGGACGAAGCCACGCTGGCCTGCGCCCGTGACCCGTTCTTCACCACCAAGGGTTTGGGTAAGGGCACCGGCCTGGGCTTGTCGATGGTGCATGGCTTTATCGAGCAGTTGGGCGGGCGCTTTATTCTCAAGAGCGAGAAGGGCCGGGGCACCTCCGCCGAGCTGTGGATTCCGGTGGCGCTTGAGCGTCCTGTCAGCCGACCGGTCTATAGCAACGCGGCGCCCATTGCGGTGCCAAGGCTCAGTGTGCTGGTGGTCGACGACGACTCACTGGTGCTGACCAGCACCAGCCTGCTCCTCGAAGACCTCGGCCATCGCGTCATCGGCGCGACCTCCGGCGCCAAGGCGTTGGCGATGTTCGATCAAGGCGAGGTGATCGATCTGGTGATCACCGACATGGCCATGCCGCACATGAGCGGCGCGCAACTGGCTCATGCCCTGCGCCTGCTCAAGCCGGATCTGCCGATCATTCTCGCCACCGGTTACGCCGAACGCCTCGAAGGTTTCGCCGCCGAACTGCCGCGCCTGCCGAAACCGTTTACCCAGTTGAATCTGGTGCAGATCATCGCCCAGTCGATGAAGTGACGCGCTGGTCGATCCGGCTGAACTAGTCTGGACGCGTGCCTTTCCAAAAGATCTTGTTCACTTTTGGAGGGCACGTCTCTTGCCTCGCATATTGACCCAGCCAAGCGCTGTTGAAGAAGCCTTGGCCGAACACGACGCCAAGATGTTTGGCTCACCCAAGGAGCGGCTGGATTTCTATCGCCGGGAAATCCAGTACGAAACCAGCATCCTCGCCAACCGCACCGACGCCTACCTGGCAGCGCAGTCGTTTCTGGTAATCGCCTTCGCCTCGTGCATGGCCAACCTCAATCCGGAGTGGGGCAAGATGTTCACCCTCGTCGTGCCGCCGTTTCTGGCACTGCTTGGCGTGCTCAGTTCACTGAATGCCTGGCCGGGGATTCGCGCGGCTTACGACATCATCGATCACTGGCACTTCAAGCAGAGCCAGTTGCTGCACAGCGAGCCGGTGATGGGCGCGGCGTATGACGAATCACCGCTATTCAGTGAAATGGAATCGAGCCACAAGGGCTATCGCAAGTCGCTGCTGTTCTCGGTGCGCACGCCTTGGATCTTTGCAACATTCTGGGTGATGTTGGGGGTGTATGCGGTGTTTATTCAGGTGACCAATCCTTGAGGTGGGTTGGTCGGGGGCAGGGGACAGGTGCTGGATTTTGTGGTGTCTGTGAGATCTTACCCACCCCAGCCCTCTCCCCCAGGGGGGCGAGGGGGAAAGGGAGCCGATTTTCACGCTTTTCAAAACTTGTAGTCGACGCGGTATTTCAGGTCGGTGCAATACGCAAGAACACCTCGGTCAGTCCCCCCTCCCTCCGAGAGAGGGCTAGGGTGAGGGGCTTTTGACTTTTATCACGCGGTTTCCAGCTCACGCCGCGCAGTAACAGCATTCTGCACCGCCGCCGGAATCGGCGGGAAATCCTCGTTCAGCACACACAGATGATCAATCGCATCTTCAAATTTCGCGTCGGCTTTCTTGCGCAGTGCCCGGTATTGCTCAAAGCGTTCGAAGTCCATCGGCGTCTGCTCCAGCAGCGCGTTGGCCGCTCGGTTCAGTTCGTGGGCTTCTTCGAACAGTTGACGATTGCGTTCCAGAGCCAGTGCTCTGCAAGCCTTGATTTGCGCAGGAGTCGAGCATTCGTTCATGACTGTAACCTTGTTTGTGTCGGGGTTCCGTTGACCAGGCTATGCACCGCAGGGGAACCGAACCTGCCGGGCCGCGCTGGATGATTGGCGTGGTTAAAGTTGTGACCCTTGGGGCGCGCTCGGCGATCCATTTTTTTGCAGAAAAATCTTCGATGATTTCCGGCAAAACGCAGCGTCGGAAGAATCAGCTTTTTCGTTGCTTCAAGCTTTCATACCGCGCCAGCATCGGCTGTGTACTGATGCCATGCAGCAGGATGCTCAAGGCCACCACCGACAGGGTGAGGTCGGTGCAGACCTTGGCCACGTCGGAATCCAGTCCATGGTTCAGCGCGAAGAACAGATAGAACAGGCTGCCGATGCCACGTATGCCGAACCAGCCGATCAACAAACGCTGCGGCCCGCTTAGCAGCTTGCCCCACGGCATCAGCGCCACGCTCAACGGACGGATCAGGCAAAACAGCACGGCGCCGATCCACAGCGCCCGCCAGTCCCAGTGGGCAATCAGCACGACGCCGAGCAAGGTCACCAGAAACACCTCCATCGCCCGCTCGACCAGACTGCCAAAAGCGAGCATGTCGCCCATCATGATCCCCGCCGCGACCTGGCTGTCTTCCAGCTGTTCGGTGTCGCCATGCACAGCGTTCTCCGGTTCGACGTTCTGATGGCCGACCACCGGCTGCACCAGATGTTCGGCCGGTACTTCGGTAATGCCGGTGGATTTCACTTCTTCCTGACGCAGGCCGAGGCCGGCGGCGAACACTGCAAGGAAGCCGTAGCCGCCAATCGCATCGGCGACCACGTAGGACAGCGCGATCAGCGCGAGGGTCAGGTAATCGTTGGGGCCGAGGGTGCTGTCCTCGTTGTGGATGCGCAGTGACAGCGCGATGCGGCCGATGCCGCGGCCCATCCAGTAACCGGTGAGCAGACCCGCCGGCACCGCCCACAACAGACTGCGGATCACCCAGTGCTGCCACTCGCCGGCGCTGCCGTCACCATGGAGCAACAGCAAGCCGAGAATCACGAAAGGGAAGGCCACGCCATCGTTGAGACCCGCCTCACCGGACAGGCCGAAACGCACGCTGTCGACGTCCTGCGCATCGTTGACCTGCACCAGCGCCGCGAGCACCGGGTCGGTCGGCGCCAGCATCGCGCCGATCAGCAGCGAAGGTCCCCACGCCAGTTGCAGGCCCCAATGCAGCAACAGACAGACGCCGATGATCGTCAGGATCATCACCGGACCCGCCAGGCCGAACGCAATGCGCCAGGTTTTGTTGGTCAGTGGCAAACGCAGCTTCAGCCCGCAGACAAACAAGGAAAAGAGCACCGCGACTTCCGTCAGGTGCTCCATCCACAACGACGATTCTTCCAGCGACAGTTTCAGCAGGTCGAGACCGCTCGGACCGATGGCGATGCCCAGCAACAGGCACACCGCTGAGGTGGTGACCGGCATCCAGCGCAACCACGACGACGTCAGGGCCAGCATCAGCAGCACGGCGCCAAGCACCGCAACCCATACGCCGAAACTCATGACCGCTCACTGCAATGAATGTTCAAGGACAGGCGCACCGGGTCAGCTCACGGTCGTGCGCAGGTACTCGGGGATGAGCACGTTGAACCACAACAGGATCATCGACACCAGCATGGTCACCAGCACCAGCAGGCCAACGCCCCACACGGACGCCGAATACAACAGGCCCTGTTCCTTGCGCTCATGCATGAACGTCGGCAGGCCGACGAACAGCAGGAATGTCGAATAGATCGACGCCGCGCCGAGCACCAGAATCGCCAGCCAGCGACTCGGATACAGCCCGGCAATCCCGGCGATGAAAAATGGCGTCACTGTGTAGGCGGCAAAACCGATGCATTGATTCAGCGTCGGGCGCGCATCGAATGAACGCGACATCCAGCGAATGAAGCCGCCCATGATCGCCACGCCGGCAACAATCGTCACGTACAGCAGTACGCTCAATTGCAGGGCGCTGGCCGAGCTCAGGCGCACGTTTTCACCCACGGCGAGGCTCCAGCCGACATAGGTCGTGCCGATGAACAGGCACACGGCCGGTATCAACGCGAGCAACAGCAAATGGGCGAGGTAATGGCGGGGATGGGTTTCTTCTTCGCGGCGGATATCGGTCCAGGCGAAGTTGGGTTGGGTGAAGAGTCTGACGAGGGGGGCGGACATGACAACCTCCTGTTCCGGATGGCCCGTAGGCGCTTACAGGTATGGAGGGATGTCATGCCGCTCGGGTTCAGTTTTTCTGCTGCACGGTTACAGCATCGGTTTGCCGCCGGTCACGCCATAGCGCTGGCCGGTGATGTAGCTGGCTTCGTCAGAGGCCAACAGCACGTAGATCGGTGCGACTTCCACTGGTTGGCCCGGACGGCCGAGCGGGGTGCTGCCGCCGAAGTTCTGCACTTCCTCATCGGGCATGGTCGAGACGATCAGCGGTGTCCAGATCGGGCCGGGCGCGACGCTGTTGACGCGAATTTCCTTGGGCCCGAGCATTTGCGCCAGGCCGCCGGTGAAGTTGGCGATAGCGCCTTTAGTGGTGGCATAGGCCAGCAGGGTCGGCTTGGGCATGTCTGAGTTGACCGAGCTGGTGTTGATGATCGACGAGCCGGGACGCATGTGTTTGATCGCCGCCTGGCAGATCCTGAACATGGCAGTGATGTTGACGTCGAAGGTCATCACCCATTCGTCATCGGGGATTTCTTCGAAGTTCTCGTGGGTCATCTGGAATGCGGCGTTGTTGACCAATATGTCGATGCGGCCGAAGCGCTCGACGGTCTGGTCGACCAGCGCCTGGCATTGAGCCTTCTCGGCAATATCGCCCGGCAGCAGGATGCACTGACGCCCGGCCTGTTCGACCCAGCGTGCGGTTTCCTTGGCGTCCTCGTGTTCATTCAAGTACGCCACGGCGACGTCGGCACCTTCACGGGCAAAAGCAATCGCCACCGCGCGACCAATGCCGCTGTCGGCACCAGTGATCAGCGCGATCTTGCCGGCGAGGCGGCCGGAACCGACGTAGCTTTGCTCACCGCAGTCTGGATACGGTTCCATTTTGCGTTGCGAGCCGGGTACCGGTTGGGCTTGTTTCGGGAAGGGTGGTTTTGGATAGTCAGTCATCGCAGGGTCTCCTGATTTCAAGGCCAGTGTTCCGGGTTGACCCGGCGGGTTTGCCTTGAGTTCGATCGGATTTGCGCTGGATTTCTGCTGAACACCGGTCCCCTTGTAGGAGTGAGCCTGCTCGCGAAAGCGGTCTGTCAGCCAGGAATAGGTGACTGACAAACCGCTATCGCGAGCAGGCTCACTCCTACAGGGGATCTGTTTGAGCTCAGATATTGCGGTTGGTCAGCGCCCGCTCCATCCGCGCAATCCCTTCTTCGAGCAACGCCCGCGGGCAGCCGAAATTAAAGCGTACGAACTGCTGATGAGCGTCGCCAAAATCCAGTCCGGCACTCAACCCGACCTTGCCCTGTTCAAGGAAGAACCGCTGCGGATCCGGCAGGTCCAGCGCCGTGCAATCGAGCCACGCCAGATACGTGCCCTGCGGCACATTGATGGTCACGCCCGGCAGGCGCGTGCGCACGGCGTCCACCAGCCAGTCGCGGTTGGCCTGCAGGTAGGTTTTCATTTCAGCGAGCCACGGCCCGGCTTCGCTGTAGGCGACACGGGTGGCTTCCATGCCCAGCGGATTGACGCTGTCGACCATGCCACAGCGGGCGTGGTTGACGCGTTCGCGCAGGGTGGCGTCCTGGATGATCATGAACGAGGTCTTGAGACCGGCGATGTTGTACGCCTTGCTCGCCGACATCAGGGTGATCGTGCGTTTGGAAATTTCCGGACTCAGCGACGCGGTGGGAATGTGTACGCGGCCGTCGAAGCACAGTTCGGCGTGGATTTCGTCGGAGATGATCCACGCGTTCTGCGCTGCACAAATGTCCGCCACTGCCTGCAATTCTGCGCGGTCGAAGACCTTGCCGATCGGGTTGTGCGGGTTGCTCAGCAGCAGGGCGCCACCGCCTTCGAGCGCCTCACGCAAAGATTCCAGCGGCGTGGCGTAAGTGCCATCGGCTTGGGCGTCGAATTCCAGCTCGACCTTGTTCAGACCCCAATGTCCCGGCGCATGGCGCAGCGGCGGATAGTTCGGCGTTTGCACGACGACATTCTGCTGTGCCTGCACAAGAGCCTTGAGCGCCATGTTGAAGCCCGACTCCACGCCCGGCAGGAAAATCAGTTCCTGCGGTTTGACCCGCCATGCGTACTTGTTCCAGAGGTCGGCGACGATGGCTTCACGCAGGTTGTCCTGCGCCACGCTGTACCCGAGCAGCGGGTGCAGCAGGCGCTGCTGCAAGGCTTCGATGATGACCGGTGGCGCGGCGAAATCCATATCAGCGACCCACATCGGCAACACATCGGCCGGGTAGCGGCTCCACTTGGTGCTGCCGGTGTGGTGGCGGTCGAACAGCTGATCAAAATCGAAAGTCATGCGCGGTCTCGTCAAGGCGGGATTGGTCCTGGCGGACATTCTATGCGCAACTCGGTCCCTGTAGGAGTGAGCCTGCTCGCGATAGCGGTGGGTCAGTCAGCAAATATGTCTCTGACATACCGCTATCGCGAGCAGGCTCACTCCTACAGAAACATCCGACGGTCGGTTTTCACACAATCGGCAAGGTCTTTGTCTACAGTGAAAAGGTCGGCGCCAAGGCGTCGCAATCGTGATTGTCCAGATAAAGCCCGGCGCAAGTACCGGGTTCCACCTGATCAGGAGTGCACGATGGATCTCAGCCGTCGTCAGTTCTTCAAGGTCGCCGGTATCGGCCTTGCAGGCTCAAGCCTGGGCGCGTTGGGCATGGCCCCGACGGCGGCCTTCGCCGAGCAGGTGCGTCACTTCAAGCTCGCCCACACCCGTGAAACCCGCAACACCTGCCCGTATTGCTCGGTCGGTTGCGGTTTGATCATGTACAGCCAGGGCGATGCCGGCAAGAACGTGGCGCAAAACATCATTCACATCGAAGGCGACGCCGACCACCCGGTCAATCGCGGCACCCTGTGCCCGAAAGGCGCGGGCCTGCTCGACTTCATTCACAGCCCCGGCCGCTTGCAGTACCCGCAGGTGCGCAAGCCCGGCAGCAATGAATGGACGCGCATCGGCTGGGACGAAGCTCTTGATCGTATCGCCGACCTGATGAAGGCCGACCGCGACGCCAATTTCATCGAGAAAAATGCCGACGGGCAAACGGTGAATCGCTGGCTGACCACCGGTTTTCTCGCGGCGTCGGCGGCCTCCAACGAAGCCGGCTATATCACCCAAAAGGTGATTCGCAGCCTCGGCCTGCTGGGGTTCGATAACCAGGCGCGTGTCTGACACGGCCCGACGGTGGCAAGTCTTGCCCCGACGTACGGCCGTGGCGCCATGACCAATACCTGGACCGATATCGCCAACGCGAATCTGATCCTGGTGATGGGTGGCAACGCAGCAGAAGCGCATCCGTGCGGCTTCAAATGGGTGACCGAGGCCAAGGCGCATAACGCCGCGCGGCTGATCGTGGTCGATCCGCGTTTTACCCGGACTGCTTCGGTGGCCGACTATTACGCGCCGATCCGCACCGGCACCGACATTGCCTTCATGGGCGGGTTGATCAATTACCTGCTGACCGAGGACAAGATCCAGCACGAATACGTGCGCAACTACACCGACGTGTCGTTCATCGTCAAGGCCGGCTATGGCTTCGAAGACGGCTTGTTCAGCGGTTATGACGCGAAGAAGCGCAGCTATATCGACAAGTCCGGCTGGGGCTACGAGTTCGCCGAGGACGGTTTCGTCCGCGTCGACCCGACCCTGCAAGACCCGCGCTGCGTCTATCAGTTGATGAAGCAGCATTACAGCCGCTACAACATCGATCTGGCGAGCCAGATCTGCGGCATGCCGGTCGACGCCATGCAGAAAATCTGGGAAGAAATCGCCACCTGCTCGACACCGGGCAAGACCATGACGATTCTCTATGCGCTCGGCTGGACACAGCACTCGATCGGCGCGCAGATCATCCGCAGCGCGGCGATGGTGCAACTGTTGTTGGGCAACGTCGGCATGCCCGGCGGCGGGGTCAATGCCTTGCGCGGGCACTCGAACATTCAGGGCCTGACCGACCTCGGCCTGCTGTCCAACGCCTTGCCCGGTTACCTCACTCTGGCCAGCGACAGCGAGCAGGACTACGGCCAGTTCATCTTCAAACGCACGCAGGTGCCGCTGAGACCGGGGCAGCTCTCGTACTGGCAGAACTACAGCAAATTCCACGTCAGCCTGATGAAGTCCTGGTACGGCGCCAACGCCACCGCCGAGAACAACTGGCTGTTCGACCATTTGCCGAAGCTCGACATCCCCAACTACGACGTGCTGAAAATGTTCGACCTGATGAGCCAGGGCAAGGTCAACGGCTACTTCTGCCAGGGCTTCAACCCGATCGCCGCGTTGCCGGACAAGAACCGGGTGATGGGCGCACTGGCGAAACTCAAATGGCTGGTGGTGATGGACCCGCTGGCCACGGAAACCTCGGAGTTCTGGCAAAACGTCGGGCCGTACAACGACGTCAAAACCGAGGAAATCCAGACCGAAGTGATTCGCCTGCCGACCACCTGTTTCGCCGAGGAGGATGGCTCGCTGGTCAACAGCAGCCGCTGGCTGCAATGGCACTGGAAAGGCGCCGACGGCCCCGGCGAAGCGCAGACCGACATCCGCATCATGAGCGAACTGTTCCTGCGTCTGCGCCAGCGTTATCAGACCGAGGGCGGCAAGTTTCCCGATCCGCTGCTCAAGCTGTCGTGGCCATACAAGATCCCCGACGAGCCTTCGCCGGAAGAACTGGCGCGGGAAATCAACGGCACCGCCGTCAGCGATTTCACCGATGCCAGCGGCGTCACGGTCAAGGCCGGCACGCAACTGGCCGGCTTCGGGTTGCTCAAGGACGACGGCAGCACCGCGTCTGGTTGCTGGATCTTCGCCGGCAGCTGGACCGAGGCTGGCAACCAGATGGCCCGCCGCGACAATGCCGATCCGTTCGGCATGCACCAGCATCAGGGCTGGGCCTGGGCGTGGCCGGCCAATCGGCGGATTCTCTACAACCGCGCCTCATCGGACCCGGCGGGCAAGCCGTGGGATCCGAAAAAGCGTCTGGTGTGGTGGAACGGCAAGACCTGGACCGGCACCGACGTGCCGGACTACAAGGCCGACGTGCCGCCGGAAGCCGGGATGAATCCGTTCATCATGAACCCCGAAGGCGTGGCGCGGTTCTTCGCCGTCGACAAGATGAACGAAGGGCCTTTCCCCGAGCACTACGAGCCGTTCGAGACGCCGATCGGCATCAACCCGCTGCATCCGCAGAACAAGAACGCCACCAGTAATCCGGCGGCGCGGATCTTCGATTCGGTCTGGGAAACCCTCGGTGAGGCCAAGGACTTCCCCTACGCCGGCACCAGCTACCGGCTCACCGAGCATTTCCACTTCTGGAGCAAGCACTGCAAGTTGAACGCGATTGCCCAGCCCGAGCAGTTCGTCGAAATCGGCGAAGTGCTGGCGAACGAGAAGGGCATCGCTGCCGGTGATCGCGTGCGGGTCAGCTGCAAACGCGGCTTTATCGAAGCGGTCGCGGTGGTGACCAAACGCATCCGGCCGCTGCAGGTCAACGGCCAGGTCGTGCATCAGATCGGCATCCCGCTGCACTGGGGATTCACCGGCCTGACGCGCCACGGTTACCTGACCAACACCCTGGTGCCGTTCCTCGGCGATGGCAACACTCAGACCCCGGAATCCAAGTCATTCCTGGTCAACGTGGAGAAACTGTAAATGGCCAGCCAAGACATCATTGCCCGCTCGGCCACTACCACGGTGCCGCCGTCGGTGAGAACCCAGCAGGGCGTTGCCAAGCTGATCGACACCACCAAATGCATTGGTTGCAAGGCTTGCCAGGTCGCCTGCTCGGAATGGAACGAGCTGCGCGACGAGGTCGGTCACAACCACGGCACCTACGACAATCCGCAGGACCTGACGGCGGACTCATGGACGCTGATGCGCTTCACCGAGCACGAAACCGACGCCGGCAACCTTGAATGGCTGATCCGCAAGGACGGCTGCATGCACTGCGCCGAGCCCGGTTGTCTGGCCGCGTGCCCGAGCCCCGGCGCGATCATCCAGCATGCCAACGGCATCGTCGATTTCGATCAGGACCACTGCATCGGTTGCGGCTATTGCATCACCGGTTGCCCGTTCAACATTCCGCGCATTTCGCAGAAAGATCACAAGGCCTACAAATGCACGCTGTGTTCCGACCGGGTGGCGGTGGGGCTGGAGCCGGCCTGCGTGAAAACCTGCCCGACCGGCGCCATCGTTTTCGGCACCAAGGAAGACATGAAGGAACACGCCGCTGAACGCATCGTCGACCTGAAAAGCCGCGGCTTCGAAAACGCCGGTCTGTACGACCCGGCCGGGGTTGGCGGCACCCACGTGATGTACGTGCTGCACCACGCCGACACGCCGAAAATCTATGCCGGCCTGCCGGATCACCCGGCGATCAGTCCGCTGGTGGATTTGTGGAAGGGCATCAGCAAACCCCTCGGTCTGTTGGCGATGGGTGCGGCGGTGCTGGCCGGGTTCTTCCACTACGTGCGCATCGGCCCGAATCGTGTCGAGGAAGATGAACAGCCGCCAGCGCCTGACACCTCGGTGCACGTGGTCGACCCGGCGGTGCACACCTTCGATCCACGCGGGGAGGAGCGGCCATGAGCAACAAGACGATCCTGCGTTACAGCGCCAACCAGCGCACGAATCACTGGCTGGTGGCGATCCTGTTCTTCCTGGCCGGGTTGTCGGGGCTGGCGTTGTTTCATCCGTCGCTGTTCTGGCTGAGTAATCTGTTCGGCGGCGGCACCTGGACGCGGATCCTGCACCCGTACATGGGCATCGCCATGTTCGTGCTGTTCCTCGGCCTGGTGTTCAGCTTCTGGCGCAGCAATTTCTTTATCGCCAACGACCGGCAGTGGTTGCGGCGGATCAATCGGGTGATGGTCAACGACGAAGAAAGCGTGCCGCCGGTGGGCAAATACAACGCCGGGCAGAAGCTGCTGTTCTGGACTTTACTGTTGTGCATGCTCGCGTTGTTGTTCACCGGCCTGGTGATCTGGCGCGCGTGGTTCAGCGCGTATTTCGGCATCACCACGATCCGCTGGGCCATGCTGTTGCATGCACTGGCCGGGTTCGTGCTGGTGCTGAGCATCATCGTGCACATCTACGCCGGTTTGTGGATCAAGGGTTCGGTCGACGCCATGCTGCATGGCTGGGTCAGCCGGCCGTGGGCGAAAAAACACCATGAACTGTGGTACCGCGAGGTGACCCGCGACGAACAGCCTCGGGACCTGCCCGAGCGACCGCTGACGAAGAAGGGCTGACTTTTGCCAAGCATTCTTGAACCTGGGGAAATCGAGGCGGCGGCCAGTTCGCCGCCGTTTCTGTATCTGCCGCCGCGTGACCTGTTTGCCCTGCGCGCCGAGCGCCTTGAGCGTCTGGCCGAGGGCAACGGGTTGGCGGATTATCTGCGGTTGATGGCCGGATTATGCCGGGCACAGCAGCAGGTCTTCGACGATCCGCCGCTCACCGCGCCGTTTGATGCGCAGCGTTTCGAAGCCTGTCAGCAACACGGTCTGCCACCATTCGCGGCAGATACCTTGGTGCGCGAAGAGGCCTGGCAGCCGTGGCTCAACGCCTTACTGCAGCGCTACGCGCCCGCGGATCAGCCTGCGGTGATCGACGCGCTGGACAGCCTGCGCGCCGCCAGTCCCGGCCAGTTGCGCGCGTGGGCGGTGGCGCTGGTCAGCGGCCAGTATTCGCTGGTGCCGGCAGCGCTGGTGCCGTTTCTCGGCGCGGCCCTGCAAACCGCGTGGAGCCACTGGTTGCTCAGCGTGTCGAATCTGCAACTCAAACCCGGCGACAGCCTCAGCCAATGCCCGGCCTGCGGTTCGCCGGCCATGGCCGGGGTGATTCGTCATCGCGGCAAGCACAACGGCTTGCGTTATCTGGTGTGTTCGCTGTGTGCCTGCGAATGGCACGTGGTGCGGGTCAAGTGCGTGTATTGCGAGCAGAGCAAGGGCCTTGAGTACCTGAGCCAGGAAGACGACCGGCACAGCGCCGAGCAGGCGCCACTGCGCGCCGAAGTCTGCCCGAGCTGCAACAGCTACCTGAAATTGCTTTATCTGGAGAACGACGCTGAAGCCGAGGCGTTGTCGGCGGATCTCGGCAGTTTGCTGCTGGACATGCGTCTGGCCCAGGACGGTTATCGGCGTCTGGCACCCAATCTGCTGCTGGCGCCGGGAGACGAATGACGAGAGCAAAACTGTGGGAGTTCAAGCCTGGTCCCACAGATGTTGTGCCGGACCACAAAGCCCGGTCAGCCACAAATCCCCTGTAGTAGCGAGCCTGCTCGCGATGGCGTCAGGTCAGTCCCATCCACACTAACTGACACACCGTTTTCGCGAGCAAGCTCGCTCCCACAGGGATTGGCTGCATGCACTCATTCTGCAGGCCGCCACAGAACAATGTGGGAGCGAGCCTGCTCGCGATGGCGTCAGGTCAGCCACATCCACACTGACTGACAAACCGTTTTCGCGAGCAGGCTCGCTCCCACAGGGATTGGCTGCGTGCACTCATTCTGCAGGCCGCCACAAAACAATGTGGGAGCGAGCCTGCTCGCGATGGCGTCAGGTCAGCCACCTCCACACTAACTGACACACCGCATTCGCGAGCAGGCTCACTCCCACAGGGATTGGCTGCGTGCACTCATTCTGCAGGCCGCCACAGAACAATGTAGGAGTGAGCCTGCTCGCGATGGCGTCAGGTCAGCCACATCCACACTAACTGACACACCGTTTTCGCGAGCAGGCTCACTCCCACAGGGATTGGCTGCGTGCACTCATTCTGCAGGCCGCCACAGAACAATGTGGGAGCGAGCCTGCTCGCGAAGGCGTCAGGTCAGCCACATCCACACTAACTGACACACCGTTTTCGCGAGCAGGCTCACTCCCACAGGGATTGGCTGCGTGCACTCATTCTGCAGGCCGCCACAGAACAATGTGGGAGCGAGCCTGCTCGCGAAGGCGTCAGGTCAGCCACATCCACACTAACTGACACACCGTTTTCGCGAGCAGGCTCACTCCCACAGGGATTGGCTGCGTGCACTCATTCTGCAGGCCGCCACAGAACAATGTGGGAGCGAGCCTGCTCGCGAAGGCGTCAGGTCAGCCACCTCCACACTAACTGACACACCGTCGCGAGCAGGCTCACTCCCACAGGGATTGGCTGCGTGCACTCATTCTGCAGGCCGCCACAGAACAATGTGGGAGCGAGCCTGCTCGCGAAGGCGTCAGGTCAGCCACCTCCACACTAACTGACACACCGTCGCGAGCAGGCTCACTCCCACAGGGATTGGCTGCGTGCACTCATTCTGCAGGCCGCCACAGAACAATGTGGGAGCGAGCCTGCTCGCGAAGGCGTCAGGTCAGCCACCTCCACACTAACTGACACACCGTCGCGAGCAGGCTCACTCCCACAGGGATTGGCTGCGTGCACTCATTCTGCAGGCCGCCACAAAACAATGTGGGAGCGAGCCTGCTCGCGATGGCGTCAGGTCAGCCACCTCCACACAGCTGACACACCGTTTTCGCGAGCAGGCTCACTCCCACAGGGATTGGCTGCATGCACTCATCTTGCAGGCCGCCACAAAACAATGTGGGAGCGAGCCTGCTCGCGAAGGCGTCAGGTCAGCCACTCCACACTAACTGACAAACCGTTTTCGCGAGCAGGCTCACTCCCACAGGGATTGGCTGCGTGCACTCATTCTGCAGGCCGCCACAGAACAATGTGGGAGCGAGCCTGCTCGCGATGGCGCCAGGTCAGTCACATCCACACTGACTGACATACCGCATTCGCGAGCAGGCTCGCTCCCACAGTGCGTCTACACTTCTGAAAACCTTGTGGGAGGGAGCTTGTTCCCCAAGGGGCTGTTTCAGTCGAATCAGGAGTGGCTGATGTCTTCCAGCGTTGCCCTGCGGTTGCCGTCCATTGACGGGTTATTGCGTCACCCGGCGTGCGCGCCGTTGGCCGAGCGTTACGGCCGGGATTCGTTGCTGACGGGGCTGCGTCAGTTGCTCGATGAGCTGCGTCCCGGCGTGTTGAGCGGGCAATTGTCCGCCGTTGAAATCGGCGTCGAAGTCCTTGCCGGTCGCGTCGGCGAACGCTTGGCGCAACAGCAGCGCAGTCAGGTTCGCCGGGTATTCAATCTCACCGGCACGGTGCTGCACACCAACCTCGGCCGCGCCTTGTTGCCGGACGAAGCCATCGAAGCGGTGCAAATGGCCGCACGTTATCCGCTCAATCTGGAGTTCGATCTGGCCAGCGGCAAACGCGGTGATCGCGATGATCTGATCGAAGGCCTGATCCGCGAACTGACCGGTGCCGAGGCCGTTACCGTGGTCAACAACAATGCCGCTGCGGTGCTGCTGACCCTCAACAGCCTCGGCGCGCGCAAGGAAGGCATCATCTCCCGCGGTGAACTGATCGAGATCGGCGGCGCGTTCCGTATCCCCGACATCATGGCCCGCGCCGGCGTGCGCCTGCACGAAGTCGGCACCACCAATCGCACCCACGCCCGTGACTACGAGGCTGCCATTGGCCCGCGCAGCGGTTTGATCATGCGCGTGCATGCCAGCAATTACAGCATCGAAGGTTTCACCGCGCGGGTGCCCACCGCTGAATTGGCCGCGTTGGCGCACGCCCATGGCTTGCCATTGCTGGAGGACCTGGGCAGTGGCAGCCTGCTCGACCTGACCCGCTGGGGCTTGCCGGCAGAACCGACGGTACGCCAGGCGCTCCTGGACGGTGCGGATATCGTCACCTTCAGCGGCGACAAATTGCTTGGCGGCCCGCAGGCCGGGTTGATCGTCGGGCGCAAAGAGCTGATCGCGAAGATCAAGAAGAACCCATTGAAGCGTGCGCTGCGCGTCGACAAGTTGACCTTGGCCGCGCTGGAAGCGGTGCTGGGTTTGTATCGCGATCCGGATCGTCTCGCTGAACGCTTGCCGAGTCTGCGCCTGTTGACCCGTCCGCAGGCCGACATCTGCGCTCAGGCGTCACGTTTGCAGCCCTTGCTGACTGAAATCCTGGGGTCGGTCTGGCAGGTCAGCGCAGTCGAGGCCTTGGGCATGATCGGCAGCGGCAGCCAACCGGTGGCGCGCCTGCCGAGTGCGGCACTGTGTTGCCGCCCGCAGGTGTCCAAGCGCTGGCGCGGGCGCTATCTGTTGAATCTGGAAGCGGCGTTGCGCGCGTTGCCGATTCCGGTGCTTGGGCGTATCGACGACGACGCGCTGTGGCTCGATCTGCGTCAGCTCGACGATGAGCCGGCGTGGCTGGCGCAGTTGCCGCAATTGCAGGTCGACCGGTGATCGTGGGCACGGCGGGGCACATCGACCACGGCAAGACCTCGCTGTTGCAGGCGCTGACCGGCCAGACCGGCGACCGCCGCCCGCAGGAGCGCGAACGCGGGATGACCATCGACCTCGGTTATCTCTATGCCGAGCTCGAGGCGGGTGCCGGGCTCACCGGGTTCATCGACGTCCCCGGCCACGAGAAATTCACCCACAACATGCTCGCTGGCGCGCAGGGCATTGATCTGGTGATGCTGGTGGTCGCGGCGGACGACGGCGTGATGCCACAGACCCGCGAGCATCTGGCGATCGTCGAACTGCTCGGCATTCCCCGCGCGTTAGTGGCGATCACAAAATGCGACCGGGCCGGGACGGGCAGGGTGGAAGAGGTGCAGCGTCAGGTACTCGACCTGCTCGCGCCCGGGCCTTTTGCTGATGCGCCGATCTTTACCGTGTCGAGTGTGAGCGGGCAGGGTGTCGACGAACTGCGCGCGGCTTTGTTGCAGGCGCAAAAAGACGTTCTGGCGCGCAGTTGTGAGGGCGGGTTTCGTTTGGCGATTGATCGCGCGTTCAGCGTGGCTGGCGCGGGGATTGTGGTCACGGGCACGGCGCTGTCGGGGACTGTCGCGGTAGGCGACAGACTGGTTCTGGCGCCTGCCGGCAAATCGGTGCGCATCCGCGGACTGCACGCGCAAAACCAGGCCGCTGAACGGGCCTTCGCCGGCCAACGCGTGGCGTTGAACCTCAGCGGCGATCGTCTGGAGCTGGCACAGATCCACCGTGGCCAATGGCTGCTGGCAGACTGGCTGCACGCCCCGACCCAGCGCATCGACATCGAATTTCAGCTGTTGCCCGGCGAGCGCACCTTCGAACACTTCCACCCGGTGCATCTGCACCTCGGAACCCAGGACGTCATCGCCCGCGTCGCCTTGCTGCAAGGCCCGCGCCTGAGTTCCGGCGAGCGCATGTTCGCGCAACTGCTGATCAACGCGCCGGTGCACGCGGTGAAGGGCGATCGATTGATCCTGCGCGACGCCAGCGCCCAGCGCACCCTTGGCGGCGGCGTCGTCCTCGACCCGTTCGCCCCGGCGCGCCAACGCCGCAGCCCCGAACGTCTGGCGCAACTGCAAACCCTCGCCCTCAGCGTCAGTCTCGAACAAGCCTTGCCAGCGCTGCTCAACCACAGCCCCGGCGGCCTCGACCCCCAACGCCTCGAACGCCAGTTCAACCGCCCGCGCGCGCAGTGGACGCTGGCGGAAAACATCCGCCTGATCGACACCCGCCAAGGGCCGCTGCTGTTCAACGTCCAGCGCTGGGGCCAGCTGAAATTCAATTTGCTCGAACAATTGGCGCGGTTCCACGAACAAGAACCCGACCAAATGGGCCCTGACCGCGATCGCCTGCGACGCTTCAGCGCCCTGGCACTGGAACGCTCGACGTTTGTCAGTTTGCTGGATGAATTGCTCAGCGCCGGCTCGATCCTCGCCAGTGGTCCGTGGTTGCATCTGCCCGATCATCAGGTGCGCCTGAATGCCGACGATGAAATCCTCTGGCAGCAATTACAGCCGTTGTTCGAACAGGCCGGTTTCGACCCGCCATGGGTGCGCGATGCGGCGAAAATGCTCGGCGAAGAAGACGCCAGCGTCCGCCTGCTGCTGCGCAAACTGGCACGGCTGGGGCTGATGCACCAGGTGGTGCGCGACCTGTTCATCAGCGACATCGCCGTGCGGCAAATGGCGGCGTTGTTGCTGAAACTCGCTGAAGAAAATCCGTCGATCCAGGTGACAACCTTCCGCGATGCGCTAGGCTTGGGACGCAAACGCTGCATTCAGTATCTGGAGTATTTCGACCGACTCGGCCTGACCCGCCGCCTCGGCGAATCCCGCCAGATCCGCCGCGACAACGCGCTGGCCCACGCCGACGCGCAATGAGTTCAAGGAAGGCAATCGCGCCCGGTGGCGCGGCCGGGCTTCAAACCCGGTTGGGGACGGCATCCGTTCCCGGGCAGGTTCGACTCCGGCTGCCTTCCGCCAGTTTTCAAAAGCAAAAGATCGCGGCCTTCGGCAGCTCCTACACCGAGTCGTAGGAGCTGCCGAAGGCTGCGATCTTTTGATCTTGCCGGTGTTGATCGTTCCCCCGCAGAGCGTGGGAACGATCTGTACCCGAACTAATTCGGCAACTCCAGATTATCCAGCACCCGATTCACCGCCAGTTCTCCGAGCATGATCAACTGCGCGATGCCCATCAGCGTCCGCCGCTGCGATGGTTTGACCAGTCCGGCGAATTCCTGGGCGATGGTTTTGGCCGAGGCGAGGGTTTCGCAGGCGTTGGCCAGCAGGTCTTCGTTTTTGGTGTCGGCGGTGACCGCGTACATGGCGCGAGGGCTGAAGGGTGGTGGCGTGGAACCGGGTGGGCAGAGGTAGTGGTCGAGGGCGCGGTCGGCGGCTTGGTGGAGTTTTTTGGAATCGAGGGATTCGTAGGGGGAGGTGGGGTCGGTTTCGGGTGGATTGGGTGTTGGTTTGATCATGGTAAAGCTCCTTGAGAGATGGAGCCGTCAGCCTTCGCTGCTAAACGAAGAGGGTGGCGACTTTACGCGGGTTAGCAGACCAGGCTCAAGGATCCCGGCGCACCGAAGTGCCCCACGCAAAGCCGCCATAACGTAATGGCAGTACTCGCGTGCCTTGAAATTTGCCGAGCTGCTAAACCCGATCACTGAACATTCAGCGACCGCACCACAATAGAACCAGCCCCCAAGGCGCACAAGCCGGCGGATTCTGGCTTGGCTGTAGGCAATGGCGCAAGGATTTGTAGCCTTGAAGGCGTGACTGAAGGTGTCTTTTAAACGCCTTCGTTTAAATCGAAGAGCTGCGCCGAACCCGATGGCCCCTTCGCGAGCAAGCTCGCTCCTACAGTTGGAATGCGGTCAAACTGTGGGAGCGAGCTTGCTCGCGAAAAGGCCGGAACTAAGAGCCAATAACTCGGCCTTATTGCATCAGTGATTAAATACAATTCGCCCCCTCTGTGTGAAAATCCAAGCCCTGTATATCGTCGATAAAAACTTAAAGCTCCACCCAAGACACAGCATTCGTTTCGTTATTGCAGACATACAAAGACCTTCCGTCTGTACTGCTGGCGATCTGACAAGGTGACTCTCCTAATTTGAAGTATGGGCCTGTAGCTCCAGTAAGTGTGTTTACTCTTACCAGCATGTTACTTTTCACTTCTGTAACAAACACGTGCTCACCAGAGCGACTGACGGCGATCCCCCTTCCTCCTGCGTCGCCTACATAGCGGATGAGATTTTCTCTGACGACATCGATAACCGCAACTTTGGAATCCATTACTGCGTAAGCAGTTTCGCCAGACTGGCTAAATGTGATACTGCATGTGCCGTCTGACAGCGGAATTGAGCGAACGCTGCCTGTTTCAACATCGATGATAGAAATTTCGGAGCTTTCAGCGTTGCAGATATAGACACACTTTCCATCAGGGCTGGCTGCACCATGGCGCGGCCTGTGGCCAGTAACGATCGTTGAAATCTCATAGGTGTTTACATTGGCCCTGGTCACCGTATCGCTATCAAAGTTGCACGAGAACAACCATTTTCCGTCTTTGCTGACAACGACTCCAACAGGGTCGGGCCCCGTGTCTATTGTATGGACTGGCCTTTCTAAAAGAAGATCAATAATTGAAACCTTATTTGTGTCTCTATTGCTTACATAGCAAAAGCGCTCATCTGGACTTAACGCAATGCCAAAAGCAAATGGGATGTCCTCGATCGTTTTAATTACCTCATGAGTCGAAGTGTCGAAAATGGAGATATTGTTTTTTTGCCAACTTGTCACGTACCCACGTGTGCCGTCTGCGCTGATGACGACTTCCCAGTTCCCACCACCAATAGGGATGTTCTTCAGTTGCCCCTGGGCCGTCACTGTGGCCGATGCCTCGCCAACTGACGCACCTTTACTGGCCACCAGATTGTAACTTCCACTTGTCTGAGCGCCTGTTACACCGCGGACACTGACTTTGCCCTCGATGTCGCTGGGGAAATCCCGTGAGCCGCTTCCTCCATCGCTAAAGCTGAAATCAGCGGGGAGGTCCAATGTGACGGTTCCCTGCAGGGGTGTTCCGTCCAAATTGCTGAGTTGAACTTCGATATCCTTAAGCCGACCTCTCGGTGCGATCACGTAGGGCGCATTGGTGAACTTCACTAGCACCGCATCCTCAACGGCCTTCACGGTATAAGTACGTACCGGAAAACTCAGCGCCAGGTTTTCATCCGTGCTGTGATCCGGGGTGGACATGAACGTCACCGCCA